>Ga0193726_1000022_pt1 | contig 456770 bp, 411 predicted proteins | sample H2c1metaG_FD_144928 | JGI IMG/M metagenome (GOLD analysis project Ga0193726, IMG submission 144928) | Soil microbial communities from a riparian zone of the East river system, Colorado, United States - H2c1 | ecosystem: Environmental > Terrestrial > Soil > Riparian zone | place: USA: East... | reverse complement strand
CTTGATGCAGGAATCATCGGCCGAGAGGCACCGTTGCGCTGAGGCAGATCCTGATCAGACAAATTGCGCGCCCTCCGGTGCGCGCCCAGGAATTCTGTGCTTTTCTCTTGACTTGGACTTACATAGAGGTGGGCCACTCGGACATACGCCCCATTTTGGGGTAGTCATTATGGTGTGACCGGCTCGATGCGCTAGTTGTGGGTTAGGCTGAGTTTGTTAAGAACGCCAGTCCAGAGCCACAAGCGGAGGGAACCGGTCATGAGAGAGAAGTTACGATTTTTGGGCATGGATGTCCATGCGGAAACGATCGCTGTAGCAGTAGCCGAACCGGATGGCGCGACCAGCGGATGGGATTGTTTGAACTCGGAAAATTCAGCGCCTGCGAGCGCAGACCATCACCAATCCACTCAAGCATTTCCTCAGTCGTTGCAGAAATCAAAACAGGCTGGCAGCCGATGCCATCGAGTTCTTCGATCTTGCGCCTTTCCTCGACGATTTGAAGGATGTGATCTGCCCATGCCGGATCGGCGGGCAATCCCAGAAAACTCACCAGCGCCGCCCACGCTTCCTCGCGCCGATAGCGTAACAGGATGGTCCGCCCGGCGCTCCCATTGGTATGAAGTTCCTGCGAAACTGCGAGCAGATGACGCACGGGATGTTTTCGGTCTGGAAGAGTCACAGTCCCCTTGTAACAGGAGGCATGTTCGCCCAGAGAAACATCCTTTGTCGTACCGTCGGGAAAGGCCAGGTTGAATGTGGCTTTTTCGTGGACGGCCGCCGTGATCGCTCCCACATCCGAATCGTTGCCGAAAACACTGAGAAGATGCGCCTGCCGATCTTCGCCTATATAACGGTCGACCCGCAGGCGAATGCGGGTCGAGGCTTTTTCCGTAATGCGTACGTACTCAAGCAGCCCGAGTCGAAGGTGTGCATTCTCCATTGCCTTCACCCTCCTTCTTAGCCGCGGTCTCAGTGAGCTTGAGCACTCTCCCATCGACGTAGACCAGACGGAGTTCGTTGGTCCAGCGTTCCCGATGATGAATGATCTCGCCGTCTCTATCTTCTTCAACGAAGGTTGTCACATGCTTGACCGACCGCCAGCGAGCGATGTGCCGGTTTTCTCCCTCGCCGAAGACGCCATTGAGGAGTCCTGCGGTGCACAAGAGGCCAACGTGCCCCCCATGCAACGGTGTGATGGGGCGATCGGTGGCAACGTCATCGTACGGCATCAACAACGGCGCCGCCTGTCTCCATGCTCCTGACATCGTAAGAAGGTCCTCCAAAATGTCGTAGGGGAGGCCGCGATAGTTCAGCATCGCTTCCCCAGACGGAGGAACGGAGTAGGGAGCGCATGCGCCTGGCTGCAACTCCTCCAACTCCAGGAAGCTCCCATAGAGGCCGATGCCGTGGAGCTGCCGCTTATTATTCTCAACGGCGGAGCCTCTGACCTCGTGGCGTACGCCGAAGACGGCAATCTGCCTGTACTGGACCGAATCAGGATCGGTCATGCGAAAGACTTTCAGGTTAGTGAAATGAGAACTCAGGATGCCGGTGCAATCGTGCAACCGCTCAAATGGGATCACCAGAATCAGAACGCCTTCCATTCGCAACCAATGGTAAGTGTGTTCCAGAAACACGGCCTCCATGCGCCGATTCGCAATGGTGCCGATCTCGGAGTCATATGGCGGATTCAGGTACAGAAGCGAGAATGATTCCGGCCGGACAATAGTGTCAAAGGTGTTGCCCTGAATGGTCTCGATGCCTTTGGTACCTGCAATGTGTGCACGTTCGGCATCAAGTTCGACTCCATAACGTCGAACCGGAGCGTCGCTGGTCACAAGCTCGAGCGCGGTTCCTTGTCCTACGCAGGGGTCGATTACTGAGGCAAGCACAGTGAAGGAGAGCAGGGAGCGAAGTTTCACTCCCTCGGCTTCCGGTAGTGGGTAGTAACCCATTTTCAGCCGCGCGACATTCCGCATGAATTCACCTCGCCTAGTGGAATGAAGTTTCTGACCGCTGCGGATCGCGGAGATACTGACCGACACCGATGTTCTCGTTCTTCGGGCAATCTATCAGAGCCAGAGGGCGGTGATCGAGAAATACCGCGAACTAAATGGCCTAGGGGGCGATTCACAGGACCGGCAGTTGCAGGACGAATGGGCGCAAGCAGTGTTTGCGCAATGGAAAGAGACCTCGTTCACCGCCCGGAACCGATTCATTCGCTTCGTCGATGTACTCAGTGCCCTTCCGCGGCTCGAAGCGCAAGGGCTCATAGGCCGGACGACATCTCAGGTAGTGACGGCTGATATTTCCAGCACGCCATTCGGTCTACTCGATTTAGGGGCGCTGTTTGTTGAGCAGGCGCTTAAATACGACGGTCGCCTGGATGGCGAAGAGGAAAGTGGGTACCGGGCTGGTGTTTGAAGACGATACGCAATTGGCATGGTGACGCCGGTTTTACCGGAAACGCATCTGTCGCCACGATCACGCCGAGTTGTTATGCGGCCAGAACCGCGGCTGGAGCAGGGCCCGGGTCCCATGGCTCTGGGATCGAGGGAACCAATCGAGCGATCTGCTCCGATCCGCAGAGTCCGCAGCGCTGCTTGGCCGAAGTCGAGACTGTTTCACAGTTCTCGCAATAGACGGCGTTCTCCACGGGAATGGAAACCAAGCCCGGCTCGCGGCGAATCATCAATACATTGCGCATATGCCCTCCGAGGTCCAAGGTGGAACGTGTCTGCCGTCAGGCAGCAGTTCGGGCCGCCTCCTGTTCAAGCTCAGCCACCAGAGTCTTGAGGCTTTCGAGCCTGGGAATCGCAGTCATGGACTCGATTCGCAACTTGTCGAGGATCGCAATGAAGCATGTCTCGCCAATCTGCTCGGCGAGGGACTGTGCCTTGCTAACTCCCCGGGAGGCTCGTTCCATCGCCTCGGCAACATTGGCTTGCAACTGTCCGTTCGGAATGGCGCTTGCTTGACGTGCTTGCGCGACGCGCCAGAGGATCTCCCCATAGATTGGATCTCCCAAGATCCGTCGACATCCCTCAATCCTCACCGTTGTCTTCTGGTCAATCGGACCTCGATGCACCGATGGAGGCCGCGACCCAGCCGCGGGGTGAGTCTTGCCCGTGTTGTTCCCTTTGGGCAGCGCCCAATGCGGGACCTTAGGGAACTCGACCGGCTGGCGATATTCGTTGAGTGGAACCCACGTCTCAGTGAAGTTGTAGAGATAACGGCCCAGCCCAAAACAGCTGCATGCCCGTTTGAACGCCTGCGCTTCGAACCCATCGTCGACTTTATCCAATTCGTCGATTAGCAACACACAGGGCCTGTCATATTCGAGCGCGCGCATCAGCGGACCGGGACGGAAGAATTCCCGCCCCTTCAGGTTCGTCTGAACGCTCTGCCAGTCCTCGTGTTGGCCCTTTGAGAACTCCATGTACAGGCGTTGCAGGCTCTCGTCGAAGCGGCCAATCGCCTTGTCCTCGGTCACACCGCGATAGCACTGCAGCCGCTCGATGTGCGTGCGCGCTGCTGCGGCAACAGAAACGGCTAATTGCGTTTTACCTGACCCTGCAGGCCCTTCAAGCAGCAGCGGTTTTTGCAGCTTGGCGGCCAGAAAGACCACCTGAGTCATTACCGGGTCGATGAAGTAGCCGGTGGCTGCGAGTTTGGCCGCGAGATCGTTGATTGAATCAAACATCGCTTTTCCTCGCGCCTCAGCGGTAAAGTGAGTCACGTTCCGCATTGGCCTGGCATTCTAGTTCTCCGACAAGACGCGCAGGCCTTCCAATGCGGAGACAGCATGAGGCGGCATCAAAACTCAGTCAAATTTCCATTTGTATATATGGATTCACCGTGCTGCGTTCGGTTCACGATTCCAGCCGAGCAAACGGCTAAGCCGTTTGGGCGAGTCGATCGCGTGGTGCCCTGACTGACCTCGGTTTTCGACCGTTCCCGCCAGTCGGCAGGGCATCCACCCACTGCTCTATCGCTTCAGGACGGTAGCGGACAAGTGGCCCCACTTTTACGTACTGTGGTCCTTCTCCGCGAAGTCGCCACCGCCTTAAGCAGGCCAAACTGACTTGGATTTTTTCTGAAACCTGGATTTCATTGAGAAATGATTCCATTCTGTTCTCCTTGTGGCTGGCAGCCTGCGGCCGAACTGACCGAGAAGCTAACCCGAGATTCGATCTCGGTCAATTCGACCCGTACATCTCCGGTTGCTACGCGGAGGGGCCTGCTTTCGAGGCAGAACCCAATTGCGAGTTTCCCTTTCGAGAGGCGATGACTGACTCCACCGCTTCGCGCTTCGCCTTCATCCGGATATGGCTGTAATGACGAAGCATCTGGCGGTCGACGTGCCCGGCGATCTCCATGATGGTTTCGTCGCCGGCGCCACTTTCGGCAAGTTCCGTAATGAGTGTGTGCCGGTTATCGTGCCACCGGCCTTTCACTTTTGCGTTGGTGCGGGTCGTCTTCCAGGCCGTCTTGAACGAGGTAATGTGCCGCGTCGGATCCGTGGGCCTGGGCCTACCCCAGGGAAAGACGTACCACTCTTCGCTGATATCGCCGAACCGCTTGCGATACCAAGCGCGATGGTCGATGAGTGCCTGGTAGACCTCGGAGTTTAGGGGAACGATTCGGCCCTCTCCGGCTTCGCTCTTTGCTCTGCCTACCTGGACCGTTTTCGCGACGAAGTTGATCTGGCCCCAGGTAAGGGTCTTGATCTCGGTATCTCGCAGACCTCCGTTGCGGGCGAGCATGAAGGCCGGGTACATATGGGGGCTGCGTGAGCTCTTTGCTTTGGTTGCGAGACCCTCCGTTTCTTCGCTGTCGAAGGCTTTGCCGATGCTTTTGTGAACGGTAAGCTTGAGCTGCTTGGTCTTCTTGAGATGAGCGCGGATCACTTCGCCCGGGTCTCCCAGCATCTTCAGAAGAAACCGAACCTCTTCGTTGATCGATTTCGGCGCTGCTTTCTCGCGGAGCCTGTCCTCCTGGTAGCGGAGAACTGAAATGTCGGTGATGTCCGCGACGATCTTTGTGCCGAGAAGACGGCTGACGTGTCCGAGAGCGTATTCGGCAAAACTCGCCGACCGGTATCGGAGCCGGTAGCCCGTGAGGTATTCGTCAATGATCTCCTCAAGAACCCGGACACGGTTCTGCCGAACCTCTTTGAAGTTGTTGTAGCCAGCTTCGAGTGTTCTTCGGTGTTGCCGTTCAGCCTCTTTCGCGACGGTTCGCGATGTCGATTTTGTCGGTTCGTCGATTCGTTCGCCGGCGAAGCGAAACCGGTACCACCAAAACTTTCCCCTGAGATACGTTGCCATTCGGGACTCCTGTCCTGTCGGTGAGCGCGCCGGTGTAGGCGCGCGACTGAAGGTTCAGGCGAATGCAAAACTCGATCAAATTTCAGGAGCCCCGGCACCGCGCGAGGGCGTGGTTCAGGACATTCGGGCTGGAGGTCCGGAGTCGGTCTATCAGGGGGCCACAACGGAGCTCGGATGCTATGGGTTAGCACCCGTTTTGAAAGTGAGTGACGACAAAATTGACTACAATCGGGCCAATTTCGTGTCCTTCTGCTTCTTTCAACTGCTCTAAGTTTTTGATTTAATTGGCTCCTCAGGTAGGACTCGAACCTACAACCCTTCGGTTAACAGCCGAATGCTCTGCCATTGAGCTACTGAGGAGTGACTGGCGGTGAATTGTCCTCTATAAAGTTAACAGACTCAGCGGGTCGCGTCAAAATGTCGAACCCCGCCAAAAGGCCCTTCCGGCCTACCCTCGACGCGGCCATCCGCTACCATAAATACAGCCGTCCGTTACCATACATGCGGCCAGTCAGGAGGCCCTATGTCCCGCATATCCCGCCTCGATCGCAGCGAAGTCACGCCCGATCTGGCAGCCCTGTTCGACAAGGTTTTCGCGCAACGCGGCAACGTGCCCAACATGTTCCGCGTGATGGCTCACCGTCCTGAAATCTTCGCCACCATGCAGGCGCATTTCGGCGCGGTACTGAACACCGGGACCGTCTCACCGAAGCTCAAGGAACTTATCATCGTGCGCACCAGCCAGGTGAATGAGACACCCTACTGCCTCGCCAGCCATACCATTCTCGCCAAATCGCTCGGCTGGTCCGACGACCAGCTTGCCCACCTTGCCGACTGGTCCCGGCGCGGCGACTTCACTCCTGCCGAAAAAGCAGCCCTGCGCCTGGCTGAAACCGTCACCCGCGATTCCCACGCCGTCACCGACGAGCAGTTTACCGCGTTGCGCAACTTCTACTCCGAAGGCGAGATCGTCGAGTTGCTTTGCGCCATCGGTCTCTTCAACTATTTCAATCGCTTCAACAACGCCCTCAATATGGAACCCACCAAACCCGGCGAAGGTGGCCGCGCCGCGCCCACCGAACACACCGATGCAACGTCGCGATAATCTGCTCGAATTCGTACCGATCAATGCAAGGCATCAAACAAATAGCTGACCAGGAGCTCTCCTCTTCGATGAATCTCAAACTGCCCGCTGGTGACTTTCGTGCCTATCTCCTCGACTGCGATGGCACCATCGCCGACTCCATGCCGCTGCACTACAAGGCCTGGACGAAAGCCCTCGCCGAGTACGGCGCCACTTACGAAGAAGACCTCTTTTACGCGTGGGGAGGCAAGCCAGTACGCAAAATCATTGCCGACTTGAATGAGATGCAGGGCCTGAACATGCCCGTCGACACGCTTGCCGCACGCAAGGAAAGCTACTACCACGCTCAGCTCCATGAGCTGAAAGGCATCCCCGAAGTCATCGAGCACATCGAGGCACAACACGGCCGCATTCCCTTCGCCGTCGTCTCCGGAAGTCGCAGAGCTTCAGTTGTTGGCTCGCTCACCGCCCTGGGCCTGCTCGACAAGTTCGACGTGCTCGTCTGCGCCGAAGACTACAAACATGGCAAGCCCGCACCCGACGGATTTCTGCTGGCCGCATCGAAACTCGGTGTCGCCTCCGAGCACTGCCTCGTCTTCGAGGACACCGAACTCGGCATTCAAGCCGCCACCGCGGCAGGCATGCAATCGGTGCTCGTCGCCCAGCCCGTACGCGAAAGTTCTGGAACCGGAGCCAAAACGGGAACGTAAGTTGAATTCAGGAGGCGAATGTGGCAGGATCCAGTGTGTCCCGTGCACCCGTCGACCACACGCAACAAGCGCCGGCCACTTCCGCACGCGCCGAGTTGCTTCCTCTGTTTTGCATTGCCATTGCATTTGCCCTTGGCCACATCCTCACCAACGGCCGCTACGGCTTTCATCGCGATGAGCTGCAATTCCTCTCCGATGCGCGACACCTCGACTGGGGTTTCGTCGCCTACCCGCCTTTCACTCCGTTCATCGAACGCATCGGCTTGAGTCTGTTTGGTCTCTCGCTCGTAGGCCTGCGTCTCTTTTCGGTCATCGGCCAGGCTGTCGTCATCCTTGTCAGCGGACTCATGGCCCGCGACCTCGGCGGCAATCGGCTGGCCCAGGTCGTCACAGCTTTTTCAGTCGGACTGTCCGGGTTGCCGCTGTTTGAATCCACCGAATTCCAGTACACTTCATTCTCGTTCTTATGGTGGGTGCTTGTCTGCTGGTTCACGATCCGGCTGCTAAAGACCGATAATCCGCGCTGGTGGCTCGCCATTGGAGCCGCCATCGGAATGGGTTTGCTCACGAAGTACTCCGTGATCTTTTTCGTGGCTGGCCTTCTCATCGGACTCGTCTTCACGCGCTCCCGCCGCTATTTCATCAGCCCTTGGTTCTGGGGCGGCGTGGCCGTTGCGCTGGCTCTTTTCCTGCCCAACATCGTCTGGCTTATCCGCCACAATTTCATTTCCTATCATTTCCTTCAGCACATCCACGCACGCGACGTGGGCGAAGGCCGGGCTGAGGGTTACTGGAAATACCAATTCCTGCTCGACGTAAATCCGTTTTCGACGCCTATATGGATCATTGGTCTGATCGCCTTCCTGCGCGACAGCCGCTATCGCGTTCTTGCGTCGATGTACCTCGTCCCGGTTCTGTTTTTCTGGATCAACCAGGGGCGCTTCTATTACGTTGCGGAAGCCTATCCGGTGCTGCTTGCCATGGGCGCTGCTGTCATTGAGCACTGGCTTGCGGACAGGCCGTCGTGGGCCCGCCGCACAATCGCCGCTGTCTATTTCATCGGCTTGTTTGCGTTTGGTGCTATCGCTGTAGCCAGGCTGATACCTATTGCCTCCTCGGGTCCGTTGCGTGACTTCGCTCTCAAGAACAACGGCGACCTGCGCGAAGAATTTGGCTGGGATGAACTGGTGCATACTGTTGCGTCAATTCGGGACTCGCTGCCGCCCGAAGAACGTGAGCACCTTGGGATCACAACTGCAAACTACGGCGAATACGGCGCCATTGAAATCCTCGGCCCGGCCTATGGCTTGCCGGCGCCGATCGGCACGACCAACTCTGAGTGGCTGCGTGGCTACCCGACGGATCCACCCACCACGATCATCGTCCTTGGCCTCAGCGAGAGACAGGCAAACTCCATCTTTACTGGCTGCCGTTGGGCCGGCCACAATGGCAACTCTTTTGGCATTCGCAACGAAGAAAGCCGGGATCACCCGGACATTTTCGTTTGCGGACCCTCCCGCAAGAGTTGGCCGGAGATCTGGGAAGAACATCAGGACTTCGGCTGAGGCGAGGCGATCCCGAAACCGCAGGCATATACTGGTCTCCTTTACGCGATTGATAAGGCAACCGATGAAAATGCTGCGCTGTTTCGTGATGTTGCTGTGCGCGCTGCGGCTGACGGTTCCCGTCGCCGCCAAAGAAAAAATCTCAAAGCTCTCTTTTGATTTCTCCGGACACCCTAGAGTCATGTACGTCGTCGTCCCCGACAAGCCCAGCCCTATGCCCGTCGTTGTCATCCTCCACGGCTCCGGCCGCAACGGCGAAATCATGGCCCAGGCATGGAAGGATCTCTCCGGACGCGAGGGCTTCATCGTCGCTGCGCCCGACGCTTTCGATTCGGCCGGATGGGGATCGTCGGTTGATCCGCCGGAATTCTTCAAGGCCGTTGTCGAACAAGTCAAGGCAATCCATCCCATCAATGACAGCCGCATCTATCTCTTCGGACACTCTGCCGGCGCGGCATACGCGCTTTTTCTCGCCATCATGGATTCGAATCTATTCGCCGCCACCCCCGTTCATGCGGGCGCGCTGCAGTCCAACCCTGAAGGGCTCTTCGACCAGGCGGATCGCAAAATGCCCATCGCCATCTGGGTTGGCGATCGCGATCCGTTCTTTCCGGTAGATGCCGTTGAGACGACCCGGAAACTGTATGCCGCGAACGGATATGACATCAAGGTAAACCTGATCCCCAACCACGACCACAACTACTACGCCATCTCCGACCAGGTGAATGCCAAGGCATGGGACTTTCTGAAGAGCGTTCATCTTGAAACTCCCGGCAATCCAAGCCAGCCTTGATTCGTTCCGTCTGCCCGCGCGAACACTGATCGTCACACCAAACCCTCAATCGATCACAATCTGCAAATGATTTGTGCCGCGGTGACAGATCATCACTGCTACGATTTGTCCGCAATTCAAGTCGCACCTGAGGACTACTGATGTCTTTCCTTCGCAACGTCGTACTGATAACCGTGTTGATGCCCCTGGCCGCATCGCCCCAGTCCCCCACGCCAAACGACGCGGCGGCGGTCGCTGCCGATAAGGCGTACAGTTCCCAGAACTGGACCGATGCCGAGACTCAGTATTCCGCTCTTACGCAGCTGAGTCCGACGACTGCGCGCTTCTGGTATCGACTCAGCATCTCCGCGCGCCATAACAAAGACTTCGATGTTGCCATCAATGCGATGCAGAAGGCAAAGACTCTTGGTGCCGCGAACGGTCTGCCCGCTTTCATCGCGGACTATGAGATCGCCGATATCTATGCTGCGATGGGAGATTCGGATCGCGCGCTCGCGTCGTTGAAAGCCTCGGCCGATGGCGGCTTCTCTCAGCCTGCCCGTCTCACCGGCGATGTCGAGTGGAGTTCGCTGCGTCGGAACCCGCGATTCATCGAGCTTTCAAAGCAGGTGCAGCACAACGCTGCTCCGTGCGAAGATCCGGACTTCCGGTCGTTCGACTTCTGGGTCGGCGATTGGGACGTCGCATCTGCCGCCACAGGAGTGCATCAGGGCTCAAGCCATGTTGCAAAGGAAATGGGCGCTTGTGTCCTCTGGGAGAACTGGACTTCCGCCGGAGGTCCCTATTTCGGTAAGAGCTACAACACGTGGAATGTCAACCTCAAGCGTTGGGAACAGTATTGGGTCGACAATGCGGCGGGCGTCATCTTTTTTCACGGAGGCGTTAAAGACGGTGTAATGGACTACTGGACAGACGACGTGCCGCAATCCACCGGCGGAACACTCCTGCGCCATCTTCAGTTCTTCAATCTTGCGCCGGACAAGGTCCGCCAGTTCTCGCAGGGATCAAATGACGGCGGCAAGACCTGGCACGTCGAGTACGACCTCGTCTACACGCGACAAACATCCCAGCCTTCGCCAACTGCCCATTCAGATTAGTAGAGCAACACCGCAACCCTGTACGCGGTAAACGTGCCAACAGCCCCGCTCGGCTCGCAACTCCCCACGCTCGCCCCGCGATACCGGCCCGATGCCAATTGATCCGCAAGTTCCTTCGGCAGATGGCTCAAGTCCGAGTCCTGCCAGCGCATCACAAAGAGCGGCTGCATCGATCCTGATGACCGAGGCACGCCATTCTCCATGGTGCAAGCGACGCGTGCAGCGGGAGTGCTCCCGCCAATCGCCACCCCGCTCGGCCGGATCAGTTCCGCAACGTGCTTCTCGATCTCCGTTTGCGAGAGCACCTGCACGCCATGCGCATAATCCGCTGTCGCATACAACACGCCACGGCTCGCAATTACCGCAATCCCCACGCGATCCACGTCCGGATTCAGCATGTTCTCGCGATGCCCTGTCGAGTGCATCCACTCTTCGTGAATGACCGAAGGCGTCGGACCGATCGCAACGTTCTCCTCGACCAAGTCAAAGTGGACGCCCGCCAGTCCCGCCCGCTCCGAGAGATCGAGTTCCCCCGGATAGCGATGAGCAATCGGACCCTCCGCTGCCATGCGCAGACAGTGCTTGCGCGCAGCCTCCGCGAGTGCATTGTCCCAGCGAAGAGGCGCCGCGCCCGCTGCCGCGCGGGCTTCGTTCGCCAAAGCCATCAACTGCACACTACCCGGCTCCACCGCCTGCCGCGATTGTGCCCCTGCCTGCGACCGCGCCCAGACGCAAAGTGCCAATAACGCAAAGACGGCGAAGATCTGTTTACCTGAAGTATTCACGTCTACTTATACACATAACTCATTTTGCGGTCGCAGTATCCTTACCATCGTAATGTGCAACTTCTGGACCCTCGGAAAGCGCATTCGCCGTCAATCCCATGGGGTGGCGGGCGCGATGTTGCTTGCGATTTTCTGAATGCCCTGCTCCAGCGCGAAACCAGAGCCGAGAATTCTGCCAACCGGGTTTTAGAGGGCTGGTGTACGTTGGTCATTCCTGAAATCGCGCGGTCCGACCCAGAGGACCAGAAGGAGGGCCGGTAATCCAACGACGCTGGTAAGCAGGAAAAAAGGCGCCCAGCCGATCTTCTCTGACAGGACTCCTCCCGAGGAGGCCACCACGGTGCGGCTGAGCGATGCAAGCGAGGAAAGCAGCGCAAACTGAGTCGCAGTAAAAGCGGGTGTGCACAAACTGGATAGCCAGGTTATTAAGGCGGTCCCAGCCATTGCACCCGTGAGATTTTCGGCAGTGACGCACAAAGCAAGATAGCCGATCCGATGCCCACCGACGGCCTGCAAAACAAAGAACAGGTTCCCGACCGACTGCAAAATGCCGCAAAGAATCAGTGCGCGGCGGATTCCAAATCGGGTCGTCACGACGCCGCCTATGAGGGACCCTGTCACGATGGAGAAAAATCCAAATATCTTCGAGGCGGTCGCGATCTCGGGAAGCGAAAATTTCAGCGAGATATAGAGCGGCGTTGACATCACTCCTGCCATGGCCTCGCCCATCTTGTATCCGAAGATGGCGATCAGGATCACGGGCCAAAGCGGCCGATTCATGAAGTCCCGAAAGGGACCGATCACGGCTGTCGAAAACGCGTGGCGAATCGCATGCCATCCCGATCCCGTTGCATCTGAGGTCTCCACTACAACCTTCGGTTCGGGACCAAACAAGAACACCAGAAGCCCCACGCCGAGAAGCGCAGCCATGGTGGCATAGGCCGCAAACCACCCCGCATACGCCGCGAGGAACAGGCCGCCTGCCCCGGCAGCCAGCATGCCGATCCGGTAGCCGGACTGAATCATGGCTGCTCCAGGAGCCTGCTGTTCCTTATTCAGGCTTTCTACCCTCCATGCATCGATCACAATGTCCTGGCTCGCAGACAGAAATGCGACAAGCACCGCCAGCGCGGCCATCAGAGGCAGGTTGCGTTTGGGATTGCACAATCCTAGACCCAGGACAGCGCCCATCAGAAGTATCTGGATGGAAATTCCCCAACCGCGCCGTCGGCCCAGTGGCAGCGGCGGCGGTATGCGATCCATTAGCGGAGCCCAGAGAAATTTGAATGCGTAGGGCGTGCCAACTAGCGCGAAAGTGCCAATTGCCGCACGCCGCACGCCCACCGTCGAAAGCCACGCTGAAAGAGTCGAGTACGTCAGCAGGAGCGGCAAACCACTGGAAAAGCCGAGTGCAAGCACCTGCAGCACACGCCGATCTGTATAGGCTGCGACCGCGTTTCGCCAGTTTGTCCGAGCGTGTACTCCGTTGGTTCCGGGCAATTCCTTCATATTAGTTTTCAGGTATCCCGCTCAAGCTTCTTGCACTACTTTCTTAATAAATGATCGCGAGATGTCGGCGGTGAGCAGCGTCGGCTAGATGCAGGTGAAAGTGCCAACAGAGTCAACGTAACACGAATGGCTTCACCTGCTCCCGGCCTCGCTGCGCGAGAATCCATCTTGTTGATTCACTGCATCTCGTTCTCTTTCCGGCGGTAGCTCGAGCAGTTCTTGGCTTCAACTTTCTAGGAGACGCGCTGCGCGATCAGCTCGATCCGCCCATGCGTCTGGAAATGGGGTTATGAAAAACCTATGGTCATCGTGAAAAAAGGCGATTGTGAGCATTGCGGGCGCTTCTACCGCTATTCGCTCTGGCACTCGGGATTTGGCGACAACTCCTACGCATACTGCGACGACTGCGGAATGCTCGCCCTCCTCAACTACACCAACCCGTACGTGGCCGGATTCCCTCCCCTGTCCATCCAGTTCGCTGAGATCGATGCATCGTGGGAGTCCCTTCTCCAGCCCTGTATGTGCGCAGGACGCTTCCGCAAGGGCGCCTCGCCGCGCTGTCCCCACTGCAATGAAAAGCTCTCGCCCACGCACGCCGCAACTCACATCGAGGCACAGGCAACCGGAGCGGGAAGAGACTGGCAGTGGCAAAGGAATTGGAGCGGTGTCTACTGCGTGGCGATGGATAATGCGGGGACGCCCGGCTACCCCCGCCAGATGGTCGATCCCGTCCACCAACCTGAGATGGAAAAATCCAGGAGCCGCTGGTCGCTTCTCTTCAGCTTCGGTCGATGAAAATTGGCGTCGTCAGCGACACACATGGCCTGCTCCGCCCTGAAGTCCTCCCCGCCCTCGCCGGCGTCGAGCGCATCCTGCATCTCGGCGACGTCGGCGATCCAGCCATCCTCAAATCCCTTGAGAAGCTTGCTCCTGTCACCGCCATTCACGGCAACGTCGATCGCAGTGGCCCCTGCAGTCGCCTGCCCGAAACTGAAGTCCTGCTGCTCGAGGGCCACTACATCTACATGCTCCACGACGTGCAGACTCTGCACCTCGATCCGGCCCCAGCCAAATTCGCGGCGGTGCTCTACGGTCACTCCCACAAACCCCACATCGCACATCGCAAGGGAGTGCTCTATTTCAACCCCGGCTCCTGCGGCCCCCGCCGCTTCGAGCTTCCCGTCAGCATTGGATTGTTGACGCTCGAAAAAAATTCCAATCCGTCCGCGGAGATCATCCACCTCGATTTGCCTTAGCGCAAATCCAGTTCCGTCCGCTGATCGCCCTTCGTCCTGAACCGCGAAACTCCTACGTAGAACGTATTCGCATCCGTGCCAGGGTTGTGCAGGCTGATGTTCGCATTCGACAAATGCTGGTAGCGATAGCCGATCGTGATCGCCTGGCTCTTGTGGTGGAAGATATTCAGCCCAGCTCCGTAGTCGATCGTGTACATAAACCTTGACCCCTCCGGGCTCAGCACCCGATCGCTGAAGTAAATGAATCCCCCATCCGTCGAGAGGAAGGGCTGCACTCGATGCAGCGGACGGAAGTCCATCTGAAATCCCACCGGGCTCAAGCCGCTCCCGTATGCGCGCTTGCGCTGGTTTAACGCCGTTCTCGTCGAAGTGGTGTTCGGAGTGGGCCAGTCCAGCATGGCAAGTGCCGTCATCTCCGGCGAATACCGCATCGTCCATGACTCGTGATGCCGGTGCAACTCATACGAGTACCGCAGATCAATCGGCATGTACTTCACATCCCCTGCAAATCCCCAAATGTGGCCGCTCATCAGCGATATTCCCCACCACGCGCCGAACTCATGCTTCCCGCCCGGACCCTGCCAGTTCGCCGGCGCCGCAACAGGCACCCGCTCCACCGAGGCGAGATACGACTCTGCCTTGCTGTCGTGATGCCGCGACGCGTAGCGGATTGCATCCGCCGTTGATGCCGAAACGCCCTCCCCCGGATCGCTCCAGAAGCTGTTCGCCTTCACAATCCGCGAATCGCGATACCACGGCGGCCTGAATCGCAGGATGTTCGCAAAGCCGCGCGCGGGCGTCAGAAAGTTATATATCGTGAGCAAAACCGGATTACGGCTTTTGTCCTCCAGCTTCGTTACCACATGTTTGTCGAGATAATCCTCCGCGATCGTCCAGCCAAAGCCGCCAACGGGCGTTGTCACCAGTTCGACCCATCCCGTCTCGTTGGTCAGCACGCCCTTGTCAAAGAAGAAGTGATCACCGTTATGTCCAACGGCGGCTTCCCCCGTCGGACCGAGCTTCCATTCAAAGCTGTAGAAGGTCGACCACGCCAGCGCGCGCATTCTGCTGCGCCAATACGCTCTGTCGTTCGCAAACTCAAGCGTCATTCCCTTGGGGTCATTCTGAATCCAGATACTGTTCGTGATCGCGCCCATCATGGGATGGCCAACATAATCGTCCAGAATCGGGTTGTTGTCGCTCCAGCGACTCCACCGCCACTCATCCACCGACGCCACATAACGGTCCCACCATCTGCCCGTCAGCGTTTCGTTGCGATACCAATAGCCTGTATAGATATTCCCGCCATCCTCGAATGCGTTGAAGAGCACCGACTCCATTACCATCGGCCCCCAGTGCATCCGGCACTCCCGCGCGCGCGTCTCATCTGTCGGGCAATCCTTCAGGGGTACATAGGTTGCGTGAGCCGCCGGTTCTACACTCGGATCGAAACTTGCGTCCGGCGATACGCTCCAATCGGCAGAGTCAAATGCCGGCAGTCCGGCAATCTCCCCCGTCTGTAGCGCGTTCTGAAGCGCAACTTCCCCCGTTCCGGTATGCCGCGGGTCGCCTGCGGCCTGCAGCAGAACCGGTCTGGGCGCATCCGGATTCTCTGACGCCGCCTGCCTGTCTCTCCCCGACCTCGGCCGATCGACGGTCGTAGAAGATCCCACCGTCTGCATCCCCTGTTCCGCCGACTGCGCAATCGCGGCGCTCACTCCCCCCAGCAGCACGACGACCAAACCCGCCGCTCGCCACCGCCGGCTTAAACGCACCCACGTAGGGAATCCAAACTCCGCTCTCTTCCGCGAATCAACAACCACCGGCCACTGCTCCGCATCGATACACGAGCTCTCACGGTTGGGATACTTCAAGACTGCATGCCTCCTGAACCAACTTTTCGACTCGATTGTTTGTAAATCCCGCGCGACGCGCCAAAGGGGAAACCGGCCGCTTCGCCAGCAATCCATTAGACATGGATGTCACGCAGACGCTCATCAGGAAAATCAAATTCGGGCATCCAGGGAACAAACTTAGGTTCGATCACCTGTTGACCTTGGATGCAAGAGCAGGCCAAACCCCTGCCTCCATCCAAACCATTGTTGCCATCCCCAGGCGCCGTTCCCGCTTCAGCGCATCCGCGGATTCACCAGCCGGTAAACCAGATCGGTCAACAGGTTCACCAGCACATAGGTCAGCCCGATCGAGAGCAGGTTTCCCTGCAACAGCGCATAATCCCACCCTCGTCCACATCATCTGGATCGGACCGCTTGGTACAAGGTGAATCAGAAGAAACACAAGCGACACCACCCGCCAGACATCCGGCAGCGTCAACGCGAGGCGGACAAAAAACTGCTTCATGGGCTGGCTTCAACGATAATCAGCGCGCGCCAGTTCCATCACCCCGCGCCGCGCGACGGATGCACTTTGCCAACCTGCAATTTTTTGCAAATTGAAAAGGAGAGCAAAAGGCTGCCGATCGCGCAGGAATTACTAGCGATCGCACCTCGCTGACAATGACGTTCTAGAACTGCCTGCTGTACTTCCTCACGTCACGGATACCGCCGCCGATTCCCAGCACGTGATCGATACGGCGCTGGAATGGATCCGCGGGAACCGCTTCCGACCCGCCGCGCGCCTCGATGGGCGATTCCGCTGTGTTTTCCGTATTCGGCGCTGATCCTGCAACCGAAGTACGCTCGACTGTTTCTTCCCCCTCGGCAATCAGAGGCTGCAGAACTTGAACCAGCTTCTCGATATGTTCTTTCCGAATGCGAAGTCTCTCAAACTCCGCACTGATCTCAGCCAGTTCTGAATTCGCAGCGTCAAATGCTACACGATAAATCTCTACATTTCCTTGCGGTTTCATGCCCTCTCCCGGCGCGTAGTCTAGCACGCAGAAAAGGACATAAAGTAAGAGTCAATAGTAAGAGTTACCCTGCCCCCACGCGGATTTGAGAACCGCGAGTGCCCACGACGACGCAGCCCTGTGCCCGCTCATGACGTAGCCTTATCGCGTCATGAGTGGGAAGCGACAACCCCAAATCCGACACAAAAAAGCTCAACGGCAGGCAGGTGCATCGCACCGCCAGCCGTTGAGCCTGGGTTGACCCGGGTTTAGAACTGCCGGCTGAACTTCCGTCCCACGCCGTGTCCGAGTGCGCTGTCGAGTCGACGCGCAAAGGGATCCGACGAAGCACCATTCGAACTCTGATATTGATATGCCGGAACTTCTTCCATCGACTGGGCCGCCTCGTTGGCGGCATCCGAAGCGCTTTGCACCGCTGCGGCGGCTGCGGCGGCTTCTTCGGCGCCTAGCAGTGGCTTAAGAGCCATCACAACCTTTTCAATCCGATCTTTGCGTGCCCTGAGTTCCTCGAACGCACCCAGAATGTCGTTCAATTCAGAGTTCGCTGAGTCGAACGCGATACGATAAACTTCACCTTGATTGGGCTTCATATCGATCTCCACAGTGGCGAATTTAACATGATTCCCGAAGCCCGCAATATATTCCTTCTGCAACTATCATGTTAGTCGCATCTCTAACAAAGTGCAGCATATAGACGCGGTCAGGCGCTCTCCGCCTGTGGGCGGGGAGCGCCTGTCTGGGTTGACCATTTCCGCTTCAATTTGGGCGGAACGGCCCGCATCTTATGGCCCTTTTTCCGACTACTCCTTCACGATTGGCCCAATTGCTCCTATATAGGCGACAGAAGCCCCTCCGGCCTCTGCTGCCACCCCCACAATGCATCGTCGATGCGCCGCTGGAACGGATCTGCCGTGGGCTGCCGAAAATATGCAACCTGTTCCGGTGTTGCCTCATCCAGTGCGTGCACCGGCTCAAGAATCTCTTCCTTCTCTTCCACGTGAGCTTTCACGTGAACCGGCTCCGACTTCTCAACCTCCATGCCCGGTCCAGAAACCTGCATGAAGGTGAATGCGATTGGTTCTTCTGAAACTGTCTGTTCAACCACGGGCGCTGGGGCAAACTCGGGAGCAAAGAATGATGCGCTCGCCTCAACGGTTAGAGTCTCGGCCTGCAGACCGATGAAAGGCCTGAGAGCCTCAACAATTTTCTCGATCTGTTCCTTCTTAGCTTTCAGCGACTCAAATTGCGTAACGATGTCGTTGAGTTCCGCAGTCGCCTGGTCAAGTGCGAATCGATAGGTTTCTTGTCTCATAGTCAACCCTTGGTGGCATTGTGTAGCACCTAGGTGTTACCAAACAAGAGTTAAGTAACGCTAGTCCGAATTACTCCTGTAACGCAAGTAACATGTGCCTCTTGGACTTTCGCTTTCGACCAAGCCTGCCGAAAGGGCTCCACTTTTGCCGGTGTCAACCCATTTTGTCTATCAACTCCCCCTAAATGACTGAAAACAAACCGCAAAAAATTTGCGAAGATTTGCAGTTTATTTCTTCCAATTCGCTATTCTGGATCCCTGACGACGCGAAATTGAGCGCGAATCCGATATCACCAGTTGCGCTGGGGCGAAAAGGCCCACCCCTCCCTAGGTAGTGTTCCCATCTTATGCACCATGATCGTCGTATCTTGTTTATCTACAAAACAATACAGTTCGAATTTCAACGATTTTTTGCGCCTTGAACAGTGCAAATGACGCGAAAAGTGAAAAACGCCGGACGTTTCCGCTCCGTTGAGCGGATCACAGTTAGCGGCCTCAAAGGGAACTGAGAGGATAAGGACATCTTCGTTGTCAATGATTTCTGCCTTCCCGCGCCGCCGCCTCTATACTCTTGGGATCATCCCTTGATCCAATTGCGCTGAATCGGTTCAAAACTGTGTCTGATCCGGGGCCGGCTTCATGGAGGAACGATGCAGAACAGAGTCATGCGAACCACGTGCCTTGCAGTCGCGCTTTGCGGTTTTTGGTTTTGTACTTCCTGTAAGTCAGCCTCATCTCCGGGTGAAGCTACGAGTGCAAACGGTCCCGTGCAAATGCTGTGCTACACCACCCCGACCGCGCAGGTCGTGCGCATCAGCGCGGTCTTCCCCATCAAAACGGCGGACCCAACCCAAATGATGGAAGAGCCCTGGGCAAAGGACTTCAGGACGTACCTCGGCCAATCCGGCAATGAGGGAGGTATAAGCGTCACCTGCGACCAGGTCACATCGAAGAACGCCGAAAAAGATAAGGCCGACGCACTGCGTAAACAAGGGCACCAGGTAATCGAAACGAACTGGACTTACGCCGGAGGCTGACCCGATAAAACAAACTTCCGCCCGCGGGTATCGCTCATTTCCCCGTCCAGCACGGAGTCCGTTTCTCCAGGAAAGCTGAGATCCCTTCCTGCGCATCGCAGGCGACTGCGTTCCTGCTCATGACTTCCTGCGCGCATGCGTAAGCCTTCGGCTGATCGAGGTCTATCTCGGCGTAGAAGGCATTCTTGCCCAAAGCCACCACCATGTCGCTGGCTTCAGCAATCCGGCGCGCCAGCCTGACCGTCTCCGTGCGCAACCGCTCCGCTGGAACCACCCGGTTCACCAGTCCCCAATCGGCCGCCGTCTGTGCATCGATCGCCTCCCCAGTCAGCAGCATCTCAAGGGCCCGCTTGCGTCCGAGTGCCCGACTCAGAGCCACCATCGGAGTAATGCAAAAAAGCCCGATTCTCACGCCGGGCGTCGCAAAACTGGCTCGTTCAGCCGCAATCGCCAGGTCGCAGCTTGCCACAAGCTGGCACCCGGCGGCCGTAGCCATCCCCTGCACTTCGGCGATCACTGGCTGAGGAATCGATTGCAACCTGGCCATCAGTTCCGTGCAAATGGCAAAGAGCTGTCGGTATTCCTCCAGTTCGCGCCCGACCATCTCCGAGAGATCGTGGCCAGAAGAAAAGACGCTGCCTGCTGCCGCCAGAATTACCACGCGCAGATCACGCCGGTTTCCAATCGCACTCAGGCAGTCGATCAACTCGCGCATCAGTGAAAGCGAAAGAGCGTTGCGCCGCTGCGGTCGATTCAGGGTCACCACTGCGATGTTGTCTTCGGTTTCGAAGGAGATGCTCTCGTAATTCATCCCACGATCCTAAGCCACGGGTGGGACCTTCGAGCAATCCTCCTGCTTTGCGACCGGCTCCTTCAGGATGAAGCCGCATTGCTGGGGTCGGCTGCACTGCTGCTCTGTGTCTCGGCCTCTGTGTCGATGGGGTCGACATGAATCTTCGCAATGCGGCGGCCCTCCATCTCCGCCACCGTGAGCCGGCGGCCTTCATAGTCCACGCTCTCGCCCGCTTTTGGAATGTGGCCGAGGCGCGTGAGCATGAATCCGGCGATGGTCTCCACCCCTCCATCTCGCGGCAGGCTCCATTGCATCTGTGTCTCCAGATCGCGCAGGTTGGCTCCACCCTCCAGCACCAGCGTTCCCTGCGCATTGGCAAGCACGGGGCGCGCTGGATCGTCGAACTCGTCTTCCAGTTCGCCGGTGAGCTGCTCTATGGCGTCCTCCGCGGTGACAAGTCCTACCGTCGATCCAAACTCGTCGACAACAATCGCCATCTGCCGGCGTCGCTTCTGAAATTCGCGCAGGAGCGCCAGCGCGGATTTGGTCTCCGGCACAACCAGCACTTCGCGCATCACCTGCCGCAGCCGCAATTCCATGAATGGCAGGCCAAGCTGCGGATTCACGGGACGTGAAGCGGCCGCATCATCGCTGCTCTGCTGCACAGCCGGGCGTTGCTGCGATTTGGGCCGGAAGAACATAAGCCGGGAAAGATCCTTCGAGTAAACAACCCCGATAATATGCTCCGGACCACGCGTCTCGTCGTATACCGGAACGCGTGAGTTCATGTGCTCGATCACCTGCGCGCTGGCCTCTTCAATCAGCATGTTCGACGGCAGCGAAAAGATGCGCTGACGCGGCGTCATGATCTCCCGCACCGGCACATCGTCCAGCTCAATTGCCCGATGAATCAGCGTCTCCTGAAAGCGCGGCAGCAGACCGAGACGTCGCGCGGCCGTGGTGATGAGCTTCAGTTCCTCGGGTGAGTGGACGGCAGCGCGCTCCGTCATAGGGATATCGAAGCCGCGAAGAATGACAGCTGCCGAAACCTTCAGCAGCCTCACCGCCGGCCGCGCCATGCGCATAAAGATCAGCATGGGCGGCGCTACGGCGACCGCCAGTGCCTCGGCACGGCGCAGGGCAAGTGACTTGGGAACGAGTTCGCCAATGGTCACGTGAAAGTACGTGATGATTGCAAAACCGATGGCGACGGACACAATCGCTGCCGCATGCGCATAAACCTGCGCGTGAGAGGGTGGCTGCGGCAACAGGTTGATCCAGCCAAGAACGATGTTGGCCGCCAGTGGTTCGCCGATCCAACCGATCGCCAGGGAACACAACGTGACACCGAGCTGAACCGCCGGCAAGAAGTAATCGAGATCGTGCTGAAGGCGTCGAACGGCCCGCGCGCCCGATACCTTGGCGGCGAGCAGTTGCTCGATGCGGGTGTCGCGAGTACTCACCATCGCGAATTCGGCGGCCACAAAGAAGGCATTGGCCAGAATCAGCATGGCGACGGCGACAACCTGGAGAAGCGGCAGACCGTGCATCTCGGTTGTGAGGATAGCATTCGCCCCTGGGGTGCCCAGTTTGGTGCTCACCAATTGGGAATAAGGCGAGTCACAGCCATGTCTGGAACTAACCACGCGCAGGGTGCGTATCCGGTTACAGCCGGCAGAGCGACTGAAAGCGATGTCGAGTCTGCTTCGTTCCGTCTTTTTGGAACTGAAATTGCTGTTACCGTTGCGGAGTTTCCATTCTTCACCGGCATTTGGCTCATTCATTCGGCTTTCATATTCGAGGAGCGACAGGCTCCTGATTGGTCTCGGGGGTGCTCCATGGCTTCGCGCAAAAGCAAAAAGATCTGGATCTGGATTGGTTCGGTTGCGCTGTTGGTGATTGTGGTGATTGGCGTTGGGGCTGCACGACTGGTGCGGTCGGCGAGTATCGATCCCAACCGCATCGCCAAGGTGCAGCGCGGCGATGTATTGCGGTCCGTAGTGGCGACAGGCAAGATTCAGCCAATTACCAAGGTCGAAGTCAAGAGCAAGGCATCCGGCATCGTTACCAGGCTCTTCGTGGACATCAACAACAAGGTCCACAAAGGGCAGCAGCTGGCGCAGCTCGATCAGCAGGAGATTGAAGCCCAGGTAGAAGCTCAACGGGCTCAGCTCTCGGGAGCTGAGGCGAACGTCGCCACCTATGAAGCCAACATCGAGCAGGACAAGGTGAATGCGGCGGCGCCGGATCTACCCATGTACAAGGCCACGCTCGATCGCAATCAACAGCTGTCGAAAGAAGGCATTGTGAGCCGGCAGGCGCTGGATGATGCGAACAAGGACTACCTCGCAGCGCTGACACGCCGCGATTCATCCAAAGCCCAGATTGGCGTTGACACCGCCAAACTGAAACAGGCGAAGGCTCAGGTGGCCCAGAGTCAGGCCAGCCTCAAACAGCTCGAAGAGCAGTTGAGCTACACCACGATTGTGGCCCCCATGGATGGCGAAATCCTTTCGCGCGATGTGGAGATGGGCGACGCCGTCAGCTCCATCCTCGTGCTCGGTTCCACGGCCACGCTGGTCATGACCGAAGGAGATGTGAATCAGGTCTACGTACAGGGTAAGGTCGATGAGGCTGACATCGCGCACGTCTATATGGGTCAGCCCGCCCGCATCAAGGTCGAAAGCTTCCGAGACCGCTCCTTCTACGGCAAGGTCACCAAAATCGCTCCGCTCGGCGTTGAAAAAGACAATGTAACCACCTTTGAAGTGCGCGTGAGCATCGACAATCCCGGCGGCGAACTCAAAGCCAACATGACGGCCAATGCCGAGATCATGCTCGACGAGCACAAGGGCGTGCTGATGGTTCCTGAAAACGCCGTGAGCTACGATGCGCAGAAGAACGCCTTCGTCCAGGTACCTGACAAGAATCAGAAAGACGGCACGCGCAAAGTAGCCGTCGCCGTTGGCCTTTCGAATGGCTCGCAAACCGAGATCGTCAAAGGCCTCAAAGAGGGCGATCAGGTCGTACTGCAGCAATGAAGCAGTTGTGAGTTGGAGTTCGATGTTTTGAGTTAACGATTTCTTGTTAACAAGGGTGCATTCCAAACGTCATCCCTGTAGTACGGGATTTCATGGGAGAACAAGTGCGAAAGATCAGCCTTCTCCGGTTCGCTCAAATGCCCTGGGCAGATTGTTCAGTGCCGCACAACAGTGTTCGCAAACGGACACCCGCGACGCGGTTGTCCGTCTCCTCTCCGAAGGCGGGCGCACACAAATCAGTGAAGTTGCAGCGGAATGTGCCTTTGGCAATGCGCATGCTCATCCCTACAACGTGGAGTTTATTTCCCTCCCCCATCAACTGACAGCAACGAAGAACAAAACAAGGTCAGAAGTGCAAGGTCAAGAACGGATCAGATCAAATCGGAATCCCGCACACTGGCCGCGGTACCAGAAGTGAATCGAGGAACATGATGAAGCGATTTGCATTTGCAGCAGCAATTCTGGCTCTCGCCGCTGTTCCGGCGCTGGCCAACGAAGCGACATTCGAGCGCAACCTCACCGTCAACGGCCACGTCGAACTGACAGTCTCAACAGGCGCCGGGCACATCCACATCACGCATGGTTCCGGCGACCGCGTCCACATCGTCGGTCATGTGAAGTCCAGCTGGGGTTCCAACGATGCCAAGGTGCAGGAGATCGCAAACAATCCACCCGTCGAGCAGACCGGAAATATCGTTAGGATCGGCCAGCGCCACGAGAACTACCACAACATCAGCATCGACTACGATATTGAAGCTCCGGCGAATGCATTTCTCGAGGCCAACTCCGGCTCCGGCGACATCAACGACGATGGCGTCGGCCAGAATGCAAAGCTCGGAACTGGTTCAGGCGGCATCCATGCCACCGGCTTGCAGGGCGGTTTCAACGCCAATACCGGCTCCGGCAACATCTACGCCGAGCAGACCGGCCAGGGCGATGTGAAGGCGCAAACCGGCTCCGGCACCGTCGAATTGAAAAACCTGAATGGAAGCCTGCGTGCCGGCACTGGATCGGGCAACATCAAGGTTGCAGGAACCCCGACCTCCGATTGGAAGCTCGAAACCGGCTCCGGCAGCGTTGAATTCTGGGCTGGCAACACCGGCTTCACACTCGATGCATCGACGGGCTCCGGTTCAGTACACACCGATCAGGAAATGGCCGTGCAGGGATCGTTTGACAAGCACCACATCATTGGAAAAGTTCATGGCGGCGGACCAACCGTGCGCATCGAAACCGGCTCGGGCGACGTTCGCGTTCATTGATTTGCAGAAGTGTTTGCGGCCAGGTCTAGGTGGCTGGGTTGGGCCGCGCGACAATCAACAGTTTTGCTAACAAGTTCGTTCCTCAGGCGAGGCTTCGGAGTTTTGCCATCAGACCGCGATGACTTAGCTCAACCTCCTGGGAGGCCTCGCCTGTCTTTTTTCCCTCCCCCCGATTTCTGAATGTGCCCTCCCACTCATGGGATGAAATAAAAAGGGTCAGGATACTTCACCGAGAATTGCGCCTCCGGCTTGCCGCGCAGGTCGCTCCACTGATCGCCGACATTGAGGATGATCCGATATCCCGCCGCCTCAATCTTCGCGCGCTCCGCTGATTTGTATGCGATTGCAGTCAACTTTGCTTGCTCCGGCTTGCGCAAGATGAGTTGCTGCCATGTGGTGAATCCCTGCAGCCGCAGATTGGTCTCTGTCGACGCGCGCTGCGCCTCCGGCCGACCCGTGAGAAAGAACACTTTCACCCCCGATCGTTGCGCCGCACTATAGATGCGCAGCGTACCCTGGATGGCCGGTGCCTGCGCCGATTCGATCCATGCATTGAAGGCCTTGCTGTCGTACTCGAAATTCGCACCCGACATCTCCCCCCAGTTCGACAACGTCGTCTCATCGATGTCGAGAACGAGAGCCGTCTTTTCGTTGTCACGCCGATGTGCACGCGCTCCCAGGAAAGCAACCGCACGATCCGCCTCCATGTCCAGGTCCTTCGTATAGCAACCGCACGTGCAGGTGCAGGCGTGGTATTGCCGCAATTCCGATTTGAGCGCATTCACGCGGTTGAGCAGCGGTCCGAGATTTGGAATACTTTCGCTGGCTGCGACCGGTGCGGTGCGCGGCGCCTCTTGCGCCGCGCTCAGCAAGCTGCCTGTGATGCACGCGAGGCAAATGAAGAACGATACGAGGTTCTTTCGGAACATGCGAAGCCTCCTCGGCTTGTATGCAAACTGTAAATTCTAATTGACCGCGTGGTGCAATTCCCTTCTCCAGAGCGTGATTGCCATCAGCGCGAACAAATGGTGCAACCGTTACACTGGAAGCATGATTCGGGTTATTCGCCCTGTGCCTGTCGAACGCCTCAAGCTGCTGGTATTCGACCTTGATGGTACCCTCATCGACTCGGCGCAGGATCTCTGCAACAGTGTGAATGCCACGCTCGAGAATTTTGGACGCCCGAAACTCTCCGACGAAATCATCGCCGGATATATCGGCAACGGTGCGCTCATGCTCGTGCGCCGCGCCTTCGCCACCGACGACGGCAAAGAGCCGGACGAAGAATTGCTCGCCGCAGCTTACAAGTTCTTCCTCGACTACTATCGAGAACACAAACTGGACTTCACCTACGCTTACGAAGGCGTGCTGGAAGCGCTCAAGGCGCTGCACCAGGTACACGATCAACCCGACGTGCCGGCGCGCGCCATGGCCGTGCTTACGAACAAGCCGGTGCGTCCCGCGCAGGCCATCTGCGAAGCGCTGGGACTGGCCCCCTACTTTCTGCGCATCTACGGCGGCAACAGTTTCGCCACCAAAAAGCCCGATCCCGAGGGCCTGCTTGCGCTCATGAAGGATGCAGGCGCAACGCCCGAGCAGACCGTGATGATCGGCGACAGTCAGGTGGATGTGCTCACTGCCCGCAACGCCGGCGCTTGGGTCATCGGCTGCACCTTCGGCCTCGCTCCGGGAAGCCTCGAAGCCATTCCCCCCGACGTGATGGTCGATTCACCAGCGGACTGGACAGCCGCCCTGAGTCCTGCGAGAATTGATTCATAACGGTACCCTCAATCGAGACTGCAAGTGCGTATGCTGCATGGAGTTAGAGCGCAGTCCAAGATCATTCCGAAGCGAAGAGTTTAGGAGATGCGCTTTTTCTCTAGGACTTTCGCCGGCATCGGATGTCCATCTTGAAGCGGGGACATGGGCCTCTGAATACTAAAGCAATGACGGGCCACTCCCCTGGCCTTGATGTTCGGTTTCGCTGGAGATATGCATGCTTCGCTTTTTTGCCTTGGCTGTATTGCTACTGTCGCCCGCCGCGATTCTCGCCGGCAATTCGTCTAATTCCAGTTCAAAACCGACCCCCGCGGCCACCGTACAAGGCGTTGTCGCCGACAAAACGGGCGCCATTGTGCCGAACGCAGAAGTCGACCTGGTTAACGCTGATGGATCGATCGCCGGTACAACGAAGTCCGACGGCGTCGGAAACTTCCTGATGGCCGCACCTCATTCCGGCAGCTTCACGCTGGTCATCTCCGAGCCTGGCTTTGAGACCGTTCACCTTCCCGTGACAGTCCGGCCCAACGTGGTTTCGGCGGCGGCCCCGGCAGCGCACGTCATGGCTGCGCCGCTGCACATTACGCTGCCCATCGCCGCAGTCGCCACCAGTGTCCGCGTGAACGGCGATACTGACGAAGATCTCACCGCATCCGAAGACAATCGTGATTCCTCGGTGATGACTTCGAGTGATTTGAAAGCGTTACCAATCTTCGACAACGATTACGTCACCGCGATGAGTTCCTTCCTCGACGACAGCGCATCCGGCACAGGCGGGTCGGGTTTGATGGTCGATGGTGTAGAAGCCAATCGCGCGACCGTATCCTCCTCGGCAGTCCAGGAAGTACGCATCAACCAAGACCCCTATTCGGCGCAGTACTACTGGCCCGGTCGTGGGCAAATGGAAATCATCACCAAATCTGCCGCAGACAAATATCACGGCCAGTTCAATTTCCTCTTTCGCGATTCCGCGCTGAATGCGCAGAACGCACTTGCTCCGTCGAAACCCTTCGAGCAGCGCCGCGTGTATGAGGGCAGCACGACCGGCCCGATCTTCTTTGCGAAAAAGAGCAGCTTTCTCGCAAGCTTCAATCGCGCTGAAGAAGACCTCGACTCGGTCGTCGACGCCACCGTCCTTCCCACCGATGCCGATCCAACCGGACTCTTCCAAGCCAATGTCGCTGCTCCCACGCGCGACACCGAATTCAGCGTCCGCGCCGCCCACCAGTTCGGCGACAAGTACTCGGCATACGCACAGTACAGCTACGAAGAGTGGACCGGGCAAAACCAGGGCGTAGGCGGACAGTCGCTTGCCGGCAGCGGATATAACAGCAAGTACCATGAAGACGACACGGTGGTACACGTCGACTCGACGCTCTCCGCCGTGCTGCTCAACCAGTTTTCCGTCGTCGGCGAGCACGACTTCAATACCCACGCCAATGTGTTTGAGGCACCGAAGATCAACGTTGCGGGCGACTTCGTTGGCGGCTCAGCGCAGGGCGATTACCTCAGCACCGAATATAACTTCCGCATCAGCGACATGGTGACGTGGACGCGCGGTCGTCATACCTTCAAGTTTGGCGCCGGCATTCCCCACATGAATCGCCGCGCGTTCGACGACAACACCAACGCGCTCGGTACCTATACCTTCGGTCCCACGCTGAATGCGGATGGCAGCGTCGCCCAGTCGGCTCTCCAGAACTACTCCAACAATCTGCCGTCAGGTTTTTCGCAAAACACCGGCGACGTGCACTTCATCTATCACCAGCAGGAGATGGGCGCCTTCATCCAGGACCAGTGGAAGATCAACGACCGCTTCGCCATCACGCCCGGCCTTCGCTACGATTGGCAGAACTTCCTGGCCACGAAGCACCTTGGATTCTCGCCACGTGTCTCGTTCGCCTGGGTGGTCGATCAAGATTCGAAGACTGTCGTGCGCAGCGGCGGCGGAGTCTACTACGACCGCTTCGGCTCCGGACCGCTGCTTGACCTCGCGCGCTACGAGAATGCGCGGCGCCGGTCGGTGCAGATATCTCTGAATCCCGCGAGTGAGCCGGCAACGGGATGCGTGCCCGTCAATGCCTGCGCCACGGTCACTGAACAGCCCGCAAACCTGGCCCAACTTGCTCCCCATGCGGCAATTCCCTACCAGATGCAGTACGGACTCTCCATCGAGCGCCAGCTGGGCGAGAAGGCCACCGGCATCATCAGCGCGTATCAGACTCGCGGCATCCACGAGTTCCGTTCCGTCGACATCAACGCGCCGACTCCTGAGTCTGGTTACACCCAGCGCCCCGATCTCGACTTCGGAATGATCCGCCAGATGCAGCCGTATGGGTTCTTCGAGGGCAACGGACTCGACCTGTCCTTCCGCGGTCGTGTCAATAAGTACTTCACGGGCTTCGGACGCTACACCTGGTCCCATTACGAGTCCAATACCAGCGGCATCGGCTGGTTTCCGCAGAACCAGTACGCCCCGAATGACGAGTGGTCAAACGCCAGCTTCGATCGGCGTAACCGGCTCGGCATGTACGCCATGGTCAATCCCAAGAGCGTTTACAACATTGCAGCAGGCATCTTCGCCAACACCGGACGGCCATGGACCATCACCACTGGCAGCGATCTCTACGGCGATTCGCTCTTCAACACGCGGCCCGACGGCGTTGGTCGCAATACTGAGAACGCTCCATCCTATGTCGATCTGGACCTGCGCTGGGGCCACGACTTCGCCATCACCGCCAATAAGGACGAGGATGCGCCACGCGTGGGCCTGTCCGCGGGCGCATTCAACCTGCTGAATCACCAGAATCCGTCGAGCATCGACACGGTAGATAGCTCACCAACATTCGGTGAAGTCACCGCAGACGGCCCACCCCGCCGCATTCAGTTAGGCATGCGCGTGGAATTCTAAGGATTCAGGCGTCTTCCTTAGTGAGTTTGTCATTCCGACCGATCCTGACCCTGAGCGAAGGGGAAGAGGAGTGGAGGAACTTGTAGTTGCTTTTCTGCCTTCCCCCACTCTCACCTTCGCAAAAACAAACCTCACCGCTCCCAGAACGGAGGCGGTTCGATTCCGAGAGCCCGCAGATACACATACCCCTGGCCTCGGTGGTGAATCTCATTGTCGATTGCGTACCGGATCGTATCGATGCCCCGATTCTCCCACTGGCCAAATGCCTTGTCCACCTCGCTGAAGCGGTGCGGCGGAATCTGCGCGAACACCTCGTCCAGCTTTGCGGTCTGTTCATCCCATATCCGTAACAGCTCAGCCTTCGTTGTCACATTCGCCTTCGATACCGTGAACTCCGCCCACTTCCCTGTCGCTACGCCCTCCGCAATCGGAACCGCCATGCGGATAAACTCCCACGCCAACTCCGAAAACGGCCGCATCCCGCCAATTGAAAACTCGAAAAGCTTGTCTTCAGGAAACGCATCAATCACCCTGCGCGTAAGTCGCCTGTGTCCCTGCCAGTTCTTCAGGAGATCGTTAGCCGTCTCCACGCCCACTTCCGCAATCGCCGTTGTCATATCGGTTTTCCTCCGGCCCAAATCTGAGCACAGAACAACGATGACAGACCATACATGACAACACGTGTCATATTTAATAAAACTTTAAATTTCATTTTGGGCCGGCTTTGGCTCTCGCCGAGACAACCACCGCTGCCGAGAACATCTAAGGGCACGGGACAAAGACGCAAAAAACCTGTCAAGCCCCTCGATTTTCACCCCGCTGTGACGGTTGCGAGATGCTCTTCGAGTTTGGGATGGCGAAGATCGTCAGTCAGCCTGCGAAAGAGTTTGTGTTTAAGTCTGCCTTTGTCATCCCTCGGTGTGAGGCGGTGAAGTTCGCTGCGGACCCCGGGCGCAAGGCGATCAAAGCCCTTGTAGGTTTTTCGCGGGTCGAACTAGACTGATTCACTCCATTTATCTTCGGTTTGCGGGAACCGTTTGCCCGGCCCACGCGTAGAATTCCAAGTGAGGGCTGCCATGACTCAACGCTTGTTCTCCGCCCTGCTTGTGTTCTCTGCACTTCTGGTCATAGCCTCGCCCGCGCACGCCGACAAAGACGCGGTGCAGTTTGGCAGCAATATTGTGGTCCCCGAAGGCCAGTCCGTGCATGACGCGGTCTGCTTCTTCTGCAGCGTCAACGCAAAAGGCGACATCGACCATGACGTAGTGGTCTTCTTCGGCAACGTACACATCGCGCACCAGTCCAGGCACGATGTTGTCGTCTTCTTTGGCTCCGTTCACACCGAAGATGATGCCGCAATCGGCCACGATGTCGTGAACTTCTTCGGGAACGTGCACCTGGGAGAGAACGTAACGGTCGGCAACGACCTGGTAGTCATGTTCGGCGGCCTGCAAGCAGCCGACACGGCGAATATCACAGGCAGCCGCTTTGCACAGCCGATATGGGTGTTCTGGACTCCGCTGCTGGTTATGAGCCTGATTATCGTTCTCGTCGTGCGCGAAATTCGAGAGCGGCGGCGCAGGCAGTATTTCGCAGCCTATGGGTACCCGCCCATCCCACCGCAACCGCCAGTTCAGCAGGGACCGCCCGCCCAATAGCCTTCCGATACACTCGCTTTGATGACCACGAGTCGTTTTGCGACAGTGCGTCCCCTGCGCATTGTCATTCCGGGTGGAAGCGGACAGGTAGGGCGCGTTCTGGCACGGCACTTCCAGCGCCGCGGCGACCAGGTCATCGTTCTCACCCGCTCGCCGCATACGGCAGAGTGGCAGACCGTGCACTGGGACGCGCAGACGCCGGGCCTCTGGACGCAGTATCTCGACGGCGCAGATGTCTGCATCAATCTCACCGGCCGCAGCGTCAACTGCCGCTATACGCCGGACAATCGCGTTGAAATTTACAACTCGCGCATCGCATCCACACGCCTCCTCGGTGAGGTCATCGCCTCACTCTCAAATCCACCTCGTGTGTGGCTCAATGCCTCGACAGCGACCATTTACCGCCACGCCCTCGACCGCCCGATGGACGAGAAAACCGGCGTACTCGGCGGACGCGAATCAGGCGCGCCCGATACCTGGAATTTCTCCATTCGTGTGGCGCGTGACTGGGAGACCGCATTCCTCAAGGCCGAAACACCGAACACCCGCAAAGTTGCGATGCGCTCCGCCATTACCTTCAGCCCGGTCCCCGGAAATGCATTTGCCGTATTGTCAAATTTGGTACGCATAGGACTCGGCGGAAAACAAGGAAACGGTAGGCAGTGGGTTTCATGGATTCATGAAGACGACTTCGCCCGAGCTGTGGAGTTCCTGATCGCGCGCGAAGACCTTGAAGGCCCGGTCAACATCGCTTCCCCGAACCCGGAACAGAACCGCGAATTCATGGCAATCCTGCGCGAAGCCTGGAACATGCCCAATGGAATCCCTGCCCCGGCTCCGCTTCTCGAGATTGCTGCCTTCTTCATGCGCACCGAGACTGAGTTGGTGTTGAAGAGCCGCCGTGTGATTCCGACCCGCCTGCTGAACGCGGGGTTCACGTTCAATATTCCCAACTGGGCCCACGCCGCCGAGGACCTGGTCGAGAAATGGAGACGCAGAGCGTAGCACCTGCCGTCTAATGCGGCGTAATATCCGTGACCGGAAGATCCCAGTGTCCCGCGAGGATTTCGAAGCGCCGTTGCTCCTCGCGTTTGTAGGTGTCCTGATCCGGCCAGAGCTGCTTGATAAATGCTTCCTCGTCGGGATTCGCGGTCGTCGCTACGGTGGAGTTCTTGTAGCGGATAGTGACGCGGTAATCCCACCGGCCGTCCTCGGTCGTGTGGTACGCGGGCGCCTCGATCTTGATGGTGAGCATGCGGCCGGTAGACTCAATCTTCTTCAATAGCGGGTAGTGGTTCTTGAGGAAGAGATTGAGAAACTCCTGCTGATGGCCCCATTGCACCTTGTAGTAGTACTCAACGGAATAGGGCTGATCGGCGCTTGCCTGCGGCGGAGCACCCTGTGCCAGGAGCGGCGCAACAGCAGCAAATGCGATCAGAATGGAGAGGATTGCGGGAAGGACCCTGCGCATGGAAGCCTCCTGAAGGTGAGTGGCAGATGGTTGGCTGCCATTGTAACGCGAAGGCTTCCATGCGCATTGCTCGGGATTTGTTATGACTGCGTCGCCACGAACCCGGGCCCGAATATATATATGTATCGCGGCGGATGAAAATCAAGACTGTTGAACGAACGATTACAACGCAATTTGCGGGTTTCTCTTAAACTCCGGCCAGGTGCTCGAGTGCCACTCTGCTGGGAATCTCAAGAATCGAACCGTGGAATGCAACTAGCCGGCGGCTCTTGAACGTCGACAGCGTGCGCGTGACCGTTTCACGCGATGCACCGATGAATTCGCCGATTTCTTCGTGCGTTAGAGAGAAGCGAAAACGAGTGCCCACTTCGGTCTTCTGGCCGTTCTCGCTCCAGTCCAGCAGAAGGCGGGCGAGTTTCTCAGGCGCCGAGCCAGAGAGGGCGACCGTGCGCAGTTGCTCGCAGGCGACCTTGTACTGCAGGCTCAGCTCCTGCGTCACTACCTGGTAGACCTCGGGGTGACGGCCCATGAATGCGATGAACTGATCGCGCTCGATGATGGCAATGCGTGAAGGATGCATTATCTCAGCCGTCATCTCGCTGGGCAGTCCCGAAAGAGCCGATGAGAGACCCAGCACCTCGCCGGCCTTGGCGATGCTGAGGATCAGGCGCTTGCCTTCGCTCGAGTTGATCGATAGCTTCACTTCGCCCGACACCACGATGAAGATCCCCTGGGGCGTAGCCTTCTCAGAGAACAGCATCATGCCCGGTTGATACAACGTGGGGAATTCCATCGACTCCAGGTCTCGCAGAGCTGCAGGTGAAAGTCTGTTGAAAAACTCGCCTGCACGTTGAGTCTGCCCATTCGAGGTGTTCATCGTATCGCGTGTCGTCAGCATTGTTACTCTCCCTCTTCGACTTTTGCGGCTTCGCTTGCGGTGACTTCTTCTGCTAGAAACCTGGCCCATGGTGTGTTTGTGACAAACTCGGCGTGAGTCTGTGCGTAGATCGCTTTCAGCACGTTCTTGCCGGCAGCATCTGCATATGTAACGTTGTGCAGATCGATGATGAGTTTCTTGGAAGCCACTCGCGGTGCCGTATCCACCCAGACACGGTCGAGCTCACTCGCCCACGGCCCCGCCACACGGCCTTCCAGCCTCATCTCTACTGCTTCGTCGGTATCTTGAAATGTGATTCGCAACGTATATTGGCCCTCAATGGCCTCGACCACTACTAAGGCAACTGGCGTGCCAAACTGGTGTGACGAATAAACGATGGCTGTGAGTAGCTGATTTTGAAAGGTTTATTTTTGCAGGAATCTTCAGCTGAACCAAAGCGACGACCCCGAACTGACGAAGTGACGAAGACGGAATATCGTCACCAGACGAGATGTCGTCACAAGCCGGCTTCTTGGGTTAAGAAAAACAACTCAGCAGGCCAGCAACTCCCGCAATGCGACCCTACATATAGTCGCTGCGTTCAATGCCGAGTTTCTTGAGCTTCGAATTTAGCGTTGTCCGCTTCAGACCGAGACGATCCGCGGCGCCGTCCGCTCCGCCGATCTGACCTTTGGTTTCGCGCAGCACCCGCAGGATGTGTTCACGCTCTGCAGCATGCAGGGTCGGGTTCCGCTCTTCCAGCTCCGCCTCTTCCTCGGCGACCTTCGTCTCAAGCTCCGCAAGGGGAACGTAGAGTGCGGATCCGCGGGTTAGGATCACGGCGCGCTCCAGAAAGTTCTCCAGTTCGCGGATATTGCCCGGCCACGGCCAGCGGCAAAGAGCCTTCATGGTTTCCTCGGGGATGGTCTCGATGTTCTTGCCCATCCGCCGGCTGTGTGTTGACACAAAGTGGCGCACCAACACCGGAATGTCCCCCGCGCGGTCGCGCAGCGGCGGAGCAAAGATCGGAAAAACCTTGAGCCGATAAAACAGATCGCTGCGGAACTGCTTCTCGGCAACCATCTGGCCCAGATCGCGATTAGTGGCCGCGACAAGTCGAATGCTGATGGGAATGGAACGCGTGCTGCCTAGACGCTCGATTTCCCTTTCCTGGATCGCACGAAGCAGCTTTGGTTGCAACTCAAGCGGAAGTTCCCCAACCTCGTCGAGAAACAGCGTGCCTTCGTGCGCGAGTTCGAGCCGGCCGAGCTTGCGCGCGATGGCTCCTGTAAATGCGCCCTTCTCGTGGCCAAAAAGTTCACTCTCGAGAAGCCCCGCAGGGATCGCGGCACAATTCACCTTCACGAACGTGCGATCTCTGCGTGGGCTCAGGCGATGGATGGCGCGGGCCAGAAGTTCTTTTCCTGTTCCTGTCTCGCCCTGGATCAATACGGTTGCGTCCGTCGGTGCCACCGTCTCAATCTGTTTGAGAACCTGGCGCAACCCCCCGCTTTCGCCAACGATGTCTTCGAAGCGATTCTCGAGATTGATTTCCTCTTCGAGATACTGCTTCTCCTGGCTCAGGCGATCGCGAAGATCGGTGATCTGGCGAAAGACCATCGCGTTACTGACTGCCATCGCCACCTGGTCGGCCACCTGCACTAGCATTTCGGTTTCATGCTCGGCAAAAGCGCCCTCGATCCTGCTCGCCACGGCAAGAGCCCCGATTGCCTGGCCGCGATCCACCAGCGGTATCCAACAACCGGACTGCATGCCGAGGCTCGTAAGGTGTTGAATTCCCTCTTGTGAAAACCCGCTACTCTGGATGTGCGTGAGACAGACGGGCTCCCGTGTAAGGAAGGCGCGGCCGGCAGGCGAATCGTGCAGCGGCACGCGAACATCCCCACGGCTAGGCTGCGTTTCGCTGACGCCGAGAAACTGAACCATCATCGAATCCGATCCTTCTTCGACCAGTCCCAGCGTTGCGCAATCCATTGGCACCACCTCCTGCAGGCTGGCAGAAATGGCAGACAGAAGCTTGCGCACATCCATATTGGCCAGCAGCGCCTGGCTAAGCTGCAGCATTACAGCTTCTCCCGCCCGTTTGCGGTCGGTAAAGTCGCGCGTCACCTTCGCAAACCCCGTCAGTTCGCCGGTTTCGTCGCGAATGGCAGTAAGAACGACATTCGCCCAGAAACGAGAACCGTCCTTGCGAACTCGCCAGCCTTCGTCTTCAATTCGTCCGCGTTGTGCCGCGAGCTTCAGCAACTCTGCCGGACGCTCGCGGTCGATATCATCCTGCGTGAAGAAGCGTGAGAAGTGTTTGCCGATGATCTCCTCGGCTTTGTATTGCTTGGCCCTTTCCGCGCCGGGATTCCACGTTGTGACGTGTCCCTCCGTGTCGAGGAGGTAGATGGCATAGTCCCGCACGCCGTCGAGCAACGAACGAAGCTGAAGGTCTTTGCGCCGCGCCAGTTGCTGCGCTTCGTGCTGCTCGGTAACATCGCGAACGATGCTCAGCACAATCGTGCCATCTGGCGTCGTCAGCGGCTTGAGCATGATGTCGACCGGGAACTCCGTGCCATCCCTGCGAAGTCCGAAGAGGTTCAGGGCTGCACCCATCTGGCGGGCCCGTGGATGGGCATGATAGTTCTCGCGATGTGCTGGGTGGTGCGTCCTGAAGCGCTCTGGAACAAGGCTCTCGATCGGCTTGCCGATCAGGTCCGACTGGATGTAACCAAACAGCTCTGCGGAACGCGGATTTGCGGCACGAATGATGCCTTGGGCGTCCGTGACAAAGATGGCGTCAGGAGAGATGTCAAACAGGTTCTCCAACGCGAACTGAGCGAGTCCGACCGGCTTGACCTCAGCTTCAGCAACTGCGTCCTCTTCCGGGGAATCAGAAAGGCGCATTCAGGCTCCAACTTATATCAATTGAACCTTAGTCGCTCTCCATCCCACGATGCAAACGAATTGGAGAGCTTTCCCCCATGTAGTTGAGAATCTCCTTTGTCCCATCAAAGAATGCGCGCTTCGACTCGGCCTCCAGTGCTGAATTTCTGCACCCTACGGATCTGCTTTGGAATCCAAGGCTCGACAGGAGAAACAGGCCCCATGGCACAAAAGATCGCATTCATTACAGGTGGAAATCGCGGACTCGGCTTCCAGACCGCACTCGACCTCGGACAGAACAAGGAATTTGACATCAAGGTTGTAGTCGGCTCTCGCGACAAAACGCAGGGGGAGCAGGCGCTGGCCCGGTTGCGCGCCGCCGACGTCGACGCCGACATGATCCAGTTCGACATCACCAGGCCGGCGGATTACAACGCCGCCTACGACTACTTTGACTCCAATTACGGACGGCTCGACATCCTCGTAAATAACGCTGGTATCGCCGGAGGCACATTTCCCGGCGAGGGCCCGGAACATCGCGCCGCCGATGTGCCGATGGATCTGCTGCGCAAGGTTTTCGAGACCAACTTCTTCGCCCAGGTCGAACTGACCGAGAAACTGCTGCCCCTGATCAGGAAAAGCCCGGCAGGACGGATCGTGAATCTTTCCAGCATTCTGGGTTCGCTCAAGCTCCATGCCGATCCGAATTCGCCGATTTACCATGCAAAGTCCTTCGCCTATGACGCCTCGAAGACCGCCCTGAATGCATTCACTGTGCATCTTGCCTACGAGTTGCGCGATACCAAAATCAAGGTGAACTCCGCGCACCCCGGGTGGGTCAAAACCGACATGGGCGGTCAGAGCGCGACGATGGACCTGAGCGAGGGCGGCAAGACCAGCGCGGCCCTGGCCACGCTTCCCGACGATGGACCCACCGGTGGCTACTTCCACATGGGTAAGCCTCTGCCTTGGTAGAACGTGCCTCATCTCTCGCAAATTACGGAGGCGGCCCCGCATGACGCGGCCGGCGGCCGGGGCGATACAATCGTGCCAGTCTGAACTGGAGATGGAACCCCATGCAAAAGGAATGGGCTCTACCTGCTGCTGCCGTCGTGCTTCTCATGATCTTCATCGTCACTCTGGTGCCGGTTTTCGTGAACGCGGACACGTTCAGACCGGCGGTGGAGAGTCAGCTTTCGTCGGCGCTCGGCCGCGACGTGACAATGGGACGTCTGACTCTCTCCATCCTGGCCGGAAATCTGGTGGCAGACGACATTGCCATCGCCGATGATCCGGCCTACAGCTCCGTTCCTTTCATCCAGGCTAAGAGACTCGACGTGGGCGTGAAGATTCTGCCTCTCGTTCTTCATCACGAGGTGCGGATCACACGGCTGAACATCGACACTCCCTCCATTCAGCTCATCCAGAACGGAAGCGGCAAATGGAATTTCTCCAGCATCGGTGGCGCATCGACGCAACCGGGCCAGCCGAGTTCTGTGCCCGACTTGACCGTAGACGAACTGAAAATCACCGATGGTAGCGCAACGGTATCTTCAATTCCCGTGACTCAAACGCCTTTTCAGTATTCTGCGGTCAACTTGACGGTAAAGGACTTCTCGTTTCTGAGGTCTTTTCCGTTCGATCTTTCCGCCAAGCTCCCAGGTGAGGGCTCTTTAAAGCTCACCGGTGAGGCCGGCCCAATCTCTCAGACAGACACGACTCAAACCCGGTTCCAGGCCACGCTGCAGTTGCGCGACTTCGATCCGGTTGCATCCGGCGTAATCGACCAGAGCAAGGGAATCTCAATGGTGGATGACGTGGATGCCCAGATGAAGTCCGATGGAGTCACCGTCTCGAGCACAGGTAAGATCAAGGCAGTGCGGCTGCAACTGGTGCCCAGGGGATCACCCGCGCAGGATCCGGTTGAGATGGATTACACCATCACCGACAATCTCGAGTCGCGTCTGGCAACCGTTTCGGATATCGCGGTGCACGCCGGATCGGCTGCGGTCCATGTCAATGGCACTTTCCAGTTCACGCCCCAGGCTGTCATGCTTAACCTGCATCTGGCTGCGCCCAACGTTCCCATCGACCAGCTTGAGAGCTTGCTACCGGTCGTCGGCATCCACCTGCCAAGCGGGTCTTCGCTCCAGGGCGGAACACTGACCGCCAACATTACAGTCACGGGTCCGGCAACTACCGCAACCCTCGCGGGGCCCGTCGAAATCGACAACACCAAGCTTGCCGGATTCGATCTGGGATCGAAGATTCAAGGCATGAATCCTTTTGGGGGAACCTCCGCCGGCACAGAAATCCAAGTGCTCAAAGCCAATGTCAGTTCTTCGCCCGAGGGCGCCAAGGTCACCGCCATCTACGGCAATCTGCCCCAGCTCGGCTCCGCTACCGGCGAGGGAACCGTTGCGCAGTCGGGATCCATCGATTTCAATTTGACAGCGAAACTGAATTCATCTAATGCCGTCGGTGCCATCGCCAACACCGCCGTCAACGCGGTTGGCGGGATTGTTGGAGGCTTTCTACACCCGAACGCAAAGCCGGCCCAGACATCAAATCGCGGAATACCTCTGACGATTACAGGAACCGCAGCCAGTCCCTCGATCAAGGCGAATATCGGTGCGATGTTGAGGTAACGTCTCCGCTCCTCGGCATCTCGATCTGGGCGATCTGCGTATAAAATTGCGAACGAGTAACAGCTTCTCCGATCTACAACTTAGCGGATACTCCGTCCCCTCTGCCGAACGGTTTGTCTGCAATTGAGGAATCCAAACGAATGATTGCGATGACACGTGCAAAATCGATTGCGAGCTTATGTGCGGGGCTAGCTCTGGCTTGCGTTGCCGCGCTGCCGCAGCCGCCGCGCCAATACACCGACCAGGATTACGCGAACGCCGAGAAGTTCATGGCCTACAACGTCAATCCTCTTGCATACAAGGGCCAGGTGACGGCGCAATGGCTCGATGACGATCGCTTCTGGTATCGCGAGGTGGATGAAAGCGGAACCAGTTATCTGATGGTCGATCCCGCAAAGGGATCGCACGAACCTCTCTTCGACCGTGAAAAACTGGCGGCCGCGCTGAAAGAGACGGCCAAGGGAGGTCCCCCTATCGATGCCCGGCATCTGCAACTCTCCGATATTTCGCTCAGCGACGGCGACCGCACACTTGCATTCAACATGCGCGGCGCGACATACCAGTGCACCCTTGCCACTTCATCCTCGTGCAAAGCGATCTCGGGAGGGCCAGCCCGGCCGGGCCAGGTCGCGCAACCACCCATGAACCTCTCACCCGACCGGAAGCTCGGCGCCTTCATTCGCGACTGGAATCTCTGGGTTCGCGATCTCGCGACGGGCGCCGAGACGCAGCTAACCACCGACGGCATCAAGGACTTTGGCTATGCAACCGACAACGCAGGCTGGAAGCATTCAGATTCCGCGATCCTGCTGTGGTCGCCCGATTCGAAGAAGATTGCCACGTTTCAACAGGATCAACGCAAAGACGGTGAGATGTACCTCGTCCCCGTCACCAACACGCATCCTGAATTGAAGGCGTGGAAGTATCCGCTTGTGGGCGACAAGGACGTGACGATGATCGAGCGTGTCATCATCGACGTCGAGGCGCGCAAAGTGATCCGCCTTAAGATGCAGCCCGATCAGCATCGCTCGACTTTATGCGATGACATCGCCTGCGACGGTGACACGTTTGCCGACGTGGAGTGGAGTCCCGACGAAAAACACCTGGCGTTCGTATCGACCTCGCGCGAACACAAGCAGGAATGGCTCCGCGTGGCTGACGTCGACACAGGGGATGTACGCGAGGTGATGGGCGAGACCGTGCCGAAGTTCTACGAAAGCGGCAACAGCAAAATCAACTGGCACTACCTCCAGAAGTCGAACGAGATCTTGTGGTTCAGCGAGCGTGATGACTGGGGCAATCTCTATCTCTACGACCTCGCCACAGGCAAATTGAAGAACCAGGTCACGCGCGGTCCGGGAAATGTCACGCAGGTGTTGTATGTCGATGACAAGGCACACATCATCTACTTCGTCGGCGTCGGTAGGGAAAAAGATCGCGATCCGTACTTCCAGCACTTCTATCGCGTGAACTTTGACGGCACCGGACTGAAGCTGCTAACGCCCGAGAACGCGGATCACCGCATCAAGGTCTCGCACGACGGCCGCTACTTCACCGACACTTACTCGACGCCGACCCAACCGCAGGTCACCGTGGTGCGCGATGACGAAGGCAAGACCGTCATGGACGTGGCTAAGCAGGATATTGCGCCTCTGCTCGCTTCGGGTTGGCAGCCGCTCACGCCGATTACCGTAAAAGGCCGCGACGACAAAACCGAACTCTACGGCTTCATGTTCAAGCCGACACACTTCGACGCATCGAAGAAGTACCCCGTCATTAACTACGTCTATCCCGGCCCGCAGATCGGTTCCTGTGGCGCGCGCGACTTCCGCGCTGCCCATGGGGACATGCAGGCCCTCGCCGAGCTCGGTTTCATCGTGGTCTGCGTCGACGGCATGGGAACACCCTTCCGCTCGAAGTCATTTCACGAGGCCTATTACGCGGACCTCGGCGATAACACTATTCCCGATCAGGTCGCCGGAATGAAAGATCTCGCAAAACAATACCCCTTCATCGATCTCGATCGCGTTGGAATCTGGGGACACTCCGGCGGCGGTAACGCAACCGGCGCGGCCATGCTGCACTATCCTGACTTCTTCAAGGTCGGCATCGCCGAAAGCGGCAACCACGACCAGCGCGACTACGAAGACGACTGGGCAGAAAAATGGGCCGGCATCGAAGTCAAAAATCCCGACGGCACCAGCAACTACGATTCACAAGCCAACCAGAACATCGCCAAGAATCTGAAAGGCCACCTGATGCTCGCGCACGGCACGATGGACGACAACGTGCCTCCCAACAATACTCTGCTGATGGTGGATGCCCTGATCAAGGCCAATAAGGACTTCGATCTGGTCTTGATTCCCAATGTCCCGCACGGCTACGGGCCTGCATCGCAATACATGATGCGCCGGCGGTGGGACTACTTTGTGCGCTACCTTGCAGGCGACATCCCGCCGAACGAGTATCAGATGAAGTCGTACGGAGCCGCAATGGCCGTGACCCGCAGCGGCCCCGATGGGGACGACGACGAGTAGCGATGGAACGGATTCGAGTCTCAGGCCGGCAAGGTGAATTGAAAGGAATCAGCATGCGAAAAAGTCTGCTTGCAGTATTCGTTCTGTGCGCGGGTGCGCTCTCGGCACAAATTGGGCCTCCAGCACCGCAGGCCAATGCGAAGTTTGCCACGATGAGTGAGGAGTTCATTCATGAGACGCTGGCTCTATCACCCTCGAGCGCCTCGCAGGCCGGCTATCACAAGCATGTCGATCCAAAGACCGGAAAAACGATAGCGCTTGATTCCCTGCTCGATGATGTAAGCCCCCAGGGCGTTGCGGAACAACGCCAGGTCTATGCGCGGTGGCGCGATCGCTTCCACACAGAAACGCCCGTTGCTTCTCTCGGACCGGAAGACGCCGCCGACTGGCATCTAATCGACGACCAGATCGGGCTGTCCCTCCTTGAATTCGATCGCATCCAGAATTACAAACACAATCCGACCCAATATGTGGAACTCCTTGGCAGCGCCCTGTTTCAACCGTTGACAGACGATTACGCAGCGGAAGATGTGCGCCTTGGAGACGTGCTCGCGCGCGTGGCCGCAACGCCAAAGTTTCTCGACCAGGCGCGGAGTGACTTAGTCGATGCCGACCCCATCTTCATCCGCGTCGCTGTGGAAGAAAACGACGGCAATGTCGACCTGATCCAAAACACTGTTGCCGCCGCCGTCGCGAAGCACCCGGAGTTGAAGACGCGCTTCGAACAGGTTGCTCCTCCCGCCGAAAGAGCGCTGAAGGACTTCTCGCAATGGCTGCAGAACGACCTTGCGAAACGGAAAACGGCTCGCACCTGGCGGCTGGGCAAGCAATTCTATGCGGAGAAATTCCAACTTGTGATGGAAACAGACATCACGCCTGACCAGGTGCTTGCCGAGGCCGAAGACGCCTTCAAAAAGACGCGTGCTGAGATGCTGGAACTGGCGCTGCCGCTGCATAAGCAGTACTTCCCCGACCATAGCGATCATGCCAACCTCAGCCAGCAGGAGCGCGAGAACACTATGATCGACGAGGTGCTGCATAAGATTGCCGACGATCATCCCAAGCGCGACGACCTCATCCAGACTGCCAAGGGCGATCTCGTCGGGATCCGTCAGTTCATCATCGACAACAAGGTCGTCTCGCTGAAATCGCGCGACAACCTCAAGGTGATTCCCACTCCTGAATTCGAGCGTGGCATCTACTCGGTCGGCGGATTTCACTCCGCTCCGCCCCTTGATCCCAATGCCGAAGCGGAATTCTGGGTCACGCCCATCAGTTCCACCACGCCCGAAGCCGGCGCTGAATCGCGTCTCCGCGAGTACAACAACTGGGTGTTGAAGTGGCTCTGCATCCACGAAGCGCTTCCGGGCCATTACGTCCAGGCCGAACACGCCAACGACATCCAGCCCGTGACGCGCCGCCTCGTGCGAAGCCTCTACGGCAACGGCGCATATGTTGAAGGCTGGGCCGAGTACATCGCGCAAGTCATGATGCAGCAGGGATTCGCCAACAGCGATCCCCACTACCGGCTCAGCTATTTGAAAGTCTGGCTGCGCGCCGTCGGCAACAGCATCCTCGACATCCGCATGCAAACCATGGCCATGACCGACGACGAAGCCATGCACTTCATGATGGACGACGCCTTCCAGACACGCGCCGAGGCCGAAGGCAAGCTGCAACGAGCAAAGCTGAGTTCCACGCAACTCCCGACTTATTTCGTCGGCACCACGGAATGGTGGCGCCTGCGCAAGGCTTACGAATCCGCCAAAGGCAAGGACTTTAACCTCGCCGCGTTTCACGATCGCGCATTGGATGAAGGTGCACTGCCGGTACCGTGGCTCAAAGACCTCCTGCTTCCGAAGTGACTCCTTGAACGGCGATTTGGATCGCCGCTCCCCGGCATCAGCAGCATTCGTGAAGCAGGGCAACGTGCGGAGCGGAAGGCGATTCAAACCAGATCATTCTCAGCTTGCGGGGAACAAACGAATGAAGAAGCTACGGCCCGCAGAGCACGCCGAGACGCGGACAATCCGAAACGTTCCCGTGGGCGCCGGGAAGACGGGGACTCGCAGAGAAACCGATTCGATGGGCGCGATCGATGTGCCAGCCGAACACTATTGGGGCGCCCAGACGCAGCGTTCTCTTATTCACTTTGCAATTGGCGACGACCGCATGCCGATCGAGGTGTGTCGAGCTTATGGATATGTAAAGAAGATGGCGGCACAGGCGAATGGCGAGATCGGCGCAATGCCTGCGTGGAAAGCCGATCTGATTGCAACTGTTGCCGAGGAAGTGATTTCCGGCGCGCTCGACGGCGAGTTCCCTCTCAGCGTCTGGCAGACCGGTTCGGGCACGCAGACGAACATGAATGTGAACGAGGTCATCAGCAACCGGGCCATTCAGCTCGTGGGTGGGAAACTTGGCAGCAAGGATCCGGTTCATCCCAACGACGACGTCAACATGAGCCAGTCGTCGAACGACACGTTCCCGACGGCGATGCACATCGCCACGGTGCTTGCTTTCGACCAGCATCTGATTCCCGCGGTCTCTGCGCTCAGAGACGCAGTCAGGTCGAAGGCCCGTGAATGGGTCGACGTGGTGAAGATCGGGCGCACACACCTGCAGGATGCTACGCCACTGACTGTCGGGCAGGAGTGGTCGGGTTATGGCGCGCAACTCGATGATGCGCTCGCGTTGATGGTTCGATCGATGGACGGCCTATACCGGTTAGCGATTGGCGGCACGGCCGTCGGTACCGGACTGAACGCGCCGGAGAACTTCGGCGACAAGGTCGCTGCAAAGCTAGCGTCGCTTCTTGGCTATCCGTTCGTCTCTGCGCCAAACAAGTTCGCAGCGCTCGCTTCGGTGGATGCAATGGTAGCGGCCAGCGCCGCGTTGCGCGCGCTCGCAGTTACGCTTATGAAGATTGCCAATGACCTGCGCTGGCTCGGATCCGGCCCGCGCACGGGACTGCACGAACTCAATCTTCCCGAGAATGAGCCGGGCAGCTCCATCATGCCGGGCAAGGTGAATCCCACCCAGCAGGAAGCCTTGATCATGGTCTGCACGCAGGTGCTCGGGAACGATGCGGCAGTCGCGTTCGCTGGCACGCAGGGCAACTTCGAGCTGAACGTCATGCGCCCTGTCGTCATTCGCAATGTGCTTCACAGTGCGCGGATTCTCGGCGATGCCTGCCGTCAGTTCCGCAAATATGGCGTTGAAGGGATCACGCTGGACCGAGATCAGATCGCAAGGAACGTCGAGAACTCCCTGATGCTGGTGACTGCGTTGAGCCCCCTGGTCGGCTATGAGAATGCAGCAAGGATCGCACACAACGCTCTTGAGCAGAAGATCAGCTTGCGCGAAGCGGCGGTTGCCGGCGGGTTCATAACCGCTGAAGAATTCGATCGCGCCGTCGACCCGCGAAAGATGGTTGGCGATCCGCGGCGGGATCTTGGCATTCGCTAGCACAACCCCGATTTGCACCGTTGCCTCGACAGAGATTTGCACGGCAACGGGCACCCCCTATTATCCGTCTCTTGGGGGAAAGATCCTCTTTTCATGGGTCTAGGAGGATGTGTGCCGCCAAAGATTTGCAGTGATTGAACGTAGCCGTAGAGATTTCTTCGTAAAGAAGTTAGAAGCCGGATCGAAGAGAACGAAAAGCGAAAAACAGAAATGATCGCCGATCGTTCCCCACCGCCTGCGCTGCAGGTTTACGGCGCGGACCATCGGGATTCATCGCACAGGACTATTGTGCCTTTTTCATGGGTAATTACCTGCAAATGTGGGGAATCTGCAAGTAGCTCAATGCCGGAGGGTTGCGAAATTTATTCAGAAAGAGGCCTTGACAGGATGAGCCTGGGGACAAACGGACGGGCAGCGAACGTGATCGACCGCTCGTTCGTTGCCTCTGACGAAGATATGTCAGCGGTCAGCTTTGACGGTGACTCGCCAGCATCGCCCTTGTTTTTGAAAGAGGCCGGCGTGAGCTCACCTCGGTCTCGCATAGCGCCGCCGACGCATTCCATGCTACGCTCGCCGCGAGTCTACGGACCACGTGGAATCGTGATGAATCGACTCAACCCGCAGCGCACAGCTTTTATCGCATGGATGATGATTCTCGGGACTTGCGGGGCAGGCGGTCAAACCGTGCCTTTGGGAGATCCGTTAGGTGCGCAAAAGCCAATCGCACCCCTGAGCGCCACCAATCCAGTGGTGCGCAAAGGCCTCTTCACCATCGACCTGGTTGTAGCGGACTCGGCAGGGAACCCAGTTTCGGACCTCGCGCCCCTGGATTTCACTCTTCTCGATAACGGCCAACCGGCAAAGATTCGCACCTTCCACAACGCTCTGGCCCCGTCCGAACCAGCGCCCGAGCTCATCTTTGTCCTCGACACCAACAATCTATCGCCTCAGCAGCTCACGCAGACCGAAAGCGCAATATCGCGATTCCTGCGCCGAAACAGCGGACACCGGGAATTTCCGTGTCTTCTTTATCGACTCACGCGCGACGGACTGTTTTCCTCATTGAGGCCGGTGAAGGACGGGGCTCTTCTGGAACAAGAACTGGAACAGACGAGATCGCAACTGGCCGTGTGGAGATTGGGTCCAAATGATAAATCCGATTTACGCCGCTCATTAGAGGGAAGGTTGCAGCCCAATCGCCTCTCTCTGCGCGCGCTGGGCTCCATTGCCATCGATCAGAGAGATGTCCCCGGCCACAAGGTCGTGGTGTGGATCGGTCCGGGCTGGCCTGTTGTGAATGGCGGCGATACCGGTTTCGACGAGACAACGGAGCTTTCTACGCGGCTGCGGGAAGCGCGCATCACGGTGGACAGCGTTAACGTGTGGCTGAATCCAGTCCCGTTATTCAATTATCACGACTACCTCGACGCGCCCCGGTCACAAAAGGACATGCAACCAGAAAGAATGGCTCTGCAGGTGATCGCGACGCACACAGGAGGCCTGGTGCTGGACTCGTCGGAAGATCTCGATCGAGACATCGATCTGTGTGTTGAAGAGATGCGGAGCTTCTACACTCTCACCTTCAATCCGACGCACACCTACCAGGTTGACGAGTTTCACGACATCCGTGTGCAGGTCGATCATCCTGCCCTGACTGTCCGCAGTGCCACGGGCTACTACAACGAGCCTGTGTATTTCGACAATCCCCGACCTGGGATAGAAGAAGTCACCGTGGCGCAGCTTGAAGAGCTGGTGCATGCGCACAGCGACCTGCTCCGAAAGCTGGAGAACGTCGAACTCACCCAACGGATGAGTACGCGCCGGCTCAATGCGCTGTTGAGCGAGGTACGCAGCGAACGGGAACGCCAGGCATTGACGGCGGATGCCGATCTGTCGTTCGCGCTCGCGCCCCCGCCCGATGAAATTGTGGATCGCCCGCCGCCTCCGATGGAGGAGCAGCGCGCCATTCTCCGGCGAGCAATCGACTACCTTCAAAATGCCATTCCCAAACTGCCCGACTTCTCTGCTTTGAGAAACACCGAGCGCTTTGAAGAGCCTGTCGGGCGCGAAAGTGAGAGCTGGAAGATGCTGCACCAGGATCAGACTCTGCACTTTGCTACCGGAGAGCACGCGACAGTTCTTTATCGGAGCGGACACGAAGTGGTTGAGAAAAAGAAGAAACTGAACAAACGACCCGCCGTCCGCGGGGTACGCGCGCGCGATCTTGAATCATCGGGCACGTTCGGACCCATTCTTGCATACGTGCTGAGGGCCGCCACCGCGAGTTCAAGCACCCTCAAGTGGAAGCGCTGGGAGCGCGGCAAGGACGGAGATCTGGCGGTGTTCTCCTACAGCGCTGCCAGCACGAGCATCACGCCCGAGCTCACGTATTGCTGTCTTCCGGAAGGTAACGGGACCACTCTCTACCAAAACAAGGCCGCCGACTACGGCGAATTCGCGCTAAACCCCGACTCCGGGGCCATCATGCGGATCGTGACCACTGCAGATCTCGACGAAGAACGGGACCCTGACGTCCCGCTCATCCGGTCGCAAATCATGGTCGAGTACGGTCCGGAGGCGTTGGGCGGCAAGACCTATATCTGTCCCCAGAGGAGCGTGGAGGTCTCGCGAGGCCGCTCCGAGCGCGAACTGCGCGAGTGGGGCATGGTCTTCAGCCTGTATAGCTACTTCGAAACCATGATCAACGACGTGACCTCCGGCGGGTACCACAAGTTCGGATCGGAATTCCGCATTCTGCCTGGGTTCGAAGAGACCAAGTAGACAAGACCTCTCGCACCCTTGGTTCTTCGCCTATTCTTCGCTATTCAGCTATAATCCCTGAATGGATTTTCAGTTGGTGACCAGCTACAAGCCTCGCGGCGACCAGCCCCGCGCTATCGAGGAGCTGATGGAAGGGCTCTCGGCTGGCGAGAAACACCAGGTCCTGCTCGGCGTCACCGGCTCGGGCAAGACCTTCACCATGGCCAAGGTCATCGAGCAATCGAACCGGCCCGCACTCATCCTTGCGCACAATAAAACGCTCGCCGCACAGCTTTATCACGAGTTCAAGCAGTTTTTCCCCGGTAATGCCGTTGAATACTTTGTCAGCTACTACGACTACTACCAGCCCGAGGCATACATCCCGGCGGGCGACCTCTATATAGAAAAAGAAGCCACGATCAACGAGGAACTGGACAAGCTGCGGCTCTCGGCGACTCGTTCGCTGTTTGAGCGGCGCGACGCCATTATCGTCAGTTCAGTGAGCTGCATCTACGGACTCGGTTCGCCGGAAGCGTACTACGGCATGTTGCTGCTGCTTGAAAAAGGCCAGCGCATCAGCCGCAAAGACATCACCCGCCGTCTCGTCGAGATCCTCTACGAACGCAACGACGTGGACTTCCGCCGCGGGACATTTCGCGTGCGCGGCGACATCATCGAGGTCTACCCCACCTACGACGAGTCGGCCTATCGCATCGAGCTCTTTGGCGACGAGATCGAGTCGCTCGCGCAAATCGATCCCCTCTTCGGTACCGTCAAGCAGAAATATGCGCGGCTGCCGATTTATCCCAAGAGCCATTATGTTGTGCTGCCGGAGCGCAAGGCCCAGGCCATCGACTCCATTGTCGCGGAGCTTAACGAGTGGGTGGCGTATCTCGAGGCTGAAGGCCGCATGGTGGAAGCGCAGCGCGTGCATCAGCGAACGCGCTTCGATCTCGAAATGATCAAGTCGATGGGCTACTGCCACGGCATCGAGAATTATTCGCGCCACTTCTCGGGCCGACTGCCCGGCGAAGCTCCGCCAACGCTGCTCGATTATTTTCCGCGCGATTTTCTGCTATTTGTGGACGAGAGCCACGCCACCATTCCGCAAGTGCACGGGATGTGGCACGGCGACCGAAGCCGCAAGCAGAACCTTGTGGATTATGGATTCCGGTTGCCCTCGGCGATGGACAATCGGCCATTGAAGTTTGATGAATTCGAGAATCGCATCCATCAGACGATCTATGTCTCCGCAACGCCCGGTCCGTATGAGCTGACCCGCTCCGCAGGAGTCGTGGTCGAGCAAGTGATCCGCCCGACCGGCCTCGTCGATCCTGAAGTCGAAATCCGTCCGGTAAAAGGCCAGATTGACGACCTGCTCGCCGAAATTCGTGATCGTGCCAAGCGGAACGAGCGCGTCCTGGTCACGACCCTCACCAAGCGCATGTCTGAAGACCTTGCGGGCTACTACACCGAAGTCGGTGTGCGCTGCCGCTATCTGCACTCGGAGATCGAAACGCTGGAACGGGTAAAGCTGCTGGCCGGTTTACGCAAGGGCGAGTTCGACGTGCTGATCGGCATCAACCTGTTGCGCGAAGGCCTCGACCTGCCTGAAGTCTCGCTCGTTGCAATCCTCGATGCCGACAAAGAAGGCTTCCTCCGCTCAACCGGATCGCTGATTCAGACCATGGGCCGTGCGGCGCGCCACCTCGAAGGCCGCGCGATACTCTACGCCGACAAAATGACCGACTCGATGAAGCACGCCATTGGCGAAACCGATCGACGTCGCGCCATTCAGCGCGCCTATAACGAGGAGCACGGCATCACGCCGCAGTCGATCATCAACAAGATGGACATGGGCCTGGCACAGATTCTCAAGGCCGAATACGGCGAGATCGAAGTCGAGGAAGCCGCGGGATTGCCCGAGTTCAACTCGCAGGCCGATGTCGATGCCTTCATCGCCAGGCTCGAGACGGAGATGCGCGAGGCCGCCCGGAAATTCGAATTCGAAAAGGCCGCCAAACTGCGCGACTCGATCAAAGAACTCCGCGAAAAGGAGTTTCTGTTCGGATAGCGGTCGACGGACGCCTGAGCAAACGGAATCGTCTGCAATCGAGATGAAGTTTTTTGTTAGAATGCACCGTGCAAGCAGATTCCCCGGGGAATTCCAATTCCGTCAAACAATACAGGACTGATCGTCGAATCTTTTTCGCTGGCCGTCCCTATTGAAAGGACTGGAGACACGATTGGTGACCGTCAAGCCGGTGGCCAAGGGCTCTTTCACCATCGTTTTGATCATTCTGCTCGCGGCATGCGCGGGACGCTTGCACGCGCAACAACCGGTGTCGCAATTTGATACCCTGTCCGCTCGCGCAACCGAAGCACGCAATCAGCAAAACATCCCGCTCGCAATTCAACTCTACGGCGAAGCTTTAGACGCAAAGCCGGACTGGGCTGATGGCTGGTTCTATGTCGGCTTGCTTCAATACAGGTCCAATGGCTATGCCTCCGCGATCGATGCGTTGAATCACTTTCTCAAGCTTCAACCCGGCGTCGGCGCTGCAATCGCCTTGCGCGGATTGTCTGAATTCGAAACCGCGGCTTACGATGATGCGCTGCGCGATCTTGAGCAAGGCGTCAAGCAGGGTGCGGGAGATCAGCCCGGCAACGAGGCGATTCTCCGTTTTCATCTCGCAGAACTACTGGGCCGCGCCGGACGTTTTGACGACGCCGTGGCGCAATACTCATTCTTCGCCGCCCACCGCCTCAAAGATCCTTTGCTCTCGCTGGGGATTGGGCTGGCCGGTTTGAGAATCCCGGACCTGCCCCAGAATGTCCTCCCGGAGAAGCGTCAATTTTTTGAAGCCGTGGGCGACGCTGGGTATGCGTATCTTTCGGATGACACCGATGCGGCCGATGGACAGTTCAACGACCTCTTCGCGCGCTATCCTACGACGCCTAATCTGAATTTCTTCTATGGCACGTTGCTCTACAAAGACAGTCCAACGCTCGCAATTGAGCAGTTCCGCGCTGAAGTGGAGCATGTGCCCGCCAACATTTATGCGCACGGCGTGCTCGCGTTCACCCTCACTGTTGCCGGCCGCTTCGCCGAGGCAAAGCCGGAAGCCGAAATCGCTCTAGCCGCCGCCCCCGACATGGAAATGGCGCAGGTCGCCCTGGGACGCGCCCTCGCTGATACCGGAGATGTAAAACGCACCACCGAATTGCTGAACAAGGTGCTGCGAAAAGACCCTCAGAACCTCGAAGCGCATATGGGATTGGCAGACGTCTACTCGCGGGCTGGTAGAAGAGAGGACGCCTACCGTGAGCGGATGGTCTGTCTTAGCCTGGCAAAATAGTTTGAAAATCTTGGGAGCCCGCATCCTCACACTCGTTTTGTTGCTGTGCGCGCTGTCTTCAGGGCAGACGGCTTTCGCGGCGTCGCCGAAGCCTTCGGCGAATCAGCCTGCCTGCGCCGACTGCCATTCGGGTGTCACGTCCTCCTATGCGCACGCAGCCATGCACCACGCACTTGAAACTCCCGGAGCGAATCCAACCCTTGAGTCTCATCCCAACCTGAGTGTTCAACAAGGCCAGTACCTTTACACAGTGCAGACCAGAAATGGTCGCAGCACGTACAGCGTGTCAGACGGCACTAACGCCTTAACCGTGCCCATTCGGTGGATTTTTGGCCAGCACGCCCAAACCTGGGTACTCGAAAAAGATGGCGTTCTCTATGAAAGCCTGGTCAGCTACTTCCCGCTGGACCAGGGGCTGGCCACGACGCCCGGAGATGCGAAAATCGTTCCCAAGGACCTGATGCAAGCATTCGGCAGGAAGATTTCCGCGTGGGAATCTCTACAGTGTTTCGGCTGCCACGCATCCAACGTAGTCAAAGGGAAAAAGCTGGATCTGGAAAATCTTAGCCCTGGGGTAGGATGCGAACGATGCCACGCCGGCGCCGAACAGCACAAAGCCGACGCCGCTCGCGGAAACTTCTCTTCGCTGCCAAAGTCGCTCAAGACCATGAACGCTGAAGATGCCGGGAATTTCTGCGGTCAATGCCATCGCACATGGGACGCGACGGTGCGGAATCATTGGCACGGGCCTTCCGATGTGCGCTTCCAGCCCTATCGGCTCGCAAACAGCAAGTGCTTCATCGGCAACGATCCGCGCATCAGCTGCCTCGCATGCCACAATCCACATCAACAGGCCGACCATAACCTTGTTTCTTACGATGCGAAGTGCCTGGCCTGCCACGGAGAGACCGCAACCAATGCGACGTCGGCTGCCAAAAGCTGCCCGGTAAGCAAATCAAACTGTGTTAGCTGCCACATGCCCAGGGTCCCTTTGCCGGGTGGCCACGCAATTTTTACGGATCACCTGATCCGCATCGTAAAGCCCGGCGAGCCCTATCCGGACTAGACCTGCGCAGCGAACCATGGTTGGTTCGGTGAGATAAAACACGTGCGACTGGACGGTTCCGAGGCGCTGGCAAAAACTCTTGCTGTCCACTCGTCATGATCGTCAGGATCGGTCGCATTTGCAGGCGGCGGCTCGGGCGCACGCACCTCTTGCATGATATCTTCGGCGTTCCAGACGACAGGATGGTGCCAACGAGCAGTCCAACGATCGGTGTAGCGTGGACGATCGTCACAACGGTGCAGGCTACTGCGCCAGATTCTGTTCTTCGAATTCCTCCCTCATGGCATGGGGTTTCGTCGTCTCTTAAGGATTGGAAGACCGACCTTTAAGGCTCCACGTTAAACCGAGAAGATTCTCGGGCCGTAGAAACCGTCTAGGGTTCTCGAATGAAGCCGTGGTAGACATCATTGGCGTCGACATAATAGCCCGTGATGACTCCTCGGTCGTTGATGCCCGACACCCAGGTGAAGATTGAACCAGCAGGATCGACCGTTGCAGATTTGCCGTCGAGAGTGCGTAGATAGCCGTGAAGCACGCCATCCGCGTCAATGTAGATTCCCGTGATCGCTCCCCAGTCGTTTAAGCTCACGGGACAATCGGAAGGACAACCCGTTCCTTCAAAGCTGTCGGTCCCCGCTCCCGGTACATCGAATGTCGTAAACTCGCCTCTGGCATTGCGCAGAAAGCCATGGCTCACATTATTCGCATCAATGTAGCTTCCCGCGATCGCCCCTAATTGGTTGAGGCCCAGGTTACAACCGGGACACCCGGTCCCTTGATAGCTGCCGGTGCCCGCGCCGGGAACGTCAAACACTTTCAATTTGCCCTCGGCATTGCGCACGAAGCCGTGGTGAACGAAGTTGCCGCTATTGTCCTCGAAGCCACCTGCAACAAGTCCAAATAAGTTCACGTTGCTGGCTCCCGACCCAAAACAGCCGTCCGACCCGTTGCCCGTGCAGGCGTCTGGACCAATCCACGTCGTAAACTTACCCTCGGGACTGCGCAGAAATGCATGGAACGAAAAGTTTGAGTCGGTGTAGACGCCTACGACTGCTCCCTCAAGATTGAAAGCTCTCGGAGTGGTGCCGAAACCGCCCGCACCTGGAACGTCGAAGGTCGTAAACTTTCCGTTCGGACTTCGCACGAAGCCGTGACTGAAGCCATTCGTGTCCCAGTAGTTTCCTGTAATCACCCCGAGGTCGTTGATGGCGTTCGGACTGGTTCCATTAAAAGAACCTGGGGTCGTATCCGCGCCGGGTGCCTCGAACGCGGTGAATTTGCCCTCAGGACTGCGCACGAACCCGTGGTACACGTTGTTCGCGTCAACGTAGGCTCCAGCGATCGTTCCCCAGACATTGACGCCGCCGGGGATGGTTCCGTTGAAATCCCCTGGCGTCAAGTCCGCGCCCGGCGCATCGAAGGTGATGATCTTTTGTGCGTGGGTCTGAAGCGACGCCCCCATCGCGGCAGACATGGTTATCGCCACGCAAAGGGCTGCGCGGCTCAAGAGAATCGGCAAAAGTGGTTTCAGTTGATGCATGTGACCTCCGTTCATCGCCTAGATGGTCCACCGCCGCGGTAGCCGTGTCATCCCCCACCTGGGGGAAAATCAAACTTTTCTTTTCCATTCAAATCAAAGGGCGCTATACTCCTTCCACTCCTAATTCCTCCATTCCCCGAGGAATCCATGCACGACGACTCCATTGTTCGCCTCCTCAGCACCCTGTATGCCGCCCCCGCCGCCCCCCGACTCTGGAGCGAGTTTCTGCGTCAACTTGGCGAAAGCTGCGGAGTGGATAAGGCCGCTCTGATCGCGCATGACATGTCGCGCAACCATCACAGCATCGTCGCCGGACTGGGAGATGCGTTGAAGGAGAGCGGAAATGAGTACGAGGAATACTATTGGCAATTCGATGAGTGGACTGCCCGCCTTCCGAAGGTGGGTTTAGCGGGACAAGTACATCTGGGTGAGGAGGTGTGGCCCGAACCGGCGTTTCTCAAGAGCGTCTTTTACAACGAGTTTCTCCGCGAGTATGGAATTTGCCGGTTGGCAGCCGTTTTTTTTCCCGGCAAACAGGGTTCGTTCGATGGAATCAGCTTCTACCGTGCGAGGCACGAACAAAAGTTCGATCACGAGCAGATAACCTTGCTGAATACTGTTGCACCACATCTGAAAATCGCTCTCCAAACTAGACGCAAGCTGGCGGCTCTCGAAGGGCGCGTTTCCGATCTGGAAACCGCGCTCGACGCCATCGCCAGCGCTCTGATCCTGCTCGACTCAAACCAGAACGTGATCTTTGTCAATCGCAAGGCACGCACCCTCCTGGGCGCCGACAATAGCCTTTACGTGCGCAAATCAAAATTAGCCGAAAGAGATTCCCCCGAATCATCTCGACTCCAGCAACTGATTGCGAAGGCCCTCGCCAATCCAGCCCGCGCAGATAGGACCGGCGGCGGATCGATGCCGTTGTACCGCCCCGGAAAACGTCCCTTGCACATTCTCGTTTCTCCCCTTCATGCGACAGACAATCCAGTTTGCACTAAAGCCTCCGTTGCAGTCTTCATCGACGATCCTGAAGAAAATCCCATAGTTCCGGCAGAAGTGCTGCGGACTCTCTTCGGCCTGACTCCGGCCGAGACCCGCTTGGCGCTTTCCCTTCTCAACGGGCATTCAGCATCGGAGACAGCGGATCTAGGCCGCGTCAGCCGCGAGACCGTGAAATCGCAAATGAAGGCCCTTTTGGCCAAAACACGCTCCCGCCGCCAGGGGGAGCTGATACGGCTCCTGTCCCGCCTGCCAGGAATTGCTGTTTGATCAGGTCCATTGCCTCTCCGGCGTTTAGGTATAGACTTCTCGTTTTCACCCAACTCCCTTCCATCTCGACCTCTAGTGTGAGGCAAATCACATGTCAGAAGCCTAAGATGGTTGAGAATAGGCTCGTTAGATTCCCCTAAGGCATTAGTCCTCAGTGCGAGAATCAGAGATGGAGCTCTGATGGCAACGTTTGGAAGTCTCTCTCTTCTCATCGCTTTAGCGTTGGCGGCATATAACCTCTTTGCCGGCATTGTCGCGCTGAGACTGCTGGCGACCGGCCAGCCCGCGCCGATTGCCCCGGAACGACTGGCCGACACGGCTCGCCGGGCCGGAATTGCCGTGTTTGTCGCGGTAACAGCAGCGGCAATTGCACTGGTTTGGTCGGTTTTCACCAACGATTTCTCCATCACCTACATCATGGAGCACTCGAACCGCGCTCTCCCCGGCTGGTACAAATTCTCTGCCCTGTGGAGCGGCCAGGAGGGTTCCCTGCTCCTCTGGTGCTGGCTGCTCGCCACGTACGGGTTTGTGCTGCGCCTGCGTCATAAGACGGATGTAAAGCTCTATGCCTACGCCGGGACAATTATGGCCGGCATTCAGGTCTTCTTTCTGGCATTGGTGAACTTTGCGGCACCGCCTTTTGCGCTGCTCAGGGGCGCGCTTCCTGCCGACGGCAACGGATTGAATCCGCTGCTCCAGTATCCGGAGATGGTGATTCATCCCCCGATGCTCTACCTCGGCTACGTGGGATTCTCGGTACCCTTCGCCTTCGCGCTGGGCGCCCTGATGATGCGATACCCCGGAGAAAAATGGATCAAGATCACGCGCGTGTGGACGCTGGTGACATGGCTCTTCCTCACGGGCGGCATCTTCCTCGGCATGCACTGGGCCTACGCTGTACTCGGCTGGGGCGGCTACTGGGGATGGGATCCAGTTGAGAACGCAAGCTTCATGCCCTGGCTCACCGGGACGGCCTTCTTGCACTCCGTGATGATGCAGGAGAAGAAAGGGATGATGAAGAGCTGGAACGTCTGGCTCATCTTCTCTACCTTCCTGCTCACCCTTCTGGGAACGCTGCTTACCCGCGCTGGCCTTGTAAGTTCGGTTCACGCGTTCGCGCAGTCGTCAATCGGCACCTGGTTCATGGTCTTCATGGGGATCGTGATTGCAGTCTGTACCTTCACCTACATTGTGCAGCGCGATCACCTGCAGGCCGAGCACCGGCTTGAGTCGCTGGTGAGCCGCGAGTCGAGCTTCCTCTTCAACAACCTCGTACTCCTGACCGCCTGCTTCGTGATCCTCTGGGGAACACTCTTTCCCATCCTGAGCGAATACGTCGTAGGCAACAAGGTCACGGTGGGCGCACCCTTCTATAACCGGGTGGCGATTCCCATCGGCTTGTTCCTGCTGTTCCTGACCGGCGTAGGACCCCTGCTGCCGTGGCGTTCGACATCACTGCGAGCCGTTCGCCGCAACTTTATATTGCCGACGGTTGCCTTGTGGGCCATGGTCATCGTCTGTCTCGTGTTTGGCGTTCGCCCATGGAAAGACGGTGCTTTCGATCCCGGCAATTTCTACGCGCTGGTTGCGTTTGCGTTGGCGGCCAGTGTCATGACCGCTATTCTCTCGGAGTTTTTCCGCGGAGCGGGCGTAATTGCAAAACAGACAGGCAAAAATATCGCCAGTTCGATGTACCTGCTCTGTCGCCGTAACACCCGACGCTACGGTGGTTACCTGGTCCACATCGGCGTGGTAATCGTCGTCATCGGCCTTGCCGGTTCGGCGTTCAATCGCAACACGGAAAAAGAACTCGCGCTGCACGACACAATGAGTGTCGGCCCCTACACGCTTGAGTGCGTCGGCTTCACCCAGGATTCGAACGCCAATTACAACTCCGACTATGCGCTGCTCGATGTGTATCGGAATGGCAAAAAGCAGTTCCAGATGGCGCCCGAGAAGCGCGTCTACCTGGTCAGCCAGCAGCCCCAGACCATGGTCGCGATTCACTCCGTTCCCAGTTGGGATCTATACGTGGTTTTTGAGGGCACCAATCCTGATACCGGGCAGCCGATCATCAAGGCGTTTCTCAATCCGCTTGTCAGTTGGATCTGGGCGGGCGTGGTGCTGATCGTGTGGGGCACACTTGCGGCACTGGTTCCAAGCCTCAAGCCGGTAACCACGGGAGTGCGCACGCCGACTGCTCGAACGGAGCAATCCGAAGCAGTTTTGAAAGGCGGCGACTGAGATGCGAATCCCGCTAAGTTTGAAGTATTGGAAGAAAGCTTTGCAGGCCGGAACGCTCGCGGTTGTGGTTTGCTTTTCAATGGGTGCGAGCGACGCAGGTGCGCGTTACGATCACCTGAACCACCAGCTTATGTGCAGTTGCGGATGCGGGCAGGTTCTGGGCGAGTGTAATCACGTCGGCTGCCCCGATTCGCCCGTGCAGTTGGCTGAATTGCGCACGGCCATCAATGCCAGCCTGACGGACAAGCAGATCCTCGACAGCTTCGCCGCGAAATATGGCGCTACCGTGCTGGCCGCGCCCACCATGCAGGGATTCAACCTTGTGGCATGGATCGCGCCCTTTGCGGTTTTTGCCGCAGCCATGTTCGGCACCATTCTGCTCGTCCGGCACTGGTCAGTCGGCAAAAAGGAAGCCGAGCAAACGGCAAGCACACCCGAAATGGACGAATTGCGCAAACAAATTCGCCGCGAAACCGATAATGACGGCGACGAAGGAGGTCGGCAATGAGCGAAACTCTTGGATTGGCGCTTGGATGCATGATGGCGATGGTGCTGTTCCTCTATACCTTCTGGCCTGAGAATTCGTTTGCCAGCCAGCGGCAGAAGACGCGCCTCGATTATCTCGAAGAACGCAAGGAACAACTCTACGAAAATCTGCGCGACCTCAACTTCGAATATCGCGCCGGCAAATACCCTGAAGAAGACTTCGCGGCGCAGCGCGCGCAACTTGAAAATGAAACAGCGCAATTGCTCGCCGAAATGAATCACCTGCAGCAGCAAGGATAGGCAATTAAAGATAAGGACTCCGGGAAAAATCATGAGATCGATGAAGACTTTTTTGCATGCAGTCGTTGCCGGCTTTCTTTTTGCCGGCACACTCGCGCACGCCGTGCAGTTGACAGGTACAGTGACTGACAAAACAACCGGGAAGCCAGCGGCTGGCGATCCCGTGATATTGGTCGAACCAATGACGGGCATGACCGAAGTGGCGCACACCACCGTCGACAGCAGCGGACACTACACGCTCAATCGACCAAGCAACGCACCGTCGCTGGTAAAGGTGACGCACCAGGGAGCCGAGTTCTTTGCCGACGCTCCCCAGAGCGGCTCGGTCCCCGACATCGCCGTATACGACGTGGCCTCGAAGGTGGAAGGCGTTTTTGCTGAAGCCGACGTACTCGAAGTCGAAAGCTCGAACGGCCAGTTGCACGTGATCGAGCGCTACTTCATCCACAACACCAGCATGCCGCCACGGACCCAGTGGAGCCCGAAGAGCTTCGAGATCGTCCTCCCTGCAGAGGCCGTTGTCGAGTCGGCCCAGGGGCAGCGGCCGAGCACTGGCAGCCTTCCCACCACGCTGAAGCTGCAGCCCGATGGAGAGAAGGGCCACTACGCCTTCAACTTCCCCATCCAGCCGGATGAAGGCGAAAAGGACACCCAGTTCAATATCAGCTACACCATTCCCTATAGCGGATCCTTCACGTTCCATCCGCAGGAGTCTCTGAGCACGCAAAGCGTCGGTGTGCTGCTGCCGAAAAGCATCACCTTCAAAGCGGGCGCAGGCTCGACATTTACAACGATCAACCAGGACCCGAACATCCAGACGTTCATCGCCAAAAATGTGGTTCCCGGCAAGGCGCTGGAGTTTACCGTTTCAGGTACCGGTTCGATGCCGCGCGAAGATCAAGGCGCGGCAGGACCTGGTGGCCCGGAAGCCGCTGCGCCCGGCAATGGCCAGCCTGGCGGCGGACTCGGCGAACCGATTAACACCCCCGACCCGCTCAGCAAATACAAGTGGTGGATCCTCGGCGGCCTGGCTCTGCTGTTTGTTGTTGCAGCGGCATTCTTGTTGCGTAAGCCCGCGGGAGTTCCGGGCGTACCTGCAACACAGGGAGCTGGCGCGGCGGCGCCTCCCATTTATCCAGCCGCCGAACCCCGCTTGACGGCGTCGCACAACGGCGCTCTGCTCGGAGTGCTGAAGGAAGAACTCTTCGCATTAGAGAGCGAGAAGCTGACCGGAGCCGTATCGCCAGGCGAGTACGCCGAGACCAAAGCTGCGCTCGAAACCGTGCTCAAGCGCGCCCTCAAAAACAAGTCGTAAAAATGAGGTTCAGAACAACAGCGCTCGCACAGATGCAATATGCGATCGCTGTCGCTTTGCTGAGCGTGCCGCCCTCCATCTCAACAATCTCTCTTGCTTGTTAACCCTGTTCCCCTAGTCCCGAGTCCCCGTTCCCCGCATTTAGTATTCTTCCGAAATGAAGACATTGCTTCGCACGCTGCTTTTTCTCGCTCTCATTGTCTGGATTGGCGCGGAGATTTTCTTTCCCATTGTTGCCGCTGTTACCTTCAACTCCCTGCCCGGCGCTACCCACACTGCCGGAACCATCGTCGGTGAACTGCTCCGCATTCTGCACGGCATGGGAATTGTCTGCGGCCTTGTCCTCCTCGCTCTTATGGCCCTTGCGCCCGCATGGAATATCTATAAGCCGCGTGCCGTCCTCGCGCCCATGGTTCTCGTTATCCTCATGCTGGCCTGCACAGCCTACTCGCAATACGGAATCATCCCCGCAATGGAACGCGACCGCACTGCCGCCGGCGGAGCGATCGACACCTCTGACGCTACCAATCCCACCACGGTACACTTCAACATGCTCCACAACCGCAGCGAACACGTTGAAGGTGTGATCCTCCTTCTGGGAATCGCTACCGTGGCTCTCGTTGGCTGGGCGGAATCAACGCGTACCTAGGAGGAACGCATGGGACGTGAAGCTATCTGCGCGTGCGTGTGGAACGGAACGCAGCACAACGTGAAAGCGCTGCTGGAGCCGCCCGAACTCATCGTGCGTGGAGAGATACGGCGCCGGGTTCCGTTTACAAAGATGAAAGATGTTCGGGCTGACGAAGACTGGCTTCGGTTTAAGTTCGAGGGTGAATCTGTCGCGATTCAACTTGGCGTTCGGATGGCGGCAAAATGGACCGATGCACTGCTCAAGCCACCTCCGACGCTGGCGAAAAAACTGGGCATCACGCCGGAGACAACCGTGCGTACCATCGGCCCCATCGATGATGCAGCATTGAAGACCGCGCTCGACGTCGCGCTTGCGGTCTCGAATTCGAAGGGCGATCTGATCCTGGCACGCGTCGATACTCCGGCCGAGTTGAGCGCTGCGCTCGCAAAAGCCGCCAGCCAACTCAAGTCCGGCATTCCCATCTGGTTCATCTACCGCAAGGGTCCGGGGCATCCGTTGAATGAAAACCTTGTGAGGGAGACGGCATTGGCTACTGGGATTGTGGATACGAAGATCGCGGCGGTGTCGGCGGAGTTCTCAGCTCTCCGATTTGTGAAGCGCCGAACCTGATCGGCTTGTCACTGCGCTGATTCCAAGGCGGTGTTATGCTCTCTCGCTTAATGAAGATCCAATGCCACTAGCCATTGAAACTGCCCTTGAGATTCGCGAAGAGCCAAACGCAAAGCTCGCAATCGAGACCCGCGCTGCGACCGGACGCATTCCGTGGGCAGGCCCATTCATCGTCATACTTGCCCGACCTCTTCTAATGATCGCTTCGCAGGGACTGGTGGCACTGATCCTTGCCGGCATGCATCGTCCCGATCCATGGCATGCGGCGGGATACTGGTGGACGGTGTACGGCACGTTGGTAGACATCGGCTGTCTCGCGGCGATGTTCTGGTTCACAAAGCGCGAAGGCATTCGGCTGCGCGATCTGCTCGGTCCCGTACACCTGCGTTTCGGCAAGGATATCTTTCTGGGACTGGGCTATTTCCTGCTGGTCTTTCCACTGTTCCTGCTTGGTGGCGTGGTGTTTCACAAGCTGTTCTATCCTGCGTCACGCGTGGATCCAGGAGCATACCTGTTTCAGCCGCATGCGATGCCACTTTGGGCCGTCATCTACAGCCTGTCGCTCTGGTGGATCATCTGGTCTCCGACAGAGGAAGCCACGTACCAGGCGTTCGCACTCCCGCGCATCCGGGCGATCACCGGCCGTACGTGGGTTGCGTTCGTTGCGGTGGGGTTCATTTGGGCGTTCCAGCATAGTCTCCTGCCTTGTGTATTGGATTGGCGATATATCGCGTTCCGCACGCTGGCCTTTGCACCAGGAGCCTTTGCGCTGATGGCAATCTACTGGCGCACGCGAAGGCTTGCTCCCCTAATCGTGGCCCACTGGCCCATGGACATTGCGGGCGCGCTGATGATGACCGTCTTGCCGAATTTGAAGTGATGCGACAGCGAGTGCAAGAAAACAATTCCCCAGTCCCTGATCCCGAGTCCCTAGTCCCTAATCCCTGCTCTTCGCTCTTGTATCATCGTAGAGGCCCTGAAGCGCGCAAGGTAGCGTGCAGGGGCACCATCGGATTCGCATGAAAACTGGCATCATCGGCCTGCCGCAGGTGGGCAAGACATCCTTATTCAAGATTCTTACCAAGGCCAAGCTCGAAGATCGCGGCTATTCCAATCCGCGCGAGGCGCACATAGGAGTTGCCAAGGTTCCCGACGATCGGCTCGACAAGCTTTCCGCGCTCTACTCCCCGAAGAAGACAACGCACGCCTCGGTTGAATTTGTCGACGTCGCCGCCATCGGCCAGGAAGCGCTGAAGGAAACGGCCTTCCTCACCAGCCTTCGCAACGTTGACGCGCTGATCCACGTGCTGCGCGCATTCGAGGATGATTCCATTCCGCATGTCGGCGCGAACGATCCACTTCGCGACGTCAAGAACGTCGAATTCGACCTGATGATCAGCGATCTCACCCAAGTGGAAAAGCGCCTCGAACGGCTCGAGAAGGATTTGAAAAAGGGTCGTACCAGCGAACTGGAACGCGAGCAGGCTCTGCTTTTGCGCTCAAAAGAAGCGCTGGAAAAAGAGCAGCCGATCCGCGAACTGGAAATGACCGCAGAAGAAAAGAAGCTTATTAAAGGCTTCATGTTTCTCTCGCAAAAACCTGTTTTGTATGCAGTTAACATCGGTGAGAGCACAAAGCTTGGCGACGACCTGGAGGCTGCCGTTTCACGCTATGGTCTTTCCGAGGTTGCACAACGGCCGAATGCGGGAGCGACAGCAATCTGTGGCAAAGTCGAGGCCGAATTAGCGGAGATGGACGAAGCCGAGGCGGCGGAATTTCTGTCCAGCTACGGCCTGCACGAGAGCGGCTTGGTGCGACTGATTCGCAAGAGCTACGAGCTTCTCGGCCTCATCAGCTTCTTCACCGCTGGCGAAGATGAGTGCCGCGCGTGGACGATTCCAGCGGGATCGAAAGCACCCCAGGGAGCCGGCGCGATTCACTCCGATCTCGAGCATCACTTCATTCGGGCAGAAACCATCCGGTGGGACAACTTGCTGGCGGCCGGCAGCGAAGCGAATGCGCGCGCGCTGGGCACTCTCCGGCTTGAGGGCAAAGAGTACGTGGTGCAGGATGGCGATGTCATGCACATTCGGCACAGCGGGTAAGGGTAAGCAAGAATGCTCAAACTCTCGGTGGCCCTGGGCATCCTGGCCGCGCTCGCGGATATCGCCGGCGGACTGGTGCTGGTGCGGGCGCGCGGCGTGGAGCGCTACCTGCGCTATTTTGTCGCACTGGGCGCCGGCTTCCTGATGGCTGTAGCGCTTCTCGAAATGACGCCCGAGAGCCTCAAGCTCAGCCCGACACTCGGCCCAATCCTCATCATGATCGGCTACTGCGCCGTTCACCTGCTCGAGCACACCATCAACTCGCATTTCCACTACGGCGAAGAGACGCACCACCATGAATTCGTCTCTGCGCGCACCGGCTACTCCGTGCTAGGCGGACTCAGCGTGCATGCACTCTTCGACGGCGTGGCCATTGGCTCGGGCTTCGTGGTGAACAGCGCCCTCGGCTGGCTGATCTTTCTCGCGGTATTCCTCCACAAGGCGCCCGAGGGCTTCACGATGGCCTCAGTGATGCTGGCGAGCGGGCGCAGCCGGAAAGCGGCCTTCTACTCGGCCGTCATGCTGGCAGCCGCCACCATCGTCGGAGTGCTGGTGATCGAACTTGCCCCCAAGTGGATGCCCTACGGCCTGCCAGTTTCGGCCGGCGTAGCGCTCTATGTCGGTGCCAGCGACCTGGTGCCCGAAGTCAATCGCGAGCCCGGCATTCGCATGGCCCTGGTATTTTTTCTAGGTGTCGTGGGATTCCTGGTGATGCGATGGGCGCTCCCTGCGCTCTAAACCAGCCGATGAGAGCCGCATCAATCGTACGTGCTGACCGGAACCGCGCGACTCGATCCGAATCTGCCGCGATAGAGCCGGGCAAGCAGACGGCCGTAATCGAGAGCGACCTTCACATTGGCCTTGCTGGCTCCGCGGTACCTCTGCCCAAAGGCAAACGGAACCTCGCGAACCGAGGAGATGCGCGCGCGCACCAGGATCTCAAGCAGCAACTTGAATCCCGCCTGCTGAAACGCTATTCCCGTGAGGCAGTCGCGGCGTACGAAAAAGAAGCCGGACATGGGATCCTTGGCGCGGAGCCCTATGCGCTGGATCGGCCAGGTAGCCCACACCGCCGCAGCCGACAGCAACTTCCTCAGGACATTCCATTCGCCAAGTCCCCCGCCCGGGGTATAGCGACTGCCAATTACCAGGTCGCAGCCTGAAGCAATCGCCGCCGTGAGTTCCGGCAACAGTTCCGGCGGATGCTGAAAATCCGCATCCATGACTCCCACGATCCCGGCGTCGGTATTTTCCCATCCATGAAGAATCGCGCCAGACAAACCGCGCTGTCCCTTGCGTACCAGCAGGCGAATCCGCGGATCCTGCAGCGCAAGGGCAGAGACAATCTCTGCCGTTCCATCGCAGCTGTCGTCATCCACAATCAGGATTTCGTAATCAAAGTTGAGCGGGTCGAGGGCGCCGCGCACGCGATCCAGCAGTACGGAGAGATTTCCCGCCTCGCAAAGGGTCGGTATCGCCAGTGCCAGCTTCTGAGGAAAACGAGGGCCAACGAGTTCCCGCGGTTGCGGGATCGTTGACTCGCCGATCGCGACACGAACTGGATGAATGGATGCCGATACCATGCGTTAGATGTCTATGGGAATATAGACGTATTAACCCGCAGAAGCGTACGCAATACAAAGGACTTTCCCAAATTCTAATATCCCTGAATACGAAACCTGATTACGGTACGCTGGAAATAAGAGATTTAGGGAAGCACGTCTTGCCCAATCTCGATTATAGTCAGCTAAAGGCCTTCCCTCCTCGTCCAATGAAATAAGTGCCTCTGAATGCGACATGTTCTCGCCAAGGGAGGTTTGCAGAGTCTAAGACTTGCCCGAGGGTTGATGCGCTCATTTTGTAAGCGGGCCGTGTTTTGCTCGTTCATTGGAAATCTGAATTGGAAGTATAGAGCTGAATCTTTTGGAAAACCGTAGCAAGCGCAACATACTCCTGATCCTCGCCTTCTCACTTCTGGCGATGGCGACGATGGGCTATCACCCCGGGATCGAGGATGACGGTGTCTATCTAACCGCCGTCAAGAGTGACCTGAACCAGGCGCTCTATCCGTACGACGCAGCATTTTTCCGTGTCCAGCTGCAGGCGACGCTCTTCGACAAGTGGGTCGCAGAATTTATACGCATCACCCATATTCCCGTATCCGTCACGGAACTGCTGTTCCAGTTCATATCCATTCTGCTGATCATCGTGGGCTGCTGGAGCATTGCCCGGATGCTCTTCGAGGACGAACGCGTGCAGTGGGCCGGCATCGCTCTTACTGCCGCAATGATGACACTTCCCGTGGCTGGCACAGCCCTCTACCTTGCCGACCAGCATCTGCACCCGCGCAATATTGCCACTGCGCTTGTCCTTCTGGCTGTTTCCCGCATTCTCGCAGGCCAGCGATGGCTGGCCGTTCCCCTGCTGCTCGTCGCTTTCGTGCTCCACCCCATCATGGCTGCGCTGGGCATCTCTTTCTGTTTCTTCCTGACCATGGCGATGCTCGAACCGGTCCACGTCTGGCTGCGTTCGTGGCGCGACTCGCTTGCGGCCGCAGTGCCCCTGGGCTGGATCTTCGAGTCTCCCACACCCATTTGGCACCGTGCCCTTCAGACGCGCAGCTACTACTTCCTTTACAGCTGGACATGGTACGAGTGGCTGGGCGCGCTCGGCCCCCTCTTCCTGTTTTGGCTGCTGTGGCGCGTCGCGCTCAAGCGCGGCGAAACTCTGCTGGCGCACTTCGCCCTCGCGATCTTTTCCTATGGCATCTTCCAGCAGGCAGTGGCGATGATCGTGCTCAAGTCTCCCGCGCTGGTACGGATCACGCCCATGCAGCCTATGCGTTTTCTCCATCTCATCTATTGCTTCCTCGCTTTGATCGGCGGTTGCCTGCTGGGCAAGTATCTGCTCAAATCGAGCCCCTGGCGCTGGGCGGTCTTCCTCGTTGTCATCAATGCCGGCATGTTCGCTTCGCAACGCGCCCTTTTCGCCAGCAGCGAGCACATGGAACTGCCCGGAAGGCAGTCAGCAAATCCGTGGTTGCAGTCGTTTGCGTGGATTCGAACCAATACCCCGGTCAACGCTTACTTTGCCATGGATCCTTATTACCTCGCCGCGCCCCAGGAGGACTATCACAGCTTTCGCGCGCTTGCCGAGCGCAGCCAGCTGGCCGACATGGTCAAGGACACTTCGGTTGTCACCCAAGTGCCCGAGCTCGGGCCGGCATGGGAGCGGCAAGTCGACGCGACTGCCGGATGGCAGCACTTCAAAATCGCCGACTTCGAGCGCCTCAAGTCTGAATTTGGCGTTGACTGGGTGATCGTTTCTTATCCTCAGCCTGTCGGACTCGCTTGCCAATGGCACAATGCCTCGCTCTCCGTCTGCCGCATTCCCTGAACGGCTCGAAACAACACCAGCCTTCCCGCACGTTTTGCGCCGTGAGGGTAGGTGCGCAAAAATGAAAGTGTGGTTCTTACCGGCGGGGAGCCCGAAAGATGCTGAATCTCACGCAGAGGTTGATTCTCGGCTGTGTCGTGATCGCCGCCCTCGCCATGGGGCTGGTCGCCGCAACGCACCGCGCACTGGCCGCAGCCGGCCAGATGCACCTCGCCATCGCGCTGCTCATCTCCCTCATCCTTGTTGAGGTGGCCACCGTCATGCTCGTGCTGCATCCCATCCGGATGCTCGCCGCCGATGCTCGCAAAATCGCTCGCGGCAACCTTGAACATCGCGTCGAGTGGGGCGGCCGTGACAGTTTCGGCGAGATTGCAGCCGAGCTCAACCGCATTGCCGTACGCCTGCGCGAACTGCGCGACACCGAAGCCGGCCGCCACCAGATGGAGTATCAGCTCTCCGATGCCGTACTTCAGTCCATCTTCGAGCCCATCATCGTCACCGACGCCAAGGGCCACATCCTCAAGCTCAACCAGGCAGCCGCCGACGTGCTCGGGGAGGCTGCGAGCGATCGGCTGGCCCTGACCAACACCCCCGGCGGCGACAAAATCCTGAGCGCGATCCGCGATGCCATCTCCATGCAGAAGCCCATTGCCGTCGAAGGCGAGGCTTCCATGCTTCCTATGCGCATCGGCAAGCAGTCACGCAGCTATCGTCTCCGTACCATGCCCATGCGCGACTCCGAAGGACGGCTGCTCGGCACCGTGACAACGCTTGAAGACGTCACCACACTGCAGGACACCGACCGATTCAAGACGCAGTTCATCTCCGTCGCCAGCAAGAAACTCCGCGATCCCCTTTTGCAGCTGCGTCGGGGTATCTATGCCCTTCAGCATGGATTCGGCGGCGAATTGCTCCCCTTGCAGGCCGAGTTGGTCGTCGAAGCCGGCAACGAGGCCGAGAAGCTGAACGATCTGATGGCCGACCTCATCGAAGTCGCCGAACTCGACACGGGCAAACGTGAATTCAACCTTGAGCGCCTGCGCCCGCTGGCCCTGCTGGATGAAGCACGCAACCGCTACGTTGACGAAGCAGCAGCCAAACAAGTCCGCATTGAAGTCAGCGCCTTTGCAGACCTCTCGTTCATCATGGCCGACCGCCGTGCGGTCCGCTCCATCCTCGACAACCTGGTCGGCAATGCCTTGCGCTACACCCCGGCCGAGGGTGAAATCTTTCTCGCCGCCGAAGAGTTGAAAGAATTCGTGCAATTCACCGTGCGCGACAGTGGGCGCGGCATTGAGGCCGAACGTCTCAGCAACATCTTCGATCGATTCAATCCCTTCTCAGAGAGCGGCACCGGCATGGGCTTGGCGCTCGTCCGGCGCCTGGTCGAATCCCTCGGCGGTCAGATCGCCGTCGAGAGCCGCCTCGGACACGGCACCACCTTCCGCTTCACTCTGCCCGTCGCAGTGGCCGAAGCGATTCCCCACCCGGTCGAGGTTGGCTGATGGCTGAAATCCAGATCGAACGCCTGCAGGAACCGGCCCGACTCCGCATCTATCTCGGCGCCGCTCCCGGTGTCGGCAAAACCTATCACATGCTCAACGATGCCCGGCTGAAGCGCAAGCAGGGTGTCGACCTGGTGATTGGCCTGGTGGAAACGCACGGCCGCGCCGAAACTCAGGAGCAGATTTGCGACCTCGAAATCGTACCCCAACGCGTGATCCCTTATCGTGGCGTCGACCTCAAGGAAATGGACATCGAGGCGATTCTGGCGCGCCATCCGCAGATCGTGATCGTTGACGAACTCGCCCACACCAACGTCCCCGGCAGCAAAAACCGCAAGCGCTACGAAGATGTCTTCGAACTCCTCGATGCGGGCGTCGACGTGTGGACCGCCGTCAACATCCAACACCTCGAAACGCTGAACGACGCCGTCAATCGCTCAGCCAACACCATCATCCGCGAAACGGTTCCTGACAGCTTCTTCAAGCGCGCTGACGAAGTCATCAACGTCGACATTACCGTGGAAGAACTGCGCTCCCGATTACGCGAAGGCAAGATCTATGCCGCCGAAAAAGTTGAGCAGTCGCTCGCCAACTTCTTTCGCAAGGGCAACCTTAACCTCCTTCGCGAACTCGCACTACGCGAAACGGCCGAACAGGTAAGCAAGCGCGCATCGGATTACCGCCGCACCCAGGGCCTCGAGCAAGCGCCCATCCCCGACAAGGTGATGGTCTGCCTCAGCACGCGGCCCGGAACCGAGCGTCTCATCCGGGTAGGCGCGCGCGTTGCCGGCCGGCTTGCCACCAACTGGTACGCCGTCTACGTAAATCGGCCCGACGAAGATAAGGGCCACGGAGATCCTGAAGCCTTTCAACGCATCGAGGAGTATCGACGCATGGCGCGCGACCTCGGCGCCCAGGTAATCACGCTGAATGATAAGAATGTCGCTGACGCGCTGATCCGGTTTGCTCAGCAGGAAAGCATCTCCCACGTCATCTTCGGCCAACCCGTGCGCTCGCGCCTTGACATTCTCCTGCGCGGATCCGTGCTTAACCGCTTCCTGGCCGAAGTGCGCGACGTAACCGTGCAGGTAGTGCCGATGCAGAAGCCGCTCAGGCGAGGGTAGCCCCTCCAACTCCTGCAATTCCGTTCACACTCCACGCCTGCTCCTTCGATTCCCCGATCGGCATGGGCTTGCGCATCGCAAGTGTAGACATGACTTTTAGTACGGTCAGTGGGTTTGGAATTTGTGGTGGAAAGTGTGGGCCTACTCGCTAAACACGCGCACCCGAGTCTTGTTGCCGTCCTTGCCGTCCACATCCACGGTCAGATCTTCGAGGTGATCGATCAGCTCCTCGATATTCTCCGGCTTGATCTGCGATAGCGTCAGTGGCACACCATGGCTGCTTAGTGCCTGGTCAAGCTGGTTGTGAGCCGTCTGCGGAATCAGTGCTGCCAGCCGCACACCGGCGCGCAACAACTGCAGGGGCACGCGGACATTCACCGTCGTCGGGCCCTTCAGGCCGGTCATCTCTTCATCGGCCTCCACCAGTACGCGCAGATATTTGGCACGCGTACGGGGTGCGCCGGGCTGCTGTCCGTTCCCGGCGCTGTTCGGCGTTTTTCCTGCCGTCTGGGCAGTGTCGGGTTCGAGCGCCGCAAGCAGTCGTTCGGCTTCGTCGGCCGTGATTTTCCCTGCAGCCAGCATCTCCAGAATCTGACGTCTGTTGTCGTTCATATCTGTCCTCCCCAAAGTTCCGTGATCGGCGAGAACGCGTGGTGCACGGCCTCGGCCAGCGCCGGAATCTGCGCGCTGCAAAAATGCATGAGAATCGGCACAAGCTCACGCAGGTGGAGTAGCGCCATTGATGCTGGCTCTTGTCACCGGAATCTTCGGCTTAGGCTTTGCACTCGTCTTCTACCTGCAGTTGAATAACGCTGTCGACGTCGGCGCTCGCACAGTGGCGGTCATCCGTGCCACAAACTCCGACGGTACAACTCCCGACCCATGCGCTGCCGCGTTGGCCACCATTACCAACGCTGCGCCAACCCTGACCGCCTCGAAAATCAAGCTCAGCGTCAGTCTCAACGGAAACGCATACAACAACGTAACTACCTGCACCAATGGTGAGGCGAACGTCATTTCCGGCAAGACAGCGCAGGTCACGGCAACGTATCCATACACCCTCATGCTGTTTGGTTGGAAGCCGGTCGCTATGACCTTGAGTGCACAAACCACCGAACTGATGCAGTGAAGAAACCATATGAAAGGTGAAAGGGCCATGATCTACAAGGAACAATTGAAATTTCCACAACAGCTCTTCCAGGACCAACGCGGACAGATTATTCCCTGGCTAGCCATGATGATGGTTCTGTTACTCGGGCTCTGCGGATTGACTCTCGACGTCGCCCGCGTGATGGTCATCCACCGCCAACTCCAGTCTGCAACCAATGCAGCGGCCCTGGCGGGCGCCCAGCAGATGCCCGATGGCGATTACGCCGGTTCTGCAAAATCGTTTGGCGCCGGTGTCGGTAATTCCAACGATTCCAAAGGTTTCTCCGCCTCCAATGCGGTGGTGAAACCGCTATGCGTCGCCTTTCTCAAGAGCCAGGGCCTTCCATGTTCCGGCAGCGCAGCGGCAAACGCACTGCAGGTACAGCAATCAGCCAGCGTTCCCATGCTCTTTGCCGGACTCCTCGGCTTCAAGTCCTTGAATATTTCAGCAACCGCAACCGCCGCCATGCGTGGCTCAAAACCTCTTCCATATAACATCGCGATCATTCTCGATACGACACCGTCGATGGATTATTCAGATACCAACTGTGGCAGCGGAGCAACTCAGCTGTCCTGTGCCGTAGGAGGCATCCAGCAGCTATTGCTGAACGTGTCCCCATCCGTAGATAACGTCAGCCTGTTTACCTTCCCAAACATCACCAACACGACAACCTCGAACGACTACGACTGCGCCAGTTCCAACCCGACCGTTGGCCCGTATACCTTCCCGTCCACAACGGCGAAGAGCCTGACCAACATGACCTACAAAACAGGCTCAACTACCGTCACAGAGACATATCAGGTCACTGGCTTCCTCAGCGACTATCGCTCTGACAATCAGGCGACGTCCCTGACCACAACCTCGAACCTTACCAAGGCTGTCGGGGGAAAGAGCGGATGCACTGGAATACAGACCAGCACAGAGAATACGTATTACGCAGCTGCCATCTACGCTGCACAGTCCGCCCTCATCGCAGAGCAACAGGCGAAACCCGGCACCCAGAACGTCATCATTCTCCTCAGCGATGGCAATGCGACTGCACAGGAGCAATATCCGCCGGGCACCGACAGTGACGGCACCTTCACCTATAACCGCAATAGCTACGCCGACGGAACATTCATGGCTGGAGTCAACGATATGGTTGTCGGATCCCAGAGCGGAACCGTTGCTACTTCCTCGGGAACATTCCCATCGTGGGTGGGCCAGTGTTCCCAGGGAGTCGACGCGGCGAATTATGCCAAGACCTATCCGGGAGACTCCAGCAATGCAACGAAGTTCTATACCATTGCCTATGGTTCGTCAACGCACTCAGGCAGCTACAACGGACTGAGCTATTGCGCGAGCGACAGGTTGTCCGGATCCAACCACAAAAACATCACCCCCTGCCAGGCAATGCAGCAAATGGCGACCAGTTCTTCGACCTTCTTCTCTGACTACTACCTGCCAGGCAGCGACAGCGGATGCCAGGCTTCAGGCCCAAACAACACCATCACCTCGTTAAGCAACATCTTCAAGACGATCGCCTATGACCTCACTGCCGTGCGGCTCATACCAAACGGAGTTGCAACAACAACGCCATAACAAAGCTGCCTTATTCTCTTCAGCCGGGAAGCGCTACTCTTCCCGGCTGATTCCTTTAAACGCTGATCTCGTCTTTCGAACAGCAGGATCAATCTCCTCCGGGGCGCCACAAAAAAGGATGATCTGTTAAAGTTTAAGAACAGCTGCGTTTGGAAGAGGCTGGATCCCGACGGTCGATTGCTCGCCCGATTCGAGAAGCAGCTTTCCTTCAGATGACCAACCAAGTCATTTATAAAAGACAGCTTAGCCTTTTGGCAGCGAGCCCGTAGCTCAGTTGGTAGAGCAACGCCCTTTTAAGGCGTGGGTCCTGGGTTCGAGTCCCAGCGGGCTCACCATTCCTCCGAATGGGCTTTCTCGCCTATCGCTCCCCTACATCCACCCGTTTTCCCCAAATCGCCGGCCTTGCCTGTGCAAAATCCAGAACGGAAACCGTTGTCATCCTGGTTACAATCCGCACTGTCCTGAACCGTGCGATGGATCGGCAATCGCATCTAAACTGTATAGGGATTGCGGCGGAATTCTGCCCCTGCCAAAGATCGGAATCCAGCAATCCCTGCACGTTGCAAGAAACGGTCGAAACGACGTTTGGCGAAGAGTCAATCGTCCAGCGCCACCATTCCAAAAGCCGAGGGCCCATGACCGACGTGCAAAGCAGTGTAAGCACAGATCCCTACATCCTGATGGAGATCATCCGTCTGCAAACGGAGATCGCCAAACTCGGCCTCGATCTCTCCGGCGTCGTCAACGCGGTGGTGGAACGCATCCCAACTCTCACCAATGCCGAAGGCGCAATTGTCGAATACAGCGAGGGCGAGGAAATGGTCTACCGCGGAGCCAGCGGCATCGCCCTCCCCTTGCTCGGAACACGGGTTAAGCGCGAAGCAAGCCTCTCCGGCTTGTGCGTACGCGAAGGCCGGATCCTCCGCTCCGACGACACGCTCACTGATCCGCGTGTTGACCACGGGCCGTGTGAACAGGCCGGAATCCGCTCCATGGTGATCGCGCCGCTCAAACATGAAGGCTCGGCGGTGGGCGCCGTCAAACTGGTTTCCACAGCGACCTACGCCTTTACCGCTCGTGACGTGCGCGTGCTCGAGTTGATGAGCGATCTGATCGCCGCCGCCATGTACTATGCCGCGCGCAACGAGTCCAATGCGCTCTACCAGCAGGCCACGCACGATTCGCTCACCGGCCTCGCCAACCGCAACCTCTTCTTCGACCGTTTACGCAGTCGCGTCTCTACAGGTCGCCGCCAGATTGAACCCCTGGGCATCCTCGTCATCGACATGGACGGACTCAAGCGCGTCAACGACAGCTACGGCCACCGCGCCGGCGATGCGGCCCTGCGCGAAATGGCGCTGCGCATCAGCCGCATACCACGGCGATCCGATCTCGTGGCGCGACTCGGCGGCGATGAATTCGGCGTCATCCTCGGCGATATCTCCGACCGCAATGATCTGCTCACCATCGTCGAGCGCCTCTCCCTGGAAACCGATCAACCTTTCCTCTTTGAAGGACGTACACTCGATCTCACGGCAAGCATCGGCCACGCCCGGTTTCCTGAAGACGGCAAAGACGTCGACGACCTGCTCGAAGCTGCCGATCGCTCCATGTACGAAATGAAACGCACCCGTTCTGTGCGGTCGAGCGAACGCGAACTGACTCAAAAGCACGTCTTCTGACAGGCGCTAACTCCACCACTGAGGGCTGAAAGCTGACGGCTGAGGGCTCTCGATTACCCTCGTGCCCAGAAGTGCGTCTCCGAGCACGCGCGCAGCCGCTCCGCCGCGCTCTCCGGCGTGATGTCGCGCTGCGGCATTCCGAGCATTTCAAACCCGACCATAAACTTCCGCACCGTCGCCGACCGTAATAGCGGCGGATAGAAATGCGCGTGAAAATGCCACTCGGGGCGCTTCTCCCCGTCTGTCGGCGTCTGATGAAAACCCATCGTGTACGGAAAGCTTGTCTCGAAAAGATTGTCGTAGCGCGTCGTCAGCCGCTTCAGCGCATCGGCCAGAGCGTCGCGTTCGTCCCCGCTCAGCTCCGGCATTGCACCAAGGTGCCGCTTGCTCACCAGCAGCACCTCGAAAGGCCACACCGCCCACCACGGCACCAGCACCGCGAAATGATCGTTCTCCAGAACCACGCGCTCGCCCGCGGCCTTCTCGGCAGCGACGTATTCGCACAGCAGGCAACGGCCCGTCTTCGCGAGATGCTCGCGCTGCGACACAGTCTCCACCGCAGGCTCATCGGGCACAAAGCCCGTCGACCAAATCTGCCCATGCGGGTGCGGATTGCTCGCACCCATCATCGCTCCGCGATTCTCAAAGATCTGCACGTACTGGATCCAGTCGATCGCGTCCAGTTCCTCATATTCGTGAGTCCACGCATCGACTACGCGCCGAATCTCCGTCTGCGTCATCCGCGCCAGCGTCAAGCTATGGTCAGGATGGAAGCATAGAACCTTGCAAAGTCCGCGTGCAGGCTCCGCAACCAGCAACGGAGACCCCTGCGCATTTTGTTCCGCCGCCGCATCCGGCAGCAGCGCAGCGTAATCGTTTACAAACGTGAAGATGGATTCGTATTGCGGGTTCAGCGCCCCGCCCGCACGTGTGTTGCCCGGGCACAGATAGCAGTTCGGATCATGGTGAATTGCCGACGGCGCCGTCTTCTGCGCGACCTCGCCCTGCCACGGCCGCTGTGTACGATGTGGCGAAACCATCACCCACGACTGCCGCAGCGGATTCCAACGGCGATGCGGCGACTGACTGAACGGCGGCATTCTTTCCCTCGAGCGGATCGACCATCGATCCAAGGCCGATTATCCGAAGATTTAGTGTACTTCGCTGTGCTGGGCCGCGTGGCTGGCGATCAGTTCAGCCACAGCCTGCGGCTGCTCGTCCACCACGTAATGGATGCTGTTCGCGATCGCGTCCGTTGAAACACTCTGCCATCCCATGTCGCGCAGCGCCTGCGCTTCGCGCGGAACGAATCTGTGGAAGACATCACGTTCGCCCGCGCCGAACACAAGCGGAAGACTGCAGGGCTTCGCCAGGGGGTTCGCGTTGTTCGTCTCTTCCGCGGGAAACGCGCGATAAAACTCGAATGCCGCGCGCAGATGTGCTCCATCCCCGTAGGCCGCATAGAAATGTGTTCGGTCTTCGTCGCTAAACGCCGGGAAGCTCAGAAAGTGACCTAAGTAGATTGATTGACGGCCTGTGACAAGCTGCTCGGCCAAGCCGGGAATCTGGTGAAAGTAGATGTGCCACAGGTTTGGATCCGTCTTGATCTCCTGCCATGGCCCTACGCCCGCCAGCGCGACATCCAGCATCATCACGCCTCGCGCGTCATTCGAAAACTGGCGCGCGTACGCATATGCCACCATGCCGCCGATGTCGTGGCCGAAAATGTAAGGCCGATCAAGATGCAGCTCATGCACAAGTTCATGGATATCCGTGGCAAGGTTCGCCGCATCGTAGCCCGATTCCGTAGCGGTCGAACCGCCCACTCCACGCAGATCCACCGCAATCACATCGAACCTGTCTGCGAGCAGCGGCATCACCTTGCGAAACTCATACCAATCCTCGGGAAACCCGTGAATCAGAATGACCGCCGGACCGCTGCCTCCGCGCACATAATGCAGGTCGATTCCATTCACATGCGCCGTGCTCGATTTGAACCCGTGTCCAAGCCCCGCTGCAAGCTGCGCAGCGGATTGCTCAGCTGTTGCACACCGCGGGAGACACAAGGCGGCCGAGATCACCGTCGCTGCCACCAGGCCAGAGACATCCAAACGGAAAAGTCTTTTCATGAACTATTCTCCTCGTGCGGATCTATTCTTTTGCTACTTGCTGAAAGTTTTGCCGCGCTGTTTCAGCGCATCGCGCAGAATGTCCAGCGCCTTCTGCCCCATGCCGTGCAACGCAGCCAGATCTTCTTCGCGCGCGTTTGCCAACTGGTCAACGCTTTTGTATCCAGCCGAAGCAAGCGCGCGCTGCGCCGGCTTTGCGACCCCTTTTGGCCAGGTCTCCTTGCCCTCGGAAATTGCCTTTTTTGCCATTGGTCTGCGTCTCCTTCCTCGCCTACGGTTTCAGATCGAAAGCCGGCCGAGTCGTGCCATCCATATAGAACGGCACCGACGTGTGCTCATGAACAATCAGCCACGATCCTCTTCTACGCTCGAGGCACACCGTCTCTCGCATCCAGAAGTCCAGCGGGCTATCGGCTCCCTTCTTGGTCCCCTGCATGTGCAGGAAGCCGTGGGCAAAAGCAAAGTCCCCGGTCACGGTGATCTCGAGGTCGCGAGCGCTGATTTCGATTGGCGTCGCCCAGGTATCAAGCCATGCCTGCACTTCCTCGCGATCTCTGCCACAGTGTGCCAGGGGCGGAGCGAGATTGAAGACAGCAGCATCCTCAGCGTAGGGAGACGTGATTCCGATCGCATTCTTGTCGTGGTGCGCCCGGTATATGCTCTCCAGCAACTCACGGATCTTTGACTCATCGCGCATGGCATACATCGCCGCGTTCTCTCGCAGAATTGTCGTGGCCATATTCTCCTCCTTCGCTCCGGGACGAAGCCCGGAACTATCTGTAGACACACTGGTCCTCTAGCGCCGTAGCAGGTCACTCAAAGGTTTGGTCGTTTGGCGAAGTCTCGCTTATCGCTTGATCGGGAACACTCGGCGCAATCCGCATTCGCGCAGATACACGCCCGCCCAGAGCACCACCCCAAAGATCACCGGAAAGACTGTCTCAAACGTCGGACTGCCCGCGCGCATCTGGATGGCAACCGCGCCGCCAAGGTAGCCGGTCAAAAGAACTGCGCCCAGCACCGCACTTCGCGGAATCGCGTAGAGGATCGTACTCACCAGGAGTAGCACTCCGATGCTTAGGATTTGCGAGGTTGGGATCCCCAGCCGTGCGCATGCCTCCAGCACTTGAACTGGCTTCGTGAATTTCCCGAACGCATCGAAGAGCATAAACAGAACCGTCAGGGTGGAGAGCACGCGGCCTGTCCAGAGCAGTCCCCTCGATGCGGTTTTTGTTTCGTTCGCGGGCCGCTCCATCGTTCCCGCCTGCGTGCTTGTAGCTACCTGTGCCATGGGTGACCTCCGTCTTTTCTTTCCTGGTCAATTGGTTGATGGATGGACCGCGTAGTGCAGAGAGGAAGTGCGGTCAGACCGTCGGAATCATGATATGCGTAACCAGTTGCTCAGGCGGCGTGACCCGCGGATCGTTGACATAATTCTCGATCGCAAAATCGTCGCGCAATTCAATCTTCTTCTCCGCCACAATCGCCCACGCGCGCCCCGAAGCCTGCGGCAACTGATCATACGGACCGGTCAGCTCAAACCGCACGTACTTGCCGCCCTGAACCTTCTCGTACTTCAATCCCTCCGGCAATTTCACCGGAGGTCCCGCAAGCGAGAACCCAGCGCGGTAGATCTTCGGTCCCTTGTAGAGCGCCATGTAGCCGGTGATCTTGTTGTTTTCGCTCAATGCGGGCACCAAGAGATGAGCTTCCTGCCAGGCCTTCCCGGCATTTTCCATGAAGGGTCCGATCTTTTCGACATACACGTAGTGCGTCTCGGGCCACGTTACAACTTCAGGATGTTCGCTAAGATTCATGACCTCTCCTTCGGGAATTAATTCTCTATTCCTTGCGAATTCTGTTCGAAAAGACCAATTCAATATAGTGCCGCAGATGGTCCACCATATCAATGGCCGGCCCCACGCCGTTCTTTGCCTTGGCAATGATAAACGCGCCCTGCAACGCCGCTTGCGTAAACAGCGCCAGGCTCTCCGCGGTCCAGTCGCCCTTCACGCCATATTTCTTCATGGCCGCTTCGATATCGGGTACCAGCGTCGCCGCATGCTCGCTGATCGCCGCTTCGCAGGCCTCGCGAATTGCAGGATGTGTCCCGTACACTTCCTGCGTCATCGTGCCCACCAGGCAGGTAAACTCCGGCAGTTCCCCGCGCAGCAACTCCTTGCGGAAGTCCACGTACGCCAGCACTCGCTCCAGCGGATCAGCCGGCGCATGGTACGGCGCGCTCGCAAACAACACGGCGGTCATCTCGCTCCAGTAGTCCGCGGCCGCGATCGCCAGCTCTTCCTTGGTGCTGAAGTGATGAAAGAAGCTACCCTTCGTCAACCCCGCCGCTTCACAAATATCTTCGATGCGCGTCGCGCTATAGCCCTTCTCTCGAAAAACCCGCAATGCCGCCTGCAGAATCCGGGTTTTGGATTCGTGCCGGATCTCGTCTTTGGTCGCTGTCCCAGTCACGTCTGATCCCTCAATGGAGATAAACATACCAACTAGTCGGTATGTTGTCAACTGAAATCTCATGGATAGATTTATGTCGCCTATTTTCATTTTGGTAAAAGTACGGCTTTCCTCACGCGTGGCTGAAGAGTGCGACCAGCGTCCTTTGATCCCTATTCCCTGATCCCTGTTCTCATCACGACGTCGGCTTATCCGGCGGAGGCAGCGCCGCCAGGAACCGCCGCGCAAACTCGCTGCTGTATTGCTCCAGCAGTTCCCTCACCCGCCCAGCGCTTTCCGAACACACGATCAACCCCGCGTGGTGATGCTTCTTCATGCTGTAAACAACCTCTGGCGCGTCGAACATGCTGGTGTCCGGCTCCTCCGTCTTCGCCAGGCACAGAACGCTGCCCGCATACTTCTCGGTAAACTTCGGCAGCACATACGGCTCGCCACGCAACTCAGCCACTTCAATCCGCGCCCATTCACGCCACAGATTGATCCCCGTCGCCGTTTCAATCAGATCTGAAATAAACGCCCCCCCCACGCGCGCCGCGATCTCGAGAAAATAGAACCGTCCGTCCTCATGCGCCCGGATGTATTCGCCATGTGTGACCCCGCGCGCCATGCCCAGGTCAGGCGCCAGCCGCGCGTTCAGCGCCGTCAGATCTTTCCATTCGCGGCTCGTGCGATCCACTGTCCGCGTTGTAAACACCCCGCCTTCGTGCATCACCTGCATCGGCGGCTTGCCATACTGGTGAACCGCCGAAAACACCACCTTGTGCTCGCTGATTACGGAGTCGACGTGAAAAATATCCCCCGGAACGAACTGCTCCACAAGATAATTCGTTTGCAGATCACCTAGCTCATCCAGCGCCCGCCACAGTTGTTCCGGCTCGTAGATCTTGCGGATCCCCAGCGCCGAGGCCTCCGCGCGCGGTTTCAGGAGCCACGGTCCGTGGATTGCCTTCAAATAAGCCCGCAGCTCGTCATAATTCAGCACGCGGCAAAACTCCGGCACCAGGAAGCCCGATTCGCTCGCGCCCGTACGCATGGCCAGCTTGTCGCGATAGTAGGCCGTCGATGTAACGCCCATCCCCGGAATCCGCGTATGCTCGCGAATCTTCGCCGCAGCGTCCAGGTCGAATTCGTCCAGCGCGATCACGCGATCGAACCACCGTCCCCGGCACATCCAGCACACGGTCTTGATCAGTTCCTCGACCGTATAGGTATTCGGCATGTACGACACATCTTCCAGAATCTCGCGCGGCCACGGCGCGTCGCGCAGCTTTTCCACCGTCAGCAGCGTCGGCTTCACTCCCATCTCGGCGCACTGCCGCATGAAGTCCTGTCCCTTTTCGTAGCTTGAAATACAGAGAATCCTCTGGTTTCCGTCCGGCATTTTTCCTCCGCCACTTGGGGCCCGGGTGAGGATAGTTCTACCATAGACGCTGCACGCAACTAACCGCACCGTCAGGAGCCCGATGCTTTCGGCCGACGCAATTGTAAAGCTGCACGACGAATCAACCGCCGCGTGGCACGACGCATCCGAGAGCCCTACAAACTCTGCGTCCACCGACCCATGGCTCCTCCGCGTCGCCCGCCAGCATCGCGCCAACTTCGACCTATGGCACATTGAAGACGAAGCCCGCACGCCCGGGGCAACCGATGCACAACTTGCCGATGTAAAGCGCCGCATCGACCAAACCAACCAGCTCCGCAACGATCTCGCGGAAGACCTCGACCGCACCCTCCTTGACTGGCTTGCGCCGCAGCGCCTTCCCGCTGAAGACGCCGAACTCCACTCCGAGTCGCCGGGGTTGATCATCGACCGGCTTTCGATCCTTGCGCTGAAGATCTATCACACCCGCGAAGAGGCCGAACGCACCGACTGCGCGCCGGGCCACACCGAGCGCAACCGGTCGCGCCTCGCCGTCCTTACCGAGCAGCGTACCGACCTCGCCCAATGCCTGGATCTGCTGTGGCGAGAGACTCTGGACGGCACACGGCGCTTCAAACTTTACCGCCAGCTCAAGATGTACAACGACCCGACCCTCAACCCCGCCATCTATCGCAGTACACAATCAGAGTCAGGTCGCTGATCCCTGCCGGACTTCACCCATTGACGTGAAACGGGGTTATGGGTATAAAGAGGGCCTAAGTAGTTTGATTCCCAATCCTGGTGATCCTGCCGGAATCATCCGGTTCAACTTTTGCACCGTAGAACGGACGTCCCCCATAAAATCCATGACGCAAGAGGCCAAATCCACGACGTCAAGCCGCAAAAAGACTCCTCCACCCCCTGCCAGGCCCGGCAGTCACTCGAGCACCGCAACGGGGCCTGTCTTCACGCACTATCAGGCCGCCGTTCAACTCGTGCAGCAGGGAAAATATGAAAAGGCCATTGTCGCCTTCGAGAAGGTACTGCCTTCCGCGCCCCCTGAGATCGTGGAGCGCTGCAAGATGTACATCAGCACCTGCCGCCGCCAGCTCGACAAGGAGGGCCTTGCCTTTCTCACGCCCGGCGAGCGCTACGACTACGCCGTATCGCAGATCAACGCCGGTGATTTTGAGGAAGCTGCCAATCAGCTCAAGGGCATCCTCGCGGACGACCCGCGCGCGGACTTCGCTTTCTATGGACTCGCCCTCCTGTACTCCATCACCGGCAAGACGCAGGATTGCCTCGACAGTCTGTCCCAGGCCATTGAGCTGAATCCCAAAAACCGCCTCCAGGCGCGTTCTGACAACGACTTCCAGAGCATGGTCGACGACCCACGCTTCACCGAGTTGCTGTATCCTGAACTTCCGTAGGGTGGCAGCTCGCCCTTAGGCTTTCTGTGACTTTTGGTTCGTCAACGAAGCTCGCTCCATCGATGTCGGGTGCCTCTGAGCCAGGCTCTCAAGCGCTCGAAGACCCTGCCACCCCTGGCGCCCTCCGGGTAGTTGCCATCGGCGGCGGCACTGGCCTGTCAACCCTGCTCCGCGGTCTCCGGCGTCACGTCGCCTTCCCCGACTGGCCAACCCAGGTTCCCTGTCACATCTCGGATCTCGCAGCCATCGTTACCGTCACGGACGACGGCGGTTCGTCCGGCCGCCTGCGCCAGGACTTCAATATGCTGCCGCCAGGAGACCTGCGCAATTGCATGGTCGCCCTCAGCGCCGAAGAGGACCTGCTCGCCAAGCTCTTCGCTTACCGCTTCAAGGCAGGAAAAGGACTCGGCGGCCATAACTTCGGCAATCTCTTCGTCGCGGCCCTCACCGACATTACCGGCGACTTTGCGCACGCCATCAAGCTGGCCTCCAAAATTCTCGCCACCCGCGGACACATCTATCCGGCAACCACGACGAACGCAACCCTCGTCGCGCACATGGAAGACGGTTCGGTCGTGCGCGGGGAAACCAAGATCACTGCCAGCAAGCAGCGCATTTCCGAGCTCATGATCGATCCGCCCAACGCCGCGGCCATGCCGGAGACGCTGGAGGCCATCGAGCGCGCCGACCTTATCAGCGTCGGCCCCGGCTCGCTCTACACCTCTCTCATCACCAACTTGCTCGTACAGGGAATTCCCTCCGCGCTGGCAGAGGCCAAGGGCGTGCGTGTCTTCATCTGCAACCTCATGACCCAGGCCAATGAGAGCCTCGGCCTCAAGGCATCGGAACACATCGAACGCATCTACGAGCACACCCGGGCACCCATCTTCGACTACGCCATTCTCAACACCGCGCCATTCTCGCTCGAAACGCTGGCGCGCTACGCGGCCGAGCACGCGTCGCCCATCGAGGTCGACATCGCCCGCATTGAAAAGCTCGGCGTTCGCTGCATCACCGGCGACTTCGCCAGCGAAGAGAACGTAGTCCGCCACGCCGCCGACCGCGTCACAGGCGCACTCCTCGCCCTCGGCCACAGCATCTCGCCCAATCGCGCATAACTTGCCGCACGTTATCCTCGCGCGTCTCGGGCCTTTCCAACGTTCAGTCCTGGTTCATCACGGTGATTTGGCCAGCATCCAGGCGAGGAAGTTGAAAGCCGTTGATCCAAATTGTTGACTGCGTGCGGCCCGTCAAAGTGTATTTGGTAAATGTAATTGGAGTTCCGGGGCAAAGGTGCCGCGCTTTACCCGGCCCGTTGGATTCCATCGCGAATTGATTGCTGAAATTGACGGGCGTTATCGAGACAGGAACGATCCCGAACTCCGTCGACTCCTTTTCGAGCGCCCCAATCCACTCCGCGGTTTGCACCCTGTCGTCTGGGCTGGTTGATGCGCTACTGCACGCAACAGAGGACCAGGCCGAATTGACGAGCGTCAGTTCGGGCCGCAGGGGAGATCGACAAGCGACAAGTCCGATCTCGTCCAGACGATCGGAGAAGCCCTTGACCGGCGAGCAGATGCCTACCCCCGGCACGGCAAGGTCCTTCTGGCCAAGAGTAAGTCGTTCCACCTTTTCCGCGTGCGCCTGCGTCAGTGCAAACGTCACCTGTACGTTGAGCGGCTTCTCTTTGAGGTCGTCATAGGCCGCCCGTGGCATTGTGAATTGCGCATTCGCCACCCGTTCTCCTGGAAGAAACTTGTCCATTGCGGCGGTCTGCCATACGGACGTCCAGCCCGCGCCGCCGGGGGCCTGGAGCGTTACCTGCAAGAAATCAGGAATAGTGACTGTCCCATCCGGCTCACCGGAGACAAGAACGGGAATTGATATTCCGACCCGGTCACGTCTTTGCGTCACGAAGGCTGATGGTGCAGTCGCTGCCGTTTGCTGATACGCGAATTGCGCTGTTGCCATTCCCCGCTGTCCGTGCGGATAGTCGCGGTCCATTTGAGCATTGTCGGGCGCTCCCCCTAAGGCCAAGAAGCCGACAAGCACGATCAGCGAGGCCACCAGAACCCAGGAAACTTTGGTGTTGCGGCGCGCATATTGCACGACAACTACGGCCGCACAAAGACCGAGAGCAAGGAAGAACGCGATCTGGTTTTCGTGTGGAGTCGCAATTCTGTCAGGGGGAGCGTTCAGCGCCAGCAGCAAAATCGCGATGAAGCAAACTGCCGCTCCTAACACCGCTAATGTCATGCGTGCGAAGTTCCTGGTGACTGTCGCCAGAACGACCAGCGGGAGCACCAGGAGGCAGGTGAGCGAGAGCGAATCACGGAGAAGGCCACGGAAAGACGGAAATGGTGAAAACCCCGCCTCCGCGAGCATCGCACATTGCGCGAGCAAGAGAGGGACGTAAAGAAACGCAATCAGGAACAACACTTTTGCCGCTAGCAGTTTCTTCCAGTCATAGGGCCGGGTAATCCAGAACTGGCGATCCCCCACAAGTTTTTCCTCGTGAATGACGGGAGAGATCAACAGCCACCAACTCAAGGGAACGATATAAACGAGGAGATCCGGCAAATTACTCACGAGCCCAATGGGCGAAAATGAGACAAAACCGGCCGCTCCGGTGCGCCACCGGGAGGGGCATGCGAACACCAAGCCTACGGTCACCGCCAGGGAGAGCAGGATTTCGAGCCACTGGTGGCGGGCGTCTTTAGCGAAGATGTGCAGGATCTGTTTCATGCTTTGATCCCCTTGGTATTTGCCGTCGACTGAACATGACTTCTACCGGATTTGGCGATTGCCAGAAAGATGGAGCGGAGCGGCATGGGGTCCAGCGAAATATTGCGGGCTGAAGGAAAGAATTCCGCCAGTTCCCGCTCAGTAATCTCATGTTTGTAGTTGCTGTGCACAAAGCGCACGACGCACTCAGCAGCCTCAATCTGCAGCCACGATGCCGGGCATTTCTCTGGAAGTACGGAAGGACGCTCCAGCGTTACCGTGACCTCTCTGAAGCGTTCCGACAGCACCGGCAGTTCTTCAGAAAAAAGCAGCCGGCCCTCTTCAAGAAATCCGATATGGCTTGAAAAACTCTCAATTTCCGCAAGATCGTGGCTCGAAAGAAAGACAGTCGTTTCAGGAGCGCGTTCCAGCAGCCCTTCGATCAGCTCATCCCGCACCAGCGGATCAAGCCCTGAGAAGGGCTCGTCCAGCACGATGAGAGACGGCCGGTACGCCAGCGAACTCGCAAACGCCGCCTTCATCCGCATGCCGCGCGATAGGTGCTTGAGCTTGCGCTTGAGCGGCAGATCGAACTGGCGTACCAGTTGCTCTTCGAGCACTGGATCCCATTGTGGATAGAAAGATCGGTAGTAGGAGAGCATGCCCCCGGTGGTCATCCATTCGGGCATTTCCTGGTTCTCTGACACGTAGCCGATTCGCGTAAAGGCATTGCCCGCCAGGTGCGCGGCATCGACTCCGAGAACTTCCGCGCGCCCGTCACTTGGCCTGAAGATATTCATTAGCATCTTGATCATCGTTGTCTTGCCGGCGCCGTTCGCGCCCACCAGCGCGTAAATTGCGCCTTCTGGCACTTCGAGATCGACCCGGTCTACAGCCACTGTTTTTCCGAATCTGCGTGACAGCTTTTCTGTGCGGATGGCGAGTTTCATCGTTCCCTGCGGCCTCCATCAGTCGGCTTGTTCCCGGTCATATCCTCGCGCGTAAGGCGTTTCCAGTGGTCTTTCATTGAATCGAGCATCTCGTCCAGGTCGATCCCCAGTCGCTTGGCCTCGACCACAATTTCTTCGATCTCCTGTCCGAGCAACTGCAGCCGCTCTTTCCGTGTGGAATCAGGAAGCGCGGCAACCACAGTCCCTACGCCCGGTCGGGTCTCCAGTAATCCTTCATTGACAAGGTGTGCCACGATCTTCGCCGCAGTGTTGGGATTGATCTTGAGTTCCTTGCTCAGCGCTCGCACCGATGGAAATGTATCTCCCGGGCGCAGCTGTCCGGCAACCATGGCCTTCTTTGAGGCATAGACAACCTGCTCAAAGAGCGAAAGCCCCGCGCGGAATTGAACTCGGAATGGAATCACGTGTGTACTATTACGCATAGTACACATAAATGTCAAGCTTTGAACCTCGCACGATTTTCTTTCATTCCCCGCAATCCGGTGGATTATGATTCGTGCATTCAATTCCCGGCCAACTCGTGAGGCCGAGAATTGACACTCCGGTGCTTTCCTCTCCGGTACCATTCCCCACGCATTCCGGGTTCCTTCGAGAGGCCCCGTGCCGTAAAGGCGCAAATTTGCCGCAGAACACTGACTCACGTTCCCGTATGAGACCTTGCTCTGGAGCACCAGGACAAAGGCAGGAGAAACCAAGGATGAATCGGCCCAATTTCCGAACTATGTTTTCGAGGAACGCGCGGAGTTCGTCCTCGCGGCTTTGGTGTACAGCCGGCACAGCGTTGCTGCTCGGCCTTGGGGCAATTTCAACGAGTGCTCAAAGCACCTCCGCGAATGATGAGGGCTACAGCAAAAAGATCAAGGAATACACGACCGAGCCGTTTTTCCTGACCAACCTGGTCGATCATCTTCCCGCTTCCGCCACCGTTCCCACGCCCGAGAAGGTTCTCGGTCACATCATCGGCGCTCCCGACGTACTCACCTACTCCAAGGACATCTACCGCTACTACGATGAACTGGCCAAGGCATCGCCGCGCGTCAAGGTCTTCAGAGTCGGACAAACTGAAGAGGGTCGCGACTTCGTGCTGGTCGCGATAAGCGACGAGGCAAACATCGCCCAGCTCGACCATCTCAAGGAAATCACCGCCAAACTCGCTGACCCGCGCAAGATATCTGAAGCCGACGCGCAGCAGCTCATCTCCACGGGCAAGCCGTTCTACTGGGCTTCCGGATCGATTCACTCACCCGAATCCGGCTCGCCAGAGATGCTGATGGAGCTGGCCTATCGTCTGGCCGTCGAAGACACGCCGATGATTCAGAACATCCGCAAGAATATGGTTTTTCTAATTTCTCCGATTGTGGAAGTGGACGGCCACGACCGCATGGTTGATTGGACCAACTACCGCAAGGCCTATCCCACCAGGCCGCAGCCCGACCTCGTCTATTGGGGACACTACGTTCAACACGACAACAATCGCGACTCGATTGGCATGGGTCTCAAGCTGTCGCAAGTAATGATGAAGAATTTTCTCGAGTGGCATCCGCAGGTGCTTCACGATCTGCACGAGTCCGAACCCTATTTGTACATCTCCACCGGCACCGGTCCCTACAACGCGTGGCTCGACCCTATCGTCGTAAGCGAGTGGCAAAAAATGGCGTATAACGAAATCGAACAACTGACCGAAAAGGGCGTCGTCGGTGTGTGGACACATGGCTTTTACGATGGCTGGGCCCCGAACTACATGTTCTACGTGGCGAACGGCCACAACTCCATCGGCCGCTTCTACGAGACCTTCGGCAACTTGTATCCCGAAACCACCGAGCGCACCTTGCGTCCATCTGAAACATCGCGCACCTGGTACCGTCCCAACCCGCCACTGCCCAAAGTGAATTGGTCGTTGCGCAATAACACCAACCTCGAGGAGAGCGGGTTGCTCCTGGGTCTGGATTATATGGCCCAGCATCCGCAGGAGTTTCTCAGCAATTTCTATCTCAAGAGCAAGCGCTCCGTTGCCAAGGCGAACACCGAAGGCCCTGCGGCCTGGGCGATTCTGAATGATGGAAAGCGTCCAGCGCTGTCCGCTCAACTCGCGGGTCTAATGCAGGCACAAGGCGTTGAAGTGCAAAGGCTCGATCAGGATTTTGATGTCAAATCGACACCCGCCCCAGAGAAAACCGTCGAAGCAGATTCCAAGTCAGAGGAAAAGCCCCAGACCGACAAACCCGAAAGCAGCAGCAACAAAGCGAAGGATGCGGACGCCAAAAAAACAGAAAACAAAATCATCAAGGTTCCCAAGGGCAGCTACATCATCCGCATGGATCAACCGTACAGCCGCATGGCGGACATGCTTCTCGATACACAGTATTATTCGACGGCTGATCCGCGCCCCTACGATGACACCGGATGGACACTCGGTCCTCTGCGCAACGTCAATACTTTGCGCATCACCGACGCAGCAATTTTGAAAGCGACCATGACCATGATCGACACTCCGGCGCGCAATCTCATCGGCGGCGTCTCCGAGCCGGCCGCCGTCAAGGGCAAATCGCCGGCAATCAAGTGCTACATCATTCAAGCCAACGCCGAACCGAACCTGGCAGCTCTGCGCTATCGCCTCAAAGACGCAAAGATCTTCGCCGCCGAAGAGCCATTCGATGCCGCCGATAGAAAATTCGCCGCTGGATCCTTCCTGATTCCCACCGACGGCAACTCCTCCAATCTTGAAGCGGATCTGCAAAAGGCCGCGAATGATCTCGGAATCCAGGTCGTGAGCGCAGCCGCAGAACCAACGGTCGCACGCCACGCGCTGACGGCGCCGCGCATCGCCCTGCTCCATACCTGGACGAGCACCCAAAATGAAGGCTGGTTTCGACTGGCTCTCGAAGCCACTGGGGTTCCTTACACGTACATCTCCGATACCGCGGTGCGCACCACGCCGAACCTGCGCGACAAATTCGATGTCATCCTCTTTCCGCCCACGTTTTCCGACTTGCGCGAACTGCTTGCGGGTATTCCGAAGCGCATCCTGCCCGACGGCACCGATGCCGGTCCTATTCCCTGGCAGAAATCCGAGGTCACACCAAACTGGGGAGGCATCGACGAGTCTCCCGACATACGCGGCGGGCTTGGCTTTGAGGGCGTAGCTCACTTAAAGCAATTCGTTGAAGATGGTGGACTGTTTGTCGCCGTCGGTTCCAGCACGCACCTGCCCGTCGATCTGGGCTTGACCGATTCGGTAACCATCACAGACACACACCAGTTGCAGGCACGCGGTTCCATCCTCCGCGCCAAGGTTGAGGACGCCAAAAGCCCGATCGCCTATGGCTATGACGAAACCGTCGGCGTTTACTTCAACCAGGCACCGGTCTTCAAAGTTTCGTTGACTGGAGAAGGCCGTCCGCAGGCAGAAGCTGCGCGTCCCAGCGGACGCGGTTCCACCACCGATCCCGACATCCCGCAGGGTCGCGATTGGAAAATTCCTGAGACCGAGCCGGAGCGGAGCCGCGCGGAACAGGAACTCTACGTGGACCCACAGAACCGCGTCTTCTTCAGCAGCGAACTTCCGCCGCCTTCTCTGTATCCGCGTGTAGTCCTGCGCTTTTCCGACGAAAAGAATTTATGGATCAGCGGCATGCTCGCCGGAGGCTCGGAGCTGGCTGGTGCTCCCGCGATTGTCGATGTGCCCTCAGGCCGCGGCCACATCGTGCTCTTCGCCAACAATCCCATGTGGCGCCAGGAGACGCAAGGTAGCTTCATGCTCGTCCTCAACGCCGCCCTCAATTTCGACCATCTGGATGCGGGCCGCAAAGCACCCCCCGCCCCCGCAGCCCATCCAGCAAAGACCACATTTTAACTGCCTGCTCATTGAGCGCATTGACCTGATGCCAACAACCAGGACTCAATTTCCCGAGAGCTGGACATGCCGAGGTCTCCACTCCCGACCAGAGACGAGTCCCACGCCGAGGAAGAGAGAACCAAGCACCAGGTGAAAGATGTGGTCTCCGGTGTGTAACATCAGGGGCCCGAGGTCCCATGCTCGGTTCATCGATGGATTTCCGAGCAGCAGGCCGAGGATCGCCAGTGCGAGGTAAAACACACCCGATCCAATGCAGAAGCGCTTTGCAATGGTCAACCCCAGGAAGCTTGCGCCCAACGCCAGAGCTCCCCAGATCATGTGCATGAGGTTGTGATATTTATCCGCGTGAACTCCGCCGACCATCACCATGATTCCTATCAGAACAAATATTCCGCCGAAAAACCGACATAGCATTTTTGCACTGTCAGTCGTGTTTCCACTATGCCGGTAGTTCTGAACAGTCGCGGCCAGGCCAGCGACATCGGTCACCACAAGCGCGACGATTAGAAGTATCGATCCGATCCATATCCCGGCGGCGAACTTGCCGACGGAACCGGGATGAGACAGACGAAGGATCGCCGCGGGAAGCCGAGCGAACCAGCCCGAGGTGACCAGCAGGCCTATCAGCGCGCCAATCAACGGCGTCCACCACCAGCGCGCTCCCAGAACAATGATCCCTGCTATAGCAATAAAGATCACGGGCCCCGGCGGGAACCTGGTATAGGCGGGATCGCCAGAGAGCCATTGCATCCAGATCGCTACTGCCGCGCCGACCAACCCGGCCACCGTCAACTTGGAAAGCATCGTAAGTTTCGTTTTCATCGCGCCCCCATTCCCTTGCCGATATGATCCAGCCGTTCGTGCCATTGGGACTGCAGCTTGTCGGCCTTGGTCCGTTGCTCGGGATTCAAAACCGACGCGTAGATCCTGGTTTTGAAATGCTCCTTTTCCACCAGGAGCTTTGACAGCGTTACGCCTTGCCGTGCGGCAATCTCCTGTACTTTGCTTTCATCGAGATTGCCATTCGCCGTGGCCTGATCCATTGCTTTGCTCTCCGCAGAGAACTCCTGAACCAGCGCGGATACGGCGGGACGCTCTGCCTGCCACATCGAACGAATCTGCTGCTTCTGTGCATTGCTCAGATCTAATTCGCGCGCCACATAACCCATAGCGCCAAAGCGGCTCCAATGGTGGCCATGCCATCCCCGCGCGTTCGCCAGGGCGACAGCCACGCCCGTCACTCCCAGCAATAACGCAACGCATGACCAGATTGCGATTCGCTTCATAACAACTCCCTTTCTGCTCGCAATTCCATTCGAGCACTTGCTCTCAGAGCATGCGATAAAGATTTGTTAAGCCGTATAAAGTTTCGCTAAGGCCCGTTGTGACTGGGCGGAGATGCGCTAAGGTCGAAATTCGGAGCTGCTGCCTATGGGAATGGCTCGGATGATCATCAGCGGCGATGACCGTTTCGGGTGCCTCTTCACATCCACGCTGGCCGATTTGCGCTAAGTCCTCCTGGCGTCAGTCCAGAATCACGCCGGGCTAGCTCAGCCAACGGCTTTGATCTAAACTCCCTCTATGGCAAATTGGACACCGTATACGGCAAACACTCGAGGAATAGCGGTGAGCGTTGAGCCAACTTACCTTGAGACGAGATCATCGCCGGACACCTCGGAGTATTTTTGGGCTTATCGAGTGATCATCGAGAATCAGGGACGGGAAACGGTGCACCTGCTGAGCCGGCACTGGATGATCACGAATGCTCGTGGCGAATTGACCGAGGTCAAAGGACCAGGTGTCGTCGGGGAGCAACCGGTCCTCAAGCCAGGAGAGAGCTTTGAATATTCGAGTGCCGCGCCTCTCAACACGCCGTCGGGGATGATGGGCGGGGCTTACCAGATGGAGAGTGAGAACGGCGAGCTTTTTGATATTGAGATACCGACATTCTCGCTCGATCGCCCGAATACCGGCGCATTTCTAAATTGAGAAATAGATATCGTGGGTTAAAGATCGAAGATGAGGGTTCGCGCTTCGCGCGCTTTAGCAGTAGTGCCGCTCCGAATCCAAATTCCCCTCAGCCCTCCACCGTCCGCTTCAACTGCCCGCACGCCGCATAAATATCCCGACCTCGCGGACGCCGCAGATATACCGGAACGCCCTCGGCACTCAACGCTCGCCGAAATGTTTCCACCGCACTCGGCTGCGGCGTCGAATACGCGATTCCCGGCCCCGGATTCCACGCAATCAGATTCACCTTCGCCGGCAGCCCCGTGCGCCGCACCAGCCGCGCCACTTCCGCCGCATGTTCCGGCTGATCCGTCACGCCGCCCAGCAACACATACTCAAACGTGATCCGCTCCCGCGAACGCAGCCGTACACCTTTAACAGCGTCCACCACCGCTTCGATTGGCCACTTGCGATTGATCGGCATCACCTCGCTTCGAATCTCGTCATTCGGCGCGTTCAGACTGATGGCAAGTTTCGGCCGAACCTCCGGCGGCTCTTCCGCAAATCGCTCAATCCCCGGCACAATTCCTGAAGTCGAAACCGTCATGCGCTGCGGACTCAGTCCGACTTCCTCCACCAGCAGCCGCACCGCACCCATGAAATTGTCGTAGTTCAAAAACGGTTCGCCCATCCCCATGAAAACCAGGTTCACGCGCTCCTTGCCCACTTCAACGCCGTGCCGGTCCAGCACAGCAACCACCTGCCCGGCAATCTCGCCCACCGCTAGATTCCGCTGCAATCCCAGCTTTGCCGTCAGGCAGAATTGGCAGTTCACCGCGCAGCCTACCTGGCTTGAAACGCAAATCGTCGCGCGGTTCCACCCCTTGCCGGACTCTGCCCCGGTAGTTTCGGAATTCTCCGAACCATCTCCCGCCTCGCCGCCATCCCCCTCCGGCATCCATACCGTTTCCACCGTCAGTCCATCCACGCCCTGCCCCTGCACCAGGTAGCGCTCCGTCCCATCCGCCGAGGTAAAAGCCTGGACAATCCTCGGCCGTCCCACCTGCCAGCCTTCATGATCAAGTTTTTGCCGCAAGGGCTTTGAAAGGGTCGTAATCCCCTCAACATCAACAATCCTTTGGCGATAGATCGCTTCCGCCAGCTGGAGCCCGCGCCACTTTGGCTCCCCCAGGCTCACCATCCACTCCGCCAACTCGGCCGTATTCATGCCAAATAAACTTCGCAGGCTTCCACCGAGCCTGTTCTTGGCGTCTAATGGGATTAGTTGTGAGTTCGTGGTCACGGCTGCGCCCAGCATAGAGCATTTCTACATCCCTTGCAGCCTTCCGCGATCCTCCCGGTAAAGTGCTAATTTTTGTGTTCGAACGCGGACGGCGGACGGAAGGCCGTTTGCACCCTCTTCCCCTACAATCGAAGTCGATCGAGTGACCATGACAAATCAGCGTAACCTCCGCCGTACGGTATTGCCGAATGGACTAATTGTCCTGACCGAGCGCATGGAGCACCTCCGCTCCGTGGCAATGGGTGTCTGGATCAAATCCGGTTCTCGCTGCGAATCCGCCGAGATCAACGGCATCTCCCACTTCGTGGAACACATGGTCTTCAAAGGAACCCGTTCCCGTTCCGCTCTGAACATCGCCCGCGAAATGGACTCCATCGGCGGCAACCTCGACGCCTTCACTGGAAAAGAAACCATCTGCTTCAACGTCAAATCTCTCGCCGAGCATGTGCCCATCGCCCTGGACGTTCTCGCCGACTTGGTTCTCAATCCCGTCTTCGCCTCCACTGAAATCGAGCGCGAACGCGGCGTCATCCTCGAAGAAATCAAGATCGACGAAGACAATCCCGACGTCCTCGTTCACGAACTCTTCACGCAGAATTTCTGGAAAGATCATCCTCTCGGCAAACCAATCCTTGGCACCACCAAGACCGTCGGCCGCCTCGATCAACAAAAACTCATCGACTACCACATCGGAAGCTTCCGCGGCGGCAACATGGTCTTCTCCGCTGCCGGCGACCTGGAGCACGACCAGTTCGTCCAGGCCGTTACCGATAAGTTCGCCCCTCTGCCGGCCGGCGAAGCCGCGCACGAGATGCGGGCGCCCCTGGCTACCGCGCGCATCCTGCTTCAGAACAAGAAATCCCTTGAACAGGTCCAACTCTGCCTGGGTGTGCCCGCACCACCCATTACCGACGACAATCGATACGCCACGCTGATCCTCAACACCGTACTCGGCAGCGGCATGAGTTCCCGCCTCTTCCAGACCATCCGTGAAGAGCGCGGATTGGCCTACGCCATCTACTCTGACTTGAGCCCCTATAGCGACACCGGTTCTCTCTGCGTCTACGCCGGCACATCCGCCGGCAAGGCTCTCGAAGTCATCGACCTTGTCCTCGCCGAGTTCCGCAACCTCAAAGAAGTTCCCTTGACGGAGGAAGAACTCACCCGCGCCAAGGATCAGCTCAAGGGCAACATCCTCATGGGCCTCGAAAGCTCCAACTCGCGCATGGCCAACCTCGCGCGCCAGGAGATGTACTTCCACCAGTTCTTCACTGCTGATGAAGTGATCGTCCGCATCGAAGCCGTCACCGCCGAACAAATTCAGGCCATGGCCCAGCGTCTCTTCGTCTCTGACCGCATCGCAGTAACGCTTCTAGGCCGCCTGACCGGCATCAAGCTCAACCGCGACCGCCTGGTGTGTTGAAGACTGTGAACAGTGGCCAGTGAACAGTGATCAGTTTTGATTCATCGATAATGCGATCATTCGCGCTTCGCATTTCGAACCTCTACTAAGATGCAAACTGACGCCAAGTTAAGCACTGCCGCCGACCATTGTTCACTGCTCACTGTTCACTGTTTTTGAGCGTTCCATTTCCCTTCCGCGTCTGTAAGTTGTAGGATTTTCTCGTGGGTGGCAGTGCGTCTCGCTGCTCCCAGAGGGCATGGGGTTCACATGACTTGTACGTATTGGATCTTCGCTACACCGCGCCGTGAGCGCAGCCGCGCAACTTCCTCCGGCTTCACGTTGATGGAACTGCTCATCGTCATCTCCATCATCGTCATCCTGATGCTCATCGCCATTCCCACCGCAAACACCATCCGGAAACACACCGACGAAGTCTCCGCGCAAAAATCCCTCCAAACCATCGAGCAGGCGCAATCGATGTACGCCACCAACTACCCCGTCAACGGCTTTGCCTGCACTCTGCAGGCGCTCGCCGGAGAATCCACCGCCGGGCCGCCCAGCCCCACCTCCGCGCAGCTCATCAGCGGCCAGCTCACCACCGGCATCAAGGACGGCTACATCTTCAGCATCACCAATTGCACCAAGGTGACCGTCAACAATACCGACCGCGTCACGGGCTACGTCCTCACCGCCGTTCCCGCTACCCCCGGCAAAACCGGCGATCGCGGCTTCTGCGTCGAATCAGGCGGCCCCATCAAGATGGATCCCGCCGGAGGCAGCAACTGCACCCAGATGGTGCAATGACCCAGATCAGCAGCCTGCCAATCCCTGGTCAAGAAGTTGGGTGCCCCATCCAAGCCGCGCCTTTTGCGGCTTGGGTGGGAAAGTACCGACTCATCAAGCTTCTGTCTCTCGCCTTCTCTCTTCTGATCCTCCTACCGACCGAAGCCCAACAACCCACCGCCCGCGACCTCGCCCAGCGCGTCGATCGCCACTACAACCAGCTCCACTCCCTCAAAGCCCTATTCACAGAGGACTACGCAGGCCTGGGCCGCACCCGCTCCGAGAGCGGAACCCTCCTGCTCCTCAAGCCCGGCCGCATGCGCTGGGACTACTCCCACCCCTCCGGCAAGCTCTTTCTACTCGATGGCAAGTTCGCCTGGTTCTACACCAACGGCGACTCGCAAGTGCAGCGCATGGCTGCCAAACAGCTTGACGATTTCCGTTCACCCCTGCGCTTTCTTCTCGGCCACACCCAGCTTGAAAAGGAAATCGACCATCTCACCGCGGCACCCGCCGCCAACGGAGCCTTCACCCTCGTCGGCATCCCCCACGGTCAGGAACAACGCGTCCAGCGTCTCACCCTCACCGTCACCGCCGAAGGCGTCATCACCGCCATCGACATCCAGGAAACCGACGGCGCCGACACCCGCTTCACCTTCACCAACGAACAGCCCAACGCCCCCATCTCTCCGGCAACCTTCCACTTCACCCCGCCCCCCGGAGTCCCCGTAGTCGACGCCCTCGCCCCCGTGTAGCATTCGATCTCGACGACCCGCTCCAACCGCGCGCAGCGTGAATCGAAGCAACGGCGCGGCCCGATGGCACGCCGTGATCTTGGGGTGAATTCGCCTGTTTAGGTCGTGACTGGTGTTCCGCCGGAGAAGGCAAGGGTGACAACCGTGATGTCGTCGTCCTGCCCGAAAGCACACGCTGCTTGCAGGATTTGCTCTGCGCTTTTGCGGCTCCAGGTCTCTGTGCGTGCGAAGCCGAACAGTTCTCCGGTGGCGGAGCGAGCCTCAACTACGCCGTCAGTGAGAAGTGTAATTTGGGCGCCGGGTTCCAATTTGAATTTTGCTTCCTCATAGGTAGATTGAGCCAAGAGCCCTAGTGGAAAGCCGTTTTCGATTAAGAGTTCCTCGCCATTGCAATACGGCGCAATATGCCCGGCATTGGCCATTGTCAAAGTACCGTCAGGATCGACCCGCAAAACCAGGCAGGTCGTGAATCCACCCTTGCTCCGAACGAGCATCCTCCGGTTCATCGCAGCCAGAATCTCGCATGGGTTCGCGGTGTAATGCGCCAGGGTGCGGAATGTGCCGACCAGGAGCGATACCGTCATCGCGGCTGCCATGCCCTTGCCGCTCACGTCACCTATCACGATGAGAGCCGCACCACCCGTCACCGGCAGAATCTGGAAGAAGTCTCCGCCGACCTGGCCAGCGGGTCGATACGCGGTTTCGATCTTGAATCCTGGCAGACTCGGAATCTCGTCCGGGATCAGCACCTGCTGGACGGCTCGGGCCGCTTCCAGTTCAGTCTCCGCGCGAAGCTGGCGGGCCCCCTCCATGTTGATGTGCTTGGTCGTTACGAATGCACTGGCCAGAAGGGTGGCGAAGATAGAGAAAGCGTCGAAGCGATAGGCCGCGGCTATGGTGGAAGATGGCAGATCGGCGCCGTTCCGGTGAAGTATTGCGATTCCATAAAGAATAAAGACGATCGGAACGACGAACAGCAATCGTTGAAAGGCAGGACGGTGGCGCAGCAACAGAACCACCGGACCACAGAGGCCAAACAACAAAGCGAAGAGCAAAACGAGCGACCGCGACATGCCCCCGCCGAGGATTATGTCCACCAGGAAGCCCATGGAAGCCATGCGAAGGAATCGCGCTGCCAAAAGATACCTGAGACGGCTGATGGGCAAATCCCGGAGATGGCTGCCGAACCAATCAACGCCCATTCTTCGGAAAAGTAGCCATGCCAACAGCATGACAATGGCAGCGCCCGAGGCCATCCCAAGAAGCGATCGTTCTATGGACATCAGCGGTCCCTCGCGCAATTTCCACGCAGCAGCCTACCCTAGGGTACCGTCTGAAAACCCTGTTGGTCAGAAATTCTAACTGGATCGGTCAGTTGACCCAAAAGCCGACCCGCCGGCGCAAGTGGGTGGCCATCTTCACCTTCACCAACGAACAGCTCAACGCCCCCATCCCTCCGGCCACCTTCCACTTCATCCCGCCCGCCGGAGTCTCCGTGGTAGATGGATCCCGTGTAACTCGGAGTTTGATTGGACAGCCGATGCCTTAGCGCCATGCTCCTAAAATCGCGCCCATTGCAGTCAGCGCGACTGTAAGATAGCCGCCGTTGATGAGCACGTACTTGAGCGATCTTCGCTCGAAGAGCGCAACGATGCCGATTCCCATCGCCACCCAACCGAAACCCGCCAGAAATCCGGCGGTCGCTCCCCACACCAGGTTGGTCTTTGGGTCATTCAGAAACATCGCGAGATTCACTGCCATCACAAGGCTCAGTACGAAAGCCACAACGAATACCCTGGGGCCTGCTCCTTGTGCATCGGATCCAAATCCATTCACGTTCTTCCATGCTCCGCCAAGCAGTGCCGGCGAATACCAGGCTCCCCCGATAAGAAACGCGGAGAGTGCAGCCACAAGAATTGCCCAGAAATTCAACGTATGAAAATCCATGATTGACCTCCTAGTTCGTCTTCGCTTTCGAGTTTCCCATCACCTTCTTCCAATCCACCGGACCATCTACAAAGCGCTTGTGCAGCGACGCCAGCAACTGCGCATTCCCGGCAGCCAGGTATTCATAGGCGCGCGTCCATTCGTCGCCACTCTGCCAGCCTGTCTGCGTCAGGCGCACCACCGTCGATTTCCCACGAGCCTCGAACTGAAAGACAGCATGCGTGCGCGCTGCTCTCACTTGCGGAAACTTATCGGGCGCCAACGCGGCAATCACCATTTCCTTCTCCGGAACGAAACTCACAATCGTTCCGCCCCCCGTGCTGCCTCCAGGAAAATGCACCAGCCAGTCCCCACCAGGCCGCAGATCGACCGTCGCATTCGGAAATAGCCAGGTGCTCAAACCCTCGCTTGTGGAGAAGGCCTTCCACACCTCAGGGACCGGTGCCGGCACCTCAACCTCAATCACTAGTTGGTGGGGAGGCTCAGCGACTAGGTTCGCGGAAGCACTTTGCCCCGCCACACACACGGCGGGAACAAGACAAAGCAACATTCCGGCAAAGAGAATCTTCTGTTTTTCCATAGTAGTTAGTTGATCATTCAAGTAAGATATAGGCAAGCAATATTCTCTCTGTCAAGAAGAATCGATGCCTGCCTCCAAAAATTCGACTTCGACCCGCGACCGCCTCATCGATTCGGCCCGCTTTCTCTTCTGGGAACGCGGTTTTGCCGGTACCAGCATGGCCGAACTGCTCGCCCACGCCGAGGTCAACTCCGGCAGTTTCTATCACTTCTTCGACAGCAAGGAAGCGTTGCTTCGCGCCGTACTTGAGCAATATTGCGAACTCCTTCGCCCCATGGTCGTCGATCCCGCCTTCGCCTCCGCGCCGAAACCCCTCGAACGCGTCTTTGCCATTCTTGCCGGCTATCGCCAGCGCATCCTCGCCACTGGCTGCCAATACGGCTGCCCGCTCGGACGCCTCGCCCTCGAGATCGACCCCGAAAATGCCCCTGCCCACAACCTGATTGCCCGCAACTTCCAGGGATGGATCGAAGCCGTTGGCGAATGCCTCATCGAAATGAAATCTTCCATGCCGCGCGGCACCGATCTCGATGCGCTCGCGACCTTCGTGCTCGTGACCATGGAGGGCGGCGTGATGCTCTCGCGTTCCTACCGCTCCGTAGAGCCGTTTGATCGCGCCGTCGCCCAACTGCGCGAGCATTTCCGTCTACTGCTAGCCTTCGGAAAAACAAAGACGCGCTGACTCGCAACGCGCGATACGGTCGATTGCTCGCCTCAAGGGCTTCTAGTCCCTGGTCCCTTGCTTTATTCGTACCGCAGCGCTTCGATCGGATCCAGGTTCGCCGCGCGTATCGCCGGAATCATCCCGCTCACCAGCCCCGTCACGATCAGGATCGAGGTCGCCACGATCACCGAAGTCGGCGAAATCAGAAGCTGAATGTCCGCGTCCTGCGCGTGCAGCGCCAGTTCGCTATAAAACGGAATCCGCCCTACCAACAGTGAAACAAGATAGGCCAGCGCAATGCCCGCCCCGCCGCCGACGCCCGTAATCACCATTGCCTCAGACAGGAATTGTGTGAGAATGTGGCGTCTCTGTGCGCCCAGGGCTTTTTCCACGCCGATCTCGCGCGTTCGTTGCTGCACCGCCACCAGCATGATGTTCATCAGACCGATGCCCGCGATGCCCAGCGTGAGCGCACCCACCAGCGAAAGCAGCACCTGCAGCGCCAATGACAGAATGCTGAACTGGTGCAGTTCTGTCATCAGATTAGCGACATAGATGGCGTTATGATCCGAAGGTCTGAAGTGGTGCGCCGCGCCCAGCACATTCCGCATGTTCTGCTCGGTGAGCATGTAATTTCCCTGGTAGTTGTACCAGATTCCGCCCAGGTATTTCGTATCGGTCAGATCGCTCATCGTGCTGAACGGCACATAGATCTGTCGATTCCGATCGCTGTCCGCTCCCTCCTGCATCTTCGGGTTGAGCACACCGATAATCGTGAACACAACGCCATTCAAGCGAATCGTCTGCCCCACCGCCCATCCGCCCGAAAACAGTTTCGTCTTCGATTCCGACCCGATCACGCACACGTGTGCACGCTGCTGCTGCTCCTGTCCGTTGAAAAACCGCCCCGAATCGGTTTCCAGTTTCCAGATGTCCTGAAACACCGGCATCACGCCGTTCACCGTCCACGTGTAGGAGTGCAGATCGTTCTGCACGGTCACGTCCTTGTACACCGCCGGTGAAATGTGATTGATTCCCGGTACGCTTGCAATAATGCGGTCCACATCATCCTGCGTGAACTGCACCTTCACGCCCGATTTCTCGCCGCCCGCCTGCTCGCTCGTCCGCCCCGGAAAGACGCCGATAATGTTCGTGCCCCACTGCGCAAAAATCGCCTCGATCGCCCGGCTGAATCCCGCTCCATAGGCCAGCAGCAACACCACCGTCGCAATCCCCCACGCCATCCCGATCATCGTGATGGCCGTGCGCCGGCGGTTATAAACCATCGCCTCCCAAGCCTGCCCCAGTATGTCTCTCAGCATCCTCTTCTCCGTGTCGCGAACCATCACCGGGCGGAGTTAGCAAGGTTAGCGGAGCTAGCGGTGTTAGTAAAAGCCAATTCCGTACCCGGATTTAACTCCGCTAACACGCGCGAAGCGCGGCTAGCACCGCTAACTCCGCTGTCTCTTCAGTCTTTCCGCAACGCCTCTACCGGATCCATCTGCGCCGCTTTGCTTGCCGGATATAATCCCGCGGCAATCCCACTCAAAATCAAAGTCCCCATCGCCAGCGCCGCCGACCACGGCACCAGCCTCGGCGGATCCCAACCCGGCATCTTGCCCGTCAGCAACGCCTGCAGCAGACCCATCAGCCCTGCCGACGCCGCAATGCCGATCGCTCCGCTTACCGCCGTCAGTAGCAATCCTTCCCAGAAGAACTGCTCCATAATACTTCTCTTGGTTGCGCCCAGAGCCTTACGCAAACCGATCTCGCTGGTCCGCTCCGACACCGATACCAGCATGATGTTGATAATCCCCACCGCCCCAAGCCCCAGCGTCACAATCCCCACACCGCCCAGAAAAATATCCATCGCGTTAAAAATCGCGCCCACCATCCTCATCTCCTTGATGGTGTCCCACTCCTGAAACGCGTCCTTCATCGAAGGATCGAACCCATGCCGTTCGGCAATCACGCGATGTACCGCCGCAACCGCCGCGGTCGCATCTCCAGGCCTCGTCGGCTGGTACTGGATCGATGTCAGCGCATCCTGCGCGATGTTGTCGCCCTTCAGCGGATACAGTTCCTGCATCGTCGTCACAGGAATATACAGTTTCTGGTCGTCGTAGTCGTTATTGCCACGGCTGATCTTGTCCACAGCTCCCACGATCCTGAAGTCCGTTCCATTGATGGTGATCGTCTCGCCCACCATCGGTCGTCCCGGAAACAAGAGTCGCGCTGCCTTCGCGCCAAGCACCGCCACCCGCCGGCGATCGCTCACGTCCAGGTCGTTGAGGAATCGTCCCTGCGCCATCGGAATGTAACGAACCTGTGTGTAGTTGGGCCACACGCCAATCACATGGCTCGACGTATTGCTGAACTGGCTCACCTCGTAAAGATCTGAGCGCGACAGCTCCACGGTCGCAGCGCGCAATTCCGGCAACTGCTTCACCGCTTGAGCATCCGCCATCGTCAGTTGGTAAGGACGCATCCCCGTGTGCTGGTTGGCGACAGCGGGGATGGTCCCGTTCCACATCATCACCAGGTCGTTGCCCATCTTCTCCAGGTTGCGATGCTGCCCCGAGCGAAATCCCTCGCCCAGACCCACAAGCACCAGCAGCGAGCCCACGCCCCACGCGATCCCGAACATAGTCAGAAAGCTGCGCAGCTTGTTCGCTGCGATGGCCCGGAATACCTCGCTCAGCGTGTCGGTAAACCTTTGCATAGTCCTTCGACGCTGCCATCCCTGGATTGGCTCGCTGATGCAGAGCCGTAATTTCAGCGTCTGTGACAAGATACGGCTTTCCAGTGACGATGGTTCCGTCGGCCTTTGTGGCAAAATGGCTTTCAGAGGAGCCTCATGGAATCGATCGGCCACTCCGCGGAGTCCGTCGCGCAGGCATTCCTGCGTGCTATTAATCGGCAGGACGTCAACCGCCTGGCCGAGCTCATGGCACCCACCCATCGCTTCATTGACTCGCTGGGCAACACCGTCGAGGGCCGCGAAAAGATGCGCGCGGGCTGGGCCGCCTATTTCCGCATGGTCCCCGACTACTCCGTGGCGATCGAGGAGTTCTACCCGGGCGCCCCGACCGTCGTCATGCTGGGAATGGCCTCAGGCACCTTCACCCGCGACGGCAAACTGAATCCTGAAAACCACTGGCAGACGCCCATTGCGATCCGCGCTTCGATTGAAGATGACCTGGTCGCCGAGTGGCGCGTCTACGCCGACAACGAACCAATCCGCAGGTTGATGGCGACCGGCAAGTAGCCAGCACCCTGCTCAGGCAGTTCCTATGCTCTCATTCCGACAGCTAGTCCCATCTGTCATCTAGTCCCATGCTGTCATTCCGACCGACCGGAGGGAGCGGAGGAACCCGCAGTTGTTTTTGGTACAGCGCCGGACAAGATTCAGTACGGAGGGTAGAACCATCCATGCTAATCTCCCACATGCCCCGGCCACCCGACCGTCAATTGCTCAACTACCTCGCCGCGTACGATCCGCATGTCGCGAGCCTGTTTCTCGCCCTGCGCGAAATTGTCCTCGAAGAGGCGCCGGCCGCAATCGAATCGACATCCATGGGATACGCTCTCGCCATTGGATTCTCGTTTACAGGCAAACCACTCAAGGATGGGTTTTGTCACATCGTGGCATGCAAAAGCTGGGTGAACCTCGGCTTCAATCGAGGCACGCTGCTTCCTGATCCAGGCAAAATTCTGATCGGCACCGGCAAATTAATTCGACACATTACGTTTCACAACCACGACGATCTGGAGCGGCCCGCAGTTCGCCGTTATCTTCAAGCAGCAATCCAGCAGGTCAACGACCCGCCCACACAGCCCGCGTCAAAAGCCGCGCCAAAAAGATCCAGACCCGCCCCGCGCACGCGTCGCAATAAGTAGGAATTGTCCCACAAAGAACTGTCATCCTGAAGCGCCGCACGCTTGGGGCCCCGTGGACTATCGTCCATGGGGTAAGTGGCGCGAAGGATCTGCTTTTGTTTTTGAGACGGGCGCCGCCTACTCGTCGCTGACCATCGTCTCGACGATATGCCCCATCTTCTCCTGCTTGGTCCGCACGTAGGCCGCAAACGTCTCCTGCGGCGCAACCTCTGCCGAGACGCGCTCGCTGACCCTGATTCCCGCCGACTCCAGCGCCGCAACCTTGTCAGGATTGTTGGTCATCAGCTTCACCTGCTTCACTCCCAGCATCTTCAAAACCCGCGCAGGCAATTCGTACTCGCGATAGTCCGCCTCAAACCCCAGTTCGACGTTTGCTTCGACTGTATCGAGCCCCTCGTCCTGCAGTTCGTAGGCCTTCAGCTTCGCCATCAACCCGATGCCGCGGCCCTCCTGCTGCTCGTACAGCAGGATCCCCGCACCCTCCGCCGCAATCTGCGTCAGCGCCAGCTCAAGCTGCAGCCGGCAATCGCAGCGCAGCGACCCGAACACATCCCCGGTCAGGCATTGCGAGTGAATCCGCACCAGCGGCGGTGCCGTGTGAATGTCGCCCATCACCAGCGCAACCAGCCCCTCCACCTTCCCGGGCTGTGCGAGCGACCCGGTTGGGTTTTGCGACCCGGAGGCGGCAGGAAGCGTGCCCTCAAACCCGAGAATGCGGAACGCTCCCCAGCGCGTGGGAAAATCCGCCTCGGCAACCTTCTTCACGCTCTCGAATGCCATGCTTCCATTGTACTTGGAGCAAGGTGCCCAGCCAGCGCTCTCCGTCACTGTGAGTGGGATCCCATGCACAAGGGATCGCAAATTACTGACCTGGCGCCGGTTTGCGTTTGGGTCGCACACTCGCGGCGCGTTACAGTGGTGGGGTGACCGACAGGCTCATCCTGATCACTCTGCTGGTGAAGCTGGGCGTGGTGGCTTCCGTCGCCAGCGTACTGGCACGCGCAAGCACTTTCCGGCGCCTGTTCTTCGCGGAGCGCCGCCGGCCTCGTCAGACGGTCGCCCTGCTCGCATTCTTTCTAGTCCCATTGACCCTCGGCGTCTGGATCCGCACCTCCGTCCCCAACTTTCTCGCCGCCGACATCTCCTTCGAAACCATCATCCTCCTCGGTCTGCTCATCGGGCCGCGCTGGGCCATGCTTGGCGGCGTCATCCTGTCCGCTCCCGCGTTACACCACGGAGAGTATCTCTCCCTCCCCTTCAATGCCGCAGTCGGACTGCTCTCCGGCATCCTCGGTAGCTTTGTCGAGCGCGAGGAAATCTGGTCCTTCACGCCTTTCGTCGACCTCAGCCTCTACCGCTGGGTTCGCCGCATCCTGCGCCGCCCGCGCATCGACCGCCAGTTCCTCATGCTCTTCCTCATCGTCGCCGCCGAGGCATGCCGCGACTGGCTTGCACGTGCGTTCCCCCGCAAGCTTTTCGCGCTGGTCGCCACACAGCTATGGGTGCAGGTACTGGTCTGGCTCAGCGCGCCCATCGTCGTCGGCATCGCGCTCAAGGTCTGGAACGCCCTCCGCATCGAAATGAAACTCGAGGAACAGAAGCATCTACTGCTCGAAGCGCGACTCGATGCCCTGCAGCGCCAGATCAATCCCCACTTCCTCTTCAACACACTCAACTCCATCGCATCCCTGGTGCGCGTCAAGCCCGAACTGGCCCGCGAAATGACCGTCAAACTCGCCAACATCCTGCGCGCCCTTCTCAAGGATCACGACACTTACGTCCCTCTGCGCAGCGAACTCAGCTTCACCGACGACTACCTCGACATTGAAGTCGTTCGCTTCGGCGCCGACAAGCTGCATGTCGAAAAAGAAATCGATCCCAACACACTCGACGTCCTCGTTCCCAGCATCCTGCTGCAGCCCCTCATCGAGAACAGCATCAAGCACGGCCTCGAGCCCCGCATTCACGGCGGAACCGTGACCCTGCGCAGCAAGTTGACAGGCGACCGCGTGCTCATCGAAGTCGCCGACGACGGCGTCGGCATGGGCGACCGTCCTCTTACCGGTGTGCACAGCAACGGAAACGGCATCGGCATGAAAAATGTGCAGGAGCGCCTTGAAGTCCTCTACGGAGCGCAGGCCAGCTTCAAAGTCGTCAGCAATCCCGGTCGCGGCACGCTTGTCTCCATCGAAATCCCCGCCGACCTGCCCTTGTAGGGACGGAAGCATCTAAATCCCTGGAACGCCTGGCGTTGTTTAATACCGGAACTGGCTCCCGGGGTCGCTTCGTAATTCCCGATGACGATATGAACGTAAGGTTTCAGCAGCGTTGTTGGCTCGAGTGGTGCATTCTCGCCTTCGGTTTGCCGGGTCTCATCGCTGCATCGTCAAACCTCGTTCAATTCGCAATTCCGGCCGCACAGCACGGAACCCTGGGAGATCGTTATCTGCTGAGCATTGCCGGTGGTGTGATCGCGGAATGGATCTTCGTCGTCGCTGCCTGGGTTTTTCTGCGGGCCAACCGCGAATCCTTTTCCTCTCTCGGCGCATGGGGATTTGGAAACTGGGCGGGATGGTCTTTGGCCCTGCTGGCTGCGGCACTGACAATCGCAAGCAATCTGCGATTCTTTCCCAGGATGGGCATTCCCATTTCCTACGCATTCGCGCCACGGGGCGTCCATCTCATCGCCGCGCTCGCCACCGGCATCACGGCTGGATTCTGCGAGGAAGTCCTCTTCCGCGCGCTGTTAATGAGCGATTTCAAGAGAGCTGGATTTGGAAAGACTGCCCAGGTCATCTTGCCCGGCATTGCCTTCGGTTTTTCGCATCTCGGATACACCGTGCACGGATTCGTCGCTGGAGCGGGCATCATGATCCCCACCGCGATTCTTGGCATGCTCTGGGGAGTCGCCTACTTGCTCGGCCGACGCGGCCTCGTACCGTGCATGGTTGCCCATTTCCTCAATGATGCTACAGCCCTCTCATGGATCGGCTTCTTCATGTTCAAAGGCAGCCTAGGCTAAGAACCTACGCCACCCGCGCGAGTTTCAAGCTCAAATTGCCGCGATAACCCGCTTCAAAATCTCCGCCGCATCCTCAAGCGCCATGCGATCGTTCTCACCCAGCGCCGCAATCTGCGCCGACAGCGCGCGCACTCGTCGCTCGCGCCCTTGCATCAGCAGCTTCTTTCCGGCTGCCGTCACGTGAATCAACGTACTCCGCCCATCGTCCCGGTTACGCTTCTTCACCACCAGACCCTGTTCTGCCAGCGCATCCACGATGCGCGTCATCGTTGGCGGGCGCACCTGCTCTGCACCCGCAAGATCGCCCAGCGTCACCGGCCCCGCAAACACTACCACCGACAACGCCGACAATCGCGGCGCATTCAGCCCGCTCGCCGCATCCTCGCGCCGCAATTTGCGCAGCAGATGAATAGCCGCCGAATGCAGCACGTCCGCCAGAATCTTCGACTCTTCTGAAATTTGAGTTGACATATGGTGACGTTTTCATGATATATCGTTAGCTGAGCTAACGAAGTGGAGGAACCCGATGAGTCATCCCGACACCACAACCGCGGCACCCGTCCATCTCGATACGATCGGTCAGATCGCCATCACTGTCGATGACCTCGCGGGCGCAAAGGACTTCTACCAGAACACACTCGGCATGAAGTTCCTCTTCGACGCCGGCCACCTCGCCTTCCTCCAGTGCGGCAACGTCCGCCTCATGCTCACCACCCCAGAGAAACCGGAACCGCGCGGCGGCACCATCCTCTACTACAAGGTCGACGATATCCACGTCACCTGCGCCGCAATCAAGTCCCGCGGCGCCGCGCTCCTCGAAGAGCCCCACCTGATAGCCAGAATGCCGGACCACGACCTGTGGATGGCATCCCTCAAAGACCCCGCCGGCAACATCCTCGGCATCATGTGCGAAGTGCGAAGCTAGTGTCCCGAGTCTGAGATATTTTTCCCAATTGGCGGTGTCATTCTGAGCGAACGGAGCCCCGAACGCACCAGGGCTCCGCAGAGCATTAGCTCTGTGGGTAGGTTCGGGGGTGGTCCTCCAATTGGGAAACGATCAATTAGGCTCCGGGCTTTGCCCTATGCGCTATCGATCTTCCAGCGCCAGCACCGCATAGCTGGTCGCCGCATCGCTCATAAACATCCCCGCATCCGACTTTGGGTCGCGATTCTTGTTCAGCGACCACGCCGGCCACGAGCCCGTTGTCTTGTCCTGGTTCGTTTCAAGCCACGCAAGACCGCGTGCCACATGCGGTTTCTTGTCCGATGTGACTGGACTCTCTTTGAGCACAAGCACCGCGAGGCCCGTGGCATAACCGTCGGATCGCGTTTCGAGCGGCGTGCCATCGCGTCGCTTCCAGGTGCCAAGATCCGTCAGGCTCCAACCACCGTCTTTATGCTGAAGGGCGTCGACGTCATCGACAAGCGCATGCATCTGGTCCAATGTCAGGACACCGGGAAGATAGCTCGAAGCCCACATTGCGACCATCTTGTTCACCAGCGGCTGCGCGTCATAGTGACTCCGCAGGTAGCTGCGCAAGAGATCAAGGTTCACTGCAATCTTCTGGTCGTTCATGTAGCGATCGGGCGCAGCTCCGACAGCGAGCGCCACCAACGCGGCCCAGTGGTACTGCGATTCTTTCGACTCCCACGGCGTGTAATCGAAATTCTGCCAAACCCACGCCCCGGCATCCGGCCCGGTCTTCGATTGCAGCGCCCATGCATTGTCGAAAGCCATCCGCGTGCGTTCGCTAAGGTGGCCCTGAGGCGAGTCGTAGCAGTCAAGGATGAAGGCATTCAGCACCGACTCGGCATTGCGCGACTCCACTTCTTTTCCCGCGCCGGAAACAGCATCGCTGTAAAACGGCTGCACGTCTTTCCAGTCGCGCACACGCTTCTCCACGCTGGCCAGCATCACTTGCTCCTGCGTAGTAGGCGCGCGCTCCCCGGCTCGGCTGCGCAGCATGGGGCGTGCAAGTGCGTAGCTTGCCTGTGTATGGCAACTCACGCACAGCGTGCCGTGGTCCTTTTGCGCGCGCCCCCAACCCTGCCACCACGTTTCGCGGCTGTCGAGATAGTGTGCCGCGGCCGTTGGATTCCAGCCCGAGGTCGTAACCGCGGGCTTGTCGGCCGCTTGCACATCCCCGCCCGGCACACGCATCACGCAAACACAGAACGCGCCGCTTAAGGCGACCAGGGTAATCCCACCACGCAGGAGCTTGTTCGTCATGCTCGGGACCTCAGAATCATTCCGGGGATCGTTCACCTGCCAGCATACGACCGCAAGTTCCATCCCGGCATATTTTCCTTTTTCAGTTTCCAAATCGAAGGATGTTCCCTAACGATCAACCGCGATCTGCGCAATGCACAGCCCATCGCGGTATCCTCACTCTATGGTGCGCTTCACGGTACTGGCGTCGGGATCCAAGGGCAACTGCACGGTTATCACCGGCGGCAATACACGAATCCTTGTCGACGCTGGCCTTAGCTGCCGCGAACTTTTCCGCCGCATGCGCCAGGCCGACGAAGATCCGGCCACCCTCGACGCCATCATCATCACCCACGAGCACTCCGACCATGTTGGCGGCCTCGCCGTCACCGCGCGCAAACTTGGCATTCCGGTCTACTTCACCGAGGGCACCCACCGCGCCTGGGTTCGCTGGCTCTCCCCGCGCAAGCAAATGACTTACGCCCAATGGCTCGAGCAATGCCGCAAGCAGGCCACCGCGCGCATGGCCGAAGCCGATGCCGGCACCGTTGAAGAATGCGACCCCGAAGACGCTGAACCGTCTGCCGAACCATCCCCGACTCAAAATTCTGAGGCAGCTCCTTTGAAGGCTGCCCCCGAAAAAGACCCCACCTGGCTGCCCGCGCTCCAGTTTTTCCAGGCCGGCAAGCCGCTTCAAATCGGCGATATCTCTGTCAGCCCATTCACCATTCCCCATGACGCCGCTGATCCCGTTGGCTTTGTCTTCCAGGTCGAAGGCGTGCGCATGGCCGTAGCAACCGACCTCGGCTACATACCGCCCAACGTCAAAGCCCAGCTGAAATGTGTTGATCTTCTTCTCCTTGAATCCAACCACGACCTGGAGATGCTCCGCGACGGCCCCTACCCGTGGTCCGTCAAGCAGCGGGTACTTTCCCGCGTCGGACACCTCTCCAACGAAGCAGCGTCCACCTACCTCGAATCCGAGTACGACGGCAAGGCCACTTACGTCATCCTCGCGCATCTCTCTGAAAGCAATAATCTTCCTGAGCTTGCACGCATCGCGGCGGAGCGCGCTCTCAACGGAAGAGCCACCCTCCTGGGCAACCGGCTGTTGCTCGCAGAGCAACATGAGCCCATGTCAACTATTTGTTTTTGATGAAACTCGATTACAATCGTAAGTGGGGGTAATGGGCCCTTGCTGAGGATTCATCGCAATCCCTGCGATGTAAGCTTCATCTTTTCAGCAGGTTTTCAGTAATATGCATCATTGGGTACTAATCGAGCATCCAATGTTTGCGTTGAGTTGCCGCGCTCCCGTGCAAACCGCGACAACATCCAGATTCTGCACAGAGCGAGTCTAAAGTCTATGGCGAAAACTGAATGTACCGACCGCGTTGTTGGCGCTATCCTTGCGAGCTGGCGGTATGACATTTCAGGAATTTCCCCGGAAATGCGCAGAGATTACGAGCAGCATTTCGCCGATTGCAGCCGCTGCCGCGCCCGCCTGAAATTCCACCGCAGTCTCGACGTTACTCTCGTCGTTCTCACCTCTCTCTCCGTATTCTTCTCCCTCTTCGCGCTCGCGGTGCTGCGCCACATCAAGCCCCTCGAGCATGTCGCCTTCAACATCCTCGGCCTCGACATCGTCGACACCTATCACATGCTGGTTTCGGCAGCCGTCGCCGGCGTCTGCTTCTCGGTGATTGCGTTTGTGCTCGTGCTCACGGCGACCCCCCTTCCCTCGTATCTCGGCGGAATCGCCGCCGAGCGCGCCCGCATCCTCGAAGAGCGGCTTCCCGAAGCCTTCGAGCGCCTCCCCAATGCCATCAAGTCCCTGCGCCCCCGCTAACGCCGCGCCCACTTCAAAATCAAAAGGCCTCCTCAATGGGAGGCCTTTTCCATTTCCTGCTGCTTTCTCTTCAAGGTAAGCTGCCCGGCTGGTCGTGCAGAATTTGCCCCGCTGCCAGATCGCGGTCCGCCACTCGCGTTCGTGACGCCATCACCGCGATGTAGAGCCCTGACGCAATAATGAGACAACCGCCCAGCACCATCCAGACAGTCGGAAGTTCATGCCACACAAGATAGGAAACCAGCGCTCCCGTGATCAGCTGCGTGTAGTGGTATTGCGACACATTGGAAGCGGAAGTGTGTTTGAGCGCAAGAAAGAAGCAGATGCTTCCCGCCGAGCAGAATGCGCCCGTGCCCAACAGCCCCTCGAGTAAGCGCCAGCTCAGCGGCTCAGCATGCCACAGCATTGCACCAAATCCGACAATCGCCATTACGACTCCTGAAAGGAATGCGAGGCTCTCCGGCGATTCGGTCCTCGTCAGAACCCGCGACCAGACCATGTTTACCGAGAAGCAGCCGACGCAAACCATGCATGCCGCGAAGCCAACCCAATCGCCCTGCCTGGACGCTCCAAAAGGATTTACCGCAATCACGACGCCGGCAAAGCCGACGATGATGGCCAGCGCTTTTCGAACGCCTATCTTCTCATGCAGAAAAATCGCAGCCAGAAAAGTAACGACCATTGGCGCCAGAAAGATAAGGATGTAGAACAGCGTCAGCGTGACGTGACGAAGTGCGACAACGACGCACAGATTGTTCACAAGATCGAGACACGAGCGTACGAGCTGCCGGCGCGGTCGCGTAGGCCAGAGCGACCCGATCTCATGACGCGCCCCCGCGTACGCCGCCATATAACCACAGATAAATAACCCCAGAAATGCGATTACTTCGTACGCCGGCAGCCGCGATCGGCCAACCACCTTGATGACGCTGTCGGCTAGAACCCAGAATGTGAAGCCGCTCAACGCGAGCCCGATCGCTCCCAGATCGGATGTTCGGGGAATCCGTTTGCGATCGAGCAGACCGTGATGGGCACGCGTAGTCAGATTGGCAGGACCGGAATCGAACTCAAATTAAGAGTAACAACTCCCGCATGCCACAGAAACGAGACACAAAGGCTCGCTGGTTCCTTGTCTCTGAAATTCGCATTTGAACTGATCTGTCATCCTGAGCGTAGTTTGGCCGGTATTTCGGCCAACGGAGTCGAAGGATCTGCGGTTGCATTTTGCGACTTAGGTCACGAACTTCTGAGATAGCGCACCGATTTTGATCTACTTCGCGATCGGCACCCGCATATCCCCGCCCGTCATTTCCTTTGGCAACCCAAGCTTCAGCAGATTCAACAACGTCGGCGAAATATCCCGCAGCGAGCCATCCGGCCTCAGCCGATAACTCGGACCATCTTCAGCGACATAAATCATCGGCACCGGATTGGTAGTATGCGCGGTGTGCGGACCGCCGGTCACCGGATCGACCATCATTTCCGCATTGCCGTGATCCGCCGTGATCAGCCAGCTCCCATTCTTCTCCTTGATCGCCTTATAAATGCGCCCAAGCTGCGCGTCCACGGCCTCGCACGCGCGAATCGTCGGCTCCAGTTTGCCCGAATGGCCCACCATGTCCGCGTTGGCAAAATTCGCAACCACCAGGTCGAACGCGGTGTCGTCAATCGCCTTTACAATGGTGTCGCCAATCGCCTCGGCCTTCATCTCCGGCGCCAGATCATATGTAGCCACCTTCAGCGATGGAATCATCGTGCGATCCTCGCCCGGAAAAGGCTTCTCGATGCCGCCATTGAAAAAGTACGTCACGTGCGCGAACTTCTCCGTCTCGGCCACGCGCAGATTGCGCAGATTGTGTGCCGAAAGAATATTCGCCAGAATGTTGTCCATCGACTCCGGCAAAATAATCATGGGCAGCGCATACAGCTTGTCGTACTGCGTCATGCACAGGTAATGCAGATTCTTCGGAATCTCGCTGCGCGGAATCGCCTCATCCAGCGCTTCCCACCCTTCGAGATTGCGACCGCCATCCTTGTTCAACCCGCTCTCGCGCGCCAGCACCCGCGTAATCTGCCGTGCACGATCGGCGCGGTAGTTGAAATTGATGCAGACATCCTCATCGCGAATCTGCCCAACCGGCTTCCCTGCTGCGTCCACCACCACAAACGGAATCACGAACTCGTCGGTCACGCCGTTGTTGTAGCTCTCCTTGAGCCGCGCCACCGGATCCGGATACGCGCCGCCCTCCGCCTTGCCGCTTACCATCGCATCGAAGGCCTTGCGCTCGCGCTCCCAGCGCTTGTCGCGATCCATCGCGTAGTAGCGGCCGTTGATCGAGGCCACCTTGCCCACGCCGTACTCCCGCATCCTCTGCTCAAGCTTCGCAATGTATCCGGCGCCCGAGTCCGGCGCTGTATCGCGTCCATCCATGAACGCATGCACAAACACGTTGGGCAGCCCGTACGCGCGCGCCGTGCGCAGCAGTGCGTAGAGATGCTCCTGGTGCGAATGCACCCCTCCATCCGAAACAAGCCCGAACAGGTGCAGCGCATGCCGGCCATCCCGCGCCTTCAGCATCGCTTCCACAATCGTCGGCTCCTTCGAAAATTGCCCAGCAGCGATCAGCGCGTCGATGCGCGTGATATCCATCTGCACAATGCGTCCCGCCCCGATGTTCAGATGGCCAACTTCGCTGTTCCCCATCTGTCCATCCGGCAGTCCGACAAAATGATCCGAAGCCTGGATCAGTGTATTCGGAAACTCGCGCAGCAGCTTGTCGTAACTTGGCTTGCGCGCCAGCGCAATCGCATTGTTGGCCGTTTCGGCCCGAAATCCCCATCCATCGAGGATGGTAAGAACAAGAGGATGTTTGCTTGAAGCCACGAAGAAGATACCTCGTAATCGAGCGATTTACTTGATATCAGGATAAATGCTCGACATACGTTGCCGCGCGGCAACGTCACAATGCGCCCACGCATAAATTTTGGTACGCAGACAAAACTGGGTGCCCGGTGTCTCGGTTTAGAGACATGGGAAAGCACAATCTAATCTGAACTTCTTCTCGCTGGGCGCGAACGACTTCAAGACAAGTGCTTTGAGTTTGGGGCGGAAAGATTCCCGGCGCCTCGCTTGCTCAAATGTCAAATCTCACAACGTGTGATTCCGCAGAGGGTTACGAGATATACCCACTCGGCTGGAGTTATGACGAAGATGCGAATAGCTGTCAAGGGAAAGGTAACGAATTTCATTGCCCTTCGGCTGGAACTGCTCCTCGGGGAGCTTTCCAATCTCAGCTTCAAAAACCCGGGAGGCGGGCTGGATTCCATTAGCCCCGGCGCGGTTACCTCTACCACACGCGGTTCGAGCATTCCGCGGCGCACGCGGAGCTTCCCTTCGCGAATTCGGGTCACCTTCGCCTCGACGAGTGTTCCCGCGGAACCGTACCCGCCAGCAACGTTACGGACGATCCGGAATGTCACAGTCGAATTCACGGTCGCGCGTTCCAACGCAGAGGGGTCGACCGGAATTAGTTCAACTGGCACGTCAACCGGAAGGAGTGAAGCTCCGAAGAGTGCTTGATGCGCACGGGCCCAGGAAGAACTTTGATATGCGAAAACCGTCTGCGCATGAGTTCCCGTGCTGACCGGCTCTTCCGCCATACCAGTCTGTTGTGCTGCGAATACCGCTGCCATCAAAATACACAGGACATTCCGAAAAGATCTGGTTTTCACCGTCTCACCCCGCATTCCTCAAGGGTGATCGTAGGGAAGAAGCGAAGACCTCAGCAGGTCGATGAGTACAGTTTCGCGAGTGTCACTATGCCGGGTGGCCGAGGTCCGTGTTTTCGGACCTGGGAAAGCACAGACCGAAGCTCAGCCGGAATTCCAGCGGGCAAACTTCAGGGCGCACAGTCGCACGCAATTAGACTCCCGCTCTAGAAGCCCCAACCGTCCTCTGCGCCGCGCGCACCCCGCGCTTCTGCGTTCCCCTATTTTTCGCGCGGACTCTCATCGTTGTTCGAGCCGTGTGCTGACGCACAATTCTCCGCCTGGGCGCGTCCGCTAACGGTGGCAGTCCTGCCAGCGCCAGCAATCCATTGTTCGATGCCTTGAAGAGATTGAAGCCTGGCTTCCATCTCCGCCCCGGCCCTTCGGTCACCGCCACAAAGAGCGCTGTGTGGCTCGCGGGATGAAACGCGATGTAGGTGGTGAATCCCGCCCCGCCCCCGGTCTTCTCAATGAGGTGCTCGACGTCATCGTTCCCGCCCACGTGCATCCAGCCCAGGCCGATTCCGCTAGGTTTGCCTGCGTGATCCAGTCCGTATTGTCCGGCCAGCTTCGACGGCAGCAGATACACCCCATGCGCATCGTCGGCCTGCGCCGGCGCACCCGCGCCCACCAGGTAGCGGAGAAAATTCTCCATATCTGCCGGCGTGGAGTAGAGGCCGCTGCTTCCCTCCGTATTCGCCGTGATGGTGCACGGGCCCTCCTCGTGCGCACCCGTCATCAGCCGTTCGCACTGTCCGGGATTCGGATAGAAAGTCGTGTTCCACATTTTGAGCGGCTTCAGCGTGCGCTTATCCAGCAGCGCATCGTAAGGCGTATGCGAAGCCTTTGCCAGTGCGTCGCTCAACAGATCAAACCCAACGTTGGAGTAGAACGCTTTCGTTCCCGGTGTGAACTTGAGCTCCGCGCTCGCCAGCCAGTGCCATCGCATCTCGTAGTCGGGATAAGAAAAGTGAGGCGTTCGCCGCGGCGCTGTTCCAATCTCGCGCTCCAGCCCCGCCGTATGGGTCGCCAACTCCTCCAGCGTGATCGGCGCATCTCTCTCAGGAACAACCGCGCTTTCCGGTGCATATTTCTTCAGCGTGTCGTCCAGATGCACCCTGCCGTCCGCTACAAGCTTTGCCAGCAGGTCAGTGGTGAAAATCTTCGTCAGCGAGCAGAGCCGCAGCTCTGAATTCAGACTCGGAACTTCCTGCGATCCCGGCACTGATTCTCCATAGCCCTTGAAATACACCTGGTCCCCGCGCACCATCACCAGCACCATCCCTGTTGCACCCGAGTTTGCGTACAGATCGGCGCCTAGCGTATCGGCTTCCTTCAAATCATGCAGGGTCACCACAGGCGCGGTCTGGCCGGCGGAAATGAGACTGAGCAGGAAAAGGGAGGCTATGAGGAAGCGCATTGTCTTTAGTGTAGGCCCGCTCCCTGGCCTGCTGTCCACGTCCCAAAAGTCAGGTACCAAAACAGCAAATCGTGCTTCCCATCCCGGTACATCCAGGACGAAAAGCACGATTCGTTGTCCATGTTGAACGCGAAACTACTCTTCGTAGTTCAGCGCTTCCAGTCCCAGGTAAACCGCACCGGCACCGAGTTCTTCCTCGATGCGCAGCAACTGGTTGTACTTGGCGATACGATCCGTGCGGCTCACCGAGCCGGTCTTGATCTGGCCCACACCCGTCGCCACTGCGAGATCCGCAATGAACGTATCCTCGCTCTCGCCCGAACGGTGCGACATCACCGACGTGTACCCGTAGCGGCGTCCCAGTTCGATGGCCTCAAGCGTCTCGGTCAGCGTGCCGATCTGGTTCACCTTGATCAGAATCGAATTCGCCACGCCCTCTTCAATGCCGCGCTGAAGGCGCTTCACATTGGTCACGAACAAATCATCGCCCACAAGCTGAATGCGGCTGCCCATCTTGTCGGTCAGCAGCTTCCAGCCTTCCCAGTCGTCCTCGGCCAATCCATCCTCGAGCGAGACGATCGGATACTGGCGGCTCCAGTTGTCCCAGAAGTTGACCATCTCTTCACTCGTCAACTCGCGCTTATCGCTCTTCTTGAAAACGTACTTATTCTTTTCCTTGTCGAAAAACTCACTGGAAGCCGGATCGAGCGCAATCGCGATCTGCTCGCCGGGCTTGTAACCGGCCTGCGTAATCGCTTCGAGAATCAACTCAATCGCTTCGCTGTTCGACTTCAGCGAAGGAGCAAACCCGCCCTCATCGCCCACCGCCGTGCTGTACCCCTTCTTCTTCAACACGCTCTTCAGCGTGTGGAACGTCTCGGCCGCCCACCGCAGCGCATCGCTGAAACGCTCTGCCCCGACCGGCATGATCATGAACTCCTGAAAGTCCACGTTTGAATCGGCATGCGCTCCGCCGTTCAGCACGTTCAACATCGGTGTCGGCAGCACGCACGCATTCACGCCACCCAGGTAGCGATACAGCGGAATCTCCAGCGTCTGCGCAGTTGCCCGCGCCGCCGCCAGCGATACCGCAAGAATGGCGTTCGCGCCCAGCTTGCCTTTGTTCGCCGTGCCGTCCAGCGCGATCATTGTCTGGTCGATCAGCCGCTGGTTCGCCGCATCCATGCCTTCCAGTTCGGGCGCGATGACCGTTTCAATGTTGGCCACCGCCTGCAGCACACCCTTGCCCAAATAGTGGCTCTTGTCGCCGTCGCGCAGTTCAACGGCCTCATGCTCGCCGGTGGAAGCGCCAGAAGGTACGATGGCACGGCCCAGCGCACCGCTCTCCAAGATCACATCGGCTTCAACGGTGGGATTTCCACGCGAATCAAGTACTTCGCGGGCGCGAATCGCAACAATCTCTGTCATTTCTGTCCTCGCAATGCGGTGCTGCAGCCGGTCGTTCAGTTTGGGACGGCGATCCACGGCAACGGCCTCTCCGGCAGCGCTCTGAATTGTTTCCAGAAGCTCGTGCACGTGCTTCAATTCCCCTCCGTCCGCGCAAAAAAGCGTGAAATAAATTGAAAACGGTTCAGTTCGGATTCTAACAAACGCACCATGAATGCTTCGTGTAACGCCGGTCACACTCAGCAAACGATTGCTGCCCCGAAAAATGCACGCTGGGTTATCTCACTTGATTCGTACTGCCGAAGGCACCGGCCACCCTTCGCAGTGCTGCACCGGTAACGGCCGCAAGCTAGCATTTATTCAGTCGCGATTTGCGCCGGAAACAATTCAGCGCGTCGCGTCTGAAGAACTTTTTCCCGCATCGCGGGTCTATACGCGCAGGGGAGTACCGCCTGCATCAAATCAGAGGGGGAATTCGGATGAATCGGCCGATTCTTGCATGTGCATTCTTTGCGTTGGCTGCCACAGCCCTCGTGGCTCAGCAATCAAGCCAGACCAATCCTTACGAGGGAACCTCCAATCCGCCTCCTGACGACACCATCATCACCAGTGAGCAGCCGGTTCCCATACCCAAGCCGCCTGCCGGTCATCCCTTGCAGCAGGTGCCCGTTACCCAACCGGCTCCGCAGGCCATGAACGCCCTGCCAAACGCCGGTCCCGTTCCGCGAAACTACGGCGACGGCACCGACGAAGGCATCGTCGGAGTTGCCCCTTCGGCCCCCGGCCTGGCTACGCGCACAGCCTCAGCCGATCCTGATGGCGACATCGTGCACCCCGCTCCTCTTCCTCCGGGAACCCTCGGCGAGGGCACCCTCATCCGCGTCCAGCTCATCAACGAAATTTCAAGCGCACTATCCGAACAGGGAGAGCCTTTCCGCAGCCGCGTAGTCAGCGATGTTTTGCAGGACGGCCGCGTCGTGATCCCCGCTGGCGCCGAGATCGACGGTAAAGTCGCCCAGGTCTCTACCGGTCACTTCGCCGGCCACGGTTCCCTCCTTCTCGAGCCGGAGACCGTCACGCTCGAAAACGGCACCAGATATCAGCTCCACGCCATGGTTGCCTCCACCCCCGGTTCGAACCTGCGCGTCGGGTCAGAAGGTGTCATCACCCCCGGCTCGCGCCTGAAACGCAACGGCATTGAATACGGCGGCGTGGTCGGCGGCGGCATGGTGACTGGAGCAGTGTTGGGCGGCCCTGTTGGAATGCTGGCTGGCGGCATCATCGGTGCCGGCGTGGTCACAACGCATCTCCTGGTCAGCCATCCTCAGGCCAATCTGGAAACTGGATCCTACCTCATGCTCACGCTCACCGAGCAGGTGCGGCTCGTACCTGAGGGCTCCCAGGGCAATTAACTCTTTCGCGGGAATTGGGTAAATTTGCGGCGCGACTCTGTTCGCGCCGCTTTTGTCTGAACTCACTTAAATAGGACTTGTCATTCCGAGCGACCTTCGGGAGCCGAGGAACCTGCAGTTGCTCGTCGCCTCAGTGCCACAACCTCTGGGTTCCCCATCCGAGCTTGTTTGATGGGAAACACGAACCTCCCCATCTCCACTGTCATTCCGAGCGACCTTCGGGAGCCGAGGAACCTGCAGTTGCTTTTATGCCGCGCAACCACCCATCAGGTCAGTTCTTCGAACGCACCCCCACCCTGCTAAACTCCCTCTTGCCCGGGAGGTTTGTGCGTGCATCAGATTCAGAAAGTCGCCGTCGTCGGCGCGGGAACCATGGGCTCAGGCATCGCCCATGTCTTTGCCCGATCCGGGCTTCAAGTCACTTTGTGCGATGTGGAACAGCGATTTCTCGACCGCGCCTTGGCCTCCATCCGCACCAACCTCGGCCGCGAAGCCGCCAAAGGCAAGCTGCCCGAATCAGAAATCGAGCCGACTCTCAGCCGCATCCGCACCACCGTCGACATGGAATCGCTGGCTGGCGCAGAGATTGCCGTTGAAGCCGCACCCGAACGCCTCGATCTGAAATCCGAAGTCTTTCGCGCTCTCGACCGCATCCTCCCTGCAACTGCAATCCTGGCCACAAATACCTCGTCGATCTCGATCACAAAAATGGCCGCGCTCACGCGTCGCCCCGCGCAAGTCATCGGCATGCACTTCTTCAACCCGGTCCCCATCATGGCTCTCGTTGAAATTGTGCGCGGCATGGCGACGAGCGACGCGACCTTCACCGCGGTGCGCGATTTATCCCTGCAACTCGGCAAGACGCCCGTAGAAGTAAACGATGCTCCCGGTTTCGTCTCCAACCGCGTTCTGATGCCCCTCATTAACGAAGCCGCCTTCGCCGTCATGGAAGGCGTCGCCACTCCCGAAGCCATCGACCAGGTCTTCAAGCTCGGCATGGCGCACCCCATGGGCCCGCTTACGCTCGCCGACTTCATTGGCATCGATGTCTGCGTGGATATTCTGCGCGTCCTGCAGGATGGCTTCGGCGACCCGAAATATCGCCCGTGCCCTCTGCTCATTCGCATGGTCGACGCCGGCTGGCTAGGCCGCAAATCCGCCCGCGGCTTCTTCGCCTACGAGAAATAGCGATGACGGGGCAAACTGTCATTCCGAGCGACCAACGGGAGTCGAGGAACCTGCAGTTCCTTTTTCAACGCAGCCTCATTGACCACGAAAGCAATCCATTTCCCGGACTTCGATAACAAGCTAAAAGGAGATTCAAAATGCGCGTGAATCGCAGATCGGGAATTGAAGCAATCCGGTTCCACCCTTGCCTGATCGCATGCCTCATCGCGAGCACGGCGTTTGGCCAAACGCCGCAATCCCCGCGCCCTGCCTTCCCCACCCGCAACCCCCACACCCCCGGCTACGTCGCCGCAACCCAATTGCCCGATGGCGCCGTCCCCTCTCCCACCGCCGACGGCAACTTCATCATCGGCCCCACCCATCCCCCCGCGCCTGAAACAACCACCCCCGATCTGACCAATGGCTCCGTCGTTGAATTCACCATGAGTTCTGCCGACAGCAAGTATTACCCCGGCATCGCTCGCGACAAAGGCACCTTTGGCACGCCTGATCCCACCGACCCCGCGAAACTCGTCATCACCACCAGCCATCCCGCTCCCTACACGCGCAACGTTGCGGTGTACGTTCCCAAGGCCTACGTCCCCGGCAGCGAAGCCGCCTTCATCGTTGGCGCCGACGGCACCGACCGCATGCTCTTCACCGCGCTCGACGGCCTCATAGCCGAACAAAAGCTGCCCGTCATGATCGCCATCTCCATCGGCAATGGAAGCGGCGATGCGCAGGGCAGCGAGCGCGGCCTCGAATACGACACCATGTCCGGCCGCTACGCAGAGTTCGTCGAAAACGAAGTCCTTCCCCGCGTCGAGACCGAAGCGCACGTCAAGCTCACGCATAACCCCGATGGCCGCGCGACCATGGGCGGCAGTTCCGGCGGATCCTGCGCCCTCATCATGGCCTGGTATCACCCCGATCTCTATCACCGCGTCCTCACCTACTCGGGAACCTACGTCAATCAGCAATGGCCTTACGATGCGAGCACGCCACACGGCGCATGGGAATTCCACGAGCACCTGATTCCCGGCAGCAAGCGCAAGCCGATCCGCCTATGGATGGAAGTAGGCGACCGCGATCTCTTCAACCCCAACGTCATGCGCGACAACATGCACGACTGGGTCGAAGCCAACGAGCGCATGGCAAAAGTGCTCGCGGCAAAAAAGTATCACTACCAGTTCGTCTTCGCCGTAAATGCCGGCCACGTCGATCGCGCCGTCAAAGCCCAAACCCTCCCCGAAGCCCTCGAATACGTCTGGCAAGGCTACAAGCCGTCCCGTTAGCAATCAGATCAGCTGGACAGAACTAGCTAGACACAAGTTGTAACCTCGCCAGCAGGATCGCTGGGTGCCCCATCCTTGACGCAGTCAAGGGTGGGAAAGCACGAACCTCAATCGCTCTCCGCATCAAACCCGCGTCATCCTGAACACCCAGGCGAATCGAATACGGTGGAGGCAGCAGCCTTCAGGCTGCTGAGAGAAAGAGCCTTTAGACCCGGCCGGGTGCCATCCTTGACGCAGTCAACGGACGAAAAGCGCGAACACAATACCGGCAACACTTGGAACCGATCCTGACCCCATGCAATTTGCCCTCCTCATCTTCGCCATCCTCACGGTCGTCGGTGCCTTTGCCGGCTGGCGAAAGAGCCCGCTCTATTCCCTCAAAGCCACGCTGAAGCTGATCGGCGTATTTCTGTTCATCGTCGTAGTCGTGATGGGCGCGTCGCAGGCGATCGTGAACGGCAAAATCATCCAATCACCGGTCGCACAAGGGATCGCCGGCTTCCTGGCCATCATCGTGCTCGGCTCCGCCGCCAGCATTCTCATCGTTCGCATTACAGACGCTCATGTTGCACAATTGCCATCATCGGCGAAGCTGATCAGCTTCAATCGGCACAAGGTCTACCGCTGGATCTGGCGCCTCGTAATCTTCCTGCTCATCAACGCGGCCGCTGCGCTTGTGCTTCCGCCATCGCTCAACTGGCTGCCAATCGGGCTTGGAGGGTTTATGCTGCTCGCTTGCGGCCCCATGTTGTCCATCGGCTACATGATGGCGCGTCGCAATGATCGCGGTATGACCGCGATCCTGGCCACGCCCTGGGCGCACTGGCAATATTCCCCGGAGTTCTGGGCGCACTGGGCTGAGAACCAGCGCGAATGGGAAAAATCGCAGGAAGGGCCATGGAGTTGGAAGCGCGTCTCGCTCTTCGTCCTATTCTGTGCCGGACTTTTCGCGCTTGGCACTCTCATTTCCGGCGGAAGCGTTCAAGAGAAGCTGATAATCGTTAGCGGACTCACAGGCTTCATTATTCTGCTGGTGCTCGTAGCCTACTGGTTCAAGCGCACCAATTTCGATCGCCGCTATCGAAGCCTCCTCACCGCCGCACCCGAGGCCTGGTTCGGTGATGAAGGTCTATTTTGCAACGGCACTTACATGCCCTGGATTCTTTCCGGGAGATATTTGCTGAAGGCCACGCTTGCCACCGACCCGCCGGCCCACTTGACCCTGATGTTTCAATCCTTCAACGGGTCTTCCTCCACGATCCTAACCCAGCGAATTCCCATTCCCCCGGAACATGCCTCCGACCTGCAGCTTCTTCAGCAGAAGCTCAAATCTCACTGCCCCAGCGCCTCCGTCCACCTCGTTACGACATAGAGGACGGTCTGTACCCATCTTGGCGCAGTCAAGGATGGGAAAGCACGAACCCAATTCACTCCCCTGCTCAAATCAATGTCATTCCGACCGAACGGAGTGAGCGGAGGAACCTGCAGTTGCTTTTCAGCTGTTTCCCGGGATGACCTGGAATCGCCATTGAATCCTTTCCAGGAGACTCCGCAACTTCGCCCCTCTGAGGGTTTTCTCCATCTCCAGAAACGAATTTCCAGTTAGACCCGGTGCGCGCTCGGCTTGGAGCACCCCGCCGCACGAGCACATACCAGCGGGACAGAATTTCGACGTCAAGACTTTGAGACGAGACTCCTGCACCGCCCATCAAAACGGGTAGCATTGCATGTAGCAGAAGTTTTACCGGAGTACAAATCTGTGAGTGATCTCGAAAAACTACGCGGAACCTGGGAGTCGCTCGCGGAGAAGGACGCGCTCTCCGCCATTCTCACTGATGCAAGCAAGGCTGGCGGCAAATGGGATTTGGCGGAATTTTTCGCTACCGGTGAAGCCGAGATCGATACCGTCCTTAACCATCTCAAAACACTCGAGGGGCTTCCTGATTTCCAGGGTGCGGCGTTGGACTTCGGTTGCGGCGTCGGCCGATTGACGCAGGCCATTGCGCGTCGCTTTCAGTCGGCCGTCGGCGTAGACATCTCGGCAGAAATGATTCGCAAGGCTGAATCGCTGAACAAATACCCGCGCTGCCGATACCTGGTAAACTCCAGCGCCACCCTGCCGTTTGCTGACGGCGAGTTTGCCTTCATCTATTGCAACATTGTCCTGCAACACGTACCGCGGCGCTATGCAACGAATTACCTTCGGGAGTTTGTTCGTGTGCTCGACAGCGGCGGAGTGCTGGTGTTCGGCGTGCAGGATTCGTTTGCAGCCCCTGACCTCTCGTCGAAGCTGGTTCGCGTTCGGCACGTGCTCCATCTGCGCTCCCGCATTCGAAGGATACTTGGATCCAGTGCCGGAGACATGCAGATGCATTGCCTCCCCGAATCAGTCGTTCGGGAAGCCCTTGGCACTGCCCGTGTCGCCGATATTCAGTTAACCAATACTGCAGCCAAAGACTTCAACGGCAAACTGGTGTACCTGCAGCAGGCACCAGCAACGGGATATGTCGGCAAACAATATTGCGTGGTCAAGTGACTTGAGACTTCCATCTACTTCCTGTCCAGCCGGAATGCCATCGCCGGGTGCCCCATCCTTGACGCAGTCAAGGGTGGGAAAGCGCGAGTCTCGCCCGCTCTCCGTATCAAATCTCTGTCATTCCGACCGACCCTGAGCGCAGCGAACGGGGAGTGGAGGAACCTGCAGTTGATTTTCTGCTGTCCCGCTGGGATCTCCAAGGCCTGGTGGATTCGGAGTAAAAGGGACCGTCTCATCTTCCTGAAGAGGTGCGCGTTGAACGCTGGTTTGCCTTGCGTCTTGTAAGGTATGCAGGCTTCGACTATCTTGAATCACGAAGACCAACAGACATATGTGCAGAACCGTCATGAATGCCGGCAGAACGATGCAGAGTCGGACCCGTGCGCGCACGCTGTAACCTCGCAACTCGGGATCTACTTCCTGTCCAGCCGGAAGGCCGCCGCCTGAAAGTCTCCTTTGAAATCGTCACTCATATCAAGCCCGTGATTCATCCACCAGGCGCCGCTCGCCATCGCAGGAGTTCCCTTCGCCGCAGCGCCCTCAATCGACGTCAAGGCGTAATTAGCCTTCGGATCGAGCCCCTCCAACTTCAGCCGCGGAAACCCGCGTCCTTCCTGCGTTGAATGAATGAACGCGAACACGACAGACTGGCCCTTGTCGCGATTCACGGTCTGCGTAGCCGAGAACTCGCTCCCATTCCGCGGCGAAATCAATCGGTACAGATCGCCCTGCACAATCGTCGCCTGCACCTGGTGATACGCCGCGATCAGTCGCTTGGCCGTTGCCATCTCCTCGTCATTCCAGTTGGTAATGTTGGCGCCGATGCCAAGCGATCCCTGCATCGAACTCAGCATCCGGTACTGCAGCGAAGTCACGCGGCGCTGTCCCTCAAGATTATGAGGAGAATCCGTCACCCACGCCATCATGATCTGCGGCGTGTACGCGTATGTGAATCCATCCTGCTGCGTGAGCCTGTCAAACGGATCGGTATTGTCCGACGGCCACACCTCGTCCGCATATTGCAGAATCCCCAGATCCACGCGCCCTCCGCCGCCCGAGCAGGATTCCAATTCCACCTTCGGATGCCGCTTCTTCAGTTCCGCAAGAATCGCATAGAGGTTGCGCGTGAACTCCACGTAAACCTTCTTCTGCTCGGCTGGTGGAAGCTGATCCCATCCCGGCTCGCTCCAGTTCCGGTTGTAGTCCCACTTCAAAAACGCAATATCGTTTTCCGTAAGCAGCTTGTCAAGAAATCCAAGAATGTAATCCCGCACATCGGGTCGTGCCAGGTTCAACACCAGTTGGTTGCGCTCCTCCGACCGCGGACGCCCCGGAAAATTCAAAACCCAGTCCGGATGCAGCCGATACAAATCGGAATCAGGGTTCACCATTTCCGGTTCAACCCACAGCCCAAAGTCCATCCCCAGCGCATGCACCTTGTCGATCAGCGGCTTAAGCCCATGCGGAAACTTCTGCGGGTTCACATACCAGTCGCCAAGTCCAGCGTGGTCGTCTTTGCGCTGACCAAACCAGCCGTCGTCCATCACAAAGCGATCGATGCCAAGCGCCGCAGCCTTCTCCGCCAGCGCCATCTGGCCCTCTTCGCTGACTTTGAACTCGGTCGCCTCCCACGAGTTGTAGATAACTGGCCGCGGTTTGGGTGCCTCCTCATCCCCTTCGCCAACGCGATGCGGAAGCACGTGCGCGATCTCGAAGTGATGCAAAAGCCGCGATGCCCCACCCAGCCCATGCGCGCTATATCCGCCATAAAACACAGGCGACTCCAGCTTTTCACCGGGATGCAGCACATATCCAAAATCAAACGGATTGAATCCTCCCGTCACGCGAACCGCATCCAGTTGATCCTGCTCGACGGTTATCCTCCACGACCCACTCCACGCCAGCGCCCCAAACCACACTTCGCCCGCGTTCTCATCCGGTCGGTCACCCGCCTCGATGGCAAACCACGGATTGCCCTGATTCCCGGTGTTCCCCCGCCGGCTCTCAAGCACGCGCGCTCCCGGACGAAGCTGCTCCTGCGTCAGCGTCCACTCGCCCGCCCAGCGGCCAGTCAAATAATTCAGCGTGTAATGCGCCGCCGGCAAAGCCCACGCCGCCGCGGCAGCCTGCTCGATCGTGACCGGCTGCGCCTCCCGGTTCTCAATCGTCGCCGACCTCGCCAGAATTCCGCTGCCCGCGTCAATCGAGTAGTGCAGCGTCACGAAGACCTTTCGTTTGATGTCTTTAAGGACAACATTGAAACCATCCGATGTAGTCTCATGCCGGTCGTAATGCAGCACCAGGTCGCGATTCCCATCCGCGAACGTCACCTTCAGCGCCGGCTCCACAAACAGACCCGCACCCCATCCCGCATACTCCTGCGCAGTGTTGCTGTACGACGAGTCAAACGAAGCCCATTCGCGCGCCGGCACCGCACCCGGAACGCCATCCTCCGCCCCCAGCCGCCCGCCCCAGTAAAGCTGCTGCAATTCTCCACGCGCATTCACGCCAAACGCATACGTAACGTTTCCCCCGTCCAGGCGAAATACCTTTGTGTTTGCGTCGAATGAACCTCTGGACGTCTGCGCGATGGCGATAAATGAAGAGGAAACAACGAGTGCAACGGAAAATATTCTGCGGAACATAAACTCTTTCCTGAAGTGAATTTTCAAACCGCTCATCATAGCACCGGCATCCCCACTTCGCCGCACTTGACCGCCAGCCATTCGCCGTTCACCCATCTGCCATACCGCTTCACAACACTTCTTTTCAGGCTTCAACCGGGGTATGGGCTATCCTGAAGCTGACCTAGCCGGAGGTTCAGGATGCTCTCCCCTACCCTAACCGCGCCAGCCTGTCCCACTCCCGCCGAAACCATCGCGGCGGCGATTGATCGCGTCGTCCCATTGCAGGGACTTCCCTTCGAAGACCGCCTCTGGCTCGCGCAAAACGGCGAAGAGGTCGTCGCGCAGCCCGGCGACATTATGTTCGAAGAGGGTCAGCCCGCCGATCGCATGATCCTCATCCTTAAGGGAGAGATCCACGTACGCCGCCAGCGCGGTGGACCCATGGAACTCTTCATCGGCCGCACCGGTCAGATGACCGGCCTGCTTCCCTTCTCGCGTATGAAGATGTCAGGCGGCCAGGGTTTCGCGATCACACCGGTTTGGGCCTTGCTCGTCCATAAGGAAAAATTCCCTGAGATGCTCGCGGCCATTCCCTCCATGACGCAACGCGTCGTCTCCACCCTGCTCGACCGCGTGCGCGAAGTCACGCGCATCGAACAGCAAGCCGAAAAGCTCACCGCTCTCGGCAAGCTCGCTGGCAATCTGGCTCACGAGCTCAACAATCCCGCATCTGCCGCCCAGCGCTCTGCCTCCAGCCTGGTGATGGAGCTCCGCTCGAACCGCGAAAACCGTTTCAAGCTCGTCAGCCTCGCCCTCACCGAGCAACAGACCCACGGCGTCGAGGCCTGGGAACAGAAAATCATGAGTCGCTCCACTCGCCAGGACGCAGGCCAGCAGATCCAGCTCGAAGAGGAACTCCGCAACTGGCTCACCGCTTTGCCCTGCGAAGGCGCTTGGGAAGTAGCCGCTCAGCTCGCGGAGCAGCGCGCCACCGTCGCCGACCTCGAGGAACTTCGTGCACTCATCGGCTCCGACGAAGCCTGTGTTTCCCTGCAATACTTCGCGCGCTACTTAAGATCCACCCGCTCTGTCGATACTCTGCTCAACTCAACAGCGCGCATCTTCGATCTCATCAGCGCCGTCAAGGCGTACTCCTACATGGACCGCGCTCCCATTCTCGAAGTCGACGTACCCGCCGGCCTCGATGCAACCATCCAGATGCTTCAGTCGCGCATGAACAAGGTCGTGATCGAGCGCAATTACCAGCCCGATCTGCCTCGCATCAGCGCTTATGGCAGCGAACTGAACCAGGTTTGGACGGCACTCATCGAGAACGCGCTCGACGCCCTCGCAGAAACAGATCACGGCGGCAAATTAAAGCTCACGTGCCGCCTTGAAGGCGAGATGATGCTGGTCGAGATCTGGGATACGGGCCCCGGCATTCCTCCCGAGTTGCAGGACCGCATCTTCGAGCCCTTCTTCACCACCAAGGCGCCCGGTCTGGGTCTCGGTCTGGGCCTCGACAACGCCATGCGCATTGTGCGGAAACATCGCGGCCACCTGAGCGTCCGTTCCGATCCGGGGTCAACCTGCTTCCGCGTTCGCCTCCCGCTCGACCAGCTTCAGGCCTATTGACGCAGCAAGACTGAAAAAACTCCGCTCGTTCACACCATAGGAGCTTTCCAGCATAGGAGCCTTCCAATGGCCGATTCCGTGTCTACCAGCAAAAGAGTCGAGACGACCCTAACCACGATGCTCTACGTCCGACGTAGCGCCGCAGCGCTGGACTTCTACCTCCGCGCATTCGGTGCAACGTCCATCGAACGTATGGACAATGAGGATGGCAGCGTCATCGCGCACCTCGACGTGGGCAACGGCGACTTCTGGGTCTCAGAGGAATCGCCGGTCCACCAGAACTTCAGCCCCGAGTCGCTCGGCGGCAGCACCATGCACATGGTCCTCATCGTCGACGATCCCCACACCCTCTTCGATCAGGCCATTGCGGCCGGTGCTACTTCCATCAGCCCCGTGCGCGACGAGTCCTACGGATGGCGCATTGGCCGCGTCCTCGATCCCTTCGGCCACCACTGGGAAATCGGCAAGGATCTCTCGGAGCGATGATGGAACTGGAAGGCAAAGACCTGAAAGCGCCGGAGACCATCGAGACTGAACGCCTTCTCTTGCGCAGACCCAAACGAAGCGACGCCCAGGCCGTCTTTCACCGTTACGCCTCCGACCGCGATGTCACGCGCTACCTCAGTTGGCCCACACACCGCAGCGTTGCAGACACTCTCGCATTTCTCGCCATGAGCGACGACGAGTGGCAGCGCTGGCCCGCTGGCCCCTACCTGGTGCATACGCGAGATAGCGACGTCGCCGGAAAGCTCGTGGGCAGCACTGGCCTCTTCTACAAGAGCCCCACCCGCGCCATCACCGGCTATGTTTTTGCCAGGGATGCATGGGGCCAGGGCTATGCCACTGAATCTCTGCAGGCCATGGTCGACATCGCGCAGCAGACCGGAGTCGAGCGCCTCGAGGCCATCTGCCACGCCGAACACGCCCCGTCCGCCCACGTCCTCGAGAAGTGCGGCTTCACCCGCGAGGAAGTCCACCGCGAGCACTTCGTCTTCCCAAATCTAAAGCCGCAAAAGAAAAGCGACATCTTCAGCTACGTCCGCTGTTTTTGATTCGCTCTTCACCGCCGCGCAGTCTCAAGCCCATCTCATTCGCCAGCGCAGTCTCAAGCCCGTGTCATTCGCCGCGCAGTCTCAAGCCCATGTCATTCGCCGCGCAGTCTTAAGCCCGTGTCATTCCGACCGACGCGAAGCGAGTGGAGGAACCTGCAGGTGCCCTTCCACTGCCCCCGCCAGATCCCGCAAGCTCTCATTTGCAACGAACTCCAACTGACGGCCTTTCGTCACATGACGACATCTCGTCATCGTCACTTCGCCACTCTCTGCCGCCGCCGACCCGTCGCGATCTCGCAACTCAAACAACCACAATGCCGAAGCCACCTGACGCTCGTTTGGCACGCGTCGTGCATCTTCCATGTGCGTCGCAAGGCTGTGAACCAATCCACCTTCGGAGGCCCACCATGCTGCACCTGGCAATCTCCTGCTCGTCTTACTTGATATTCTTCCTCGCCAAGGCCCTGATGCCCACTCAGCCGGCGCCGTGGCGTGCACGGGAAACCCACTTGAACCGGCTCCCCCGGCCCTAAGCACGATTACCGGCTGCGTAGCAGCACGACCGTTGCATCATCCACGTCCGGGGATCCGCCCACGAATTCCTTTACCTGGTTCACAAGGCCGTCCACGCAAGCTCCCGGGGCAAGAAAGTGTTCGCGAAGGCGATCGGCCCCAAACTCCTCGCTCAACGTGTTTTCGGCTTCCGTAATCCCGTCCGTATAAAGCACCACATGCGTATCGGCCGAGAGCGTAATGGTCTTCTCCGGATACACTGACTCCCTGAGCCCCAGTGGCAGACCCGTATCAAGTTCAAGAAACGCCGTCTTGTGATTCACAACCAGCGGATGCAGGTGCCCCGCGCTCGCCAGTGTCAGCTGCCGCGTTCGCGCATCCAGCACTCCATAAATCATCGTCACGAATTTGCCTGCCGGAAAATCCTCAATCAAAGCCCGATTCAGGCGACCGAGCGTCTCCGAGGGCGTGGGATAAAGCGGCGCAATCGAACGCAGCAGCGCCCGCGTGGCCGACATCAACAGCGCCGCCGGCATTCCCTTCCCTGACACATCACCGAGGGCGATGCCGTACCGATCCTCCCCAAGACAAATAAAGTCAAACCAGTCGCCGGCAACCGAACCCGCCGGATGCCATGCCGTCTCCAGCGCAAACCCCGGAATCAAGGGCACCGGCTTGAGAAACAATGCCTCCTGGATAGCCCGCGCATCGGCCGACTCCTTCTGCAATCGCTGCCGATGCTCCCGCTCCAGTTGCAGAATGCGGGCATTCTCAATCGCAATCGCGATGTGGCCTGCGATCGCCTCCAGAACCGTCAACTGGTCCGGCGAAAATGCATTCAGTTCCTCGTGATCGATCGAGAGCACGCCCATCACGCGTTCACCCGTCCTCAGAGGAATCGTCACCGAAGAACGCGTTCCCGGTTCGCATGGAATAAAGTACGGATCCACGCTGACGTCGGGAGCATAGCGCATGCACCCTGAAGCCCCAACGTGCCCCACCATTCCCTGCGTGCCGATCTGCAGCCGGTTCCCCTTGGAGAACTTCGTGCAGCCACACACGCCCTGCATGACCATCTCGTTTGCGTCGTCGTCACGCAGCCAGACAGCCACTTCAACGCTCCCAATCGAACTGGCAATCTCTTTCACCACGCGATCGACAAGAGTCTCGAAGTCCAGGGTCGAAGCAATCAGGTGCGTGGCCCGCTGCAGCTTCATCAGCGTCTGTGTAAAGTCTGCGGATGAGTGAATGCGGGCTGGGATGAATGCGCCACGTGGACGACCTGCACTGACTGAAGCCATGGAAGTCCCCTTTGCCCTGGGCGGGCGACACCTGCTTTATGGATGCCCGGAAAAGCAACATGATTCAACACTTTTGCCGGCCTGAAGCGGTGGGCCAGGAGGTGAGGCCATCAGCTTCTGGTAGAAATCTATGTAACCTGCAGCGGAGGTCGACCATCGTGATTGCCCGCGGGATATTCCTTTTTCTGGTATGCGCGCCTCTCGGTCTCTCTGCCCAGGAGATGCGCGACCACCCCGTCCCGGCCAGGCTCGGCACCGTGTCGTTTCACATCTCCTGCGCTCCCGCAGTCCGTGCGGAATTCAATCGCGGCGTCGCCTTGCTTCATTCCTTCGCATTCGCGGCCGCCCACACTACCTTTCGCAAAATAGCCGCCAAAGACCCTCAATGCGCCATCGCGCACTGGGGCGTAGCGATGTCCGATTTTCACGAGCAATGGGAGCCGCAACTGCCGCCCGCAACATTGCCTGAGGCAAAGCATGAAATCGAATTGGCGCAGACCCTCGGCTCGCCGAGCACGCGCGAACGCGAATACATTCATGCGCTTTCCCTTGTGTTTGCGAATTCAGATACGGTTCCCTTCGCTGCCCGTGATCTGAACTACGAACACGCAATGGCCGAATTGGCACGCGACAACGACGACGTCGAAGCCCAGGTCTTTTACGCCCTGTCCCTGCTTTCAAATGTCTCCCTCGCGGACAAAACCCACGCGCGTCAGAAACAGGCGCTCGCGATTCTCGAGCCGCTCGATCGCAAATATCCCGATCACCCCGGGATCACGCATTACATCATCCACGCCTGCGACAGCAGCGAACTCGCCGAACGGGGTCTGCCGGCCGCCCGCAAGTACGCGCAGATCGCGCCCGATGCTCCTCACGCGCTGCACATGCCATCGCATATCTTCACGCGTCTCGGCCTGTGGCAGGATTCCATTGCGTCGAATCTGGCCGCAGGCAAGGCTGCGCGTGATCAAGGCGACCTCGGTGAAGAACTTCACTCGATGGACTATCTCGTCTACGCCTACCTTCAACTTGGTCGTTATGATGACGCGCACCAGGTTCTCGACCATCTCGCAAGCATGAACAAAGCCATCAGGGGCGACTTCAAGTCAGGCTACGCCGCGACCGCCATGCCCGTGCGATTCGCCGTCGAACAGGCCAGGTGGGACGAGGCAGCAAACATCCAGCCCATCCCAGGTTCCCCGCCGCACGTTGCGGCCATCGCCGTATGGGCGCGCACATTGGGTATCGTGCGCGGTAAGCAGCCGGCCGATGTAGGCGCTAATATTACGCAGTTGCAAAAGTACGAAGATGACTTGCATCGCGCGGGTAACGAATATTGGGCCGCGCAGGTGCACATTCTGGCTTCGGAAGTGGCTGCCTGGTCAGCCCAGGCAAACAGAGATCCTCAAAAAGCCCTGACCGAAATGCGTGCAGCCGCCGACCAGGAAGACGCGATAGAGAAATCCCCCGCCACTCCCGGCCCCATCATCCCCGCCCGCGAACAGCTAGGCTACCTCCTGCTCCAGCAGCATCACCTCTACGAGGCTGGCGTCACATTTCGCAAATCCCTTGTGGATGCTCCCGGCCGCCGAGGCGCCATAGAAGGCTTGGGCCTGGCGTTGTTGACGAAGAGCGAACGGTAAACCCACCTGGTGTCCGGCCTCTAAAATTCGCATCACAATTGATCTGTCATCCTGCGATTTGCCCTCTGGCCTGGAGAGAGCGTGCATCTGTCATCCCAGGTCAGCACTGTCATTCCGAGCGACCACCGGGAGCCGAGGAACCTGCAGTTGCCTTTTCACTGCAACGGGAACACCTCCGGACTCGTGTGTCGGGGTACGACTCGGAGTACCCTCTGGGTTGCGGCAAACGCGCAGGAAAAATCAATCGGCTTTAGCCCCTGAAGGGTTTCCTTTTCAGATTCGGGATGCATTGGGCACGCTCTCACACCGACGATGCAGCATATGTCAAATCAACAAAGCCGTTCTTGTAAGCGACAACATTCCTCAAATCCCAATTTGACTCTGTCAGGAGACCGCCAAAGAGCCGAAGCCCGTCACCCAGCAGAACAGGCGCAATGGTCAACCGGATTTCATCCACCAGTCCGAGCGAGAGAAAACCCTGGCACAGCATCGCCCCGCCAACCAGCCAGATGTTTCGATATCGCGGCGCAAGTTTCGCACGAACGAGCGTTTCAAGATCGCCCGAATAGAATTCGACGCTCTCCCTCGTCGACGGCCATGTTCTGCCGGTTACCGCCACTGTCGGAGTATCGCCATAGGGCCAGCCCAGTTCAAGCGCGTGTTCATACGTTCGCGAACCGAGTACATAGCAGTCGATGCCTTTGACGAAACTCGCAGCTTCCTCCTCCGAAATGGAAACCCCGGATTCGTAGACGCTCCCATGCACATCGAGCCAGGAGACATTGTTGTCCTTCCTCGCGATGAACCCATCAAGGCTTGAAACCACATGCAATGTGACTCGTGATCCCGTTGCATTTCCCTCGCCCGGCATAGTTCCTCCCGCCCTTGGCTCAACGTCCGGTTGGCCCCACAATCCGACCAAACTGCTCGCCTTGAGCGCTCAGTCGCCGGATCCAGCTAGCCCAATCCACTTAGGTGCGATTTCTACAAACCAAATGCTGCGCGAATCTTTGCAAGGAAATTGACAATCCTCTGGCGCGCGTCTCCCGAACCGAGCGCTTCGAAGGGCACGTATCCGCGGTAGCCGTGCGAGTCGATGATGGCCTTGATCCTCGCGAGGTCGGTAGGCTCCGGCTTGCCGTTGCGACCCACCTCCTCCTTGATCTGCCAGGAAACGGCGTACGGGACCAGCTTCTCAATCTCGGCGTAGGGATCACCGGAGCGAAGACTGCCAATGTCGAGAATTGAGGCGAACCACTCCGAATCCACCGCCTCAATCACGCGGATAGTCTCCGCCGCAGTCTTAAGGAAGTCGTTGTGCTGCTGCAGGCCCACGACAACGCCGTGTTCCTTGCCAAACGCCGCACACTGCTTGAAATCGGAAACAATCCACTCCTGCGCCTGGTCGAACGTGTACCCGGCGGGCCGCTCCGGTCCGGCAAATACGCGAATCACGGGTGCACCCAACTTGCTGGCCACAACAATCCAGTCCTTCACCATCTCTACATCGCGCTTCCGCGCGGCCTCGTCTGCCACCGCAAAATTGTTTCGTACTCCGGTGCCGCTGATGGCGACTCCGTTCACAAAGGCCTTCCGCTTCAGCGCGTAGATGTGCTCATCCGTGGGGACGTTGGGATAACCGGGAAAGTAGTAGCCGGTTGCATCCAGCGCGTCCACACCATTCATTGCGCAGAAATCCACGGCATCCGCCAGCGTCATCGTCCCCGCAAGAAGCGGCCCGTTGAACGAGAAGGCATTGAGACCGAGCTTGAGCTTCACGCCGGCCTGGCGAGAAATGGTGTCGCCCACTGGAAGAGCCGAACCCGGAACGGCAGCCATCGCGGCCACTCCTGCAGAACCAGCAAGAAATCTGCGTCGATTGATCATGCGTCCGGATAATAACTGATGCTATGAGGCAAGCAAAAGTGCAGAAGAACGCGGGCAGAGTATGCTCCCGCGCGCTGAAGCAGACAATAACCCAGCCGCTACTCGCTGCGGTGATTATGACTGCCGAATCCATCCCTACTCGAACCTCAACCTGCCTCCTTCTTTTCCGGGTCAAGATCAGGCATAGGAAAGAGGCACTATCCGTTCTCGTCAGCGTTTCCGACCGGAAGCAACCAAGGTTTTGCAATCCTGGTTCTAAGCAGATCGTGCTACTCCGGATGCACGCTGGCTAGCCCGGTAGCCCACGGTTGGCTTTCTCACTTCCCCCAGAAAATTGAAGAGCGGGTCAGCACAGCTGATTTTGGAGGACAATCATGTTGTTAGCCTTCAGGGTTTCCGGCCTTGCCGGTGGCCTCGCGTTCGTTTCCAGCCTTGCGGCAGTTCCGCCCATTTCAGCCCAGTCAGCGTTGGCGCACATCTACGTGCAGTCCGCGGGAAACGCTGGGCCGGTCTATGGATACACCGCATTGTCCAACGGCCAATTTACTGCAATCTCCGGCTCGCCCTTCAAGCCGGGAACCAAAATTGTCGGCGGAACAGGTTCGAAATTCTTCACCATCGGCAAGTCCCTTCTGCACAGCTATGCAGTGGGCTCGAACGGAGCGCTCGGTTCCCAGTTATCGCAGGTCGGTTTCTTCAACTACGCCGGCGGATCGTGCGGCAGCAGCACCAACGCGGTCGGCGCCCAGGCCGCGCTCGATCACACTGGAAAGACCGCCTATGTGCTTTTGCAGGGCGGAGGCGATCAGCTGTGCACCACCTACCAGACCTACAACGTGAACAGCGACGGCAGCTTCACCTTCAATGGAGACTCGCAGGTGAGCGTGCAGTCGGGGGCTATACGACCCTTCCTTCCATTCTGGGGAACGAGACGTTCGCATACGCTGACAACTTCTTCAGCTTCAACAATCAGGTGATCGGATTTCAGCGGCAAAGCACGGGGACACTCCAATACTCCGGTTCTCTGAATCCAACGTTCAGCGGCAGCAAGAGCTATACGGCGTATCGGCCAGACGCCTCTCCCACCGAAAACTTCGTCGTTCTGCAGGAATATCTGAACGACAGCGGTTTTCCCCAGCTTGGCAGCTTCAGCGTAGGCCCGAACGGGGCGCTCACCAGCACGAATACTTCCGCCAACATGCCGCAGACGAATCTGCAGGTGACCGAGTCCGCTTTCTCCCCAGACGGAGTTTTCTTCGCCATCGCGGGTGACTACGGGGGGAACCCGGGCAGCGGGCTCCAGATCTACAAGTTCAATGGAGCCTCTCCACTAACCCTTTCCTGGAATACTGTTACGGATCCGATCGACCAGCTGGCATGGGACACCAGCGGGCATCTTTACGCCACGTCAACAAGCGAGAACAAGCTTTTTGTCTTCACGGTGAACTCGCAGATCATGGTGCGGTCAGCGGTCATTTCGATCCCGAGCCCTGTGAATCTGGTCGTGGTGAGCTCCACCGCGGCCTCCTGCGGCGAGACCACTTTGAATGCCATCAACATTTGTTCACCGACAGAAAACTCCGCTGTGTCTTCGCCGGTGCAGATCAATGCAGCGGCAAACATGGATGGCGGAGTATACCGGTTTGAATTGTGGTCGGGCAGTACGAAGCTGATATCCGTGCCCTTCAGCGGAACTATGAATCAGCAGCTCGCGCTGGCTTCCGGAACATACCACCTGACCTTCGCCGCACGTAATTCGGCTGGTCTGAAGGTGACCGCAACCCGAGACATAACAGTGAAGTAACTGTTGCCCCCAATCCCGTTGAGCGGACGGGCCGATTGATTCCCTTCGGTCCGCCAAACACGGGCACCAGGATTTCGTACCTTGCGCCCGCCAGTCCAGCGTCTTGACCCACCGTTGATTGTGGGAACAACTCTCCTTAGATCGCGAGAATTTCCCAAGGACCGCCCATCCTGACGTAACCTCGAAACGCCAAAACGGGTTAGTTCAGGGTTGTCCGCGATCCTCCCCAGAGGCATCTACGGTCTTTTCAACAAATCAGCGCACACCGATCACACGTGGGTTCACGCGAGCTAAAGATAAACTGGATCAGCCTCCGTCGGGGTCTTATCGTTCAATCGGAAGGGAAACGCATGTATGAAGCTGAAGCCAGTGTTTTGGCCAGTCACCGCAGTGGCGCTTTTCCTGACCGTATGGGTAAGCTGGCTACGTCTGCGAGACAAAACGATTACTGTCTCTATGCTCTGGGAGTGTGGTCTACCTGAACACTTCGACGTCAGCGACTTTGTCAGGAACAACCCTGAGGCCAAGCCCGTGACGCTGCACTTTGCCCGGTATCCCAATATTGTGAACATTGAGGCCCAACCTGGGCTCTGCGATGCGCTGAAGGCTGCGGGGAAGCGAGTAATACCAGTCGCCATACAGCCAATTGGTGAACCCTTTGGAAAGATTTCTGGATATTCCATTCTCTACGTCGATGGCCACGATGTACGCGGCCCCTATTCCCTGGAAAATGGCAATTTGGGAGGTTATGCGCCCCCACTTGATGAACTTCTGCGATGATGGCTTTCTCCGTTGGTTCCAAGGCACTGATACTGCGATTTCGGGTCCGTGACCCCTATGCGGAAAGTAACGCAGAAAACGGAAAGACGGGGGGGGTATTTCCGGATCGACCGTATGATCCGGGTTAGGCTCCCGAAAAGCAGCTGAGAATCCAAGCACTCGTTGTAGGGATGACTTTCGGCCTCCCTCTCAGAATCAGAGGCTGTCACCATGGCAGATATTGCGCAGTCAAGGGATGCAATGGTCGTGGATATCGAAAACGTGGAGCGGTTGTGGAATGATGCCATTCTGAGAAGGGATGTTGACTCTGCTGCAAGTTTTCAAGCGTCAGAATTCAAATTAGTCATTGGGGTCGAGGGTCAATCTCTACAGGTGATACCGAAGGAGCTATGGCTCTCCGCCCTACCCCGTTATGTAATCCATGACTACGAAATTACGGATATGCATGTGTCTATCTGGAACGACCTGGCGGTCGTGACGCTCGCCATCACCCAAGCTGCAGAGCCCCTGAATGGTCGCGACATCAGTGGCAACTTTCTGATTACAGATATTTGGGTCTTTCGAAATGAAAAGTGGCTGGTAGCCGAACGCCATTCGTCTCGTCAGGAGAAAGCTTCAGTTGCGGTGCGAGAGGCATTTCAAGCATTCGACAAAGGCCACTGAGACTCCAGGGGTATTTTCGGAAGTTGCGGTCGAGTAACCGCCTACCCAGTAATAACCCAATTTCGGTACAGACCGGTGTGGTTGATGCCATCACACAAGTTTTAAGAACCACTGCAGGAAAACCAGGATCAGTATTTCCCGGTTGTCCGCCATGCTCAGAACGACACATCCGCCGGTTCCGTCACCCGCATCACCGACTGGTCGCCGGTCTTCCACTTCCACGCCGACCGGATCGCTTCAATCTTCGCGCGGTTCTCCGCCGTGTCCGGGTAGTCGATAATCAACATCTTCGACCGCAGCCGCTCCGGCGTAGTCTGGCTCTTCCCCTGCCACTGTCCATAGACATCCACCACGCTCAATCCGCCCGGGAACCGCGGCGTCACCTCCCGGTCGAGGAATCCCCGCCAGCTCGCTTCGCTCACGCCCTGTTCTGGATGCTCAACCGGCCCCAGTCCAAAGTACAGCTTCGTATCCACCCAGCCCCTCGTCTGGCCGGGGTGCGCCGCGTCTCCTTGTAAGGTGGGCGCGGTCACTGCTGAAGGCGCGATCGGTCTGTGCGCACAAGCTGCCAGCGCAAGCGCCAGAAGTGGCGCGAGAAATACGCGACGGACGTGCATGGAGGCCCCCGGGCCCGACAGGCGAAATCTACTTTTCTACTTCAACTCCACGCCAGAAAGCTACAAATCCTTTGATCTTGCGGGCTGCAGGTTTCGGGTCAGGATAGTACCAGGCCGCGTCCGGATTGTCCTGTCCATCGATATACAGGCTCAAATACCGCGCCTGCCCCTTCCAGGGACAGGTAGAGGTGGTGCTGCTGGGTCGGAAGTATTCCCGCTTCAGGCTGTTTTCCGGGAAGTAGACATTTCCCTCGACGATCTCTGTAGTTTCGCTCTCGGCAATCACTTTGCCGTTCCAAACTGCTTTTGCCATGATCTTTCCACACCGGCATTCGCCTCATAGCTTTACTGCCTGGGCGAACGCTAACCGTTAGAACAGTAACAGAGATTAGATTCTGTGGCGAGTGCGCTGGATTCCGCCAGACAGTCAAATCTCAAACTGTCTAACCAAAAGGGCAATGTCAAGTCCCCTTCCTTTGAACCATGCCCTAAGTTCCTGATTCCAAATGAAAGATTCCTGTGCCCGTTTTGCAGGTTATTTCCCGATTCGGAGCAGAATGAAGTCAGCAATCGGAAAGACCTTCTTCTGCCGCAGATATTCTGAATTCGGGCAACGCAGCAGGCAAGGTCTCCCTGATCAGGCGAATGCGTCCCAGCAAGTCCTTTGGCAAGAAACCTCTACGGCTAAGCTAAATCCGTAGAAGCACTTAGCGACAGCCCCCCTCCGTAAACCTCGGAAAATAGAACACTCGCTCTAGGAGACCGGGTCATAGGGGGTAGGATATCTCGCAACACTACATTCAGGTGCCCCAGATGTCGTCTTAGCCATCTGGGGATAACGCAAACCCGAATTGACCGGCTGGCTGGCTACTTGGCCGCTTCGATCGAGTCGATGTGTACTGACTTCTTGTCGCTGTCGGCGGTTGCTTTGACGGTGACGTGATCGCCATAGTACTTCTTCACGGCATCGGGATTGTCGATGGTCCAGACCTGCTTCTGGCCTTCATCCACAAACACCGGTGTCATACCGCCATCGATGCATTTTTTCACGCACGCTGCTCCCGACCCCGCGTGCTTGGCGCCGCACATCGAGTCGGAAATCCAACCGTTGATGGTCTTCGAGTCAGCAGCATTGGCCGCGACGGCGGCAAACGCGAGAGCAACTACCAGCATTGCGATGATACGTTTCACTTGTGACCTCCATGGGGATATCTAATCTTGCCGACCCTGATCATGCGCTACCGGACGCGCGTTGCACAAGGCCGCCGCAAAAACGATTCCGTCCGATGAACTACCTGACCTGCCATTCTTGACCCGGCTGCAATCTCTGACGGCGCGCTTCGACATTCTTGAGAACCCCCTCGTACCGCGCTGAAGCCGCCGTGAACCGGTTCACCAACTCCGAAGTCTTGTTGAGGAAAGTCGGCATCTTCTCGCGGATCGGTTCAAGAATAGGTGAGAACTTGGCAAGAAGGAAAAAACCTTCGGCATTGCAGTCGACAAACAACTCGGCCGACACAGCACCATGCAGCACCATCGCAGCAGCCATCTCCCAGTACGTCACCACCTGCCGGAAAAAAGCGTTGTGCGGATCGGCCGGATTCTGCGCCACTGCAAAGAACTCCTCCGGCGTATTAGGCCAGAATTCTCCCGTCATAAAGGCGCGCGCCTCGCGCATCAGCGGTTCCGTGCGCAATTGATATAGCTTGAGAATAATTTCAGCATCAGCGGGAGTAGCGAGCATCCGTTCCATTCGTGATAGGTCTCCGCTGCCAATGTTACCGGATCGCATCGAAGGGTGGTGCCTGATTGCGCCGGAGAATGAAGATGTGGCGCGATCGGAAAGATCGCGCCATGCTTGGATTGAGCCAAAACCCGCCTACAATCAGGCCGGCTGCAATTCCTTCTTTGCGTCCGGATTCTCAATCACCGGACCATGCGTCTCGGCCGTAGGCGGCGGAGGCGCATCCCCGATCCGCTTCGAGTAGTGGCAAACCACCGCAGCTCCCGGTTCGGGCTCGGCCGTCTTCTTGCCCTTCTTCGGCTTGACCTCTTCTTCGGCGCCCCTCTTCTTGTTGGGGCACTCGAGGAAAATACCGCTCTTGAGCGTCTTCTCGATCAGATAGGGATTGCCGCACTCCGGACACTTTTGCGCAACCGGCTTGTAGTTCGACGTGAAGTCGCATTTCGGATAATTGGTACAGCCCCAGAAGACATTTCCGCGGCGCGCCTTGCGCTCGGCAATATCGCCCACACCGCACTTGGGGCATTTCATCCCTTCGATCAGGTTCTGCTTCACGTACTTGCACTTCGGATATCCCGAGCACGATACAAACTCTCCGTACGCCCCCTGTCGCAGCACCAGCGGCTTGCCGCAAACCGGGCACGCTTCGCCGGTCGGCTGGGCAGTGTTCTGTTTCTGCTGCTGCTTCTGACTAAGTTTGCGAATCGTCTTGCATGGCGGATCGGCTGAGTAATCCGGGCAACTCATGAACGGCCCCCACTGGCCGTTCTTCAGCACCATCTCCTTGCCGCAGTTGTCGCAAAACTCTTTTTCAGGAACGTCGTCTGCACCGGGCGCGCTCAGATCCGGCTTGGCAGCGAAATTCTCCTTCGTGAAGTCGCAACTCACTTGCTCGACAAAAATCTTCTTGCCCTTCGTCGCCAGTTCATCTGCCGCCTCGCCGATCGCGGCAACCAACGCCTTCGTGTCCGCCACTTCTTTTGAGAACACGTTCGTGTCCTCCACGGTGGCGCGAACCGTCATCGGAAAATGAAGCGCGGTCGTGATCTTCTTCGTGACCGCCTTCGCATCCTTCTTCCATGGGCCCATCGCAACCGTAACTGGCTTTTTCTTGCTGAAGTTCGAACAGGAGTAGAAGCTGCCGAATTTGCCCCACTTCAGAACCAGCGGACTTCCGCACTTGTCGCAGAACTCGTTCGTCGGTTCTTCCATACGCTTGATGTCTTCCATGTGCTTGCCTGCAACGGCAAGCTCCTCTTCGAAATGGTCATAGAAACCATTCAACAGGTCAGTCCAGCGCTCCTCGCCGTCCTCGACCGCGTCCAGTTCGCTTTCCAACTTCGCCGTGTATTGCATGTCGAAGATGTACGGAAAGTTGTCCACCAGCAGCTTAGTCACAACCGTGCCAATCTCTGTCGGCACGAACTTCGCCTGAACCTTCTTCACATACTCGCGATCCTGGATGGTGTTGATGATCGAAGCATAAGTCGACGGGCGACCGATACCCTTTTCTTCCAGGACCTTCACGAGAGACGCTTCGTTATAGCGCGGAGGCGGCGACGTGAAGTGCTGCTCATTCTCAAGCTTTTCCAACTCGAGGGTCTTCACGTTGTCCAGGTTCGGAAGCTTGTTGGCCGACTCATCATCGTCGTCCTTCTTGTCCTCTGAAACCTCGTAGACCTTGAGGAAGCCATCAAATCGAACGACGGACCCGCTGAGCCTGAAGTCATAGGTTTTGCCGTTCTTCTCAGATACCGCCGCAATCTTCGCTGTCGTGACGTCGAAAATGGCAGGCACCATCTGCGATGCGATGAACCGTCTCCAGATCAGCGTGTAAAGTTTCAACTGCTCGTCGCTCAGATAGCGTGCAATGGATTCCGGCGTACGCGATGCATCGGTCGGACGAATCGCTTCGTGCGCATCCTGCGCATCCTTCTTGCCTTTGTATTCATTAGCGGATGCAGGCAAATATTGCGCGCCCAGCGACTTCTTGATCCACTCGCGCGCGCCTTCAACTGCTTCCGGCGAAACGCGCGGCGAATCGGTACGCATATATGTGATCAGGCCCGTGGTTCCATCGGCGCCGATCTCGATGCCTTCATAAAGCCGCTGCGCGACTCCCATCGTGCGTCTGACATTGAATCCGAGCTTGCTTGCTGCGTCCCTCTGCAACTGGCTGGTGATAAATGGAGCCAGCGGCCTTCTCTGTTGCTCTCGGCTCTGTACCGATGCCAGTGACCACGTTGCCTTCTCAAGAGCGGAAAGAACTTCCTGCATCGACTTCTGATCAGGCAAAGCATTAGCAAGGAACTGGTCTTTCCCATCCTTGTCCTTGCCGTTCGCGACGCGCACCGGTTCGCCATCGATACCGACAAATCGCGCTTTGAAGCTCTTGTCGGCCTGACGCTCGGGGTGCAGCAACGCGTCAAGCGTCCAATACTCCACGGGCTGGAATGCATTGATTTCGGCCTCGCGCTCCACGATCAGACGCACGGCCACGGTCTGGACTCGGCCCGCCGAAAGTCCCCGACGGACCTTGTCCCACAACAAAGGAGATATCTGATAACCAACAAGTCGATCGAGCACACGTCGCGTCTGCTGGGCATCCACAAGATTCTGATCAACGTCGCGAGCGTGATTGAAAGCTTCCTGAACCGCCTTCTTGGTGATTTCGTTGAAGGTCACGCGGCGAATCTTTTTACGTTCCTTCGCGTTCGTTCCCAACTGGATCGCAAGGTGATAGGCAATAGCCTCGCCCTCGCGATCAGGGTCAGGCGCCAGGTAGATCTCGTCCGCGCCGGCAGCGGCTCTCTTCAGCTGCGCTACAACCTTTTCCTTGCCTGGAGACACGATCAGAGTCGGTACGAAGGTGCGGTTTTGCAGCTCCACCCCGATGTCGTTCTTCGGCAGGTCCATGATGTGCCCGATTGACGCCAGCACTTCGTAGCCCTTGCCTAAATACTTTTCGATCGTCTTCGCCTTCGCGGGAGATTCGACGATCACGAGTGATTTGGTCATTGCCATCCTTGATTCCGTACTACTCTACTCCATCCGGCCTGTTGGACTCGGATAAAGGTCTTTCCGTTTCTTTTGCGTTTGTAAGAAAGTCTTCACAGGTGTAGAGAGGCTGACTGCCTCGCTTGGCCTTCCCCACCTAAAATGGGTCGCAAGATTTGCAAGCTAACATGGAAGGCATCTTCGTTTCCACTCCAAATCGATATTTCTCGCCGCAAAATCGTTTGCATGGTACCGTGCAAAGTTTCTGAAATGTGTGGCTCATCGCCTCTCGCGCACCATCGAAAATATTGCGCGATGTCCGTCGTCAACTACAGCGTGCGAACATAGTTCTTTCCCGGCAAGCAGCGTACGCGGCCGCTCATTTCAAGTTCAAACAACGCCGTAAACACCTCGGACGACGTCAATTGTGTCTCGAGTTTTTCAAGAATCTCATCGATTTGCAGCGACTCGTCGGCGCGCAATGCATGCAGCACAATACCCTCTTCCGGCCGCAGCACCGGGTCCGGCAGAAGAGATGCCATAACCTCAGGTTTGGATTCAGCACCAGCCTCGCGCTCCAGTTGCAGCCGCACCTGCGAAGGCAGATCCTCCCACACGTCTTCCCAACTTGCGACAAGCTTGGCACCCTGTTTTATCAGCGTGTTAGGCGTCCACGAGTTTTTCGCAGTAACGTTGCCCGGCACGGCATAAAGGTCCCGATCCTGCTCTGCTGCGCAGCGCGCCGTCACGCGTGTGCCAGAGTTCTCGCTGGCTTCCACCACAAGCACGCCGATGCTGAGTCCGCTGATGATCCGGTTGCGGCGCGGGAAGTTCTGCGGCGCGGGAAAGGTGCCGATTGGCATTTCGCTCACAATCGTCCCTCCCGTCGCAATGATCTCGTCCGCTAGCCTCTTGTTTTCCTTGGGATAGACCACGTCGATGCCCGTTCCCCATACAGCAATGGTCGGCGTGCGCGCAGCGAGCGCGCCCTTGTGCGCACAAGTGTCGATTCCGCGTGCCATGCCACTCACAATAACCAGGCGCCGCGCTGCCAGATCGCGCGACAACATCTCGGCCACGCCCGTTCCATAGGGCGAAGGATGACGCGTTCCCACCACCGCGATCGATGGACGTGTCAGCAGTTGCACCGCTCCGCGAACCCACAACACCGGAGGCGGATCGTAGATTTCCTTCAGCCTCTCGGGATACTCCGCGCACGCCAGCGTCACGATCGAACCGCCATGCTGCACAATCTTGCCCCACTCCTCGTCCGCTGCGCGTCGGGCCTTGCCGTCAAATATGAACTGCGCCGCATCCGCTGGAAGGCGAAGGCCCTCAAGCTCGGTCAGTGTCAGGGCAAAGATCTGGTCCGGCGTATGCAGTTGGGCGATCGCATCGACAATGCGCTTCGGTCCAAGGTTCGGGGTCAGCGCCAGGGCCAGCATGGCTAATTGGCTTTCCTCGATCTTCGTACCGGAAAGGGTTGATGTGTTTCTAGTTGCTTCGTTCAATATTGACATCTACATACGCGCTTCATGCGCAGGCACACGCGTGCTTTCCTTCAAGTTAGCCTAAAGAGATCTCTTTAGTATTTGAGGCTCACATTAAGCTGACGCGACTTGGAAGTCAAGGTGAAGGGTGTGACCGCGGACACGCATCTGCAGAGTCTCAAAGCCCGGGTTGATAGTCTAAAGAGCAGAGTGAATTCAACTTCGCAACCTCGAATTCGTGTCGCCGCCATTCGTTTTCTAAATCCCGCACCGCTGATGTGGGACTTCGAACATCCGCCCCTGAACGCCGAATTCGCCGAGCGCTATGACGTCCAGTGGATGCTTCCCTCGGAGTGCGCGGATCGGTTGGCTGGCGGCGCTGCGGATATCGGCCTCGTTCCCATCGCATCTTTGGCGACGACGCCGGGACTGCGCATTTTGCCCGGATGCACCATAGCCTCCAAACAGCGTGTCCGCTCCCTGCTGCTCGTGCGGCGCGCAAATCAGCCGCTCGCAAATCTGCGCAGCATCGCCGCCGATCTGGCAAGCCGCGCGACACTTGCGTACACGCGCATCATGTTTCACAAATGGGGTAATGCAGCCGTGCCCTATGTTCCGATGACGGCGGATCTTGATGCCATGCTCGACCGTGCCGATGCCGCAATTCTCATCGGCGATCCGGCTCTCATGGCACTCGAAGAGCGCGCCAATCGTTTCGAGCGCACCGCGGAAGAGCTTGTCTATCACGATTTGGCCGAAGAATGGCGAACGCTCACCAGCCTTCCCTTTGTCTCCGCAGTCTGGGCGGCTGCGCCGGGCAGCCCTTTGGACGAGCGCGTTGGCCGGGATTTCATTCGCTCCCGTGATCACGGCCTCGAAAACATCGACGCGCTGGTCGCTCAATGGTCGCGCCAAATGCCGCTGTCCGAAGGCACAATCCGCTCCTACCTCACGACCAATATCCACTACGTTCTTGATGAGGAATGCATTGAAGGCATGCGTGGTTTTTTCCGGATGGCCGCTGAAACCGGCGTGTTGCCCGAATATAACCTGCCATCGAAGCTCGAACTCATCGCGCCCGCCACCGGGGACTGAAACGCGGCTATCCAGTGCCTTCAATACGTCTGCTCCGCGCCCCAGGAGACCTCCAACTGAGGCAAGCCCACTGCGTCGAGCCGCGCGTAGAGAAGCTTATCCGCGAATCGCCCTCCGGGAAGCAGGCTCGCTGACCGCTGCACGCCCTCTTGAATAAAACCAAGATTGAGTGCAATGCGGCGGCTGGCTTCATTGCCACTGGCGTGGGTCAGTCCCACGCGGCGCATCCCCAGCACTTCGAACGCGTACCGTAGCAGCGCATTCGTGGCTTCGGTTGCCAGGCCGCGGCCGTGTGCGTTCTTGCGAACCCAGTAGCCCGTGTCGCACTGGCGTGCCGCCCAATCGATATCGTGCAGTCCGCACCAGACCACATGCTGTCCGGTGGCGATCTCGATGCCCAGCAACTCAAAGCTTTCCCGCAGCAAAAAGGCCGCCATCACCTGCCGGATGCGGGTCTCCATTTGTTCGGCGGTAAAGAATGTGGGGTCTTCGGCCCAGCGCATCCATCGGTGCAACTCATCCCAGGTTTCCGCCACGGCCACGGCGGTTTCGGCACCGTCGCCGGGCTGCTTGGGGCGAATCAATAGGCGAGGCGTACGGATCGGCATCCGAACGTCTATCAGCAATGGGTTGGCAGAACTCACGTTCCTGCCAGTCTAGCGCGATGACGCGTCTCAGATCTCCCAGCGAAGCAGCGCAGTGCCCACAGTGAATCCCGCTCCAACCGCGGCAATAAGGACAAGGTCACCCTTCTTCAGCTTCCCTTCCTCAACCGCCGTCTCCATCGCGAGAGGAATTGTCCCCGCCGACGTGTTCCCGTACTTCTCAATATTGATAATGACTCGATCAGCCGGCATACCCAGCCGATCTGCGGTCGAGGTAATAATGCGCTTGTTCGCCTGGTGAGGAATAAAGCATCCAAGATCGGCGCCCGTCACTCCGTTCCGCTCAAGCAGTTTCGTCGTAGCTTCCGCCATCTTGCGCACCGCGAACTTGTAGACCGCCTGGCCATCCTGGTGGATGAAGTGCATCTTCTTATCGATCGTTTCGTGCGTCGGCGGATTCAAGCTGCCACCGGCGGGAAGGTTCAATGAAACGCCGCCCGATCCGTCGATTTCGTGCACAAAGTCGATCATGCCGATTTCGCCCTCTTCCGCAGGTTCAATCAGCACCGCACCGCCGCCATCGCCAAACAAAACGCATGTTGCCCGGTCGGTATAGTCCGTCATGCGCGTGTTCGCATCGGCTCCGCAGACGAGCACCTTGGACTGAGCTCCGCTCTCAACAAGCTTGACTCCAGCCTGCAGCGCAAACACGAATCCCGAGCACCCGGCCGAAACATCGAACCCCCATGCGCCTTTGGCGCCAATCTTGTCCTGCACCAGGCATGCGGTCGAGGGAAACATCATGTCCGGTGTCACGGTGCCCACAATGATCACTTCGACTTCGCTAGGCTCAATGCCGCGCGCTGCCAGGCACTTTTTTGCAGCCTCAACGCAGATGTCGCTCACGCCCTTACCGGCAGCAAGCACATGGCGTTCCTTGATCCCGGTGCGTTCCACGATCCATTGATCGTTGGTGTCCACCATTTTTTCGAGGTCTTTATTGGTAAGAACTTGGGGGGGGACGTAAGTTCCGAGAGCGCTGATTTTGGCGCGCCTGCCCACTATGGGACGCACGGAAAGGCTCAATGCATTTCTCCTTGCGGCACGAAATCCGGCAACACCGGCTCGCGCTCAACATCGGTACGGCTCTTTGGTTCGGCTGCACCGCGGGGCAACACGACCGCGGCAGGGAGTAAAAGTGCCCTCGGCACCGCAAAAAGTACCGGGTGACCTACTGCGCCCGTACTAGCCCGTTACCGTTGCTTCCTTCCGGACCTGGCGGGATTGGCGGGATTACGTCGCGTAGGACCCGGCACTGATAGATTTTAGCATCTTGGCAGACCCTTGCATCCGCCATCCGCTGTGGCCAGTTCCCATCGCCGAAGGGAACTCTTTGCGTATACTTCCGCTGCTGCATCAACTCGACAATCTGAGGTAATGAATGAAGATGCTTCTTCTGTGTTTGGCGATTCTGCTGAGTGCTTCTTCCGCTGCGTTGGCGCAGGAACCCATACCGGCCGGCAAGAAGGATTCGGAAGGCCTGAATGCCCAGATCGTCGCGGCCCGCAAGGCTACTGCAGAGAAGCGATTCGCGGATTCCGAGGCGATGATGGCAAAGGTCACATCCGACGATCCCAAACTCATTCTGCCCTGGGTGGAACTTGGGCTCGCACAACTTGGACTGAAGAAATACCCGGACGCCGAAAGCAGTTTCAAAATGGCGCTTGGCATTGATCCTGAATCCATCCAGCGCGCGCATTCAGATGAGTTCTACCAGGCTACCGACAAACGCGATGCGGTAGCTCCCACCGCAACGCGGAATAGTCGCAACGCGGTAGGGGGCGCAGTCAACAACGCGCAGAGCCGCACCCCGGATATCAAGGGTGTGTCGTGGGCAAGCCTGGGAGAGATCTACGCACACGAAGGCAAGATAAAGGACGCGGAAGAAGCTTTCGATAACGCCGTCGCCGCGTTTCCGCAACAAGCAGCTCAATATCGTCGCAATGAAACGATCGTGTTCTTCCAGGTCGGAAATGCCGATGCGCAATTCGCTGCGGCGGAGAAGGCCATCCCGCTCGATCCAATGCGAGCCGCTTTGTATTACTTCAAGGGGCAGGCGCTCATTTCCAAGGCCACCATCGATCCAACGACCCAGAAGATGCTTTTGCCGCCTGGATGCGCCGAGGCCTACCAGAAATACCTGGAACTGGAGCCAAATGGCCCGTACTCGGCAGATGCGAAAGGCGTTCTGACCGGAGGCGGCATTCCGCTCAAAGCGGGAAAAAAGTGAACTTGATAGAATGAACCTGTGAGCAAAACTTCCCAACCCACGGCTCCCACCGTGGGCTTTGTTTCGTTAGGCTGCCCCAAAAATCTGGTCGACTCCGAAGTGATGATGGGTCTGCTGGACCGCGGCGGCGCGCGCCTGACCTCCCGCCCCGAAGAGGCCGACATCCTCGTCGTCAACACCTGCAGCTTCATCGACACCGCCAAGCAGGAGTCAGTCGACACCATCCTCGAAATGGCGCGCTTCAAAACCTCCGGCTCCGCCAAAAAACTCATCGTCGCCGGCTGCCTCGTAGAGCGCTACCGCGACGAGATCATCAAGAACATTCCCGAAGTCGATGCCGTCGTTGGCACCGGCGAACTCGAGTCGATCCTCGAAGCCGCAGGAATCGCCCCATCGCATTCCGCGGTTCCATCGCCCTTTAACATCCTCAGCGGCAATGGACACGCCGCAGTGCGCGAAGGACGCGAGGCCGGCGCAGGCACCCACAAAACCGAGTTCCGCCCCGAAGGCAATCTCCGCGAACAGCAAGGCCGCTTCAGCCGCGAAGAATGGCACGGCGCGGCGCACATGCTGCCGACATATCTCTATAACGAAGACACTCCGCGTTACATCTCCACCGGCAAAACATCGGCGTACATCAAGATCGCTGAAGGCTGCGATCACCCCTGCACCTTCTGCGTCATTCCCAACCTGCGCGGCAAATTCCGTTCGCGACGCTTTGAGTCCGTGGTCGCCGAGGCGCAGAAACTTGTCGCCGCCGGCGTGCAGGAAATCACCCTGATCGGCCAGGACACAACCTGCTACGGCGAAGACCTTGGCATCAAAGACGGCCTCGCTCTCCTGCTCGAATCTCTTGCCGGAATTGAAGGTGTCCGCTGGCTGCGCTTCCTCTACGCCTACCCGAATCGCATCACCGGCAAGTTGCTCGACACCATCGCGAAGCACGACAACATCTGCAAGTATCTCGACGTGCCCCTGCAACACGCATCTCCCGACGTGCTCAAACGCATGAAACGCGGAGCTGGCGCCGACATCTTTCTCAAGACGCTTGAAAAAGTCCGCGCAGCCGTTCCCGGGATCGCCCTGCGCACCTCCTTCATTGTCGGCTTTCCCGGCGAATCTTCCGCCGACTACGAAGTTTTGGAGCAGTTCATCAGCGATGCAAAATTCGACTGGCTGGGCGTCTTCAACTACTCCGATGAAGAAGGTTCAAAAGCCCACGCCCTCGACGCCAAGTTGCCGAAACGCACCATCGAGTCCCGGAAGCGCAAGCTGATGAAGCTTCAGCAAAAGATCTCAAAGCGTGCCAAGCAGCAGTGGGTCGGTCGCGAACTCGTAGTTCTAGCCGAAGGTGAGAGCGAAGAGACCTCCATGCTCTGGGAAGGCCGCACCGAGTTCCACGCCCCCGAAATCGACGGCAAGGTATACATCAACGACTTCGGCGAACTGCAGGAACTCGAAGCCGGAAAGTTCTATCGCGCCGAGATCACTGAAGCCCACGACTATGATCTGGTTGCGCGCGTGGTCGCCGGTCCGCTGTAAGTCAGCCATAGCCTGATCCGGAAATGCTGTTCTGCGAATATGTTCAGCCGCAGTTGCAGCATTTCTGTTGCTTCGTCTCTCGTTCCTGATGTATTCCTCAGAAACGGAGACCTGAAAGCATGCGAACCTCGCTGGTTGCGAGCCATCCATTTTTGCGGACCGCGATGCGTCTACCTGTCGTCGTTTGCATAACTTTTCTTCTATTTGCGATTGCGGGAGAAAGACACCGCGTGGGCGCCGGCATTCGCTCGTCAATCGAGGGTCTAGACCGCGAACTCTACGTGCTGAGTATCGGCATCAATGACTACCCCAAGGAAGGCAACATTCCTGATCTGCGGTTCGCCGACGCAGATGCCGAAGCGGTGGCTGCCACATTCGCAACAAAAGAGGTTGGCGTTACTTTCAAGCAGGTGCACGTGACCACCCTGCTCGATTCTTCCGCTACCCTGGCGGGTGTCAGGGCCGCGCTCGAACATTTGATTAGCGTGTGCAAGCCCGAAGATCTGGTGGTCTTCTATTTCGCGGGCCAGGGTGCTGTGCTCCTGCCAAATTCCAAATCCTCCTCGCGGGACGCCGGGGCGGGAGAATACCACTTCATCGTCTTCGATAGCACGATAAAGGGCAGCGACAAGACCACGCTGCGCAATTCTCTAACCTCTCGCGAGTTGAGCCAGCTTCTTCTCTCGATTCAAGCCCAGCGGCAAGTCATCATCATCGACAGTTCGCACTCCGCTGCCGCATTCGATTCCCTTAGGACTGCATTGAATTCTGATTCGGTCTTTACCCTGCATTACACAGGTCGGCGGTTCGCCCTGTTTGGTACAGAAGGAGCGGCAATTGAACCTCCATCCCTGGGACATGGACTGATGACTTCCTCTCTCCTCGATGCAATGAAGAGCACTTCAGAGATAGGCAGGAAGGGGTTTATCACAGAGGCCGACCTGGAAGGCCACATGATGTCGCACATGGGCCAGCTGAACGTCGAAGTTGGGGGCGACGAGCAACTCCTTAGCTACTCTGACCTGCGTGGCCTGTGTCTCTCTGTGACGGACATGTCGCAAGGCATGAATGACTGCAAGGCGTCCTACGGTTACGACCCGCAGGTCAAGGGTCCGAAAATGCGCGGCGTCGAGGTTGAGGCCCCGCCCGTCGACGAGCAAGCAGTAAACCGCGGTACTGACTACGCGCTGATTCTGGCGGGAGACAATTACGACCACTGGCGGAAGCTCGATAACCCCATCTACGACGCGCAAAGCCTGCAGAAAGAACTCGTGCAAAACTTCGGTTATGCGCCGCAGAATATTCTCTTGCGCGAAAACCCGACCAAGCGCGACATTCACGACGTACTCACGGAGTTGCACCATCGGACCTTTGACAAGAACGATCGCCTCCTCATCTATGTCGCCGGGCACGGCTTCATGGACGATTTTGGCGAAGGCTTTCTGGTCACGCGTGAGACGCTTCTCCCCGCCGAGGATCCTGACCTGGGCTCGGGACTTGACTTGTCCCGCTTCCGAAGTGCCATCGATCAACTCCCCATTCCCCACATCCTGCTGGTGCTCGATGTTTGTTACGGCGGCAGCTTCAAAGAACGCAGAGTCATTCCTGCCTATACCTCTGAAAGCCTGGATGCACCTCCTTCGCTCGACGCTTTGATCGCAAACAAGATGAAAAGCGTGTCTCGTCTTTACATCGCATCGGGTGGGTTGCGACAGGCCTACGATGGAGACCCGGGGATGCACTCTCCCTTCGCGCGAACATTTCTGAAGACTCTTCAGCAATTCGGAGGAAAGGAACACATTATTGACATGGGCCGGATCGACGGCGCCGTGTACGGGCTATGCCCACATCCGTATTACGGCACTTTCGGAATTCAGCAGGAAGGCGGCGACTTCATTTTCGTCCCCAGTCCTGATGCACGGCCCGTCGCAGATCCTGGCTTGGACGCAAAGGTCGAAGGCCCCCATTGCTCCTCGTGAATTCCCTGTTCTCCCAACAAACGAGATGGCGCGAGCAAGCATCTGATCAGGGGCGTTACGATATCCAAGACAACTGAACGTACAAATAGCCATGCCTCCAAAGAAAAAATCCGCAAAACTCCTGCACTGCCCCACTTGCGGCATGCTTGTCACCGCGAAGGACGAGGACTTCCCATTCTGCAGCGATCGATGCCGCAAGATCGACCTGGGCAAATGGGCGACCGGCGTCTACAAGATCAGCTCGCCGGTGCTCGATCCCGAGGTCCTCGACGATCTTGGAGAAGTCGGCCGTCAACGCCGGAGCCAGGATGACGAATAGTCCAGCGACCGTGCGCCAGCCGCCCGAAAAACAGCAACGGACAGCTTGGGCCTGGACGATCGCCACCTTCTTCGGCGCGGGCCTCGGTAAGCCAGGCCCCGGAACGTGGGGATCGGTGGCGGCACTGCTGCTGTGGGGTGCAGTCGCATGGCTCTTCCACCCGACGCCCAATGGCCTTTTACTTGTTGTGTTTATCGGGATTGCTTTATCGATTGCCTGCGGTGTTCCTGCTGCCACCGTTGCCGCCCGCGAGAGCGGACGCCACGACCCCGGATTCGTCGTCATTGACGAAGTCGCCGGCCAGTGGATCGCATTGATCGGTAGCCCGGCTGACTTCCGCCATGGCGTAATTGCGCTTATCCTCTTTCGTTTATTCGATATCACCAAGCCCTTTCCGGCACGCCAGTTGGAGAGGTTACCCGATGGCTGGGGCATCGTTTTCGATGACGTGGCGGCGGGGCTGTATGCTTTGGGTGTGGCATCGCTTCTGCGTCTGTGGATCCACTGAGAGAACGGAAATGCCGCGAACACACGTCCAATCCGCTCGGGAAGAAATGACACCGGAACCGCGCATCGACGAGGTCCAGCCGGCGGCAGCTTTGCCGCTCGGCGAGGTGGAGCTCATCGGAGCCAATCTTGGCCCCAATCCCTACGGACCGCCCGTGGTTGTCCTCGGTACGCATCCGGCCCAGGTGCTCATGAGCCGTCCCGGACGCCTCGCGTTCCGTATCCCCGAGAATGCCGGCTCAGGGCTCATTGAGGTCAGAACGCCTGCCGGAGTCAGCAACGCCGCACCCGTGAGCATCGCGCGCGAACTTTCGGGCGGTTTACACCCCGTTACAAGTCCTGCCGTGAGCCGCTCAGGCATGATTTATGCGACGATTTCCGGACAGCGCGGCAAGCAAACCCCGGTTTCTGTAGTTCGTGTCAGTCCCGATGGACGCGGAACCCCGTTTGTGACTGGAATTCTCAATGCCACCGGGTTGGCTTTCAGTCCCGAAGGCGATCTGTTCGTTACCTCCCGCGCAGAGGGAAATGTCTACCGGATCGACGGCGCCGGCGAATCCACCCTCTACGCGGAAGGCATGGGTGTCGCCACTGGAGCTGCATTCGATTCGCATGGCAATCTCTTCGTCGGTGATCGCAGCGGAACAATTTTCAAAATCGATCCGCAACGCAAAATTTTTGTGTATGCCACGCTTGAGCCGAGCATCTCCGCCTATCACCTCGCAGTCAACACGGAAGGCACTCTTTTTGTTACGGGCCCGACACTCTCTTCAAACGATGCGATCTGGGCAATCGACACGCACGGGGAGGCGCGCGTCTGGTATCGCGGCTTGGGGCGCCCGCAGGGCCTTGCTCTCGCCATAAATGGGGATGTCTACGTAACCGCAAGTCTCCATGGCCGTCGCGGCCTCGTTTGCGTAAAGCCGAACGGCGATAGCTCCATCGTGGTTGCCGGAGCCAGCCTTGTCGGCATCGCATTCTCGCCACTTGGAACCACAGTGCTGGCCGATAACGACGCGGTTTATGATCTGGACTTGGAAGTGGAAGGGATGAGTGTCTTCTAGCTCCCCGCAGACCCGGTTGCACAAGCCGCAAAAGGACGGTGAAGTGCAAATTCGATCGAATACGGTTTCGTTAAACTAGAAGCTAGGAGCTGAAAGCTGCCCCCATGAAATCCGAGATCATCGCTGTCGGCTCCGAAATGCTTACGCCGCACCGCCAGGACACCAACTCCCTCTACCTCACCGAAAAGCTCAATGAGATCGGCGTTTCTGTCGCCTTCAAGACAATTGTCGGCGACCGGCGAAAAGATATCGTCGGCGCAATCCAAAATGCGCTTACTCGGACCGACATCGTGATCCTGATGGGCGGCCTGGGTCCCACCGAGGACGATCTGACGCGCGAGGCCCTTGCAGAAGCCCTTGCCGTGAAACTTAAACGCGATGCCCCGCAGGTAGCCGCTCTCCATGCGCGCGCAGCAACCTGGCGCATCTCCATGCCCGAAAATAATCTGAAACAAGCCGATCTGATCGAGGGCGCAACATTTCTTGACAATCCCAATGGAAGTGCGCCCGGGCAATGGCTCGAAACCATCTACTCCGGCTACCGCAAGATCATCATTCTCGTACCCGGCCCGCCGCACGAATGCAAGCCCCTTTTTGACGACGAGTGTTTGCCGCGTCTGCGAGATATTGTGCCCGAGCGCCATCTCGCTCGGCGCACGCTCAAAGCCGCCATGATCCCAGAGTCGCAGGCCGACAAACTCCTCGCGCCCATCTACACCACCTACACCGACGTCGAAACGACGATCCTCGCCCACGCCGGCGATATCCAACTTACGCTGCTCTGCACCAAAAAAAACAAGGACCTCGCGGAGCAGCGCGTCGAAGAACTCGCCACCAAGCTTGAAGAAGCGCTCGACGACTGGATGTACTCCGCTGAAGGCGAGACGCTCGAGCAGATCGTTCTCTACTATCTCGGCCTGCGCCAGGCCACCCTCGCAGTGGCCGAGAGTTGCACCGGCGGCATGGTTGCACAGCGAATCACCTCGGTGCCTGGAAGTTCGCGATCGTTCCTGGGCGGCGTCGTAGTCTACTCAAACGAAATGAAGACGGCCTTCGCCGACGTGCCCGCCGAACTGATCAAGCAACATGGCGCGGTGTCATCAGAGGTAGCTTCCGCGCTCGCCGAAGGCATCCGCAAACGCACCGGCGCAACGTTAGGTCTGGGCGTCACCGGAATCGCCGGCCCCACAGGCGCCACCGAGACGAAGCCCGTGGGCCGGGTATACATCGCAGTCAGCGATGCCCAGACAACCGACTCTTTCGAACGAAACTTCCGCGGCAGCCGCGACCGCATCCGCGAGTGGGCCAGCCAGCAGGCACTCGACCTCGTGCGGCGCCGATTGATATGAACGACGGCTTTTGCAGATTTAATGCGAAAGTTTCGAATTCCGTGATCCTCGTGGATTATCTTCACTAACGTGGCGACAGAGTCTTCCAAAAATCGTCGCCTTGAACGGAGTCTCCCGCATGCCACTTCCCCAGGATGAACGCATAGTCGCTCTCGCCAATGATTTACTCGCCGTCTTTCATACCCTCTTTGGCCCGCACCCCGGATTTCGGCCCGCGCACGCAAAGGGCCTGATGCTGAGCGGAACATTCAAGCCCGCCCCGGGAGCGACCGCGCTCACTAAGGCGCCGCACATCACGCGTGCCTCCACGCCGGTCACGGTCCGGTTCTCTAATTCGACTGGGCTGCCCTCGATCCCCGACAACGCGCCCGAAGCCAATCCGCGCGGTCTCGCTATCCGCTTCAATCTCGCTGAACATGTGCACACCGACATCGTCAGCCACTCGACCGACGGCTTCCCTACTCGCGATGGTGCGCAGTTCCTCGAATTCCTGCGCGCCGCTCTCGCCAGCGGCCCGGATGTTCCGTCGCCCAAGCCCATCGAGCAATTCCTCGGTTCGCATCCAGCTGCACTCCGCTTCGTACAAACCCCCAAGCCCTTCCCCTCGAGCCTTTCCCGCGACACCTACTTCGGCGTGACAGCCTTCCGCTTCATCAACGCGCAAGGCGAAAGCAAACACGCGCGCTATCGCATCGTTCCTGAGAGCGGGAACGACTATCTCAGCGAAGATGCCGTCGCCAAACTTGGCGCCGACTACCACTACGAAGAACTTGGGAGCCGCGTAAAGAAGGGACCGATCCGCTTCAAGGTGCTCGTTCAGGTTGCCGCACCCGGCGACGTCACCGACGACGCGACCGTCCATTGGCCGGAAGATCGCAAGATCGTCGAACTCGGCACTCTTGAGTTGACCAGCGTGCTCGAAGACAGCCTCGTGCAGCAAAAGCACATCATCTTCGATCCCATCCCGCGCGTTGACGGCATTGAGCCCTCCGCTGACCCGCTTCTCGAATTGCGTGCCGCCATCTATCTCCTCAGCGGACGCGAACGTCGGGCAGCAAAGGCCTAGTGGCTTTCCGCAAAGCTCTTATTGGAGAATGCGCAGGAGGTGGCAGCTGGCTGAGATCGGAGCCGTCATCCTTGAAACAGCGGGAGTGTTCATTGCGGTCGGAGGTCTGTACGACCTGCTCATGCCGCACCTCCCGCCGAATCTCACTGCCATTTGTGCCGGCAATGTCCTTGTAGAACGATTGGTTCGCGAACTGCTTAGAGCCTTAGGCGGTGCATTGGTCGCTGTCGGAACAACGACTTCGGTATTGGTCGCAATGTGCGGACGCCCCTTATCTCATTTCGTGCTCATCCTTACCCTCGTCCTGGTCTTGCCGGCTGAAGGCGTGAATGCATTGGGAATGTATAGAGTCAAATCTCCATACCAAATCCCGCTTGCGTTTGTCGCTCTCGCGTTGATCGGTGTATTACTCAGCTGGCCTCGCGCGCTGCGCTGATTAATCCAAAGAAGACCGCTTTCAGTTGACGCAATCGCTGCGTTTTGAAAAACTTGCCCTATATGCGATATAGCGGCAGGGTTGAGTATGCGGACGCCCGAAAAATGCGCATCCGCAACAAGGGATATTACCGGGTTCTGCACTGGCCCATCTGGATCTGGGTCTTCTTCCTCGCACCCGGCCCTCTCGTCTTCAGCCTCTTCGCGCACGGCTTCAGCGTCGCCAACGGCGCATGGCTCGCTCTCGTGCTCCTCGGAACCGGGATCGCCGGCCTTTATGGCCAGTTACCCGGAGTCGAGCCCGCGCCCTACATCCTGCGCTTCGACGAAGATCGCCCCAATCCCCTCTATCGAAAAGTCTGCTACACCTTTGCATGGAATGCAGTCCTGAACTTCGCGCTGCTGAATCTCGCCGGCCTCATCATCGCCGTCATCACCGGCGTGTGGACTATGAAGCAGCTTTACCAATACGTCTACTTCCCGCTCTGCATCCTGATCCTTCTCCTGGGTGCATTTGGCAAACTGCCCCGCGTCGGCAAATCGACAAAGGGCGAAGGCATCGAGCGCCGCTACTTCTACGGCTCAGTGTGGGCGGTGACGATTGCGCAGACCATCCTGCTGATCTTGTGGAAGACGCTGCCTGCAACGCATACCGGAAGCCTGATCAAGCTCGTCATCTATGCTGGCACGCTCTTCGCGATGGGTGTAGCAGCTTACAAAGGCGCTCTTCCGCGTACCCGCCCCATCCTGCCCGGCGAACTCATGGTGGATTGACCACACACCTTGTCATTTCGACCGGTGCGAAGCCTTCGTTCCACACTTCACGCTGTCATTTCGACCGGAGGTCGCTCCCGCGACCGGAGTGGAGAAACCCGCAGTTGTCCTTTCTATAATGCAGCGTCGGCAGTCAGTTCTTTGTAATCCAAATGCTCAGACTTTAGGTTTTTCCGCAAGCTCTTTTAGACCTGCTCCATTCCTGCCGCCACTTCTCTGGCCTCGGCCTCCACTCTTTGCCGCAAGCTCGCAGGCTCGAGAACACGTACCCGTGAACCAAGTCCCAGCACGATGAACTGCGCCATTACCTCATTGTCAAAATCGACTTCCAGCACCTCCTTTCCAGCGTCTCCCTTGCGGCCAGCGTCCCCCGAAGAAGCAGCCTTCGTAACACAACACGCTTGAACGCTCCGCGCCGCATCCGATGTCAGCGAAAGAATCGTGCGATACCCCGCTCTCTTCCGGCCAAATTCAGCAGCAGACGCTCTCCAATGCTCCACCAGGTCAAAGCGCGCCGGCCGATCGAATCCAACCGCCAGCACTGTCACGCGCCTCATGCGCGACACTCGGAACGTGCGCATGCCCTTCGAAGTACGCGCCACGAGGTACCAGGTGAGCCCCTTGGATACCAGGCCCAGCGCATCGACCGTCCGGCTCGATTGCTCCCCATCCTGCTTCGTGTAATCAAATGTCAGCTTGCGATCGCGAGCCACCGCATCCTGCACCGCCGCCAGCATTGACAGATCCTCACCGGTATCGCGCCATCCCGTGGGGTCCACGTGAAGCCGCTGCTGCAGGTGTGCCGCCTGCGCCTTCATCGGCTCGGGCATCGCCGCCATCAGCTTGTTCAGCGCGCTCTGCGCCGCAGCCGCCAGCCTTGGATTATTACCCAGCCCCCGCGGCTGTGCCATCAAGAGCGCCTGGATCTCGGACTCATCGAGACCCGGCACATGCGTCCTCCACCCCTTCTCCAGTTGCCATCCGCCCTGCGCGCCGCGAATGGCCGACACCGGAATCCGCGCAGCACTCAGAGATTCAAGATCGCGATGAATCGTCCGCTGCGACACTTCCAGTTGTTCGGCAAGCTCTCGTTCCGTAACCTGCCCTCGGGCCTGAAGCAGAAGCAGCACGGACATCAGTCGATCAGCCTTCACTCGCTCTCACTTTCCCTCAACATTTCTTACTTTCTCAAATCATATATGACACATCTTGTCATATAAGGTGCGCGATCATATTTTTATCGATGGAGGTCGCCGCAATGAACACCCGCAATGTTCACCTTTTCGTATTCGACTCAATGGCAGACTGGGAAGCCGCATTCGCAATAGCAGGAATCAACAATCCCCAGTTTCAGACCAACCCGGGCCGGTATCGCGTCGTCACCGTTGGATCGACCACGCAGCCAATCACGACCATGGGCGGAATGCGCATCCTGCCCGAAATCAGCCTGTCCGAGATTGACCCGAATCAAAGCGCAATGATCATTCTTCCTGGCGGCGACCGGTGGGAATCGAGGAGCAACGCAGAGGCCATCGAACTCGCACGTGTGTTCTTTGTCGAAGCAGTTCCCATCGCGGCAATCTGCGGTGCAACGCTGGCGCTTGCCCAGGCAGGAATGCTCGACGACTTTCACCACACCAGCAATAGCCGCGAATATCTCGCTGCGAGCGGGTACCGCGGGGGCAGCTTCTACTGCGATGCTCCCGCCGTCACCGACGAAGGCGTCATCACCGCTTCCGGAATTGCCCCGGTCGAATTCGCCCGTGAGATCTTCCGCACGCTCGGCCTCTACAGCCGTGAAGCTCTCGACGCGTGGTATGCGCTCTTTCGATTCGGCGATACTTCCCGTTACGCCGACCTTCTGGATTGCGTCAACCAATAATGCGCCAGGTGAGGCCCTCCCAACGCCCAGGGAGATTGCAATGAATATCTCCGCATCTCCCTGAACAGGTGTCTCAAATTCGACCCGCCGCACCTGCTAAACTCTGTTTCGTCATGCTCCTTGCAGTTTTCTTGATTGTGGCGCTCGGTTACCTGCTGGGTTCCATTCCAACCGGATACCTGCTCGTCAGGCTCTTCCGCCATGAGGACATACGTTCGGTTGGCAGCGGCAACATCGGCGCCACCAACGTGCTCCGTTCCGGCGGAAAGGGTCTCGGTGCAGCCACCTTTCTGCTCGACGTGCTCAAAGGTGCCGCGGCGGTGTGGCTGGGAGCCTTTCTGGCTTCCAAACTGGCGCCGTCCATGCCGTTTCGCGATGCACAAGCCGTCGCAGCGGTTTCTGCCGTCCTGGGCCACATGTTCCCCGTGTGGCTGCGCTTCCGCGGTGGAAAAGGCGTCGCAACCGGCTTCGGCGTCTTCCTCGTCGCCGCCCCGCTGGCCGCCCTCGCTTCCATCGGTCTCTTCGCGGTCGTCCTGCTTCTCACCCGTTATGTATCCCTGGCCTCGATTCTCGGTGCCGCCAGTTTCCCCGTGTTTGCCTGGTTCTTCGTTCACGGCGAAAAGCCTTTACTGTACATCGCTGCACAGATCTTCGTTGCATCTCTCATCATCCTCAAGCATCACCAGAACATTCGCCGCCTCGCCACCGGAACAGAAAGTCGATTCGGCGCGCGGACGCAGGAGAGGAAAACCGCATGAGCCGGATTGTTGTCCTTGGAGCTGGCGCATGGGGAACCGCCATCGCTCTGTCGCTCTCGCGTCGTGGCGGCCACGAAGTTGCACTCTGGGCGCACAACGTCGAAGAAGCGCAGGTGATCGACCGCGCCCGTGAAAATACATTGTTTCTTCCCGGATTTCCGCTGCCCGCAGATCTCGCCGTCACCACCGAAATGGAGCCGATTGAATCCGCCGACATCGTCGTCTCGGTCATTCCTTCCGAATTCCTCCGCTCAACCTTGCTGCGCGTCAAGGCCCACCTGCACAACGGACAGTTCGTCGTCAGCGCCACCAAGGGCCTTGAAAAGGAGACCTTCCTGCGCATGACCCAGGTGATCTCGCAAACCCTCGAGCCCGCGGGCCTGCTGCTCTCCATCGGCGCATTCTCCGGACCAAGTTTTGCAATCGAAGTCGCCCAGGGCCAGCCCACCGCCGTTACCGTCGCCTTCAGCGATCCGCAAATTGCGATCCTCATCCAGCAGGAGTTCTCATCTGAAACGCTGCGCCTCTATAGTTCAACCGATGTGATAGGCGTCGAACTGGGCGGCGCGCTTAAAAACGTCATCGCCATCGCAGCAGGCGTGGCTGCCGGCGTCGGTCTCGGACACAACTCAACGGCTGCCCTCATCACACGCGGCATCGCCGAAATTACACGCCTCGCCGTAGCCTGCGGCGGACGCCGCGAAACACTCGCGGGTCTCAGCGGCACAGGCGACCTCGTGCTCACCTGTACAGGTTCTCTTTCGCGCAATCGCACCGTCGGTCAGGCACTCGGCCAGGGACGTAAGCTCCCCGAAATCCTCGAAAGCCTCGGCGGCAAAGTCGCCGAAGGCGTGCTCACCACGCGAGCGGCCCTGGGATTGGCGCGCCAGCACGACATCGAAATGCCCATCACCGAGCAGATGGAACTGATCCTCGAAAAAGGCAAAGACCCGCGTGAGGCCATTCGCGAACTCATGCTCCGCCCCGGCAAAGGTGAGCTCTAACACGGTCAAGGCCCTCCTTTTCGATTCTCCATCGCCCCACATTTGCAACCAACAAATTAATTGGTAAGCAAATTGCGGTTCGCGCTGCGATAATTCTGGCGCACCGCAATTCCCCTTTTGGCCGTACGGGAGCTCCCGATGAATGCCAGTCTTGCTTCTGCGTCAATTCTCCTTGGACGTCGCAATGCAATCTGCAACATCTTTGCAGGATTGGCCGCCGTTGCCGCCGGTTCAGCATCTCAGGCGCAAACAACACAACCGGCCGAAGAAAAGCCTTGCACTTCTCCCAACCAGGCCCGCACATCGATCCACTATGTTCTCGATTTCAACGCCAGCCCGGAGCGGTTCCATCAGGCCATCCTCGACGCAAAGCATTTCGCTGAATTTTCCGGCATGCCGGCCACCATTGATGCTTCCGCTGGCGGCGCTTTCTCAATGTTCGGAGGGCTCATCCAGGGTCGCAACATCGAGATCGTCGCGAACCAGCGCATCGTACAAGCATGGCGCCCCGCCTCGTGGGCCCCGGGAGTCTACTCTGTTGTGCACTTCGAATTCAAACCTGGCAGCGCCGGAACGAGCCTCGCTTTTGACCACACAGGTTTCCCTTCCGGCTTGTACGACCATCTTGACTGGGGTTGGAAGAACCGTTACTGGGGCCCTCTGAAGAAATACTTCGCTTAAGGTTGCCCCATCGAGAACACGAAGAATGATCGCCTCTATCCTCCCGCAATCGCGCCGATGATGAGCAGCGTCTCCTTTCCATTAGCGACTGATTCCGGCAACGGCATATCGGGCGACTGGTGCGAAAGGTCTTCCTCGCACGCAAAGAACCGCAGAAACGGCCGCCGCTGGCGCGTGTCGTGATCGCGGATGGTTCCGCAGAGCATTGGGTATCGAGCCTCCAGCGCATCCAGCACTGAACGCAACGTCACCGGCCCCGCGATCTCCAGCGCGATATCGCCATCAACACGCGCAAGGTTGCGCAGATGATATGGAATCTCTACGCGCACCGAGCTCGTTTTACCGATCCCTCCGGATTCATCCATGCCGATTGAATAACTCTGTCGTCACTGTCCACTGATCACTGACCACTGTTCACTTCCTCTCACGCCAGCGTCTGAACTTCAACCGACAGCACCGCCGGCAGATCGTGCACGATCGCCTTCCACGAGTCGCCGCCATCCGGCGATACATACACCTGTCCGCCCGTGGTGCCGAAATACACGCCGCACGTATCCAGCTTGTCCACAGACATTGCATCGCGCAGCACGTTCACGTAGCAGTCCTTTTCCGGCAGCCCCTTCGCAAGTTCCTCCCACTCGTTGCCACCGCTGCGGCTGCGATACACGCGCAGTTTTCCATCCAGCGGAAAATGCTCCGAGTCACTCTTGATAGGCACCACGTAAACCGTGTCCGGCTCATTCGAGTTGATGTCGATCACAAATCCGAAATCCGTAGGCAGGTTGCCGCTGATCTTGGTCCAGTTATCGCCCGCATCATCCGAGCGCATCACGTCCCAATGCTTCTGCATGAACAGCGTCCCGGGCCGCCTGGGATTCATCGCGATGTGGTGAACGCAGTGACCCACCTCCGCCGTGGGATTCGGAATGTATTTCGAGTAGAGTCCCTTGTTGATCGGCTTCCACGACTTGCCGCCATCGTCGGTGCGAAACGCGCCAGCTGCCGAAATGGCAATGTACATGCGCTCGGGATCGCTCGGGTCGAGGATGATCGAATGCAAACACATCCCACCCGCGCCCGGCTGCCAGTCAGGTCCGGTGCCGTGGCCTCGCAAGCCAGGCATCTCGTTCCAACTCACGCCGCCGTCCGTCGAACGAAAGATAGCCGCATCTTCCACCCCGGCATAAACCGTATTGGCGTCGGTCAGAGAAGGCTCGACGTGCCATACACGTTTGAACTCCCACGGCTTCTGCGTGCCGTCGTACCACTGATGCGTTGTCAGAGGCTTTCCTGTTTCGCTGGAAGAATCGTACGCGAACCGATTGCTCTTGACTGGCGGCCATTGTGGCGTCGCATCCTCCGGCTTCACGCCTGGCTGGAACCATGTCTTGCCGCCATCATTCGAAGCCTGCAGCAACTGGCCAAACCATCCGCTGGTCTGCGATACGTAGATGCGTTCGGGATCCACTGGCGAGCCCTTCATGTGGTAGATCTCCCATCCCGCAAAGAAGGGTCCGCTAACTTCCCAATTGTCCCGCTTGCCGTCCGATGAAAGGATGAAGGCGCCTTTCTTCGTTCCAACCAACACACGTACCTGACTCATCATTTCCTCCCCCGCGAGTGTTGAGTGCATCGCGAACTCGCAGGCCGTTTGAAGATTCTTCCGCAACCCCCAACCGCAGTTCAAGCGGAAAACCCGGGAATGTTACGAGTTGCGTGAAGAGAAAACGCCCTTAAGGCTGCCAACTTACACTGATGGCACCAACTCCGCTGGCTGGAATCGTATAAAAATGATTTGAACCGCCCTCCCATCGCACCGATCCATCCGCGTGCAGAATCAAAAATTTGAATTGTGATTTGGACCCAGCGGGAACCGAAACGGTAAGCAGCGCATTTCCCGTCGCCGGAATGACGGCGGGCCCGTCGGCCCCATTCCACGTCCTCAACCAAGCGCCCAGCTCTGCCGAGCTGCCCGTCAGCATCACTACATCGCCGGATGCGAGCGCCGGCACGCCTGAGACAGAAAAATTCACCGGGATGAGCTTTCCCGTGGAGGTCGTGAACGCGGACGCACTGGATGTAGCGGACCCGCGCATGACCGTCACCTGCGCGGGTCCGGCCGTGACGTCGGGCACCGTCGCCGTGATCTCGCCATCGGCCCATCGCACGATCTTGGCAAGCTTCTCCGGTCCCCCCACCGAAAAATGCACCGCGCCGCCGCTTGTCCCAAACCCCGCCCCAGTGATCGTCACTAGCGCCCCCGCGTTCGCCACGCGTGGGGTAATGCTGCCAATCGCAGGCCCCGCCTTACCCGCCGCCACCCATAGGGAGACGCTGCGGTGCGGCAGCGTAAAGTTCATCGTCGCGTTGTTATCTTCGTCCGTGCCGGAAACGGTCAATCCCACTCCGCCCATCGTGCCATTCAGATAATCGAAATACGATCCCGGCGGGAGCGAAGTCAAAAGACCGCTGATCGCCTGGTCATTCGTCTCGCTCTTACTGATCGCCACCAGCACCACATTGCCGCCCAGCCTGCGCTCGTAGATGTAGACATCGTCGTTGATCCAGCGCTGCTGCATGGTGCCGAAAGCAATCGCAGGATTCGAAGCTCTCAGTGCCGCAAGGTACTGGATCAGCGTGACCGCATCGGTCGTCCCGAAACTCGTCATCGCATTGCGATCGTACGGGTCGTTGCCGCCGCCTGTGTCGTTATGCAGGTACTGCTCGTCGCCGTAGTACACCACCGGCACGCCCCGGCACGTGAAAACGAAACTTAGTGCCAGCTTCACCGCCATCGCATCCACGCCCATCGACTGGATCCGCGGATTGTCGTGGTTGTCAAAAAACGTAACCAGGTCGTTCGGTTGCGCGAAACCCTCCGCATTCGAATTGCCCGACCGCTCGAGATTCAGTTCGTCGTCAATCTCTTTGAAGCTCTTCCCTTTCGCAAACACATCCACAATCGGTCCATAGAGCGGATAGTCCAACAGATTCATCCCGCTGCGATTTGAAAACTTCACGGAGTCCGCATACAGCGGATCGCCCGAGCCTTCCAGCCACTCGCCAAAAACAAATGGCCGCGCCGTTGCAGTGGGCAACGTCTGCGCACCGCTCCAGTTCGCAATCGAATTCTCGAGGCTGTATTCCCATCCCCAGTTCACATGCTTCACCGCGTCGAACCGAAATCCATCCGCGCCATGGGCCAGCAACTGCGCAACGGCCGACTTGATGTAGTTGTCCACCCACGGATTCGTCTGATCCAGATCGGCCAACCCGAACAGCGTGTCGTACTGCAACTGGTACCGATCCTCGAAATTCGTCATGTTCGGCGTGTGATGGTAATACGGAGTAGTCCCTGTGTCGCTCGAATAGTCCGTCACCCTCACGCCGTTGTTATAAAGCGCGCCATTCTCGCCCACGCCAATATCGTTGGTGTGATTGGCGACAAAATCGACAATTACCTTGATCCCACTCGCGTGCGACGCAGCGGTCAGCTTGTCGAATGCCGCCCAGCCGTTCGCCGCATCGCCGAAGTGCTCTTCGATCCGCATCATGTCGCGCGGCCAAAATCCGTGATATCCCGAAGCCCCGCCACCGTCCGGTTTGTTCGCGTTATCGATCGGAGGCGAAATCCATATCGCCGCCACGCCCATCGATTTCAGATACGCCATCTTCTGCGCGATCCCTGCCAGATCACCGCCCCAGTAATCCCGCCAGTTCGTCGGCTTCGTAAATCCGTTGGGATCGAATTCCCCGATGCTCTGCGCCGGATCGTCGTTGCTCGTGTCTCCGTTAAAGAACCGATCCGTCACAATCTGGTAAATGAATCCCCGGTGAATATCACTGACCGTCGGAATCGGCGGCGGCCCGGGCGGTGTCTGCGCGATCACCGGCACCGTCAGTGCGATCGAAAGGACGATGACAGCCAGGCCGCCTCTTCTTTTCACGTTCAGCATAGGGTTCACCTCAAACACTGCAGGACAGCGGATTTGAATCCCCAACATCCTAGTGCAAAAGACCAATAAGCGCAGGCATCGCCGCAAACACACCCCCGCTCTCCGTGCCAATTCGCTCCAAACCGCTCAATGCTCTAGACTCAAGACTGGAAATCTACACGATGATTACGCTATTTACCGGTTACGACGAAGAACCAAAAGATAAAAAGAAAGAACAGGAAGCCCAGGCCGCCGAAGAGGAGTCGACCCAAAAGTCAGGTTTCTTCTCGCGTATGCGCCAGGCCGTCACGCGTACCCGCGAGACCTTTTCCACGCGCATCAACGAAATCGTCGCTCTCACCCGCGAAGTTGACGAATCAGCTCTCGAAGAACTCGAAACCGCTCTCATCATGAGCGACATCGGCGTCCAGACCACCAACGAAATCATCCAGGCTCTCCGCGAGCGAGCCCGCAAGCAGGCCATCGCCGGCGGCGCTGAACTCCGCGACTTGCTGAAAGCACAATTGCGCGCAATCCTCGAAGCCCCGATGCACCCCGTCGCGACCCCTTCTGCGCCGCCGAAAGTCACCTTCCTCGTCGGCGTCAACGGCACCGGCAAAACCACCACCAGCGGCAAACTCGCAGCGTGGTATCGCGCGCAAAATAAGTCCGTACTCCTCTGCGCCGCCGACACCTTCCGCGCCGCTGCAATCGAGCAGCTCGAAATCTGGGCCGGCCGCAGCGGCGTCGAGATGATCAAGACCCGCCAGGGCGGCGACCCCGCTGCCGTGCTCTACGATGCTGCCAGCGCCGCCAAGGCTCGCAACATCGCCGAGCTCATCGTGGACACTGCCGGCCGCCTCCACACCAAAACCGGTCTCATGGACGAGCTCGACAAGATGCGCCGCACCGCGTCGAAGCTCATTCCCGGCGCCCCCCACGAAGTCCTTCTCGTCATGGATGCCACCACCGGCCAGAATGGCTTGCAGCAGGCCCGCCAGTTCACGCAATCCGCCGGCGCCACCGGCATCGTGCTCACCAAGCTCGACGGCACCGCCAAAGGCGGCATCGCCGTCGCCATCGCCCGCGAACTCAATCTCCCCGTCCGTTTCGTAGGCGTAGGCGAACAGATGAGCGACCTGCTGGAATTTTCCCCGGAAGCATTCGTCGACGCACTCCTGGGATAGTTTCCTGATACTTCCTTTACGGTTTCCCCTCGGTTTCAGCAGTTACACTTCTTCCTGTCGCAATCTATGGATTGCAGAAGATATGAATATCCCGGACACAGACATCTATTGGATGCAGCGCGCGCTCGATCTCGCCCGCCGTGGCATCGGCGTCGCCTCTCCCAACCCCGCCGTCGGTTGCGTCATCCTTGATCGCGCCGGCCAGGTTGTCGGCGAAGGCTGGCACGAATACGACCTGCTCGACCACGCCGAAATCGTCGCGCTCAACGAAGCAAAACAACATGCGGGCGACCGCCTCAAAGGCGGCACCGCCTACGTCACGCTCGAACCCTGCAATCACACCGGCCGTACTGGCCCCTGCACCCAGGCGCTCATCTCCGCAGGGCTCGCCCGCGTCGTCGCCGCCACTGGCGATCCTAATCCCGACGTCAACGGCCACGGCATGGACGTGTTGAAAGCAGCAGGCATCCAGACGCAACTCGGCGTCTGCGAAATCGAAGCCCGCCGCATCAACGAAGGCTTCGCCCGCTGGATTCAGCACAAGCGCCCCTTCGTGCTCATGAAGGTGGCAATGACGCTGGACGGCCGCATCGCCCCGCCATCCGGCCATCACGCCGCGCGCGAACCCTACTGGATCACTAGCGAACTCGCCCGCGCAGCCGTGCAGCCTCTCCGCTGGCAAGCCGACGCCGCACTCACCGGCGTTGACACCGTCCTCGCCGACGACCCTATGCTCACTGACCGCAGCGGCCTTCGCCGTCGCCGCCCGCTCCTCCGCGTCGTTCTCGACTCCGCTCTGCGCATGCCGCTCGATTCGAAGATGGTGCGCGGCGTTCAGAACGACGTCGTCATCTTCACCGTCTCCAAAGACGAAGCCCGCATCAACGAACTTCGCACGCGCGGCGTGCGCGTCGAAGTTCTTCCCGCTGATGCCGGAGCCCCCGGTGACGGTCGGGAGCCCGCGGGGCGGTCTCCGGGGTGGCAGGCGGGCCGCGTGCCCCTCGGCAAGCTGTTCGACAAACTCGGCCAGGAAGGCATCCTCACCCTGCTCACCGAAACAGGCACGCGCCTGAATACTGCCCTTCTTGCCAGTGGCATGGTCGACCGCGTCCACCTCTTCGTCGCCCCCCAGATCATGGGCTCTGATGCGGTACCAGCCTTCAAGGGCATGCCCACTGCCATCCACATGGCTGAAGTAGAAGTGGAACGTTACGGCAATGACCTCGGGCTTTGCTCGCTCCTTCGCGATCCCTGGCGCAAGCAACCTTGAAGAAAACGAAACAACCCGCCCACCATAACTAGCAAAATCAGATGTTTATCATTTAGTAAAATTCTCGTTAAAATCTGTGCGCATCCAGCGACAACCCCTACCCCGACATATCACGTCCAATCTGATGCACGTTCCGGCCCTCTTTTCAGGACGGATGGGTGCCAGTTGTTCTGCGACGGGGGTCGCTCGGGCGATGCTTCACCATACTTTGAACTTCCTCGGAATAGGCATCCTGTCGGCAGTGCTCGCCGTTGCCGCCATCATTTGCACTGCGCTGCGCATCGATAAAGATCCGGCAGTCGACGGACCCCGCGCGCTCATCTCGGAGTTCATCGGCCTCTGGCTCGCCTTCACCTGCCTCGCCTGGAGCTTCATGATTGCAGGTCCGGCAAATCTTCAATGGGCGTTGCGAGGGTTGGCCGTCGGCGCCGCTTTGATTGCTTTCACGTTCGCGGCTTACTTCGCCGGAACGACCGAAGTGCGCATCAGGCTTGATGAAGAGCCAAGCGGATTCGACAATCCCACCACGAGCCTCAAGCTGGATCTGGATCAGCCTCCCGCTCCACTTCCGTCCGGCTCCGATACGCAGCTCCAGAGTGCACCTGGTCTGAACTCAACAACACAATAAATTAGTGCTCGGTCGAGGTTTTGGAAAAGTTCGGTTGCTCAGGAATCGCCGCGCCATCCGCACGCGGATCTGATGCCCCGAAGTTCATGCCCGTACTGTTGTCGTGCAATACGGCCTGCCCGCGCCCCATCTGCGACGTGTAATCAGGATGCACCTGCAGCACGTGTCCCATCTTCGTCAGCGCATCAATCGTCGCCTGCGTCACCCGCGACTCAATCACGATCTTGCAGGCCAGTTGCTGCCGATCGGTAAAGCGCGGCTCTTCCATCGCAGCCTGGATGTTCATGTGGTAGTCCACCACGTTCGAAACAAACTGCGCGTGGGCCAGCGGTTGATTCAATCCGCCCATGATGCCGAATCCGATGTGCTGATCTCCGTGCTCCATAAACGCCGGAATGATCGTATGAAATGGCCGCTTGTGCCCCGTCAGCGCATTCGGCGACTTCGCATCCAGCGAGAACAACCCGCCGCGATCCTGCAGCGCAAACCCCATCCCCTGCACCGTGATCTGCGATCCAAAGTTCTCGTAGTTGCTTTGAATGATCGAAAGAATGTTCCCTTCGCGATCCACCACGCTGAAGTACGTCGTATCGCTCTTCCCCAGCGCCCCCGGCGCAACCGTGCAATTCGCATGCTCCGGGTCGATCAGCGCCGCCCGCTTCGCCGCATACTCCTTCGATAAAAGCTCCTCCACCGGAATTTTTCCGAATCGCGGATCGCCGTCATACGCCTTCACGTCGGCATACGCTAACTTCATGGCCTCGATGCGATTGTGTAGCTCTCCCGGACTGTGCGCGCCCCCTGGATCAGCGGGAAACCGTTCCATGATGTTCAGCATCTCCAGCGCGGCAATGCCGTCGCCGTTCGGTGGCAACTCGTAAACCGTCCAGTCTCGATACGTCGTGTGCACCGGCTCCACCCACTCCGCCGAATACGAAGCAAGATCGGCCGCCGTCATCGTTCCGCCCAGATCGTCCGACGTCTTCAAAATCGCCTTCGCAATCTCGCCCTTGTAGAAAGCCGACTCGCCCTGTTCGGCAATCAGCCTGAATGCGCGCGCCACATCGGGATTGCGAAAGACCTCGCCTGTTCCCGGTGCCTTCCCTCCAGGCAGAAAAACTCGCTTGCTCTCCGCGTTCGTCAGCAGACCTTTTTCATCTCCTGCCCACCACGCATGAATAATCTCTCCCACCGCAAATCCGTGATCGGCATAAAAGATTGCCGGCTGAAACAGTTCGCGCCACGGCAGCCTGCCCCACCGATCGTGCAGCTTCGTCCATCCGTCCACCACGCCCGGCACAGTCACTGAGTCGATCCCAAACTGCGGCATCTTCGTAACGCCCTTCGCCTGCAGATGATCGATGGTCAGCGCCTTCGGTGCCCACCCGCTCGCATTCAGTCCGTAGAGCTTCCCTGCCTTCGCGTCCCAGTAAATCGCAAACAGGTCGCCGCCCATCCCGTTCGATGTTGGCTCCGTAACATTCAGCACTGCATTGGCCGCAATGGCTGCATCGATCGCCGACCCGCCCTGTTCCAACACCCGTGCTCCCGCCTGCGAAGCCGAAACCTGGCTCGTAGCAACAATTCCATATTGCGTAGCAACCACCGATCGCCCATACGAACGATCCTGCGCCTGCAGCACTGTGGTAATGCCAAGGAATGTGAAAGCCGAAACAGCAACAGCAATCGTGGATTGAAGTAAAGCCATGGGCAGAGTCCTCGGAGTCAGATTGATTTGCGCCTGGTGAGATTTCTGTCGAAACTACGAACGTATCAGAGCAGGATACGGCTTCCGTAGTACATTTGCGGTGTGCGCTCGCTTCTTGCCATCGTAGCCGCCTTTGCTCTCGCAGCCATTGCGGTCGCCCAAGAACCCGTCACGTTCTCCACTGAGGACGGTGCCACCATCGCCGCACTGCAGTATGGCTCCGGCGAACGCGCTGTGTTGCTCGTTCACGGTGGCCGATTCACCAAAGAAAGCTGGGCGAAACAAGTTCCTGTCTTTCGATCTGCGGGATACGCAGTCCTTGCGATTGACCTTCGCGGCTTCGGGCAGTCGCACGGTCCCGGCGAAAAGGATCCGAGCGGCGAGCAGCAGGCCCTCGACGTGCTCGCGGCAGTGCGTTATTTACACAGCCACGGTGCGAAGACAGTATCCATCGTCGGCGGCAGCATGGGCGGATCAGCAGCAGGCGACGCTTCCATCACTTCGCGGCCAGGCGAAATCGATCGCATCGTCATGCTCGGTGCAGCGCCGAACCTGCCGGCTGACAAGCTCAAAGCCCCCGCACTCTTCATCGTTGCCCGCGACGACACCAGCGGCAGCGACGGCCTGCGCCTTCCCGGAATCCGCACGCAGTACGAAAAAGCTCCCCAGCCCAAAAAACTGCTCATCCTCGAAGGCTCCGCCCACGCGCAGTATTTGTTTCAGACCGATCAAGCCGACCGCGTAATGCGTGAAATCCTTTCCTGGCTCTCGCAGAAATAACCGAGTCGAACGGCCAGGCCCTCACCACAATGGCGCGACAGGCGCCGCTTCCAGCGCCGGCTTCGGTCCATCATCGATCAGACCGAACAGTTGTAAGCCTCACGGATCACGGCCGCGATCGTCGCCTCACCGCTGAACCCCAGGTGACCCAATCGCCCAAGCGAAGGCGATTCATCTCCGTCAAGTCCCCGCAACATTCAATTTCTCTAAATAATTCATTCCAAACGCAAAATTCCTTCAGCAGTTTTGCAGGTAATTTCGCGTCAAAGGCGCACAATGAAATTCAAAGAGATGAGAGTTTCCGGCAACTCAAAAGCCGATCACGACAACAAGCCGGAAATGCCCGGAAAGAACACAGCAAGAAGAGGTGTTTTCCAGACAGCTCAGTCCTGTTGACTCCAGAAACGCCACTAAGTTCTGTGACAAGAAATATTTGGGATTTAAGTTCAATGATGTGAAATATTTACAGCGACACCTTATCTCTAACGCCTTTAAATCCAGATGCTTGCTTCCAGAGACGGGGTGGGGGCATCCACACGCAACCATTCAGTTGCATATCGCAATACCCCAAAACGCGCCTGGTCCCTAATCCCTTAAAATAAAACCATGTTCACCGGCATCATCGAGCAGACCGGCACACTCATCAGCCTCACCGATCGCGGCGGCGTGCGACGCATTACTGTTGAAGCGCCCGGCGTCGCTAACCGCCTGCGCGAAGGCGATTCTCTCGCTGTCTCCGGAGTCTGCCTCACCGCGCTCGATGTCGATCCGACTTATTTCCACGCCGACGTCGCCCAGGAAACGCTCGACCGCACGTCTCTCGGCGCCCTCAAGCCCGGCGTGCAAGTCAACCTCGAACTGCCCACCGCCGCCGGTAGCCCTCTCGGTGGCCACATCGTCCAGGGCCACGTCGATGGAACCGGAGTGATTGTGTCGCTCGACCCGGTCATCCCTGTCACCAGCTCTGACTTCAACCGCGAAACCACTGACTGGACCCTGAAAGTCCGCATCCCCGACAACCTCCGCCAGTGGATGGTGCACAAGGGCTCCGTCGCCATCGAAGGCATTAGCCTGACGATTGCGGTAGTCGAGGACGACACGATCTCAATCGCTATCCTGCCTCTGACGTACTGGCGGACCAACCTGCACACGCACAGTGTTGGTTCAACCGTGAACGTCGAGGCCGATGTGCTGGTAAAGCTCGCCTACCAACAAATACGATCCGCAAAAAAACCGGAATTCGACCTGACCGAGCAATGGCTCACCGCAAACGGCTACTGAACATTCGTTGGGGTTTCGTTTCAGGACAAGATAGTTCCCATTCGCCGAGCTTTAGCAAAGTACGAGGCGTCATCCTGAGTGCACGAGCCCCCAAGCGCACTTCAGCTTGAGGGTGGTAAGCGAGGGATCTGCTTTTCTGCGTTCCCAGACTTTGCGCCTACGGCTTCGCCACCTTCGGCGGATCCGTGACGTACTCATCCCCCGTCCGCGCCAGGATCTGTCCGCGCCGGTCGGTCAGCACTTTCAGTTGCTTCGTAACCTCTATGAACTGCTGCTTCTGCTCTGCAGCGAGTTGCCCGACCTCAGCGGTCTTGTTCAGATCGTCCAGTTCAGTTTGAACCTTGGGCAGTTCGCGATCGATCAGCACCGGATGAATATTCGGAGCCTTCGCCTTCCCCGCCGCCAGCGCATTGCGATTGTTCTCCCCCCACACCGGCAGCATGCCCACATGCGCCAGTTCCACCCGCATGCCCGCTGGCCCGAAATCATTCCGCACCACTGAAAACAGCCCGATCATCGAGTCGCGCGGATCGCCATCCTTGTCCGGCATCAGTCCATCCACATAGTTGCGCGACTGGTTCGACAAAAAATTTCCCAGCGAATAGAAAATCACCGCCATCCGCCCATCCGCCGTCGTATACGTCTCGATCTGCTGCAGCACGTGCGGATGGTGTCCAACAATCACCGATGCCCCGGCATCCAGCATCTTGTGCGCAATGTCCACATCTTCCGGCCGCGGTGCTGGCGCGTATTCAATCCCCCAGTGAACGGAAATCACCAGCATGTCGCACTGCGCCTTCGCCGCCTTCACGGCCGCCAGCACCTGCGCCTCATCGGCCCCCGGCGCGCCCGTCGACTCGCCCGGATACGGGAAGAAATTCACATGCGGCTGGTCGTCCTTGTCAGGGTTGCGGTTGCCATTGAGCCACCGCGTCATTCCCAGCCAACCCACCTTGATGCCGTTGGTTTCCACGATCACCGGTTGCCAGGTTTGGCCCGCCGTATCCCCCGAACCCACAAACTGCAGCCCGATTTCACGCAGATGCTCGCGCGTCTCCGTAAACCCAGCCCAGCCCTGGTCCATCACATGGTTATTCGCAAACGAAACGATCTTGATACCGTTGGCCTTAAGTGCCTCCGGCAGCGCCACAGGGGCATCGAACATGAACGGCTTCGACCCCTTCGAGTGAGCGGGCGCCACCGGCGTCTCCATATTTACAAACCCGAAGTCCGCGCCTTTGAAGACATCGCCGACGTCCCCCAGAAGCGATCCCCACCCTTCAGCGCCGCCTCCGGCAGCCTCGGCGGCCGCCCGCACCGGCTCGTGTGGAATCACATCTCCACCCACCGCGAAACTCACCCGTGCAAGCTCGTGGGGATAGGGCGCCACGGCAGCAGCCCGATGCAGCTTCGTCGCAAATCCGCTGAAATACGAGGCCGCCATCACCACGCCCAGCAGCATCAGGACGGCAAGCGAAGCGGCACGCGGACTCAGCCCCAGAAAGTTGCCGTTTTCGGCCCCTTGTCCCGGGGGAATCCCTTCGCCGCCTGTCTTCATCCATCTAGCCGTTTGATCCATGGGGGTGGTCTGGCTCACCCCCAGCATACCCTGCGGAAAAGACGCCGGTTAACCCCATTTTGAACTTAAGTACCCCCAGCGTCGGCTACCCTGCAGTTGGAAGTGACAATCGACGAACGCTTCTGCTGGAATCTGCGTCTATCTATTGAGCGAAACTGTTACCCTTGAACAGGAAAGCGAACCGAAAGGCCGGCAACGCCCCCGGGGCCGGGCCGGCAACCTGACCTATGGCAGAGTTCGTAATCAAGTTAGCCGATGAACGCGGTCATGTAATGGAGCAGGTACAGACCGCCTCCACCGCGGAGGAGCTGCGTGCTCGCTTCTCCCACGCGGGCTACCACGTCTTTTCTGTCCGCGCCCGTTCCGGTCTGAGCGGAATGTCGCGGCGCAAGGTCAAGCTCGAGCCGTTCCTCATCTTTAATCAACAGTTTCTTACTCTCATCCGAGCCGGCCTGCCCATCCTCGGCTCGCTCCAGATGCTCTCCAAGATCCAGAAGAGCCCCTATTTCCGCAGCCAGCTCGATGACATTTCCAACCGCGTCAAAACAGGCGAATCGCTCTCCGGCGCGTTTGAGGCGCAGTCCGGAATGCCCGTCATCTACACCACCACCCTGCTGGCCGGCGAACGCTCCGGCAACCTGCAGGAGGTCCTTGAGCGTTACATCGGATTCCAGAGAGTCTCGCTTACCTTCCGCAAAAAACTCACTGCCTCGCTCATCTACCCGGGTCTGCTTCTCACCATCGTGACTGGCCTGCTCGTCTTCATGTTCACGGTGGTCATTCCCCAGTTCGCGCAACTCTACGACCAGATGGGCTCCCAGTTGCCCAAAATGACCCTCCTGCTTTTGGCCTTTGGCAAATGGACGCAGCACAACATCCTCTGGATCGCTCTCTCGGCACTGGCAATCGGCATAGGACTCTGGCGTTTTTCCATCACCGAGAAAGGCCGTGACACTATCGACGGCATTCGTGTGCGCCTGCCGATCTTCGGCAAAATCTGGCTCAAGTACCAGGTCGCGCTTTTCTCGCGTACCCTTTCCACGCTGCTCACCGGCGGCCTTCCGCTGGTACCTTCGCTCGAAACGGCCGCGCGGTCCATCTCCTCGCGTCGCGTATCCAAGGCCGTCGGGTCGGCAGTCAGCACCGTACGCGAAGGCAAAAACCTCGCCGATTCGCTCAGCAACACCGGCGTCTTCCCTGACCTGTCGACCGAAATGATTTCGGTCGGCGAACAAACCGGCGCTCTTCCTCAAATGCTCAACTCCGTCGCCGAATTCTTTGAAGAAGACGTAGCCACGGCTTTGACTGCCGCACTCTCACTCATTGAGCCCGCCATCTTGATCGTGATGGGCGTGGTCGTCGTCTTTATTCTTATCTCGCTTTACCTGCCGATCTTCTCGCTCGGTTCGGCAGTTGGTGGACCACAGGGTTAATCGCACATATGGCAGACACTACAATCACGGTGCCAACCGGGCCGATGGTAAACGGTCTCGACGAGCGTGCCCAGGCTGAAGCCCTGGCAGCACGCTATCGCGCCGAATTCGTGGACTTAAAGAATTTCAAGATCCAGCACGATCTGCTCCGCACGGTTCCCGTGGAACTGATGTTCCGCTACAACTTCGTGCCCATCGAGCAGCAGGCAGATGTGCTCGTCATCGCCGTCAGCGATCCCTCGCGCCTTATGGTGCTCGACGAAATCGCCGGTCTCCTCGGTCATCGCATCATTGCCCGCGTCGCCACGCTCTCCCAGATTACCGACCTGCTCAAGAAAACCGAGCAGTCGCAGCGCGTCCTCGACGAAGCCAGCGAAGGCCTCACCTTCGACGTCGTCACAGGCGATGACTCGAATCCCGACGAAAATATCTCCATCGAAAAGCTGACCAGCGATGAGGACATCAGTCCCATCATCCGCCTGGTCGACACCACCATCTTCACCGCCCTCGAGCGCCGCGCATCCGATATCCACATCGAGACCTACGACGATTCGCTCCACGTCAAGTACCGCATCGATGGCGTCCTCCAGGAAGCAATGGCGCCCATCGCGCGCGAGCACCACACCACCATCCTGAGCCGTATCAAGATCATGAGCGAACTCGACATCGCCGAGCGCCGCGTGCCTCAGGACGGCCGCTTCCGCGTCCGGTACAAGGGCCGCCTCATCGACTTCCGCGTCTCCATCATGCCCACAGTGCATGGCGAAAACGCCGTCCTCCGCGTCCTCGACAAGGAATCGATGAGCGAAAAGTTCCGCCACCTCACGCTCGACGTGGTGGGCTTCGCTGAAGAGGATCTCCGCCGCTTCCGCCGCTACATTCGCGAGCCCTACGGCATGGTGCTCGTCACCGGCCCTACCGGCTCCGGTAAAACCACAACCCTCTACGCCGCCCTCAACGAAATCAAGAGCGACGAAGACAAGATCATCACCATCGAAGACCCGGTCGAATACCAGATCCGCGGCATCACGCAGATTCCAGTCAACGAAAAGAAGGGCCTCACTTTCGCCCGCGGCCTGCGCTCTATTCTCCGCCACGACCCCGATAAGATTCTCGTCGGCGAAATCCGCGACCAGGAAACCGCACAGATCGCCATCAATTCCGCGCTCACCGGACACCTCGTCTTCACCACCGTCCACGCTAACAACGTCGTCGACGTCCTCGGCCGTTTCCTCAACATGGGCGTCGAAGCCTACAACTTCGTCTCCGCGCTAAATTGCATTCTGGCCCAGCGCCTCGTCCGCACCGTCTGCGAACACTGCGTCCACACAGTCAGCTATCCCGACGAAGTCCTCATCGCCAGCGGCATGAATCCCGCCGAATGGCGCGGGTTTGCCTTCCGTGAAGGCATCGGCTGTATCGAGTGCGGTGGCACGGGGTATCGCGGACGTACCGCCATCCACGAGCTTTTAGACTTGACCGACCCCATCCGTGAGTTGATTCTTGAAAAGAAGCCGACCTCTGAGATTCGCAAGCTGGCTCAGCGCGAAGGTATGAGCTTCCTTCGTGAATCCGCCCTCGACCGTGTTCGTCGCGGGCTCACCACGCTCAAGGAGATCAACAAGGTAACCTTCATCGAGGCATCGCGATAGTGAGTCCAATCTTCAGCAGATCGAAATCGGCAGCGCAATATGCAGGCCGTCCGCCCGCAGCAATCGAACTCACGTCAGAGGGCGTGCTGGCCGCCGCGCTGCCCAACAAGCATGACGAGCCTGTCTTCGCCTATGAACCTCTGCGTCCTGGCATCCTGATACCCGGCATCAGCGAACTCAACATGACGTCTCCCGAGGCCGTTTCTCTCGCGATTCGCAATGCCCTGGCAAGCGTCTCGCCGCGAAGCCGCTTCGTCACCGTCGTCATTCCGGATACGGCCGTGCGTGTCTTCGTGCTCGATTTCGATTCCATCCCTGCGCGCTCCAGCGAAGCGATTCCCGTGCTCCGCTTCCGGCTGCGCAAAATGGTTCCCTTTGATGTGGAGCACGCCGGCCTCAGCTATCAGATCCTCTCCGAAAGCAAGACCGAAGCTCGTGTCCTCGTCGCTATCCTCCCCAGCAACATCCTCGAGGAATACGAGACCGCGGTGCGCGCCGCCGGTTACGAGCCAGGCGCCGTCATGCCTTCTGCCCTTGCTGCTCTGGCGACACTCGAGTCTCCTGAACCGCTGCTTGCCGCCTGCCTCAGCAAGGTCGCCATCACCACCTCGATCACCCGGGGAGACGATCTGCTCCTCTATCGCACCCTTGACCTCCCTGAAGAGCCTCAGCAGCGCCTCCTTGAAGTCCAGCGCAGCGTGGCCGTCGCAGCGGCATATTATGAAGACAAGGTCTCCGTATTACCCAAGGAACTCTACTTTGCCGGAAACGGAACAGCCGCGGAGTTTGAGCATTGGTTTGGCACTTCCGAGTTGAAGATCATCGACCTGGCGTCCCGGCCCTCAACAGGCGTCACTACCAGTTTGTCGAACATGAGCATCGCCGGCCTTACCGGCGCTTTGGCAGGAGCCGTCTAGCGTGCGCGTAGCTATCAATCTTGCCTCACGTCACTTCGCCGACGTTGCACCGGCGCTCAAAAATCTGCGCATCGCTATGGGCGCTTTGGCGCTGGTTGCCATTGCCCTGGCAGTCGGCCTGCACGCTCTCCACGACAAGGCTGAAGCCGCACGCCAGCGGGCTCACTCCCTTGACGGACAAATTGCCCAAATCACCCACGAGCGCCAGCAGTACCAGGCGATGATGCAGCAACCCGACAACGCCCGCACCCTGCAGCAGTCAGAAAACCTCAACCGCCTCTTCGATGAAAAGTCCTTTTCGTGGACCCTCGCCATGGAGGACCTTGAAACCGTTCTCCCCGCTGGCGTGCAGGTCAACACCCTCGAACCGACTGTCAAGGATGGCCAGATCTCCGTCCGCCTTCGTGTTGTCGGTCCGCGCGATCGCGACGTAGGACTTGTCGAGAATCTTGAGCACTCCCGCCACTTTCTCCTGCCCCGCATCGTGGGCGAAACCGCCGAGTCCCAGGGCGGTCCGAATCAGGCCGCCGAACCGGTGAGCGCCTCCAACCGCGTCAATTTCGACATGCTCGCCGATTACACGCCGGGCACCTCGGAAGATCGCAAGCTCGTACCTGCGAAGGACCACTCAAAATCAAGTCCGGATAACGCGCCTCGGCAAAATGGCGTACCAACGGGTCGTTCTCCCTATACCGGCATGGCCCGTCCCCGCGTCCCCGTGCAGCCCCACAGAGGAGTACCGCAATGAGCCCGAACCCCGTCACGACGCGCGAACGGCTCTCTTCTCCTCTCACCTGGCACTACGTGGGCCTCGGCGTTATGGTCCTGCTCATGCTCGGCCTCGCCATTCGATTCGGAATGGACTTGTCGGCCACCGGTTCCAGTTCCACTGACGCCCTCACCGCAAAGCAGATCGAGCTCAAAACCCTCCAGCTGCAGACTGAGCCCCTTCGCGGACTCGAAGATCGCGTCAAGGAATCGCGCACTCATATCCAGGACTTCTACGCCACGCGCATTCCTGGCAACTACTCTTCCATCGCTGTGCAGTTGGGTGACCTGGCCGTCAAAAACGGGGTTCACCTCTCCCGTGTCGGGTACTCCCAGGGAACAACCTCAAGCGACCTCACCGAAATCTCACTCGACTGCGCTATCAGCGGCGAATACCAGCAGATCATGCACTTTGTGAACGGCATCGAGCGCGACAAGACTTTCTTTGTGGTTCGTGCCATGGCCTTCACCGGCCAGCAGGGCGGACTCGTGAGCCTTCGCCTCCGCGTCTCCACCTGGCTTCGCCCCTCCGACGTGCCGGGCTGGATGATGCCCACTCCCGCTGATACGCCGGCTGCAGCCGCTCCTGTCGCAAGGGAGGGCGAGTAACATGGCCATCGCTCTCGGTACAGAAAATAAACGCCAGGTTTACATCGTGATCGCGCTCGCGGCCATCATCGTCTTCGCCGGCGGCTACGAACTCTACAACTCCTTTGGCACCCCATCGACGCCGGCCCCCACAGCGCCCGCTCGAACCGCCGCCACTGCCCGTGGAACGAACCAGCGCGCAAATGCCGCGGGACCGCAGGCCCAGCACGTGGCCAGCAACAACATCGACCCGACCTTGCATTTCGATAAGCTCGCCCAAAGCGAAGATGTAGTCTATGCCGGAACCGGCCGCAACATCTTCTCTGCCGAATCCGCGCCGGTCGTCATCCCGAAACCTCTGATTGGAGCGAGGCCTGGTTCACAAGCGATTGTCACTGTGCCCGAAGTCCCGCATCCGCCCGCGATCGACTTGAAATACTTCGGTTACACCCAGACCCGCGACAAGACCATGCAGGCATTCCTCGTTCGTGGCGATGACATCTTCCTCGCCCATTCCGGTGACGTCGTCGATCACCGCTACAAGGTTGTCTCCATCATGCCAGCGTCCATTCAAATTACCGACCTCGGCTACAACAACACGCAGACCTTGCCCCTGAACGCGAACTAGGATCATCGAAGGGCTCGAACGAAATGAAACGATGGTTTTGAAATGGCACGGCTCGTGGCACCCTCTAGGTCGCGTGCCGATTATCGAAAGCACGCAAGGAAGTGTCATCCTGAGCGGAGCAGCAACACCCGTTGCAATGAAGTGTCGCTGAGCGGAGCAGCTTGGGGCCCCACGAAGTGGGGTAAGCGTAGCGAAGGATCTGCTTTCGTCTCGTATCAAGCCGCGTGCCGCAGGATGCAATAAGAACGACCGGGCTTCAGCCCCTGGGAAAACACAGAGCAATCACGCAATGAATCCGCACTCTCCAATCCGTCGCCGCCCTTCCGAAGAGGGCTACATCCTCGTGGCCGTCATTTTCATGCTCGCCATTCTTATCCTCTCGCTCGCCGTCGCGATCCCACGGGTCCGCGAGAGCATTCAGCGCGACCGCGAACAAGAAACCATGCAGCGCGGCAAGCAATACATTCGCGCCGTTCAGCTCTATTACCGCAAGTTCAATGCCTATCCGCCGAATGTCGACGCGCTCATCAAGACCAACGACATCCGCTTCCTGCGCAAGAAATACATTGATCCCACAACTGGCAAGGATGAGTGGAAACCCGTTCTCTTCGGCCAGAACAAGACACCCCAGGCCATGGGCTTCTTTGGTCAACCGCTGGCCGCCGCTTCCCTCGCCGGCATTGGCCCCGCGGGGGGAAACACCGGAATCGGTGGGGCGCCTGGAGCAAATCCGGCACCAGGTGGAGGTCTTTTCAATAGCACTCCCTCCGGCACGACAGGTGCAGCCGGCGCACCAGGTAGCCCCGCCAGTGGCACCGACGCCAACGGCAACCCCGTCGCCGGAACAGGAACCCCTGGAAACGCTTCGGGCGGAACCACCACAGGCTCTACATTCGGCTCCACCGCCAACCCCTCTGGCACTGGACAGACATTCGGAGGCGGCGGCATCATCGGCTTCTCTCCGCAGAGTCCGAAGCAGTCGATCTTCGTCTACAAGAAGAAGAACCACTACAACGAGTGGGAGTTCCTCTACAGTCCTCTGATGGACCAGCAGACTGCGGCAGGCGGCAACACCGGCCTCATCGGCCAACCCGCGAGCGGCACCACTACGCCCGTCGGCGCAAACCCGACGACGCCCTTCGGCACAAGCCCCACGATGCCCACCGCACCCACAACCCCCACCACCCCGCAGCAATAGTTCCGCGAAATGCCCTCAAACGCACCAAAGCCCGTCCATCTGGACGGGCTTCTTTGTGCCTAAACCGAAAGTCGCGCTAAACGCTGAACGAAGAACCGCAACCGCAAGTCGACTTCACCTGCGGATTTTCAAACTTGAAACCCGCCGCTTCCAGCGTCTCGACATAATCCACGATACAGCCGTTCAGATACATGAGCGACGTCGCATCGACGTAGACACTCAGGTCGTCGAACTTGAACACCTTATCCATCATCCCAGCCTGGTTTTCAAAGGCCATCGAATACTGGAATCCAGAGCAGCCGCCGCCAACCACGCCAATGCGCAAACCCGCGGGAAGCGGATCCTGGGTAGCCATAATCTCGCGCACCTTGGTGATCGCCTGCGGGGTCAGGATAAGAGGAGCTTTCTTTTCAGTTTCCTGCGTCGTTGTTGCCGGTGCTGCAGTCGTCGTTGCCATGGTTTCTCCCAGTCCTCTTGAGGTCTTCCTTAAATGGTACTGTACTGCCCCGCAAGGAGCCGCACAAGACCCATTCGTCTATCCATCCCATTGGATGCTACGAGGTACCCAAAAGTCGCGAAGATCTCGCCGAGCCCTTCCCATCCTAATCCCTGCATTCTCAATAGATTCAAGCCGCCGCCCCCGGTTCTCCCGGCCCAAAATTACCTGTGATTCGCGTCACGGGCACTGGCTCGAACCAAGGCTATGATTTCACCCGTACAACCCCCGCGTCGCCGCAGGACGTCCAATCCACGGGATCTTGCCGATAGCCGGGTGGAATACTCGCTGGAGGTAATTTTATGCCGTTCGTTCCCGTCATGTGGTCCGTCTGGGGATTCACCATCCTTGTTTTGGCGGCCATGTTCCTTTACCGTTCCCGCCTTAGCCGGGACGAAGAAGATCAACTGTTTCTCGGCGACTCCTTCAGCCATGAACAAACAGCCCAGCAGGCGATCGTTGCCAGGGTTAACAAAGTTCAGCCGCTGATTCGAGTTTCCGAGATCGTTGCTGCAGTTGCGACGCTCTTCGTCATCGGCTACTACATCATGGATGTCGTCAACCAATTTAAATAAGCCAGTTTTGCCCTCTCCCGCCAAGGACAAGCGGCAGCTCATCTGCTGCCGCATGCCCGTCTTCAATCTTCACCGCTCTACTCCACTTCCTGCTTCGCCCGGTACCCGTCGCGCGCAATGATGTCGTACTTCAGAGCCTTGTGCTTCTCATCCTGGAAGCGTAACGGCTTCCCTTCGTCATCCACCAGTTCCACGCGCAGCTTGCGATAGGTGCCATCCTGTTTGGCGTCGGTCGGGTGGTACACCAGTTGGTACTTCGACCGGATCGCCTTGTTGATGTCCGAGAAAATGTCCGGCATCTCCCCCACAAACCGCGGCTGAAAAAACATCCCGCCGGTCATCTTGGCGAATGTCTTCATCTCGTTATCCGCCTGCAGATAATCGATGTCCCGCATCTGCTGGTTGACACCCCCACCACCCTCCGTCATCGCCCGCATTGCACCGCCCGTCGAAATGGCAAAGATCGTGATGTCCGGCGTGGTCTTCACCTTCTGATAGATCTTGTCGAGCGTGAGCTTCGAGAATGTGTCGCGCCCCGACGCGATCAGGATGATGTACTTGTGTCCATCGATCCGGCTCAAGCGATCTTCTGCCTCATACAACGCGTCGAAAAGGTTCCGCTCTGAAAATCCCGGAATGACCAGCGACTGAATCGCATTCAAAAGCGCCCGCTTGTCCTGCGTGAAATCGAGCCAGATTTGCGTGCGCATGTCGAACGTCATCAGCGCAACGTAATCCTGTGGCCGCAGTTGCTGTGCAAACTCCCACGCCGCATTACGCATGTCGTAGAGAAATTGGTAGGTGACATTGCTGTTCGCAAATTCGCACAGCATCAGCGCGGTGATTGGCGCCTCTACCCGCTTGAAGCCCGTGACCTTCTGCTCGACGCCGTTTTCGTACAGTTTGAAGTTTGAAGGCTTCAGCCCCGGAACAAACTGGCCAGTCTTTTCGAGCAGCACACCCACATCGACCGAAACCTCGGGAACATTCACCCGCAGCGAATAGTCCGCCGCCCCATCCGGATTCTTGAACTTCGGTTGAGCCGGTGCGGGCGGCGGCGCGGTTTCCGGCGCATCCTTCTTCTTCGGAAGTGCAATGGCTCCGTTATCTCCAGTCGGACCGCCCGCATCGGGAGCAGTCTGATCCGGCTGCTGGGCCGGCGGGGTCTGCGGTGCGGGTGGCGTACTCTGCGTCCAGGCCGCTGGCGAGAGCGCCAGTACGACCGGCAGCAGAAACAAAAGAAAACGGAAACGGCGAATATCGTAAGGGCAATTCGTTGGCATAACGGCCTCTGTGTTCACAGCATAGGGATTACCCGAAGGAATCGGCAAGCAAAGCAGCGCAACCGCGAATACAACCCTCAGCTTCGGGCGTCAAAACCTTAGCGCATGACAATCGGAAAGAACACGCAATCTCCCGGGGCGATGCGGGACCGGTTTACTCTTATAGACGTGAAACCTTGCCATAAGGCATTCCCGACCCCGATTCGAACTCTCGCCCCAACCCTCGGCCTGGCCTTGTCTCGAATTCTCGCAACCGTCCTGCTTGCAACGCTCGCCACCTCCACCCTTCCCGCCCAAACCACACCATCCGGCCCTCCGCCCTCCGGAGAAGGTTTTTTCCCGCTCAACCAGGTGCACCGCGGACAGATAGCCACCGCCTGGACCGTTTTCAGCGGTACCAAACCCGAGCCCATGCAGGTTGAAATCCTCGGGGTTCTGCGTGGCGCGCGCGGGCCCGGGCACGACATGATCCTTGCCCAGCTTCGCGGCACCAAGCCTGAGTACACGGGAGTAGTCGCCGGCATGAGCGGAAGCCCCGTATACATCGGCAACAAACTCCTCGGTTCCCTTTCCTACCGCATCGGACAGTTCGCCAAAGACCCCATCGCCGGCATTACGCCCATCGCGCAGATGCTCGAAGTCAAAGACATGCCCGTCAACACCCAATGGGCTTCGGCATCGCCCGCATCCCCGCTCGCACAAACCGAAACCGGGCTATCCTCCGGCGGCATGACCTTCCAGGCCATGGAGACTCCACTCGTCATGAGCGGCTTCCGCCCCGAGGCCATTCGTCTCTGGCAAAAGGAAATGGCCGGCACCGGTCTCGACATCATCGCCGCCGGTGGTGGCAGCGGTTCCTCAAAGGCTGACACTGATGGCTCCTTTGGCGCCATCTCCCCATCCGCCATTGCCAGCGTCGTTCCCGGCTCTGCTGTCAGCGCCCAGCTTATCCGCGGCGATCTTGAAGTTTCGGCCACCTGCACGGTCACCTACGTCGACCCCAAACAGCTTCTTGCATGCGGTCATCCCATTCTTCAGGCCGGCTCGGTCTCCCTGCCTATGACCACCGCTGAGGTTGTTGACACCCTCGCCTCGCCGCTCAACGCATTCAAGATCATCAACACCGGCGATCCCATCGGCACTTTCACCGACGATCGCGATTCCGCTATTCGCGGCGTGCTCGGTATCAAGCCGCATATGATTCCCGTCCACATCACCGTTCGCGGTGAAGGCGCTGACCGCAAGCTGAATATTGAAGTCGTAGACCTGCCATCGCTCACCCCGCAGGCCGTACTGGTATCGCTCTACGACGCTCTGCTCCAAAACAACCGGAGCGGTCTCGAAACCAGCTATCACGTTACGGGTAGTGTCAACATCGAAGGCTATCCGCCATCGCCGCTCGACCTCTGGGCCCCCGCAGGCGACCAGCTCTCTGCGCAACTTTCCGCGGCCATACAGACCGATCAAACCTTCGCCCAGCTCTACGCAAACGGTGCGCGCCAGGGCGCTATCAAGGCCATCGAACTCGACGTCGATTCCATTCCCCGACGTGCGCAGGTAGAACTCGAAACCGCCCGCATCGACTCCGGCAACATCGTCCACGCCGGCGACACCGTTGTCATCGAAGCGACCCTGCGCCCGTGGCAGCAGCCTGAGCGGAACATCCGCATCCCCATCGTTCTGCCACCGGAACTCCCCGCTGGACCAATCCGTCTTCTCGTCTCCGATGCCGGCACCCTCGACCGCGCTCTCAACCCTCCGCGCATCTCCACGCGCACCGTCGACCTCGACACCGCGCTCGCCGAGGCGCAAAACCACCACGCCGCCGATCGCATCTTTGTCAGCCTTCTGCTGCCCGACGCCCAGGCCGGCGTCGATGGCCACACGCTTTCTACACTTCCACTCTCCATGGCCAATGCTCTGGAGCCCCTGCGCTCCGCCAGGGATGTCACCCTCAACGGTGAGTCCGCTGTGGTCTCCGCCGATTCTCCCGCGGGCGGCGTGCTCACCGGATTTCAAATCCTCAATCTGCACATCGAACCCGGCGCCGGTTTAGACTAAACTTGACCTGCACCGCTTACGTAAATTTTGTCGCACTTTTCTGGGCCCTGCTATACGGCCCTGTTTGCGACCCCCAGCGAGGACTGCGGAACGACCATGGCCTTAATCCAAGGACTAGCAGCTCACGCAGCGGGCGCCGAGCTTTTGCCTTTTCGCTATGACCCGGGAGACCTGGGCTTGCAGGAAGTCGAAATCGGCATCACCCACTGCGGCATCTGTCATAGCGACCTCCATCTCATTTCAAACGACTGGGGCATCAGCCAGTATCCCTTCATCCCAGGGCACGAAATCATCGGGACCATCACCGCAGTCGGTTCGCACGTCAATTCCCTGAAGATCGGCCAACGCGTTGGCCTTGGATGGCAAGCCAACTCCTGCGGCGAGTGCGAGTGGTGCAGCCGCGGCCTCGAGAATCTATGCCCGTCGATGGAAGCCACCTGCGTCCATCGCAATGGTGGATACGCCAGCAGCGTGCGCGCCAACGCCCGCTTCGTCGTGCGTATCCCCGACGCCCTCCCCAGCGAACAGGCCGCCCCGCTTCTCTGTGGAGGCATCACCGTGTATAGCCCGCTGCGCGACCACGGCGTCAATCCCTCATCCCGCGTGGGCGTCGTCGGAATCGGCGGCCTCGGACACATCGCTATCCAGTTCGCCCGCGTCTTCGGCGCAGAAGTCACCGCCTTCTCCACCTCGACCGGAAAAGAGGAAGAAGCTCGTGCCCTTGGCGCACATCACTTCGTGCATTCACGCGAATCGAAATCAATGAAAGAAGTCACCGGCTCGTTCGATTTCATTCTGAATACCGCCAACGCTGACCAGGATTGGAACGTCTACATCCAGGCACTCCGGCCCACTGGTACGCTTTGCTTTGTCGGCGTGCCTCCGTCGCCCGTCTCCCTCCAGGCTTTTCCCCTCATCTCCGGCATCCGCACCGTCACCGGAAGCCCCATCGGAAGCCCGCAAAAAATACGCGAAATGCTCGACGTCGCGGCCCGTCATGAAGTCAAGGCGACCACAGAAGCCTTCGCCATGGCCAAAGCCAACGAGGCCATCGAGAAGGTCAAAAAGAACAAAGTCCGCTATCGCGCCGTCTTAGCCAACTAAATATCTGCCGGCTAAATCAAACGGGCGCCCCTTGGGGCGCCCGTCACGTTGATGAAAACCCTCCGTTTTGAAAGGGCACGGATTTATCCGTGTCATAAGTCCAGCACTATAAGGACGCCTTTAGCCGCTGAGGAATGGTTTCGAGCTTTGTGAGCAGTCAAACGGGCGCCCGTCGAACTTTCTGCTCTCCGATCCTTCGCGGGCAACTATTTCGCTTCAGCGGCTACAGGCCTGTTCGCTTTCAGCCCTTCCGAAACCCGCAGCAGCAGATCCTGCGGATGCAGTGGCTTGTTCAGCAATGTGAAGTGATGACCATCTGCCCGCGCACTTGCCAGCAGATCGGCTGTCGAAGCCTGCCCCGAGAAAAGGATGATCTTGCAGTCCGGGAAAATGCGCCGCACGGTAATCGCGAGTTCGATTCCTGTCATGCCCGGTAGAACCACGTCGGTGATCAGCATCTCCGGTGGCATCAGAAGCGCAGTCTCCAGCGCGCTGTCGGCATCGTATTCAGCCACTGCGGTGTAGCCACTTCGCGTCAGAATCTCCGCCAGCGTGTCGGCAATCACGCTCTCGTCATCGACAACGAGCACCACAGGGCGATACCCGTTGGCATTATTTTCTTCAATGCTCGCGGGCACATCCTTGAGCGGAATCGTGGAGAAATTCTTGTTCTTGCTCACTTGTTTTTACCTCTGAAATTACCCTAGCAGCTTTCTTTTTATACGTGCTAACTCTTTGAGTTTACGGCGTAAATAATTACAATATCGAGAGTTATAGCGCATCATTACACTACCTGTATGCATTCTGCGACATACGAATCTCTGCCCTATCTTTTCCATATAAGAGCTTGACTTTCACTACCGGCTTAGCACTAGGATAGTTTTACGATGGTTTAGCCATACGTTAAGAGCACGTCTCCAGAACGGCGAAGAAATACAACCGCGAGGGTACTTGCATGTCCACAAATCCGAATTCCGACACACCGCCAATGAAGTACCAGTCGATCAAGCAAATCGATGTCCCGAAAGGGAGAGACGGCAAGCACAAGGAAATCGTCACGCAACTCCTCAGCGACATTGAACAGCTGGAAGTAGATCGCGCTCTCAGGATTCCCCTGGAGGCATTGCCCGACACCAAGGAGAACATCCGGTCCGCTCTCAATCGCGCAACCCATCAGAGAGGCATAGAAGTGGCGACATCAAGCGACGCCGAGTTTCTCTACATCTGGAGAATGTCAGACAAGTCCTCGTAACGCTTCCCGCGAGATCTCGTGACCGCTGGGCAAAAATCAAACTCCGTTCGGATCGACAAGTGGCTTTGGGCTGCGCGTTTCTTCAAGACGCGCGCCCAGGCCTCCAAAGCCTGCGACCTCGGCCGCATCCGTTCCAATGAGATCGAAGCCAAGCCGGCCCGCGACGTCCGCGTCGGCGACATGCTCCGCATCCGCAACGAAGGCGGCGAGTTCCAGATCGAAGTCCTTAAACTGAGCGAGATTCGCGGTCCAGCCGCCGTGGCGCAAACCCTCTACCGCGAAACCGAAGCCAGCAAGGAACAACGTCAGCGCGAAGCCGCCGAGCGCAAAGCCATGCAGCAATACGCGCCCCTGCCCGAACGCCGTCCGTCCAAGCGCGACCGCCGCCGCATCATCCAATTCCGCACCGGCCGATAATCCTTTTGATCCAGAATTGTCATCCTGAGTGCCGCGAGCCTGGGGCTCCGCGAACAACGTTCGTGGGGTAAGCGGCGCGAAGCATCTGCTTTTGCTCCTGCCCAAGTTCCTGACCGCCCCGCTTTAGTAGACTCAACGTCAGAATGTTTGCTGTGAATTCCCACTCTCTCCGCCGCTCCTTCGCATTCGGTCTCGCTGCGTTCGCCACACTTTTCCTTGTCCAACCCCTCGCTGCACAGGGCACTCATCTCTGGATGCAGTCCCGCATCGAAGAATTTGAAAAAGGGACACCGCAAGGCGTCGCCATTGGCAGCAATGGCTATCTGCGCGAGGGCCCTGGACTCACCGACATCCTGACCACGCCCTCCGCGTTCGTCTGGTCCGTGGCCGTCGACAAGAACGGCACGCCGTATCTCGGAACAGGTTCGCCCGCTACTGTTCTGCGCGGAGACACTCAAAAAGATTCAAAGCCAATCACTCTCTTTGAATCGCGCGACGTCAGCGTGCAGGTTGTGCGCGTCGGGCCAGACGGCTCGCTCTACGCCGCCACCCTTCCCAGTGGCAAGGTCTACAAGCTCAACCCCAACGCAACTGCAAAGCAGGATGAATCCAGCGCGAAAGTCATCTTTGACGTAGCCAAAGCAGACGGCAGCGCAACAGAATCGAAATCGACCCGCGAATCAAAATCCCACTACATCTGGGACATGACCTTCGACACCGCCGGTAAACTCTACATCGCCGTCGGCGGACCCGGTGCAATCTACCGCGTCGATCCCGCAAATCCCGATGCCCGTCCCGAATTATTTTTCAAAAGCGACGAGCAACATATTCGCGCTCTCGCCTGGGACGCAAAAGGAAATCTGATCGCGGGCTCCGACGGCTCCGGTCTCGTCTATCGCATCAGCCCGCAGGGCAAAGGCTACGTGCTCTTCGAAGCGCCCCGCCGCGAAATCACTTCCGTCGCCGTAGCCGCGAACGGCACCATCTTCGCCGCCAGCGTTGGCGACAAAAGCCACAATCCGCTGCCTCCCCTCACTGTGCAGGGCGTTGGCAGCGTCACCTTCACCATCGTCCAACCAGGCTCGCTGCAGGCCGCAAACGCAAGCACCTCCACGCCGGAGGGCACCGAAATATATGCCCTCGCGTCAGACCAGGCGCCACGCAAAATCTGGTCCAGCAAAGACGACATCGTCTACGCCCTCGCTGCTCAATCCGGCGGCCTGCTCGCCCTCAGCGGCAATCGCGGACACATCTTCCGCATTCAGGAGAACGGCGATTATGCCGACATCGCACACGTCGAAGCGCAGCAGGGCCTCAGCCTCGCTGAAGATCGTGGCAATGCCATCCTCGTCGGTACCGGCAATACCGGCAAGCTCTACACACTCGGCAAATCCGAAAAACATGAGTACGCCAGCGACGTCCTCGACGCCGGAGCATTCGCCCGCTTCGGCCGCATCGAAATCGACCCCGATTCCGCAAATTACGAAATCCTCACCCGCACCGGCAACGTCGAGCAGCCCATGCGCGGTCGCGGCGACTGGGGCTGGTCCGATTGGCAACCCCTTAAGGATGGTGCCGTCCAATCACCCGCCGGCCGCTTCCTCCAATGGAAAGCCGTTCTTCACACAAGCGGCAAACTCTCCGGCGTCGGCGTGAATTATCTCCCCGTCAACGCCGCACCTGAGATCGACGACCTCGTCGTCGTACCCGGCGCACGCCTCAATCCGCAGGCCTCAAATCTGGCCCAGCAGCAAACCGTGAATATCAACTTCCCCGCCGCAAATCAATCCATTGTGATTCCTGTCGATCCCGGCAGCGCCAGCACGCCGCTCCCGGCCGTCAAGGACCGCACAGCCGTCACCATTCGCTGGGCCGCCCACGATGAGAATGGGGACGACCTCGTCTATTCCCTCTATCTCCGCGGCGACGGCGAACACGACTGGCACCTGCTCAAAGACGATGTGACCGACAAAGCCTACAGCTTCGACGCTGCACTCATTCCCGACGGCGGCTATCGCATCAAGATCGTTGCCTCCGACTCGCCCTCGCACAGCCCCGGCGAAGCGCTCACCGGCGCAAAAGAAAGTGAGCGCTTCGAAATCGACACCACGCCCCCGGTCGTCAGTGATCTGCATGTTGAAGAAGCCCTGGCGAAGTGCGCGCAGGCGCCCTGCCCCGCTCCCGTGCACGTAACCTTCGATGCCGAGGACGCAGCCTCACCCATCTCGCAGGCCGAGTACGCGCTCGACGCGGGCACATGGCAGTACATCGACCCCGTCGGCAAACTCTCCGATGCGAAGCGTGAACACTACGACTTCGAGATTCCCGCCAAAGCCCTCGAAGGCAAAACCGGCGAACACCTTATCACCGTGCGCGTCTACGACCGCCACGACAACATCGGCGTAGCTAAAACCGTCTTCGGCTCGTCGGCGGCAAAGTAAGCAGGCACGAAAGTAAGAAGCAGGCACGAAGTAAGAAGCAGGCAAGATGCGATTTGAGCTCTACGTGGCGGCCCGATATCTGAAAGCCAAGCGGCGCCAGGCCGTCGTCGGCGTCGTCACCGCCATCTCCATCACCGGAGTTGCCGCTGGCGTTGCTGCACTCATCATCGCCCTCGCCATCACCAACGGCATGCAGCGCGACCTGCAGGACCGCCTCGTCGACTCCAGCGCCCACGTCCAGCTCTTGCGCGTCAAAAACGATGGCATCCGCGACTGGCAGCCTCTGATCGCAAAGCTCTCAAAGCTCCCTCATGTCGTTGCTGCCGCCCCTGAACTCGATGAACAGGTCGTGGTCACACGTGGCGCTCGCGAAGGCTACGCACTTGTTGAGGGCATCGTGCCTGCATACGAAAAGGACGTAAACAAAGTCCTGGCTGGTGCTTCAACCGCCGCTGTGAAAGCACTCGAACCACCGAGCGAAACCTCGCCGCCGTCAGGCCCCGCAGACCGTCCTCTCATTCTCGGCAAGGATCTCGCCGACTCGATCGGCGCCACCATCGGCGATTCTGTAACCCTGATTAGCCCGCAGGGCGATCTGACACCCCTTGGCGTCGTTCCCAACATCGTCCGTTTTCGTCTGGCCGGCACTTATCACAGTGGCTTCTACCAGTACGACTCTGCGTGGGGATTCATGCGCCTCGCCGATGCCCAGCACCTCTATGACGAGCCCGACTTGGTCTCAGTCATCAGCTTCAGAGTCGACAACCTCAAAAACGCTCCCGCAATCGCTCAGGAAATCGAGCAAGCCGCAGGCCCAGGCTTTCAGACCACCAATTGGAAAGATCAGAATCGCGAACTCTTTCGCGCCCTTGCGCTGGAACGGATCGTCACCTTCATCGTCATCACGCTCATCGTGATCGTGGCCGCGCTCAACATCCTTATCGCGCTTACCATGATGGTCATGGAGAAAACCCGCGACATCGCCGTCCTCATGAGCTTCGGCGTCGATCCTTCGCAGATCCGCCGCATCTTTCTCTTGCAGGGCCTCCTCATCAGCGTCGTCGGAACTATTCTCGGTCTCGTCCTCGGATACATTGGCGCGTGGGCCGGCGGCCAGTACCATGTCCACCTCTCGCCTGACGTCTACGCCATTGACACGCTACCCTTCGCGCCCCGCGCGCTCGACGGCCTTCTCGTCTCCGCCGTCTCCATCAGCATCTCGCTCCTCGCTACTCTCTATCCCTCATCGACCGCCGCAAGAATCCGCCCCGCTGAAGCCCTCCGCTACGAGTAACCGCGGCATGGCTTGGAACTCACGAAACTCTGTCTGTCATTCCGAGCGACCAGCGGAAGCCGAGGAACCTGCAGTTGCTTTTTCGACGCTCGCCTCCAAGACCCCTACCCCGCTCCGTCCCATCCCCGCCACACTGTCATTCCGAGCGACCTGCGGGAGCCGAGGAACCTGCGGTTGCTCTTTTTCATTCTCGCCTCCAAAAACCCCTACCCCGCTCCGCCCCATCCCCGCCACACTCTCATTCCGAGCGACCAGCGGGAGTCGAGGAACCTGCGGTTGCTTTCTCTCCGCCCCTAGATAGCCTTGAATATCCGTGCCGGATCAAACCAACGCCAACACCATCTCGTACTGCTTGATTGTCGCGTCATTCGGATAAGCCTCTGCCTTCCCCGTCATCCTGAATCCCAGCCGTTCATAGAACGCGATCGCGCCCTGATTCACGCTCGTCACCATCAGCTTCACATCGCGCATCTCGCGCCCTCGCGCCCACTCCATCACCGCCTCAATCAATCGCCGCCCCACACCTTCGCGACGAACCTCGGGCGCCACCCACATTGAAACCACTTGCGCCCGCAGCGGATTCAACTCCTCGGCAAAACTGAAAACCATGCCGCATCCGCGATCCCCGTCAAACGCCAGAAATCCCGCGGACCCGCCGCTGCTCCAGCGCATCGCGCGCTTCTTCCACTCCTCATCCAGAAACGCCGCCTCCTTCGCATGCGTGCTTGAGAACGCCGTAGGCGCCTCCCGCAATGCGCGCAGCCGCACATCCTTGAAGACAAGGGCTCTCCCCAGTGTGATGTGTTCAATCGCGATCAATGGGACTCCGCAAAAAAGGATGAACCTACTGCGGCGTGATGATTCCGCCCAGTGCATGCCTTCGCGGCAACACGATGCCGCGATGATCCACTTCCGCCGCTGCTGCCTTCGCTGCGGACGCCGGCAATCCGGCACGCTCCATCAATGCCCCACCGCACGCCGGGCACCAGTCCGCCTTCGTATCCTCAGCCAGCACCGCATGGCAATGCGTACATATTCGTTCCATGAACCCAGTCTACTCAATGGCACACAGCACCGCGCATGAACTCCCCGAAGCGAATCTCAGTGTCCCAGCAAACTATTTTTATACGCACTGTACTCGGCAAACTCTCCCCGCCGCACTGCGGTCCCCTTCTGCACGTGCTCCGCAATCCCACCTGCCCACCTGCGGATAAAGTCCCAGTCGCGAATATCCGAAGCCGGAACCTTTCTCATGGGATTGCCGGGAAGCTTCATCGCCAGTCTGAAAACAAACGGCAGATTCAAATGGCGCGGATCGAAACTCCCTCCCATTACGCGCACATCCGCTGCATGAAGCCACGGATACTTCGCCAGTTCCTTGCGCGCCTGTTCCTCTGATGCAGCGAAATGCTTCGGCTCGTTCTCCGTCGGTCCCAGAACAAAAATCCATGGGCGTACATTCCCAAGCTCTCGCCGAAACCTCATCACAAACTGTCGAAACTCCCTCGGAAAACGGCCGACATACAAAGCCGTGCCGATCACTACCGACATATCGTCCGCAATCGACTCCACGTTCGCCATTGGTCTCACATCCACGTTCACGCCGGCATCTTCCATGGTCACGCCCATCGCCTCGGCAACGTCTTCCGTCGACCCGCTCCGCGAAACATACGCAATCAGCACTTCCGCTTGCATACGCGCCTCCGTCAAGCGCAATTCTGCCCCTATTTCCCATTTCCAGGGCGTGCCCACGGTCACATGGTGAAGCATCCCACCAACTCGTTGCACAATTTTCCACTCCCTGAGCACGAGGCCGGACTGGCGCTTCCACTTGGAAGGAGAGTGGGTCTTTTCAGCTTCACGAATAACGCCAAAGGAATGAATGGGTCTTGTCCCGGATCTCTCTTCGTAACATCGCGTATCGCCTTTTCGCCTCCCCCTCCCCGATCTTTGGGATGGCTCCCGGTAAACTAAACACATGCATCCCCCCGTGCGCCTGGTGGCCATTGACATGGACGGCACCCTTCTGCCCACCTTCAGCCAGTCCATCAGCCCCCGCAACGCAAAAGCCCTCCGCGCGGCGCAGCAGGCCGGTATTACCGTCGCTATCGCCACCGGCCGCCGCACCGCCTACACCGCCCCACTCCTCGAAGGACTCGGTCTCCGAGCGGACATGCCCCTCATCACGTCCAATGGAGCAGTGACCAGGACCCTCGGCGGCGACCCGATTGATCGCTCTCACCTCGAAGCTCGCGTGGCCCGCGGCCTCTGCAGTCTCCTCAGACCCTTCGGAACACTTGTCTTCACCTTCGACCACATCGGACGCGGCGAACTCGTCCTTGAAGACTTCGAACAGGCGCATCACCGGATCGCTATTTGGGTCGAAGCCAATCGCGACGCCATCGAAGTCGTCCAGCCGCTCGAGAACGCTCTCCCCGATGGCAACGACCCCATCCAGGGCATGGTCACCGGAGGCCTCGATAAAATGCGTCAGGCCGAGAAAGCCCTCAAAGCCAGCCAATGGAGCGGTTCCTGCGAAGCCGTCCGCACCGAATATCCAGGGCGGGACCTCTCCATTCTCGACCTGTTGCCCCCAGGCGTTTCCAAAGGATGGGCCCTCGAACGCCTCGCCGCCCGCCTCGGGGTCGATCGCAAAGAGACCATGGCCATCGGCGACAACTGGAACGACGTCGACATGCTCGAGTGGGCCGGCCAGGCCGTCATGATGGCCAATGCCGCCCACGATCTGCGTACCCTCGCCAAGACCCGTGGATGGAAGCAAACTCCACCCAATGACGAAGATGGCGTAGCAGTGACTTTGGAGATGGCTGTAGCCCGCCGCACCTCTGATAGAGTCTGAACCAGCCGGAGCAGAAGCAGGAACCTACCTTTGCGTACGCGCCTCCAAATCGCCGTCGCCCTCGCAGCACTCCTGCTCGCGGGCGCATCGCGTCCCGCACAGTCCGCGGAGCGCGTCAGCCTCACCAACGGCTACGACATCGTTTGCCATCATCACGCACAGGTCGGCTCCCACATTCGCCTCTACTTGGGAACGGGCGAAAGCAGCTATATCGATCGTGTCCCTTCCGACATTGCCAAAATCGAAACTGTCCCCGATCCGCCACCACTTCCCGCAGAGCCACTCTCCATCAATCCCCATAACGAACCACGGTCCGAAGCCCGCCTCAGCCCCCTTGACCTCCACGAAATGCTCGCCCAGGCCGGTCAGCAGCACAACCTCGACGCCGACCTGCTCGCCAGCGTCGTCAAGGCGGAGAGCAATGGCAATGCTCACGCCGTCAGCCGTGCCGGCGCCCGTGGCCTCATGCAACTCATGCCCAAAACCGCGGCCGAAGAGGGCGTCAGCGACAGTTTTCGTCCTGATCAGAATGTGCGCGGCGGCTCGGCCTACCTCAACGAACTCCTGGTGAGGTACCACGACAACATCGCCCTGGCGTTAGCGGCCTACAACGCCGGCCCCGCTGCGGTCGACAAATATCGCGGCATCCCGCCCTACCACGAAACCCGCGCCTACGTAGCCCGCGTAATCCACGAGTTCAACCGCCGTGTCCTAGCCCGCCAGGCCGAAGCCCGTCAATCCGCACCGCCTCCTTTCCGGCCTTCCCAGCCCACTAACTAACTCCGTTCCCCCGGCTAGAATTGTCATTCCGAGCGACCAGCGGGAGCCGAGGAACCTGCAGCTGCTTTTTCGACGCTCGCCTGCCAAACCCCTAGCCGCTCCGCCACATCCCCTCCACACTGTCATTCCGAGCGACCAACGGGAGTCGAGGAACCTGCAGTTGCTTTTTCGACGCCTGCCTGCCAAAATCCGCACCCTGTTAATCCTCACACCAACATCGAATAAACCAATTCCGGTTCTTCCCCTAAAATCAAATGCAGTACTTCAAACGGAGAACGCTTGAAAAAGAAGCAATGGATCCTGGGTCTGCTCGTGCTTGCTGCCTTTGTTGCGCTCTTCCTCTGGGGCCGGCAGAAATTCCACTTCGATTTCCACGTCTTCCGTGAACAGATCGCCCAGGCAGACTGGCGCAAGATCCTCATCGGCCTGCTTTGCATCTACTTCGCCTATTTCTTTCGCGCTTTCCGCTGGGCCCGCCTCCTCAAGCACCACCAGAAGGTCTCGCCCATGTCCCTGCTCGGACCCCAGATCATGGGCTTCACGGCCATCGCCCTCATCGGCCGCGTTGCCGACCCCGTCCGCCCCTACCTCGTTTCAAGGAAAACCGGCCTACCTCTCAGTTCCCAGTTCGCCGTCTACATCGTCGAACGCCTCTTCGACGCCGGCTCGATGGCGCTGATCTTTTCCATGGCCATGTTATGGATTCCTGAGGCTGACATCGCACGAGCCACCAGCCACTCCGGCATGATCGCTTCCATGCAGAAGCACTCCCCGCTTCTCGGCACCATCCTCGCCCGCTATGGAGGACTGGTCTTGACCCTCGCCGGAGCCATCTTCCTCGTTGCTGTCCGCCTCTCGGGTCAGGCGGTCGCCACGTTCTTCGAGCACACATTCGGCCTCGTCTCAAAAAAGCTCGGCGTCGCCGTCGGAGAAAAAATCCGCACCTTCCACTCCGGCCTTGACACCATGCGCACCTTCGGCGAGTTCGCAGCCACCGCCGCTCTCTCCCTTGGCATGTGGCTCCTCATTGCCTTTGCCTACTTCATCACCTGCCGGGCATTCAGCGGGAGCCCGCAACTCGTCGCCATATCTCCACAGAAATGCGTTCTCCTCATGATCGCCAGCGGCGGAGCCAGCATCTTCCAGTTGCCCGTCCTCGGCTGGTTCACCCAGATCGGCATCGTCGCCGCCGCCATCACCGGCCTCTTCGGCGCCTCTCCTGAGGCCTCCACGGCTTGTGCCGCAACTCTCCTGCTGGTCACATTTCTGGGAACTATACCCATCGGTCTCATCTGGGCGCAGTTCGAGCACATCAGCCTGCGCAAGGTCACTCACGAAAGCGAAGAAGAAGCCGAACACATCCCCACAGATCCGCCAGCCGCCGCCAATCCAGAGCCGCTATAGGACTGAAAATTTCCCCTGTTCCTTGGCACGATCATCATTGTTCCCTGGCCGCTGTCATCCAGATTCTTTCCCGATGGTGTCATCTTGATTCTTTCCGGATGGTGTCATCCTGCCCGACACAAGCCTGGGGCCCCATCGTCCGCAGCAGCGGACGATGGAGTAAGTGTCCCGAAGGATCTGCTTTTGTTTATTCCGCGGACAGCCTAGCGAACAGCCGATTCGCGCGCTGTTCACTGTTCACTGTCTCCGCCTTCACCGGAACAACCCCAAATCAATCGAATCCGCCATCGCGGCATACCCCGCATCCTTCGGATGCAGATGGTCGCCGCTATCGTATTGCGGCGCGAACATCAGCGGATTCGCCGGATCGCCCGTCGCCTTATCGAAATCGATCACTCCGTCAAACACGCCCGAAGTCAGAATCCAGTGATTGACCGCCTCGCGTATCTGTTCGCCCTTCTCCGTAAAGTAGCCCGCGCCCTTGTATCCCGTCAGCGTCGCTCCGAAGACCTTGATCCCGTGCTCATGTGCCCGCGCCACAAGTTGCGCAAGCCCCTGCTCAAGATCCTCGGCTGTGAGTTTGTAGTCGGGCTGGTTGGGCTCATGCAGCCTGCCGATGTCGTTGATTCCCTCCATCACGATTACGTACTTCACGCCCGCCTGTGAAAGCACATCGCGATCGAACCGGGCCAGCGCATTCGCTGCGACGCAGTGAATCAGAACACAGTTACCCCCGATACCCTCATCAAGCACCGAAAGATGAGCAGTCGCAGGATTATTCTGAAGCCGCACCGCGAGATAGTCCGGCCAGCGATGGTTGGCATTTTCCGTTGACAACGCTCCGTCCGTGATCGAGTCGCCAAACGTCACCACTGCGGCGGCGTGCGTGCTCGTCGCTTCAACATCCACGCCCTTCAGGAAATACCAGGATCCCACCACCACCGGAGAAGCAAATGAAGCATCCCGCACATGGTTGCCAGTCTGGATAAAGTTGTCCTGCTGCGCACTCGAATGCACCGTAACGTCGCTCACCTGCTGCAGCGGCAGGTAGATGCTGACCGCCAAATTGGCAAATGCCGGCGCAGCCATCGAGACAGCGTCGGACACCACTTCCGCACCGGGCGGAATCACGATCGAGGGCGAACCGCCAAACGTGAGATCGTGCAACGTCGCCGCGTCCACACTGCTTACCCCTGCACTCACCCCAATCGTCGCAGCATCCACGCGCAGTGGCTCCGTGCCAAACTCATTCGTCAGCCGCACGCGCACTGTGTTGCCGCCCAGCGAAGTGTGCACAATCTCGCGCAGCGTGGAATCCACCAGTGTCGGCACCGTGTGCCACGGATCGCCGTCGAACGCCGAGGCAGCCCATGTTCCCACCCATGGTGCAGGTACCGATTTAGTCGAAGGCGACTGAGCAGAAACGGCGGCAGCAGCAATGAACAAAAACACAGCAACACGAAAGCGCATTTTAGCGTTGTTCCCTTCCAGCAAAATTAAAGAAGGTCCATCATAAAACGGCAAAGTGACAAAGCGTGTCCGATTCTCAACACGGTCCATTGCCGAATCGTCCACGATTCTCGCGGAGCACTTTTTCGCAGCGACCAAACCGATGTGTGCTGAGCAGCACACTTCAGGCGATTGGGCTGTGATTTCATATTTGCAGGTTTCAGGCTGCATGGGGAGAGCCTTCGCATGGTCCGCGGAACACGGTCAGCCTTGGCGCTGGGTAGTAGCAAGCCTCATGTCGCTCTTACTTGTTGTAGCGCGAGCACAGGAAACAAACATGTTGATAGGTGGCTCCAGAACGGTACTCTCTGAGTCAGAGATTCCCGGGGCAATTCAGACAACAGAAGGCGGCTGTTTTACTCTCACTCCCGAAAAGCCTTAGAGAGCGGTGAGTTCGGCTTCAGCCCGTTGGAGTCTTTAGACGCTTTTATGTTCGGGGTTGGAGACGTCACCAAATAGAACGGGCAAGGCGTGAGTGGGAGTGGCAAAAACTCCCGCGCCTCCAGCTTCCGCGCCGGTTCAAAATCCTTTGTCAACCCCTTGGTCCCACACATTTCCCGTAAACCCTTGAGGCCATTCGTCAAAAACTTCCCTGGCATTTGCAGGTCATTTCCGCAAAATTGCTATCCTTGAATCATGAGCCAGTATCCGGGCATTTCCACCAGCAGATCGCCCTCGGATTCAAGCGTCACAGCGACAAACCTCCACCGCTAAGTCATTTCCTGAGAAGACTCTACGGCTAAGTCCAATACCTGGAAGACTTTGGCGTCGGACCACACTGGCAACTTCTTTGCAATCACGATCTTTCTTGCAGAGTACGGGGGGGGGAGGGGGGAGGGCAACATGCAACCGTTAGATTGCGTATCTTGCAGCGGGAAATCTTGCGCTCACCAGCCGCTACCTCCTCGGCGTAACCGTGTCTTCCTGCCGCTGCGAGAACACCATCCTGTCCGGCGCCACGGCCCCTCCCGTCATCAGCATGCTCATCGCCTGCTCCATCGTCAGATCCGTCAACGTCACCCGGCTCAGCGGCAGCAGTTGTAGAAACGCCGACGTAGGATTGATCGCATTCGGCAGCAATACCGCCGCCAGTTCCTCGCCCGTGTTCGAGTCCACCAGCGTCCGCGTCAAAAACCCGATGCTCTTCTGCCCTGCGATCGGAAAATCCACCAGCACCACACGCTGGTTCGTATCCTTCTTCGCCATCATCGAGTCCAGCAGTTGCCGCACCGACGAATACACCTTCGCCACAAACGGCAGCCGCTCCAGCACTGACTCAAACAAGCTGAACGCCTGCCGTCCGATCACCAGCGACGTCACCCGCCCCAGCACATACAGCACCACCAGCGTCAGCACCACTGCCAGAACCGACTGCATCACCGGCCGCGCCAGCCAATCCTCGGGAAAGATGGCCGCCAGCAGCTGCACCAGCGGCAATCCTGCCTTCGCCAGGCTGCCCAGCACAAAGCTGAAGATCAGCCACGTCACAAATAGCGGCCCCACCGTGATGATTCCCGCCAGGATGTTGCGCTGCAGACTCCGTAATCCTCGTGCAATGACCGGGTTCACTTGTCAGCTCCTGCTCCAGAGCATACGAGAATTGCGCCCCGGTTTTTCAGAATTGGGCTTTCCCCCACCTTCCCCTATAGTTAAGAGAGTGGCAATTCGATGATTGATCCCCTTGGCCCCGATCCTGCTGACCCCGCCAACTCTTCCCGGCGAGTCGCCGAAATTGTCTCCGAATTCGAGACTCCGGGATCGTTCGCTCCCCTCCGGCCCAAGGTCCGCTACGCCAACTACGACAGTCCTGAAGCCCAGGTTCGCAAGGAACAATCACCTCGCATTGAAAATTCGCCCAGCAACGAAGGATCGCCCCGCGTCCAGATCATGGCTCGCAAAGGAGCACCGCCGCGAATTGAAGAAGTACCCCTCCCGATTCCGACTGCGGAACCCGTCGCTTCCGCGCTGCCCCCCGCTCCAAAACCCGGCCCGAGACCCTCACCCAGGCCCACCACCACCGCTTTGGCCCGCCCCACACCACCGAAACCCACCAAGTTAGAGCGCGCCATCAGTGTGGCCAGGACCGTCCTCCCCATCGTCGGCAAGATGCTTCCCCTGCTCGAAGGCAACGTCGTCTCAGCCGCTTCGAATCTCTTCGCCAACCGGCCCATGCACGAAGTCAATCTCAAGCCTCTTGAGGAATCGATTTCCCGACTCCAGTCCGAGCACCGCGCCCTGGCTTTCCACTCCGGTGAGCAGAAACGCGCGCTCCAACGCCTCGAAGACGACTTCACCGTGGTTCAGGAAGCAGTCCAGAAGAACGCCGCCGATCAGGCCGAACTCATCGAGCACGTAGCCAAACTCGCCAAACGCACCTCGTCCTTCATGCGCCTCGTAACCATCCTACTGGTCGTCTCTATCCTTTTCACCGCCCTGCTCTGCGTCCGAATTGCCTACCTCATTCGATTTTGACCAGCCGGATGGCTCCTACCGCCCCCCATAACTCCCTAAATCCCCCCAAAGATCTTCGTCACACCACAATTCGGACCACAATTGAAGTGATTTTGATATCCGCAATATTACATTCGATTTCGTAAAAGCGATTTTGGCCTCTCTACTCACCTTTTACGATCTTCGTGATGCAGGACATTGTCAGTCGTCTTATGTGCGGTCTAGTATTCAGTCCGTAGTTCAATTGGGGATCTTCCGCCCTGTGTCAAAACGCTGTTCTAACTGAGTTCACAGAGCTTCACTAACGAGCGGCGCGCTTACCGGGCGTCCGCACACGGAGTGCCTCCATATGGCATGGTATGCCTACTGCATTGGTGAAAAACAAGCCTTCCCAGAACTAGCCCGTCACCGAAAACCAGTTCCGCTCGAGTCAGTACACGGTGTCAGCGGAAATCAGGTCTTCCTTTACCCAGCCAGTGATCTAGCCGTTATTGTCAGCGAACACAATCCCACAGAATCCTTAAATCAGAAATCCGGTGTGGATCATGCTCGCGTCATCGCTGACTGCTTCAAACATTCCACCGTCCTTCCCTTCCGCTTTGGCACCGTATTCAACGACGACGAAAGCCTCCGCAAATCCATCCGGTCCAACCAGCGTCAGTTTCTCGGCAACATCGATAAACTCCGCGGCAAAACCGAGATGCACCTCAAGATCCTCGTGGACGATTGCTGCGGGCGCGAGCTCGCCCAGCTTTCGACTGACAAAGTGGGTCGCGGTTATCTCACCAATCTTCGCGAAACGGCATCCCGCCAGCGCGAACGCCAGACCCGAGCCCGCGCCGTCAGCTTCCAGATGCATCGCCTCTTTGCACCCCTGGATGAGGAAGTCAGCTGCCGCCTCACCGAGACCGGCAAGATGGTCCTCGATATCGCTCACCTGATCGACCGCAAGTACGTGGAACGCTATCAGAACAAGTTCACCACCACCTGTGCCATGATGCGCGACTGCCAGATGCAGCTCTCCGGCCCCTGGCCGCCGTATCATTTCGTGCACCGCCTCACCCGCGGCGCTCACGTCCCGGCGCAGACTTCCGTGGATTCCGTTACCCCCGCCGCCCCTTCAACCCCTCAACAAGTGGCGGCGATGGTCTAACTCAATTTGAGCCACCAACAAAAAGCCCGGCTCCGGCCGGGCTTTTTCCTTGCTCGATCCCCATCATTTCTCACAGACAACTGTTCCCTTTTCCTTTCTTGTTCACTATCACTCTGTTCCTTGTTCGCTCCACTCTTCACTCTTCACTGTCCACTGTTCACTGAATCGACTACTCGTACCGTAGCGCAACCATCGGATTGATCTTCGTCGCCCGGCGCGCCGGCATGTAGGAACCAAACAGCATGCAAGCGCTCACAATCGCCACCGCGGCAATCAGCGTAATCGGGTCCGCAGGGTTGACGCCGAATAAGCCAGACTTGATGGCCCGGCTCGCCGCAAGGCTCATCGGGATCCCCAGCGCCACGCCGATCCCCAGCAGCACCAATGCTTCCCTCAGCACCATCCACAGGAGCCCGGTCCTGGGCGCACCGAGCGCCATCCTAACGCCCAGTTCGTTCGTCCGCCGTACCACGTTGTACGTCATCACTCCGTAGAGTCCGATCCCAGCAAGAGTCAGTGCCAGCAGCGCGAAGAATCCCGCCAGCTTCGAAACGAACACCTGCAAATCGATAAGATCATCGAGTTGTTCGTCGATGGTCAGCGTCTTGAGCACCGGCAAATTCGGATCGATCTCAACCAGCGCCGACCGCACTTCTTCCGTAATCTTGGCTGGATCGCCCACGCTTTTCACTTGCAGCCAATACGCGTACTGATCGTCGCCCGTAAGCTGGGTTACAGCCAGAAATGCAAACGGCTCCAGTTTCTCCGCGGGACTTCTGTGTTTCGAATCCCGCACTATGCCCACGATGTGCCACACCCCCGGAGCCGCAGGATCGGCAATCGTGAAGCTGTGCCCGATCGCATCGCCATTGGGAAAGTAGCGATCCGCAAATGTCTTGTTCACCACGACAGATTTCACCGCATCCGCCGCATCCGCTGGTACGATCGTTCGCCCGCGCAGCAGTTGAATCCCAAGCGTTTCAAAGTATCCCGCTGACACCCGATTCAGCAGCGTGCTGATGTTCTCGTTCGGTGGCGTTGGCCGCCCATCAATATCTATAGGCGATCCCCAGTTTCCCCGGCTCACCGGCGGCCCTCCCGACATGCTTGCAGAACGAACTCCGGGCAGTTCATCCACCCTACTGATAATGCGCTCGTACAGCGCGTTCAATCGTTCCGGCGGGTAACCCGCAAACTTCGGATTGGTATTCACCAGCAGCACATTTGAACGACTCAGCCCCATGTCCTCCGAACGAAGATTCTGCAGCGTCCGCAGCAGCAGTCCCGCAACGCTCAGCAGCACCAGCGAAAGCGTCACCTGCGTCACTATCAATATCTTTGGCAACAACCCGCGGGAACCCGCGCTCGTGCCGCCCGAGTTGCGCGCATTTGCATTCAGAGCACCCGCCACATTCGTGCGCGAACTGCGCATCGCCGGAGCAATCCCGAACAAGGCGGCCGTAACGATGCACGTGCCAAACGTAAACAGTAGCACACGCATATCCGGCGTCGCCGAAAGCGCCGTCCGCGCCGCACCCTTGTCAATGAAATGAATCAGAACCTGCGTTCCCCAGAAAGCCAGCACCAGCCCCAGCGCCCCGCCAACCATCGCGAGGGCCAGCGCTTCCATCAGGATCTGGCGCGCGATTCGTCCTCGGCTCGATCCCAGCGCAAGACGCGCACAAAACTCCCGCTCGCGCGATGCCGACTTCGCCAGCAGCAGATTCGCGAGATTCGCGCACGCAATCAGCAGAACCACCCCCACCATGGCCATTAACACTTTCAATGGTGTCTGGTACTCGGAGCGCATGTACGACATTCCCGCTCCCCCCGGCAAGATCGGAATGAACGTCCCGCCGATCTGCTGCCGTCGCAACGCCGAAATCTGTGTCCCCTCTCGCAGCGTAAGAAAGCGCTGAAACTCCACTGTCGTCCAAGCCTGCGCCTGCGCCACCGAAACATCCGGCCTTCGCCGCGCCATCATGTGAATCCAGAACAGGCCGTCCGGCTTCAACAGTGACGGCTGCATCATCACTTGCGCCTGCATCGTGATCGGCAGCCACATGTCCGGCATCTGCTCGTTCAGATCCACTCCATAAAATGTCGCCGGCATTACGCCAACCACCATGAACGAAGTTCCGTTGATCGTGATCGAGCGTCCCACGGCATTCGGGTCAGCCGACAAATTCTCCAGCCAGTAGCGATAGCTGATTACCGCAACCGCATTGCTTCCCTCCGTCGCCGTATCGTCTGCATTCAACGCACGGCCCATCAACGGCTGCGCGCCAAGCACACTGAAGAACGTTCCCGAGACAAGATGCCCTTTTGCCTGCGTCGCTGGGCCCGCCGAACCCGATCCCGTTCGCACGCTCACCATCGTCGGAAAGCTCGCAAACGCACAGATTCCCTCGAACTCTTTCCTGTCCCCGCCGATGTGTCGATAGAAGTCGTACGGAAAAATGTCGTAGGGTCCCGGACTACTGGAAGCGATAATTCCGTTGTCGCTTCCATCGCCGAACAAAACCAGCATGCGCGGATCTTGAACCGGCAATTGCTTCAACAGCAAATCGTCAATCACCGTAAAGATCGCAGTGTTTGCGCCAATCCCGAGCGCCAGCGAAAGAACCGCCACCACCGACAATCCCGGCGACCGCAGAAGCTGCCGAAAACCGTATCGCACGTCCTTCCACAACGATTCCACGCGCGACTCCCAACTCGAAGTCCACACGTTGTGCCGAATCATTTCCGAGCTGCGGATCTCCGCCCGCGCTGCCCGCTCTGCATCCGCCCGGCTCATTCCCTGCTGGATTCTGTGTTCCACCGCCGCCTCGCGGAAGCCCTGCACCTCGGCCTCGATCTCGGCATTGCGGGCGCTCGGGCGGAACAGTGACTTGATCCCACTCAAGAAACTTTGGAACAGCATGCCATCTCCTTATGCTTCGAGAATTTTGCCGATCGCCGCCGTCCGGCGATCCCACTGCTGCCGTTCCTCTTCAAGGGCCTTCAATCCGCGTTTTGTCAAAACGTAATACTTCGCGCGCCGATTCGTTGCCGACACGCGCCACTCCGATTTCACCCGTCCCGCCCGCTCCATGCGATTCAGCGCCGGCAATAGCGATCCGGGATTCACGCGAAAAACACCCGCGCTGATCTGCTCGATCCGCAAAGCAATGCCGTATCCATGCATCGGCTCCAGGGCCAGCGTCTTCAAGACCAGCATCTCCAGGGTTCCCTGCACCAGTTCCCGCGATTCATCACCCATCGTCTCTCCACCACTAGATAATCAAGAGGTATACCCATCACACCTCTCGATTGTCAAGTGGTGCGGCGCATCAAAGCTCCCGAGCCTCGAATCCAACCGCCAATAACTACTTTTTCTCTCTGGTGAGCCGATTGTGCGCGATTCTACGTTTCTCAAAGTAGAAGCCACTCGGGAACAGCTCGGCGCGTTCGATCTTCTTGATCGAAAGCACCTTCCCCGCGAAGAAATTCGAAAGGAGTTCACCGTGCCTCGGCGTTTCCTGAGTTTTGCCTCCCGCTGTCCCATTCTTTACTCCAAAGGCCATAGATGAACGGTCGTGATCACAAGGTCGTAATAGGAACTCTGGCGACGTTGGCTGTTGCTTTCGCACCACTGCAAGTTTCTGCGCAAAAAGGTTCGTCCTGCCCTTTAACCGAGGCCCAAAGCAGCAAGGCAGTCGCAGCCTGGGCAAAGATCTCCGCTTTCATAGTCAATGAGCCGCGCTGCGTGAACTGCCATGGACGGGTCAATCCATACATCGATGGCGTTGGACTCGATCCCGCCGACCCCAATGCTCCGGCATCGGAGGTGCAACATGGCGGAGGACGTGAACCTCACGAACACAACGTAAATCCAGCGGACGGTACGGCCGAGATGGATCGTGGCTGCAAAGATTGCCACAGCAACATGGCACCCGGGCGAGATAGCAACTGGACGCTCGCTCCCAGCTTCCTTTCATTCCCGCACAAGGATGCGATAACGCTATGCCGTCAGATCAAGAGGTCGACGGGAACGGCTGATGGGTTCATGCGCCATCTTCAGAATGATGATGGAGGAACTAATTTTGCAGGCACAGCGTTCCTCGGCACGCGAGGCCTCGACGCTGACCAGTATTTGGACAAAGACAATCCAGCATACATAGCGCCAGCGCCGCCTTCCATCACCCACGATGCGTTTATACAGATAGGCAGAGACTGGATTGACGCCATGGGGGGAAAGTTCCAGGGAGACGAGAGCTGCGGATGCGAATTGAAGCTTCCCAGGTGGAGCGGCCAGATCTCCTACTGGGGGCCGCGCACGCGGGTTGAGACCCACAACGAACTGAATGATGTGTCCAGCGCTTTGCAGGATACCGTCATGATCGACGTGCAGGATGGCACCGCAAACTATCACGGCCATGTCGAGCGAACAGTCCAGGCCCAGGGTCGCGTGCGAGTGTCCGATGGAGGCCGCGCCTACCATCTTCAGAAGATCAGCGCGGAAACCATGGATGGAAACGCAGACGGAGATCGCCGGGTAAAGTTAGGCATCGCGGTAGATGATGCCCACCGAACATACTCCATATGGATTGCCGGGTTCGTGGGGCCCAGTGGAGCACCAATGCCTCCTCCGATCATCGGGAAGTCGCATCAATCCAGTTGCGGCCTCAACGATGGAAAATGGGTTTGCTTTCCGCGGGAAGATGACGTTTATATGCCGTCTCTTCACCTGACAGGCCCGCTGTCTGGGAATATGCAGGATCCCAACAATATCCATACCTCGGTAGATATACCGGGCGGCGGGACGATCATGGTGACGCTCGCGCGCTCCGGAAGTCCGAATCACTCCAAAACATCGAAATGAAAAGGTGCCCCTCATGAAAAGTCTTCGGTCAGCTCCTCTGCTTCCAGCGTGCTTGATGATTGTGCTGCTTATATCAGGTTTGGCCGCGCATGCTCAGGATTCCGAGCTTGCGCACAAGCGCTTCACCAACGATGACGTTGTCAGCATGGTGCAGATGGGTCTCTCCGAGGAGGTCATCACCGCGAAGATTCGCGCCATGAATGCGGCAGATCCAGGCTCGTTGCGATTCGACACCAGCGTTCAGGCCCTGCAAGCTCTGAAAACTGCAAGCGTACCTGACGGAGTGATGCGGGTAATGATCAATCCCACACCACCGGCAACTTTCGTTGCACAAGGGGCGGCTCCAATGACCCTCGATCCCAACCTGCCGCCACCCGAGGTCGGCGTGTATTGGAGAGACGAGAGCCGCTTCGTCCTGATCGATGGGCACGTGCTGAGTAACACCAAGATCGGCGGCAAGGCAGGCAGTATGTTCACGTATGGTGTTCGCGGGCTTCACTGGGATGCGACATTGAGTGGCCCGACTTCCAGCCACATCGTTCGAGATCGCCGCCCCGTGTTCTATCTGTATGTTCCCGATGGCGGCAGCTCCTCCGACTATGCGTTATTGAAGCTGATCAAGAAAGGCAATCGCCGCGAATTCCAGGTTGGTGGTTTGGGAGGCAAGTTTGGCGGCGGCAAGGCGGGATTGAAATCGGACAAAGAGATTCCGTTCGAATCGGCGCACGTGGGCATACGCACTTACAAGGTCACGCTGAGCCAGGATCTGAAACCCGGCGAATACGGGTTCTTCATGGCCACCGGCCAGCAGGTGAACGGCACAGAAGGACGCGGCACGGGCGGTGCCGCCACCGGCCGCATCTTCGATTTCAGCTTGCCGGAATGACACTCGATGGCTAAACGCTATCGCGCCCGCGGATGCGTCCGGTCGTAGACCGCTTCCAATTGCGAGGTCGTCAATTGCGTGTATCGCTGCGTCGTCGACAATCTCTCGTGCCCCAGCAACTCTTGAATCGCCCGCAAGTCCGCGCCCTCTTCGAGCAGATGTGTGCCGAACGCATGGCGTAGCGTATGCGGATGCACATCGGCTGAAAGCCCGCGCAGAATCGCCACCCGCTTCACAATCCGCCCCACACTCCGCGTCGTCAGCCGCGCCTCACCGCCCGGCTTTCCCAACCCGCGCAGTTGCAGGCTCAAAAAAAGTGCCGGAGTTGATTGCCCCTTCCCTCCAGCCAACTTCGCCGTCAACCGCGCAGCCCGTTCACCGAGATACGCACGCAGCGCCAGCGCCGCCGCATCCCCTAGCGGAACCAGCCTCTGCTTGTGTCCCTTGCCACGTACCAGGATCGCCTCATTGGCCCAGTGAATATCGTTCAGATTCAATCCCGTCAATTCCGCATTTCGGATACCGCATCCATACAGCAATTCCAGAATCGCCTTGTCCCGGGCCGGCCAGCTCGCTGCATCTTCTTCAACGCTGTCCACCACGCGATTCATCTGCTCGATTGATGGCACGCGCGGCAAAAGCTTCGGCAGTCGCGGAGTCGCCACCAGCGAAGCCTCGTTCTGTTCCACGCGCCCCGTCCGCGCCAGCCACTTGAACCAGCTTCGAATCGCCGCCAGCGCCCGCGCCGTCGAAGCCTTCGACAATCCACGCTCCAGCAACGCCCCAAGATAAGCGCGAATATGAGTATGCTCGATCTGATCCACTGCTTTCAGTGCCGCATGCCGCTTCGCAACATACACAGCAAATCCCATCAACTCCCGCCGATACGCGCGCAGTGTGTGCTCCGATGAGCGACGCTCGAACTCAAGCATGCGCAGATACTCTTCCACCAACCCGGCAAGCGGCGGCGGTGCGAGTTGCGCCGGCGTTTCCAGCTCATCCAACGCATCTTGCGCGATGCTCATTTCTGCTCCTTGTCACCACTGCTCGCGTTCTCGCCTTGGTCGCCGACCCGCTTCTTCTCCTTGCCGCCGTGAATAATGCGCAGCGAGCTTCCCCGCACAGCCTCGCCCTTTGTCGCATTCTCGGCCTGCATCCTGGTCTTCGCTCGCGGATGATGCTCGCGATGCACCGCCTTCAACCGCCCCAGCGCCAGGTGCGTATACACCTGCGTCGTCGAAATGTCCGCGTGCCCAAGCATCGTTTGCACGCTGCGCAAATCCGCGCCATGTTCCACCATGTGCGTCGCGCAGCTATGCCGCAGCTTGTGCGGACTTGCGTCCTTGTTCGCCATCTTCACCAGGTGCCACACCCATTGCCGCGTCAGCGGCATCCCGCGCAATGAAAGAAACAGCCGTGTCGCATCCTGACGCGAAGGAATCGTCTTTGGCTTCGTGCTGATACGCGCCAGGTGCGGACGGCCCTCGCGCAAGTACGTCTCAAGCGATTTCACTGCCGTGCGCCCCAGCGGTACAATTCGCTCCTTGTCGCCCTTTCCGCGCACAAGCACCCGCCCCGCATCCAGCGACAGATCGCCCGTACCCAATCCCGTAATCTCCGAAACCCGCAGCCCGCCCGCATACAGCAACTCCAGAATCGCGCTATCGCGCAATGCTGTCGCCTGCGCCTGCGGATGCTCTGCAGTCATTGCCGCGCGCTCCAGCATCTCCGCCACTTCCGGCTCCGCCAGCGACTTCGGCAACACCTTCCACGACTTGGGCGACTCAATATTCACGGTTGGATCGTGATGGATGCGCCGGTCCAGCAGCAGCCATTTGTAGAATCCCCGCAGGCAACTCAGCTTCCGCGCCGCGCTGCGCGAATCAATCGAATGCTTGCGCAGATGCTCCAGAAACGCGGCCACATCCTGCTGCACCGCCGTCACCAGCACGCCCTGCCGGCCCTCCAGAAACTCGGCGAACGTCTTGAGATCGCCGTCGTAGGCCTCGCAGGTCAGTGGGCGCAACCCCTTTTCCACCCGCAAGTAAGCTTGGTAGTCCTTTAGGAGCCCGATGTTGTTTTCAACGCCCACACGATCAATTATCCGCGCCGAATGAGGTGACCTGAGTCATCTTGCGGAGTTACCGAACCTGCTTCATCAAGGCCTCAAGTTCGTTAACTCAATCCTTGTCGGCTTTCGAGTGGCGCACAAGCGTCTTCACCTGATCAAAAACCTTGAACTCCATCACCACATTCAACGCGGTGCTGACGCCAATATTGATCAAGTACCCCTCCATCGTGTCGCCGTAGCCCACACTGTCGCGCGGCGTATACGCATTGGCCGTAAGTGATGCCAATCCAAGTCCTACCAGGTTGCCGTAATTCGGCATCTCCCGCCCATCATCCCTGAAAGCCACAAATTCGTGCTTGATCGCCCACGCTACCCGCGTCTTCACCGGGCCCTGCCCGAGCACCGGGTATCGCGGGTCCTGATGCACCAGTGCCGGCACAAACGCCGTGTCGAAAAAGATTGCGGTCGAAATATTCAGCCCGTTGTAGCCGACCCTCTTCCCAAATGCACTCAATCCATTCCTCTGAAAATCCGGGCCCGTCCCCGCCGCCATCTCGAACCCTGAGTCCAACGCCGCCTTCAAGGGAGTCTGCGGAGACACAATCCTCCGATACGCCAGAGCATACTTTTGCCGCCCGCTCAGCCTCGCCATTGCAACCGGCGGTCGCGTCGGCATCGGCACAGCGCTGCGCCCGATGGACCCACCTTGCACAGCCGTGCGAGGAATCGGATTCGGTGTGGGCGCATCTGGAAGCACATGCGATGGATCTTGCGCACCCGCCGTCAAGCTCACCGCTCCAAGCGCGCACATCATCAGTACTGACAATCGCGAGAGCCTGTGATCCATGCCTTGTTTCACCACCTGGGCCTTCGCGAAAGCGCAGTCCGTTCGCCTCTCCCGCGAGTCAATAACCAATCTCGTGGCTTAGATGCCGATCCCGCCAGACAAGGATCGGATTCTCGTTATTTCAGATCCAGCCGCCTCAGAATGCCGCCGGCCGCGCGCGATATGCGCATCGAGCTGGCCGATCGATTATTCGGAATCAAGGACTCTCTCCAGTTCATTTCCAGGAGAAGCAGATCCGTCTCGCCCTGAACTGCTTTACCGCATCGATGACTCCGTAGGTAACCGTTCATTCTATGGCCAGGTGCGCTCCCAGGCTGTGATCGACGAGAATAGAGGTGGACGCTTTGAAAAAGGACCGAATCTCTTGTCATCTGCGCAACTTGAAGTAACCCGCTGGACCGCACAACAACTCGAACGCCTCGTCACCGCGGCTTCTCCACGAATCGCCGTCTTCGACTGCGACGGCACCCTCTGGAGTGGAGATTCCGGCAACGGTTTTATGGTCTGGTCGATCGACCAGGGCCTCGTCTCCCGCTCCACCACCGATTGGATGGATACGCGCTATCGCGCCTACGTCGCTGGAAAAGTAGACGAGGCCCAGATCTGCGGAGAGATGGTTCAGATCTATGCGGGCCTTCGCGAGCAGGAACTCCGCGAGGCCGCGGCGCGCTACTTCAACGAGCACGTGCGCCCCAACATCTTTTCGGAATTGGCCGCGCTCATCGAAACGTTGCGAAAACGCAACATCGAACTCTGGGCCGTCAGCTCCACCAACAAATGGGTCGTCTCCGAAGGCGTTCGCGGCTTCGGCATTCCCGAAGAACGCGTCCTCGCCGCCGAAGTTAAAGTGGTCGACGGCCTGATCACCAGCGAACTCGTCGACGTGCCCACCGGGCCGGCAAAAGCTGCGGCCCTTCGCCGCATCGGCCTTCCCCGTCCCGACGCCGTCTTCGGCAACTCGCTCCACGACCTCGCCATGCTCGAGATCGCCGCCCATCCGTTCCCCATCAACCCCTCATCCGCACTTCTCGAAGAATGCGCCAAACGCGGCTGGGGCTATTTCCGCCCCCGCGAAGCTGAAGAATTGCCGGCCCCCATCGCCGGCGAATAGGTTTCTGGTTCGGAATCAAGGTTCACGGTGGAACTTCCTTCGCCGCTGACCTGCTGACTCGCTTGATCGCGAAGCGATCGCTAACTTGCTGTATTTGTCAGAACAAAAACCTCGCACTCTGTTTAAATCCGCCAACGATTCTCGCCCTGTGAAAGAATTATTTGTAAATACAAACAACAAAACATGCGGTCTTCAATTGAATCCTTGAAACATGCGTTGCCCACGTCACACCAACTTGTACTGCAAAGCATTTACACTGGAGAAGTGGAAGAACCGCAGCCTCTACTAAACCCGCGCCCCCCGGGTCCTGCGCTACGTTTTGTCGTCGCAGGTTTGTTGCTTCGCGACGGTCTTGTCCTCATCTGCCAGCGCCGCCCCGACCAGCCCATGGCCCTCCAGTGGGAGTTTCCCGGCGGCAAAATCGAGCAGGGCGAAAGCCCCGAACAGGCTTTGTTTCGCGAACTCCAGGAAGAACTGGGTATTTCCGCCACAATCGGACCGCGCGTCACGCACATCCGCCATAACTACCGCCACGGCGGCGCGGTTGACCTGCAATTCTTCTCCATACCCTCCTTCAAGGGCGAACTGGAGAACAAGATCTTCCACCAGTTCAAGTGGGTCAAACTCGAAGAACTCCCCGATTACGAATTCCTCGCCGCCGATCGCGGACTCATCCGCGACCTCGCCGCCGGCAAACTTCTCTAGTTTCTCGACCCCGTCACAATCCAATCCATCATTTCGAACTATGATGGCTTGTCCGCCATTCCGTTTGACCGAAGGTGCGCATGTTGAAATGGGTGCTCCGCCAGGTTCCTCTTGCAGTCTTCAGTTCACTCTTCCTTCTCTCCGTCCCTTCACCAGGACAAACTCCAAACTGTCTGGGTTCGAGCGCATCGGATAACCCGGCAGCCCGCGAAGAGCTCAATCAGGGCGTCGACTCCTATAAGGGTGCTCGCTATTCTGAAGCCATCAGTCATTTTCAAAAAGCGACTGAACTCGCTCCGTGTCTCACGCTCGCCCGAGCGTATTTAGGTACTGCCCAAGCTCAAAACGTGGTCCCCGGCCTCCACACGCCCGACAATTTGAAAACCGCAGATGCTTCCGTCGAGAACTTCAAGGTCGTTCTCGCCCAGAATCCGCACGATATCAACAGCCTCAAGCAGGTCGCCGCCGTCTACTTCAGCACAATGCGCTTCGACGATGCCCGGGAATGGCAGAAGAAAGTTCTAGCGGAAGATCCCAACGATTCCGAAGCCGCCTACACCATCGGCGTCATCGACTGGACCCGGGCGCACACCCATGCACTAGCTGCGCTTACCGTGGCTGGCTTACAGGATGACGGTGAAGGCAACCACGATGCGCCGCCAGAGGTGCTCGAATCGATAAGCCGGCAGAACCGCGCATTGGTCGAAGAAGGTCTCCAATACCTCAGGCGTGCAATCGAGGGTCGGCCCAACTACGATGACGCGATGGCGTACATGAATCTGGTCTATCGTCGCCAGGCCGATGTGGACTACCAGAACCCCGCCCTGCGCGACGAAGACGTTGCCAAGGCAAAAGAGTGGGCGCACAAAGCCATGCAAACCCGCAAAGAGAACGAAGAGAAGAAGGCCTCTTCCACAGATTCACCCCAACCATGATCTAAGAACACCAGAAGTGAATACAAGAAGCGACCGCCTCAACGGTCATTCCACTTGACCAGCGCCGCATTCCGCAGAATCAGCCTGATGCTCCCTACTCCCTCGACCATGGTCGTTACGTCCCTAGTCCCTAGTCCCTGTTCCTCAGCAGCCCCAGCCGTATCATGCTTTCCGCCGTAGCCACCACGCTATCTTCGCGTGAACGCGGCATCCACCCCAGCACGCGTTGCGCTTTCTCGCTCGTAGCATTTTTCCATTTGCCTAACTCGGGAATAATCTGCTTCACTGCCGGCTCTTTCAACACCGCCAGCCGCATCAGCCAGTTGGGCAACTGCCGCGTTGGCACCCGCTTCGCCGCGTCGCCCAGCCGCGCTTTAATCACCTTGGCGATTTCCACCAGCCACATGAAGTCTCCTGTCACCGCCAGGAATCGCTCGCCCTTCGCCAGCGGATTCATCATTGCTTTCAAATGCAGATCCGCCACATCGCGCACATCCACCACGCCGATACACATCCGCGGAACTCCCGGCATCTCACCGTCCATCATCTTCTGCACCAGCAGAATCGACGTCGCATAATCCGGCCCCAGCACCGGTCCGAACACCCCTACCGGATTCACCACAGCCAACTCAAGTCCCGCACCGTCGCGCGCGATAAAATCCCACGCCGCCCGTTCCGCCAGCGTCTTCGATTTCGTATACGGCATTACGTCCGGTTGTGTCGGATCAGTCCAGTCCTTCTCCGTGAAAACCTCCTCTTGCTCTGGACCGGGTCCCCCACGAACAGGTCCCGGTTCGCGCCGTGGAGGATGCCCATATCCCACGGCGGCAAACGACGACGTCAGCACCACGCGCTTCACGCCCGCATCCCTGGCCGCGCGCAGTACCCGTAGCGCACCCTCGCGCGCCGGAACAATCAACTCATCCTCATCCTTCGGAAGCTTTGCAGGAAACGGCGAAGCCATGTGCAGCACAAATTCGCAACCAGCGACCGCCGCCGGCCACCCCGCATCGTTCATCAGATCCGCCGCGACAAAGGAGAGGCGGCTCGCCTGATCGCAGCCCCCGTTCTTCAACATCGCGCGCACATCGCCCTCGCGCGAAAGACTCCGCACCGTAGTCCGCACATGGTATCCCGCCGCCAGTAGTTGCACAATCGTATGGCTGGCAATAAATCCCGAACCACCCGTAACAAGAACTGTACTCATCGAATGCCCCCTGCCATCCCGATATCCCCGAGTAGCGATCAGCTATCAGCCGTCAGCTCTTTGTCCGTGGCCGGTAAATCCCCGAGGAGTGCCATTGCTGTAGCTTTACCTCGATAAAGCTGATAGCTGAAGCCTGAAAGCTTCTTTCAAAACTGACCACTGTTCATTGACCACTGCATCTAGTGCCCCGGAATCATCCCCCAAAGCATCACTCCCGTCATCCCGATCACGATAATGCTGGTGCTCCACGCCACCACGTTCCACACGTGCGAATTGCGGTGTTTGCCCATCAGGTCCTGACGGTTGATCAGCATCAGCATCAAAATGATCACAACCGGCAACAGCACGCCATTCAATACCTGCGACAGAATCGCAAAGTTGATTAGCTGCGCATCCGGCAGCATCAACACTGTCACCGCGCCCCCCGCGATCAGCAGCGTATAGAGCCAGTAGAACGTCGGCGCCTCTTTGAAACTCTTATCCACACCCGACTCGAATCCAAGGCCCTCGCACACTGTGTACGCCGTCGACAGTGGAAGAATCGAAGCCGCAAACAGGGATGCGTTGAATAATCCGAATGCGAAAAGAAGAAATGCGTAGTCGCCCGCCAGAGGCCGCATCGCCTCCGCTGCATCCGCCGCTACCTGGATTGCGCCCATCCCATGCACAAAAAGCGTGGCCGCGCACGCCACAATAATGAACCACGCCACAATATCCGTGAAGAAGCTCCCCACAATTACGTCAAGCCGCGAGGCCCCGTAATCCTTCACGCGAATGCCCTTCTCCACAATCGACGACTGCAGATAAAACTGCATCCACGGCGCGATCGTTGTGCCTACAATCCCGATGGCCATGTAGATGTACGCCTTGTCGTGCCACACGCTGCGTCCGGGCAACTGGATGGTTGCATGAAGTGCCTGGCTCCAGCTCGGCTGCGACAGAACCCCGGCAAAAATGTACGCAATATAGACCACCGAAGCGACAAGGAAAATCTTTTCCGTGCTCTTGTAGTTCCCTTTCACAACCATGAACCACACCAGCAACGCACACAGGGGCACGGAGATGAACTTGGTCACGTGAAACAGGTGCAGCGATCCCGCGATGCCGATGAACTCCGTCACCACGTTCGTGTAGTTCACAAACACCAGCAGCAGCATCAGCACGAAGGTCAGGCGCAGGCCAAACTCTTCGCGGATCAGGTCGCTCAGACCCTTGCCCGTGACCACGCCCATGCGGGCGCACATCTCCTGCACCACAATCAGCGCAATCGTAATTGGAATGATGGTCCACAGCAGGCTGTAACCGTACTGCGCGCCTGCCTGGGAATAGGTAAGGATGCCACCCGAATCGTTATCGACGTTGGCTGTAATAAATCCGGGGCCGAGAACGGCCAGGAACAGCAGTATCCGGATTCGCCAGCGCTTCCACATGGCTGCGGGTTCCTAGGGTGGGGTCATTTTTCTTCTGCCTTCACGACCATAACAGGCGGACCGCCGATTGGCGAGTGACCAGCTCGCGTCCATCGCACGTTGCGAAAGAAAGCGGTGTCATCCCAAGCACGGGCCCCGAACGCTTTCCGTTTCGGGTGGCATCAGCGGTGTCATCCTGAAAGAACGGGGCCCCAAACGCAGTTCAGTTTGGGAGTGGTGAGCGAAGGATCTGCTTCAGTTCTTCGTGACCTCGCCTGGTGCCAAGCCGCGGCTTGCCACAACGGTCATCTCGCAATCTTCTTGCGCACACCTGTGTATTTTGGTACATTGGTACCAATGGTACAGGAAAAGCAAGATCATCCTCTCGTCGAAGTCGAGCGCGTCCAGACCGGCGTTCGCCTCGAAAAGCGCATGCTCAAGGTCCTCAAAGCAATCGCCGAACAAAAAGACATGACCCTCGGCGATCTCATAGAGGGCATCGTCCTTCACGCCTTCGAAGGCAAAGCACCCTTCTCGCCGCAGACCCTGAAAGAGATCGAGCAGTTCAAATCCCTCTACGGCATGTCCCTCAAAGCCTCTGACAGCCATCACCTCAAGGAGCGCAAACGATGATTTCCAACCATGAGCTTGCTCCATGTCTCAAGCCGCTAGTGCTCCGGAACTTGCCTTCCACAGATTGTCATTCCGAGCGACCAACGGGAGTCGAGGAACCTGCGGTTGCCTTTGTCTTCGCTCTCGCGTCGCATTTCTACTGCGAATAAAGGCTCCCGGAGGGAGCAATCGAAAATAGCCAAGGATGAAATCAGGGAATTCAATTGGCCACAGATCTTTCCGCCCCGTAGGGCCGGACTGAACCCGGCTGCGTTGCAAGGATCCGTTTGTTCGCTCGCCAAAGGAGTTGCAAATAATGAAACTCAACCACGCCGCCGGCGCGATCATCGCCGCCGCAACCGCCATCAGCGCATCCGCACTCGCCCAACCCCCATCACCGCGACTCCTGCGAACCCAAACCGCTTTCGACATCGTAGTTAACCTGCCGTATGCCGAAGCAGCGCCGCTCTTCGGCCCCGAAGGCGAACGTTCCTGGGCCGGCAAACACTGGAACCCGCAATTTCTCTACCCCCAGCCCGCGCACGACGAACAAGGCGCCGTCTTCACTGTCCGTCACGGCTCCGCCACCGACCTCTGGGTTAATACGCTCTTCGATCTCCAAGCTCGTCACTTCATCTACGCCTACTTCATCCCCGACATCATGGTCACGACAATCGACGTGCGTTTCACGTCCTCCAATTCAGCCACTACCCAGGTTTACGTCGCCTACACCCGCACCGCCCTGACATCTGAGGGCAACGACCACGTCACCACATTCACCGCCACCGACAAAACCGCCGCGAAAGATTGGCAACGATCGATCGACACCTACCTCGCCGCACGTAGACGATAGTTTTCCTTCGATCTCTCAACCGTCGGCTAAAGCTGAAAAGCTCAAAACCAAAATGCACTGTCGTTCCGAGCGACCAACGGGAGTCGAGGAACCCGCAGTTGCCTTTGCATTTGCTGTTGCGCACACATTTCGAAACAAATCAACGACCGCACCGCCCTGCTATATTGGAGAGTCTTTTCAAACTGCGCCAGACACGCAGCCGAGCACAACAATCTCCTCCTCTATTCAAGGAGCAGCACCATGTCCAGCGAAATTCCCTCCGACAATCTCGCCAACACCGACACCACCGCCGCTCCCACTCGCCGCAAAATGCTCGGCACCCTCGCCGCCGCCGGCGCCCTCTTCGGCCTCGACGCCGCCACATCCTCTGCCGCTACCACAAAAAAAGAGGCCGAACCGCCCGCTCCCACTCTGCCGTCAGCGCCCGACGCCCTCGTCTCCATGGCCCGCCTGCGCGACTACAAATGTCGCCGCTCCTCTAGTTGGGATCGCACCGGCGGCAACGGCGACTTCATCCCCCTCGATCCCGGCGCCACCGCCACCTTGCTCGACGTCAAGGGTCCCGGCGTCATCACACACATCTGGTTCACCATCAACTCCGATGACCACATGCATCTCAAGAATCTCGTCCTCCGCGCATGGTGGGACGGCGAATCTTCTCCCTCCATCGAAGCTCCAATCGGCGACTTCTACGGCCTCATGCTCGGCGACTATTTCGTCTACCAGTCCGCGCTGCTCGTCGTCGCTCCCATGAAGGCCCTCAACGCCTACTTCCAGATGCCCTTCGACACCGCTGCCAGAATCACCATCAGCAACGAGGGCAAAGTCCGAACCAACAATCTCTACTACGCCATCGATTACACCGCCGTCTCTGCATTACCAGCTAACCTCGGCCGCTTCCACGCTCAATATCGCCAAGCCGCGCCGTGCAAAAAATCCGCCAACGCCAGCGGCAAAAATCTCAACGGCCATGACAACTACGTCTTCCTCGAAGCCACCGGTCGCGGACACTTCGTCGGCGTCACCCACGGCGTCCTCCAAAACGCCGACGGCTGGTTCGGCGAAGGCGACGATATGTTCTTCATCGATGGCGACTCACAGCCCACCATCGACGGCACCGGTACCGAGGACTATTACAACGGCGCATGGGATTTCTACGGCAACGCCTTCGCCAATCTCCGCCAGGGCGCGCCCTACATCATCGACCCGGAACGCACCGGCGGCCGCTATTGCCTCTACCGCTGGCACACCGAGAGCTTCATCACCTTCGACAAGTCCATCAAGGTCACGATCGAACACGGCCACGCCAACGACCGTGCCGACGACTTCTACTCCGTCGCCTACTGGTACCAGACCGAGCCCCACGCCGACTTCCCAGCACTCCCGCCCCCCGAATCCCGCGTCCCAAAACTCATCATGTCGAGTTGAAGCCGGGTGCCCCATCCTTGCGAAGCAAGGCTGGGAAAGCACGAACCCACCCCAGCCGTTGCCGGGTGCCCCATCCTTGCGAAGCAAGGGTGGGAAAGCACGAACACACCCCAGCCGTTGGACAAACCCAGCCCGTGTCATCCTGAGCCGCGCACGCTTGGGGTCTCACAGAGTGGGGTAAGCGGCGCGAAGGACTGCTTTTACTGCCCTCTCTCCAAAACTGAATCCCAATCATCCCCCAAAAAAGTTCGCAGGCCCCCTGCACACCTCACCAATAACGCTTCCCATGGTCCAATCAGCATCCTAGTTAAGTGGGACGTCGATACTCAATGCCACCCAAACGATTAACCCGTCGCGAAATATTGAAAATCGCAGCCGCAACCGGAGCGGCAGGCCTTACCGGCTCCCTGCTCAACAGTTGCGGCGGACGCCCCGCCGTACCCACACCTCCCGGAACCTCCACCTGCGCCAAAATCACCGACATCGATCACGTGGTCATCTTCATCCAGGAAAATCGCTCCTTCGATCATTACTTCGGCAGCTATCGCGGTGTTCGCGGATTCGCCGATGCGAGCGCAGCCTTCAACCAGCCCTATCCCGGCAATACTTCCAGCTCTCCCACCGGCGTGCTCCTGCCCTTCCACCTCGACACCACGCAGACCAACGCCGCCTGCACACACGACATCACGCACGACTGGATCCCGCAGCACCAAAGCTGGGACAACGGCGCGATGGATGGCTTCGTCACCTCGCGCCTCTCCATCAATGCGAACGACGCCGTCCTTTCCATGGGCTACTACACCCGCGCCGACCTGCCCTACTATTACGCAGTCGCCGACGCCTTCACCCTTTGCGACAACTACTGCTGCTCCGTCATCGGACCCACCGATCCCAATCGTCTCTACACCATGGCCGCATCCATCGATCCCGATGGCAAAAACGGAGGCCCGCTCCTGCAAACGCTCGTCTCTAATCGCGCCACCATGTTCGGCAAGCTCACGTACACCACCATGCCCGAGCAGCTACAGACCCGCGGCATCTCGTGGAAGATCTACTCCACCCCTGACGAGAGTGCATTCGGCTCTCTCGAAACCGACAACGTCCTCCCCTACTTCAAGATTTTTCAGGACACGACAACAACGCTCTACAAGAACGCATTCAACCCTGTGTTCCCCACCGACTTTGTTGCCGATGCACTCTCCGGCAATCTCCCGCAGGTCTCGTGGATCACCGGCTCCGTCATCACCTCTGACCATCCTCCATCGCCCTCGCTTTTCGGCGAGAACACGCTCTCCGCCATCATCACAGCCCTGACCGCCAACCCAATCGCATGGGCGAAGACCGTCCTCTTCGTCACCTACGACGAAAACGGCGGCTTCTTCGATCACGTCCCGCCCGTCACTGCGCCCCCGGGTACAGCCGGCGAATACATCACCGCACCGTCAGTCCCCGACCCCACCGTCGAAGGTTCCATCAACGGACCCATCGGCCTCGGCTTCCGCGTGCCCATGTTCATCATTTCGCCCTTCACTCGCGGCGGATTCATCTCCTCCGATCTCTTCGACCACACCTCGGTCTTGCGCTTCCTCGAAACGCGCTTCGGCGCCGAAGTTCCCAATCTCTCCGCCTGGCGTCGCGCCACTGTTGGCGACATGACCAGCGCCTTCAACTTCACCAGGCCCGACACGTCCATCCCCTCACTGCCCTCCACCGTCGCCGCCCTCCAGTCCATCCTCACCGAATGCACCAACAACCTCGCCGGCTTCGCTGGCTTCACCCTTCCAGCCACGCAGACCATGCCCACACAGGAATCAGGCTCCCCCGTCCGCCCCAGCGGCAAGTGCTGAGCTCAATCCCGTCCTCCTGAGTGGAGCGAATTCAAAGGATCTGCCGTGAAATTTCAGACACCGGCACGAACGAGGGTGCCCCATCCAAGCTCTGCTTGGGTGGGAAAGCACGATCTAACCAACAGTGATTCTTGTTCTTTCCGGGTGTCGCGCAGCGACATCCACGACTGCTGTTTCTCTCGAACTGTTTAAACGCCCCGCGCCGCTCGCCTCGCGCCAACCGCCGTCCGTCACTTTCCCCCTAAGAACGCGTCGTTTCGATTACCGTAGAAACATCTGCGCGTCCTATCAGGAGCAGCGATGCAAACCCTTCTGCGCGATCTTCGCTATGCCGCCCGTCAACTCCGCAAATCTCCCGCATTCGCCATCACGGTTGTTCTCACCCTGGCGCTCGGCATCGGAGCCACCACCGCCATCTTCAGTTGCGTCTATGGCCTTCTCCTCAAATCTCTTCCCTTCCAGGATGAGCACAGCATCATCACCATCTCCGAAACCAACTCGCAGGTGAAGGGCGGCAGCGAAGCCACCTACCTCGACTATCTCGATTGGCGCAAACAGCAGATCAGCTTCAGCCAGGTTGCCGCCTACACAACCCTCAACCCGGAATCCGTTTCTCTTCTGCTCGATGGCAAGCCGGCACAGGTGCATCGCGTGCTGGCCTCCGGCAATTTCTTTTCGCTCCTCGGTGTCTCTCCCCTCGCCGGTCGCCTCTTCAACAGTCAGGACGACATCACCGGCAAAGATCACGTCGCAGTTCTCAGCGCATCCGCTTGGGCTACCTACTTTGGACGTGATCCCGGCGCCATCGGCCGGTCTCTCTCTTTGAACGGCACCAACTACACGCTCATCGGCGTGCTCCCATCGAATGCGTCGTTCCCGGCGGATGGTGAAGTGTGGCTGCCCCTCTCACTCCTCGACCAACCCACCCAGGCATCGCGCGTCTGGCACTCAGTTAAAGTTCTCGGCCGTCTGCGTCCCGGCGCCTCTCTCTCTGCCGCGCGTGCTGACATGCAGACCATTGCGCAGCGCCTCTCTGCCGCTTATCCCGCCACCAACCGCAATGAAGGCGTCGCACTCGCCCCGCTGCACGATGACCTCGTCAGCACGCTCCGTCCCGCCATGCTGTGCCTCATGGGCGCGGTTGTTCTCGTGCTCATCGTCGCATGCGTCAATGTCGCCAATCTCCTCCTGGTGCGCGCCACCGAGAGCCGACGCGAAGTAGCAGTCCGCCAGGCACTGGGCGCCGACCGCCAGCATCTTTTCCGCCAGTTCCTCGTCCAGACGCTAGTGCTCTCCCTGCTCGGCGGATCGCTCGGCGTTCTGTTGGCCTCCGTAGCCCTTCCTCTTCTACACGTAGCGCTCGCCCATACCGAAGGCTTCGACGAATCGCTCCTCCAATCCATCGGCCTCAATCTTCCTGTGCTGCTGTTCACCCTCGCCATATGCACGCTCACGGCGTTCCTCTTTGGACTTCTCCCCGCTGCCCGCACATCCTCACCACTGGTCGATGTCCTCCGTTCCGGCGATCGCAGCAGCAGTCACAGCCATCGCGGCCGCGCTATTCTCGTAACCGCCGAAATCGCCATCGCAGTCGTCGTCGTTTTTCTCAGTTCGCTCGTTGTCCGCAGCTTTCAAAAGTTGATTGCCATCGATCCCGGCTTCCGTACCGATCACGTCCTCACTGCCGAAATCACTCTGCCCACTCCCCGCTATAACGACAGCGTTCTCACCAATCGCTTCTACGAGCAGGTCCTCGAAACAATCTCGCAGTCAGGCGGAGTCCTTTCCGCCGCCACCACCACGCAAGTTCCTCTCCGGCCTTCACAGTTGATGACGCGCTTTCTCATCGAAAGCGCTCCCCCGCTCGCACCCGGCACCTTCCCTTATACGCAGATCCGATTCGTCAGCCCTGACTACTTCCGCACCATGGGCATCAGCCTCCTCAAAGGCAGAACCTTCACCCGCGGCGACATCGACAGCACTACTGGCTTCTTCGTCGTCAACGAAGCATTTGCGCGCCACTATCTCTCCGCAAGAGATCCCATCGGCGCCAACATTCTCATCGGCGTCATGAGTCCCGCTCCGAGTAAGATTCCCGTCGTTGGCGTAGTCTCCAATGCTCGCGACCTCGGCATCGACACTGATCCTGAGCCGGAAATCTACCTCCCCGGATTCGGCCTTCACGCCGTCCTCCTCGTCCGCTCCTCACTCGCCCCCGACGCGGCTGCAACGCTGGTTCGGAATGCAGTCCTCGCCGCCGATCCCACCCAGCCCGTCTATCACGTCGAAGACATCGACACAGTCCTTGCTGACTCCGTCGCGCGCCAGCGCATGACTGCCACGCTTCTCGGCTCCTTCGCGCTCATCACTCTCCTGCTCGCCGCCATCGGATCCTTTGGCGTTCTCTCCTACTCCGTCGCCCAGCGCACGCGCGAAATCGGCGTCCGCATGGCCATTGGCGCCAATCGCGGCGACATCCTTCGACTCATCCTGCGTCAGGCTGCCGGATCCACTGGAATCGGCATCTGCGCCGGTCTTCTCGCCGGCTTCCTCGGTGCCCGCCTTATCAATGGCCTGCTCTTCCAGACCAGCCCCACCGATCCCCTCTCGCTCGGAATTTCCATCTCCGCCCTCATCTTGGTAACCCTTCTCGCTGTCAGCATCCCCGCCGTTCGCGCCGCCTCCGTCGATCCCGTCGAAGCCCTGCGCTCCGAGTAGGGCCGTCCCACCGCCTGTCGCACCCCACCGCCCGAGCCGCTGTCATCCTGAGCGCAAGGGGCCACAAACGTAGTTCAGTTCGGGGGTGGTAAGCGAAGGATGCGCTTCTAATTCTCCGAACTCCAAATTAATCTGCAATATCAGATATTTCAGTCATGACAGAAATATCTGATATAATGAACGCATGACGCTGACCAGTTCCATGCAGGAATTCATCCTCCACTGGGGCGAAATGGGCGCTCGCTGGGGAGTCAACCGCACCGTCGCCCAGGTTCACGCCCTGCTCTACCTCTCCGCTGAACCCCTCATCGCCGAAGACATCGCCGACGCCCTCTCCGTCGCGCGCTCCAACGTCAGCAACAGCCTCAAGGAACTGCAGAACTGGAACCTCGTTCAAATCGACAGCCGCATGGGCGACCGCCGCGACTACTTCCGCACCAACGCCGACGTCTGGACGCTCTTCCTCACCGTCGTCGATCAGCGCGTCGAACGCGAGATCATCCCTACCATGACGATGCTCCAACGCCTCGTCGTCCAAACCCGCGCCGAGCGCCCCGCACAGCCTCTCGTCACCGCCCGCATCACCGCCATGCAGCTCTTCCTCGAAGAACTCCACGGCTGGTACACCCAAATCAAAAAGCTGCCGCCCGCCAGCCTTCACTCCCTCATCAGCATCGGCAGCGGCATCACCCGCTTCCTCCCCAAATCCCGCAGACGGAGGTTGGACTAATGCCTGCCACTCTCACCGCCATCGCACCAAAAGTCGAATACACTTCCGACAACTTCCAGCGATACTATGAAGAAGCCGGCCCCGACTACGCTGCATGGAGCCCGCACTTCAACATGCACTTCGGATTCTTCCGCTCTTGCATGAATCCCTTCAATCGCGAAGCGATGCTCGAGCAGATGAATCGCGAAGTCCTTGATCGCTTGCAAACCTCCAGCGATCATCCCCGCATTCTCGACATGGGCTGCGGCCTTGGCGCCACGCTCCGCAGCTTCGCCCGCCGCCTTCCCACAGCCGATCTGCACGGCATCACTCTCGTTCACTGGCAGCTTGAGCAAGGCCGTCTCCTCAACCAATCCACCCCGCAATCGACAAACATCACCCTGAATCTCGGCAACTACGAACACACAGCCTACCCTTCAGAATCCTTCGACGCCATCTGCGCCATTGAGAGCAGCTGCTACAGCGCCGGCCGCAGCAAATCCCGCCTCATCCGCGAAGCCTATCGTCTCCTTCGCCCGGGAGGCCGCTTCGTCGTCGCTGACGGCTTTCTCGGTGCCGGAAAACTCCGCGGCTTGCAACAATCCATCTATCGAAAACTCTGCGATTGCTGGGTCATCGAAGACCTTGGCGAGATTCACGCATTCACCCGCGAACTTCAACGCGCCGGTTTCACAGAAATCGCAATCGAACAGATCCAATCCCGTGTCACTCCGTCCGTCCTTCACGTCCCCTGGGTCACCCTCAAATTCCTTCTGACCTCCGTCATCTTCGGCCAACGAAAAATGACCCGAGCCCGCTGGAACAACATTCTCGCCCCCATCCTCCTGCCCTTCGTCGGCCACCCCATCGGTCCCCTTGCCTACTACATCGTCAGCGCCACCCGCACCTAGAACTCCCCGAATAAATCACGCCGGGTGCCCCAGGCCTCGCTTCTGAGACCTGGGAGGGATGCAAGCCGAAGGATCTCCTAAATGAGGTTCTTCGGACACTCCCCAAAATACTGAAGTCCCCACTTGACAATTTTCCAGGTCTGCCCGATACTGAAGTAGTTGCTTCACTATTAAATACGCAGGAGGTATCCAAATGTCCGATCCAACCGTCGTTCACAGCACCTTCGTTATCGATCGCAACTACCCCCAACCCCCTGACCGCGTTTTCGCAGCTTTCACCCAACCCGCCCGCAAGCGCCGCTGGTACGCCGAAGGCGATCACGAAATTCAAGAATTCGAGATGGAATTCCGCGTTGGCGGCACCGAGCGCTTCCGTTACCGCTTCAAGGAAGGCCACCCCATCGCCGGCTCTGAAATCGCCAACGAGTCCACCTACCAGGACATCACTCCCGAGAATCGAATCGTCACCACCACGAAAATGTCCCTGAACGGCAAGCCCATCCTGATCGCAGTCCTCACCTTCGAGTTCGTCCCCTCAGCATCCGGCACTAACCTCGTATTTACCAATCAAGGAACGTACATCGATTGGCCCGACGGCCCGGGAATGATTGAGCAAGGCTGGCGCAGCCTCTTCGACCGCCTCGCAAAAAACCTGGCAAGCTGACCATGTCGCCCAAAATCAAACACGCAATACCCACAACGCCGCAGCAAATCGACCTCCTGTTCCATGCACTCGGAGATCCCACACGCCGTGCGATCCTCGACCGCCTCACCAGCGGTCCTATGTCCGTCTCGCGTCTTGCGGAACCCCTCGGCGTCACACTCACCGCCGTCGCGCAGCACTTGCAGATCCTCGCGGAGGCCAGGCTAGTGCACACTGAGAAGCTCGGCCGCGTAAGAACCTGCCGCATTGAGCCCGTCGGCTTTCGCGCACTCGAGCAATGGATTCGCGATCATCGCACCGCCTGGGAACGAAAGCTCGATCGCCTCGGCGCATTTTTAGCTGAAGAAGACGAAGCCCGCTAGCCAAAATCTGGGTGCCCCATCCTTGCGTAGCAAGGGTGGGAATCTACCAGTTCGGCCAGCCAACTTAATTCCGCTCCAGCGTCAGGATTGCATCGCCTTCAGAGAAAAGATGATGCCCAAATTCACCAGCCTCTCGCGCCGCAAATTCGTCGCCATCGCAGTTCCAGCCGCTGCGCTGGCAACCTTACCCGCGCCCTCAATTGCCGGCGCCCCCATCGCGCCCTCACAAGGAGAAGACATGATGACCCTGACCCCTTACCTCTTATTCGAGGGCACCTGCCACGACGCCATGGAGTTCTACAAATCCGTCTTCGGCGGAGAACTCACATCAACCAAAGTGAAGGATTCGCCCGCGAAGGACCACATGCCCGCGTTCCAGCAGGACAAGACGATCAACGCTCGTCTGCGCAGCAGTGCGATTGAAATCTCGGCATCCGATTGGCTGATGCCCAATCGCACCCCGGTTCGTGGCAACACGGTTTGTCTTTACTTGAGTGGTGGAACGTTCGAGGACTTGGACTCCCTCTTCGAAAAACTTTCCGAAGGCGCCGATGTCACCGATCCTCTGCGGGAAATGTTCTTCGGAGCCTACGGCGCACTCAACGACAAGTTCGGCGTCCGCTGGATGTTTCAATCCAACAAACCATCCTGACCGCGAGGCGCTGACTTGCAACTGTGTCATCCTGAGCGACACACGCCTGGGGCCCTGACGCGGAAACGCGACGGGGTAAGCGTCGCGAAGGATCTGCTTCATCCTTCAATCTCATCCCGACGCATCGTCTTTTTTAAAATGAGAAATCAGGCCGTTGCGGTTTCAAATTCAGCCTGCATCTGCAGCGGTTGCGGCTCCAAATCAACTTTGCTCAGCAGCTCGTTCACCACGTCCACTGCCGAATAGCTCAATTGACCCGCCTCGAGAAACTGCGACGCGGTATTCAAATCGTCGCCGATCGTTACCAATGGCGGTTCAGCCGAACCGTCCTTGCGCGTCTGCGCGTGGCCAATGTTCGCCATCAGCGCATTGCACAAGCACTTCCGGCCAACCGTGTCTTCAATCTTGCCGCCCTTGGCTACATAGTTTGCCACAGGCTCGGCCGAGCAGCGATACCCGATCTTGTCCTCGCCTATCGCGTACGGTTCACGCAAATACCCCAGATCGCAAACCCGCGTCCGCGCCTGCGCAACGCCTTCGTCTGAATAGGACCCGGCAAGCTGCGCTACCTTGAACGGAAACCCCGTCGGCGATGCCAGTGGATCCGTGAACACCTTCCCCGTCCCCGCTATCGCCTGCCCCAGCAGGGTCCGCTTCAAGTCCGCCCGCATCCCCGATTCCTCGCTGAATGCAAACGCCGTACCCACCTGCACGCCTGCTGCGCCCATGTCGACGGCTTCCTTCACTTTGTCCGCATGCCCATAGCCGCCGGCCAGCCAGAAGGGAACACCCAGCTCGCGCATCTCCGCAATATTCACCTTGTCCCGTTCGCCGTAGATCGGTTCGCCCGCTTCATTCAGCTGCAGCTTTCCGCGCGGCGGAGCATTGTGCCCTCCCGCCGTCGGGCTCTCAATCACCAGTCCGTCCACGCGCCCACTTGCACGCCGCAGCATGGTCGTTGCCAGCGTATTCGACGAGACAATCGCCAGAAACCGCGGCCGTTCCAAAAGCGGCACCCGTCCGTCCGCAAACTCCGCCGGATCGAACCGCATCATCGTGTCCTGGGTCGCAGCAGCTCCCGTCACCGCCAGCCGGTACTCCGCCGGCTTTCCCGCGGCCAGATTGTCCAGCACCCCCGGAATGTGCAGCGGGATTCCCGCGCCCATCAGCACGTACCCCACACCCGCCAGCATCGCTCCATATATCGACGCCAAATGGGGCAATTGCACCTTTTCCAGAAAGTTCACCCCAACCTTGTTCAAGTGCCCCTGGCGCGCAAGAAATACTTCAACAAAGTTGCTTACCATCAGCAATTCAAGCAGGTTGCGCGAGTCGCGCCGCTGGTGCATTTGCGTCGTCGGATACGGTATTCCACTCGGCTTTCCGCCGGGAACAAAGTAGTCGTTCCAGATCTTCCTCGCCATCTCGGGGAACGGAAAAGCGTCCAATCCCCTGCGCATTTGGCCGTCCTTGTCACCATCGGCCAGCCGCCGCACCAGTACCTGGTCAACCGCAGTACCCGACACGACGCCAAGCTGTCCCAGTTTTGAGACGGTCTGCGCCAGGCGCCAGTTGGACACACCGACACCCATTCCGCCTTGAATAATCCGTGGAAGTTGGACCATCCTTGAATTGTTTCACATATTCTGTTCGATATCGGTCTTTAATTTGGAGCTGCCAGTGAAGCTGGTAACCAGTGCGTATCAGTCAAACTCCGCATCACCCGAATGGCTGATCAACCGGCCTGCTAACTGACTGACGGGACTGAGCAATCCCGTCTCAATCCCACGGTGTCTCCTTGAATGCCTGCGCCATCCCCGGATAGAACGCAAGGTATCCGCAAATCAGAAAATTGACCCCCACACTGATGAAGAGCGCCGCTTCCTGCCCCGGCGACATCGGCGTCGGATTTCCTGCCGCCTGGTTGGCGGCATAATTGATGAGCAGCTTTATTGCTGTCGCTCCGGACATGAACATCACCACCCACCGCACCTTCCAGTCGCGGCTATACCACCGCCACGCCATCACACCGTAGAGCAGCGCCGTGATGTAGAAAACTGCTTCAGCTGACACCGCCTTCGGCCACGGATCAAAATTCGCCAGAATATAGTTCGCCGCATCCGTGTCCGGCGCCAACCCCAACGTCAATCCGAATATCAGGTTTACCACTGAACGAAACACCAGGAGCCAGATAAACACCCGGATCAGCGTCGGCAGTTTGTATTGCTCCACATGATCGCCGCGTTCGCGATTTGGCCCTGTCTGCGTCTGCTGCGGTACATACGTCTTGATCGGTTGTAATGGCGGCATACTCCTCCTGATGGTTTAAATGTCCACTCACATCCAAAGCATTTGCGTATCGTCACCTTCGACCGAGAACGCCTTGAATACATCGCGCCTCGCCAAAACCACAATCGCGGCCACATCGATGGTCAACACGACGAAGAGCATCGTTCCAAGTATGTATTCTTTGATCGTTTCAAGGCAGATTTCTGTGAAGGGTAACACGACCTCCGCAAAGGCAACTACAATTTTTCGCGAAGGAAACTGATCACGTGATCGGCCGTCACCACGCCCACCATGCGCCCCTGCGTATCCACCACCGGCAGCGCATGCAGATTATATTTATCGAACATCTCCGCCAAATCGATCTGCTTCATGTCCGCCGGGCACGACAGCACCCGCGCCTCCGCCAGCACTGAAAGACGTGCATCCGGCTGCGCCACTACCAGCCGCGCCAGCGGAACCGACCCTTTCAGCACGCGCTTCTCGTCCAGGAGATAAATCTCGGTCACCGTCTCAATGTCCCCGTCGAAGCTGCGCAGCGCCGGCCCCACCTGCGATACCGTCGCATCCGTGCCAAGATAGACAAAGTCCGTCGTCATCGCGCCGGCCGCCGAGTGCTCGTCAAACTCGAGCAACTCTGCGACCTCCTGCCGCTCCTCCGGTTCCATTTCTTCCAGAATCGCGTCCGACCGTTCCTCCGAAAGCTCGGCCAGCAAATCCGCCGCCGCTCCAGGATCCATCTCCTCCACAATGTCGGCGATCTTTTCTTCGTCCAGTTTCTCGAGCAGAGAAATCTGCAGCTTTGGATCGACCTCCTCCAGTGTCTCCGCCGCCACTTCTTCATCGAGCGATGTAAAAACGGCGTCGCGCTCCGCGGGAGCCAGGTCTTCCAGAATCTCCGCCAGGTCGGACGGGTGCATCTCAGCCAGCCGCTCGTACTCGATGCGCAGCTTGACCCGCCGCGCCGGATCCACCTCGATCACATCCACAAACTGCCACGGAATCCCGCGCTCTTTGAACTTGCGCGACAGCACCTCGAGCGATGTCCTCGGCAGCAATCCTTTGAACACCCGCCGGAATGCCCCGCGCAGCCCTACTTCCACCTCGGCCACCCGCAGCGTATGCTTGGTGCCTTCTTCCTTCCACTCCAGATCGACGTCATTCACGCGAACCACCTTGCGCCCGTGAATGTCGATGATCTGTCTGTCCACCAAATCCTGCTGCAGGTAGAGGTAGTTGCCCTGGTCCTGCAACGGCACCAGCGTATCCGTCGACGTCAGTTCGAGCGTTCCCGCAGGCGTCTCATGCACATCCTGCGAAGGCACCAGCAACAGACCCGTGCGCGTCTTCAGCACCAGTCCTGCAACCTGCCCCGCTTCAGCCCCTGTCGCGACGGCAACGTCCTTCAGCTTGCCGCGCACCTGTCCCTGCGCATCCGTCACCAGCGTCCCCAACAGTGCCGTCAAACTCACGCGCCTTGTGGTGCGCTGATTCATATGCTGAGTGTACTGCGAAGAACTCCAACGTGATCCACCTGCATCCTCCCTCCCCCGCGTCCTTCCCTCGCCACGCCGGGAACGTGTCATTCTGACCAATCACAAGCGCAACGAGTGGAGCGGAGGAACCTGCAGTTGCTTTTCCTTCACACGCCGCAAATCGATCATCGATGCTGCTCACGTTCAATATCGAAATCCCTCATGTTGACCGCTTCAAATTCTTGTCACTCCCCTCGGCACTTTTCCGGTTCGCGATCCCACCCAAACCTCGCCTAACTCAAACCAGTTCTTGACACAACGCCCCTTAGCTATGAAACTGCCCTCTATACACGTTTTCCCGTTCAACTAGGAAAACCAAATTACTTCCTCTCGCGGTATGTCGCGGGGTCCCTGCGAACAGGTCCTGGTTCGTGGGGTCAGAGCCGGGCTTTGCCATTCCCGGTACAGGCGGAGACGAAGCCTTTGATCGAGCCCAGACCAGGTAAGCGGAGCTTCTCGCTACCCTCTACGATGGAGAGCGTCGGCGAAATTGAAGCCGCCGCGGACAAGCTGGCCGAAGACGCTGGCATTGACGAAGAAGAACGTTTCCGCATCACCATGGCCGTGCGCGAGGCCGCCGTCAATGCCGTCCTTCACGGCAACGACTACGACCCCGCCAAACAAGTCACCGCCAGCTTCGAAAACAACGGAAAATCGCTCGTCTTCACCGTCGCCGACCAAGGCAAGGGAGTGGACTGGGAACACCTCCCCGATCCGCTCGCTCCTGAAAATCTCCTGCGCGGCACTGGCCGCGGCATCTTCCTCATCCGCTCCTTCATGGATGAGGTCCACTTCCGTCAACTCGAACCCGGAACAGAACTGACTCTGGTCAAGCATCTCGTCCCGGCGCAGAAAATAACCTGACGCATCTCTGTCTCATCACTTCTGTGGATTGCGCAGTTGCGCTATGGCCCAGAGGCGCCCCGCAAACTGATGTTCGTTTGCGGGGTGTCAGATGCTATAACTTGTATGACTCACAAAGGAGGAATTTCCGTGGCACTTACTATTGCTTCCCGTGAATTGGACGGCGTCACCGTCCTGGACCTCAGCGGGCGGATCACTCTGGGCGAGGGCAGTGTGCAGCTGCGCGAAGCGATTCGCGACCTGATCAGCAAGGGATCCAAAAATATCCTGCTGAATCTGGGCGATGTGAACTATATCGATAGCTCGGGACTGGGCGAACTCGTTGGCGCCTACACCACAGCCAAGAACCAGGGTGCCGCTCTCAAACTGCTCAACCTGACCCGCAAGGTCAAGGATGTCCTGCAGCTCACCAAGCTTTACACCGTGTTCGACATCTACGACGACGAAGCCAGCGCCATCGCCTCCTACAAATAGCCGGTCCGTATGCTCGTTCCGTGAGTCGAAGTTCGCGATCTCATTTTGTATCGCGCCATCAAAGTAAGGCAGAGCAGCCCCCTGCCCGTTTTTCTTCAGACACTCCAGGGCCATCCTCCGCGGATGGCCCTCTTGCTTTCTAGACCCCTTTGCATTTCGGTCGGTCGAGATTTCCAAAATCTGGGTGCCCCATTCATGGCGTAGACTCATCGCGCCATGAGTGGCAAAACTACGAAATCAGAACCATGAAGTCCAAATTCTCTGGGTGCAGCCCCATCCTTGCGAAGCAAGGGTGGAAAAGCACAATGCTCACTCCATTCGTGTCAACCTGAGTGCCGCACGCTTGGGGCCTTGAGAACGCGCCAGCGCTCATGGGGTAAGCGGCGCGAAGAATCTGCTTTGTCTTTGTCTCTATCTGTGACGCAACCAACGCAAACTAAGCACTGCCTTCCGGCCTCACCCACGACCGGATGCTCACCGCATACACGCCGATGCAAAACAGATTCGCCGGAATAAACCCAAGCTGCCCCGTGCGCATGCCGATGACGCAAACGATCACGCTGTTCACGCTCGCTACAACGAGCCCAGTCCACCGCTTGCGCCCCACCAGAACCGTCGAAAACACCGTTAGCAAACAAGAAATAATCTAACCGGAACACAGCAACACCCAGCCTTCCCCTGCCTCCAATCTGCCAGAAGTCAGCCCGATCTACTGTGATTTATCGCACTCCAACTAAATCGAAGGTACTCAAATTCTCCCCGCCCAAAACATCAGGCCAGAGCAGCATCGCCACTCCGGCCACAACTGAAGAAACTGACAGCCCCTAGCAAGCGACTGACACAACTGAGCACTGCTCACTGACCAATGTCACTGCCTGGGAGCCCCAGGTCTCGCTTCTGAGATCTGGGAAGCGATGTCTACATGAGAGACTGCCTTCCACATCTCCACCCCCACCCCCACAAACCAGATCGCATGTGCCAGCACCACCGCCGCCATCCCATGCACATCCAGCCGCAGATGCCCCACACCGATCAGCACAATCAACACCGGCGCAATCAAGCATCCATAAACAGCAATCACCTTTCCCAACCCGCCATTCCGCAGCGCCGATACCGACCAGAGCATCACCGCCACCGACGCTGCCACCGAGTAGATCCGCGCGAACGCCTGGTTGAACTGGAAGACCGCATCAATGATCATCCGCCACTGCGAAACATTCGCTGCGCCGTCGCGAATCATGTGCCTCATGATGTCCGGAACAATGAAGCCGCTTACTGCCGTAGCCAGCAGCAAAGCAACAGCGCCGAATCCATAGCCAACCAACCCGGAAATCGCCAGCCGATCCTGCCGCTCGCCCTCTCGCGCCGCGAGCCGCCTCGTCAGACCGATCGCTCCCAAAAACATCACCAGAAAGCTCACCATCGCCAAGGAGTGTGCAATCCCCGATACCACCGCGAGCCGCTCGAACTGCGCCGGCGTCAGCACTCCAGCACTCGTTGGGTGAATCGCCATCGTTACCATGCCGCCAATGGAACCGGCAATGAACGCCAAACCTGCCTTACGATCGTCTGTCATGTGAGGTACTGTAGAGGGAATCCCAGCGCGCGTGGTGCCCAATCTTCAAGCAGCGACGCGATACTGAACAAAGGACCGCGAAATGTCCGACAACCTCGCCGCACTCAAACCCGAGCCCGCAAAGCCGCAAGCGGAGAAACCTGAATCAGCACGACCCGAGACAACAAAAACCGATCGCCGCATTCTTCGCACCCGCGACACCCTCGGCGACGCCCTCGTCGAACTCATGCACGAGAAACCCTTCGAGAACATCACGGTGCAGGAAATTCTCGATCGCGCCGGAGTCGGACGCTCCACCTTCTACACCCACTATCGCGACAAACACGACTTGTTCCTCAGCGATGTCGAAGACTTCTTCCAGCTCTTCTCCACAGCGCTTACACGCAACGGGGCTGATCCCCGCCGACTCGCTCCTGTGGCTGAATTCCTGACCCACCTCTCCGAGGTACGCGACTTCTACGCCGCCGTCGTTGCTTCGGGCAAAGTGAATGACGTGCTCGCACTCGGTCGCGGATTCTTCGCCCGCTCCATCGATGAGCGTCTCCGTCTTGCCGGCATCCATGCTGAGCCCACACAGTTAGCCGCCCAGGCGCACGCCCTTGCAGGCAGCCTCTTCGCACTCATCGACTGGTGGATCGATCGCGGCATGAAGACCGATCCCAAAGAAGTGGACGCAATCTTCCACCGCATGGCCTGGTCCGGTATCAAGGCAAAAGCTGCCGTCCGCGGAAGTTGAAGATCTTGGTGATTCACATAAGCAACAGAATCGGGTGCCCCATCCTTGCGAAGCAAGGGTGGGAAAGCTGAATGCACCAAGCGGAAACACCAACCTGGGTGCCCCAGGTCTCGCTTTTGAGACCTGGGATCGGCTAACTGAAAACTGATAACTGAAAACTGTTTCTAGAACTTCACGCTAGGCACCTGCTGCGCCGCCGGGCTTGCCTTGAAGTACGCATCATTCGTGTGGAATCCCGCCATCCCGGCCCAGATGCTGTTCGGAAACTGTCCGATAAACGTGTTGTAGTCCTGGATCGCCTGGTTATAGCTCCGGCGCGCCACGCCGATCCGGTTCTCAGTCCCCGCCAGCTCATCCTGCAGCCGCATGAACTGCTCGCTCGACCGCAGTTGCGGATAGTTCTCCGTCAACAGCAGCAAGCGTCCCAGCGCCCCATCCAACTGCCCGTTCGCCGCAATCTTCGACTGCGGAGTCTGCGCGTTCAACATCCCCGCCCGCGCATTCGCGATATCGGCATACACAGAGTTCTCTTCCTTCGTGAACCCCTTCACCGTCTCCACCAGGTTCGGAATCAAATCCGCTCTCCGCTCCAGCTGTACATCCACCTCAGACCAGGACTGCTTCACCGCCTGGTCCTTCGCCACCATCTGGTTCTTGGCGCTTACATAGCTCCCACCCACCAGCAGCAGCGCCACAATGATCACACCCACCACACCCAGCACAACCAGCATTCCCTTGCTCATACCGTTCCCTTCTCCTCCGACCTCAAATTTCTTTTCCTTACGTCCCTAGTCCCTGGTCCCTTGTTCTCTCGTTCCCGTCGTTCCCCGCTCCTACCAGCTTCCCCCCGCTCCCCCGCCTCCAAAACCTCCCCCACCAAAACCGCCAAACCCACCGCCTCCACCCGAATCGCCCCCGCCGCCTCCAAATCCCCCGCCACCCATAAACGGCCCGCCTCCGCCATAGTACCGGCGTCCGCCCAGCGCGCTGTTCAGCAATCCCATCGCAAACAGCAACCGCAGTCCGCCAAACCCGCTGAAAATCAGAATCAGAAAGATGAATGGAATCAAATTCGCCAGTCCGCCCGAGCGATGCCGCTGCGGTACCGGCGGCGGAACCGGCAACTGATCGCTCAGCGTCACATGCGCATCCGTCGCGATCACCTGTGCCACCTGCCCTACCGCGCCCAGAATCGCGGCATCATAATCCTTCGCTCGCAGCGACGGCACCATCGCCCGCCCAAAGTCCCCCACCTTGGCGTCGTTCAGAATCCCCTCAAGCCCGTATCCCACATCGATTCGGTACTTGTGATCGTCCACCGCCAGCAGCACCAGCACGCCGCGATCCGACCCCTTCTTGCCCATGTGCCACTTGTTTTCGAGCTCATTCGCCCAATCGGCCGCGTCATCGCCATCCAGATTACGCACCGTCACCACTGCCACCTGCGCGTTCGCCTGCGAGTGGTCCAGCTCCGCGCAAATACGGTCCAGCTTCGCCACGGCATCCGGCGACAGCACATGCGCATAATCATTTACGTAGTCATTGGGCTTGGGCAGACTGCTGGCTTGCTCGGCTATCGCAATCTGCAAAGGAAGAAGAAGGAAAAGAGCCGCCAGCATCAGCCGGAACATCGTCGAACTCGTGCGGTGAAAGCCTTCCATCGCACTCAATTGTACGTTCCACCCCACCCCAAAGTTCCCGCACCGGTCCCGCAGGGACGTCCGATAATAGCCCAGGGTGAAACCCTGGGACAAATCCGAGCCATCGCCTCCCGCCCCGTAGGGCCGGTCCGAATCAGAACAGCGGGCGCACGGGGCCTTTCACCTCTGCCCTGTCACTCTGAGCAAACGGCCTCCACGAAGTTCCGGGAGGGAACGCAGGAAAATAGCCCAGGGTGGAGCGCAGCGGAACCCTGGGGATAGCAGACGACATGAACCCAATCCCGGAGGGACGTCCGAATCCAGCGCGTCTTCATCTGCGACGCGGGAGCGCCATCCAACCACTGCTTTTACTTTTTGTTCTCGCGTCGGCAAACAAGACTGACCACGACTAGCTATCCCCATAAACCGGAATCGCCGCCCCATGCACCACCTTGGCATCCTCGCTGCACAAAAACAGAATCACCTTCGCGATATCCTCCGGCTTCGGCCATTGCGCAAAGTCAGCGCCCGGCATCGCCTTCCGATTCGCTTCCGTATCGATAATGCTCGGCAGAATCGAATTCACCCGCACGCCGCTCCCCTTCACATCCGCTGCCAGGGAATCCATCATCGCCACCGCCGCCGCCTTCGATGCCGCATAGGCCGCAGCGCCCGCGCCATGATCCACCGCCGCCTTCGCCGCAACATTCACGATCGATCCATGCTTCTGCTTCAGCATCGGCACAATCGCCGCGCGCGACAGCGCGTAGCCCGTTCGCAGATTCAGAGCCAGCATCTGGTCAAAGGTCTTCGTCTCGAGTTCCCAAAGCTTGATGCCCCCGGCATAACCGCCCACCGTATTCACCATCGCATCCAGATGCCCGTGCGACCCAAGTATCCCATCGACAAGTTTGCCGACAGCGCTCTCATCGGTCACGTCAACGCGAAACCCTTCCAGCAATGCTGTCGCAGCTCCCGCCGACTTCTTCAATGCCGCAAATTCCTCCTCGCTTCGATACGTCACTACCACCGCCGCACCCTCAGCCAGAAACGCGAGACTCACCGCTCGTCCCAGTCCGCCCGTTCCGCCCGCCACCAGCACCACCTTGCCTTCAAAGTTTTCTCTCATAGCCCACCTCATTCGTCCGTGTGCCCGTTATACCACCACGCATTCAGACCGCCAGCGCACCTCGCTCACGTTCCCTAGTCCCCTAATCCCTGATCCCTGCTCTTCTACACTTGAAGTTGCCATGACCGACCAAACATCCTTCACACCGCCCATCGCTCGCAAGGACCACCACGAAACCGTCCTCCACGGCATCACCCTCTCCGACGACTACGCCTGGCTCCGCGACAAGGAAAATCCTGAAGTCACTGCCTACCTAAACGCTGAAAACGCCTACGCCGAAGCCGACACCGCCGACCTCGCTCCCCTGCGCGATCAGCTCTACAACGAGATGCTCAGCCACATCAAGCAGACCGACGAGTCCGCCCCCTACCGCGAAGGCGACTGGTGGTACTACATCCGCACCGAAGAGGGAAAGCAATACTCCATCTTCTGCCGCAAGCGCGCATCTGACACAAACCCGGATGCCCCATCAAGCCCGGGCGCCCCATCCTTGACAGCAGCTTCATCGCTGTCAAGGGTGGGAGACCGCAACACTCAACCCGGACCAGACGCTCCCGAAAACATCATCCTCGACGGCAACCAGCTCGCCGAAGGCCAGGCCTTCTTCTCTATCGGCGCCACCGACATCTCCGACGATGGCCGCTGGCTCGCCTACACCGTGGACTTCACCGGCTTCCGCCAATACACGCTCCACATCAAGGACCTCAAGACCGGCGAAACCCTTCCAGGCAAAGTCGAGCGTGTAGGCTCCGTAACCTGGGCGTCCGACAACATCACGCTCCTCTACTCCGTCGAAGACGAAGAACAGAAGCGTCAGTTCCAACTCTTCCGCCACACCCTCCACGCGCCTCACGCCTCCGACGTCCTCGTCTACCAGGATGACGACGAGCGCTTCAACATTGGCGCAGGCCGCACGCGCGACGGCAAGTTCATCATCCTCGAATCCGGCAGCCATACCACCACCGAGTGCCGCGTTCTCCCCGCCGACCAGCCCAGCGGCGAGTTCATCCTCATCAGTCCCCGCGAAGACGAGCACGAATACTCCGTCGACCACCGCAACGGCCAATGGTTCATCCGCACCAACGATCGCGGCCGCAACTTCCGCCTCGTCACCGCACCCCTCAATGCGCCCACGCGTGAAAACTGGGTCGAGCGCATCCCTCACCGCGACACCGTCATGCTCGAAGACATCGATCTCTTCGCCAACTTCTTTGTCGCCTGCGAACGCGAAGATGGCCTGCCGCGCCTCCGCCTCTGGAAGTTCCAGGACGAAACTCCCGATGCCAATCCCGCCGGCGAAATCGCCTTCCCCGAGCCCGCCTACAGCGCCTCATCCGGTATCAACCGCATCTGGGAGACGAAACTCTTCCGCTACGGCTACCAGTCCCTTGTCACCCCGGGATCCGTCTACGAATACGACCTCGAGACCCGCCAGTCCGATCTCCTCAAGCAGCAGGAAGTCCCCGGCGGATTCGACCGCACCCTTTACGCCAGCGAGCGCATCCACGCCACCGCACCCGACGGCGTCCAAGTGCCTATATCCCTCGTCTATCGCCGCGACCGATTTGCAAAGAACCTGGGTGCCCCATCCTCGACACAGTCTTCTCGGGTCGAGAGTGGGAAAGCTCAAGACTCAACCAGCCACGATGCGAATCGATCACCGCTCTATGTCTACGGATACGGCTCTTACGGCTACGCCCTCCCGCTCGGCTTTAATTCCAACCGCCTCAGCCTCCTCGATCGCGGCATCGTCATCGCTTACGCCCACATTCGCGGCGGAGGCGACCTCGGCAAGCCCTGGCACGACGCCGGAAAAATGCTCGTTAAACTGAACACCTTCACCGATTTCATCTCGGCGACCGTGCACCTCACCGCCAACGGCTACGGCGATCCCGCCCGCGTCGCCATCGAGGGTGGCTCCGCTGGTGGACTCCTCATGGGCGCCGTCACCAACCTCCGCCCCGATCTCTTTCGTGCCGTCCTCTCCCACGTCCCCTTCGTCGACGTCATGAACACCATGCTTGACGCGTCTCTCCCGCTCACCGTGCCCGAATACGAAGAGTGGGGCGATCCCAATCAGGAAGCTTACTTCAAATACATGTTGAGTTACTCGCCCTACGATAACTTGAAATCAGCAAGTTATCCAGCCATGTTAGTCAAGACCTCGCTCAACGACAGCCAGGTCATGTACTGGGAACCCGCAAAGTACGTAGCCAAACTCCGCGCACTAAAAACCGATGGCAATCCGCTTCTCTTAGTCACCAACATGGAAGCCGGCCACGGCGGCGCCAGCGGCCGCTACGACTACTTGAAGGAGATCGCCTTCGACTACGCCTTCCTCCTCCGCGAACTCGGATTGCTAAGCTAGTATCCAGTCCACGAAATTCATAAATGCGCGAAGTTCGTAAATGCGCGAAGTTCACAATAAAAGTTGAAGGCGTCATCCTGAGGGAACGTGACCCCAAATGTAGTTCAGTTCGGGAGTAAAAGTTAAAGGTATCATCCTGAGCCAAAGGAGCCCCAAACGTAGTTCAGTTTGGGGGTGCTGAGTGAATGATCTGCTTTCTCTTCTCTCGATGTGACTCCCACCACCAATAAAACTGCCCGCTGTCATTCCGACCGACCGCAACGGAGTGAAGGGAGTGGAGGAACCTGCAGTTGCTTTTCGCGCTTCCCGCTACGCCCATCCCGCGTGATAAAGTGTCTCTTGCTTCCTCCAATCAGCATGAAATCCGCCTTCCTCATCATCCTCCTCGCCCCCTCATTCCTCGCCGCGCAAACCGCGCAAAGCGATCCAGTCAAGATCTACACCTCCGGCCCCGGCGTCACCGCCCCGGAGCTTTTGCCTCATCAAATGTCGGATCCGTATGTCTCCGACCATTGCACCGGCGATCAGCAGGGCAAGATCTCTTTCTCGCTCATCGTCGATGCCGGCGGCACGCCCCGTAATATCTTCTTTCTCCAACCCCTCGGCAATGACCTCGATGTGCTGGCCCTCAGGCACGTCGCGGAAGACCGCTTCAAACCAGGCACCCTAAACGGCCAGCCCGTTGCTGTCGCCGGGTCGCTCGATGTATCCATGCGTACCTGTCTGCGCGACGAAAAAGATGCACACAGCCAGAAACGCATGGTGCTTCACCTGGCCGCTGAGCCCGAACAGGAACTCAAGCCTCCGATTGATCCGCCTCAGCAGGTGGTGCTCGTCTCTGGAAATGGGGTCACTCCAAATCCCGAAGAGCCGAATCCGCTTGTCTACAAAGTCGGCGGCGATGTCAAAGCGCCCCATACGTTCCCTCCATCAGCAGACGCGATGGCGTTTGCCCGCGGGCTTCTCGATCTCGGCGACTACAAAGTTTCCGTCCTGGTGGATCGCAATGGAATGCCCGAAAGCATCAGAATCCTCGACACCGCTCAACCGGGCCGAGAACAGCAAGTCGCGGGAATCATGCGCACATGGCGCTTCAAACCCGCTATGCTCAACGGCCAGCCCGTACCGGCTCGCGTTGAAATTAGCCTTCGATTCACGGCTCATGGCAGGTAATGAGATTCTCAAAATGCCGCGCTAACTTGACAGTCGCGAGTGATGCGCCCACAACCCCAGCCCCGGATTCGAAACAAAGAATAGCTCTTCGCCATCTAGCCTGTTATATCCATGCGATAACTTATCCGGGTTATAGTGCTCCGACGTCTCCGTATAGTTGCCGTACTTGAAGCCCACGCCCTCGATTTCCTCACGGCTCATTCGCCCAGGGCACCACGTAATCGTGAACCGCCCTTCCGACGACCCGTGAATCAGGTGTGCAGCCGCACCCAACTCCGCCGCAAGATCGGCATTCGCTTCCACCGCCGCCAGCGTCGCCGGCGTCCCGCGATACCCGTATTTGCGAATCAACGCATCAATGCACTTGTCCTCGCCAAACTCTCGCACCGCAGGCGCAAGAATAATCAGCTCCGCGCCATCGGCCAGCGCCATGCGCGTCCGATACACCGCCTTGTTTCCCAGCCACGTCGAATGAAACTCGTGCGGATCGAGATACACCACGGCCTTCTTGATCGGCTCCGCAACCAGCTCAAAGTTCACCTTAAGGCTCAGCTCCGACGCCCGATGGAAGCACTCCACATCGTCTCCGATAAACAATCCACGCACCGCCAGCCCGCCATCCGTCCGCCGTCCAACCACAGTTTGCACATACACAATCGGCAGTTCGCGTAGAAAATGATCCGAAGCATAATTCAGCACCGCGCGCACCGGATTCTCCGCGCGCCCCATGATGCGTTCCATCCCGTAAACCGCGCCCAGGTAATGGCTAAGATTAATGCTCTGGCGCCCGCCGGCGCCGATAAGAATGTTCTTGTTGTAGTTCGCCATTCCGATCACTTCATGCGGCACAACCTGCCCGATCGAGAGGATCAGATCAAATCCCCCCTGCGATATCAACCGATTCGTCTGCGCCGGCCAAGGAAAGCTCAGCTTCCCCTCCGACTGATCGCGAATAAACTCCGCCGGAACCTCGCCCAGCGTCTCCACATCCGTTCGCCAGTTGTGTACCCGGAATAACTCATGCGGCATCCCGGGATACATGTGGTCAATCTGCGCCGGCGTCATTGCCGTATGCGTCCCAATCGCCGGCAAAATTGCCTTCAGGCGATCGCCCAGAAGCTCCCTGGCCGCGCACGTCAAGACGCCTGCCTGCGAATGCAGACGCGTCATGTCCGGTGGCACCGCAAGAACTCGCTCGCGCTGCCCAAGTTTCCCAAGGCTCTCCGCAAGCAACTCCTTCAACTGCCCTGGGCCAAGCTCAACGTCGATTCCACCGACTGCGCAATACATACCCATGCGCTCACTTTAACTCAAATGCGGGCCCATGTGCCCCTCACAGCCGGCGAACGGCTCCAAACGGCGTTAGGCCGCTGGCCTATTGGGAAATCGTCATGGAAGAGCAGCTCGAAAGCGGCAGTGTGGTCCGCGCAAAGAAAGGCAGCGGAAACTTGAAACTGTAACCCACCGTGACCTGCACCACGCAGTTGGGGCTATTGGCCCCGTCTTGCGAATCGCATGTCCCGCCCGTTGAGTTTGTACCGGGCCATGAGGTCGACACTGTAAGGTTCGAGGACGAAAGCCCCGGCGGCAGCACCCTGACTGGTGTTAATGCGACTTACCTATGACTTTAACTGCATAACTTTTCTCAATTCCGTTGTCTTCGGGCACAAACTGGCAATCTCGCAGGTGATATCACCAGGGACATCATAACTTTGTTGCAAATTATTCGCTTCGAGTTATAAATCGATCGCAAGGACAAGAACGCACCTGGCGCGTGCAACATCACCCGCGATATCATAACTCCCGATGAAACTCAGCATGGCTGGGTGCTTTCAGTGCCCATCGTGGTCGGAGTATTTGCGAATATGGCTTCCGTTGACTCGGAAAGTTCAACCGAGTTAGCGGTCATCTTTCGTAACTTGAGCACCTAACTCTTCGCATCGGCGAGATAGGGGATTCCCTGATGTCTCAACGCTTTCCGCGTCCTTCGCGAGTTTCGGAAGCAGTCTCTTTGCGCCTCTTTTTAAGATAAGTGTTTTATAACTTCCGTTGACTTGCGGCACGTTCGCCACACGAATCTGAAGACTCTCGCGCCCCTTCAACCTGATCTCCGCAGCTTGTAAAATGTCGTGCGCTGCTTTTGCCGCAATTCTCCGCCTCTCGGAGCGCGAACGCACCGCATCATGCCGAAGCTTGGCACAATCCGTTGCTTTCGGGAGAAATGAAAGAATGGGGGATGGTGGGCGGTCAGGGACTCGAACCCCGGACTTCCTGCTTGTAAGGCAGGCGCTCTAACCAACTGAGCTAACCGCCCCCAAAGGCTGAGGACCGAAAAACGGCCCTTGCTCATCATACCAGCGTTGGAACTCCAAGGCGGATTCCGCTGGCATTCCTCTGGAACAGCCCACAGCGGCATGGCGCTTGGATTGATAAGCTAGTCCTTGTGCCCCGTCTCATCGTGAATGCCGACGACTTCGGACTCGCCCCAGGTGTCAATCGCGCCGTCCTCGAGCTTCATGCTGCCGAGGTGCTTACCAGCGCCACGCTTATGGCGCAGGCCAGTGCTACAGAAGAAGCTGTAAAGATGGCCTTGGCGATGCCTACACTTGGAGTAGGTTGTCATATTGTTATGGTCGACGGCACGCCGGTCTCTGACAGGAACAAGATTCCATCCCTCGTCGATCGAACAACCGGGAATTTCTATCCGAGCCTTGGGTCCTTCCTGAAGAGATCCTTCACGGCGCGCATCCGCAGCGCGGATGTCGAAGCCGAAGCTTCCGCCCAGATAGCTCTTCTGCAGAGTTACGGACTTCGACTTACGCATGTTGACACCCACAAGCACATCCACATGTTTCCCTCAATCCTGCGGTCTGTGCTGCGCGCAGCGAAGACGGCCGGCATCCACACCATCCGCAATCCCTTTGAGCCGATTTGGAGTCTGAATGCCACCACCAATGCGCCTGAATTACGCCGCGCTGAAGTCGTCCTGTTGCGCCGCTTCGAGTCAAAGTTTCGCCGCATTGTCGAAGAAGAAGGATTCCAGACCACCGATGGCGCCGTCGGAGTCCTGGCCACCGGCACCGTCAACATCGCAACCGTCAATGCGCTGATAACCGCAATGCCCGAAGGTACATTCGAACTGGTCTCCCACCCCGGCTATCGCGATGAACATCTGGCAAAGACAAACACCCGCCTCTTGGAATCGCGTGAAATCGAGCGCAACGCGCTCATGGCGATCAAGGACTACCAGGGCATCGACCTCATATCATTTGCCAGTCTCGCTCACCCGATCCAGGAGAAAGCTGCTGACTGAAATCACAGAAATTGCGGGTTTTGCATCCCCCTTCAAACCCGAAGCGTCAAACCTGAGCAGGGTGGCTCTCAAAACCTGATCTCTGAAATGTAAGGCACCGGCATGCGTATCGGCATCACGTGTTATCCCACCTATGGCGGCTCCGGAGTGGTCGCGACCGAGCTCGGCATTGAACTCGCCGCCTTGGGCCACGAGGTCCATTTCATTTCGTATTCACAGCCGTTCCGCCTCAGCGGTCGCGACGACGGTATCTTCTACCACGAGGTTCCCGTCTCAAGCTATCCTCTCTTCGAATTTCCCCCATACGACCTGGCCCTGGCCTCGCGGATGGCTGAGGTCGCCGAATTCTGCAATCTCGACCTTCTCCATGTTCACTACGCTATTCCGCACTCCGTCAGCGCCCTTCTCGCCCGGCAAATGCTGGCCGTGCGCGACCGAAGACTGCCCTTTGTAACAACCCTGCACGGTACAGACATCACGCTCGTCGGCCTTGATCGCAGTTACTTGCCCATCACGCGCTATTCCATCCAGGAAAGTGACGGCGTAACCAGCATCTCAGACTATCTCAAAGCAAAAACCGTCGAAGACTTCGGAATCTCGCGGCCCATCGAAGTCATCCCGAACTTCGTCAATTGCGATGTCTACACGCCGATCGCCGACGAAGAGACTCGAGCCAATGCCCGAGCCAAATTTGCCAGTCCCGACGAAGCCATCTTTATCCACTTGTCAAACTTCCGCCCCGTCAAGCGTGTCGTAGACGTGGTAAAGGTATTCGCCCAGGTGGTGCGTGAAGTTCCGGCTCAATTGATCCTTGTTGGTGATGGCCCCGATCGTTCTGCCGCCGAGTGGCTCGCACATGACCTCAATATCAACCATCGCGTTCATTTCCTGGGCAAGCAAGACCGCGTAAACGAGCTTCTTCCTCTCGCCGACTTGATGGTCATGCCCAGCTCGCTCGAATCGTTCGGACTGGCCGCCCTTGAAGCCATGGCTTGCAAGGTTCCGGCGATCGCAACCCGTGTTGGCGGCGTTCCTGAACTCATAGAAGATGGCGTGACTGGACTGCTCTTTCCCGTGGGAAATGTAGACGAAATGGCCGCCGGAGCCATCGCCCTCCTGAAAGATCGCCCGCGGCTTGATGCAATGCGCGACGCAGCACGCAAGGACGCACAGAAGCGCTTCTGCGCCTCTTTGGTTGTTCCCAAATACATCAAGTATTACGAAGAGGTGCTTGCCGGTTGACTTTCTCCTGGCAAGCTCGATCACGCTGTGCGGTCGGCTTCGAACTTCGGATTGAATCCCACCCGCATCCAGAACTCCCGCACCAGCGCCACGGTTTCCGGCGTCACTTGCGGTGGTGTTCGCAGCAGAATCCCCGCGCCGCTTCCCTTCTCGTCGCCATCCTTCATCGAGTAGCTGGCAAGCTCCCGCATTTCTACGGCAAGCGCCACACACTTATCCGCTCGATAAGTACACGACGCCAGGTCCGCGATCGAGAGTCTCGTCGTCGGCGTAATCAAGACTGTTCGCGGCGGAGCCATACGGTCGAGCAGACAGAAAATCTCCAGCTTCGACTCCAGTTCATCCGGCACGCAGTCGATTACCACGTCGGCCTCGCGCACCGCATCTTCTATCGTGGAAGCAAACTTGACCATAGGCAATGCCGCCGGCCCCAATTGCTGGCGCAGATACTCCTGCGCATGGTGCAGGTTTGCGGGCATTATGTCTTCCATCAGCACCGTGTAGCCCGCGCGGGCCGCAGCGAGCGCGAGCCATCTGCCCAGAGGCCCAGCACCGATAATGGCAACTTGCATTGGATTCCGGATTACTTGGCTGCGAGTGCCTTGGCCACGTCGTCTGCGTTCGGGCTGGAGTGCTCCAGGTGATCGGCGATCCGTGTGCGCTCTTCAGCCGTGAGGGTGGGTATGAGCGCAAGAATGCGGCGCAGCGTCACCGCAACATCATCAATATAGTTCATCAGTCGAATGGCTTCACCAGACAGCGGCATTGGGGTCCTCTTGATTGAAGTCAGTCCCCATTGTAGGCGGTAGGGCTGCTGAGGGAAAGCGCGCCGGATGAGCGATGACCAGGCCTGCTTCTGGAAAATGCGGCCCTACTGGTCAAATCGCATGAGTGTGGAGATCATTCCCTTTGCCAGGTCGTCGGTCTGCTCTGTGAGCAAAGTCGTTTGAGAGAACCACGCGGTCGCGTCCACGCCGTCACGGTCCTGCACCACCAGCTCGTATACGCGCTCGAATCCAAGCACTTTCCCGCTGAAGGTAACCTTCTTTCGGTCGGGATCAAACTGGATCAAAAATCCCTCTTCATCTTCGCGACGGATTTCCAGACGATTTGGATCGGGCATGGCCCCACGCAAAACAGTGCGGCTCGCTTTGGTGTTGACGCTTTCGCAACGAATCGACATAACCTCGCACAAGGCGTTCCATTGGTGCGGAAGCTGTCGCACCAGGAGCGCTGCCCTGCCGTCCGCCTTCCGTTTTTCCTCAACGGCAACGGCCCGCTTGGGCTCGTAGTTCTGCAGCTCTTCTTCTTCCCAGGTCAAGGCGCGCTTTTTCTCGGGCGCAGCAAGACCGTCCACTGGCTTCGTTACCTCGGCGATGCGTTTGGAAATCGCGTCAGATGCGGTTTGGGCTTGGGCTGTCGTAGGCATAGGGGTTTCTCTTCCGATGTTAGCCCAGGTCTGCTCTTCAACAACTGCCACTACCGTGCAGGGTAACGGTACTTTTTGGTGATGCTTCGTTTCGAAGCAATGGCTCTATCGATGGCCGCCTGGCAGGCAGAAGCCTTGCAGTCGCATCAAAAGTTCTACCGGACTTACTGTGACAATCAGAGGCGGCAGCTGGCCTTCTAATTTCGTAGAACCAACCGCCTCGCGCAACCGTCTCCATATCAGTTGTCGCAGTTTCGCATCTTGGTCAAGGTTCACCCATAGATGACGAAACGGAGGCGTGAGCGTGAAACGGGTCGCAAGGTTCGCAGGCTTTGCTTTCATCGTGTGCGCAAGTGGGCAGAGTTTCGCCGCCCCCGCGCAACCAGATTCAACAAGCACAGACTTAACAACCCTCCCCATCGGCACGAAGATTGAACTCGCCGTCACCGCACCTGTCTGGGCTCGCACCGCAAAAGCCGGAGACGCTCTCTACACGCAGGTGGATTTTCCAGTCACCGCCGGAAAGGTCATCGCCATTCCAGCCGGGACCTATGTGCAGGGTGCGATTCAGTCCATCGCCCGGCCATCGCGCTTCAAAGGTCGCGCTCAAATTCAAGCGCTGTTCACGACCCTCATTTTCGCGAATGGGTACGCGGTCCCGCTGCCCGTTCTCTCGACAGCCGCCAGTCCGGCACAACCAGCGGCAGATCCGCTTCAAACCCAGGGTGCAGCCTCGCCACTTTCGCCAACGGTAATGGACTTGACCGTCAACGTCAGTTCTTCGAATGATCTGCTGCTCGATAACGGCACGCAATTCGATATAACACTCGCGGCTCCCATTTCGCTTGACGCAAGACAGGTCGCGGCCGCGATTCCGCTCAGTCGCACGGTCGACCTGGGCAAGTTCAAATCGGCAACCCTGTGCCGTCCAACCCCCGGCACGCCTGGCAGCCCCGGCACCCCAGACACCGTGATCCCCGGCTCACCGGGAACTCCAGATACAACCATCCCCGGCGGCCCAGGTATGCCTGACACTGTCATCCCAGGGACTCCGCCGACACCTCCAACCGTAATTCCGGGAATCCCCGGCACATCGGGGTTTCCTGGAAGTAACTGCCCCGGACCGCCAATTGTGACATCGAGCGTACCCGTTCCATACAGCGCGCTTCGCAGCCCAAACTCCTCATCCACGAACAACCATTGACGCTTTAGCCAAACGGGAGACAAACCATGCGGCTTAAAATTGTTGCCTTCTTCCTGATCGCCTCCATCAGCGCTGCACAAACGCCTACCATTCCGCAGCCTGTCGATCCCGCGGCGACCACCAACACCATCACAGTGCCCATGGGAACCCTCGTTGCGCTCAACCTCATCACCTCCATCAAGAGCAAATCCACCAGGCCGGGCGATCCGGTGCGCGCTGTTGTGGCGTTCCCTCTCGCAATCGGAACGCGCGTCGCCATCCCAGCAGGCACTTACGTTGAAGGAATTGTCGACAAGGTGAATGCGCACCCAAGAGCCGGTAACTCAGCGACCGCACAACTTCGGTTCACCCGCCTTCTTTTCGCGAACGGCTACTCGGTTCCGCTGGTTGCCACAAACGTGCAGGCTAAATTGTCTGTTCCGGGCGCGGAAACACAGCCAACGTATCTGCTCGCAGACGCCCGCGACGGCGCGCCATACCTCGGCAAGGCGTTCGTCGCTGAAGGCCAGAACCCTCCATCGCTTCCACCGCTGCCGCCGCTGCCCTCCGTAGGACCGTCTCCCGGAACCCTGGCAGGCATCGGCATCGGCACAGGCGTAGGCATTCTCGTGCTCTCCCTCGTAATCGGTCATCACCACGCCGGCAGCACCGACTTCATCCTCTTCGATGCGGGATGGCAATTCCAGATGTCGTTGCAGGAAAATCTCACACTTGATGCCGCACAAACCTCCGCCGCTGCGGCCACGGCGCGATGAAGCTCGAAATTGCGGATCTAGTGTCCTGTTTCTAAAATTCGCATCAGAATTGATCTGTCATCCTGAGCGAAGTTTGGCCGGCTATTCGGCCAGGCGGAGTCGAAGGATCTGCCGTGAAAATTCAGACATCGGTACGAACCAGGGTGCCCCATCCAAGCTCCGCTTGGGTGGGAAAGCACAATCTCACCAGCAGCGATTTTCATTCTTTCCGAGTGTCGCGCAGCGACATGAGTGACTGCCGTGAAAATTCAGACATCGGTACGAACCAGGGTGCCCCATCCAAGCTCCGCTTGGGTGGGAAAGCACAATCTCACCAGCAGTGATTTTCATTCTTTCCGAGTGTCGCGCAGCGACATGAGTGACTGCCGTGAAAATTCAGACATCGGTACGAACCAGGGTGCCCCATCCAAGCTCCGCTTGGGTGGGAAAGCACGAACTAACTCCGCAATCACGCGCGAAGCGCGGCTAACTCCGATAACCCGTCAAGCCCCCTTCGCGAAAATTCCCGCTAACTCCCTCATTCCACTCGCAAAAAACTTCCCGCCATTTTGCAGGTAATTATCCCCTCCCGGCGCACAATGGAATCGTGATTGAATCCACCAGTTCCGTGATCGTGCGCATGGCGCCCGATACCTCCGCCAGCACCGCCTGTCCGCTAAGTCCAATCCGCAGAAACCTCTATAGCGATCCCCAAGCCTCACAGATCTTTAGCGCCACCCTCGTCTGCAAGTCAATGTAAATAAAATCTTTACCCAGAGAGAGTGAGTAATAGGGCCAAGGAGTCACGTCCATGTTCATCGAATGCCGGCATATACCGCCGGAGCGCAGGTCCCCCTCAATCAGGTCTTCCGCGGGCACTCTCCAGAAGCGCCAAGGCGGCCCACCCTCCCACAAGGAATGGACCGCCTCATCGCATTCCGGACTAACCGTCCTACCCGCCGGAAACTCAAACCTCTAATCCCTATTCGCTGTTCTCGCCTACTGGTCCCGTTCACTGATCACTGTCCACTGTTCACTGTCCACTGTCCACTGTCCACTGTTCACGGCTCTCTGTTCACCGTCCACTGTTCTTAAAGTGTCCTCTTGAACAGCGGCGTTGCAATCAGCAGCGTGCCGATCCCAAACAGAAACAGAAACAGTAAATCTCCCCGAATCGCAACGAACCCGCCATCCTTCAGCAGGATCGCCTTGAACCCATGAATCGCATACGTGAATGGATCGACAATCGCGATAGCCCGCAGCCACTTCGGAAACGCCGCGATCGGATAAATCGCACCCGAAGGAAAGAACAGCAGCGTATTCAGCACCCCAAACATCGCGCGCGGCACCAGCGGATCGTCCACCCGCACCATCATCAAAAACATCATTCCGTTGAACGCGATCGACACTCCCACGATCAGCAAGAACAGCTGGAACAATGCGAGAGGGTGAAAAATCGTGCCCAACCCCGCCATCAGCGATCCAATCACTGTCAGCGAAATCCCCGCCAGCACCGCCTTGATGGCGCCGGCCGCATTGAGTCCCATCACCAGTTCAAGCTTGCTGATCGGTGTCACCAGGTATCCCTCGTGCACACCGCGCGCCTTGTCGTCGATATAAAGCATCCCGCCGCCGATCATCACCGAGATGTACATCGCAAGCGCAATCGACCCCGACAGCAGGTACTTCATGTACTCGACGTAGGGATACAGCTCGACAATCTCCAGCGCGATATTCTTCACCACCCGATCCTGGATCACTGGCTGATTCAGCGCGTCGATCAGCGATTGCATCTCCGATTCAAGGCTGCCGCTCATAAACTGATCGGAGTTGTCGACCACCAGCCCGATCCGTGGTGCATCCTGCGAATAGACGCGCCGCGAATACTGTGCCGGGATGATCACAGCCGCATCCACCTTCCCGGTCCGAACATCCTCCCGCGCTTGTGTTTCATCGTCGTAATTGACTGTCGTGAACGTTGCAATGTTCACCGCAACCGAATCGAACGCCTCGCGAATCCTCAACGCTTGCGGGCCATGATCGTGGTCAACGACCGCCACCTTCGCCCCGCGAATCTTCCCGCCAAAAGCATTTCCCAGAATGATCAATTGCACCAGCGGCAACATCATCGACATGATCATCAGCACCGGCGAGCGGAAAAACTTCCGCATTTCGCGCTCGACAATCGCCATAAACCTGTTCATGGTTGTGCTCCCGGACGCGGCGGCATCATGAAGACCGACTTCACCTGCTCATCGCGCAATTGCCTGCCCGTGTAGTGCACAAAAACGTCATCGAGCGATGTGTTCTGCACGCTCAGCGAAGTCAGCTGCTCGCCCAATGCCTTCGCCATCTCCACCAGCTCCGTCGTGGTCTGCGATCCATTCGACGTCAGTACGCGATAAACGCCCGCTGATTGCGATTGCACCTCCGTCACATCCGGAAGGGCCTCCAGCCGCGCCTTCCACTCTGCATCCTCACGATTGAATTGCACTTCAACCACATTCGATCCCGGCACGCTCTGCTTCAACTCCACCGGACTGCCCAATGCCACCAGCGTTCCGTGATCGACAATCGCAATGCGGTCGCAAAGCCGGTCGGCTTCTTCCATGTAGTGCGTCGTCAACAGCATCGTCAGGTTGCGCGTCTTCTTCAGATTGTTCAGCATCTCCCACACCGCGATGCGCGAGACAGGATCGAGTCCGGTTGTCGGCTCGTCAAGAAAGAAAATCCGTGGATCATGCACCAACCCACGCGCAATCTCAAGCCGCCGCCGCATGCCACCCGAAAGTGTCTTGGTCTGCGCACTCCGCCATTTGGTCAAGTCCACAGCTTCCAGCACATCGGTAATATTCTTCTCCCGCTGCGCCCGCGGAACGCTGTACAGCTTCGCATAAATACTCAGGTTCTCTTCGACCGTTAGATCCTGGTCGCTAGTCAGCGCCTGCGGAATCACCCCGATCATTCGACGCACCGCGTCCGATTCCTTGCTCACATCGTGGCCACCCACAATCGCCTTCCCGCTCGTCACTGGAATCAGCGTTGTCATCATCCGGATCAGCGTGCTTTTCCCGGCACCGTTCGGCCCCAGCAGTCCGAAGATCTCTCCGTCAGCCACGGTGAAATTCACGCTCTTCACTGCTTCGAAATCGCCGTATTTCTTGCAGATGTTCTCCACGCGAATCGCAGCCGACGCATGGCCATGCAAAGGGTCCGGCGTAGGGGTGACGGTATGTGCGTGCGACGTCATTGCTTCACCAGCTTGTTCTTGGGCACGTAGACCTCAGCAGTCATCCCCGGCACAAACTTCTCATCCGGGTTATCGATCAACAACTTCAGCCGCACGGTTCTGATGTCGCGCTTGCGGCCGCCGTTGATGTCGCGCTGCGTCGCAAAATCCGCCTCCGCACTCTTGGCAATCACCTTTCCCTGCACCGACGCGCCGCTCGGCATCACCACCCGCAGGCTGTCGCCAACCTGCACAGCGTCGGCCTGTGTCTCCGGCAGCGGAGCATATACCCAGGTCTGCGTCAGGTCCATAATCGTCGCGATGGTCCCACCCGCCGTCAACACCTCGCCCTGTCTTGCCGCCAGTACATTCACCGGCCCTGAGACAGGCGCAAACACCCTGGCATATCCAAGCTGCACACCAGCCTGATCGGCCAGCGCCTTCGCGTTCTGCACGATGCCCCGCGTCGATGCCACGGTTCGCGCTGAAACCTGCGCCAGCAACTCATGCGCATGCGCCTGCTGCAGCGCCGCTTTCGCTGCCGCCACGTTCGCCTTCGCCGTCTCCACTGCTGCCTCGGCAGCATTGAGGCTGGTTACGGCTTCGTCCTTGGCCTGGTCGCTCGCAATTCCCTGCTTGGCAAGTGCTACCGTGCGCGTCGTGTCTGCCCTCTGGTGCGCAAGATTCGCCTGCGCCTGGGCAAGTGCTGCCTCGCTCGCCTTCACCTGCGCCTCGGCATTGGTCGCCGCACTCGACACTTCGCCTTCATTCTGCCGCTGTGTCTCAACTGTCTCCGCCAGCTTCGATTGATCGCTCTGGACATTGGCCTGGGCCGCTTTTTCGGCCGCCGCCAGATCGTCGCTCTCCACAATCGCAATCAGCTCGCCGGCCTTCACCGTCTGCCCTTCGTCCACACTCAGCGTCTGAATGCGTCCGGGAATCTTCGCGCTCACCAGCACTTCATTCGCATCCACCGTACCAATCAGCTTCAGGTCACCCGAAGTGCGGGCGGTGAACAGATACCATACGAACGATCCCAGCGTAAGCAGCCCGAGGATCATGAAAACTCTATTTCTTGCGTTCATCGTTTCTCCCAAAGAGATGCCGCGTACTCGGCAGTTCCGGCATGGGCGTATCTGCAAGCACGCGAGCCGCTAATTCAGCGCCATGGGCGCGGTCGATAAAGACTGCCTGTCCCAGAAACTCCACCACCGCACGCCGCCGAGCCGCCAAGGCATCGGGCGCGAAAGGCTCAAATGGCATCAAGATCCGCCAAACCGGCGCTGCTAGAAAATAAAAAACATTCGCGCCGAGCGTAGCCAGATGAATCTGCAGCCAGTCGACGTCGATCAATTCGCCCGATGCAATTCCCTCGCGCATCATCGACTGGTACATCGTTTGCAGCGGAGCAAAAACCCGCTTCACTAGCACCGGCAGAGCATCCGACTCGCCCTGGTGCATGCGCATCATCTCCTGCTGCATCAGGCTCTGAAACTCGCCCTGCGCCAGGATGCGGTCAAAATGGTTAAGTGCGGCTCTCAACAACCGCTCACCCGGCGAAGCATCGCGGAGAAAAACAGCCATCGACAGATCCCGTATCTTCGCCGAAATCATCTCCACCGCGGCAATGTAGAGGTTCTCCTTGCTGTCGAAGTGGTAGTAAAGCAGCGCCTTGTTCACGCCCGCGGCCGCGGCAATCTGGTCCATGCGAGCACCTGCCATCCCCAGTGCGCTGAACTCACGCAAAGCCGCATCGAGAATCCGCGCACGGGTTTCGGAGGATCGGTCAGTGGATACGGATGCGTTTTGGATATCAGGATTCATCTTGACCAAATAGTTAAACTAACTGGTTAGTAAAATAACCGAGCCAGCAGAAAATTGCAAGGAAGTTTCATGTAAGAAAATCTTGGAATTCTGGATGGTGTGAGTAAAAATCAGCTCGGGCGCGAACAAATTGTCAAATTTCTAACCTTTTTGGAGAGTCTATGGGAAAGGTAGAGGCGTTCGCAGCTGCACGAAAGCTTTTGCCAGGCACTCAGAGGTTCGACTCGATGGAAGTCTCATTTTCCGCCGGTGATATCCAGCCAAACCGCTCCCAGACAGCTATTTACGCGAAACCGGGTGAAATTGGTCCTGAAAAATGCGCTTCTCTTGCCCATCGTCAGGACTCATTTCTGCTCGAGTCAGTAGCATGCTCTTCGTCCCGAACTATGTGAAAGCTATCATGCACAGCGCTGGCTGCGGTTCCCAGGTCTCAGCGTGGAAACTGAACGGGAATTCCCAGGCAGCCATCAGACTCCAGGGTCCGCTACAGGACCGGCGGGCATCTGGACTTCGTAGAGCCCTTCGAATGCGACTTCACCCTGGAGCCGATCGACAAGCTGTGCGATGGTCCGGGTGAGGCGCAGGAGAGCGCGTTCGCGTTCGGAAAATTCGGTTTCGATTTTTTCCGGCGAAGCATCGAGGCGATCGACGATGCTTGCGATCGAGCCGGGGGGATGAGTGCGCGTGGCAAGCTGGTTCTCGAGGCTCTCCGCGATATGCAGGAATATGCGCGAGCATTCAAAGCGAAAATCGTCCTCGAATGCGGTAAATGACCGGGACTTCAAATCGGTCGTGGCAAAGATGCGGAACTGAAGGAGCGGGGCTTCGAGCAGATAAACGCTGCGCAGGGGAGCCTGCCATCGCCGGATGCGGTCGCGAGCCGCCATATCCCCTGCACGCAAGGGTCCGGTTTCAAAGGGGACGGCGTCGGACTGGGCGTTGACTTCGCCGAAGTGGCGATAGACGGCATCGCGCTGGCGGCGAATCTTGAGAATGGCTGCCGGGTCATCCGCACGCGGTGTGGATGAGAAGAGATCTGCCAGCAGGCGAAGATTGGCGACAAAGATGCGCACCATTTCGTCGGCAGCGGAGCGGGAAAGTAGCCGCTCGAACACGAGCCACATGATGGTGATGCCGAGCAAGACGCCGAGGACGCGGTCGCGCGCGATAGTGAGATTGGTCTGGATGGAAAAGTCGCTGAGGTGGATGAGGTAGAAGGCGAATGCGAATTGCAGGCCGGCGTAGGAGAGCCGTGTGCTCGATGTCCCGATCCACGCGGCGACAAAGGTTGCGGTGGCGAACAGGATCGTGAATCCACCGATGGAATCGAGAAAGGGGAGAACGAAAATCTGGGATCCGAGGCCGAAGATGACTCCGCCGAGAACGAATCCCGCCATGCGGAGGATCTGTTTCTGACGGGAAGAGCCGATGGTGGTAAGTGCAGTGAGCACACAGGTGGTGACGGAGGTAGAGAGGTTGGGCCAGTCCAACGACACATAAAAGATGTAGCAGAGCATGGACGCCGCGGTTCCTCCCAGGATGTAGCGCAGATGCTCGGGATTGGAGAAGGCGTCGGGGATGAAGATGCGCGTAGTATCGGGCGGGTCCTCGATGCTCTGAAGGGCCGGATCGGGAGAGTTCTCTTCGCTAAAGATGGAGGGCATGAGCGAGACCATGGATTCAATCTCAGACATGAGCGGGGTGCCAGGACTGGGCCGGGGCTCAAGGACTGCCTCGCAGGGTTGGCCGTGGGTGTGAAGGCAATGGCGGATGTCGGCGATGCTTCGAGTCAGGCGCTCGGCGCGCTCCTCAAGCCCGGGCAGCAAAGGATAGGCGTCGGCGAGGGCGGCAGCAAAATCAATGGAACGCCCCACCTGGGATACCAGGGCACTCATGCGGGTGCGATAGAACTGCGAGTAGCTTCCGCGGGCCACGTGACGCCGCAAGGCGCCGGCTCCCACCATGGCAAACTGCGGAAGGCGCGCGCGTGTGGCGGCGGAGATGGGCCGTGCCGCAGCGTAATCCGCCATGAGGTCTTCAATCAGGGCAAGACGTGTATCGAGGCCATCGATCAGGTCGTCGCGGCCATGCAGCGCGTAATAGACGACTTCGACGCATAGCGTTACGAGCGCACCAATGAGAGTGGCAGCGACATTCCACAAAGTCAGTTCGACATTTCTTTCCGCAGGACCGGGCAGGTACCAGATGCCGACAACGTTGGCAACGACGAGCGCCATACCGGAGGCGACGGCGTAATTGGCGAGGCAACGGAGCAGAAAGAAGACGATGAACAGGCTGCCGGCCACCCACAGAAAATGCGTCTCGGGAGTGGAAGCGAACAGACGTGCGCCGATGGGGATGAAGAGGGTTCCGAGAGCAAACGCGGTGATCAGGAAGATTGCCGAGCGGGCGGTGGCCACCAGGTTTTCACGCGAGAAGATGAAGGCGGACAATGCACCCACGACACCTCCGGGAATGCGGAAGGTGACGATGAGAATCATGGTCAGGGTGGCGGCGATGACGATGCGTGCGACGAGCGCCCCGCGGCCGGGATAAGGCGCGAGTTCGTTCTTGAGGAAGTCGGGGAACCACTGGTTGAAGTGTTCCTCGTGCGGGATGTGGATTGCCTCGGAGGCCATCTCTATTCCCCGATCTTCGGAGGCGCGTTGCCGCGGATGATGACGACCGCGGATTCGCCGAGGCGAAAGACGTCAGTGGGCTGGTCCTGAATTCGCACGCGCACGGGAAAACGCGAGGCCAGATGCACCCAGTTCAGGGTGCGCTGGACGTCTGGAAGGCCTGGCGCGGTGATATGGCCGACGATGTCGCTGTCGGGCGTGACTCCGAATCCGACGCTGTCGACGACGCCTTTATAGCGAACGCCGGGACGGGACATCACATAAACGTCGGCCGCCATTCCCGGCTGGATGCGGCGCAACTGGGTTTCGCGGAAATTGGCGATGACCCACCAGACGCGCGTGTCGATGAGGGTGAAGATGTGTTGGCCCGCGGTTGCGTATGCTCCCTGGGAAAGGGTGAGGTTGGTGACACGGGCATCGAAGGGAGCGAGGATGCGGCAGTTGTCGAAGTTGTATTTTGCCGTGTCGATGGCAGCCTGCTTGCCGAGAATCTGTCCTTCGAGCGGCTCGAGCGTGGTGACGTTGTGCGTTGCCTGCTGGACTTGCTGGTGGCTCTGATCAAGCAGGGCCTGCACCTGTTTGTACTGTGCCTGGGAGGCGAGGAGGCTTGCCTCGGCCAATTCGAGTTGCGATTTGGCCTGGTTGGCGGCCTGCGTACGCGAAATTTGCAACGTGCGCGCCTGGTCTACCTGGTCGACGGTGACAAACTGGCGCGCCAGCAGCGGTTCAATCCGGTGGAGATTATTCGAGGCGTACACGAGCTCTGCATCGGAGCGGTCAACGGCGAATTTGGCGCCGGCAACATCAGCCTTGGCCTGTTCGATGGCAGCGGCGGCGCGGGCAACGCCAGCCTCGGAGCCAAGTACACTCGCCTTGGCCACGTCGATGCCACTCGATTTGGCGGCGATGATACGGCGCTCGTCGCTGATCTGGCCTTCGAGCGCCTGCTGGTCGGAGCGGGCGCGGGCTAGCGCATAGGCATAGGGGCGTTCGTCGATATCGAAGAGCGGATCGCCGGCCTTCACCTGCTGATTGTCGGAGACATACAAGTGGGTCACGGGTCCGTTGACGAGCGGGGCCATGCCGATGTAATTCGCGAAGACTTCGGCATCATCGGTGCGCGGATTGGCATTGACCTCGTGAACGACCAGCAGCGAGATGAGAACCGTACCGATCATCACCGCGATGCTGATGGTGCGGCCGACGATGTGAAGGCGGTTGTGCGATGGGTCAGAGGGCATCGTTCCTCCTCGAATCAACGAAACAGGAGATCAACTAAACAGGATTAGCCAAAGCGAGCAGGCAAAAAAGAGCGCGAGACACGGATAGACAACCACAGGCCAGAGCAGTTCCTTGTCGAGCGCGAAACGGGCGAAGATGCGATTGGCGATCGCGGCCAGAAGGATACCCGCAACCAGGCAGATGAGCCAGGACGGGAAGAAAGATCCGAGGATGTTGAACGTGGGTGAGCGGCCGCACCCTGTGAGTGCAGCCACGAACAGCGCTGCCGGGAGAGTCAAAAATCGTTGCACGCGATTCACGTTTTTGCGTCGCTCCATTCGCATGAGTTCGGGGTTAAGGGCCTGGGCTCCAGTGCTGGGTTTGAACAAGGTCGCCGGTGCGGAAAGCGAGGTTGGTGACCTGGAGTAACAACTGCGTGCGCGCCGCGATGTCTTCGGAACGGGCCTGCGCCAAGGACTTTTGTGCGGAAACGACATCGAGTAGATTGCGGACGCCATAGCCGTAAGCTTCATGTGCCGCTTCGTACGATTGTTGCGAAGCGGCCAAGAGCGCAGCCGCCGCTTGTTGTTGCCGCAGCGCTGTCTGCATTTCGGAGTAAGCTGCCCATACCTGGTTGGCAATTTGGTCGCGAAGCGCGTCGATCTCGGCTTGCGCAGCTTTTTTGTCGGCTGTGGCCCGGGCGATGTTGTATTCACGCCGCGCACCGTCGAAGAGGATCCATTTGAGCTCGAGTTGCGCGTTCCAGGCTTCGCCTTGTGCGTAGTGTCCTGGAAAAAGGTCTTGCTGTCCGTAGGCCCGCGCCAGGCCTCCATCGCCTGTGAAGCTGAGAGAAGGAAAGTAGCTCGATCGAGCCTGTTTGATGGAAGCATTGGCAGCACGTACACGCGCTAATTGCTGGAGCAAATCGGGGCGCTGGCCGAGGGCCCGATCGATCTCCTGATCGACGGAGGCGGCTATGGATGAAGGAGGCTTCAGTTCGTCAATGCCCTGGACTTTGAATACCGTGCCTGGCGCGAGTCCGACCGCCGTAGCAAGATCGCCGCGAGCGATGTCGACCGCTCCGGCGGCGGCCTGCCGGTCGTAGTCCGCCTGGGTACGCGCGGCGGTGGCTTCGAGTTCGTCGGGCTTGGTGGCGAGCCCGTTGGCGAGGCGTGCCTTTGCGTCCTCTTCGATGGTTCTTGCGTTTTCGAGGCTGACTTCCGCTGCCTGGCGCTGGCCTTCGGCGTTGAGGAGGCGGTAGTAGGCGGATGCGACCTGATAAATGACGCGGCGATGGGTATCGTTGAACGCGAGATCGGAAGCCAGCAGATTGGCTTTGGCCGCGTCGATTTCTCCAATGCGTCCGCCGATGTCGAAGACCAAATACTCGACATGGAGAACGGGTTCAAAGATGCCTTCCGTCTGGCGGTGAAAGAATTCGCCGACGAGGGCCGCGTCACGAAGGGTGACGGCAAGTGCAACTGCAGACATGGTGGGATAAAGAGCGCTGCGGGCAATGCCCAGAGTGGCAGCCTTCGATTTTGCTTGCTGCCATGCGACGCGCGTCTCGGGGTTGTGCTGCTGGGCCAGGTCGATCAACTCGGGGAGTGTATAGGTCTTGTCGGGAACGAGATCGACAGCCTCTTGTGGGCGGACGGCGAGTTCATGTTCCAGAGCCTGAACACCCGTAGGTTGCCAGACGGCGCCCGATGCAGGCGGGGCGCTTTGCGCTGCAAGACGGGCGTGCAGCACGGCCGACGCGAGGATTGCAATTGTCGTAACCCGGCCCGTCGTTGTCATGCGTGCATGATAACGTAGACCCGTCCGAGCACAGGGAAAATCAACTGGCAGTAGTCCCCAGAAACTGAATCAGGAGGAGCAGTCGCATCAAGCCGATACCGGGACTGCACTCAACGTGCGGTTTTCTTTCGTCGCCGCCGCTCGCTCTCCTTCATCATTTCGTTCAAATCCGCAGCCGGACCTATCACAATCGGTCCAAGTCCATACTTGAAGCCTGGAAGCTGTGAGACAAGCTGAATGGCGTGATTGAGGTCTCGCGCCTCAAAGATTTGAAGGCCGCCGAGCTGTTCCTTGGTTTCCACATAGGGTCCGTCGGTCGTTGCGACTTTGCCGTTTTTCCAGGACACAGTCAGCGCGGTCTCCGGAGGCTGAAGAGCTACTTCGGCAACAAGATGTCCGTTGGCGCGCAGATGGTCGTTGTGCTCAAAGCATTCGTCGAGCACTGAAGGGCTACCGTCTAGCCTGGGGCCGACATTGTTCACATGAACAATTTCGATCGAGCCCCTCACAGGATGCACCTCGCGCCACCGATTTGTCTCAATGACGATTTACTATAGCCTTCATCCCATGTCCGACCGAATCTCAGGCACCGAACCGATCCTATGCGCCCCGCTACTTCGCCATGTCGACGGAAAGCTGATTCAATTGCTGCGCGATCTCCGCCCCGCAGAATGGGAATTGCAAACCATTGCGCCCGCCTGGAAAATCCGCGACGTGGCAGCTCACCTTCTCGACACGGTGCTTCGCAAGCTATCCATGGTCCGCGATCATTGCTTCGTCGAAACGCCTCAGATCCGCTCCGACCAAGACGTCATCGACCTCGTCAATCGCCTCAATCGCGAAGGCGTCACGGTCTATCGCCGTCTCAGCCCGCCTGCTCTGATCGGCATCATGGAAATGGCCTGCCGCCAGAACGCCGACTTCCACGAATCCCTCGACCCCTTTGCGCCCGCCGTCTTCAACGTGAGTTGGGCCGGAGAATCCACTTCTCTCAATTGGTTCGATACCGCGCGCGAACTCACCGAGCGATGGCACCACCAGCAGCAGATACGTCATGCCACCGATCGTCCCGGCATCATGACGCCGGAACTCTACCATCCGGTTCTCGACTGCTTCGTGCGTGGACTTCCCTACGCCTTTCGCGATGTTGATTCGCCAGTCGGAACCGCGGTGCAGCTTGATATCTCCGGCAACTGCGGAGGGAGATGGCTTCTTTCGAAAAACAATCCACTTTGGGCATTCGTATCATCATCCGCGAATCCGCCCGCCGCCAGGGTCATCATTCCGCAGCAAATCGCCTGGCGCGTATTTACCAAGGGAATCGACCGCAATGAAGCCCTCGCGCTCTCGACCGTCGAAGGAAACACCACTCTCGGCGAACGCATCTTTCATCTCACGGCCATCGTCGCTTAACGACGCCCGCAAACCCCGTCTGCTTGGCCACGCACCGCGATTCACGCGAAAAAGTTAACATTGGTTTTTGAATCTGATTGGTTTGACAAGGCAGCCGATTGATCATCGCTCCCTTGGGGCTCTTCGGCTTCCTCCGGGTCTTCCTCTTCAAGCCCGCGCTCCGGCGGGTGATCTTTCCCGTCATAGGCGTCGTCTTCCATACGGGCAGCAGGATAGAAGGCAAACGGCGGCTGGATCTCACTCTCAGCCTTCGGAGTGCTTGCCGCTCCTATCGCTCGAACCTCGCGTATCGGGCCGATTTCCATAGAATTCACCGGACTGTCTGTTTAATAGTTATCGGCGGAAACGAGCAACACTTTAGAAAGAAGAGTCAGAATCAAACCTGCTGTCGCTGCGCAAAGCCCCCCAGAGACTACTCATGCCCGCCATGTTGGCGAAGGAATCGGGCTACGTCCTCGTGTTTGAAGAACACCGCTGCATGAAGCGGCGTCGCACTTGCTGTATCCCTGGCATTAATGTCCGCATGGTTCGCCAGCAATATCTTCGTCAGGCGAACAGATCCCGCTTCTGCCGCCATGTGCAAGGGCGTTTCTCCGTCGTCATCGGCAGCTTCAACTTCCGCGTGCCGTGCGATCAGAATTTTCACAATCTCTTCCTGCCGATAGAAAACCGCCGCATGCAGCGGCATTGCACCATGTGCGTCCTTGGCGTTGACATCGGCGCGATTTGCCAGCAGCAACTGCACGACTTCCTGCCAACCCTTTGCCGCAGCCAGGTGCAGCGGAGTGTCCCCATTTTCATCACGCGCAGCCACATCGGCGTGAAAAGACAGAAGAACGTTGGCCACCTCACGGCGCCCGTACAGAGCCGCGAGGTGAAGTGGAGTCGTCCCGTCTCCCTCTTTTGCCAGAGCCAGCGCTGGATTTGCTTCAAGCATCGCCCGCAGCGTCACTACGTCTCCGGCTGCGGCAGCGTCTTCAATCGTCGTGCAATGTGCGAGTGCACTCGAAGTCAAACCGACCACAAGTATGATTAAGCCCGGAACTCGTCGAAAGTGGAGTGCGCATTTGAGCAGTATCAGCGTACGCAGAGCCCCTCGCAGTTCCGCCCGACCCCAACGGAACTCACTGGGTAAAATTGATCTCTATTTGAAAGACGAAGAATATCGTTCTAAGGTTTACGATCACATGCGACGGCGAACACACGTGTATGCCATCTACGACCGCCAAATCGTGTCATCGTCTACCTAACTCCCTTTTTAAGACAGCACATCTCCGGATCCAGCAACCGCGGACCAGGTCCCTCGGCAGCCAGGCAATCCCAGGGGTTCCGAAGCGGGCAAGTTTCCAACGAGAGACATCCGCATCCGATACATCCATCCAACTGGTCTCTCAACCGCGTCAACCGCTCGATCCGATCGTTGAGACGCGCCCTCCACACGACCGACAGCCTTTTCCAATCCCCTGATGTTGGAGTTCGCTTCTCAGGCAGTGTTGCCAATGCTTCTCGAATCTCTTCAAGTGGAATTCCGGTTCTCTGTGCCACCTTGATCACCGCCACTCTGCGCAGCACCTCGCGCGCATAGCGCCGTTGGTTCCCGCTATTGCGCCAGCTGCTGATTAAGCCCTTCGCTTCGTAGAAATGCAGCGTCGATACGGCCACTCCACTCCGTGCCGCCACTTCGCCCACGGTAAGAGACAGGTGGATCTCCGGCCGCTGCCTCTTGTCGCCTGGTCGTGCAATCATCAATCTTCCCTCTTGACCTCAAGTTTACTTGAGGTTCTATTCTTGAGCCAGTGGAGGCAGCAAAATCTTATGGAATCACCAATCAGGGTCGGCCTGGTTTACGGATCGACGCGACCGGGCCGCTTTTGCGACACCGTTGCCCGCTGGGCCTCAGGCCAGATTGTCGCCCGTGAAGGTTTCGCCGTCGAGATCATTGATCCCGCGGCAGTCGAAACCGTGAGTACAGTCTCACTGAATGGCCGCGTCGCTGCATGCGATGCATTCATCGTCGTCACGCCCGAGTACAACCACGGCTACCCGGCTCCTCTTAAAGCGCTCATCGACTCGTTCGGGCCGGAATGGCACGCCAAGCCGGTCGCGTTCGTCTCCTATGGCGGAATCTCCGGCGGCCTGCGCGCAGTCGAACAGCTCCGCCTCGTCTTCGCGGAACTGCACGCCGTCACCATCCGCGACAGTGTAAGCTTCGCCGGTGCGTGGGAACAGTTCGATGCCAACGGCGCACTGCGCAATCCGGAGCGCGCCGAGCGATCTATGGACGCGATGCTCCGCCGTCTCCACTGGTGGGCTGTCAGCCTCGCGCATGCCCGCGACATCTGGCCTTACGCAAAAACCGTCTAGTGTCTGTCTCTAAGATTCGCACCAGAATTAAACTGTCATCCTGAGCGTAGTTTGGCCGGTGTTTCGGCCAAACGGAGTCGAAGGATCTACCCTGAAAATTCGGATATCGGCACGAACGAGGGTGCCCCATCCAAGCTCCGCTTGGGTAGAAAAGCACAATCTGACCAGCAGCGATTTTCATTCTCCCTGTGTTGCGCAGCGATATCCACGACTGCCGTTGCTCTTTGCGGCTTATACGGATCAATCCACGTCTCGGGGGCTGTGCGCAACACACGACTTCAGCGAAAGGGAGCCGCAGTGGCCAGCAGTGTTTCAGGCAGAAATGGAACGATCTTCCGCAGTTCGTTGCCCGCTCAATCCTTGGCGGTCGTACCATTCGCCGGAGGGATCATACGGTGTGAAGACGGGCAGAAAGACGCGAACGGTCGTACCTTGATCTCCCGCGTCTTGCCTGCTTTCAATCTCAATGCTGCCTCCGTGGCCTTCGACAAACTGCTTTGCAACGAACAAGCCGATGCCTGTACCCACAGTGCTTCGGGTCGTGAAAAAGGCCTCAAATACCCTTGGCAGATCACCTTCCGCGATTCCGACACCGTTATCCTGAATGGTCAGGACGATGCCAACCGGGGAATCTATCGCATCCTCGACGGAGATGGACAAGACGCCACCAGCCTGCATAGCGTAAATCGAGTTCATCATCAGGTTTGAGACCACCTGCATCATCTCCCCGCGACGCAGCACGATCTTCCTTGATGAATTAATCGCCTTCTTGATCTCAATGCCTGTAGCTGTACAGCGTGGCTCATAGATCGTGATTGCATTGAGAACGATCTCCCCGATTGAGGCACTGCTTGCCGGTGCATGTTCGCGATAATAACCAAGCGTCTGCTTGGCAATATGCGAGACACGCACGAGTTCCGTCTCCACTGACTGGTAGTAACTGATACCGGCCGGGTCGGTAATCATCGGACGAAGAAGGTAAATCAAGTTCATCACGGCTTCGAGAGGATTGTTGATTTCATGGGCGATCGTCGCCGCCAAGCGGCCGGTTGCCGCAATCTTCTCTGCCTGCAACAGGGCTTGCTCAAGCCGTTTGCGCGTGGAGATATCGCGCAAAATCTTGGACGCGCCGATAACTCGACCGTGCTCGTCTCTTATCGGAGAAACGGTGAGAGAAACATCGAGCAACTGACCGCTCTTGGTGCGGCGCACGGTCTCAAAGTGCTCGACTCGGCGTCCGGCACGGATATTCTCCATGATGTTCTTTTCATCGGAGTGAAGTTCCTCCGGAATAAGCTTCAGAATCGGCGCTCCGATCATCTCGTCCGCGGAATAACCGAAAAGACGCGTAGCGGCCGCGTTCCAGCTTGTAATGATGCCGTTCAGATCCTTGCTCACAATCACATCGTCAGAGGATTCAACAATAGCTGCGAGTTGGCCAAGGCGCTTGGAACTGTCTTCCAGCATCTGCTCCCGTTCAAACAGGCGATCCTCTGCCCTCTGATGTTCGGTGCCAAGCAACGCATAATCCTGTTTGAGCCTTAAATGTCGCTCGTTCAAATCGCGCAAGGAAATCATATCTTCTGAGATGCGACGATCAAGCCTGTTTTCCAGCACTTCGGCCGGGGCTGCAAGGACACACGCAGCGATGGCTTCATGGGTAGCCAGGAACTCCTTGATGTCGTCTTCCAGAACCAGTTCGGGATGTATCTCGGTCCAGTAGTGGGCTGTTCGAATAAATGCAAGAAGGAGTTTGGTGTACTCCAGCGTCTTCCCATCAAACACACATTTCAGGGCACGGAGCGCTCTCGGCGCATCCGGAGTTTTCAAGAAGACATGTGCTGCACAAGCAAAGATTGCTCTTTCCTCCGCGCTGTCCGGCTCTGGAGGCAAAGACAGCAGGCCCAGCCCTTCACACAAGGCAACGTGCTGATCGAGGTCGGATTCAAAAGGAAGATCCCGTCGGAGCAGCGGCAACACTTCATCTAGCGATTGGGGCAGACACTGAGGGTCGCCCGCCGGACGGCCTAACCCCACCAGGAATCCAAGATGTCTGGCGATACAGTAACGGACACTGCAGAAAAGGGATAAGTAAACAAACAACCTCTCCTTCAACAGGGAGGGCAACGGGTTGTCCAGGTACGCGAACTGAGCAAATCCCCACAGATTCTCTGTGATCTTCGGGTCGTCCGTGGTGAGCCGAAAGAAGTTGGGGAGAACTCCAAACCGTTCGAGAATTCTGGATTCCAGCTGACTACCCGTTTGTGCCATGCTCCCCCGTCTAAACACCCCCAGATTACGTCGCTTACAAACCTGTGAGCTCCTCACCACCGTGTAAATTGCGGCAGAGAGAACGATCGTACGCTCTTTGACCAGACAAGTCCGCTCGATTCCATATGAAGGTGCTATGGGGTCAGAGACGCTGGCTGACGAGAATTTCGATTCTTGGCAGATGCGGCTACCGCACCGCCAGCCATCGATTGCTACACTTGAATCATGCAGGATGAAATCGAGTTTCGCCGAGCGGCGGAAAGCGCTCTCGAGGCACTCAAGAAGCACCTGATCGCCCGCGAAGAAGAAGACGAAGCCGGCTTCGAGGTAGAGGAGCAGGGCGGCGTGCTGAACGTTGTCTTCGAAGAGCCCGCGGTGAAATTCGTGATCACACCGAACACCCCGGTGCGCCAGATTTGGATCTCCGCCCTCTCCACCAGCTTCAAGCTCGACTGGGATGCCGCATCCGGCACGTTCGTCCTGCCCCGTACCGGCGAGAAATTGATTCCGCTCGTTGACCGGCTCATCCACGAGAACAGGCAAATCTAGCACGGTTGCATAACTGGGTTTTGAAAGGTCACGGCCTTGGCCGTACCGCGATAAGCGCTCAAAAAAGTGGGGCCGCGCCTTTGCGCAGCCCCGCATATTTGGCCCTGGATGTCTCTACTGCAGCGAGTAAACCGTCTTCAGTTCCTTCTCAACCAGCGTATCCGGCAGTGGAGCATATGACAGCGCCGAAACCTGTCCTTCGCCCGACTTCAGAATCCAACTAAGCAGATCCTTCAGTACGGTGCGATTCGCCTGGTTCGCGCCCTTCACCGGAATTAGCAGATACGTGAAGCTCGAAATCGGATACGCATTTGCACCCGGAGCATTTGTAATCGACACACGATAGTCAGCGGGCATCTGCTTCACGCTCGCAGCCGCGTCAGTCACTCCCTGAATTGAAGCGGTGATAAAGTTCCCTGCCGGGTTCTTTACCGAGCCAAATGCAATTTTGTTCTGCAGTGCATAAATCAACTCGACATATCCAATGGCACCCGGCAGCTGGCGAACAAGGCCCGCGACACCTTCATTACCCTTGCCACCCACTCCCACTGGCCAGGATGGGGACGATCCTTTGCCAGGCCCACCGGCCCAATCCTTGCTCACCTTGGTCAGGTAGTCGGTCCAGATGAAACTGGTGCCGGAGCCATCCGAACGATGCACCACGATGATCTTCTGGTCCGGCAGCTTCGCATCCGGGTTATCTTTCGCAATTCTTGCATCGTTCCAGTTTGACACCTTGCCGAGATAGATATCCGCCAGGACGTCGGAGCTGAAGCGAAGCTCTTTTGCGCCCGGAACGTTGTACACCGGCACAACTGCTCCAAGCACCGTTGGAATATGAATCAGCTTTACCGGTGACGACGAGAGCATTTCGTCGGTCATCGGCATGTCTGACGCTCCAAAGTCGACCAGCCCTTTGGTCACCTGGGCGATACCGCCGCCGGAACCAATCGAGGCATAGTTAACCTCGACTCCGGGGTGCGAGCTACTGTATTCGCTGAACCATTTTGAGTAGATCGGGTATGGAAATGTTGCACCGGCTGCGGTTAACTTCTGCGCCTGGGCTACACTCATCGCCAAAACTAACAAACCCATTGTAAGCAAAGTCTTTTTCACGTAATCGCTCCCGTGCAGGATCACTGCCGTACTTCATTCTCTCTAGCGAATGTTACTGGGATTTGAAAAGCAGGCAGCTTTCTGATTTTTATCAACTTAAACGCCGTTTTGTGCTATTGCGGGGGCGTCGGCATGCTCATCAAGGCGGTGCTTTGAGGGGACAATTGGCAGAGTGAATAGAAACGTCGTTCCCGAGCCAAGTTCGCTCTCCGCACGGATATGTCCCCTGTGCGCTTGAACGATATGCTTCACAATGGCCAGTCCAAGGCCAGTTCCGCCAGCTTCCCGCGATCGCGCCTTGTCAATCCTATAAAATCGCTCAAAGATCCGGTTCAGGTGCTCCGATGCAATGCCTGGGCCAAAATCCCGCACATAAAACTCGATCTCTCCATCCAGCGCGCGCGCGCCTACCTGGATCCTTCCGCCCGACTTTCCATATTTGACGGCGTTTTCAATCAGATTCCCAAAAACCTGGTTCATTGCGTCGGGATCGACCATCACAGAAATATCCGGCGCTCCCGACGACTCCAACTCCACTCCCGAATCCACCACAAGGCCGCCGAGCGAATCAATCGCATCATTCACCATTTCACTCGCCCGCGTCGGCTGCATGGCAAGCTTGTAATCCGGGCTCTCGATCGTTGCCAATGCGAGCAAATCCTCCGTCAATCGGTTCATCCGCGTCGCATTCTTCAGGATCACCTGGAGGAATTCATTGGTCGTTGCCGGATTGGGATGCGGATCCTCCACGAGCGTTTCGACATATCCCTGAATCGACGTCAAGGGCGTGCGCAGTTCGTGGCTCACATTGGCAATGAAATCGCGGCGCGACCGTTCCGCCGACTCAATACGAGTCACATCATGCAGAACGGCGATAACTCCGCCGGTTGGCAGCGGAGCTGCGCTAATCTCGAAGCTCCGGCCCGCTGCCAGCGAATTCGACCGACCATACCGTACTTCGCGCGATTCCTGTGCGCTTTTCACACAGTCAAGCAGTTCCGGATCACGTACCGAATGCACCAGGGGGCGGCCAACGCGGATTTCAGTTCCAGCAATGCGCTTCATCACGGCATTTGACCAGCGGACCAGGCCTTCCGCCGTAACCGCAACCACTGCCTCCTGCATCGAGTCCAGCATCGTCGCCAGCTCGTGTCGGCTGCTTTCGATCTCAGCAAAACTCTGCCCCAATCGCTCAGCCGTCTGGTTCAGCGCGGCCTCCATCGCGGCCAGTTCACCTCCGCGCTCGTGCGCCAGGCGCGCACTCAAATCTCCTTGCGCGATGCGGTGTGCAAACGTCATCACCCGTTGCAGCCGCGCCGTGATACGGCTGGCCGCAAATGCTGCGATCGGCAGCGCTACAAGCAGCGCGATCAGCCCGGACCAGATGGCCTCCCGCCCCAGGCGATGCAGCGTCTCTCCCGCGGAGTGCTCCATCATCCGGCGCAGAATGATCTCCATTGCCGCTGTCTCAAACAGCAGCAGGAGCACGAACAGCGCCATCAATTTTGTGAATACTTTGCGCGTCAATTCAGGGCCTGCTCATGCCAGGATCCTGGCCTGCGGTCTCACTCACCCTTTGGGATCTCGAATCGATATCCGGCCCCGCGCACGGTTTTCAGGTAGCGCGGATTCTCCGGATCGACCTCGATTTTCTCACGGATGCGGCGCACATACACGTCCACCGAGCGGGGCGTGACAAAGCGTGCATCGCCCCAGACCGAGTCCAGAAGGTGGTCGCGGCTAAATACCCGCCCTGGGTGCCGGGCAAGGTAATCCAGCAGCCGAAACTCCGTGGCTGTCGTCGTCGTCAGATCCCCGCGGACCCTGAGCTGCATGGCATTTGCGTCGATCACAACTTCTTCAAAGCTGATCACCGACGGCGTAGTCGGGCGCTCAAATCGCCGCAGCACCGCCTTTACGCGCGCAACCAGTTCGCGCGTGGCGAACGGCTTGGTAATGTAATCGTCTGCGCCCAGCTCCAGCCCGAGTACCCGATCGTTTTCGCCTGCGCGCGCCGTCAGAAATATGATGGGAATCGTGGAAAGTGCCGGATGTGACCGCAGCCTCCGGCAAACATCCAGTCCATCGCCTCCAGGAACCATGATGTCGAGCAGAAAAAGCGCCGGAGGCTGGCGCTCGGCATCGGAAATCACGTTGTTCGGGGTATGGAAAATCCGGGGTGCAAATCCTGCGGCTTCAAGATGATGCTGTACCAGCCGCGCGATGTCAGTATCGTCTTCCAGTACAAATACGGTTTGGCTCAAACCGGAATGCCTTTCACTGGCGGCCGTTGGATTTTCAGTGCAGAGGCCGCTCAATATCGTTAACAGAGTAATTCAGGGAGGCAAACAAATTGCAAACGTTTGATGAATTTGAAACATCGGCCGGCCCCTGGTTGTCGTTCTTGACTCTATTCGGCTGCCTCTGCGACACTCGCTCCGCATGAAGCAAAGGGCTTCTGCCCGTCTCTCCTCCCTCACCGGTGCAGTTTTGGATGTCCGGCACACGCACGAAACCGGGCAACGGCAGTTCTAAGCTGTCAAACAACGACTGGAGGAACCCATGAAAAAGTACTTCGCTGAGTTGGTAGGCACATTCATCCTCGTGCTCTTCGGTTGCGGAACCGCCGTGGTCGCAGGGGACAAGGTTGGTATCCTCGGCATTGCCTTCGCCTTCGGATTAGCACTCATCGGAGCGGCCTACGGAATCGGGCCCATCTCCGGCTGCCATATCAATCCCGCCGTCAGCCTCGGGGTGTGGTCCGCGGGCAGGATGAAGACTGGCGACATGATCGGTTATTGGATCGGCCAGTTCATTGGCGCAATTCTCGCAGCTGGCGTGCTTTCGTTCATCGTTCGCGGCGTTGGCACCGGCTATGACGTGGCCACGAGCGGCCTCGGCCAGAACGGTTGGGGCCCTGGCTACCAGGGAGGATACAACGTCACCTCCGCCATCGTCTTCGAATTCGTGGCGACGCTCATCTTTGTAATCGTCATCCTCGGAGCGACGCAGAAAGCCGCTCCCGCGGGCTTCGCGGGCCTCGGCATCGGCCTGACCCTCGTTGTCATTCACATCTTCGGCATTCACATCACCGGCGTCAGCGTGAACCCGGCGCGCAGCCTCGGCCCGGCGCTCTTCGTTGGCGGCACGGCGCTCGCGCAGGTCTGGCTCTTTCTACTCGTTCCCAGCGTCGCCGGCCTGGTCGCAGGGCTACTGTTCCGCTTGAAATTGCTCGAAGCCGATGAGCCCATGCCGGAAATCAAGAACCGTCGCGGAGTCGAGAACGAAATCGCGGTTTAGCCGATTCGTCTCGTCTTTGCCAAAAACAAACAGGGAGATCTGCTTTCACAAATCTCCCCGTTTGACTATTTGAACCGGGTGTCCCATCCATGACGTAGTTTCATCGCGTCATGGATGGGAAAGCACGAACCCAATCGCTCACTTTGAGTCCGACCGCTCCAGCTCGGCAATGAACTCAACCACCGCCTCGCTCCAGCCATCGACGTGCATCCACGCGCCGTATCCAACACCGTTGCGGTTCGATGCTACGTTGATCACGTAGCCGCGGCCGCGCGGCGCCGGCACCTGGTCGTGCGACTGCTCGTCGGTGATGACCACCATGCGGTCGTATCCCTTCCGCATGTCGGCCTCAACCTGCCCGATCGCCTTTCCCAGGTACGTCCCGCCATGCGGCTGGCTCTGGTCGAGCGCGTCGCGCAACGCCATTCCACGACGCGACGCCACCAACTTCGCCTCGTTCGAGAAGGTGTACACCGTCACCTTCTCTCCGATTTCTCGAAGCAGGATCGCCAGTCCGTAAGCCGCATCCGTACGACGCATATCCGAGCGATGCGAAATTGCCGCCTCCATCGATCCGGAAACGTCAACCAGCAACACCGTGTGCCCCGGCAAACGCCCGGCACGGCCCTCAAGCGCACGAAACATCGCCGTCTCAAGCGCCTGCTCCCACTGCGGAACAGAACGAGCCGCAGCCAGAAAACGGAACGGCAAAACGCGGTCCGTCTTCATCGCAGAAAGCGCGGAAAGCACGAGCTCTTCGCTCACGGCCGCCCCCTGCATATTGCGCAGGTTACGCAGCAAAGCCAGCGCGCCAAGCTTGCGCTCAGCCAGCAAGCGCTCCCACACCTCGCGTTTCTCCACGCCGTCACGTCCGGTTGCCGACAGCGCAACCTCCCACGTATCCGGCGTGGCCAGCTGGTTCTCGGCCAGACGCTTCCACAGCGAAGCCTGCGCCCCGTCCACCGGCCGCGCATGCGACAGGAACAGCACGTCACGTAGACGCACCGCGCCCGCACGGTCATACTTGGCCAGCGCGTACTCGTCGAACTTGCAGAATGCCGAAGCCAGTCCCTTCTTCACCTGCGCCGACAACGGCTGACGTCCGCCCGCCCAGTAGATGGCGACAAACTCCGACAGCTCATCGGCACGCTGAATCACGCGCGTCAGCGTTTCCGCCACCAGTCCGCGATGCGTTGTCAGTCGCGCCATCTCGCGCACCAGTAACAGCGGCGCGTGACGCAGTTTCATCCGCTCGCGAGCCTCAACGGCCAGCGCCGCTACCTTCTCGGCAGCTACCTTCGGCACCAGTTCGCCGATACGTCCGGCAATCTGCACGCCATCCTCGTAGAACTCCCCCTCCCACAACATGCAGGAAAGAACCGAGCGACGCAGCGCCTGCTCCGGAGTGATCGCCTTGGCCGGCGCTCCCTCGTGCGTGCGCAAACGCGGACGCCGGTAATGCTTTGCAATGTTCAGACGCATCATGCGCCTCCTTTCCAAAATCCCTGCCGGGGAAAAATCGGGTGCGGCCTTTACACCAGGCTCGCGCCCGGCGGCAGGATTCGAACCTGCGCTACCGAAGATACAATGCTTCCTCGGTCCTCTACCACTGAAGTATCCGTACCCTGCGCCACCGGCAGTTTACCTTCTTTGATCAAACAGCACGCGCCGCTTCGTCTTCATCCTCATCGTCATCACCCGCCGGTTGCACCTTCGTCACCGCATAGAAGCCCTTCGTTTTCGCGGAGACTCGCACAGGGTCCACATCGATCGCCAATTTCGTCATCTCATCCCAGGTCGGCTTGCGCTTGTCGCTAAACTCGCTGCAGTCGAACACCGTAAACGGCACCACGATATTCGGACTCGTATTCATGCAAATCACCAGCAGATCCGAATCGCGATAGCCCGCGACCACTTGCCCCCAGTTGCAACTCTTGCACAGGTGCGCGCTTCCCACCGGAGTTCCATTCTTCACATTCAGCTTGCTCATAACGCTATCGCTTCTATCCGGACGCGCCGGAGGTTTATTGACCGGGGAACCAGCGAAAACGGCATTGTTCCGATGCTCTGCCATTGAGCTACCAGGATCTACACCCCGGGTGGGACTCGGACCCACAACCGCCGGATTAAGAAGTATCCGTCTTCTACACCACCGGCCAATGTGGTTGACTGTTAAAGCGCTCCCGATACGAGCGCGGGTCAAGAGAGCAGCCGGGGAACAAGCGGAAGCGGAACGTTAGGTGCCTTTGCCATCAGACCACTTGAGTTCACACTCAAGGCAGGACTCGAACCTGCATCCCCTCGTTGGACAGACGAAGTATCCGCTACCTACACCACCGGCTGAATGATTTCCTTCCTACAACATGTTTCAAAAGCACGTCGGGGAACCTGCGAGAAGAGTGGACTCGGCGCCTCCGGTTCACGGGACCTTGTACATTGGGCTACGCCCCCGCCCGTGAACTAAGTACGACCGGCAGGTTTTCGTCCTGCTCGTCCTTCTGTGTCGAAGAAGTAACTCTTCTCTATCACCACCGACGCAATTCCATACTCGATAAGTCACCCAACGAGCGCACTTACCCCAGCGCACGCAACTAACTATTGCGGCGACACCAAAACGAGACACAACCCTGCTTAACTAACCCGAGGGAATAAGCAAAGACAGAACGGTTTTTCGAGTACCAATTCGAAGTACCTGTCTTCTTCGCCACTCGGGCTACCACACATTCGAAATGCGTACTGCCGCTTCGAATCTGCCCTGTTGCTTAAGTTTTCTGGAACGCGCGCAGGATAAGGACGCCAGAGACGTTATCGAGAACTGACGAAGTACGCCCGGCGACCGGTCAGACTCTTACCGAGCCATTCCAGCCTAAGCATCGAATTGGGTGTGATGCAATTCATCGGGCGTTTCTCCTACGCAGTTAGTACTTTGCCATAAGTAATTCCGAAAAGCAAGCATCCGAAGATATTTTCTTCGCAATTCAATCTATCTTAATTGCACTTATCGTCTTACTCAGAGAATACATATCAGGCGATGGCAACAAATCGGAGCCGCACATAATCCGCAATCCAATTTCCTACCTCATCCTGCAGGGCTGACGCAAGTAGTTCAGCCGTCTCCCTCACCACTGCTTCACGAACATCCTCCGGCAATCCATCCAGGACTCCGCGGCGAAATGTCCGCAGCCACCCCGCCATTCCACCCTCCGCAAGCTTGGTCGGCCGTGGAATCAGCGCCATATGTTCCAATCGAAATCCATGCCGCTTCAGCCGCTCCGTATAGCTCTCAGCGGTTGGATAGTAATTGACCCCATCCTCTCGATCTCCATATCCATGCCGCTCCAGCACCGCCATCAGCGCCACGCGAATCGCCGCAATGTTCCCATGTCCGCCCATTTCTGCGACAAAACGTCCACCGCTCCTCAGCACGCGATGTATCTGCGCCAGCATCTCGTCCTGATCGCGCACCCAGTGCAGCGCAGCATTCGAGAAAACTGCATCGAAGGTTCCATCATGAAACGGCAACAATTCAGCGTTCGCCTGCTCCGCCTCGATTCCCCGCCCACGCGCCGCCTCCACCATGTTCGCGGATGCATCGACTCCCAGCACATGAGCGCCAGTTACCGCAATGCGCTGCGTTAACTGGCCATCGCCACAGCCGAGGTCAAGGATGTACTCGCCCCTCTGCGCATCAAGCAACTCCAACACGCCCTCAGCGAGTCCGTGCACAAATGCGCCGTTCCGTTCGTAGGCCTGCGGGTCCCAAGTCTGCATCATCATCAACCTCCGCCCTTAGTTTCGGCGAAGCGCAGACCATAACGCAAAGTTATAATCTTTTGGGTTTGAATAAGAAATACTAATGGACATCGAACCGCTAAGCGATGCCTAGATCGATTGCACGGATAGAAGAGTCAGGTCGTCGACCAGGCCAACTTCCTTCTGCACGAATGGCTCTCCGTATTTCACACCTGCCAGCAAACCATAGTGCCGCGCTTCGGCAAAGGTGCGCTCCCTGATCTCTTCTTCCGGCACAAACAGATTGCCCCCCGCATCCTGGTTTGTGTATTGCGACTTGTAGGCCATCAACGCTGCATGCCTCTGTTCGATGAACGGCGTGATGTCGACGATAAAGCTGGGTCGCACATCCGCATACAAACTCGCGTAGACAATCTTGAACGGCCGATGCGGAGCCGTTCCAGTCTCGACTTTCGCGAGACCCGACAGGAAACATGCCTCGTATCCGAGCGTTGCAACGATTGCGTGGTCAGGGTGACGCGCTTGCCAATAGGGCAGGATGACAACCCTTGGCCGCACCTCGCGCACCATCCGCACAATCTTCTTCCGATTTTCCAGAGTGTTCTCGATTGCCCCGTCAGGCAGATCCAGCGCCTCGCGCCAACTCACACCCAGCAGGCGGGCCGCCTCAGATGCTTCCTGCGCGCGATCTTCCGCGGTTCCGCGCGTACCAGCCTCGCCCCTTGTCAGATCAAGAATCGCAGTCCGCAGTCCACGGGCCGCCATGCGCAGCAGCGTCCCCCCACAAGTCTGTTCCACGTCGTCGCGGTGCGCGGCAATCGCCAGTACATCCGCTCGCTGGGCATTGGATTCTTCAGTTGCAAGCATGGCTAGCTAGTAGACAGTGTTGTCGCCGTCGGTATGCGCGTCCATGAACGCAACATCCGACGCGGTTCCCGTCACCGACACGTACTGGTTATTGATCGACGACCCATCGGTGGTGTGGAAGATATAAACCTGCCCACCCTGCGCAACGTACACCTTATGCAACCCGGTCACGGCCGCGATGCCGTCCAGATCGCCGAGGTACGGCTCCAGCATTGTTACTGAGTTGGTGGTTGTGTTGTACATCGTCAGGCAACCGTACGGCTGACCCGTCTTGAATCGCTCGCCGTTGTTGCACTTGGTCATCCCGATCCACAGTGTGTTGTCGTCAGCAATCACCATGCGGCTCGGCGATCCCGGTGCACCGTCGCTGATCGAAACAGATGACGAAGCCGAGATGGTGCTGGAAGTCGTTTGCGCCAGGTTTACCAGCGTGAGATTTCCGGTGAACAATCCATCCGGCTGCAATTGCTGACCAGCGACATACATCGTCGTCGTCGATACAAGCGCGTTGCTCGATCCGCCGGGAATCGCCAGCGTGCAAGAACTTACGTTCGGCGTGCTGGCACAGTTGGCGTGAAGCGCATTGTTGGTCGGCAAGCTCCCTGAATGCTGCCCGGAGAGGAAGATCAACGGAGCGACCGGCACCTCGGTGATTGAAGAAGTCGAGCCGCCGCACTCGGCGCCGCAATTCAACACGTATGCCGTATTGCCATCGGCCGAAAAGACTGCCTTGACTGGTCGATCGAAGACGAGCGGCGCACCATAGGCATTGCCCGTTGCGTCTACATTATCCGGGCTCTGCATCTGGAAGAGGCACCACCCCGGAGAATTCTGCGGCTCGCAATCCATCGCAGCCTTCGGCCAGGTGCTCGACCCGCCGGAATAAGCGAGCGTCTCGTTGGCCGTCAACTTGCGCGCATAATAGGCATAATCGGAATTCTGCACAAACACCATTGCCGCGGATCCGCCGGGATTGACGCTGACCCGGTAAACACCCGGCAGGCTCAACGCGTATGAACCGCCGTTGGTATTGTCGATTGTCGTTAGTACCGTTGCCTGCTGGTTTGCCGCGAAAATGTAGTTCAGGTTACGCGTGATGAAGATACTCGACGAAGCGCCGTTCAAACCCTTTTGAGCACCGTTATCCGACTCTTTTTGATAGTTCACGGTGTGCAGTGAACCGTCACCGGCGCCGTATACCGCCCCGATTTGCTCCTCCGGCATATTCTGGATCGTGACCGGTAACTGTCCCGAATATCCTGTGATACTGAATCCACCAATCTTCTGGTTAAAGCTGAAGCGAATATCGTAAAACGCATCCACAAAGATCAGCGAACCGGTTGAGGCGATACTCGGGTTCTGTATGGCAATCAGAACGCGGTTCGTTAGGCCGCTGGGGGGCAGCGTTCTTCCTGCAAAGAATGTCGTGGACCCACATCCTGCCAACACAATTGCCGCTACCAGGGATCCGGCGGCGCTATACCAAAGACTTCTTTTCTTCAAAATCGATTCCCTCAAAACCGGAGCGGACAGACCGAGAAAGGTTGCACCGCGGTTGCCGCAACTTGGACAAAATGAATGGCGATTGCCGCAGAACCGACCCGTCCGAACTGGCTGATCCTGGACTGGTTCTGCATAGCTTTTGACTCTCGAAGTATAACAAAGCAACCCGCTCGCTCGACTTAATGCGCCGCATGCGCACTCGGGACCGCTCAGGTCCCCATTCGCCGCACAATCAGGTACAGTCCGGGAGGCTTGCGATAGCATGACAAGAGAATGGCCCAGTTTGCCGATATCTTCTCAAACCGCCCCGTGCTCGCCGACGGCGCCATGGGTACGGTCCTCTATGCGCGCGGGATCTTCATCAACCGCTGCTATGACGAGCTGAACCTTTCCGATCCCAACCTTATCCTTTCGATCCACGAGGAATACCTGCAGGCCGGCGCCGAAATTCTGGAAACAAACACCTTTGGAGCCAACCGCTTTCGCCTCACCCGGCATGGCCTGGCCTCGAAGGTTGCCGAGATCAATGCGGCGGGAGTCAAGGTGGCCCGCCAGGCCGTTGATCACCTGCTGGAAAAGCAGGCGGGTACGGCATACGTGGCCGGGTCGATAGGGCCGCTCGGCGTCCGACTCGAGCCACTGGGCAAAATCGGGCTTGATGAGGCGCGCGCCGCATTCGCTGAGCAGATTCGCGCCCTCGCGGATGCCGGCGTCGACCTGCTCATCATTGAGACAATGCCCGCACTGAACGAGGCGCGAGAGGCGTTGCTTGCCGCCGAAGAAACCGCGCCCGATTTGCCTGTTCTCGTAATGGTTACAGTGGACGACGAAAGCAATTGCCTCGACGGATCATCGCCGCAGCAGGCTGCCGCGCTGCTGACGGAGTGGGGTGCAGATGCCATTGGAGTCAATTGCTCCACCGGGCCTTCCACCGTTCTCACCGCAATCGAGGCCATGCGCAGCGCTACCACGCTGCCCCTCGCCGCGATGCCTAACGCCGGCATGCCCCGCGCCATTGAGGGCCGCAACATCTATCTCTGCTCGCCGGAATACATGGCCAGCTTCGCCCGCAAGGCCATCGCCGCTGGCGCTCAGATTGTCGGTGGCTGCTGCGGCACCACGCCCAACCATATCCGCGCGATGCGTTCGGCCATGCGCGCCATCGACGCGCAAGCCCGCGTAGCCGATGGTGGCAAGCACGCTGAGATTTCGACCGAAACGCCACCCGCACCCCTTGGCCAGCGTTCCCAAATCGGCTCGCTCATTGAACAAGGCGGATTCGTCACGCTCGTAGAAATCGTCCCGCCCAAGGGCATTGACTGCAGCAAGGAGATTGAAGGCGCGCGGCTGCTTGCCCAGCTCGGCGTCCACGCCATCAACGTCCCCGACTCGCCCCGTGCCTCCGCGCGCATGAGCGCCCAGAGCCTCTGCATCCAGATTCAGCAGCAAACCGGCATCGAAACGATTCTGCATTACACCTGCCGCGACCGGAACGTGCTCAGCATCCAATCCGACTTGCTCGGCGCTTCGTCGATCGGCCTGAAAAATATCCTCTGTCTCACCGGCGACCCACCCAAGCTCGGCAACTACCCCGACGCAACGGCGGTCTTTGATGTCGATGCCATTGGACTCGTCAATATTGTGCGGCGTCTCAATCACGGCCTCGACATCGGCTCCAATTCCATTGCGGCGTCCACCAACTTCACCATCGGCGTTGCGGCCAATCCCGGCGTGCCGGATATCGAGCACGAACTGCGCCGCTTCGCCTACAAGGTTGAGGCCGGAGCGGAATACGCCATCACGCAGCCTGTCTTCGACCTGCGCCTGCTCGAAGAGTTTCTCAACCGCATCGAGTCGTTCCGCATCCCGGTCATCGCCGGAATCTGGCCTCTGACCAGTCTGCGCAACGCGGAGTTCATGAAGAACGACCTGCGCGTCTCCATGCCGGAAGAGATCATGCTGCGCATGGCCCAGGTCACCACACCGGACGCCGCCCGCAAGGAAGGCATCCTCATTGCCCAGGAGATGCTCGAAGCCGTGCGCCCCATGGTCCAGGGCGTACAGGTCAGCGCCCCCTTCGGCCGCTACATCGCCGCCGCCGAAGTTATCGCCAGCGTCCTGCCCCAGAGCGCATCAGTCACGGAGTAATGCCATGCCATCGTTTGAAGATTCGCTCAAGAAGCTTGAAACCATCGTTGATCAACTCGAAAAAGGAGACTTGACCCTCGAAGACTCAATCAAGCTCTTCGAGGAGGGAGTAGGTCTCTCCGCAGCCTGCAAAAAGGACCTCGACACCGCCGAAGGCAAGGTGCAGATCCTCATCAAGCAGCGCGATGGCTCGCTCAAGACCGAGCCCTTCCCAACAGACAAGGCGCCCAAGTAGTCACTTCTTTGCGAGCGGCGGCTGAGACCAGCCCAGTCGCGACCGACGCCAGCCAACTTCTGTCATCGACAGTCACGATCGAAGACAACCAATCTCTGTCATTCCGACCGACCCTGAACGTCGTGAAGGGGAGCGGAGGAACCTGCAGTTGTCTTTTTTAGATCCTCAGCCGTTCCCGCAACCACTTCACCATATCCGGCGACAACTGGTCGGCAGACTTCAACCGGAAACGGCGAATATCCATCGGCGCCTCTTCGGCCACGCCGCCCACGCTTACCACCGCATCGGCCACGCGCAGCAGACGCTCGAAACTTGCCTTCTTGTTCGCGTCCTCCGCCAACAATGCCAGACATACGTCCGGCTTGATTACGTCCACGATCCGGTTCGACTCGTAGATCACGTTGCGGTCGGCTCCAATAGCACGCCGAATTCCCTCGACCGGAACCTCCGCCCCGCTTCGCATTACGAGCAACGCGCGTCGCGCGCCGGCGGCCAGATAGCGTGCGGTGTCCGTCTCGGTGCCGCCCTCGGTCTCTTCCCATATCTTCTCTTCGCGGATTTGTGCGGAGCCTTCCGGCGCGTAGTCGTGGCCGGAAATCTTTACAGCAGTCCAATCGAATTCCCGGAGCGCCGCAATGATCGCGCACACGAGCGCCGTCTTGCCGATATCCTTTGTGCTGCCGCCGACGACGAGGATGGCCACGGTTCTTCCATTCGGAGAATTTGAAATTCAGTTGCGTCAGGCGATGAAACGCAGGCTGTTTCCATCGGCATCTTTGACATACATTTCGCGGCCGCCCCATGTCTGATCGACCGGAGGAACAACGATGGGTACGCGCCTGGCGGTGAACTCCTTGTGGAACTTGTCGACGTCGTCGACGATGAGGTTGGCGACGCCTCCGGCAACGCCGTCGCCACTAAAGGACGAAAGGTGAAGCCAAACCCCGTCGCGCGAGATGCCCATGTAACACGGGTCCGTTGTCACGCCCTCAGGACGATGCTCAAACTCGAGTTGAAATCCCAGGCCCTGACAATAAAACTCAATCGCCTCGGCCGCGCTGGACATGTGTAACAGGGGAATTGCGCGTCGAATCATCTCACTCCTCTTTCGCTGATTTTCTACCCAGGCCCTTCGCCGCCTTCGGGTGTTTTGTCTCTTTCGCCAGGTCTTGCCGCCTTCGCAAGTTTCGAAAGCGTTGCTTGTTCGCGCAACACCTGCTTCAACGGTCGCGCGGGAGTCCCGAACATCACAGTCCCCGGCCGGTGTCCCTCGTTGGAGATGGTTTTACCACTGAAGACGCCGGACTGACCGCCCAGAATCACGCCGGGACCGACGTGCGCATGGTCGCCCATGCCCACCTGCCCCGCCAGCACGGCGCCTTTGCCCACCGTGCACGAGCCCGAAATGCCGGTAAGTGCCACCAGGATGACGTTCTCGCCGATGTCGCAGTTGTGGCCGATGTGGACGAGGTTGTCAATCTTGACTCCACGGCGAATGCGCGTCGCCTCAAGCGCTCCCCGATCGATGGTGGAGTTGGCGCCAATTTCAACATCGTCTTCAATGGTGAGTGTTCCCTGCTGGGGAAACTGCGTGTGCTCTCCCGTCAGCGCGTCGCGGACATACCCAAAGCCGTCGGCGCCGAGCACCGCGCCCGCATGCACCACCACGCGATTGCCGATGGTTGTGCCGGGATAGATAACGACGCGGGGATGAATGTGGCAGAGTTCGCCAATTCTCACGCCCTCGCCGAGGACCACTCCGGCGTCGATGAGTGTGCCGTTGCCGATGCTTACGTGTGAGCCGATCACGGCGCAGGGACCGACCACCACACCGGGATCAACCTTCGTATCCGGTGCGACGACGGCGGAGTGCGCGATGCCCGCAATGTGGATGTGCTTCGTTACGAGCTTCGCTGCCTTCGCGAACCAGAGCTTCGGCTGATCGGATTCGATGATGCATTTGCCGCGCGGATACTGCGTGATGGCGCCGGGCTTCAACACCACGACGCCCGCATTGCTCGCGAGCGCCGTGGTGACTGCAGCATCCGAGTCGGCAAATGCGAGATCGAAGGCGCTGGCCTTTTCGGGTGCGTTGACGCCATCGACCATCCACTCCGGATCGCCTTGCACCAGGTTTCCACCCAGCTCTTCAATCAGTTCCTGCAATGTCATGGAATTGCTCCATTGAAAGAGTAGCGCCGGGGGCTGGCCGCGCCATCCCCATTTGGTTATGTAACCACGCCGCACCTGTTTGCGAATTGATCTGGGATGACTAAGAGCTGGGTGCCCCCGGTCTCGCTTTTGAGACCGGGGAATTCCAAGAGCCTACAGCATGCGTGGAGTTTTCCGCCCCTCACACTACACTGTTCCCATGCGCCCGGCCCTCATCCTCCTCGCATTCCTTGCAGCCTCCTCATCCCACGCCCAGTTCACCCTCCAGACCTCCAACACCACCGCCGACCTGCGAGGCATCCACAACGTCGGCAACGGAGTCGCCTGGGCCTCCGGCACCAACGGCACCGTCCTCCGCACCGAAGACGGCGGCTACGTCTGGCAGTCCTGCTCCATGCCCCCCGACGCCGAGAAACTCGACTTCCGCGGCATCGAATCCTTCAATGCCAACACTGCCATCGTCATGTCCTCCGGCCCTGGCGACCAATCCCGCCTCTACAGAACCACCGACGGTTGCCACACCTGGAAACTCGTGTTCACCAATCCCGACGAAACTGGCTTTTTCGATTCTGTCCACTTCGCGCCAGATGGCAAGCTCTACGTTCTTGGCGATCCGGTCAAAAATGCGTTTGCGCTTTTCCTCAGCGATGACTACGGAGACACATGGTTTGCTGCGGGAGACAAAGGACGCGACGCACATGCGAACGAAGGAGCATTCGCGGCCAGCAATTCAAGTTTCACTAGCTACGGTCCTTTTTTGCTCTTCGGAGCTGGGGGCTCCGAACATGCCCACGCGTACTGGACAAGCACAAGGTGTTCCCCGCCGCCCGGGCATCCAAACGGACCCGCGCTCTCTGACTGTGGGGTGGTTTGGAATAGCAGTGAGGTGCCCGTAGCCAGTGGCACGCCGGCATCCGGTATCTTCTCGCTCGCCGCCAAAGCAACGACCACAAAGAGTGGTGCCCCGACAGCCACTGTCATCGCGGTCGGAGGTGTATACGACCATCCCGATCTGGGCACACAAATCGCCGCATTCAGCGTGGATGGTGGCCAGCACTGGACTGCTGCGATCACCCCGCCCCACGGCTACCGCTCCGCCGTGGCCTACGACCCCGCCACCAAAACCTGGATCACCGTCGGCCCCAACGGCACCGACATCTCCACCGACGACGGCAAGAACTGGCACGCCCTCCATCCCGATCCCGCGTTGCACGACCCCCCCGACGCCGACCGCAACTGGAACGCGCTTTCCCTCCCCTTCGTTGTCGGTCCGCACGGCCGCATCGGAAGGCTGGATGAGCGGCATTGAAGTCGCAGATGTGTTATTCCACGCGCAGCGCCTTCACCGGGTTGATGGAGGCAGCGCGGCGGGCGGGGATCATGCCGGCCACGGCTGCCGCCACAGTCAGGATGCAGATGGCTCCCACCAGGACGCCCGTATCGACGCGGGTGATTTCGTAGAGTTGGGATTTGATGTAGCGGACGCAGAGGATGGCGATCGGAGCGCCGATCGCGAGCCGGATCACCGCCTGCAGCATGGCTCCGCGCATCACCATGCCGACGACGCGAATGCGTTCGGCGCCGAGCGCCATGCGGATGCCGATCTCCGGTGTGCGTCGGACAACCGTGTACGAGGTGACGCCATAGAGGCCGATGGTGGCGAGCAGCAGGGCAAGTGCGCCGAAAAGTGACGTTAGTTGCGCGATCATGCGGCCGTCGTTGAAGCGGTCTGCAATCTGCTGATCGAATGTCTGAAACTTGACGATGGTGAGGTTGGGATTGATGCCCGAGAGCGTGCGCTGCGCGAGCTTTTCCATGTCGTTCATGGGACGGCTGGTCTGGAGGATGATGGCGCCGGCGTAGAGCCCTATGTCTTCGGAGATCGGCGTTTTAGTGTTGGCGGGGCGCTGGGTGATGGGAACGAAATACATGGCGTGGTCTTTCCACTGCACCGCAGTGTAGGTGGTGTCTTCGACGACGCCGACGATCTCATATTTGCCCTGGCCTTCTGGACCGGGCGAACCCACGCGATGGCCAATGGGATTCTGGCCGGGCTTGAAAAAGGTCTTTACGAATTGCTGGTTGACGACTGCAATGGGCGGCGCTGCCAGCAGATCCTGCGGCTTGAATCCGCGACCCATCAGAACGTGAGTGCCGACAGAATCGAAGTAGTCGGCGTTGCCTTTCACCCATGAAGCACCCTTGTTGGGATCGGGCTCGCCCTGAATCTGCACGCTATTGCTCCAGTTGTTGTCTTCCATGGGGGTATAGGTTGAGATGCCGACTTTAACCACACCGGGCAACGCATGGAAATGGTCCTCGATAGTGCGATAGAGCGCTTCCACCTGGGTAGTGGCATATCCCGCGGCCTGTGGATTGAAGTGGATGATGTAGCGGTTCTTCGAGTCGAGGTGCATGTCGGAGCTTTCGAGTTTATTGAGACTCTGCGCAAACAGGCCGGCGCCGACAAGCAGAACCAGCGAGAGTGACGCCTGCAGAATGACAAGCGAACGCTGCAACAGAGAGGCTCCGCCGGCCGTGGTACGCGTGCCAGAGCGAAGTGCATCGGCCGGCTGTGCCTGGGCCGCGATCCACGCGGGCGCTACGCCGAAGAGGATGCCGGTGAGGAGCGAAAGCCCAAACGCAAAGAGGATGACGAGAAGCGAAGGAGTCGCATCGATGGGCACATTCTGCGCACCGGGAAAGGCCATCGCCAGCAGCATGTGCGCTCCCGCATACGCGACAGCGAGGCCGGCAATGCCTCCGAGTCCGGCGAGGAGGATGCTTTCGGTAAGAAGCTGGCGGATGATGCGGCTACGCTGCGCTCCCAAGGCTGTGCGCACGCACATCTCGGAGCGGCGGCCCATGCTGCGCACTAGCTGGAGATTGGCAATGTTGGCGCAGGCGACGAGCAACACCAGAGCGGCGATCCAGCTAAGGAGGTGGAGTTGCGACTTGGCGTTGTCCTGCAGTTGCTGGATTCCGGCGCCGCCCGGAATCAGGACGACATGGGTGCGGTCAAGGAACGTCTTGCCGCGTGCGTCCGAGAACATCTTGAAGGTGGAGAATTCCTGACGAAGCAGGGTGCTGATTTTGGATTGCACGGCTGGAAGCGAGACACCCGGCTTGACGCGGCCAATCACGTAGACCCATTCAGTCTCGGGATCGTGGAGATAGGGGACGTTGGCGATGACGGCCATGGACTCGATAGGCAGATAGAAGTTGGGCGGCGTGCTCGTAAGCCGATCGCCATAGTAACCCTTGGGCGCTACGCCGATGATGGTGACGGGCTGGGTGTTGACGCGAAACGTGGTGCCGATGATGGAGGGGTCGGCGGCATAATCGTGTGCCCAGGTGTCGTAGCTCATGACGGCGGTGAACGCGGCGCCCTTGGTGTCGTCGCCGTCGGTGAAGAAGCGGCCCGCGGCCGGCTGAAGGCCGAAGGTGCGGAAGTAATTGCCGGAGACGAACTCGCCCATGATCGATTTTGCGACGCTCTGGGGGTCTTCGTGCCGAGCAGTGAGCGGCCGGTAATCGAAACCGGCTTCCATCGCGGCCAATTCCTGGAATTCGGGGACATTCTTCTTCATTAGGAGATAGGAATCGGTGGAGAAGAGCGAGTAGTCGCCCTTGTCGTTCCAACCGGAGTTGACGCAGCAGTCGTCGGTATCGCCCACGCGGATCAGGGTTTTGGGGTCGACGACGGGCAGGTTGCGCAACAGGACTGCGTTAACCAGGGTGAAGATCGCGGCGTTGGCGCCGATGCCGAGGGCAAGCGTGAGAATGACGGTGGTGGTAAAGCCGGGCGTCTTGCGCACCTGGCGAAACGCGTAGACCAGATCCTGGAGAAAAACCGTCATCGAATACCTCCGGGCACACGGCGATGTGCGATGGAACAAGCACGTTTGAGGCCAGGATGCGCCCCCGTTGATACCGGAGTCTATCAGGGGTTGAAGGGGGTGAGCGTTCAAAAACGGGACGGAGTGTTCGAATTTGAACGGTGGAATCGGCCCCTCGGTTGTGCGGATCGAGGCACAAGGAAAAGCAGCCGCAGATTCCTCGGCTTCGTTCGGAATGACAACGTAGAAGACAAATCGTTCGGAATGACAATTGACGTTTTTGGGATTGAATCGAGGACGGGGTTAATCTCTGGTTTTTCGCGGTTCGGCGTAGTAGCCGGTTTTGTGGCGGATGTTGAAGGACTCAGTGGCGGCGCGGGGAACGGTGACGTCAATGCGATGGAATGCCCTTCCGGGCTCCTGGTTGTGCGGGTAGTAGCCGATCATGTATTGCGTGCGGAGGTCGTCACTGACGCGGGCGAAGGCCTTGTCGAGTCCGCCGGCATCGACGTAGAAGTGCTTGCCACCCGTGTCTTCAGAAAGCTGGATGAGGGCGTGCTCGCCGCCAAGATCGCGGCCGGCGCTGGCCTCAATGGGCACGTCGATGATGGAGTAGATCATGACCTCGTCGCGCAGCGCCATTTCGAGGGCCTCGTTGTAGGTTGAGCCTTTCACCGTGTCGCCGCCATCGGTGACGAGGACCAGGACTTTGCGGCCATCCTTTTTGCCGAGAGACTTGGACCCGAGGTAGATTGCGTCATACAGCGCGGTGCCGCCCTCGCCGCGCATCCGGTCGAGGCCATGATCGATGAGCGAAACCTTGTTGGTGAAGTCGGCGAGTTCGGTCACAAAGGTATCGAATTCGATTACGCTCATCTGGTCCTGCGAGCGCAAGAGAGCGTGCACAAACTTCTTCGCGGCCTGCTGCTCGATCGAGCGGTCCTTATAGGTGCTGGAGCTGGTGTCGATGGCCAGCGTGAGGTTGAGCGGCATTTCGGACTGGCGTTCGAAGACGGCGATATTCTGGGGGCGGCTGTCCTCGGTGATCTTGAAATCTTCCTTTGTCAGGCCGCCGACGATGGCGCCGGTCTTGTCTGTCACGTTGACGAATAGGCTGACCAGTTTGACGTCGAGACGGAGGGGCTTGTCTTCCTGCGCGGCGAGGCGGAGACCGAGGCCTAGCGCGAAAAGCAATAAGAGTGGAATCTTGGATATGAGCGTAAATCGGTGCGGCAGAGGTCGAGATGCTACGGAAGGCCGTCCCGCAGGGGCTAAAGCCCGAACGATCGGACGAGCATATCGGCACGACTGAAGTCGTGCCCTTTCAAAGGCGAATTTCCGCGTGCACTCAGGCCGCAGGGCCATCGGTACCCTCCACGGCGTAGCCCGGCGGAAAGGGTTCGCCATCGGCCCAGACTGCGCCGTCAACGAAGGTTTCCTTTTTCCAGATTGGCACGGTTTTTTTGAGCGTGTCGATGAGCCATCGGCTGGCTTCGAAGGCCTGGCGGCGATGGGCTGAAGCAACGATGATGAGCACGCTGGTTTCCCCGACCTGCAGGCGGCCCAAGCGGTGGATGATGGCGACGTTGCGCACGCCGAGGCGGGCGATCGCTTCGCGCGCCAACTCGTTCATCTGCTTCGTGGCCATCTCTTCGTAAGCCTCGTAGTCGAGGTAGAGGGTCTGGCGGCCGCGGGAGTTGTTGCGGACGATGCCATCGAAGACAATAACTGCGCCGTCTTCGCCTTGCTTGGCGGCGGCAACAAGGGTTTCAGCCTGGATCGGTTCGCGAACAAGCCGGATCAGCACGCAATCTTCGGTTTTCGCAGGTTCGTTCGAGAGGATTCCGCCGGAGACGGGTGGAAGCAGGCCGACTTCATCATTCTCGCGTAGCACCTGGCGGCGCTCGGCGTATTCGGCGTTGACGCTGACGGCGATGCCGAGGGTTTCAACGGCGGGGGCCTGGACACCGAGCCGGGCGAGGAGGTTGGCGACGGTCGCTCCGCGGGGCAGTTCCAGGGCGAAGGGGTCGGAACCGAGAGACTCCTTGAGAATTCCGAAAGGGAGAACGCGTACGTGCATGATAGAGAAAGAATACCGCCTGGGTTATTAGACGTATGAAGGCGCGAGCGGTGGGCTTGCCGTTTATCGCACGAGCCTCTTCCGATCCCGCGATCCGAGGGATGCGCGGGAAAATGGCTGGCAGGGGCGGCGTCCAGGCGTCTCTGACACGAGGCTCGGGCGGGAATGGACCACCGGGCGAATCGGATGCCAACAACTGACGGCGGTCACATTCCCGGGTTGCGCGGGGATGCTATCCTTGCGCGTCGTTTTAGGTGCAAGGAGGATGACTTGAAAACAAGCGTCATGCTGGTGATGGCGGGATTGGTATTTTTGTCGGGGTGCGACACGGGGAACAATGCTGCCAAGGTTCCCGCCAAGCCCAAATGGCCGGGGGCCGCGTATCATCTCGCGTTTGAGACACAGGCCGCAAAACCGAATCCATCGGGCGTCACGATTCCTGTCATCAAGTACTCGGCAAATCCTGAGGCGCTGGAGAAGCGAGCTACGCTCGTGGTGCAATTCGACACGTCCGGAGTGAAGAAAGATGGGCCCGTTTCGAACCAGATGGTCATGGGGCCAGTTGACGTTCCTGCGGTGGAGGGTGCCCTTCCGGCGGAGTATATGGATGCGGCGGACAAGGGACTGGCGTCATTTCTGAATGCATATTGCATTCACGGAAAAGTTAAGCTCACAGTCGCGCTTGCGCGGTCGTCGCTTTCGAGCCGCCCCGGAGATGCCGAACTGAACATAAAGCGGCTTTCAGACTGGATGCCGATCGAAGTTGTCTTCAAGAATCCGCACCCGAAGTGCTAGGTCTTGACCTGAACGAAGAGCTTGCGAATAGTTAATAGACGCGGCTAGACTCCTTCGCATGATGCGACCGATTCCCCACGTTGCCAGAATTTCTGCCGCAGCTTTGGCGTTGACGCTTGCTGCCGTTTCAACCTATGCGCAGGACTGGGCCAAGACCCGGCTCGATGCTTCTCCGCGACACCATGAGTATGTGACTCTCAAGCATGACGACCGCACTCTGCAGGCGTTTGTGGTCTATCCCGAGGTGAAGAGCAAGGCGACGGTTGTTGTCCTGATTCACGAGATTTTCGGGCTCAGCGACTGGGCCAAGGAGATGGCCGATGAGCTTGCGGGACAGGGCTTCATCGTGGTCGCTCCCGATTTGATTTCAGGCCTCGGTCCCAACGGTGGCGGTTCAAGCGCGATGCCCGATCGGGATGCATCCGTCAAGGCCGTTTCCGGACTGGATGCAAACCAGGTGATGGCCGATCTGGATGCGGCTGCGGACTATGGGAAGAAGATTCCTGCGGCGAACGGCAAGGTCGTAACGGTGGGATTCTGCTGGGGCGGGGGAAAGTCATTCGCCTTCGCCACACATCGCAAGGATCTTTCAGCCGCGTTCGTGTTCTATGGACCCGGTCCCGCGGATGTCAGTTCGATTACCGCCCCGGTGTATGGCTTCTATGCGGGTAACGATGCGCGGATCGGAGCCACGATTCCGGCCACGACCGAGGCCATGAAGGCGGCTGGCAAGACATACGAGCCAGTGACCTACGACGGCGCCGGACATGGATTCATGCGCGCGGGCGAGGACCCGACAGATACGAATCCGGCAAACAAGACTGCGCGGGAGCAAGGGTTTGCTCGTCTCGTGAAGCTGCTGAAGGGGCTGTGATTCGAGGTTCGACCTTTCCCATCCATTCCGCCGACGACATTTTGGCTTGTCTCATTCCGAGCTGCGACACTACGGCTTGTCATTCCGAGCGACCAAAGGGAGCCGAGGAACCTGCAGTTGCTCTTTCTCAACCAACCACCGATCCTGGGTGCCACCCATGACCCAGTTTCACCGCGCCATGACACGCCCATGTGTGTGAGCAACGAAAAAGGCCGGCTGGTTAGCCGGCCTTTCTGTTTTTGCTGCCGATCGCAGTTTCCCTGCGGCTTATGCTGCGGCGGAGGCGCCGTGTTCGGCGGCTATCGAGGTGACCTCGGGCTTGGCTTTCAGCAGAGGGAGTGCCACGGCCAGTACATCTTCAATGCGGCTGGCGTAGTGGATCGAAACTCCGGCAATCATCTCGGGCGTCAGGTCTTCTTCGACGTCCTGGCGGTTGTCGGCTGGCAAGATGATGGTTTCCACCCCTGCTCGGCGTGCGGCTAGAAACTTCTCCTTGATGCCGCCTACGGGGAGCACGTTTCCGCTGAGGGTGATCTCGCCGGTCATCGCGGTAAGCGGACGGACCGGAATATCAGTCAGCAGCGATGCAAGCACCGTCGCCATGGTGACGCCGGCTGAAGGACCATCCTTGGGGATCGCGCCTGCGGGCACGTGAATGTGCAGGTCGAGGTCCTTGTTAAAGTCCTCTGGCAGACCGAGCAATGCCGAGTTCGAACGCACCCAGGTTAACGCGGCCTGCATCGACTCCTGCATCACCTCGCCGATCTGGCCGGTCATGGTGAAGCCGCCTTTGCCCTTCATCTTGTTGGCCTCGATGAAGAGAATGTCACCGCCGGCCGGTGTCCACGCAAGACCCACGGCCACACCCGGACGCTTGACGCGCTCAGCGACTTCGGTTTCGACCCGGACCTGGATGCCACCAAGAAACTCCTTCAGCACATCCTTGTCGACCACAAGCTTTTCCAGCTTCCCTTCGACGACGCGGCGCGCTTCCTTACGGCACACCGTGCCGATGACTTGCTCGAGTTTGCGCACCCCAGCTTCGCGCGTGTAGTGGCGCACGATATGGCGGACAGCTGACTCGGGGAATTCGATCTGTTCCTCTGTGATTCCATTTCCCTTGATCTGACGCGGAACAAGGTAACGCGCGGCGATGTGCACTTTCTCCTCTTCGCTGTAGCCTTGGAGCGGAATGATCTCCATGCGGTCGATCAGCGGCGGAGGCACGGTGTCGAGCATGTTCGCCGTGCAGATGAACAGCACCTTCGACAAATCGAAAGGCACGTCGAGGTAGTTATCGCGGAACGTGTTGTTCTGCTCCGGATCGAGCGTCTCGAGCAGCGCCGACGCGGGGTCTCCGCGGAAATCGCGTCCGAGCTTGTCGACCTCGTCGAGCATGATCACCGGATCGTTGGTTTCGGCGCGGCGGATGCTCTGAATGATCTGCCCCGGCAAAGCTCCAATGTAAGTGCGGCGGTGCCCGCGAATTTCGGCTTCGTCATGCATGCCGCCCAGGGAAACACGCTGGAACTTGCGTCCTAGCGCACGTGCGATGGAGCGGCCGAGCGAAGTTTTGCCCACGCCCGGAGGTCCGACGAAGCAGAGGATCGGCCCCTTCATATCGGGCTTGAGTTCGAGCACCGACAGGTAATCGAGAATGCGATCCTTCACCTTTTTCAGCTCGTAGTGATCCTCATCGAGGATCTCGCGAGCCTTGTTGATGTCGATCTTGGAGCCGGAACTCTTTGCCCATGGCAAAATTGCAAGCCACTCGATGTAGTTGCGTGTGAGCGAGTAGTCGGCGGCCATGGGAGACATGCGGCCGAGGCGCGAGAGTTCCTTCATCGCCTCTTTTTTCACGTCCTCCGGCATGCCGGCTTCTTCAATCTTCTTGCGCAGGTCTTCGACTTCGCGCTGGCCCTCGTCCTGTTCGCCGAGCTCCTTCTGGATGGCCTTCATTTGCTCGCGCAGATAGTAGTCGCGCTGCGACTGCTGGACCTGGTCCTGCACTTCGCTCTGAATCTTGGTGCGTAGCTGCTGAACTTCCAGTTCCTTGGCAAGGTGCTTCGTAAGCAGATCGAGCCGAGCGGGAACGCTGGCGGTTTCAAGCAGCGCCTGTTTGTCGTCGGTTGTGAGGAACGGCAGCGAGGAGGCGACAAAGTCGACCAGGCGACTGGAGTCCTCGATATTTCCGGCAATGGTGCGAAGTTCGTCAGAGAGCGTGGCCGATTCGGAGACGATCTGCTGGAACTGGCCAACGACATTGCGGACCAGAGCCTCAACTGAAGACGTGTTTTCTGCCTCGATGTCTTCAACGGTCTCGACCTCAGCAATCATGAACGGCTCGGTCTGGACGTAGCGAATCAGGCGCACGCGCTCAACGCCTTCGGTAAAGACGAAGCGGCTCTGGTTGGGCATGCGCACAACCTTGTGCACGGTGGCTAAAGTGCCTACTTCGTGCAGGTCGGTCGGCTTGGGCGCGTCGAGGCGCGGATCGAGCTGGGCGGCGACCACAATGGAGCGCTCTTCCCCCAGGGACTCGATCAACTGGATGGAGCTCTCGCGGCCAACCGTTAGCGGCAGAACAGCATGCGGGAACAAGACGGTATCGCGAACAGGCAGAATCGGTATGCGTTTGGGCCCAGAAACTGACCTTTTCTGGGGATTTTCCGGCGGCAAAATGGAAGGCTGACTTGGCATTGAGTGTCCTCTTATCAACTTTCCTTATTAGACAACACAGAGCATTAAAAGTTTCAAGAAAGACCAACTCCTGAACTGCTTCGGATGCCCTGCCGGTTGATGAGGTTTACGTTGTTCTCCCCGCTCGAGTTCCGGAGTACCTGGAAGTGCAGTCCAACTGCTTCATCGGCGGGAATGGAGAAAGGCTGAATGCAAACGGGCGGGATATCGCGAAGAAAAAAGAGCTTGAGGAAGAGGAGGGATGAGCGGGGGTTGGCAGGAAGAGCGAGTTCGGCCATCGTGGGCTATCCCTCAGGGGCTTAATCCCAGCGTCAAGTCAGCGGCTGAGGGGACGGCAGAAGCCGTTCCCTGGAAACTCGGAATGTCCGCTCAGGCCGTGTGGCGCGGCGTGTTTTCAGAGACCAGCGCAGTATATGCGCATTCGCGTTCGGCGCGACTGGATTATTTGGCTCCGGTGATTCCATCTTCCTTTTTAATGGCGGTTTCGATGCGCTCCCACAGGTGATCTTCCGGTTCCTGATCGGGAAACAACTGCTTGGCAGCTTCCGCTATGGTCCGGAGCTGCTCGTATAACTCGCGGCAGATATCGCAATCCTTGATGTGGGGGTGGTTCTCGACGTCCGCCCCGGAACCGACGAGGTCCGATAATTGATTGCGGAATTCCTGACAGCCCATGTTCCTGGGATCGGTGGTCATCGGCGGTCTCCCTTCCGGAGCGAGAGACGCAGCGCATCACGCAACTTGAGCCGGGCCTTGTGGAGTTGCGATTTGCTGTTTCCAACGGAACAATCAAGCATGGCCGCTATCTCATTATGCTCAAAGCCCTCCACATCGTGAAGCACAAAGATGAGGCGGTAACCGGCTGGTAAAGCGGCGACCGCGCGTTCGAGGGCGAGGCGGTCGATGGAACCGGTGAGCGAAAGGTCGGGCGCGCCGAAGCTGCGACCGGGACCGTCGTCGTACGAGGGCTCCATGGCTTCATCGAGAGACATGAGGGGCAGTCCCTTTTTGCGCAGGTGCATCAGCACGACATTGATCGAGAGACGATGCAGCCAGGTGGAGAAAGCGGAGTCGCCGCGAAAGGTTCCGATCTTGCGGTGAAGCTGGAGGAAAGCTTCCTGGGTAAGGTCTTCAGCTTCGGCAACATTGCCGACCATGCGAAGGCAGAGAGAATAAATGCGTCTCTTGTGGAGCGAGTAGAGGTGGGCAAAAGCGTGGTGATCGCCGGCCTGCGCCCGGGCAAGGATTTCTGCGTCGGGAGAGAGTTGCGGAGCGGGGAGAATCGTGTCGGGTGCAGGGTCGCCAACCTGAACCGCACTTTCCTTTTCCATAGTGGAATCGGACGCGGGAGCTTCCGGCGTCTGCTTTTGAGACCTGGAACGTGGCATGCGCTTCCTTTTTTGAGGAGGGATATCGATAGCGGCAAGAATCGTCTGATGCTGCGCCAAGCTTCTTTCCTCGTTAGTATAAGGTGCAGCAGTGAAAAAGCTTGAGCTGCGGCAAGAAGGAACCCGAAAGGCTCTCAAGTTATTGGGTTAGATGCAACCAAACGACCCAGTGTGGGTCTATAAGGCTAAATTCTGGGAGATATAGTGCGTAAGGCATTGCCGGCATGGCAGCTCGGCTCGGAACTCAAGCGGAAAATGCTGCCGGCTTGTCTTTTTCTTTTCATGGCGGTGACAAGTAATTGCTGGCCACAAGCGGTCCGTTCGGGTTCCGCGGGGATTCCAGCGGAGCGATCGAAGGACAAAACTGTTGACTCGCATGGTTCAGCCGGTTTAGTGGCCAACGACGGCGAACCGGACCCAATTGCAAAGTGGCAGGGATTGCGCGTCCGCGAGATTGCCTTTGAAGGAGTTTCCGCAGATCGATTGCAGCCGCTGGCCGGACATTTGCCGCAGGCAGTAGGAGCTCCGCTCAACCGCGAAAACGTCGCCGGCAGCCTGCGTGCGCTGTTTCAGACGGGCCTGTTCAGCACGATTGAGGCGGACGCGACGAGGCTGGACGATGGCGTGAGGATTGTCTTCCGGGGCGCCGCGCGGGAGTTCATTGGAACAGTCAACGTGGATGGCGCCAAGGGCGCAACGATCAATGCGCAATTGCAGGCGGCCAGCCGGCTCAACGCCGGAACGCGGTTTACGCAGGCGCGCCTGGACGCGGCTATGGGCCGGATGCGCCAGGCGCTGTCGGACAACGGCTTCAACGAGCCGATGATCACGTATACGCTGACCCGGCATGGGAGCGAACAGCTGGTCGATATCGCGTTCGCGGTGACCTCGGGAGTACAGGCGCGTGTGGGAGGGGTTAAAGTTTCAGGCGACTCCGGTCTCTCCGAGACGCAGTTCCGTCATGACGCACGTCTCGATCAGGGGAGAAAGATCGACCACGATACGAGCAGCCGCGCACTGAACGGCATACTGAAGCACTACCAGAAGGAAAACCGGCTCGAGGCGGACGTCAAGCTGGAGGCGGAAGTGTACATCCCGGCAACGACGCGATCGGATTTCACGTTTTCATCCAACCGCGGTCCGGTGGTCAAGGTGAGCGTGGAAGGAGCCAAAATCGGCGGCGACCGGCTGAAGCGGCTGGTTCCGGTTTTCGAGGAGGGTACGGTCGATGAGGACCTTTTGAACGAAGGCAACCGGCGGCTGCGCGACTACTTCCAGCGGCTGGGCTATTTTGACGTGAAAGTGGATCATACCGAGCAGAATCCGGCAGGCGGGACCGTAACCATCACGTATAAGGTGTCGCTGAGCGCGCGCAGACGCGTGAGCAAAGTTTCGGTGGAGGGCAATCACTATTTCGACGCTTCAACGCTGGAAGCGTTGTTGACTGTGCATGCAGCCGATCATCTGGATCGGCACGGCGCCTACAGCCAGGCGTTGGTTACGGCCGACGTGAGCGCGGTGCAGGCGGTTTACCAGAGCAACGGTTTCTCCAAGGTGAAGGTCACGCCGGAAATCGTGAGCGGTGGCGCGGAGATCACCGCTGTCGCGCAGGGATCGGTGCGCAACCCTACTGAGCCGCTTTCGGTCATCTACCACATCGATGAAGGGCAGCAGCAGCGTGTAGGTGAGCTGAATCTGGATGGGGTGGAGAAATCGGATCAGAACAAGCTGCGCGCGCTGATGAATACCGCACCGGGCCAGTTGTTTTCGCCGCAGAATCTTGCCGGTGACCGGGATGCGCTCTTGACCGACTACCTGAGCCGCGGATTCGACCAGGCGCAGGTCGAGGTCGAACAGCAGACCGAGGTCAAGGATCCGACCAAGGTGGACGTAACCTTCCAGATCCACGAGGGTCAGCAGATTTTCGTGCGCAAAGTTCTGATAGCGGGCCTGCACTATACGCGTCCCGACACCGTGGCCAAGGCGATTACGCTGCATCCGGGCGATCCGCTGAATCAGACAGCGCTGGCACAGACGCAGCGGAATCTTTACGAGTTCGCGTTGTTCAATGAAGTGAATACGGCAATCGAGAATCCGGCGGGCTCAGAGCCGTATAAGACGGTGCTGATTCAGACAACCGAGGCGCGGCGCTGGACCCTGACCTACGGTCTTGGATTCGAGGCGCAGACCGGGACGCCGCAAAATAATTGCCGCGGCATCGCAACGACTGGACAACCCTGCAGCCCGAACGGAAAGACGGGGATCAGCCCGCGCGTGCTGGGTGCTGTCACGCGCAATAATCTCTTCGGTCGGGAACAATCCGCGTCGATTCAAGGCACGTATGGATTGCTCGAACAGAACATCAACCTGCTTTTTCAGAATCCGCATTTTTTCGGCAACCGCGATCTCGGCTTCACGTTTTCGGGCGGCTATGCGAGCAGCCAGAACGTGACGACATACGTTGCGTCGAAGCTGGAGACGGGAGTGCGCTGGACCGAGCACTTCAGCCAACCGGGATCGTGGTTTTCGAAAGCGAATACGTTTGTGTATGAATTCGACTTCAGGCGCGTGAAGGTTGCGCCAGAGAGTCTCCAGGTGGGTCCGAGCGAGATCTCGGCACTATCGACGGCGGTGCGCGTGGCCGGACCGAGCCTCACGTGGATTCGCGACACGCGCGATTCGGCCCTCGATTCTCGCCGCGGAACCTACACGAGCTTTCAGGACTTTCTTTCCAATCAAACATTCGGCGCGCAGGCAGAGTTTAACCGGCTCGATGTCTCGAATTCGAGCTACTACGGATTTGACAAGGGCCGGCTTGTGCTGGCGCGCAATACCAGGTACGGACAGGAGCGGGCGTACGGATCGCCTTCCGATGCGCTGATTCCGCTGCCGGAGCGCCTGTATGCCGGCGGTCCCACGTCGCATCGCGGATTTCCCATTAACGCTGCCGGGCCGCGCGATCCGGAAACCGGATTTCCGATTGGCGGCGCCGGCGCACTGGTGAACAGCACTGAACTGCGGCTGCCGCCGCCGGTGCTTCCCTTCTTCGGCGATACGGTAAGCTTTGTGATTTTTCACGACATGGGCAATGTGTTCACGAATGCGGGAGATGCATGGGAAAGTGCGCTCCGAATTCAGCAGCCGAATCGCGATGCATGCAAGGTGACCACGCCTCCGGACAATAGCACCAATCCGCCGACGCCCCCAAGCCCAACGGGACCGACCACTTCGACGGGGCGGCGGGGGCAATGCAGCTTTGACTATTTTTCGCATGCGGCGGGATTGGGCATGCGCTACCATACGCCGGTCGGACCGATCCGGCTTGACTTCAGCTACAACCTGAATCCGCCCATCTATCCCATCAACGTGAATTACTCGCAGTCGGATATTTACCTCAATCAGCATGTGGGCGAGGCCGCGCACTTCAACTTCTTCTTCAGCCTGGGGCAGACCTTCTGATGACCACACAGCGACCAGGTCGAATGAGAATTGCCCGCGCAGCGCTTCGCTGGCTTTGCATCGCCGCTCTTGCGGGTGGGCTGTCTTCCGCGGATGCGCAGCCGAAGGAGGGGACTGCGGATGCCGCAAAGCCCCTCCGCATTGATCGCGTGGTTGCGGTGGTGAATCGGCAGCCGATTCTCGAGAGCGATATCGAAGACGAGATGCAACTATCGGTACTCGATCCGAGCACGAACTCGAAAGAACAGACGACGCAGAAGGCGGCGCTGGAGCGGCTCATCAGCCGAGCGCTGATCCAGCAGCAAATTCAACAGGAAGACCTGGAGGCTACTGAGCCGAAATCGGAGGAGGTCGCGGCGCGGATCGAGGAGATTCGCAAAGAGGTGCCAACGTGCGTTCGCGCAGATTGCAAGTCGGATGCCGGCTGGAATGCTTTCCTGGCGCACCATGAGCTGACGCCGGCGCAGGTTGAGATTTACATGCGTCACCGGATGGAAATTCTGAATTTTATCGAACTGCGATTCCAGCAGGGTATTCGTATTACGCCCGAAGAGATTGAGACGTACTATGCGGGGACGCTTCTGCCGCAATATCCAGCTGGAGAGAAGCCTCCGCCACTGCAGCAGGTGTCGTCGCGGATCGAGGAGATTCTGCTGCAGCAGCGCGTGAACGTGTTGTTCGATAACTGGCTTTCGAATTTGAGGAAACAGGGGCAGGTTGAAGTACTGGACCCCGCGCTTGAATCGGCGGATGCGGCAAGCGAAACGGGAGCGCCGAAGGAATGAACGAGACCGGCCAGGTTCGTCCGTCACCGCCTGATTCTCCCGAGGAGAGCACTGAGCTGCAGCTTGCCTGGCATAAGCGTTATCTGCGCCACGTGCTCCGGGTGGGGTCGGTCCTTGCGCTTCTGCTTGTCGTGGGTCTGGTGGGCTTGTTCCTCTGGGCCAACTCTTCGTCGTTTGAAAACATTATGCGCAAGAGGCTGATTGCGCGGATTGATGCGGCGACAGGCGGGCGCGCAGAGATTGCCTCGTTCCACTGGAATCTGCTGAAACTCCAAGGCGAGGCCGACGGATTTGTTCTGCATGGGCGCGAAGGGCCGAGTGAAGCCCCGTACGCTCAGATGGATGCGCTGAAAGTCGATATTGACGTGCTTGGGTTGTTCAGCCCGCGGGTTCTGCTGCGGGATCTCGAACTGGAGCGGCCGCAGATTCACCTGATCGTTTACGCTGACGGGACCACTAATCAGCCGCAACCGCTCCAGAAGACGGAGACGCACCCGCTGGATACATTGTTTGATCTTGAGGCCAGCCATGTCGCGGTGAATCACGGCGCATTCGACTACGACAACCGCGCGGATGCAAGCGACTTTCAGGATCGGCATATACCGGTGGACTTCGAGGCGAATGATGTTTCGCTTCTGCTGAAATACGTGGCAGGCAACGGTACGAGTCACGACGGTTATCATCTCGATGCCGGCATTCGAGACATACGCCTGGTGCGCGGAACAACGGCCCACCCGGATGCGCCGCCGGTGGAAGGGTTTGCGCAGGCCGCGGTCGACTTCACGCGCGATGCCATATATCTGCGGTCGCTGCAGTTGACGGCACACAGCAAGGGATCCGCGGATCGGGTGCTGAATGTTACCGGCGAGCTTGATGATTTCACGCGTCCGCGCTGGAAGGCGTCGGCACAAGGCGAACTGGACCTGAAGCTGATGGAGCCGGCGCTTGGGTATCCGTTCACGCCGGAGGGAATCGCAAAGCTGAACCTGGTGGCGGCAGGCCAGAAGGGTGAGTTCCGGATTGATGGAACGATGCATGCCGACAACGCTTCGTATCTCGCACCGGGCGTGGTGGCGCGTTGCGTGGGACTCGACGCACATGTACACGCCGATGCGCTGCGATTGCAGATTACGAATGTGACGGCACGGTTGAGAACGGGGGGACAGCTCGAGGGCGAGGTGTTGCTCGATCACTGGATACTGCCGCTGGCAGGTACGCCGGTATTGCTGGCGGCCGAACCCCCGAAGCACGAGAAAAAGGGCCGGAGCCACGAAAATGCCACGGCGCCGGTGCCCCCGAAGGTCGACACCGACTTGCATACTAACGGGAAAGTGAACGCCTATTTCAGAGATGTCACCCTGGATACGGTACTCGACATTGTGAGCCAGCCGCCGTTCCAGCGGCTCGGGCTGGATGCGCGAATCACCGGCCAGACCACGGCGGTGTGGACCAACGGCGATGAGAATACTTTGGCGGTGACTGCAAATCTGAAGATGAATCCATCGGCGCACAGCGTCGCCGGAGAGGCGCCCGCGAGTGGTGTGATCGACGCAACATATACACAACGACACGGCTCTGTCGACCTGCGTAATCTGCAGGTGAATCTGCCAGCCAGCCAGGTGAGCGCGCACGGACAGCTTGGCGCGTTCCCGATGACCAGCCCGACGGGAATCGCGGTCGAACTTCACTCGCACAATCTGGATGACTTCGATACGATCTTCCGCGATCTCGGACTGACGCGGGACGGCAAGAGCGGAACTTCGGCGTTGCCGGTGGATCTTGATGGACAGGCGGATTTCAAGGGAACGTGGACAGGATCGCTGGTCGATCCGCACCTGGCAGGAGATCTTCAGGCAACGAATTTGTCGGTCGAACTGCCTGCCGGCAGCGGCACAACTCAACCACGGCTGCTGCACTGGGATTCGCTCGATGCAACGGGAAACTACTCGGCGTCACGGATCACGATTGAGCGCGGGCAGCTGCAGCACGGAGACGCGTCGATCAGCGTAGATGGCACGCTCACCGCGACGGAGGCACCATCGCCAAAGTCTCCAGGCAAGCCTTTGTTCGACGCACATTCGCTGCTGCGCGCAAACGTGCGTGCGAGCGCCGTCAATGCTGACGACCTGGCGCCGCTGTTGACAGAGAAGCTTCCGGTAACGGGACTGCTGAGCGCGCAGATGGCGGTGGACGGGCCGGTCGACACGCTGAATGGAAATGGCTGGGTGCAGCTCGACAATGGGACGCTGTACGGCGAGCCACTGATGCAGGCTCGCGCGCAAGGCACGATGGCCGGGCAGGTGGTGCAGCTCTCGTCGGTCACGATGAACAACGCGGCCGGCGCGGTCACGGCCTCGGGCAGCTACGATTTGCGCACGCGTCAGTTCCAGGTAGACGCGCGCGGAACTGGAATCGATATTACGAAGATCGACAGGTTGCGCAGCGGAACCACGCAGATGACGGGCAGTCTTGAATTTTCGCTCGCAGGCTCTGGAACCTTCGACGATCCGCAAATTAACGGAAAGGCGACGCTGGCCGACCTGGCGATAAGCGGCCAGCACTTTGGAGCGTTCAATGCCGTGGCGCACACGGCGAATCACGAGTTGACATGGGACATTTCTTCCCGCCTCCAAGCGGCCGAGCTCACGGCGCATGGACAGACCGCACTGCGCGGCGACAACGAGACGCAGGCGACCCTGAACTTTGCGAAGTTCAACATCGGCGCACTGCTGGAGATGGCGCACATCAACGGCTTGACGGGCGAGTCGGACCTCGAAGGCACGGTGACAGTGGAAGGCCCGCTGGCGCGGCCCGCGGAGATGCGCGGTGAGGCGCGCATTCAGCAGCTCGCCGTGACCATCGCAGGCGTGCACTTGAAAAGCGATGGCGGCCTGCACGCGACCATGGGCGACTCGAAGATCTCCCTCGACCCGCTGCACGTGACCGGCGAAGAGACAGACATGCGCGTGCAAGGCAGCCTGAACCTTACCGGAAAACGACAACTGGATGTAGCGGCGAACGGAACCATCAATCTCAAGCTGGCCGAGACGGTCGATCCGGACCTGACGGCGCGCGGCACAACGACCTTCCGCGTGGAGGCCCATGGGCCTTTGGACAATCCGGGTCTCTCGGGGCAAATTGATTTCCAGGATGCGTCGCTGGCCCTTGAGGACCTGCCCAACAGCCTGAGCCAGTTGCACGGGACCCTCGTGTTCAACCAGAACCGGCTGGAAGTGAAATCGCTGACGGCGATGAGCGGCGGCGGGCTGCTGAGCGTGTCAGGATATCTCGCCTACCAGCACGGCATCTACGCCGACATGGCGCTGAAGGGCAAGTCGATTCGCATCCGGTATCCGCAGGGTGTGAGTTCGGCGGCGGACATCAACCTGCAACTGCAGGGAACGCAGAGCAATCTGCTGCTGAGCGGCAACGTGATGATCACGCGTTTCAACGTAAGCCCGGAGATGGACTTCGTAGCGCTGGCGGCGCAAGCCGGCAAGTCGCAGCCGATCGCGCCACAGAATGCGCCTTCCAATCACATCCGGCTTGATGTGCGCATCCAGTCTTCGCCGCAGCTGAACTTCCAGAACGCCTATGCGAAGCTGGCGGGCGATGTGGATCTGCGGCTTCGCGGCACGATCGCCACGCCATCCTTGCTGGGGCGGATCTCGATTACCGAGGGCAGCGCGACCATTGCCGGCACGCGCTACGAACTGCAGCGCGGCGAAATTACTTTTACGAATCCTGTGCGCATCGAACCTCTGATTGATTTGAACGCTACTGCGCGCGTGGAGGATTACGACATCACGCTGGGTCTGCATGGGTCTGTCGATCAGATGGCGGTGAACTACCGCAGCGATCCGCCGCTACCGGAAGCTGACGTCGTGGCGCTGCTGGCGCTGGGACGCACGCAAGATCAGCAGCGGCTCTACACGCAACAGCAGGAGCAGATTGCAACCAACCCGGCGACGGATGCCCTGCTCGGCGGGGCGCTGAATGCGACGGTGAGCAGCCGGGTGCAGAAGCTGTTTGGCGCCGGATCGGTGAAGGTGGATCCGAACTACCTGGGCGCGCTGGGCAACTCCACCACGCGCATCACGGTGGAAGAACAACTCGGGAAGAACCTGACCCTGACCTACGCCACGGACGTGGATACAACGGCACAGCAGTTGCTGCAGGCCGAGATCGCGATCAACCGGCACGTGTCTCTGCTGGTAGCACGGGATGAGTCAGGAGTGTTCTCCATGGTGGTTAAGGCAACGCGTCGCTTCAAATAGGACCTTCAGCTTGAGCGCGAAAGTCAGCCGATCAGTCCGGTACTCCTGCTCAATTCCTTTTCGGCAATTCTATTTGAGACTCCCGCAATTCCCTTTTGTAAGCCTGTCCTGCTTGGATTTCGTGAAATTGTGTTCCAAAAGAATGGCCGTGTAACTTTCCTTCCGCATCTGTGTCTAAAGCAAGCAACACGGATCTCGGCTCCAGCAACGCCGGAAGCGAGAACCACAAGCAACCGCAAAGTTGCGATAAGGAGCACGAACATGAAAACGACAAAATCCATTTTCTCCGCCGCTGTAATAGCGGCTGCGTTGGCGCTAGGTGTCTTTGGAACCACCCAGGCCACATATGCATCGCCCCGCGCTGGAATCGGGGTCGGGCAGGATGGTGCCGGCGATGCCCAGGCAAAGCTGAACAAGTCGCAGTTCAAGGATGTAAGGGTCGCGGTCGACAACGGAATCGCCACGTTGTCCGGCACCGTAAGCCTTTACGAATACAAGAAAGACGCAGCCAATCGCGTCCGCAAGGTGAAGGGCGTGACTGCAGTGCGCAACAACATTGAAGTCAGTGGCCCCAATGCGAACGACAGTGATCTGAAGGCGAAGTTGCTGGAGAAGCTGACCTACGATCGCGTGGGTTACGGCAACGCCTTCAACGCCATCTCCCTCGACGTCCAGAATGGCGTCGTAACGCTGGCGGGTCACGCGCGTACCGACGTCGATAAAGATTCGGCTGTAGCGCTGGTATCGATGTATCCGGGCGTGAAAGATGTGGTGGATGAGGTAGAGGTCGATCCCACATCGATCATGGACGACCAGACGCGGCTGGCCGTGGCGCGCGCCATCTACGCCTATCCCTCGCTCAACAAATACGCCATCGACCCGGCCAAGCCGATTCGCATTTCGGTGCAGAGCGGGCATGTCGAGTTATATGGAGTGGTGGATTCGAAGGCTGACAAGGACACGGCATACATCCGGGCGAACGGCGTGGCGGGCGTCTTCAGCGTCAAGAACTATCTGCAGGTGGCCGGCCAGCCGAGCGAAAGCGAAAAGCCTCAATAAAAGAGCAAACGGATGAACCCCGGCACAAAGGCAAAGGAGGCGAGCCCCGTTGCTGCAGCGTGGCGATCGAAAGCTGGACTGCAAGGGGCTCGCCTTCGTCCAACGCCGGCCGGAAGTTCCCATTTTCACTGGACGGGGATTGGGCCCGCGTGCGACATTTACAGAACTGTAATCAAACAGTACGTTTCATTCCTTACACTTGACTCGCTATGTTGAACGACGGCCCGCTGACCATCGATCGCAGAGAAGGGAAGAATCCCGGGACACGGGTATTCTGTCTCTCTGGACCACTCACGCTGCGCAACCTGTTCGAACTCCAAACCGAACTTCGAGGTTCGGAGCCACCGCCAGTCACCGTGATCGACCTGACAGATGTACCCTACATGGATTCGGCCGGGATGGGACTGGTGATGAACCACTACGTCCGGTGCCAGACGAGGGGCGTAAAGTGCATCGTGGCCGGAGCCAATAGCCGCGTCATGGATCTATTCAAAGTGACGAAGGTCGACACGGTGCTCCCGCTGGTGAGTACGGTGGAAGAGGCGGATGCGTAGACAAGGGCTCCTTCCCTAATGATGCGCCCGGGCCTCCGCTAAGGCACAACTCTCGACACCACTTACAGAACATCAAGCTCGCAATGCGCTCCATTACACTGAATGATGGAGATGCAAGCGATGGGGCTGGCCGCGAAAACACGGACAACGCTGGAGATGATCAAGTGGGAACACTCGATCTTCGCATTGCCGTTTGCGCTCACAGCCGTGCTGCTGGCGAGCCACGGAGCGCCGGGTTGGCGCACGCTGGCATGGATCCTGGTGGCGATGGTGACGGCGCGTTCGTGCGCAATGGCTTTCAATCGCTGGGCTGACGCGGACCTCGATGCGGCCAATCCCAGAACGCGCACCAGGGCCATCCCCGCGGGACTGTTGTCGCGGGAATTTGTGGCAGGGTTCACGGTATTGATGGGGCTTGGATTTGTGATCGCCTCGGCTGAATTGAACCGGCTTACGCTGTATCTGGCGCCGCTTGTGCTCGCCGTCCTGCTCGGCTACAGCTATATGAAGCGGGTAACGCGGTGGTCGCACCTTGTGCTTGGCCTGGCGCTCGGGTTGGCGCCTTCGGCTGCCTGGATTGCGGTACGCGGCAGCCTTGATCCGCGCATCGTGGTGCTGACGGCAGCGGTGATGCTATGGGTGGGCGGCTTCGATGTGCTGTATGCCTGCCAGGATTTCGAGCACGACCGGCAAGCAGGCCTGCACAGTATTCCGCAGGCGATGGGCGTTCCGGCTGCTTTCCGCGTGGCGCGCGTTATGCACCTGGTCATGCTGGGACTGTTGATCTGGTTCGGATATCTCTTCAACTTTGGCATTGCGGGCTGGCTGGGCGTCGCGGCGGCGGGACTGTTGCTGGCCTATGAGCACTCCATTGTTTCGCCAAAGGATATGCGGCGGCTGAATTCCGCGTTTTTCACCATGAACGGCGTCATCGCCATGGTCTTCCTGCTCTTTGTGGCCGCCGATATCTGGCTGCGGAGGTAGAGTCGCAATCGTGCGTGAAAAGTCCAAAAAAGCAGCGATGGAGCTGTGGTATGGTGCGAGGAAGCCGTCTGCGGAGTCTCCGTTTGCGGCAAGCACACAAGAAAGAGAAGTTGAAGCCGGAATGAAAATTGCCATCCAGGGAGAACCTGGCTCGTTCAGTCACGAAGCGACGCTGGCGATGCTGCCGAATGCGATGATCGTGCCCTGCACCGTCTCGGCTGACGTGTTCAATGCGCTGACGGAGGGATCGGTTGACGGCGCGGTCATTCCGATTGAGAACAGCCTGGCCGGATCGGTGCTGGAGCACTTTGACCTTCTGCTGCAACATGAGGTGACGGTGGTGCGCGAGTCGCAACTGCGCATCCGGCACAACCTGATCGGGATTTCGTCAACACTGGATGACATTGACCGCGTGTTTTCACACCCGGTAGCGCTGGCGCAGTGCCGGCGGTTTCTTGCGGCTCATCCCCGGATGGAGTCGTTTGCCTTTTACGATACGGCGGGAAGCGTGAAGCAGCTCGTGGAGTTGCGCGACCGGCACGCGGCGGCAATCGCGAGCGAAGCCGCTGCCAAATACTACGGCGCCCAGATTTTGCAGACGAACATCGAGGACAATCCCGAGAACTTTACGCGCTTCTTTCTGGTGCGCCGCGCGAAAGAAGCATGGTTCGATGCCGATGCCAACAAGACCAGCCTTGCGTTTTCGGTGGAGAACCGGCCGGGGTCGCTGGTTGCGGCACTGAACGAGCTTTCGGCCACCGGAACAAATCTGACCAAGATCGAATCGCGGCCGGTTCAAGGAAAGCCTTGGGAGTATGTTTTCTACGTCGACTGCCAGTTGCGCTCATCGGAGGAAGGTTCGCGGGCGATTGCGGCGCTGAAACCCCATTGCGCGATGGTGAAGGAACTCGGACGTTATCGGGAGGCGGGGAAAATACAGGGAATAGGGAATAGGGATTAGCGGACAAGTACGGCTCGCTCAACTCCATTTGCGCTTGGGATCGCAGAGTTCTATCGATGAAAAAAGGGGATGGCGGTGGCCATCCCTTCTTTCTTGCCTGAAATATCTTAGTGCCGCAGAGGCCGGGCTCCGGGCTCGTTATTCCCTGCTCCCTATTCCCTGCCTTTAGAAGTGGTAGGCCACGCCGACGGTTGGGTAGTAGATGTTGTACCACTTGTTGGTTGAGAACTGGGCGTCACCGAAAGTGGGCACCTTGGTGACGAAGCCGCGGAATTCAGCGCGGATATCGAAGCTGGGACTGATTTCATAGGCGACGCCGGCGCCATAGAGGCCACCGACCGATACCTGCTGCTTCACATCGAGATTGGTAGTGCCTGAATTGCGGATCGGCAGGAAAATGAATGCGCCCGGACCGGCCTCAACAAAAGGGTTGAACTTCTTGAAGGTGAAGCTGCGCACAAAAGCCGCTGAAATCTCCTGGGTTCGTGTGTTCACCTGATAATGATTCGGGTTCACGAAGTAGTTGATCTTATTCTGGTAAGTGATTCCATAATTAGCCTCAAGTGCGCTGTTAGGGGTAAGCATGAAGCGGTAACTGAGCAATGCGCCATATGCGGTGTTGGAGTGAACCTGCACATCCGTTGAAGAGGCGATAAAAGGCTCAACGAGAGCCGATCCACTGAGGCTGATATCCTGCCGGCTCTCCTGAGCGCGGCCCGCTGCTACGCACACGGCCAGCAGAAAGGTAATTAGGGCGATCTTCTTCATTCGGTCTTGAACCTCGCGACTGCTCAACCGTCCGGCTGGCAACCAGGTTGTTGATGTAGGGCACGCCGGATTCCCCCACGCACCGCTCTCAGCATTGTAAATGGCCAGAACGGGTTGCAGGCGGAAGCGGCTGACTCGGAATGATCTAAGTCAATAGACGCAGCGGCCACCGAATGGGAATCGTTGAGAGGCAGGGATTAGGGATTAGGACTCTTGGCTCACCGGAAAGGTGCTCCCTGATTTGCTTCTCGTACTGTTTTTCAAATGCTGTTCTCTCGCCCCCGGCTCGCTGCTTTTGTAGGTGTCTCTAACCCTGATCCGTGTTCCCTGATCCCTGCTTTTGTCATCCCGCTCGTTCGACATGATAGTAGTAGGGTGGGCCGTGCTTTTGAGCCATATCGCGCACGGTCCGCAGAAAGGCTCGGCCAGCATAGGAAAGTGTGGCCTGGCGCCGGTGTACCAACCGCAGCACTCGTTTAAACTCAAGCTCGTCGACAATGACACGCACCAGTTCGCCGGCATCGAGTTCGTGGGCGATCGTGAGGTGCGGCACAAGGGCCACGCCGTTCCCCATGGCGACAAAGCACTTGATGGCCTCGATGGTGGGCAGATCGATGCCCATGTTGAGCGGCGTGCGGTACCGTTGGAAGGCCTCGATGACCTTGCGGCGGAGCGGCGATGTCACGTTGTGGGCGATGAAGTTTTCTTTCCCCAGGTCATTGATAGAGACGCGGGCCGCCTTGGCGAGGCGATGCCTGGGGCTGACGATAAACGCCAGGCTGTCGTTGTAGACGGCAATGGTTCGGAATTTTTCCGGATCGAGCCGAAACGACGTGACGCCGATTTCAAACGTGCGCAGGCTCAGCTCCTCGGCGATACGGCTGGCCAGCATGCGGTGCACTGAGATGCCGACTTCTGGAAACTGGCGGCGAAACTCGTCGATCGCTGGCAGCAGATACATGCAGGTGTACTCGTTGGCGGCCAGTTGCAAGCGTCCGCGCTCGAGACTCTTCAACTCGTCGAGCGCGCTGGAGGCTTCGCGACGGAGTGCGAGCAGCCGCTGAGCATAGTCGCGCAGCAATTCCCCAGAAGCAGTGAGGGACCCGTCGCGGGCGGCGCGATCGAAGAGCGTTTCACCCAGCGAGGCCTCGAGCTTGCGGATGACCTGGCTGATCGCCGGCTGGGTGCGGTGCATGCGGACGGCAGCACGTGAGAAGCTGCGCTCCTCGGCAACGGCGAGAAAGGTTTCGAGTTGAGAGAGTTCCATGGCGCCTCCGACGCGGAGTTGTCAGTGAACAGTGAACAGTGAACAGTAGACAGGGTGAACTAAACAGATTGAAACCTTTCGCCGCCCCTCAGCGCGGGCGCTAACTACGATTGACATGCATCGAGCATGCGGATCAGGTAATCCAACCTCCTCAGTACACCAGCCCACTGTTCACTGTCCACTGTCCACTGCTTCACTGTTTCACTGATCCACTGATCCACTGATTCACTTGTTCACCGCTTCATAAGCAATTGTAATAGGTTCCCCAAAAAGAATAACTTTGCCTTATACCGCCAGGATGCGAGAAAATAAAAGAGTTAGGAAATGTCTTCCCCGGCAGGCGTGAACACGATGAACAAAACAAATCACGTGGCATTCTTCGACACCACTCTGCGCGACGGCGAACAGTCGCCCGGTTGCAGCATGACCACGCAGGAAAAACTCACCATGGCGCACGCCCTTGAAGACCTGGGCGTCGACATCATCGAGGCCGGCTTTGCGATGGCTTCGGAGGGCGACTTCGCTGCGATTGCGACCATCACCCAGGCGGTGCGCAAGCCGCGCATCACTTCCCTCGCTCGCGCTAAAAAAGAAGATATCGAGATGGCGGCCCGCGCTCTGCAATTTGCGGACCGGTCGCGCATCCACGTCTTTCTCGCCTCCAGCGATCTGCATCTTGAGTACAAGCTGAAGATGAGCCGTCAACAGGCGCTGGACCAGGCCGCGGAGTCGGTGCGCCTGGCGAGAACGTTTGTCGAAGACGTTGAGTTTTCGCCTGAAGATGCGACCCGCTCGGATCGCGACTTCCTGGTCGAGATCGTGCGCATAGCCATCGAGGCAGGCGCGACCACGATCAATATGCCGGACACAGTGGGCTATTCGACGCCGGACGAATACGGCCAGATGTTTCGCGAAGTGCGCGAGCGCATTCCCGCCGTAGACGCCCAGAACATCATTCTTTCGTCGCATTGCCATGACGACCTGGGCCTGGCTGCGGCAAATTCGCTGGCGGCGATCAGTGCCGGCGCGCGGCAGGTGGAGTGCACCATCAACGGCATCGGCGAGCGCGCCGGCAACGCGTCCCTCGAAGAGATTGCGGCCGCTCTGCATGTGCGCGGCGAGCTCTACGGCGTTACGACCAACATCAAGCTGGAACAGCTTTATCCGACCAGCGAGGTGCTCGGCCAGATCATCACCTTCAAGCCTTCGCCGAACAAAGCGATTGTGGGTGCGAATGCATTTGCGCATGAGTCGGGTATTCATCAGCACGGAATGCTCGCGAATCCATTGTGCTACGAGATCATGACGCCTTCGCTCGTGGGTGTGTCGAAAACGAACCTGGTGCTGGGCAAGCACAGCGGACGCGCGGCGTTGCGTCATCGGCTGGAACATCTTGGCTACACGATTTCGCGCGAAGAGTTGCAGCAGGTGTACTACCGCTTTGTTGCACTGGCCGATCGCAAAAAGAATATCTACGACCAGGATTTGATTGGGATTCTTCCTGATCCGATTCGCGACCGGAAGCATGAGCCGGTCACCGAGCTGGATTGATCTGACAACTGAATACTGACTACTGGATTGCGGATGAAGCTGAAGATACTTGTCACCGCCGGCGACGGCATCGGGCCTGAAGTCACCAACGAAGCAGTCGCAGTGCTGCGGGAAGTCGCGGAGCTGGGCGGCCACACGATCAATATTGATGAAAAACGCATTGGCGGCGTGGCAATTGTGAAGGACGGATCGCCGCTTCCCAAGGACACGCTGGATGCGGCGTTGGCGAGCGGTGCGGTTCTGCTGGGCGCGGTGGGCGGCAACGAGTTCAATTCCCTGCCCCCTGACAAGCGTCCCGAGGCCGGGCTGCTGCAACTGCGCGCCGCGCTTGGCGGATTCGCCAATCTGCGGCCCGCATTCGCATTCAAGGAGCTCGCCGTCAACAGCCCGCTGCGGCCCGAGATCATCGACGGCGCCGATATTCTCTTCGTTCGCGAATTGCTAGGCGGCCTCTATTTCGGCCAGCCCCGCGAGTGGAACAAGACGACCGGCGAAGCCTGGAACACCATGCGCTACACCCGCGAAGAAGTAGCTCGCGTGGCGCGCATCGCATTTGAACTCGCAATGAAGCGGCGCAAGAAGCTGACCAGCGTGGACAAGGCCAATGTGCTGGAAGTGTCTCAACTTTGGCGCGCCACCGTGAACGAAGTTGCCGTGGAGTTCCCCGGCGTGACAGTCGAACACCAGTACGTCGATGCGATGTCGATGCACCTGATGAATCAGCCGCGCAATTACGACGTTGTGCTTACGGAGAACCTCTTCGGCGACATTCTCAGCGACGAGTCCGCAGTGATTACCGGATCCCTCGGCATGCTGCCCTCGGCGACCATCGGCGGCAAGGTGAATTTGTATGAGCCGGTGCACGGATCGGCGCCGGATATCGCAGGCAAGGGGTTGGCGAATCCGCTCGGCGCAATCCTCACCGGGGCGCTGATTCTGCGGCACTCCGGCGGCCTCGAAGCCGAAGCCGCGGCCATCGAATCGTCCGTCCGGAAAGTGCTGGAGCAAGGTTTCCGCACGCCCGATCTGGCGCGCGCAAATCCGCAAGGCTTCCCCGTCCTCTCCACAAAAGAGATGGGCGCGAAAGTAAGGGAGACGGTAAAAACACAGCTCGTGAACGCATAGCATTGGGTGCCCCATCCTTGACGCGTTTTTTGCGGCAAGGGTGGGAAAGCACAAACCGCGTTTTTTGAGTTACAGGGAGTTCCATGAGTTCTGAACCCAAAACATTATTCGAGAAGGTCTGGGAACAGCACGTGGTGGCAGAGCCGAAGGGCGAGCCCACATTGCTTTACATCGATCTGCAACTGCTGCACGAAGTGACTTCTCCGCAAGCGTTTGAAGGACTGCGCCTGGCGGGGCGCAAGGTGCGCCGTCCTGATCGCTGCATCGCCACAGTGGATCATAATGTGCCGACTACAGTGGAAGGCCGCCTGCACATCCTGGATCAGATCGCCGCCACGCAGATCGACGCACTGCGCAAGAATTGTGCGGATTTTGGCGTTGAGCTCTACGACGTCGATTCGCGCGAACAAGGTATCGTTCACGTGATCGGCCCGGAGCTGGGCATCACCAAACCCGGCATGACGATTGTCTGCGGTGACTCCCACACTTCCACGCATGGGGCGTTTGGCGCACTCGCCTTCGGCATCGGCACCAGCGAGGTGGAGCATGTGCTGGCCACGCAGACGCTGCCGCAGTCGAAGCCAAAGACGTTTCGCATCGCCGTTGAAGGCAAGCTTCCGCAGGGCGTGACCGCGAAGGACATCATCCTCGCCATCATCGGCAAGATTGGCACCGATGGGGCCACCGGCTGCGTCGTTGAATACGCGGGTTCAGCGATTCGCGCGCTCTCGATGGAAGGCCGCATGACCATCTGCAACATGAGTATCGAGGCCGGTGCGCGCGCAGGCATGATCGCCCCCGACAAAACCACGTTTGCGTACCTCGAAGGCCGCAGATTCAGTCCGAAGGGCGAAGCCTGGAAGACAGCTGTTGCCGAGTGGAGCAAGCTCCCAAGCGATCCAGCTGCAAAGTTCGATCGCGAACTGGTGATCGATGCAGCGACGCTGGTTCCCTACGTGAGTTGGGGAACGAGCCCCGGCATGGTTGCGCCGATTACGGCTTCGGTTCCGGATCCTGCGGCGACCAAAGACGAGCAGGAGCGGAAGGGGCTGGAGCGGGCGCTCGAATACATGGCGCTGAAGCCGGGGACTCCGCTGGCGGAAGTTTCGATCGATCGCGTGTTCATCGGGTCATGCACCAATTCGCGCATCGAGGATTTGCGCGCGGCGGCGAAGATTGCAGCGGGACACAAGGTTGCAAGTCACGTGAGCGCAATGGTGGTGCCCGGTTCGCAGCAGGTAAAAGCGCAGGCCGAGGCAGAGGGTCTTGACCGGATCTTCAAAGAGGCAGGATTCGACTGGCGCGAGCCGGGATGCTCAATGTGCCTCGGCATGAACCCCGACATTCTTGCACCGGGCGAGCGCTGCGCATCCACGAGCAATCGCAACTTCGAAGGGCGCCAGGGACGCGGCGGACGCACGCATCTTGTGTCGCCGGAGATGGCGGCGGCAGCGGCAATCGCGGGACACTTTGTTGATATTCGCAACTGGCCAAAATCTGAAGTTGCCCTCGAGGAGGTAAACGCCTGATGGAACCGTTCAAGACCCTGACAGCGCTGGCGGCCCCTCTCGATCGGACCAATGTCGATACGGACCAGATCATTCCCAAGCAATTTTTGAAGCGCATCGAGCGCACCGGCTACGGCGATTTTCTTTTCTTCGATTGGCGGCGGACGGCGTCGGGCGATCCCGATCCTGGTTTTTCGCTGAACGATCCGCGCTACAAGGGCGCGCAGATTCTCATCGCCGGAAAGAATTTCGCCTGCGGATCGAGCCGCGAACACGCCGCGTGGGCGCTGAGCGACTACGGCTTTCGCGTAGTGATCGCGCCGACGTTCGCCGACATTTTCTTTTCCAACGCAGGCAAGAATGGAATCGTGCTGGCGCGGCTGACTGAGAAAGAAGTAGCGACACTCCTCCAGAACGCAAAAGACATTCCGAACTACAAACTTACCGTTTCGCTCGAAGATCAGACGGTGACAGACGATCGCGGGTTCAAGGCAACGTTCGAAGTTGATCCGTTCCGCAAGTTCTGCCTGATCGAGGGCCTCGACGACATCGGCCTGACCCTGCGGCACGCAGCGGAATTGGACAAGTACGAAACAGAACACGACCACGCCGGATGGCTAAAGGCGAAATAGTGCGGAGCCAGCGAAGTAAGCGGTGCCGGAAAGAGATCGAAGCAGCTTTTAACTCCGCTAGCTCCGCTAACAACGGTAACTCCGCTTTTAAGCGACTCACTAAAGGATAAGATGACAGCAGAAGGCAAGCGACAGAGTATCCCGTTGACCGAGGGCCCGAGCCGCGCGGCGGCGCGTTCTTATTTGCGTGGGTCTGGATTTGCAAAAGACGACCTGCACAAGCCGATTATCGGGATTGCAAATACATGGACCGAGATCGGCACCTGCAATGTGCATCTGCACGAAGTGGCCGAGGCGCTGAAGGAAGGCATTCGCGAAGCCGGCGGCACGCCGATGGAGTTCAACACCATCACGATCTCCGATGGCATCACCATGGGCACGCAGGGGATGAAGGCGTCGCTGGTGTCCCGCGAGGTCATCGCCGACTCCATCGAGTTGGTCGCGCGGGGCAATCTCTTCGACGGCCTCGTCGGCATCGGCGGATGCGACAAGAACATGCCGGGAATCATCATGGCCCTCTGCCGGCTCGATATCCCGGGCATGATGCTCTACGGCGGCTCGATCGCCCCTGGAAAACTGAATGGTATCGACATCACAATTCAGAATGTCTTCGAAGGCATAGGGGCCTATGCAGCGGGCAAGATTGACGCTGCCGGACTTGAAGCACTGGAGGCGAATGCCTGTCCCGGCGCGGGCGCGTGCGGCGGCCAGTTCACGGCGAACACCATGGCCATGAGCGGCGAGATGCTGGGCATTTCGCCGATGCAGCTTTCCGGAGTTCCTGCCACCGATAAGGACAAACACGCCGCGACCCGTGAGGCCGGGCGCATGCTGATGGATGCGGTGCGCGCGAATCGCCGGCCTTCGCAGATCATTACGAAGAAATCAATTGTGAACACAATTGCCAGCGTAGCCGCAAGCGGCGGATCGACCAACGCCGTGCTCCACCTGTTGGCACTTGCGCACGAGATGGGCATCGAGCTTTCGATTGACGATTTTGATGAGATTTCAAAAAAGACGCCGTTCATCTGCGATCTCGTTCCCGCCGGCAAATACATGGCCTCACACTTCCAGGCTGCCGGAGGTTCGCGACTGCTGGCGAAGCGACTCATTGACGCAGGCCACGCCGATGGATCGACGCTGACAATCAGCGGACGCACGCTTGCAGAAGAAGCTTTGCTGGCCGAGGAAACTCCAGGGCAAGTGGTTATCAAAACATTCGAGCAGCCGATCAAACCGACTGGCGGTCTGGTGATCCTGAAAGGCAACCTGGCGCCCGAAGGATGCGTGATGAAGATTGCCGCCGCCGATCGCTATGAGCATCGAGGACCGGCGCGTGTATTCGATTCCGAGGAAGACTGCTTCGCCGCAGTGCAGGGCGACAAGATCAAGCCCGGCGATGTGCTGGTAATTCGCTACGAAGGTCCAAAGGGCGGCCCGGGCATGCGCGAGATGCTGCAGGTGACAGCAGCAGTGAGCGGACATCCAGAACTCAGCCACACCGTCGCATTGCTTACCGATGGACGATTCAGCGGCGCAACGCGGGGATTCACAGCAGGACACGTGGCGCCGGAAGCTTTTGTCGGCGGTCCGATTGCCGCCGTCCGCGAAGGCGACATCATTGCCTTCGACATCAAGAAGCGCACGCTGGATGTGGAGATCAGCGCGGAAGAAATGGCTGCGCGGCTCAAGAACTTCAAACCGCCCGCGCTGCGTTGGCCTGCCGGAGTGTTTCGCAAGTATGTAGATCGAGTAACGAGCGCATCCCTTGGGGCAACAACTTAGAGACAGGGCCGTGTTCAGTGAACAGTGATCAGATAAAGCTGGAAAGTATCAAGGAGACAAACATGGGAAGCAAGGCAAAAACGCCATCCGCTGAGAGCCACCTCACCACGCCGACGCGCCTTACCGGCGCTGAGATCGTATGGGCAACGCTGGTGGGTGAGGGTGTATCCACGGTATTCGGATACCCGGGCGGAGCGATTCTTCCGGTATACGACGCGCTGCGCAAGTTTCCCATCCATCATGTTCTCGTCCGTCATGAGCAGGGCGCCGCGCACATGGCCGACGGCTATTCACGCGCTTCCGGCAAGGTCGGCGTGGCCATGGCAACCAGCGGTCCGGGAGCGACGAATCTCGTAACCGGCATTGCGACGGCGATGCTCGACTCCATTCCCATGGTGTGCATCACCGGCAACGTCTCCAGCAAAGTTCTGGGCACCGATGCCTTTCAGGAAGTGGACATCACGGGCATCACGCTGCCGGTAACGAAGCACAACTTTCTCGTGAACAAGGCCGAGGACGTTGCCCACGCGATTCGATATGCATTCCAGATTGCGCAGAGCGGGCGGCCGGGGCCGGTGCTGGTCGACATTACCAAGGATGCGCAGCAAGGCACGGCGATCTTCGACTTTGAGGCCGCAAAGCCTCGGCCGTATCGCCCGCACCCCATGTTGCGCGTGGAAGAGAACGGGCTGAAGCATGCGGCGGAACTGATCAAGAATGCAAAACGTCCGGTGATTCTCGCCGGCCACGGTGTCTCCGAATCGGGCGCGATGGAGCAGGTGCAGACTCTGGCGGAGCGCGCGCAGATTCCGGTAGCTCTCACCCTGCTGGGGCTGGGCAACTTCCCTGCCTCGCACCCACTGAACCTGGGCATGATGGGCATGCACGGCGAGTCCTGGGTGAATACGGCAATTCAGGAAGCCGATCTTCTGATCGCATGCGGCATGCGCTTTGACGATCGTGTGACGGGCACGCTGAGCACCTATGCGCAGAAGGCAAAGAAAATTCACATCGAAGTCGATCCCGCCGAGGTGAACAAGAACGTCAAGGTCGATGTCGCCCTCGTGGGCGATCTGCGCTCAGTGCTTGAAGATTTGCTGCCGCGCATCGCGGGACGCGATGGCTCCGCATGGCTCAAGACTATTGAATCGAGCAAGGGTGCAGTCTCGGTTCGCGATATCAAGAACCTGCCGGACTCGGGACACCTCTACGCGGCGCACGTGATGCACGACCTGTGGCGCATCACAGGCGGCGACGCGATTGTGGCGACGGATGTGGGCCAGCACCAGATGTGGGAAGCTCAGTATTTCCACCATGAGAAGCCGCGCTCGCTGGTGACATCGGGCGGTCTGGGGACAATGGGATTTGCTCTACCGGCTGCGATTGGCGCGAAGATGGCTTGCCCGGACAAGGAAGTGTGGGTGATCGCGGGCGACGGCGGATTCCAGATGACGGCGGCAGAGCTGTCGACCATCGTGCAGGAGAAGATCAAGATCAACATCGCCATCATCAACAATGGATATCTCGGCATGGTCCGGCAGTGGCAGGAGTTTTTCTACGAGAGCAACTACGAAGCTACGCCGCTGGTGAGTCCGGATTTTGTGAAGCTCGCCGATGCGCACGGTATTGCCGGACGAGCAGTGAAGACCCGAACCGAACTCGCTGAGGCAGTGAATGAAGCGCGTAGCGCCCCTGGCGCGTTCCTGCTGAATTTCCTGGTCGAGAAAGAAGATTCGGTGTATCCCATGATTCCCGCAGGCAGCGCGCTGCATGAGATGATTCGCCGACCCGGCAAAAATCCGCTAGTCGAGTCCGCGGACGACGAGTAGCACCACAGTGAACAGTGAGCAGTGGACAGTGGACAGAAAAAAAGCACCCTGGCCGTCGGAAGCAAATTGGAATTAGTGATGCACCACCGCTCGTGGTTCTAACAGAACACTGATCACTGTTCCCTGTTCACTGCCCACTCTCCGCTTGAAAGGTTTTTATGTTGCACACATTTGTCGCATATGTTGAAGATTTGCCGGGCGTGTTGACGCGCGTGGCTTCCCTGTTCCGCCGGTTGAACATCAACATCAGTTCGCTCACCGTAGGCCGTAGCGAGCGTCCAGGACTGTCGCGTCTGACGCTGGTCTGCGAGGCATCGGAAGAGGCTGGCCATCGCATCCGCGCCAGCTTGTTCAAGCTTGAAAATGTTGTCGATGTCGACGATATTGCCAAGGCGCCCAATGTCACGCGCGAACTCGCGTTGATCAAGGTGGCGGCCTCGCCGCGCAATCGTGCGCAGATCTTCGACCTGGTAGAGGTGTTCCGTGCGCGCATTGTCGACCTGACCTCGGAATCGCTGATGATCGAGATGACTGGCGTGGAAAGCAAGATCGAAGGCCTCATCGAAGTGTTGCGCGAAGACGATGGGCGCATCCTTGAGATCTGCCGCAGCGGAAAGATGACGATGCGGCGCGGCCATCATACCTCGAGCGTTCTCAAGGCTATGGGCAAGGTATCCGATGAAGATACCCTGCCTGAGGACGAGCCGGAAGGCGCCGCAGAGGAGAGCGCAGATATTGAACCTGCATAAGCGGCCATCTTTAGGCCTTGGAACGTAAGGTTGCCTTGGTATTCTCACCCTGGAAGGATCAAGATCATGGACCCAGACAGCAAAGCCTGCCCGGTTTGCGGAGAAACCATCAAGGCCGCAGCCATCAAGTGCCGTTTTTGCAATACTGACCTTGCCAACTACGCTACAGCGAAAGAAGTGGAGGCAGAGCGCGACCTGTTTGTCGGTCACCCGGCATTGATTTATACCGTTGGACAGCTACTGCCATTTCTTATTGTTGCCGCTTCAACCGCGGCAGCAGGATACGGCATTGAGAAGCAATTTCCCGAACAATCCAACGAGTACTTCCTTTACCTGGGCCTGTTCTTTGTTGCGGCGTGCATTCTGATTTGCGTGATCTATTTCATCAAGAGCCGGCGAGTGTTCTACAGGATCACTACCCAGCGCATCAAGTTCGAGCGCGGTTTGCTCTCCAAGGTGCAGGAGTCGCTCGAACTGTTTCGCATCGATCACTTTGAGCTGCGCAAGCCCATCGGCAGCCGGCTTCTCGGCCAGGCCTCTTTGCACCTGTTCTCTTCCGACGCCGAGCTTGAGAACTTTTCAATTTACGGCGTGCCTCATCTGGAGGTTCTTGCCGACGAGTTGCGCGAGTGCCAGTTACGCGAGCGCACCCGCCGCGGCGCCACAACATTTGTGAAAGCATAGATGAGCTTGTTCCCCGCATGGGCTAAGAGCCGTCATTCTTTGCGGTTCAATTCGGCGCCACTGAAGTCGTGCCCTGATACACGAAAGTTCCGGCGGTTGGACTGAAGTCTCCGACTGCAAGTTTTGAAGAACACAACGAACGCAAAGGAAAATCAAGATCATCATGGCTACAACTTATTACGATCACGACGCTGACCTTTCCCTCATTCAAGCCAAGAAAGTAGCCATCATTGGTTACGGTTCGCAGGGGCATGCCCACGCTCTGAATCTCAAGGATTCCGGAGTCGAGGTGAAGGTGGGCCTCTCAGCCAATTCGAAATCCATTGCCAAAGCGCAGAAGGCAGGCCTTGAAGTCGGCACCGTGCCTGAAGTGACCAAGTGGGCTGATGTCGTCATGGTGCTGGTTCCGGATCAGACCGCAGCCAAGCTGTACGCCGAAGAGATAGCGCCGAACCTCAGCGCAGGCAAGATGCTGCTTTTCGCACACGGCTTCAACATTCATTTCAAGACGATTTCTCCGGCCGCAGGCATCGACGTAGGCATGGCCGCCCCCAAGGGTCCGGGACATCGCGTACGCGAAGTCTTTACCGAGGGTGGTGGCATTCCCGGACTCATCGCCATCCATCAGGATGCGACGGGCAAGGCGCATGCACTGAATCTCAGCTACCTCAAGGGCATTGGTTGCACACGCGCCGGGGTGCTGGAAACAACGTTCAAGGAAGAGACAGAGACCGATCTCTTCGGCGAGCAGGCAGTGCTGTGCGGCGGCGTGAGTGCGCTGATCAAGGCGGGATACGAAACGCTGGTCGAGGCGGGGTATCAGCCGGAGAGCGCCTATTTCGAAGTGCTCCACGAGTTGAAACTCATCGTCGATCTGATTTATCGTGGCGGCCTGGCTTACATGCGCTACTCGATCTCCGACACCGCCGAGTGGGGCGATTATGTCAGCGGCCCTCGTGTGATCAACGATGAGAGCAAGAAAGCGATGAAGGCGATCCTCACCGAAATTCAGAATGGCGAGTTTGCAAAACGGTTCCTTGCCGATCAGAACTCAGGGCGCAAGGAATTCATAGCCTTCCGCGAAGCCGAAGCCAAACACCCCGTCGAAATCGTCGGCAAGAAACTGCGCGCCAGCATGCCGTTCCTCGATCCGGTGACGGTGGAGGAAGTGGCCAAGACTCGGTAAAACAGCAAACAGCTTTCAGCTTGGCCCTGCTGGTGCGTGCCTCCACTTCGTGGAGGGCGCGTATCAGCGGGGCCTTCGTGTTTTTTGGTCAGTCCAGAAGCTGTTCCGCAATGAGTCTCACCCACGTTTGCAGATCGGATGATCGATCGCTGAGATCAACTTCGGAGAGTCTGACACCGAATAGCTCCCAGGCAGATCGCTCTTGGCAACGAATCACCATTTGTCGAAGACCAGAAAATTCCGCTATCGAGGAATCCCACCTGAGTTCATCGGCACGTTTCACCGTCCACTCTGCAAGAGAAATCAGATCTTGATCCTCTGTCTGCGGACGAAGATGCAGTGCAAACCAAAAGAGCGCCACGCCGTACTCACGTACCGACTCGTCTTTCAACTTCTCTCGGCCTTCCGGATCCGACTTCAGAATCAGCCAGGCAAGATGTCGCACAGCTTCTCGACTAACATCGACCGGCAGCGCCTCCAGACTGAACATCAACTGGATCGTCGTTGAATCCGTGGAGCCATCATTGTATTTGTAGTTCCACGGTTCTTGTTCAACTCGAAGGATCGCCGCGCACGAGAAAGCCCGCATCCAGTGGCCGAACTCACCCATTTCTCCCGGTTTCCACTCCGGATCCTCAGGTTGCGACCACCGGATGAGTTCCAGCACCTCCATCGGCACCCATCCCGGATTACCCGGCAGGGTCCCGGTGCCACGCAGGTGGCGAAGAGCGGCGAGGTGTTCATCGGCTCGATCGCCATAGTCTGCCTTCGAGATGCACTCCAACATTTCGTCGGTGATGTGCCTGGAGATTGCTCGCAGCAGCACATCGCCATCCGGCTCGAATCGGTCTAGAAGCTCGACGATCATCGCGAGATCAACTGAAGTCTACCTGCTGCAAACGGGAAACACCGAAACACCAGGCGAAGGCGCCGCCTAGCGTGATGACGGCGGCAACTGCGAAGGCGGATGCAAAGTGGCCGGTCCAGTCTACGAGGAAGCCAGTGAGCGCGGGGCCGGTGACTCCGGCCATGTTGGCGATGCCGTTTTGCAGGCCTACCCACTTCCCTGCTGCGCGCGGGCCGGCGAGCGTCTGCGCAAAAGCAAACGTGCCGGCGTTGGCAGCGCCGGAACCGACGGCGCAGGCGATGAGACAGGGGAGATAACCCTGCTGGCCGGCGAGCGCACAGCCCACGAGCGATGCAGCGGCGAGTGAGAATCCAAGAGCCATGGCCGACTTGCGCGCCAACGTCGGACTGGCGCCCCGACGAATGCACAAGTCCGTTATCGTGCCGGTGCCGATGGAGGACAGCGAGTCGACCACCCACAGCGCACCGGCTGCAACGGACATCGCGGACATGGAGAGATGTCGTTCGTGAACGAGATAGTACGGCAACCAACTCATCAGAAAGTAGACAAGATAATTCGCGCAGAAGTGGCCTGAAGCTGCTCCCCAGAAATCCCGTTTACGCAGTATGGCCGAGAACGCAGGGGCGGCCGCATCAAGATGAGCCGTGATGTGCGCTTCCGGCGCCTTCCAGCGCGACCATGCCGGTAGCCACAAAAGACTCACAACGCCAATGGCGACGAAGGCTGGGCGCCAGCCGTAGGCTGCCATCAAAAGGCCTCCGCCAAACGTGCCGATTGCCGAACCCCAGCGCATCGCGGCGTTCATGAGGCCGTTGGCGAATCCGCGTGCATGCTCTGGCAGATGTTGCGCCATGATTTTTGAGCTTGCCGGAAACATGACCGATTCTCCGACGCCGAGCAACAGGCGGAGAGTGAGCAGCGTGGCGAATCCCATGGCTGCGCCGGTAAGCACCGTGGCCAGCGACCAGGCCAGGAATCCAAGCGCCATCAGGCGATTTGCGCCGAAGCGATCGACGAAGAGGCCCATGGCGAATTGCAGGGCGGTGTAAGTCCAGAAGAAAGCGGAGAGCAGAATGCCAAGCTGCGACGCCGTCATGCCCCACTCAATTTTGAGCAGCGGCGCCGCAAGAGCGAGGTTGCCGCGATCGACGTAATTGATGAGCACAGCCAAAACCAGAAGAATAAGCGTTGGCGCGAATGCGCGTAGCGCCACCTTGTCGCCGGTGTTCGCGGTGCTGGACGAGAAAGTCACAGGTCAGCAGTGTACCGTTTACGGCCAGTCAGTGATCTCCAGACAATGGACAGAAATCCTGGTGGCAAGGATCGCCGTCAATTGCGTAAGCTGGAAGCCGCGCTATACAAAGGAGGTCTAAGGTGATCAAGCTGCGAACATGGATGTTGTTGCTGGTTCTTCTGGGCGCGTCTCGGTCCTTCGCGCAGGATCCGCTGGACGGTCTCTGGCAGGGTTACGACGGCGAGTGGCGTCACGTCTCCAGCCAACTCATCGCGCTGGCCGAAGCCACTCCGGCCGACAAATTCGCCTGGCGGCCGGCTCCCGGCGTTCGATCCACCAGCGAAGTCTACATGCACATCGCGATCGCGAATTTCGAACTGCTCCCCGTCGCCGGGCCGCACCTTCCGCCAGATTTGAAAGCAGACTCGGAAAAAACCGTTAACACTAAGCCGGCAGTCATTGCCTGGCTCAAGCGCTCGCTGGAGGCAGTAAAGCAAGCGCACCTCGCAGCCGATCCCAAAGATATGAGCCGCAAACTCAAAGTGAATGGCCGCGATGCCACGGTCGACGGTATGTACCTCCGCATCATCGTCCACGGCAATGAACACATGGGGCAGCTGGTTGCGTATGCGCGCATGACGGGCGTGGTGCCGCCCTGGTCGAAGTAATCTGTTGCCACCGTCACCAGGCAACCCGCTCTAGCGTTTCGGCACCACCAGCGAAAGCAGCGGAAGCCCTGCACAAAGCACGTACGCGATGCCGAGCGTCCAGTTCAGCCACTTCTTGCCCGAATGGTTTACCCAGTAGCACAGCAGCGCCGACAGCAGCAGTGCCTGCGTCACAATCTCCAGATAGCCGCGCAACTGGCTCGCCACCGGCACAGTCGTGTAGATGAATCCTTCCAGCGATCCTGCGGGCGCGGCAAACGTTCCCAGGATCCCGATCCCGATGAGCATCCAAGCCATGGCCAGCCAGCCATTCTTTCGTCCGAACAACCGCTCGCGAAAAAGATAGAAGACCGAAGCAAACAGCACGCCGCGAAATACCTGCAGCGGCACTCCAAGAATCAGCCACAGGCTGGTGATTGGCCGCATGCCCGAATTTGGATTGTTGATGAGGTCCGCGTAATGCAGAAAGTGATAGGCGAGTGCGCCCATGATCATGTAGGTGATGGAATGGCATACGATTGTCTTGGCCGCAAGCGGCACAAAACGAGGTCGCGAATCTTGCATAACGTCCTCTTGAGAGGTTTTGAGATGCGAGGATTCTATTCTGGTAAGGGCAGCGCGGCAACTCCGGCGAAGCGACTATGTCCCTTCAGCTTCGCAGCGCCTTGATCACTTTGGCCGTCGTGACCACCTGGCCCACGTGGCGCTGGGTGTGGTCGGCGACGTGGACCAGCGCTCCGCCGATCGACGTCGGCAACTGCTTGCGGCCCACGCCGCGGAACGTATTGAAGTCCGCGGTAGCCAGCACGCGGACGCGGTCTGCCGCATTGCTGAAGGAGGTTTCCACCTCGGACAGGAGTTCCGCCAGCGTCTCGCATCCAGTCTGCTCTGACTTCAACAGTGCCAGTTGATCCGAGGAAATTTGACCGCCCTCGGCATACGTCAACAACCGGTCGGTCGATCGCGCGATATGTTTCAAGTGAAACGATAGTGCCGGCAATCCCAGCGGCTGCACATGTACTTCGAGATCGTTGAGGCCTCCCGTCCATTTCGTGATGTCGTCGAGCGCGAGGTCGAAGGCGTGGAGGACGGCCCGTCCAACGGCCGGAACGTCGGCATGTGTGCCTCGCAGCCAAGGCTCAATGTAAGGAACAGAAGCAGGAGTGCTCATAGGGAAGTCTCCAGGTTGCAGCGGACGACAAACTCAAGGTCTTCGTAATTCCTAAGTTGATCTACCGGTATAAATGTATGCCCGGAAACTGCGGGATCTTTCACCATCACCCCGCCACCATATAGCCGGACAAAGCAGCTATGTTCAGGATCGCTCAGATCGGCGGCTGCAAATTCAATCTCCGCATCATGCCCATGGAACCGGACACGATCGCCCGAGCAGATCTCTTGTCCCGACAAGTATCGCAACGGCTCCGACATCTCGCCCCCAGACAGCAGGCCTCAGACCGCGCTCTTCACCCTGACCACGGTGATTTTTTCAAACCCCTCTTCGAACGCGGGTGCCTTCAGCTTCTCGGCCATCTTGCGCATGATGTCTTCGCTGACTGAGCGATCGCGCTGCCTGTTGCGGTCGAGACAAACTTCAAGTGGAACATCAAAAAACACCGCCTGTGTCTCATATCCAAAGCTCTTGGCCATCTTGATCCACTGGCGGCGCTCGTGCGTCGACAGGTTAGTTGCGTCGACGTAGTTCCACGGCATTTTGGCGATCAGCCTGGCTCTCAACAGCGAGCGCAGCGTGGAAAACACGAGCCCCTGATAGCGCTGCTCCTCCACATCGTCGAAGAGGATGTTGCGCAGCAGGTCGCTCGAGAGGGGAGTGACGCCGCGGCGGCGAAACCATGTGGTCTTGCCCGAACCCGGCAACCCGATGGCCAGCACCACATAGCCTTTGGGCGCCTGCGGCGAGCGGCTTGCAGCCTGCGCCTCTGCTGACGGCACCGAGGGCGACTCCGGCTGGGTCTCCATTTCGAGGCGGCCTGATCCGGCAGGCTCATTCCACTCCTGCGGAGCGGCGCGTTTCGGCTGGCTTGGCGGCCGAGGGGCGCGAGGCTCGGCGGCTGTTCGCGGAGCGCGAGCCTCAGAAGCCGCAACCGCGGACCGCGAAGCACGCGTCTCCTGAGCTGCAGCCGCGGGGCGCGCGGGTCGTGACTCACCGGGCAAAGTTTCGTCCGGATAGAGCGGCACCAGCGGGCGGGGCTGATTCTGTGGGAGTTCCTGGCCAATTTTGCCTGTGGATTCTGAATTATTTACGCTGCGTCGGGAACGTCTTCTCATTCCGCTTTCTACACCTACACTACCGGGATACCACACCGACCGGAGCCACTGCAAATACAGCAAAACACGTATCATGCGCGAGGTCACTTGGAACACAACATCCCGGTGTGCACTTTCACGCAGTCGCAGGCATGGGTTGGTGCGCGAGTGGCGTCCGTCACATACGGTCCCACATCCGAACCCGCAAACTAGCGTAGAGCGCATTTTGGTACGAGAACGCGGTTTACGGAGCGTTCATTTGGGAATTAATCACTTAACTCCCTTAGACTTGCTAAGTCTTGTAGACAGCCTGTTTTTGTTCTTTGTAGTCATCGAACTCGGCTAATTTATACACATTGAATCCGTGCTGATTCAGATGGTGAATTTGGATTTCACCGCCGATGAAGACTTGTTCATTCTTAGGTAAAAGTGCCTGAATGGTTCTCTGTTCTTCCATCATTCCTTTTATGTCGTCTGGAAATCTGTAGTTCTCAGGGACCGTGCATTTAGGCTTCACACCGGTTCTGTATTCGAGACGCTCGGATTGAAACCCGTTTTCCGACCTATATGCGTAGGCGTGAATAACGCCTGCAGTCTCGGAGAACCCAAAATGGTAGATAGTCACGGTCGAGAGATTACTTGGCTCGGTGATCTGCTGCTGGTAGAGACTCCAAGCGGCTGCAAGATAATTAGTCGCTTCGCGATCCACCGCATCAACATCGCGCATAGGGCTACCGTTTATGGCAACAATCCACCTATCCAAGAATCCGGCCCTTCCAGTGCCAGCAAGAAGCATATTGAGATGAGGCAATATGAGGACTTTGCTTGTGAAGTAAACAGGCTTGCCTTCGTGTGACGTGGCAAGCGTATCTGTTGCTACAAAAACTTGGTCGTGGGCAATGTGGTAGATGAGTGAAGACATTCTTTTATACTATTCCAAGTTGCCTTAAAATAAAGACATAAAAGTATAAATAATACTTGACTCCCTCAAGGGAATTAACTACTATTACTTCATGAGCCAGAGCACGATAAGCACCTTCGAACTCTTCCAGTTGATTCCAGATGCGGAAACAGCGCGGGTTTACTTGGAAGCACGGCTTTGGCCCAAGGGTGCAACCTGCCCTACTTGCTCGGGCCAGGATCGCATTACGACCCGCAAGGGTGGCTTCTATCGCTGCAACAAATGCAAACTGGACTTCACAATCCGCACTGGCACAATCTTTGAGCGTTCGCATGTTCCCCTACACAAGTGGGTGTATGCGATGTACCTCATGGTGACGGATCGTAAGGGCATCAGTTCTATGCAACTCGCCAAAGAGATAGGCATCACTCAGAAGTCGGCATGGTTCGTGCTCCAGCGTCTCCGTGAGGCTTGCGGTGGTCCTTCTGGTAGCGGTGGCAAACTGGCTGGTTTTGTGGAAGTAGATGAGTGCTTCGTCGGCGGCAAAGAAGGCAACAAGCACGAGCACAAGAAACTGAATGTTGGCCGTGGAAGTTTCGGCAAGACTGCCGTAATCGGTCTACGTCAGCGCGGTGGACGTACCGTTGCAATGACCATCCAAACCAATGACCAAGAAACCTTGCACAACGCCATCTATGACAACGTAGAGATTGGCTCTACCGTGATGACAGACGAACACAACGGTTACAGGGGTCTGGACGGTGGCTTCTACAAGCACGAGGTAGTCAACCACAAAGGTGGCGAGTACAGCCGTGGCAACACATCCACGAACAGCATAGAGAGCGTATGGGCGCTCCTGAAGCGCGGAATCTACGGCACCTATCACCAAGTGAGCGCCAAGCACCTTACCCGTTACGTGGACGAAGTTTCTTTCCGCCTGAACGAAGGCGACGTGAAAAATCACACCCTAACGCGGCTGGATAGTTTCATTGACGCCACAGATGGTAAGCGCCTCACGTATGCGAGGTTGATCGCATGAAGAAGACAGAAATACCCGAGATTCTGAATCAGATTGTGGACAAAGTTCTGGCCTATCGGCCCAAACCAAAGTCCAAGGCAGCACGCAAGCGAAAACGCTTGAAGACCAAAATTGAAAAGGAAAAGAAGCCCGCCCCTTAAAGGCGGGTTCTTATTGGTGTACGCCTATGGAAAATCCGTTTGCTGCGTTCGGATGTGGAATGGGCGGAAAATGTCCTGAAACACCCATCTATTCAATGAGTAAATTCGAGGTGGATTGTCCTGATTTGGTTCCCGGCGAGAAGCACAGCACTGTAACACACATATTTTTTTGTCATAAGCATATAGAAGAGGCAAAGCGAGCACTGGACAGGCTCTAGCTAGATTTTAGAAGCGTCAACCCACCTTACTTTTGTATCCCGGTCTTGTTGCCTCATGCTGCTTCTATGCTCGTCACAGCACAGCCTAGACTGGATAGTTGCGGAAGCGGGGCCTTCGATAAAAGTCTGCTCTCTGATCTCTCTAAACAGCCACATAGCTTTCTTTGTGCAGCCGGGAACAGAGCATTTTGCTGGTTCGAGTTTTGCCATTCTGAATTATCTCTCCTGTGATCCCAATCATATTCCGTCCCTTTTCCACAGGGTAAAATTGTGGTTAGGGAGTGAAGTATGTAAGTCCCGTTCATTTGGTTCTCGTTGACAACAGTGTTAGCCTGATGAGTTTGGTGGACTTGCCTGATGCGCGTCGTCGCGGCGCCGAAACCCCATCACACACACAATTTTGAGATCTACCCATAACGAAGGAGAATACGCATGGCAGTGAAGGTTGGCATCAACGGCTTTGGCCGAATTGGCCGCAACGTTTTGCGCGCCGCCCTCGGCAATCCCGAGATCGATTTTGTTGCCGTTAACGACTTGACCAGCCCGGCAACTCTCGCCCATCTGCTCAAGTACGACTCGATTCTTGGCAATCTTAAGAATGAAATTTCCGCCGGTGACGACTTCATTTCCGTCGACGGCAAAAAGATCAAGGTCTGGGCCGAGCGAGACCCCGCCAAGCTGCCTTGGGCAGACGTAGGCGCGCAGATCGTCATCGAGTCCACCGGCCACTTCACTGACGGGGCCAAGGCCAAGGCGCATCTCGGTACGACCGTAAAGAAGGTCATCATCTCTGCTCCCGCCACCAACGAAGACATCACTCTCGTCCTCGGCGTCAACGAAAACAAGTACGACGCGGCTAAGCACAACATCATCTCCAACGCCAGCTGCACCACCAACTGCCTGGCGCCGGTCGTCAAGGTTCTGCTGGCCCACTGCGGCATCGTCAGCGGCATCATGACCACCATTCACAGCTACACCAATGACCAGGTCATTCTCGATTTCCCGCACAAGGACCTCCGTCGTGCCCGCGCGGCTGCCATCAACATGATTCCTAGCTCCACCGGTGCTGCCAAGGCCCTCAAGCTGGTTATCCCCGAGACCGACGGCAAGCTCGACGGTTTCTCCCTGCGCGTTCCAACACCCAATGTCTCCATCGTCGATCTCACCTTCATCAGCGAGAAGCCGACCGACGTCAAGTCAATCAATGCCGCTCTCAAGGCCGCCAGCGAAGGCGAGCTCAAGGGCATCCTCGGCTACGACGAGAACCTGCTGGTCAGCTCCGATTTCAAAGGCAACCCGCTCTCATCCATCGTCGACGGTCCTCTCACCAAGGTCATCGGCCAGAGCGTCAAGGTGCTGAGCTGGTACGACAACGAGTGGGGCTACTCCAACCGCGTAGTCGACCTCGTCGGCTTCCTGGCTAAGAAGGGTCTGTAAAGGCAGTGAGCAGTGGACAGTGATCAGACTCGGATCAGCTGTCCATTGCCACGCAATTACTGTTCACTGACCACTGTGCACTGTCCACTGTTTCCGCTCACTTACCACTGTTTTATGCGACAAAACATCACTGGCGGATCTCCCTTCGAGCCCATCATCGGCTTCTCCCGTGCCGTACGCGTCGGGAACACCATCCACGTCGCCGGAACCGGCCCCGTAGGCGCAGACAATGAAGACGCAGCCGGCCAGCCCCGCCGCATCTTTGCTATCGCCGAAAAAGCTCTCGTCGAAGCCGGTGCATCCTTCCAAGACGTAGTCCGCACCCGCATGTATCTCACCCACGTTGAAGACTGGGAAGCAGTCGGGCGCGTGCACGGCGAATTCTTCGGCGACATTCGTCCCGCCGCCACCATGGTCGTGGTTGCTGCGCTGCTCAACCCAAACTGGCGCGTCGAAATCGAAATGGACGCCGTGATTCAGACGACTGTAACTGACAACTGAGGACTGAAAACCGACCACTGTCCACTGTTCACTGTTCACTGTCCACTGTTCACTGCTCACTGCTCACTGCTCACTGCTCACTGTCCGCTGTTCACTGTCCACTGTCCACTATCCACTGTTCACTTTTAAGGAATCCACCATGTCCAAGCTCTCGATCCGCGACATCGAACTCAAAAACAAACGCGTCTTCATCCGCGTCGACTTCAACGTGCCGCTCACGGAAGACGGCAAGGAAATCACCGACGACACTCGCATCGTCGCCACGCTGCCCACCATCGAGTACGCGCTGCGCCACCATGCCAAGGTCATCCTCGCCTCGCACCTCGGCCGCCCCAAGGGCAAGCCGAATCCGAAGTATTCGCTCCGTCCCGTCGTCGACCGCCTGCGCCAACTGATCGATAAGGACGTGTGCCGCGCGGAAAATGTAGGCTTCTCCCCGGATTGCGTCGGCGAAATCGCCAGCGAAATGGCGCGCCAGCTTGAATCCGGCCAGGTCCTGCTGCTTGAGAACCTCCGCTTCCACGCCGAAGAGGAAGCCAACGATCCCACCTTCTCGAAGGCTCTGGCCTCGCTGGCCGAAATCTACGTCAACGACGCATTCGGCAGCGCGCACCGGGCTCATGCCTCAACCGAAGGCATCACCCATTTCCTCAAGCCAGCCGTGGCCGGCCTCCTGATGGAAAAGGAAATCACCTATCTCGGCAAGGCGCTCGAGTCTCCAGAGAAGCCGTTCGTCGCCATCATCGGCGGATCAAAGATCTCCGGCAAAATCGACGTCATCGACAACCTGCTCGACAAGGTCGACACGCTCGTCATCGTCGGCGGCATGGCTTACACCTTCCAGCGTGCCCTCGGCGTCGCCACCGGTAAGTCGCTTGTTGAAGAAGACAAGATCGACCTTGCTAAATCAGCACTGGACAAATCCAAAAGTAAGGGAGTGGAACTCCTGCTGCCCGTCGACAACATCCTTGCCGACAGTTTCTCGCCCGATGCCAAAACCCAGCCGTGGGACACCTCCAAGGACTTTCCTGCCGACTGGCAAGGCCTCGACATCGGTCCCAAGTCCGTCATAGCTATTGAAAAGGTCGTCTCCGCCGCCCGCACCATCGTTTGGAACGGACCAGCCGGCGTCTTCGAGTTTCCACGCTTCGCTGTTGGCACCAACGCCATCGCCAAGGCGGTGGCAGCTAACAAAGCAGCCATCTCCATCATCGGCGGCGGCGATTCTGTCTCCGCCATCAACAAGGCCGGCTATGCCGACCAGGTCACGCACATCTCCACCGGCGGCGGCGCCAGCCTCGAGTTCCTCGAAGGCAAAAAGCTACCCGGCGTAGAAGCCCTCACCAACAAATAGCAACTGCCGCCCACTCGCCTCCGGCGCACGGTGCGTGGATGCGGGTTCAGCAAGAACTGGGTGCCCCATCCTAAACGCGTATTTCGCGTTTAGGGTGGGAATGCACGATGTACCGCAAGCACCATCTCTCTTTTCAGAGCACCGAGTCGCCCAACCTCGGAGAAAGCAGCGACCATCAAGCCTCTGAATAACTAACGCGCTCTATAGAAGTGCGAGCTTCATTGAGGATGCAGTCTCACTTCGTCGCTCCCGGAGTATTAAACTCAAATGGTTCCCAACCCGGGAGAAGCCATGCCCTACTACACGCGAGTCCTTTCTAAAGACGCAGAATTTCCTCCCTTCGAAGAGCTCGCCGATTTCATTCACAGCGGCCATCCAGACTTCAAGCTGACAGTCGAAGAAGGCACTCAAGAAGAATGGGAGTCTCTCCTACTCTCCGGCACCGACGAAGTTGAAGTCGCGCTACTCGAGCGAATCCCCATATACGATGAGGGCGACGTCGCCGAATTCATCGACGACACCCAGGACTGCAAGCCGGAAACCGGGGTCCAGTGGCTCCATGAATTTCTGGCCGATGTAAAAAACATCTATGAGCTCCAGCATCTGCAAGGCGCTGAAACTGAAGAAGGCGGCAACGCCCTTCACGCCCTGCGCTCGCATCTCTGGGAGCGCGGAGACGCCATTCTGCAAGCCGACAATGAGGGATTCACTAACGAAGAGGGCTTTCACATTGTCTGGCAGTTTTCTGACTCTGTGTCTGGGCCGTGGAACATGGGGATCCTGCAGGACGGCACCTGGCACCATTTCAAGATGGACCTCGGCGATCCCGACCACCGTGAAGCATTCCTGAACGGCGAAATGCCTGCCGATCTTACCGTGATCCGCCAATCCGGCCCCCAAGGCTGACGCGATTCTCAGTTTGCTGTCTCCCAAAAGACTGTCAACCCCACCCGGTCGCGTTTCTCCTCCAAATCGAACAAAGCAAAGGAAAGAAATATCCACCGGAATTGCAGGTAATTTCACGCGATTCCCTATCATGGAATGTGATGAGGCAGAACCTGCCCTTGGAAACGGCGGCCCTGCGTTCCGAGGGGAATGCGCCTCGCGAGTCGCACGAGCGAGGACCAGTGAGAGAACCGCCTCTAAGTCATTTGCTCAGAGATATTTGCTGATTAAGCTCAATACCAGGAATACCTTAGCGTCGCACCGCAGCCATAACCTTTTCAGAATCTCGCACTTCCTTCCAAAGTATGGGGGGGGGGAGGGGATACACGCAACCATTCAGTTGCATATCTAGACGCCTGCACCCAAACTCGGCCTCCTCTGTGTTCCAGGTCACCCGCCGCGTCAGTTTCTGTCCGATAAAATCATCTTGAGGACTCCATAACAATGTCTCGCAAGAAACTGATTGCTGCCAATTGGAAGATGTACAAGACGCCCGCTGAAGCGAAGGCGTTTGTCGATGCATTTCTACCGCTTGTTGCCGGACACACGCGCGACGAGATCGCCATTTTCCCTTCGCCCGTCCTGTTGCCCACGGTCACCGCCGCATGCAAAGCCTCCAATGTCGCAGTCGGCTGCCAGAATATGCATTTCGCTGAAGAAGGCGCCTACACCGGCGAAACCTCGGTCGGCCAGCTCATCGCGGTCGGTGGAACGCACACTCTGATCGGCCACTCCGAACGCCGCCAGTATTTCGCCGAGTCCGACGAAATCGTCAACAAGAAGCTGCACACTGCACTCAAGCACGGCATCGTTCCCATCGTTTGCGTAGGCGAAGTTCTCGCCGAGCGCGAAGCCGGCAAGACTGAACAGGTGCTCAAGACTCAAGTCACCGGAGCATTCGCCGGCATCACGCCCGAGGCCGCCGCGTCGATCGTCATCGCCTACGAGCCGGTATGGGCTATCGGCACCGGCAAAACCGCTACACCCGCCATGGCCGTCGAAGCTCACAAGATCATTCGCGCCGAAGTAGCCAGGCTGCTCGGGGCCGGTGTCGCTGCAAAAATGCGCATCCTTTACGGCGGCAGCGTTAAGTCAGAAAACGCCAACGCCCTCTGCTGTGAGGAAGAGATCGACGGCGCCCTCGTCGGAGGAGCCAGCCTGAAGCCCGACTCCTTTACCGCCATCGTGAAGTACTAATCAGGTTCCGTGTGCTTACCACCGGACTGGGTGCCCCAGGTCTCGCTTCTGAGACCTGGGAGACCACGACAGCGACTCCTGCGAACAAAGTTATGGCGGTACTCGTACGATTGCTAATGCCTGGAATGGCGAATGTTTCAAACACCGTAACGCCTGGACCCTCGGGTGCGCATTCCTGGTGTTCGGCGTGTGATTTACCTCGTGAATTGAAGGAGCGCAGTCCCATTGGCGTCTCAGCACCACATACAACTTGCCTGAAGAGAAGTGCCATCTGACCTCCGAGGAGGATGGTCATGGCAACGAAGAAGGCAACCCAAAAGAAATCCAGCTCAAAAAAATCATCGGGGCGCAAATACTCCTCTTCCGCCGGCAAGGATGTCGAAAGAGAGATGCGCGCGATGAAGCAGGGCAAGCTGAAATCCGGCCGCAGCGGCAAGAAGGTCACCAATCCGAAGCAGGCCATTGCCATCGGCCTTTCGGAGGCACGGAAAGAAGGAAAGAAGGTTCCTGCGAAGAGGTCGTAGGCGACGTAGGTTGTGGCATCACAGAGAACGATGCCTCGCCTGCTTCGCGCATTTTCCATTGCGATTCTCTTTTGCGGTTGTCATTCGATTACGAGGCTCTCGTTGCCGGTGACGTGACCAGGTTGAACTTGGTGGTGGCGGTCTTCCTGTCTCGTTCGATAGCGCCGAAGTCAGAGCTTTCCACGAAGCTCGCCTTCTTCGATCTTCGCCTCAATCGCCAAGGCACGGATTTCAGGGTCTTCCTCGTTTTCGCCGGTGCAGGGATCGAATGCATAGGCATGCCAGGGGCAAACTACCTTGCCGCCCTCGATTGATCCTTCGCCAAGAGGGCCGCCTTCGTGTGGACAGGTTCCATCGAGAACACAGATCTTTCCGTGCACGTTGGCCACACAAAGGGCGCGGCCGGCGACCGTGAACTCCTGCACTACGCCCGCCTGAGGCAGCTCGCCCTCAGAACAAATTCGCACAAATTCCGACATGATCAACTCTCCCGTCGCCTCGCCGTGACCGCGATGGCCCAATTAGCATAAACCTGTAGCGCCACTTGTGAGCAAGTGAAGATGAGCAAAGCCAAGTCGACTCGAAAAGACCGCACATCCGTGCCAGCGCGCTCCGCCAACTTGCGTCCTTACGGCAGCGGCGCTTCCGCACCACCCACCGTTTCTGCAAAATGGCTGCTGAGCGCCATCGCGATGGCCCTCGCCGGCGCTCTGTTCTGCGCGTGGGGCACGTTGTGCTTGCTCTTCTGGCAGGGAAACTGGCAGTTGCTGTACCATCCCACCTCCGCTGTTACGCGCACGCCCGCCAGCGTGAATCTGGCATTCGATTCCGTCGAGTTTGCCACCAACACAGCTGGCGAGCCGCAACTACGCGGCTGGTGGATTCCCGCGTCGTCCCATGCGCACTACACCGCAATCTATCTTCATGGCGCTGACGGCAACCTTGGCGACGCGGTTGATGCTCTTGCGCGACTGCACGCATCAGGGTTGAACATCTTTGCCTTTGACTATCGCGGATATGGGCAGAGCCGATTTGTGCACCCCAGCGAAGCGCGGTGGCGGGAAGACGCCGATTCTGCAATCGGCTACCTGACTGGAACCCGGCACATTCCGGTCAATGCCATCATCCTCGTTGGTAAGGACCTCGGCGCCAATCTCGCCGTTGAGACCGCCGCAACGCATCCCGATCTTGCCGGCGTCGTCCTCGAACAGCCGCTTGCATCTCCCACGCTGGTCATCTTCAGCGATGCACGCGCGCACCTTGTGCCGGCGCACTGGCTGGTGAGCGACCGCTGGCAAACCTCAGCGGCTGCCGGGAACATCCTGATTCCATCGTTGTGGTTTTACTGGACGGCCGAGCGCAGTGAAGAGTTGGAACAGGATAAGCCGGAAGTCTATGAGAAAGTGCCGGCCCGCAAGATGCTCGTCTGGCTCACCAACGCGCCGGATGAACAGGAGCAATTCCGCTCCGCGTTGTCGAGTTGGCTGGATCAGTTGCCGGCAGTCGCGCGATGACTCAGCGCGGCATGTCGCGGTGCACAGCCTTCACCTGATAGCCGGCTTTCGTCAGCCGCCTTGTCAGCTCCTCAGCCATCATCACGCTGCGGTGCTGCCCGCCGGTGCAGCCGAACGCAACCGTCAGGTAGCTCTTCCCTTCTTTCACGTAATGCGGCATCAGAAAGAGCATCAGATCAGTGACCTTTGTGAGGAATTCTCCCGTCTGCGAGAAACCCGTCACATAAGCGGCGACCTTCGGATCGAGGCCCGTCTTGTCGTGGAATTCCGGTACAAAGTGCGGATTGGGAAGGAAGCGCACGTCGAACACCAGGTCCGCATCCAAGGGCACTCCGTTCTTGAATCCGAAGCTGAGGCAGGAGACCAACATGGTCTGGTTCTGATCCCCGCGCCCAAATCGCTTCTGGATCTCCGCACGCAATTCATGCACATTGAATCGCGAAGTATCGATCAGGGTATCGGCGACGTTGCGAATGGAATCGAGCATCTGCCGCTCTTCTACAATGGAACGCGAAACGGTCTCAGAGCGCCGCAGGGGATGCGGTCTGCGCGTCTCGGAGTAGCGCCGCACCAGAACCGGGTCCTGCGCATCGAGAAAGACGACCCGGGTGGGCAGCACCCTTTTGACGCGCTTGATGATCTCGGGCAACCGATCGAATGCCTGTCCTTCACGCACGTCTACGACGATCGCGGCGCGATCAATGTCCTTGGATTTTTGCACCAGGCCGGCGAACTCGGGCATCAGTTCCAGCGGCAAATTATCCACCGCCTGATAACCAAGGTCCTCAAAGGTTTTGAGCGCGGAGGCCTTCCCCGCACCGGAGATCCCGGTCAGAATAACCAATTCCTTCTTTGAGGTTTTCGCTGCTCTTTTCCGTTCCGTCGAACGAAGCATGCCGGAGGTCGGATGAGGAGGAACCATGCGCCCATCGTACACCCTTTCGCGCGCACACCAATCCGTCGTCTACCGGTCTGTTACACGAAGGTTACACTCACCCTTCAGGGAACTTCGACGAGTTCCATCTGCCCATCACGGCGGCGATGCAACACAAATAAGTCGCCAACCCGGTCGCGAAAGATGAGCAAATCGCGGTCTCGGAATTCAGCGTCCTTCACGGCCTCCTCGATCGTCATCGGCTTCACCGCGATCGCCTCGCCGCTCTTCATGATGTGCGGTTCCACGATGGCGGTGCTGGCCGGAAACGAGTGCACGGCGATTGAGGTTTTCACCTTTGCGCGGGTCAGCTTGCCGTTTTCGGCCAGCCCCTCAGGCTGCGCGCCGCGCTTCGGATGGGTCACGGGCGGAGCGTTCAGCAGCTTGTCCAGCTTGGGCAGGCGCTTGCGCTCAAACTGGCGATCGCGATAGCGAAGCGCCTGATTTTCGGCATGCTGGATCGCAATGCGCAATGCGGCCTCAAGCGTATCGGCCTTGCCGGCCGCCTCAATGGTTTGAACGCGCGCCTTGATGGTCAACTCTGCAATCTGCAGATGACGCTGCGCGCGAAAGGTGATGCTGGCGCGTGCGGTTTTGCCCAGGATTCTGCCGACCCGTTCCAACCCTTCTTCGGCTTGAGAACGTACGGACTTGGGAACGCTAACTTGCCTTGCGGTGAACTCCACTTCCATGGTCAGCCTCCGCTCTTCCCTCTCCGGGCCAACGAGGCTTCCGAAGAGAATCGGATTGTATAGCATTTCGCCGCACCGCGAAAACGCGCGCAATCCGCCCGTTCAAGGATTCTACGATTCCGGGCTTCAGTCCGGCGAGGCCCCGGTTGACCCGTACCCACCCGACGGGCCGATTGTGAGTCTGGGCGGTCAGCCTGCTCGGTGAGGGCATCGCCCATTAGCACGCTGCAAACCCCTGACCGGAGCCTCCCTGTCGATTCAGCGCTGGACTGACAAACTTCGTTGACCAGGCAAAAAATGGCTTCGCGATTTACAGCACGAGCAGAATAGAATGTGCACGATGGCCCCCGTGACTACATCGCCAACTTTGAAGTACGCCGACATGGATGGTGAGCACTTTTTTACGCTCGCCGCCGAGTGCACAACCATCGGCCGCGCGCCCGACCAGGATCTCGTTCTCAAGGAGGCATATGTTTCGCGCCGTCATGCGGTGATCACCCGGCAAAATGGCCACTTTGAGCTCGCCGATCAGAATAGCTCGCACGGCACATTTCTGAACGGTCAGCGGGTGGAGCATTCTCGGCTCAAGTCTGGCGACACCCTTCAATTCGGATCCCTCAATGCAGCCACGTTTCGGTTTCTGCAGGCCACCGGCGTCGCTGACAGCGGTTCCAGCCTAGCGACCGATCTACTTTCGGCACTCTCTGTCTTTGCGCCCACCGACAAGAGCGTTCCTCAGCCCGCCCGGGAGATTGAGAAGCTCAACTTTTTGCTGAATGCGGCTCGCCAGCTCAATGCGGGCGGCGCCATCACGGACATCTTTCACGCATTGCTGCAGCTTTCGCTCCAGCTGACCGGAGTAGATCGAGGTTTTGTTTTCCTGCTCGAAGGAGAAGAGATGCGCCTGGCCCTCGGTCTGCGATCGGATGGAAACACGGTCGAAGAGGACCCCTCTGTTTCACGCCGGGCCATGCAAAAGGCAGTTGAAAGCGACTCCAAGTTTTTTCTCAGTGATACGCTGGCCGACGACAGCGCCTCGGGGTGGGCCAGTGTGGTGGCCAACTCCATTCGCAGCATTTACTGCATTCCACTGCGCAAGCACATTTCTCCCGCCGAGCCCAATCGCCTGATGGGCATGCTTTATCTCGACAGCCAAGTGGGAGCCGGCAGCCTCAGCGAGATCGATCACCAGGTGCTCGACACGCTCGCTAACGAGGCATCCACGCTTCTGCACAACGCGCTGCTCGCCAAGACCGAGCAGAAGGCTCGCCAGGCCGCGGATGAGCTGGCCGTTGCCGCGTCGATCCATTCAGGGCTGATGTCGATTACGATGCCGCGGCTCAACTTTGCCGAACTCCGCGCACGCAGCCTTCCCTGCCATGCGATCGGCGGCGATTTCTACGACGCCATCGTGCTCGACGACAGCATCTGCCTGGTAATTGCCGATGTGTCTGGAAAAGGCGTCCCGGCGTCGATTGTCGCTGCTACACTTCAGGGCATTATTCATGCGCTGATGCTCACGGGCCAGTCGCTGCCGGAAATTGCGGACCTCGTGAATCGCTTCCTGTGCACGCGGCAGGTGGGCAAGTATGCCACCATGATCGTGCTGAAATTGTTTCCAAACGGCTGCGTCGAGTATATGAACTGCGGTCACATTCCGCCGCTCCTGATCACCCCGACTGGAACCCGCTACCTGGAAGAAGGAAACCTGATCGTGGGGATCATCGCCGAAGCCACCTACGAATCGGCGCAGTTCACCCTGCAACCCGGCGACCGCATCCTGCTGACCACCGATGGCATCACGGAGATCGAAGACAAGCGAGGCCAGCAGATCGGGATTGAGGGCCTTGCGGGTCTTGCGTACCTGCCCAGTCTCGACGCATTGATCGAACATCTCACCCGCTACCAGGCTTCCAGCGAAGCCCAGGACGATTGGACACTTCTTGATATTCGCTATACCGGAAAGTAGCCCCGATCGGGGAAATCGGGGCAGGTTCTTGACTCAACCCGATACGGTGATGGTGTGGCCAGTTTGCTGGTTTCCGTCAGGATTGCAAACGCCGGTGAGCGGGCAGCCATAACTGACCTCCCCGTCGTTCGCAGGAATGTAATATTCGTCGTCACCGGGATAAGTGCCAGGTTCGACCTGTCCGGCGGGAAGAAAATTGGGAAACACACCATGCTGATCGTCATAACACCACTGGCACTGGTGGGTTACATGAATTTGAAGTTGATCCTGGTTCTTATTCATCTTGAGATTGCCGCCGTTATTTGGAATCGTGAGTTTTTTCGTGCTTCTCGGCATTTGGTTTTGCCTCCCTGATTTCTGTCGTTGCACAGCACTATCCTGCACCCACAGATTGCAGGCCCGGGATTTGATTTGGCTATTTGCCTGCCGGCTTGAATCGCGAATCTGCAATCAATCCCTGCAGGCCCGGTGCATTGCGAATGTCCTCGAGCGCGTATCCTTTGGCAATGGATCTCTCAACGTACTTCAACGCTTGCTCTCGGTCCCCTAAGTATTCGTAAGCCTCCCCAATATTTGAGAGAACATTTGGATCGTCCGGCGCCAGCGCGAGCGACGTCCTGATGCGGAGCAGCGCCTTATCACTCATCTTGTCGGCGGCGTACAGATCTGCCAGCATCGATTGAGCAACCGCATCCCGCGGCTTCAGTTGTACAACCTTCTCTGCAAGTTCTTCTGCCTTTCGCCTCGCGGCCGCCGCCTTGTCCGTCTGCTTAGCGCCTTCATAGGCAATCATCAGGTCGTTCCACGCCATGTAATCATTACCATTGATCTTCAGACCCTGCTCGATTGCCTCCGCGCCTTCGAGATAACGCCGCTCCTGTATGAATAGCATTCCGAGATTGGCATACGCCGGATACCCCGGACTGAGCGCAATTGATTTCTTTAAAGCCTGTTCAGCCAGTGGCATCGCCTTCGCGCCGCCTTCATCCACGTAAACGCTGCCAAGGTTCGAGTACACCTCAGCGTTATCGGGTGTAATTTGGATCGCCTGTTGATACGCCGCGATCGCCTGCGGGTATTTGCCCTGGCGATCATAGAAGGCTCCCAATTCGTTGAATCCAAACCACTCATCCGGCCTCAATGCCGAGGCGTCCTGGAATGTCTTTTCGGCATCCTCTATTCGACCCGATGTTTCATAGGAGCGCGCCAATCCATCCAGCGCCGCGGCATCTTTAGGATCCAGTTGCAGTGCATGTTGGAACTCCTGCAACGCTAGATCATGTTTACCCAGCGCATCGTGGATGCGCGCCAGCGTCACAAACGTCGCCGGCACACGATTGTCCAACTCCGATGCCTTCTGGCAATACGCCTGAGCTTCATCGAGCCAATGCGAATTCTGCTCCACCACGTACTTGAGCCGGTATACCTCTCCCAATTGCGAATAACCCAGCGCAAATCCTGGATCGGTCTGGATGGCCTTTTTCAAGGACGCTATCCCCAGATCCAGGTTGCCCGGCTTGTCGAAGCGCTGGGTGTAACCGAGCGCCGTAAGGTAATCCTCATACGCGGCAGGATTCAGCGATCCCCCCGTATTGTGCAGCATGTCCGCCGTTACCGAAATATTCATCAACTTCGCAAGACGCGAGACTGCTTCGTCTTCGAGCGTCGACAAATCGCCTGCAGGATCCTCTACCATCGCCGAACCCACCTGGCGCAGATTCTTCGTGTCAATCAGGTTCACCGTGAGCCGGATGTCGTTCCCATCCCTCTGCACCGACCCCTTCACCACGAGATTCGCTCCAAGTTCTTTCAGTGCATCCCCCGGATCGTTCACATTCCGGCGCCGCACTTCGCTATTCGGAACTACCCACAGCGACTGGTTCCCCACATCCAGGTTCGATAGACGCCCCGCCAGCGAATCCATCAATCCATCGGTCAACGCAGCATTCTCAGGATTGCTGCCGACATTGTCGAACGGCAAAACAGCAACGTGCTTTTCAGTGTGCGCGCCGGTCACCAGCGCAACCAACTTCTCGCGAAGTGGCGTGATGAATGCAAGGGCCATTCCCAAACCAAGCAACAGCACCAGCACGGCGAGCAGCCAGTTTGTAACAGGAGATCTCTTCCTTACGGGTGGTCCCCACGCCCCGCGCGAGGCCTCCTGAAGCAAACGCCGCGTTTGGGCGTTGGTGCGCCCACCACGTGCCGCGGAAGGCAGCTTCTGCGTCGCATCCGCAACCGCCTCGTCCGCCGGAATTTGCTTCTCTGCCGCATCCAGATCCGCCAGAAACTCCGCGCACGATGCGTATCGCCGCTCCGGATCCTTGGCCAGCGCGCGATACAGAATTGGCTGCAACGCGGGATGCACCCGGTCCAGACCCTTCGGAGCCTCGTTCAGAATCGCGTACAACATCCCGGTGATGCTTTCTGCGTGAAACGGCGTGTTGCCGGTAAGCATCTCCCCAAACGCCACACCCAGCGCCCAGATATCGGAGCGCTGGTCCACCGGCCTGTCCATCGCCTGCTCGGGGGACATGTAGCGGACTGTTCCCGTAACACCAGTGTGCGAAGCCGTCTGCTCGGTCATCGCGCGCGCTAGGCCAAAGTCCACAATCTTGACTAGCCCGGAAGAGGTCAACATCACGTTCGAGGGCTTCACGTCGCGATGCACAATGCCGTGGCGATGTGCTTCGCCGAGTCCCTGCGCCATTTGCCGCGCGATCCCGATGGACTCGTGTACCCTCAGCGATCCCTTCTGAATCGGCTGCGCCAGCGACGAGCCTTCGTAGAAGGCCATCACGATAAACGTGAAGCCGTCTTCGGTCTCCTCGATTCCATGGATGACGCCGACGTTGGGATGATCGAGCGACGACGCCGTGCGCGCCTCGCGCAGGAATCGCTCCTTTTCGCGCTCGCTAGCGTTCAGTTCCGGCGGCAGAAACTTCAGCGCAACCGTGCGGTCGAGGCGCTGATCGCGCGCACGATACACCACTCCCATGCCGCCCGATCCGGCAATCGAAAGCACCCGGTAATTGCCGGCAATGAGATCGCCTTCCGAGAAGCTTGTCTTCAACACAGGCACAGGCCGACCTCAACACGCCCATAAGCGCTCATGCGCAAATGCAAACAAGACTACCGGGATAGCAAGGGGGGAGCGCAACGATCGCGGTGATGTGAGAATACGACCCGAGGGAAGGCTATTGCAACGGTAACTAACATTTAGGCTTAGGCGTCGCGTTGCCTCCGCTGGTGCGTAGAGGGGATATTCATGTCTTCGCGGTATTTTGCCACCGTGCGCCGGGTCAACTGGATGCCCTGATCCTGCAGCTTGGCTGCAAGCTGGTCGTCGGTCATGGGGTGGCGGGGATCCTCATCGTCGATGAGCTTCCGAACCTTGCGTTTCAGCAGCAGCAGCGGGGTGTCGGCGCCTTCAGGCCCATTCGATCCTTCCGAGAAGAAGAAGCGCAGTTCGATCACGCCCTGCGGGGTATGGGCATACTTGTTGGCCACGGCCCGGCTCACCGTTGAGGGATGCACGCCTATCTCTTCGGCCACTTCCTTGATCATCATCGGCCGCAATGCTTCGATGCCCTGGTCGAGGAAATCCTGCTGCCGCCGGACAATCACTTCACAGGTTCGCAGAATCGTGCTCTTGCGTTGCGCAATGTTGCGCATCAACTGCATCGCTGAACGAAAGCGCTCCTTGACGTACTCCTTGACTTCCTTCTCCGTGCCTTCTGCCACCAGCATGCGCCGGTAACGCGCGCTCAAACGGAGGCTGGGCAGGTCCTCTTCGTTCATCGAGACCGCCCACTCGCCTCCGCTCTTGGTAAACACCACGTCCGGCTCGATGAGGCGCGTCTGTTCCCGGTTGTAAAGTCTTCCGGGCCGCGGTTCCAGGGTACGGATGAACTCTATGCCTGCATGGGCCTCTTCGGGCGTCACATGCAGGGACTTCGCCAAATCCTTCACATCGCGTTTCTGCAGCAGCTGAAGGTGGTCATGCACAATCTGCGAGGCCACTTCCATCGAACGGCGTCGCTCTTCCAGCTTCGCCTCGGCCTCAACTTTGAAGCCGCGATGAGGATCTTCCTCCCCATTTTCACCGTGATGCTCATAGACCTTGCTCAGTTCCGCTTGCTGGGCCGAAATCTGGGTCAGAAGACATTCGCGTAAATCCGACGAAGCAACCCCGGCCGGATCGAGGTGCTGCACCAGGTCGATGCCTCGCTTGACCAATTCGCTTAGCGCTTCCCGGGTCTTTCCCTCGTTTTCAGGAAACTGCGCAAACGCGTCAATCAAATCGTCGTGGCTGAAGGTAAGATATCCGTCTTCATCCAGGTTGCCGATGATAAAGTCGGCCGCGATAGCCAGTTCCGGCTCGAGCGTCAGTGCTCCCAGTTGCCACGCCAGGTGATCCGTCAGCGTGGTCGGCTGCGAAAGAAAGTTCTCGAACGAGGGCTTCTCGCTGTCTTCATACTCCGGCTGGGTGCGGTATCCCGGATCCAGATAGTCCTGAAAATATGAACCGAAATCGATCTCGTTGAAGGGGTCCTTGGGCTCTGTCGCAGCCTCCGTCGTGCCTACATCCAATCGCTCCGGAGGCTGCAGATCGTGTTCCTGCTTGCTGGCCACCTCGTCCAGCATCGGAACGGTCTCGTCGATCTCTTCCAGGACGGGGTTTTCCACCATCTCGGCATCGATCATTTCCTTCAGTTCGAGCTTGTTGAGCGCGAGAACGCTCACCATCTGCATCAGGCCCGGGGTGAGGACCTGGCGTTGCGACACCTTCAGGTTCAATCTAGGTTGTAACAGCGCCATACAAGGGACTCGATTCCCAATAGGACTTGCTCTAAGTGTAGTCGGGTAGCAGGCGCGATGCACGCCCACCCCCAGTTCAGGCCCCGGATTTACGTCCAGGACTCGCGTTCCGCGGTCACGTCTCGGCTTGGCCGGCCCGCCTCTGGAAATTTGCTTAGGCAGCCGAGCGTTTTTCAAGACCACCGGGCCTGGATCTGCCGGCATCCGCTGGTTGTCGTCACCCGGAAATCTTGTTAATTCAGCGAGAAACCCTCACCGAGGTAGATGCGGCGAACCTCGACGTCGTTTCCCAGTTCGTGCGGCGTACCGGCGCGGAAGATCCGCCCTTCGGCAATGATATAGGCGCGATCGGTTACGCTCAACGTCTCCCGCACGTTGTGGTCGGTAATCAGGATGCCGATCCCAGCCGCCTTAAGGTCGAAGATGATCTTCTGCAGTTCCAGCACGGCAATGGGATCAATGCCGCTAAAGGGCTCGTCGAGCAAGATGAAATTCGGTTGAATGCACAGCGACCGGGCGATCTCAACCCGCCGCCGCTCGCCGCCCGACAGCGCGTATCCGCGCGTTCCGCGAATATGCCCGAGGTTCAGCTGAGCAATCAGGCGTTCGGCCCGCGACTTCCGTTCCCGCGTATCGAGCGCCTGCGCCTCGAGCACGGCGAGGATGTTTTCCTCCACCGTAAGCTTGCGAAAAACCGACGGCTCCTGGGGAAGGTAGCTGATGCCGTAGTTGCGGGCACGCAGGTACATCGGCAGCCGGGTAATATCTTTATCGTCCACCATGATGCGACCCGTTTCAGGGGCCACCAGTCCGACGATCATGTAGAAACTCGTCGTTTTGCCGGCGCCGTTCGGCCCCAACAGCCCCACGACCTCGCCGCGCGAGATCCTCAGGTTCACTCCGCGCACCACCTGGCGGCCCTTGTAGCTCTTTCCGATTCCCTCAGCGATCAGTGTTTCCATCTAGCTCTCGGGCGTTGTCATAAACGCCCCAACTACCTCGGCGCCGTCGTTACCGTCGTCGTCTTGCGTCCATCGCCTTCGATACTGACGCTATCATCGCGACTATTGAAAATCAAAGCCTGCCCGGTCACCGTCCCGTGCGTTGGATCTGTCAATTTCGGCGGCGCAGCGGCGGTTCCGGTCAGTACATAGTTGCCGGTGTCGCCTGTATAGACGAGTTGTTCGCCTGTGCCGCTGCGGCCCGCGGACGAAATCTCCACGTGGCCGGTCGAGGTCATGTGGTCGACCTGCGCAGCCGCGCCATCCTTGCCTGCGTGGTTTCCGGGCGGCAGCAGAGTCAGTTCCAGTTCATTCGAAAACGTGGTCGTATCCGCAGTGCTCGACACCACCCTCCCGGTAACGCCGGCGCGCATGACGGCTTTGCGCTCCGCGCTCGAATATTTAAGATCGCCCCCGCGGACGCTTATCACCGATGGTTCTTTTTGCTTTTGCGAACTCTCAGCGCCCGGAACCGCGGCTGCCGCGCTCACCATGACCACCTGAACCGGGATCTTCGCGCTGGTCGTTTGCGCCACCAGGGTCTGTTTGGTCCGATCGAGAACAATCATCGGGGCAGTCACAGAATTGCCCTGCTGCCATAGGCGCACTTTGCCCTTGAAAGTCGCAGTGCCGGTTGAATGCCGCAGTTCCGCGTTCTCCGCGATCACGTGCGTCGGGCCCTGCGCGCCGAAGTTCGCATTCACGCTTCCCGCACCGCCCTTGTCCCGCCTGGTCCCGAGAGCTTCGCCGTTCCACGTTGCCTTGACGTTGCCCTGCGCGAAGGCATCGCCGGATTCCTGCGACACATTCAGTTTTTCCGCTGTCAGTTCCAGCCCTCCGTCTCTCACGCCCGGGCCTTGCGTCAGGTGCAGCCACTGGCCGGCATTGTCATAATCAGCGTGTCCGGCAGTCGCGCGCAAAATTGCTTGCGCAACGCCTGCTTTCGCCGGTGCCTGCTCGGTCAACACCACATTTCCGTCCACGGTGGCCGTCCTGATCTGCATCTCCTCACCCGTCGCACTGGGACCCCTCTCTTTTGCATTTCCTGCTGCGGCCAGGTGAGCCTCTAGAGCGTCGCCGTTCATCGTCTCCTGGGTTCCGCTCGTCGTCGTCTCCGCGATTGCCGTGTGGCCACGACCAATCAGTTTTGTCAGCGCTCCGTTGGCGCCGAACTCTCCGGTAATATCATCCGCACTCAGTTTTTCGGGAGTCGCGGGCGAGTTTTCGCGCTGGCTCGTCGACGCTACCGAGACACCTCCGATTCCGTGGATCGTCGCCGGCTCTACCTTGCCCTTGCGTGCATTTCTGAATGCCAGATCTGCGACTGGCGACATCCAGACCCGGTGAGTACGCAGAGGTCCGCGCGCAGACTCCGTCTCGTCATCGCTCTCGATCTGAACCCCGCGCTCGAGATGCACGCTGCGCAGCACTCCCTGCGATGCGAAAGCCAGATCCATCGTCGGCGACGTTCCGTGAATCTTGCGGCCTTTGGTGTCGGAATCGATCGTGACTCCGCCTTCCAGGTGCCCGCGCAGCGGCTGGTTGTGTTCGTCAAAATCGAGCGTTCCAGTTGGCGCCACCAGCTTCCCGCCCGCCGCTGTCACCAGCTGAAATCCCCTGCTCGCGAGAAGACGCTCGGCCGAACCATCGTCTCTGAAGTAGACTTTGGCCTCCGCGGCGCTGGAAACATCGTTGCGATAGCGCACCAGCGCGGCCACAAGATCGCACACCTGGTCGTCTCGTTCAAAGACCGCATGCTGCGCAGACAGACTCACGGGATCTTGGCCGCGCTGCACCTGCAACTGCACCGCGTGATCGAGCACGAGCAGCCCATCGTGCGAGTCGTAATTCGCGCCCATGGCGCTGCCGCTGCCTGCCGTCAGCGTGAACTCTACCTTCTCAACGGTGGAAGCCTGCCCGCTATTGCGGTCAAAGATCAGTCCGCTGGTCTTCACCTGTATTTCGCCGCTGGCAGCGGTATGTGCCGCCGAAGCCAGCGAACTATTCTTCTGTTTGGGGGTCATCGCCTGGTTTGTGGTGGCCTTGGGGGCGATCGCAGGAGCCACGGTCGGCTTCATCAGAGTAATCTCCACCGGGCCTACGGCCTTTGCAATTCCACTGTCCGGGTCATATTCGAACTCATCGCCCGCAATGCGGTCCACGCGGCTGCCATCTTCGGCGTAGAGCTCGATATTCACTTCGTGCAGTTGCAGAAATACTTTGCCGCCCCGTTTCAACTGAATCTGCTTTGAGGCGCGAATCTTGTAGAGCATGTGTCCGCGCACCTCGTGCGTGACCACTAAACCGTTCGCCTCTTCTTGAATATTCAGTCCAAGTTTATGCGGCAGGTCCTTGCGAATAAAGCGGTTTCGAAACCGCGCGGTTCCCAGAAACACGCCCAGTGCGATCACCAGCAGCACTCCAGCCACCAGCACCAACGTACGCAGTCGTTCGATTGTGAAGCGCACCGTTCCCCTCAGTTCGCCATTCCCAGCCGGGCAGCGAGTCTTTGCGCCAGGCTTTCTCCCAACTCGCTCCACAGCAAACGTGCTGTCGCACCTGAGTCCTTCTCTGCCGCCGTCGTCAGTTCCACCAGCTGGCGCACATTCTCTTCCACGTGACGCGCAGCCGTGGAATCGAGCTCGATCTCCTCGTCGAGAAACGCCGCATCACTGCCGAAGTTGATGCGGATGTGCCCATCCTGTTCGTACGCGCCCTCATCAAAGAGCGGCCCGTAACCGGTGACGCTCACCAGGCGCAGCTCCCGCGCCCAGCGGATCTCTGTCGCCGCACTGTCATCCTGAGTGGAACCAAGAGGAGCCGGAAGCCTGCCTTGCGCTTGTTGAAAGGGACCTGCGGCAGCTATCTGTGGAATCTCAGGCTCCCACAAACTCCATCCAATCTGAAATTCGTAGGCATAGTCTTCGTGCAGCAGTTCCAGAGCATCTGCCACGGCTTGCCGCGGCTCAAGCCCGCGTTCACCGTGTCCAAATACCTTCTGAAACACGGGCGACTCGCTCCAACCTACTGGCCACACGGTCGCGGAATAGACGCGAGCCTCGCCGCCGTGTTTGGGAAATGCTCCAAGCACAGCCGTCAGCTTGTCTGCCAGCCCAGCCAAGCGCAGATTCGGGTACCAAAAACTCAAATACAGAGTGTCCGCCATCTCTATTAATTGTAGACGCGCCCCATCCACGGTCGATGCTTCCCAAATCTACCGATTACCTCTTGCGACCGCCGCATAGCAGCGCACATCCTATAAGAGCGAAGGAGTTTTCATTCATGTCCACAGCTTCTCAAGCCGTCTCCGCTGCTGCCGCCGGAACCATCGCACTCGGCAATCTCACCGTCAACCGCCTCGGCTATGGCGCTATGCGCATCACCGGCAAGGGCATTTGGGGACCGCCCGCCGACCATGCCGCCGCGATCGCGACGCTGCGCCGCGCCGTTGAACTTGGAGTCAACTTCATCGACACGGCCGACTCCTACGGCCCCAATGTTTCCGAAGAATTGATCGCCGAAGCCCTCTCACCCTATCCAGCCGGATTGGTCATCGCCACCAAGGGCGGATGGGAGCGCGTCGGCCCCGGCCAGTGGATCCACAATGCCAGCCCGAAGCATCTTCAACAGGCGGTGGAAGGTAGCCTCAAGCGTCTCCGGCTCGACCGGATCGCCGTCTACCAACTCCACATCCCCGACCCTGCCGTCTCCTTCGATGCATCGATGGAGACTCTCGCCAGCCTGCGCGAAGCAGGAAAGATTCAAAACGTCGCTCTCTCCAATGTGACGCTTGAACACCTCGAGCGCGCCCGCAAGATTGTTCCCATCGACTCCGTGCAGAACCGCTACAGCTTCGCCGACCGCGAATGGGATTTCCTGCTTGACCACTGTGAAAAGAACGGCATCGCCTTCATCCCGTGGGCACCACTGGGGCAAAACCGGCAGGCAAACGACGTCCTGGACAAAGCCGCCAATGCACTGCAGGCATCGCCGTTGCAGGTCGCGCTCGCCTGGCTGCTCAAGCGCTCGCGGGTCACTCTGCCCATCCCCGGCACGTCGTCGGTGGCGCACGTCGAAGAGAACATCGCGGCCGCAGGTTTGAAACTGCCGGACAAGACCTTCAACGAACTCTCCGCCGTGCAGTCGCCTCACGCAGTGCTGCGCTAATGCAGAAAAGGCCGGCCGTGCGATTCCACCGCGACCGGCTTCAACCTCACCTGCTATTCTGCGCTGCATGAAGCACGCGCCCCTCTCGATCAGTCTCGCGCTTCTTATCGTGCTCAGCGCGTGCAAGTCCGCTCCCAATTCTGTGGCCCCTGTTCCCGGTGCGTCGGCGGCTTCAGGTCGTGTGCGGCCGCAAGTGGCTACCAGCTCCGGCTTCGACTACTACCTGTTGAACCTCTCCTGGTCGCCGGAGTTCTGTTACTCGCATCAGGATGCGCCAGAGTGCGCAACGCACTCCACCTTCGTCCTGCACGGACTCTGGCCGCAGAACACCAGCGGAGGCTACCCCGAGAAGTGCTCCGACGCGCCCGGACCGAGCGATCCATCGGCCTTCAAAGACATCTATCGTGACCAGGGGTTGCTCGAACACGAGTGGAGCACGCACGGCACCTGCTCTGGCCTGAGTGCCGATGATTTCTTCAACAACGCGCGCATTGCCTACCGTTCCATCACCATTCCGCCCACGCTTGCGGGCCTCACATCGCAGACATCGATGCCGCCTGACGAAATTGTCTCGCTTTTCACCCGCGCCAATCCTTCGCTTTCTCGTGGCAGCGTCGCCATCAGTTGCGGCCACAACTTCCTCACCGCCGTCGAAGTCTGCCTCGACAAATCACTCCATCCCATCGCCTGCGGCCCCATCCGCTCCTGCCGCGCCAACACCGTCCGCATTCCGCCGCCACGATAGCCACACACACTGGAATTCGATATGCCGATACCAGTCACTTCGATAGCGGCGGCATCATACTCAATGGAGGAACCATGAAAGCTGCCACGGTTGTAGGCATTCTGCTGATTATCGTCGGGATTGTGGGCTTCGCACTGGGTGGATTCAGTTTCACTCACGAAAAGAAAGATGTTGATCTAGGTCCCTTGCAGGTTTACCACAAGCAAACGCGCACTCTACCGATTTCGCCAATTCTCAGCACACTCTCCCTGATCGCCGGCGTAGGGCTGGTGGTGGTTGGCACACGCCGCAAATAGCGACTCGACGCGAAGGAAGGGGTCTCCGGAGCAAGCAGCTAGCTCGTCACAATCTCGCTAAAGTCCGCAATCCCCGAGAACCCGCGCAGCACGCCATCAATCAGTCCAAGATGCGCGCCGCGCACCGCCGCATCCGGATCCAGCACCATCACCTTGTCGAAGAACGCATCCACGACCGGCCGCAGCGTAGCGATTTTCGCCAGGGCCTCGCCGTACGCGCGCTCCTGCCGCAGCTTCGCAACTTCGGGAGCCAGCGCATTCGCCGCATCGCGCAGCTTCGCAGCCTCGGGAGACAACGCCACCCCATCCGGCGAACCCATCGCAAATTCCTTCTCCGCCGCCTGCCGCAGAATATTGTTGATCCGCTTGAACGCCGCCGAAACCGCCTCGAAGTCTGCCGAAGCCCGCGCTGCCGTCATCGCCTGCGCCCGCGCCATCGCATCGCGCACATCGTCGGCATCAGCCGCCAACACGGCATTCACCACGTCATAGGCAAACCCGCGCACATCTTTGAGATAGAAATGCAGCCGCTCGCGCAGAAACGCTGACATTTCGCGCTGGTTCACATCATCGGTCAACGCGGAGTGGGCCACCTCGCTGAGCTTCAGCGGCAGGTCCGACTCCGCCAAGATCTTCACAATCGCGTTCGCCGCGCGCCGCAACGCAAAGGGATCCTTCGACCCGGTCGGCTGCAGCCCGATGCCGAACATCGCCGCGATTGTCTGGATGCGATCGGCGAGGCCCAGCAACTGCCCTTCGACGGAAACAGGAATGTCATCCTCGATTGAGGTCGGCATGTACTGCTCGTAGATTGCCAGCGCCACGCGCTCCCCCAGTCCCTGCGACCGCGCATACAGGCCGCCCACTACGCCCTGCAATTCGGTGAATTCCTTGACGAGCTCCGTTGTCAGGTCCGTCTTCGCCAGCCGAACCGCTTCCATCAGCGCGGCGTTATCGTGTTTCGCACCCGCTTTTGCGGCAACCTCTGACAACCAGCTCGCGGACTCGATGTTCTCCTCAGTCTTCCAGTGATACGACCCCAATTCTTTCTGGAACGTAACGTTCTTCAGGCTCTCCACGCGCTCTGCCAGCGGAACCTTCTGGTCGAAGTCCCAGAAGAAGCGCGCATCCTTGAACCGCGCCCGCAACACACGCGCGTTGCCGTGCCGGATGATGGCATTTCCCTCGTCATCGGCTTTCGTATTCAGCACCGCGAGAAAATGCGGCGCGAGTTTGCCGTCCGCTTCTTCAACGGCAAAGTACTTCTGGTGATCGCGCATCACCGTCACCAGCACCTCTTCGGGCAGTGCAAGATACTCCGCCTCAAAGTTCCCGAGAATCACCGATGGCCACTCTGTCAGGTGCGTCACGGTTTCGACAAGGCCCTCGTCTTCGCGCCAGCGTGCTCCGGCAACCGTCCGCGTTACCTTGTCTAGCGCCTTGCGAATTGCCTGCCGCCGCTCGGCGACATCGACCACGACGCTCGCACTACGCAGCGCATCGGCATACCCCTTCGCCGATCCAATCACGACCGGCGCATCTCCATGGAGGATGCGATGCCCCCGGCTGGCATTCGCAGCGTGGATACCCGCAATCTCCAGCGGCACTACCTCTGAATCAAGCATGGCCGCAACCCAGCGCACAGGCCGCACAAACCGTTCCGGCTTGCCCGCGCGCCAGTACATGTTCTTCGCCCAGTAAATGCCAAGCACTTCCTTCGGCAGATCACCGGCCAGCACCTGCGGTGCAGACACTCCCTTGCGCGTGATCGTTGCCCCGACGTACTCGCCTTTCGCCGTCGTTACCTTCTCAAGCGCGCTCACTTCCACGCCTGCCTTCTTCGCGAAGGCCTCCGCGGCCTTGGTGGGAGCGCCATCCTTGAATGCCACGCTCCACGACGGACCAGTCAGCTTCTCTTCCACACCGGCTTGCGTCGCGCGCACTCCTGCGACCAGCACTGCCAGCCGTCGCGGCGTCGAGTAGGTCTTCACCGTCGCGCTGGCTTCGAGTAACCGCTCGCGCGCCAGCAGCTCGTGCACGCGCCGACCCAGCTCTGCCTCGGCTCCCGCAATCATCCGGGCCGGAACTTCCTCCAGCCCAATCTCTAGTAAAAAGTCAGACATGAAATCGATTCTTTCCTTGAAACCATCAGCTGTCAGCTCTCAGCCTTCAGCTTCTTTCTCAATGAATCACTGTTTTCAGCCGATCTCTTGTTGATCTGGCTGGCACCCTTCACTGTCCTCTGAAAGCTGAGAGCTGCGAGCTAAGCGCAGGTCTGCTGCACCGCATACGCCTTCGCCACGCCGACCGTCAGTGCGCGAATCCTACCAATCACTCCCACCCGCTCCGTCACGCTGATCGCGCCTCGGGCATCCAGAATGTTGAACAGGTTTGAGCACTTCAGCGCCAGTTCGTAGGTGGGCAGCAGCGGAAACCGTTTCTTCTCGGCCGCCGTCGCCGTCTCGCTCGCCATCAATTCGTTCGCGCGCTTCAGCAGATCGTGCGCCTCGGCTTCATATAGCCTGAAGTGCTCCCACAGCTTCGGCACTTCGGCTTGTTCAAAGTTGTAAACCGAAAACTGCAGTTCTTCCGCCAGGCGCACTTCGCCATACGTCATCTCCGTACCCGTCTCGGGATCGCGCGCCCACACGATGTCGTAAATCGAATCCGCGTCCTGCAGGAACTGCGTAATGCGCTCGAGACCGTACGTAAGCTCGGCGCAGATCGGATCGAGATCCATTCCGCCGCACTGCTGGAAGTAGGTGAACTGCGTAATCTCCAGCCCATCCAGCATCACCTGCCAGCCCACGCCCCAGGCGCCCCCTGCTGGCCACTCCCAGTTGTCTTCTTCAAACTTAAGGTCATGCTTCGCAAGATCAATCCCAATTGCTTCAAGCGATTGCAGATACAATTCCTGCACATTGACCGGTGGAGGCTTCAGAATCAGTTGGAACTGGGTGTGCTTGAACAGCCGGTTGGGATTCTCACCATAGCGTCCGTCAGCCGGACGCCGCGAAGGCTGCGCATAGCCCACGCGGTACGCTTTGGGCCCCAGCACGCGCAAAAAAGTTTCCGGTGCCATGGTGCCCGCGCCCACTTCCACGTCATACGGTTGTTGCAGCACGCACCCGCGCTTGGCCCAAAACCCCTGCAGCCGAAACAACAATTCCTGAAAGGTCAGCGCTGATTCTTGCTGAGAAGTCGCTACCGATGTCGAATCCACAATACGGTCATCTCTTTCACTGGGACTGAAGGTGATTTTAGCAGTCAGTCACCGTTCACAAACCCCCGGTGCCTTAAGGATCGGGAGCACCTTATTGACACATTTCGAACACCCGAACATGTGCACCAAATCACAGTCCTCTCAACCCCGCCCCAACTTCTCTCACAACCTCAACCGAATCAATAGATCCCAACTGGTCCGAAAGTCGCATGCCGCTACCACGTTCCGCATCTGTTCCTGTGTCCACAACCTTCCTAAAATAAACAGGTAAGAGGAAGATCGCTTGCGCACGAGCACGAGAGTTTGGCTAGGCACGGCGGTCATCCTGACCTTGGCACAGGTTCTGGGGTCCGTATTGCTCCCGCGCGGGTATGCCCTCACCGCCATCAGTGACGTTGCACTAGCCCTGCTCTTGCTCGCGCTCTCGGTTGTCTTCGCCAAAAACGCCATTCCCACGCGCGGCCGCTTGCGCGCCTTCTGGATCATGCAATCGATCGGCTGGTTCATGTTGTGGGTCGATCAGCTCGGGTGGATGCTCTACGACCTGGTTTGGCAAAAGCCCGTGCCCACACCCTTTGCCATCGATGTGCTCCTTTTTCTTCCCGGAGTCCTCATGCTGGCAGGCTTTCTACTGCAGCCGCATCTGGAGCAGTCCAAGCGCAGCGCACGACTGGGAACGCTGGACTTTCTGCTCCTGATGGTGTGGTGGGTCTTCCTTTACGTCTACCTGGTCATCTGCTGGCAATACGTCTCGCCCAATGTCGACCTGTACAACCAAAACTACGACCGGCTGTACATGGTTGAGATCCTGGTTGTACTCGTCGTACAGTGTGTTCTTCTCAAGCGAAGCACGGGAGCATGGAGACGGTTTTATGCCTTCTATCTCGGTGCCGTGTTGTTCAGCTATTTCAGTTTCACTTTGGAGAACCGCGCCATTGAATTGAATACGTACTTCAACGGAAGCTGGTACGACCCTCTTTACGTCGCGTCCTTCGCCGTCTTCGTTATCGTTGCTTTAAGCGGGCGAGGCCTGCAGCATTGCCGCGACACCGGAGACCGCGAAAAATACGGTTCCTGGTTGGAGCGCCTCGCGATTCTCGCGGTTCTGTCTCTTCCCGTCATCGTCCTCGCGGCTGTGCTTGAACACGGTGTATCGCTCGAGATCATGCACTTCAGGGTGCTGGTGACGGCCGTTGCAATGTTTGCCATGGCTGCGCTTGTCTTCATGAAGCAGAAGCTGCTGCACCAGGAGTTGAAGCAAGCGAATCGGGTGCTGGAAGAATCATCCACCACTGACCCGCTGACGGGTATCCGAAACCGGCGCTTCCTCATGAGTTCCATCCAGGGCGATATCGCCCAGTGTCTTCGTAACTATGCTGAAGGGGCGGACGTTTCGGAACGCGATCTCATCTTCTACGCCATCGATCTTGACAACTTCAAAAAAGTGAACGACCAGCATGGTCACGATGCGGGGGACCGTGTGCTCATCGAGGCTTCGCGGCGCATCAGTTCCGCAATCCGCAACTCCGATCTGCTGGTGCGCTGGGGAGGCGAAGAGTTTCTGGTTGTTTCACGTTTCACAGATCGCCGCCAGGCTGCCATCCTCGCCGAGCGCGTGCTGGATGCGTTCCGGATAAAGCCCTTTGTGGTCGGCGAAGATGACGTGGTGCACCAGACATGTTCCATCGGCTGGGCGGCATTTCCGTGGATCGAGGACGATGCAGGCGCCGTTGGCTACGAAGGCGTACTGAAGTACGCCGATCGAGGTCTCTATCGCGCCAAGAAGGCGGGAAAGAATCAGGCGATCGGCATGGCCCCCTCGCGCGAACAAACCAATCCCGCAGAAGAGGATAAGGCCTCCTTTGAACCGCATCCGCCAGTCAAGCCTGCTGCTCATCCGGCAGAACAGCAGACGATCATTCCAATCATCGAAACCCTTAGTTGAATCCAGACGCGCTCATCGTATCGGTCCTCCATTCGGTCTACCCGCGCCTCTGTCGCCCTGCTATACTTCCTCCCACTTCAATCAAGGACATCACGATGCCCGCGACTTCCCTGCCCGACGTCGTCATTCGCCCCGCCACTTCCCAGGACATTCCTGTCTGCGCTGACATTTGCTATCGCGCATTCTCTGCTATCAACGCCGCCCACAACTTCCCTAGCGACGTCCCAGTCCCCGAAGTCGCCAGCGGCATCATTAGCGCTTGCTTCTCGGCTCCCGATTTTTACTGTCTGGTTGCCGAATCCAGGACCCCGGGCGACAGGTCTTCGCCGCTGGGGTGGGAGTCAGACGGTCGCATCCTCGGCAGCAACTGCCTTGACGAGCGCTCCATCATTCACGGCGTCGGCCCCATCACCGTCGACCCCGAGACGCAGAACAAGGGCGTCGGCCGCAAGTTGATGGAGGCCGTACTCGAACGCTCCCGGCAGCGCGGAGCCGCTGGTGTCCGTCTCGTGCAGGCTGCCTTTCACAACCGCTCAATCTCGCTGTACGCCTCGCTCGGCTTCGATATCCGCGAGCCGATCGCCGTCATGCAGGGTCGCACGCGCGAGCGCGCAATCCCCGGTGGCATCGTGCGCCCCGCCACTATCGCAGACCTCCCCGCGTGCAATTCACTCTCCCAGCGCGTGCACGGATTCGACCGCGGTACTGAACTCGCCCAGGCCATTCCGCGAGGTGGATCTCTGGTCGTCGAACGCGGTGGCCGCATCACCGCCTACGCATCGCACCTCGCCTTCTTCGGGCACGCCACCGCCGAATCGAACGCTGATCTCCAGGCGCTGATCGCGTCCGTCGATTCCTTCGCCGGCCCCGGTATCCTCGTTCCCTCGCGCAATGCCGAACTCTTCCGCTGGTGCCTTTCGAACGGCCTCCGCGTCGTCGAGCCCATGACGCTCATGTCCATGGGTCTCTACAATCAGCCCGCCGGCGCATTCTTGCCTTCGGTTTTGTTTTGAGAGTGCCTCTTTTGATTCGATAGAATTGTCGGCCCATTCCTCGGAGGTCAAACGATGCTTCCCATGCCGTCCACCATGTCTGACTATCAACTCACCATCGGCTCAATCTTCGAGCATGGCGTCCGGGTCCACAGCGAGAGCGAAGTTCTCACCTGGATGGGCGATCACGCGCGCAGCTCCACCTTCCGCGAAGTTGGCAACCGCGTGCGCCGCCTTGCCAATGCGCTCCAGCGACTCGGCATCAAACCCGGTGACCGCGTGGGAACATTCTGCTGGAACCACCAGGAGCACCTCGAAGCCTACTATGCCATCTCCTCGATGGGCGCTGTCGTCCACACGCTTAACATTCGTCTCTTCCCTGAGCAACTCACATTTGTGATCAATCACGGCGCGGACCGCGTCGTCCTTGTTGACGCCTCGCTTTATCCGGCGTTTGCCCGCGTCGCCAAGGACCTCCGCACGGTCGAACACATCATTGTTGTCGGCGACGCAGCCGGCCTGCAGGATAACCTTCTCCGCTACGAAGACCTCCTCGCCGCGGAAAAGCCGGAATTCACCTGGCCCGATGTCGACGAGCACTCTGCCGCAGCCATGTGCCACACCACTGGCACCACTGGCGACCCCAAGGGCGTCGTCTACAGCCACCGCTCGATCTATTTGCACGCTCTCGGCATTTGCGCGCCGTGGTGCCTCGGCTTGAATGTAAACGACCGCGCCCTTTCCATCGTTCCCATGTTTCACGCCAATGCATGGGGCATTCCTTACGCAGGCTGGCTCGCTGGCACCGACTTCCTTATGCCCGGCCCGTTCCTGCACCCGGAACCGCTGTGCCGCTTCATCACCACCTGTCGCCCCACGATCTCGGCGGCCATACCGACCATCCTCGCCGGAATGCTTCAACACGCTATCGCGCATTCTGTTGACCTCTCGCTCTTCCGCATCCTCTTCAGCGGCGGAGCGGCCCTGCCCCGCAGTGTCGCGGAGGGATTCCGCAAGCATTACAACGTCAAGGTTGTTCAAGGTTGGGGACTCACCGAAACCAGCCCCGTTGCCGCCTCAGCGCAGCCGCCGCGTCACTGTCCAAAAGACGAAGAGATCAACTGGACCACCAAGACCGGACGCATCATCCCCGGAGTCGAAATGCGTCTCTGCGACGGCGACACGGTTCTACCCTGGGACGATGAGTCGATCGGCGAAATTGAAGTGCGCGGTCCCTGGATCACTGCGTCCTACTACGGCAATCCTGCGCCGGAGCGCTTTCACAACGGTTGGCTGCGCACCGGCGATGTGGGAGTGCTCAACGAGCGCGGCTACCTGCGTATCACCGACCGCTCCAAGGACGTAATCAAATCCGGCGGCGAGTGGATCTCCTCCGTCGAGTTGGAGAACGCCATCACCGACCACCCCGACGTTCTCGAAGCCGCAGTCATCGGCGTTCCCGACAATCGCTGGGACGAACGCCCTCTGGCCTGCGTCGTTCCCAAAAATGGGGTGCCGATCGACATCGCCATCCTCCGCGCGCATCTCGCTTCCCGTGTCGCCAAGTGGTGGATTCCCGAGCGGTGGGCATTTATCGCCGAAGTCCCCAAGACCAGCGTCGGCAAATACGACAAGAAGAATCTTCGTGCCCAGTACGCCGCCGGCCAGATCAAAGAAATCCTCGATACTGGCGAGCGCGCAAGAAAAGAGAAACTCTCCGCCGACCTCGTCGGCTGAAGTCTTCTACGACTCAATCCTCAGAAATGGCCTCCCGAACGACCAAAAGGAGCCGAGGTCATTCGAGGTCATTCGAATTGGCGCATCCCTCCCACGTCTCAGAAGCGAGACATGGGGCCCCCGGGTTCGTGCGGGCATCAGTGAAAGACAATTGCGGGTCCCTCGGATGCCACTTTCATGACGCGCATTTTGCGTCATGAGTTGGAAATCACGATCGATCAGGAAATCCTCATAACACCATCCGCTCCAGCATCTCCCCCGACTTCAACTTCCGCTCCATGTGCCGCTCCAGGGACTGCATCGCAAACCGCCGCAGATCCTGCCCACGCCGCCGCGGCCACGTCTCGCCCGCAAACGCGCCCACCGGCGCCCGCAGCATCTTCAGCGCGAGTTGCCACGAATCGGCTGACAACTCGCTCGCATTGCTCGCGCGGTGCACATGACAAAACAGCCCGTCTGCAAACGCATTGAAACTCGTTTCGCCAGCGATAAGCGCTTCACCGCAGGCCGTGCAATGCGCAATGTCCGGCAGCAAACCCATCAGCCGCGTCATCCACAGCGCGAAGTACGTCAACGGCATCCACGGCTGCTCCACCGTCGTCTGCTCCAGCACCGAGACGATCAATCGAAACACCGTCTCCTGCGGATCATGCTCGGGCAGCGCCTGCTCCAGCACCTCGGCAAAAAAGCTCAGCACCGTCAGCCGCGTCGGGTCCACCGGCATCGAAAGCGGCGAACGCAAAATCTCCAGCTGATCCAGCCGCACCAGATCCTGCTTCGGCCGCTCTGCGAACCACGCCCGTGCCACTGTCATAGGCTCCAGCGCACCGCCAAATCGCTTGCGCGATTTCAGCGCAGACTTCGCCACGCCCGTCATCTTCCCATAGTCGCGCGTAAAAAAACTCACCACCAGGTCGGCTTCATGGACCGGCCACGTGCGCAATACCACGGCTTCTGAGTTAAGAACTGTCATGATTGTTCTTCACCAAGCCCAAACGCACAAACGCGCCCGCCGCAGCGGACGCGTTTTGAACTCGCGCAATCGTCTCTGCGCTACAACCGGACTATCGACCGAAGTGCTCGGCGTTCTTCTGCGTAAAGTGCGCCCACTTCTCCGGCACATCGTCTTGCGCGAAGATAGCTGAAACTGGGCAGGCCGGAACGCAGGCGCCGCAATCAATGCACTCGACCGGATCGATAAACAGCTGATCGGCCGCGCCATGATCGGCCTCGTCCTTCTTGGGGTGGATGCAATCGACTGGACAGGCGTCCACGCAGGCGGTGTCCTTGGTGCCGATACAGGGTTCTGCGATTACATAGGCCATTTCTTGATTTCTCCGACAGAGTTGAAGTCTCGACGCTGATAGTAGCACACGGCCCCACGGCCTGACTGCCGCCCAGACCACCGGCGTTTTGCCATGCGGGAATCGTCTTCGCCAGCCCAAAACGCTGGCCCACCGCATCAAAACCGCAGGCCTATTCCAGCCGCTTGGTCCGCAACTCCCGCATCGCGGCAAACTCCTGCGGCGTCGGAATCGGCGCGAGCCCCCGCCCTGCGAAGAGGTCCACGAACATCCCCACCAATTCATCGTGAATCAGCCCATTCGTCGCCAGCACCTCGCTGCTGTTCAATCGAAACGGGCCACCGGCAAAGTCCGTTACGCGTCCGCCCGCCTCGGCCACCAGCAGAACCCCGGCCGCCGTATCCCAGGGGTTCAGGTTGAACTCCCAGAAAGCCTCCAGGCGCCCTGCCGCCACGTACGCCAGATCCAACGCGGCGGAACCAGCGCGGCGTACCCCGTGGGAACGCAGTGTGAACTCGTGGTAGAAGTGGATATTCGGATTCTGGTGACGTTTTCGGCTTGGAAACCCGGTCGCCACCAGCGCTTCCGCCAGATGCGGCGTGTTCGACACATGCAGCGGCTTGCCATTCAGCGTCGCACCGCGTCCCAGTTCCGACTCGAACAACTCGTCCCGCATCGGGTCGTAAATTACTGCCCCCAGAATCGTTCCATCCTCATCCGGCTTCAACCCGGCCGAGCGCTGCTCCAGCCCCATGGAGACGCAAAACTGCGGGAACCCATGCGCAAAGTTTGTTGTTCCGTCGAGTGGATCGACGTACCAGCGAAACTCCTGGTCCATGCGCTCGCGCGTGCCCTCTTCGCCGTAGATTCCATGCGTAGGAAATGCCTCGCCAAGCCGCGTGCGGATCAGCTTCTCCACCGTGCGATCGGCCACGGTCACCAGGTCCACGTCGCCCTTGTACTCCGTGGCAACGCCCTCAACAAAAAACTCGCGCAGCCGTGCTCCCGCTTCGCGCGCGATCTCCGCGGCTTGCGGAGTCCAGGTCATCTTTGTCGCCGCCGAACGAGCAGCCGTCTCGCTCACTGGCCAGCCTTCCGGGCCGAGGGTTCACTGGAGCTGCTGCGCTGTCCGCGGCGCTTTGCCGTCTCGGTAATCGTCTCGATCTGGTGCTTGTAGATGAACAGGTTGGGCTTGCCCTCGCGCGTCAGGCGCAGCATGCCGTCGTCGAAGTATTCGATCCACCCTCGCACTACTTCGCCACCGCGCAGTTTCACCGCTACCGGAACCTGACGCTCGCTAAGCGAACGCAGATAGAGGGCCTCTTGTCCCGTTTCGCCCGGCGGGGGTGTTTTCACATGCCGGCGCGAGGATATCCCTGGAGTCATAGTGCCATTTTAGATGCAACAAACCACCGCAACGGTTGGGAAAGGATGAAAGTGTCCAACTCAAAGGTCGTAGCCTGTATCCGGTCCGGTCGCTCCGCCTTAGCCGATCTCTCCGCACCCGGCACGCTTTTAGTCTCCGCCCGCACTTCGGAAGGTAGGCTGCGAGGGAACGGGCTTCAGCCCCCACATCTGTAGTGGACTTTTCTACCGCCCGCCCACAAACGCAGCATTCAACTGCGCCCCAGTTCCCGACTGCGTACTCGCCGGTGTCTTCACTGGATTCTGCGAACGACCTTTGGGCAGTTCTGATCCGGGCTGCGCCTTCAGCCGTGCCAGGAACTGCGCCATTTCTTGCTTGGTCATCCACTTCACGCGCAATGGATTTCCATGTACCGCGTTCGATTCTTCCTCCGACAACACGATCGAAAAGCCGACTCCTTCTCCGTCACTCCGCACAACCGTGGCCTGCACGGTAAAAGAATCCTTGTCATCCTGTGCCGGCAGATTGGTCCGATGCAGCGTGATCGGCATCTCGGTTCCGGGAATCCATCGCTCACCGGTTAGCAGGCAGAATCCGGTCAAGCTTATGTCTCCCAGATCGTAAGGCTTCGATGCACACGCGGTTCCCAGATAGCCCACCAGCGGAGGCGTCGGGAGGCGTTCCTGCTTGCGTTGATCGGGAAAGATCAGGCGAAGCATGCGCTTCCACAAAGAATTGGTCAGGTGACACTCCACGCGCCGTAGCTCGATCCCTTCAGAGTTCCCGGATCGCAGCTCATTAGCCCCAACAGTCGTGCTCTCCGTCTCCTGCGCCAGTCCACCCGAATTCGTGCCCATCGCTTCCCCCTTCGTGCAATCGTTGTTGCCCGCTGACCTGAAATATGCGGACCGTTGACACCGAAAAGGCGCATCGGCCCGCGACTTGCAAAGTACAATCCCTGCGTAATGCGTCCCGGGAAGACGGGGGAATGCCGCAGCACTCCCGCGTCATAGTCGAAGCCTATCTCGTGCTCGCTGAGTCTGAAATCCTTCAGGAGTTGCAACCGGTGTGGCTCATTCGATTCGAGGTGTGGTTACCTTCGCTGGGCGAAGCAGATGCCAAAGGTCAGGGATCGCGTGCTGGAATCGGGCCAACGCGCCACGAAAAATGCGGCCCGGGATCAACTCCGAAGCCTCATGCGATCGTTTGTCAATTCCGAGAGGTACTACTTACTTCCCCCGTGATTTGCTCTGCGCGGCGCTGTTCGGCACTGGCGCTTCCGGAGCCTTCTGCGGGGCCGGCTCGGCGGGCTTCTCCATGGGCTTGCCTGCACCATTCTGCCGGCGATCGGCGGCCTTCTGCAGTTCCTGGTCTTTCTTTGCCTTTTCCTCCGCAGCCTGCGCATCGGTTACGTAGCGAAAAACCTGCAAACGTCCTGGCTCCTGCTCAGTCGTGAAGACTCGGTTGTTCTTGTCGATCGCGACTCCACTGAGCGAACGGAACTGGCCCGGCAACTCGCCGTGGCTGGTCCCGATATAGGTCAACAACTGTCCATCCTTATTGAAGACCTGCAGCCGATCATTCATCTGGTCGGCAATCCAGATGTGCCCATCGCCATCGACCGCAATTCCCTTCGGACGCGCAAAGTATCCCGGCCCATCGCCGTGTTTGCCAAACGCGCTTATGAAGTTTCCGTCGGCGTCGAAAATCTCCACGCGATTGTTGAGTGTATCCGTCACATACAGATTGCCATCTGCGTCCAACGCCACGCCCTGCGGAGCGCCAAAATCGCCCGGTGTTGTCAGGAAATGATTCTTGCCGCCGGTGCCGATGCGCCGCAGCGGCTTGAGGGTGTCCGCGTCGTACACCAGCACCTGGTCCTGCTGCGTGTCGACCACGTAGAGAAAGCGGTTGGTGGTGTCGATGGCCAGCCCCACGGGATCGACAATTCCCTCGGTGATCTGGTTCTCCAACTCATGCTTGGGATTAAAAATCAGCACGCGATGCATTTTGCCGTCGGAGACAAACAACCGGTCGTCATCATCGATCGCCAGTCCGTTGATCCAGCCAAAGTGCGCCTCAATGCCGTTGCGGATCATCCGGCAGTCGCGGGTCTCGGTGTTGAAGATGAAAATCGCGCCCACTCTCTGGTCGGCTACATACACAAGGCCCTTCGAATCGATCGCGATACCATAGGGCCCGATCATCTGAAACGGAAAGCTCTTCGGATTGATCTTTTCCTCGTCGCTCTGTCCTCCAGCCAGCCTGTCCATCCAGCTTGACTTCGCCTTCGCGTTGGACGTTGGCGTGTAATCGATCTTCGCCCCTGCAAAATAGTCGAGCCAGCGGATGCGTCCGATATTCGGCGGACTTGGCCACACAAGCTTGGTAGGGTCGAATGCAAATTTGCGCGGCCCAACCTCGGCCGCTGGCGCGGTATCGGCCTTCTTCTTTCTGGCGGCGCCGGCGGTCAAAGGAAATGTAAGAGCCACCGCCAGCAGAAGCAGCACGGTGCGCTGGTTGCAATTGCGAATCGAATTGATGAGGAAGCGAAACATCTCAATCTCCAGTGACTACCGCGTGTGCCATTCCAGCGCCACGCGCATTTTCATTTCCCGGGCACGATCGTCTCATTCATGTTGATCCGGTTCTTGTGGCAGTTGTCGCAGAACGCCATGTTGTTCACTTGGTCCTTTACCAGCAGATCGGGCTGAGCCGAGGCATGCGGCTGGTGGCATGAAAGACAACTGATTGGCGTCTTCACCTTGCTTTGATTCGTCGGGTCCATCACGTCTGAAACCGGATGGCCTTCCACCGGGTGACCAAGGCCATAGCGCAGCGGCAGAATCGCAACCTTGTTCTTCACGTAGTAGTCATCGGGCAATCTCACGGCTCCGTTAAAGATGGTGAGCAGGTGATTCGCTTCATCCTTCTGCGGAGCCGAATCCGGCCCGTGGCACTCCAGGCAAAGCCCGTTGCCCTTGACCCGCACCAGGTGCTCGTTCTCGCCGCCATGCGACGTATGACATGTGGAACAGCCCTGCGCAAACGCCGGCTGATGATGTGCCGACTTCTTGCGCAGATCGTCGATGTCGCTGTGGCATCCCAGGCAGATACTCACCGCGTCGGTCTTCGGCAGTCCGGGCTGGCTACTCGCATGCGGGTTGTGGCAATCCGTACAATCGCCCGCCGCACCCGGATGCGGTACCTTTGCTGAATCAATCGTCTTGGCCACGTCGGTATGGCAAGTCACGCAAAGCGCCTTCGTATCCGTTTGCGTCAGCACCACCTTCCCGTCCTTGGCGGGCTGGTGGCATGTGTCGCACCCATTCCCCTGGAACGGGACATGCTGAAACTTCGCCATCAGCTTCGGAGAATCCGACTGGTGCGGATCGTGGCACTGCACGCAATTAGCCGTACCGAACGGCTGGTTGTTATGCTTCTTCGCCAGCTCGGCGTCCTTGGGATCGTGACAGTCAACGCAGAGCTCAGGCGCAGCCTTGGTCAGATGGAAATGGTTCTCCGCCGTCGGCTCGGCGCCGGTCTTGTGCGTCAAGTGGCACGTGTCGCATCCCATGTCGAGCGCCGCATGACGGCTGCCCTTTTCTGAAACATGCAAACCCGTCTTGTGACAACCCAGGCAGAGATTCTCTTTTTCGTCGCCCGACTCAGGCTTCACCAGTTGGTTCTTGTTGTCGCTCGAGTGCGCATCGTGACAGGTAAGACAGTCGCGCACGGCCGGCGGATGCACCGTTCCCTTGATATCCTTGGCAGCTTTGTCTGCGTGGCAACTGATGCACAGCGCAACTGGAGTGGCCGTAATCAGCTTGACCCGCGTTACATCCTTGTTCACCCGGATCTCATGGCAACTCAGACAGCCTGCCTGCATGGCCGAGTGCACAAACTTATGCTTGGCCTTGTCGTCGTGACATTCAAGGCACTTTTTGGGATCGGTATTCTTGTCCAGCGGAACCGGGTGTACCGCGGCGCGGGCGTGCGACGCCAGCATCATCATCAGGCAGATGCAGACCAGGCGAGCGATGCCGGACTGGCGAGTACTGGGGCCGGCAGCCATTGCGCGGAACCACACATAATAAGAGAGCAGTTTCATACGGTTTCTTAACCAACTCTGCTTGCACGGAGGTTGCCGTAACCCGGTTCCACGGTCGAACAGTTCGCCCCGTGCCCAACCTTCTGCGCCTCAGCAACTTCGCAGCTCGATTAGAAACGGAAATAAGTCGCATGACTGTGATTTAAAACACACCGTGAGCGTTCTGCCTCACCTTTATCCGTCAAATCCCCCATCCTGATTGGCGGTTTCCTTGGGACTCTAACTGATGCGTTAAATCCCCAAGTTCCTGCGTTCCAGTTGCGCGTTTTTGCGCAAAATCCCCCCTGCGCGTAACCCATCCGGCATGCTTAAGTCTTCTCGGTGTTTGGTTTAGGATTCTGGCTCCGTCTGGCGCTCCGCCTGCTTATACCTACGTGGAGACGGGCAAGGCTCCTCGAGCAATTATGCCGAAATCGGCAGGCCGCTAACCTTCTGCATCACATTCGGCTCAACAGCACCCGCCCGGGCAGGGACTGCAGCGTGAATCCAGTTCGAGTCAATTGGCAGATCAAGGCAATCCTGCCCGTAGTGCTCGTGCTACTGGCAGGGCTGCTCCTTTTCACCATCGCCACCGTCACCCTGCGTGACAACGATCGTGATGCCCTTTTGCTACTTGCCGGAGTCGGAGCCGTCATCGTCTGCGGAGTCTCCATCAGCGTTCTGACGTATCTCGTCCAGCGCCCCATGGTCGAACTCCAGGAGAAAATGGCGATCATCAGTACCGGAAATCTCGACGTAGCAGTCAGCTTTAGTCAGAGCAACGACGAAATCGGTGACCTCGGTCGCAAGTTCAATCACATGGTTCAGCAATTGCGAGAGAGCCGTTTGGAGATAGAGACCATGCATCGCACACAGATGTCCCGCGCCGAGCATCTCGCCACGCTCGGCGAATTGGCAACCGGTCTGGCTCACGAGATTCGCAACCCGCTCGCCGGTATTGCCGGTGTCATCGACATCATCGGTCGAGATCTACCCGCGTCAAGCCCCGCCCGCGCCATGGTCAAGGACGTGCGCCTCGAAATCAACCAGATCAACCGCATCCTCACCGATCTCCTCGAAACCGCTCGCCCCCATCCGCCGCAGATGATGCGCAGCAATCTCAACACCACCGTCGAGCACGCCGTGATGCTCGCCCGTCAGCAGGTTCTCAGCCAACCCATCAAGATCGAACTCCAGCAGGCACCCCACCTTGCCGAAGTCGAACACGACAGTGACCAGATTCACCAGGTGGTTCTCAATCTTTTGCTCAACGCAGTGCAGGCCATCGACGGCCCAGGCACCGTAACGGTCCAGATCGGTTCGCAGCATGACTGCGCCGTCGTTACCGTTACCGATACCGGCCGCGGAATGACAGAACAACAGCAGGCGCAGATTTTCCGCCCCTTCTACACCACCCGGAGCAACGGCACCGGCCTCGGCCTCTCATTAGTCCATCGCATCGTTGAAGAACACGAAGGCCAAATCGAAGTCACAAGTGAACCAGGCAACGGCAGCACCTTTGAAGTCCAGCTACCCTTCGCCTCCGCCGCGGTTCCCGCCGAAGTCGCCTGATCTCGTCCTTTTAAGCTTGACTGCATCATCCTGAGCGGAGCGCCGTGGGGTCCCGCTCGCGTTGACGCGGGTGGGGCAGACGAGCGAAGGATCTGCTTCTCTCTTTGCAAGACCGTAAAGTATCGGGAATCGCCCGCCGTTAACGCCCCTTGTACTCCTGAAACAACTCCGGATATTCCTTCCGCAGTGCGTCCACCTTCGGCCGGTCGCAAACCTGGATGTATGAATTGTTGGGATTGTGCAGCGCGTAATCCTGATGGTACGACTCCGCATCGTAGAAACCCTTCAACGGCGTAACCTGCGTCACGATCGGCTTGCCGAAAACATGTGCGGCCTCGAGTTGCGCGATGTAGGCCGAGCTGATCTTCTGCTGCTCGTCGCTGGTATAGAAAATCGCTGAGCGGTACGATGTCCCTACGTCCGGCCCCTGCCGATTGAGCTGCGTCGGATCGTGAACCACGGAAAAGAATATCTGCAGCAGCTTTCCATAGTTGATCTTTGAAGGATCGAACACAACCTTCACTGATTCGGCGTGGCCCGTCGTCTCGGTCGTGACCTGGTCGTAAGTTGCGGTTGCAGCGGAGCCGCCGGCGTAGCCAGCCGTCGTCGCAATCACTCCCTTCACGCGCTCAAACACCGACTGCGTCCCCCAGAAGCAACCGCCCGCAAAGACTGCCGTCTGTTTGCCTGAAGTGTGTGCCAAGGCATCATCGGTCTGTGGTGCTGGGATCCCGCCGCGCGTCTCAGCCGGCGCGCAGCCGCTGGAAGCCATTGCCAGCAAGGCCGTCAAAGGAATCAAGGGTCGGGGAAACAAACGCATCATGCAACCTCCAAAATCACATACGCCATACATGAGACTCCCGATAGACCACAAAAGTTACAGCCGACAACAGCAATAGGCCACCTCATCAAATATAAACATTCGCTGCCAATTTCCTATGGACATTCCAAAGGAGTAATGCTAACTTCTTTGGGATGTCCAAAGGAGTCTCCGGTGGGCGAGAAGAAATCTGACGTATTGCAGGGAACGCTGGACCTCATGGTCCTTAAGACCCTCCATGCCATGGGACCATTACATGGTTTCGGAATTGCTCGCCGCATCGAGCAACTCAGTGAAGACGTTCTCCAGCTCAACGAGGGAACCGTCTACACTTCCCTTCTCCGCCTGCAGCAGCAGGGCTGGATCAAATCCGAGTGGGGCACCTCTGACAACAATCGCAAGGCGCGGTACTACTCCATCACCCGGCTCGGCAAGAAACAGCTTGATCTCGAAACCGAAAACTGGGAGCGCATCGCCGGCGTAATCGGCCGCGTACTCCGTGTGGAAAGGCAGGGCTAGGCCATGGGATTCTTTCGCGTGTGGGCGGCAAAGGTCAAAGGTCTTTTCACCCGGCAGCGTGAGGATCACGAGTTCGACGAAGAAATCCGGGCCCACATCCACGACCTCACCGAGCGCTACTTGCGCCAGGGAATGTCTCGCGCTAACGCGGTCAAAGCTGCACGCCTCCAGTTTGGCAATGTGACTCTGCTTCAGGAAACCCAGCGTGCGCAACGCAGCTTCCTCTCTCCCGCCGAGTGGTGGGGAGACATTCGCTTTGGCCTGCGCATGATGAGGAAGAAGCCCGGGTCGAATGCCGCCGTCATCATCGCCCTAGCCCTCGGGATCGGGATGAACGTTGCCGTCTTCAGCTTCGTCAATGCGCTGCTGCTGCGTCCTCCCGCCGTGGTTCATTCCATGGGCAGCATGGTTGAACTCTGGAAGCACTCCCGCATCGCCATAGACATGCAAAGCTACGCTCCCTTCTCCTACCCGGATTATGCCTACTACCGCGATCACACACAATCGCTCGAAGGCCTGCTCGCCTTCGATGGCGACGGCGCCCAATCCATCTGGAATCGCAACGGCCAGGGCCAGGTGGTCCAGGGACAACTGGCCTCTGGAAATTTCTTTTCCCTTCTCGGCGTTAACGCCTTGCTGGGACGCACCCTGTCCACCAGCGACGATCAGCTGGGCAGTCCGCATCCCGTCATTGTTCTCAGCCATTCCTTCTGGCAGCGCGAGTTGGCCTCCGATCCGGAGATCGTGGGAAAGACGCTAGTGCTGAACGGAGCAGAGTTCAACGTCATTGGCGTCGCCCCACAAGGATTCACGGGACTCCTCGTCGGAACCTCTCCTGACTTCTGGGCGCCCCTCACACTGCAGCAGCAGTTCACGCAAGACAAGGATCGCCTCACCAGCCGGCAAGAATTCTGGCTCATCGTCGCCGGCCGCTTGCGGCCCTCGGTCGACAGGGCAAAAGCCCAGGCCGAGATGCGCGTCTTTGCACGCCAACTCGGAAAAGACTACCCCGACTCCAACAAGGATTTCGACACCCTTATTTATCCTGCAACCCTGGTCCCGGGCCCGTATCGCGGCTACGTTGAAGCCTTTACCGGACTCATCCTTGGAGTCTTCGTCCTTGTGCTGATGATTGCCTGCGCCAACGCCGCCAGCTTTTTGCTCGCCCGGGCCACAGGACGCGTGCGTGAAATGGCGATCCGTTCTGCCCTCGGCGCCGGGCGTGCGCGCCTCATTAGGCAAATGCTGATCGAGAGCCTGATGCTCTCATCCATCGCCGGCCTCGCCGGGATTGCTGTTGCATGGTGGATGGCGCACCTGCTTCTCGAACTCAAGCCGGCTGCCATTCCTCTTTCAATCTCCGTTCCGCTCGATTGGCGCGTCCTGTCGTTCGCTCTGGTGGTTTCGTTCGCCACTGGGATCCTCTTCGGTCTCGTTCCGGCATTGCGGAGCGCGACGGTTGAAGCCGCACCAGCGCTCAAGGATGAGACTCAAACCGCCGGCCTCCGCAAGTCGCGCCTGCGCACTCTTCTGCTCATCGGCGAAATCGCGACCTGCGTTGTGCTCCTCGCCGGTGCCACGCTCTGTGTCCGAAGTCTCATGCACGCGAACTCCATCGATCCCGGCTTCGATACACAACACATCGCCGTCGCCACCCTCGACCCCTCAACCCTGGGATATTCCCCCGCTAAAATCGACGCATTCTACGGGCGCCTCCTTGACCGTGTCCGCACACTTCCCGGTATAACTGCCGCCAGCTATGTGAGTCATCTGCCCCTGGGCACTTCGCGCGAAGCAACCTCGGCCGGCCACCACGTCGCTCCCGATCCTGACCAGGTACGGGTCGATCTATTTAGCGCGAGCCCGGAATACTTCGCCACCATGGGAATCCCTTTCAGACGCGGCCGCGACTTTACTTCGAAAGAAAGTGAAAGCCCTGATCCAGGCGTTGTGATCGTCAATGAAGTGCTCGCGCAAAAGATGTGGCCCGGTCAGGATCCCATCGGGCAGCGAATCGCACTGGGAGGAGCAAAAACCACCAGCGAAGTCATTGGCGAGGTAAAAGCCGGAAAGTATCGAACCCTTGGCGAAAGCCCCGTGGCCGTCGTGTTCCGCGCGAACCCTCCAGAGGGAAAAAGAACCCTCGTGGTTCGTGCATCCGGAGATGCTCGCCCGCTCCTTGATGCCTTGGCGCGTACTGTGCAGGACGTCGACCCGTTGATGGCGGTCACCGACTCGCAAACCATCGAAGAGTACATGGCGCTGCCGCTTTTCCCCGCGCGCGCCACCGGACTACTGCTTGGCGCGTCGGGCATTCTCGCGGTAGTGCTCACCGCTATCGGACTCTTCGGCGTGATCGCCTATGTTGTTTCGCAGCGTACGCACGAAATCGGCGTACGAATGGCCCTCGGCGCACGCGAAACCGACGTACTCAAACTCGTCATGCGCCAGGGACTCTTCCTCACCTCGGTCGGTCTCCTTATCGGTCTCGCTGGCGCCATCGCGGCAGCGCGTCTTCTCTCTCCGCTGCTCTACGGCATTGGCGCAAACGATCCTGCCACGCTGGCAGCCGTCACAGTAACCGTCACCGCTGTGGCCATGCTCGCTTGCTACATTCCTGCTCGCCGCGCCATGCGCGTCGATCCTACCGTCGCCCTCCGCTACGAATAGTGACGTCCCATTGCAGGCGTGTTTACGTGGAGCCATTGGCCGCAAAGTACCATTGATATTGGGGTTAGCTGCAGAGTCTTCTCGTAAGGACTTAACGGAGCGAGCAACTCCCTCTTCCCCACTTTCTGTTCGCTCCACGCAGTCACGTGACCTGAATCACATTCTTCGACGCGCGATAGCCCCTTTAATATCTCCAGCGTTGTATCGGGGATCACTTCGATACACGAGCGTTAAGATCCCCAATACGGAAAACCGACCACCCTGAATACGAGCCACAGCAATCCCCAAAGCTCGCGCAATAGATGAGAACGCCGATGCCTGCAGAAAAGGTCATGATCGTGGACGATGAGCGCCTGGTGCGCTGGTCGCTTCGCCAGAAGTGCGAGGAATGGGGCTACATCGTCATCGAAGCCGACGCCGGCGAGCCGGCCTTGCGGCTGGCCCAGCGCGAAAATCCTGACCTGGTCCTGCTCGATGTGCGTTTGCCCGACATGACTGGCATTGAAGTTCTCGACCATCTGAAGAAAAGCGGGAATGCGCGCGCCGTCATCATGATCACCGCCGATCCGCAGCTTGACGATGTGAAGGCCGCGCTTAAACTCGGCGCCTACGACTTTGTTGGCAAGCCAATCGACTTTGACGCCTTGCACGACGTGATGGAGAGTGCGATCGAGGCGATCGGCGCTCGCAACGAAGACCAGCAACCCTTCCGCGCCAAGGCTCGCACCGGCGCAGGATATGAAAGCGTCGTCAGTGTATCGCCAAAGATGACGGAGTTGATGAACTTCGTCAAGAAGGTCGCCTCCTGCGAAGCGTCCACAATCCTCATCCAGGGCGAAAGCGGCACCGGCAAGGACCTCATCGCCAAGACCATCCACTACGAGAGCATCCGCTGCGAAAAGCCCTTCATCGCCATCAACTGCTCCGCTATTCCCGAAACATTGATGGAAGCCGAGCTGTTCGGTCACGAAAAGGGAGCGTTCACCGACGCCAAGCAGATGAAGAAGGGCCTCTTTGAAGCGGCCGATGGGGGCACTCTGTTTCTAGATGAAATCGGCGAACTCTCTCCCCTGCTCCAGGCCAAGTTGCTGCGCGTGCTTGAAGACCAGGTCATTCGCCGCGTCGGCGGCCTGCGCGACAACCAGGTGGACGTGCGTGTCATCGCTGCATCTAACCGCGACCTCGAGAAAGCGGTGCGCGAAGGCCAGTTCCGCCAGGATCTTTATTACCGCCTTGCAATCATCGCCATCTTCATTCCACCGCTGCGCGACCGCAAGGAAGACATTCTCCCTCTCGTCGATTTCTTTATCGACCGCTACAACCGGCGCTTCCGCAAATCGATTCGCGGCATCACCGACGACACGCGGCACCTGATTCTAGGCCACAACTGGCCCGGAAATGTGCGCGAGCTCAGGAACGCGATTGAGCGGGGAATGATTCTGGAAGAGGAATCGTTTCTGCGCTCGATGTATCTGCCGTTTTCGGTTGGCGAGTCCGGCGGGCGCACGCTTTTCGAGCGCACCTCGCCGCCCGATGGCGGACGCAAGCTGCCCAACGGACGAGCACTTCCGCGGCTCTACATTCCCGACGGCGGTACTTCACTTGAAGAACTGGAACACTCGATGGTCGAACTGGCCATGAGCCAGGCTAACGGCAACCAGACCAATGCCGCCAAGCTGCTCGATATCAGCCGCGATGCGCTGCGCTACAAGCTGAAAAAATTCAGCATGGTGCACGCAGAAGAAGAAGCCTGACGCACGCGCACGGTCCCCGTTGAAATTTCACTTCATCCAACCGGAACCACTCCCCTCAAGATCAGTTAAATCCCCGCCGATGAACGGAACAAGGCGAAGTGAGGCCTTGTTCCATGAAGCGGACTCTTACCGTCGTCCTCGTATTGTTGGCATTCGTGGGTTTCGCGGCAGCGCAGATTGCGCAGCCATCGACCGATGTTCTTGGTGCGCATTTGAACTACGGCCGCGGTTGTGCGGCGTGTCACTCGCCCCATATAGGTACGTCTGGCAACGGCAAGTCAGGCAGTGCGAGTTCGGGATATACAATCCTATGGGGCGAAGATATGAGCCCTCTGTACGGCAAGACCATCACGACCGGCGGGGGCAAATATGTAGAAGTCCTTCCGTCAAGCATATCTGCGACAACACCCGACGTATCGGGAATGCTAACCTGCCTCGGCTGCCACGACGGCAACTTCGCTCCTGCCGCGATGATGCGGAACAAGGTCTACGAAAACCTGCCTGCAACCTACGGGAACCGCAACTCCGTTCCCACATTGCTCGCAACCACCGGTACGCAGAGCTACGTCAGTGACCATCCGATGGGACTGAACGTCACCGTCAGTTGCGGAGGCTCTGCGGGGTGGGATTGCACCGAGGTGAACGGAATGATCAACATGGGCGGCGCCGCCTCCCGCCGCTTCGTGACCAGCTACGGTTTCTTCGTCAAGACTGGCGTCTACAACAACCGTGCCGTCGTTGTATGCACGACCTGCCACAACCCGCACTCGATGAACGTGGTCACCGTAGGCCGTAACTCGAATTCAGGACTGCCGGCGGGAACCTACGCGACGATGTTCTTCCTGCGCGCCCCCTACAATCCGAACGACACCAACCCGATGTCTAACCAGACGGCACAATTCTGCCGTCAGTGTCATGCGGACAAATCAAATGAGATGAATGGCAGTACCGCGGGCACAACGTTCTAATGCTTACCGGAAATGAAGAAAGACGAAAAGCAGATTTCTAGGTTTACCACCCCCAAATCTACCCCCAAAGAGCGGAGTTCTTCGGGGCCCCTGGTACATTCGGGACCCCGCGCACCCAGAATGCTGGCGCGTCGTCCACTTATCGTCGGATGCCGGGCACTTGGTGCGCACCCACTGTCGAAACGGAGCCATTAGGATTGTGCGCAACCTGGTGACAGACCAGCGTGCACGTATTGGTTGCTCGATTGTAGGAAATTGGTAATGCGCCGTTGGGCGCCACGACGTTTACGTCGAAGTTCACCAGACGCTCGCCACTCAGGGTGCCGCTTGCAGTTCCCAAACCATGCGCAGTATGGCACGTGGAGCAGCTGACTCCCGTGTTGATGTGGTCGGCATGATTGGTCCAGCTGGTGTTCTTCACAATCTGGTTGGCTACATCGTGACACTTCGCGCACAGCGAATAGGGTCCGTTCACGCTGAGATCGGGGTTGGGAAAGAGGTTGGAAATCGCCGAGCCCGGTGTCACCGCCTGGCTGAATTCATAACGGCGTTCGAGAATATGCGTCCATCGTGATCCATGGGGTCCGTTAGCGCCAGAGCCTCCAAACTCGCGATTGTCGTCGCTGTTGTGGCAATCTGTGCAGAAGATCTGCGTTCCCATCGCGCGGCCGGGAGTGATTCCGTCGAGATTCAGCATGTTCGCAAGCAGACTGGGCTGCGCAAGCGCGCTGCTTCTGGTATGCATCACAGGATGGCTCGAGGTCGCGGTCACGGCAAACTGCGGAATAAGGTTGAGGGGATCGCCACCCGAAACCGCGCGCACCGGGAAGTACCCATAGATCACCTGAACCTGTTTTCCGGAACTGGCGCCGTGGCAGCGCAGGCAGCTCTCGTATTGATTCACGGCCGGTGTGAGCACGGTTGTTCCGTCTGTCGCGCTCATGCCTGCAACGTTTTTTTGCGAAATGCGCATTAGCGGCGCGGGCGGGAAGACACCGAACGGTTCCGAACCGTGCGCGTTGTGGCAGTCGACGCATGTCGAGTGGCGATTGTTGTTCAGCAAGACAGCTTCGGTCGCATCGTGCGGGTTTGTCGAAGCCGGGAAGGGATGACCGACCTTGGGCGCAGCATACTCTGCAAATACGTTCGCATATGGCGCCATCGGGGAAACGTTGGCTCCGCCATTGTGGCAGGAAATGCAGTCCTGCTCATTCTGTCCGCGCAGCAGGCGATTTGGACCGCTTGCATTGTGGGGCGCGTGGCACGAGATGCACGCATCGGTGGCAACCGTCGGGTAGCTCCCGAGCAGCGCCTGGGGAGATATTTTGTTGGTAGAGAGCGCATGAGCGCTTGTGGACCAATCTGCCAGTGGATTCGACTGGCCGCCGATCACGCGGCTGGGATCGTGGCATGCAAGGCACAGCTGGCCGCTCGAGCTGTCCTTCACCAGAAAATTCAGCGATAGCGGATCCTTGGCTTGCACATGGGGATTGTGGCACGATGTGCATTCCACATTGCCATTGATCAGCTTGACCGCGAGCGTTGGGTCTGCTGTCGATCCATTGGCCGCCAGAGACGCGGCCAGGTCAATGTTGTCGTGCAAGGGAAGTGCGAGACTAAATGGGTGGGAAGATTGCATGTTGCTGCCAAATACGTCAGCCGACAGCATGGATCCGCGGGTTATGATCTGGCCATAAGCCACGGTGGCCCCCACGGCAACGGCGCCGTCGTGGCAGCTCAAACACTGATTGCTCACGGCGCCGAGAGCCGGCTGCGTAGTGATGTTCTTTTCCGTGTTGCTGCTGTAGGTTGTATATGTCTGCGTGGTCAGCTTCTGGTTCCAGAGACCCATATTCAACCCGGAGTGCGGAGCATGACAGTAGGCACACGAGTCAGGCCGGGAGCCCGTCAACGGAGATGGGCCTCCGGGTCCAAGATTGTGAACGCCCAACGCGTCGCCGACAATCTGCGCCGACAAGGCTGTCCCCGTCAGCAGAATTGTGAGCGCGGCCAATAAGAATCTGATTCTCACTTTGCCGCCCCCGCCGCAGGACCCTTCGCACGCACATACTGAAACACCTGAATTCGACGGTTGAACGAGTCCACCACATAGACCTTGTCGTCATGGTTGATGAACAAGCCTGAGGGCAGCTGAAACTCTCCGGCATGTGTGCCCTTTGCGCCGAAGTAATAAAGCAGTTGGCCCTCGTGATTGAAGACCTGCACCACGCCCCACAAGGCATCCACAATATAGATATCGCCTTCCGAGTCGACACTCACAGCCTTCGGACGGAACATGGCCCCGGTGGTGTCGCCGATCTTTCCGATCGAATACAGAAACTTCCCAGTGCGGTCGAACGCCTGCACGCGGAAGTTCATGGCATCGACTACGAGGAGATTCGGACCGCTCAAACGCAGCTCAGTCGGCAAATTGAATTCGCCATCGCCGTCGCCGGTTTTTCCAATCGTCTGAAGGATGTTGCCCTGCATGTCGAGCACAAAAACCTGGTCTCGCAAAGTGTCGGTTACATATATGCGCTGTTCCGTTGAGTCTACGGCAATTCCGGTGGGCCGTTTGAAATAACCTTCGCCGCCCTTCAGACTGCCGATAGCGTGGAGATACTTTCCGCTGGGTTCGAATACGAAGATTTTGCCCGCGTCTGAATCGGTTACATAGATATTGTCCTGTGCATCGACCGCAACGCATTGCGGAGTTGTCATCGCATCCTTGCTTTTTTCCCTGCGCTCGATGAACTTGTACTTGCGCTGCGCGAAATCGAAGATGTGAACGCCGGAGGCGCCGGGATCGGTGACAATGAGGCGCCCGTGCGAATCGCTCGCGATGCTGTAGGGGCGCACCAGGAAGCGGTAATCGGGGGCTCCGGCAACGACATCCACGAGCTTGTTCCAGAATCCACGATTCGGCCGCACTTCGAATTCCGACTTGAAGCTGCGTTCCCAGGTTAGGCTGCGACCGCCATCGAGCGACATCTCCCAACGTTCATGCGTGGCTGCCGCCTTTGGTTTGGGCGCGGCCCAGACCGCAAACGGCAGCAGCGCCATGTAAGCTGACCACACGGCGATCCCTCGGCATTTCCGGGTTAGAAGAAGTTGAACCACCGTGAGATCCCCATATAGTACGACGAGATCACCTCGGGCCGGGAACCGGTGTTGCTGAATCCCTGTTCCAAGCGTGCATAGCCGCTGATGAAGTTCAACTTGCGAACCTGATATTGAATGAGCGCGTTGTATTGGCTGTTCTCATTTGAGGAAGTAATGCTGTTGCTGAAGGTATTGCTCGTTGATTTCGCATACGTGGCTGCGAGAATCAACTTCTTTACCGGCGCACTGGAGACCCCAAAGGAATAGCTCTTTCCGCCGAAGAGACTCACCAGATCTGAAGGCAGGATCGGCGTCGGCACCGGTACACCCACCAAACCGGCGCCGGTTGCGAGGGCCTGTCCATCGGCTTTGGAGTAACTGCCCGTAGCCGTAAGCAAGGCTCCATACGCGATACTTCCGTTATAAGATTCGCTGCTGTTCGAGGTCCCCGCCTGATCGGTCAATGCGGTTTGTCCCCCGCCGCCACCGGCGCCGATGCTGAACATTCCCCAGTTACGGCTGATGCTTCCTGAATAGTTGTAGTACGAATTTGTGTAGCTGACGAGTAGCGTCTGGACGTTTTGCGCGTAGCTGAACGACTCGTTTACGCGCCACCCGAGAATGCGGTTACTGTAGTTCTCGGATGCTGAAATGCCGATGGAGTCCTGGCCATTTTGATCCGAAGAGTTGGCAGTTACGCTCACCGCCGAGTTGATGGTGCCGTCGAGAAGCTTATGTGTGAAGGAGGCGTTCCCGCCATAGGACTTCACACCGTAGTTCTGGTCCAGAAATGTTTGAGTGCGACGCTCGAAGAAGCCTGCCGTCTGTAGATTCGGTACAGGCGTGTAAGTGGCGACTGTCATCAGGTCGAGCGAATTGGATGTCTGATTTGCGTTCAGTATTGGAGTGACGCCCCCGGCTGCAATCAGGGATTGAATAATCTGCCCCGTCAGGTTGTCAGAGTAGCTTGCGGTGGCTGTCACCGACAGCTTGCCGGTTGGATGTACTCCCGCGGATGTATTCACCGTGTCGATTGAACCATTGGAATTTGTGTCGAGGTAATTCGTGTTCCAGGTAGACCGGTTTATGCTGCCGGCAAACGAACCCCTCAGAGGCAGCAAGTGTGACAGGTTATACCCGTAAGCGGTGTTGTCCGACCGTAAATCCGAAATGGTTGCCGTAACTACGGGCGGAATGATCGAGTGCGCCGCTCCCTTCGAATAGTAGGCGCCCATGTTGAAACCGGCCCACCGATAGCCTGAATGCAGATTCAGGGAATGAAATGCGTTCTTCCCTTCATCATTTGCCCCGTAGACCGAATACTGGCTGTTTCCGCTTTGAAATCCCGCGGAGAAGCTGGGAGCGTCAGGGAGATTCTCGCTCCAGTTGATGCCCAAGACCCCGCTATCCCCGTGGGTTACGAAATTGGCCAGACCCGGAACCGCATAATTCCCGTCGCTGTTGTATGCCCGGGAATAGGTGATGGAGCCAGGAAATTTGCTGCCGGCGAAGATGTTGGCGCTCAAGTTGACTCCGCTGGCAGCGGAGATCGACTGGAAATTGGAGTTGGCCCGCGACTGATTCAAATAGGGGGATACATTGTACGAAAGGAAATTTGGACTATGAAACGATCCTGTAAAGTTAGCCGCGCCTCCAAACGTCCATCCATGGGTTGACGACATCATATTACCGTAATTGGCGGTATATCCCGAAGAGATGGTGCCCGTGCCGCTGGTGCTGGTCTCACCGAACCGGATTTGTGCGCCGGCATCGATCGCCGTCAGCAGAAACCCTGCAGTTACCCACGTCGCACATTGAAAAAACCGCAACACTCAATGCCATCCTTAAGCTCTCTCGTGTCGGAGTCCACTTGCTCGATCCTTACCGAGTTGTCTGAAGTCAGTTGCCCGATTCAGGCCCGATCTTGAATCCAGGCAACATTCGCCTTTTTACAGCTCGTCGATCTTCGCATTCTTGCGAAGGTTCTGATCCAACGCTGCGCGAATCTGGTTGGTCTTTGTCTGCTGGAGCTCTTTCTGCAGTTGCGCCTTGACTTCCACAAATGGAGTTTGTCCCGCAGGCGTGTGACCCTGCAGGCGCACGATTGTGTAGGCCTGTTCCACCTGGATAAGTCCGCTGATGTCGTTCGGGTGCATTGCATTGAACGCCTTCACAACCTGCGGCGCCAGTTGATCGACAGGAAGCGGCTTGTGCTGCCCCATCATCACCCGATAGTCGTCATCGGAAATCTTCTCGGCCAGTAGTCCGAATTCTTCGGCGGTTTTCGTCGCCTTTGCCTGGTGCAACGCATTCTCTGCACGCGTGCGCGCTTCCTTCAACTGCTCTGCAGTCGCATTCGCCGGCGGCAGAATGGAGATCGTTTGAAAGGTGAATGTTTCGGGATGATGGAAGCGAGCCGGGTTCTTGTCGTAGAAAGCCCGAATTTCTGCTGGCGAAACAATGCTCTTTGCATCAACCTCGGTCTTCAGAAAGGTTTCAATCAACAGCGAGCGCCGGATCTTCTCCAGCAGAAGTTGCCGCGAACCGTGAAAATCGCTCTGCAGGAAAGTGTTGTATTCCTCCGGAGTAACGAATTGCTTGCGAAAATCCGCTTCTGCCCGTTGCAGCTTCGGCGCCGAGACTGTCAACTTCCGACGCTGCGCTTCCTGATAGGCGAGCTCTTCGAAGATGATCATCTTCATCGCGCCGTCACGGATCTGCTTTTCAAACTCTTTCGGAATTCCGTTATGCTGGCGGGCGTAGGGAAAAATCGCGTATTCCTCGCGGACCAGGTCTGAGTCGGTGAGCATCGCGCCGTTAACGCGGGCAACAGGCTTGTCTGCAGCCGGCGCTGGTTTCACTACGGTTTGAGCTGGCGCCTGATTGAATACGGTGGGAGCATGTGACGAGACCTGCGCATAGGCAGCACTCATCCCCAGGAGAAGAGATCCAATAATTGAAACTGTGTACTTCATTTAATTGACCCCCGTTGAAAAGGAAGGGGAGGGAAAGCGCTACCCCCCTCCCCCATGCATAAGAATTTAGAAAGTAGTAACCGCGGTGCCGCCGTTCATCTCGTTCGCTTCGCCACCGTGGCACTGGCGGCAGAATTGCGCTGTCTGGTTGCTCGCGCCGGTGCCGCTCGCCGGATTGTAAGGAGCGCGAATGAAGAACATTGTTGCGTAGTTTCCGCTCGGCAGACCCGACTTCGGGCCAGTGGTTACCTTTACAACGTTCATCAAGTGCTGGTTATGGCAGGTCGTGCACATCACCACTGGCTGGTTTTTGTAAACGCCCGGGCTGACGAAGAATCCATAGTTCGTAAGGAACTTGCTGGAATTTGGTCCCGTCATCTGTACCGCACCCGTAGCGCTGATGGTGCAATCCCAGTCGTAGGTTCCGCCGCACGTCATAGTGGCATTCATGCCCACCGGGTGATCATTGAGGTAGTTCCCTGTGGTGGAGCCGTCATTGCCGAGCAGCGTCGGGATGGGAGCGGTTCCATAAGTCGCAGGAAGCTTCTCATAGACCTGGTTCTTCATCATGGCGCCCTGTGCATAGTTGCCATCGTGGCAACTAAGGCACATGAGAACGCCAGCGACATCAGGTGTTCCAGCGTTCAGGGCTGTCGGCAGAGTCTCGATGGCATTGCCGTGCTCGCTTTGACCCGTGGTGATGGTTTTACCGTACAGAGCACTTACATCCTCGCCCCAGAGAGCGATGCTTCCGGCGGTCGGATCGGCCAGTCCGGCTTTGCCGTTTCCGTAGGCGCCGCTGTGTGGTGCATGACAGGCCGCGCAGCCGCGGCCGTAGTTAAGGTGGGCACCAAGAACGTCAGTCGCTGGTGCCGCTCCTATCTGGGCGGCCGCAAAACCTGCGGTTGCCAATAACAAAAGAGCGATGAGAAGAATATTCTTCATTATGTGGAGCCTCCTAGTGCGCACTCCTACAACTTGTCTGAACCGTCACGTCTCTTGCTTTCAGTTCAGTCTGCTTTCAGAATGTGCACGCCTTGTGCCGTTGCCTCAGCAGGGGTAATGAATTCGCACATCGTTCGTAATCCGTTGTCGACAGGAGTGTTGTGCCCTTGCTTCAACGCACGGACAACAAGCTTGCGTCAAATTCACCACGATCCGATGGGCGTTCTCCCACACCGCATTGGTGAAATGCCCCAAGTCGTTCGTGACAGCCGTCACAAATTACTCAATCTAAACTGCGACAACAGTGATTCAACTCCGAACAATCGCCTCCACTCGCGAATAGTAGTGTGATTTGCGTCACGTCAACACGACTGACAACTTGCTCTACTACAGGGTGGCGCGCGTTCACGCACACTATGAACCGCACCGGCGCAATGGAGCCTCTTTACGGCGATCAACGTGCTTGCTGAATCGCTGCTACGCTGTTGCAGTGGTTCGAGGAGACAGCCTTCTCGAGTTCTGCTCACAACGGGAGTTCACGGTATGACCAACGAATCAACCACGGCCTTGCCAGCGGCGCCCACACTCGGTGCGGTGCAGGTGTATTTCATGGCGACACTCTGCCTGTGTGCCGGCCTGGGTGTCGGATACCTCCTCCGTTCGCAGCCGGCAACGACAGCGCAGCGAAACACAACTCATGCGGGGACTCCAAGTGCGAAGCCTGCGGGGCATCATCCCGGTCTCGAAGAGATGCGGCAAATGGCCGACAAGCAGGCTGCACCGTTGCTCGACAAACTTCAGAGCAATCCGAACGACAGTTCTCTTCTTGTGCAGGTTGCCGCGATTTATCACACGACACACCGATTCAAAGAAGCGGCCGATTACTACACTCGCGCCCTTGAATTCGACCCGAAGAACGTTGCCGTTCGCACAAAGCTGGCTTCAAGTCTCTATCGCAACGGAGATATCGATGGCGCGATGACGCAATTGAATCGCTCTCTCAAGGATCAGCCGACAGACGCGAATGCCCTCTTTGATCTGGGCATGATCAAGCTGCAAGGCAAGGGCGACGCCAAGGGCGCGCTGACAACGTGGCAGCGCCTGCTCAAAACAAATCCTCAGCTCAGCCCCGAGCGCAAAGCCATGGTGCTGAAACTGATGGCGGATGCGATGACTATGATGGGCGATCAACATGGAATCGAGAGAGCGCAAAACAGCAATGGACACGAATAAATCTCCTGCGAAGCAGTGGACCGGGCTGCGGGCCCTGACCCTGATGGCAGTTTGCCTGTTGGCTGGAATCTCTGGGGGATGGGCCATTCGCGGAACGCGGCGTCCCGCAAAAACTGAGACTGCGAAGGCTGCAGACATTCCAGCAGCAGCCGCAACCAGCGCAAACCCCGTGCCTCAGGCGCCGAGTCCGGACCAGTTGAAGACCATGGCCGACAACCAGGCTGCTTCGCTGATCGCGAAGCTGAATGCGGATCCGAAGAATCTCGATTTGCTCACCAGCATCGGCAACCTGTACTACGACGCACAGCAATATCCCGTCGCAGTGAATTACTACGGACGTGTGCTCGCGGTGAGACCGTCCGATGCGGCGGTGCGCACCGATATGGCGACGGCTTACTGGTATCTGGGCAATGCAGATAAGGCCATCGCGGAATTTAACACGGCGCTCAAGTCTGCACCGACTAATCCGAACACCCTGTTCAATCTCGGACTCGTCAAGTGGGAGGGCAAGCACGATAGTGCCGCCGCCATCGCCGATTGGAAGAAACTGCTGGCAACCAACCCCGAGTACGCGGCCAGAGACCAGGTTAAAAAGATGCTGTCCGATGTGGAAACGCAAGCGGCGAAACCCGGCGCGAAAGGCTGAGGCCTTTGCCAATGTGGCGGAAAATCACAACTCCCTATTCGCTACACAGGTGAGGAACCGGTCAGGTCCGCTCCGCCGGAGGAGGCGACTCCAGGCGCACACGCACGGCGGAAAGGAAGCCGCAGATCACTGTCTCATTGTGCCCTTGCGGGATGAGTTCAGAGAGCCTGGCATTACTGGCGAGACCGGCGTCAATTGCGGCGATCACGTCAGGCACCTGCAGTCTCAAATGATCCGCAAAGACCACCATCTTGAGAACGCGGTCGATTCCCTTCACCGGTTCTGGATCGAACTGAATCGGATAGATGAGCATGCGCAGGATTCCTGCGCTGTGCAAGTCAAATTCCATCGTCGCTGTCCTTGCGAAACCTCTGCGAATTATATCTGCATCTTATGCGAAGCTTGCGATTCCCTGCTCGATGGCTTTCATCTGGAACGGTTCCGAAATTGGTCGGACCGAAGCCACGGAGTCGGGTTGCCTTTTTGCCGGGAACAAGCCGCCTTCGTTGATCTTGAAAAGCTGGGATTCCGAGTCTCCTCTAGTAGACCGCAGGTTCGCCGGGAGGACGGGTCTTCCAGCGGCGATGAATCCAGAGCCACTGGTCGGGATAGCGGCGAATCCAGGACTCGAGCACGTCATTGCACTTCTGGGTCGCAGCAAGAACGTCGGCCTCCGTATCGCCAGTTTCGGAAAAATGCATCTGGGAGCCAAAGTGGAGAACGTACTTCTTTTCGGTAGGCTCCCACAGCATAAAGCCCGGCAGGACGGCTGCGCCGGTTTTGAGCGCGATGCGCGCGAGGCCCGAAGCGGTGCATGCAGAGATCCCGAAGAATTCTACGAATTCGCCTTGCGGCGGCGTCATGTTGGTGTCCATCAGGATGCCCACGGCGCCGCCCTCGTGCATCGCAGTAAGCAGGCCGCGCGCAAAGTCGTCCTTGGGGAGGACCCGGTTGCCGTGCAAGCAGCGGACGCCGTTGACGAATTCATCGAGACGGCGGTTGTCGAGGCGGCGAATGACCATGCCCATCGGGTGGCCCATCAGCGAGTGGTAAAGGCTTGAAAGCTCCCACGCACCCAGATGCCCGGTGAGCACCAGCACTCCTCGCCCCAGTGCTTCGGCCGCGAGATAGTGTTCAAGTCCGTCGGTTCGAATCCAGTGCTGCGTATTCTCACGCGTGTATCCAGGCATGCGGCAGAATTCGACGAGCTGCCAACCGAGGTAACGATAGACCGTGCGCAGGATTCTGCTCTGCTCACTCTTCGACAGATCGGGCAACGCGAGAGAGAGATTCCGTTCACCCACGCGTCGCAGGCGTCCCATGGAATGGAAGACAGCCCAGGCAAGGACGCCGGCAAGCAGGCGCGCCAGCCAGCGCGGCATTGCACCAAGCGCGCGCGCTACCGCGACTACCAGCCAATATTCGAGGGTCTGCTGCATCGTTTGAGGCAAACACAAGTTTAGGACATTCGGTTGGGCTTCTGCCGGATGGGACGATTTCGACGCAAACGCAAAAAATGAGGGCGGCCTTGCTCAGGCCGCCCCCGATTGTGCTATGTGCAGTGTTATCAGTTGTGCTTCGCTTGTGTGAAGTAGTGCGCCACTGCGCGAACAAACTCAACGGCGCCCGCCGGCACTCCCACGTTGCCCTTCAGCACGTTTTGAAAATCCTGCGGGGCGCCATAGAAGGTCTCGGTGTCGTCCTTGTTTTGTGAGACGCTCGTGCCATCGAGGCTGATGCCGGCGAACAGGCCCTTGTTGCGCGAGTAGCTCAGCAGCTCGGCATTCATCTTCCAGTCGGTAGCTGCCTGTCCGGCGCGGCCCACAGGACCCGCCGCGGCCGAGGCATCGGCACCGATCTTGAATTTGCTTTTAAGCAAGTCCTGAAAACCGCGGTTGTTCACCGCCACGAGGATCAGGTCAGTGGACTGGCCGCCAATCTGCAATCCCCATGAGCCGCCCGCCATGCGGATGAAGACCGGAGCGCTCCAGCCATGGCCGGTGCGGCAGGTGACCACGCCCTGTCCGTACTGGGCGCCGAATACGAACGCGCCCTTGATCATGCCGGGCACCACGCCCACGCAGGTTGCCTGCTCCAGGATGTTCAGCGGAATCGTCTTGTCCTGTGCCTGCATGATTTGATCGAGAACGGTTTTTGCAGCTTGGATGCGGTCTTCCAGGTCCGATTTCGACGACGCCGCGTTGGCTGCTCCTGTAGCCAAGAAGCAAAGACAGAGGGAAGCAATCAATTTCTTCATTCGGGGAGTCCTTTCAATTTGTCCGCACACGTGGATCGCGCGGCTCGTTGGGTGCTGACAACTAGGACAGCGCTGAGAGCCGGAAGTCGCGCACTCGACCGAAGGTTTCGCATAGAGGAACATCTGCGTGCAACAACATCCGGCTTCAGCCTACAGCATCGCCACGCTGAGTCGATCCACAGGGCGCAAGGAATTCGATGTCGCTGCATCAAGCGGATTACGCAGGGCTTTCAAGTCCCTACCGGGAGGAACATGGGGGATGAGAGCACTCACGGGAGAGATTCGCCGGCGGAAAGGTGCGCGCGCAACGGGATCAGGTGCAAAGAAAAAAGAGGAGTTCACAGGCCTCATGGTTTACATGGTGCCTGGGAACTCCTTTCCCCAGATCTGCGTTGTTTCTGGAATGATTATTAGTAATGTCCCGGAATGGCACAAGAGTACTAAGGTTTTACACTTTTAGTAACTCTTGCGTGGGTATTTTTCTAGTCACTAGCGACATCCCGGCGAGCCTTTAGGCGATGACAGCTTCAGCAATATGGATTTGCTGCGCCGCCGGTTTGTACGACCCGTGGAGTGCTCGCATGGAGAGCTCAATCCGGTTCTCAGCGCCGACCTTGCGCATGAGCTTGCCGACGTGCGCCTTGACCGTACGCTCTTCGATCCCGAGTTCTTGGGCAATTTCGCGGTTGGAGCGGGCAAGCAGAAGCAATTGGAGCACCTGTTCTTCGCGCGCGGTCAGATGCGGCCGCGGGCTCGTCACGCTCGCGTCGTCCCCGGAAAGGAGACGGTCGATGAGCTTGGAGAGCAGCTTGCGCGGAGCCCAGATGGAACCCGAAATCACAACGTCGAGTGCTTCACGAACAAGACGCGGCCCCGCGCCGGTGTCAAGATAGGCGCGGGCGCCAGCGATGATCGTATCCATCATGACCTGCTCGTTGCTATCTGGACCGATGACAACCATGCGGAGGTTGGGACGCTTGCGGCGAATGCCTTCCAGCACGCCAAGCTTTTTGGAGGAACTACTCCAGTCAATCAGCACGTATTCAATCGATTCATTATCCAGATGTTCTTCGAGCGTACCCACGACGGGGAGAAGTGGTGTCTCTCCCGGCTTGGCGTGATTTTCAAAGATGCTGGTGAGGCCTTCGAGCCGCATCGGTTCGTTAGCGACGACGCCGATTCGGATTGGTTCTAAGCTATAAATTGCGGACATCGAGCCTCTCTCCTTGCCTGGCATCAACGAGCGACGGGAACGGATTGGCTTTCGCCGGATCCCAGAGCAAATCGGCCTGCAAGGCCGGAAGTTCCTGAGACACATCCCCTGTCTTTTGTTGCACTTCGCCAGGCGGTTGTTACCGATGGCATCGTGGTACTGATTACCTTGAAATAACAGTATCCGGCAAAGTCACTCTCTCGTATAGGCCTTAGCGCACAGGAAAGCGGCTTGCCCTATCTCTAAAGTCACAAAGGACGACTTTTCCACCGGCCAAGGCGGCCGAATCCGCTCCAACTGTGAGACGGAACACGTACAGTTGATCCGGTGTTGCCCTGTCTTCCTCCTCACTCTATGTAAAAATCATCGGCCCTAGTGTTCCACAAATGAGGCAAAGGCTGTACCATCAGTCCGGTAGGGCGTGGTAAAGTCGAGAACAGTCGCGCTAGAGAGGTGACCGCTTTGATTAAACAAGACATCGTGCACCATGTGATCGAGCGCACAGGCCTGCCCCGAACCAAGGCCGAAGCGGCGGTCGATACCGTGTTTGAAGGCTTGAAAGAAGCCCTTGCTGCAGGAGAACGCATTGAGTTGCGCGGCTTTGGTGTGTTTAGCGTGCGCGCACGCAAGACCGGGATCGGACGCAATCCCCGCACTGGGACTGAAGTTAGCATCACGCCGGGAAAGGCCGTGCGCTTCAAACCCGGTAAAGAACTGCATACATTGGAAAAGGGAGCACCGACCCCGAGCGCTTGATCGTGCCACCGGTCGGAACCGCGAATGACCGGCAAGACGAGGAGACGGAAGAGCCAAAGCAAGCGCCCTCACGCTGATAGTGCTGCTGATCTTATCCTGCGCGACATTGTGTGCGCAGGTCTTCGACCGTCTTCGGACGCCAGCCCGTGGCGTGGACAACTTCAGTTGCTGTCTAGATGCGCTAGCACGCTGAAACGGCTTCAGCACGCGAGCTTGATCGCGGCAATTTTGCGGATCGCGGGCATATCGGCAGCACCTTGCACGATGAGACGCAGCCCATTTCCTTCAGGATAGTGCGGAGCAATTGCCACCAATTCTGCAACGGCTTTGGGCAGATGCGCCTCTTTCGTCGCTTGCAACGCCTTGTCGCTCACTACGAACGACACCATAAAGCAGCCTCTCCCGGGGCCGAGATAGGCGATGTTGCGGCTCTTCTGCTTGAGGCGCAGACTCCAGCCGTACTTCTTGACCACGATTCCCTTCCATTCTTGCTCTGTAACCCCTTCTTCATCGGCCATCCACTTGATGAATTCGTTCCATAGGTTAACGGTGGGACCGAGGGCATCGGCGATTTCCGCGTCTGAGGGACGGTTTTCCCTGCCTTTAAATGCATTGATGTATTCCATCGCGCACCTCAAGAAAGCAATGGAATCCTAGCGCAGCACGGGTCCAGCGGAATGTGACAAGGTTTGTCTCCACTGCCCAACGTCAAATTCACATCAGACGCCGGGGGTCGACGTCTACCACGATGTTGCGGCGTGGAATACCGGCCTCGTCTGCATGCGCCAGTGCACCCCGCAGCGCTGCATTCAGTGCCTTGCGCGAGGTCGCTTTCAGAATTAGATGGAAGCGATAGACATTCTTGATGCGAGCGATCGGCGCTGCACAGGGGCCGAGCACACGAATGCCTTCGGGCGCAGTTTTCTGAAACCACGTGCCGATCGCAGCGGACCATCCTGCAGCCTCTTCGAGTTTTTCTGATTGGATCAGTACATTGGCCAGCACGCCGAAGGGAGGATAGTGCATCCAGCGGCGATACTTCAGCTCGCGCTCGGCAAAGGACGCGTAATCGTGTGTGCTCGCCGCTACGATGGCGTAATGGTCGGGATAGTAAGTCTGCACCACAACGCGGCCCGGTAGCTCTCCGCGGCCAGCACGGCCCGAAACCTGCGTCATCAACTGAAAGACACGCTCGGCGGCGCGAAAGTCCGGCATGGAAAGCGCATGATCGCAACCGACAACGCCCACCAGCGTGACGCCGTGAATATCGTGGCCCTTGGCGATCATCTGCGTGCCGACCAGCAGGTTGATCTCACCCGAATGGAGACGCGCGAGCAGATGTTCCAGATCGTGCCGGCCGCGCACCGTGTCGCGATCCATGCGCCCAATGCGCGCGCCAGGAAAAATCTCGGTGAGACGCTCCTCACCCTGCTGCGAGCCCGCGCCAAGATAGTACAGATGCTCGCTCTCGCATTTCGGACACTTCGACGGCACCGTGCGCTTGAATCCGCAGTAATGGCACTCCAGCCGCTGGCCTGCGCGCGCCAGGCCGTCTGAAGGTTTGTGATGTGTGAGCGCTATGGCGCAGTTCTGGCATTCGAGCTTTTGCCCACATGCGCGACAGAGTACAGCAAACGAATAGCCGCGGCGATTCAGCAGAATGATGGCCTGCTCGCCGCGTTCGATCGCGAACTTCGTCTGCTCGACCAGCGAGCGCGAGAAGAGCTGCTCCTGCCCGGTCTCCTGAAACTCGCGCCGCATGTCGATCAGTTCCACTTCGGGCAGCGGGCGATTTTTGACGCGGTCGTTCATCGCGATGCGCGTGTACTTTCCCTGCACCGTGTTCTGCCAGCTTTCAAGCGACGGCGTCGCCGATCCGAGTACCACGACTGCACCGGCAAGCTTGGCGCGCATCACGGCGACATCGCGCGCGTTGTAGCGCGGTGTCTCCTCCTGCTTGTAGCTCTGATCGTGCTCCTCGTCGACGAGAATGAGGCCGAGGTTTGGTGCGGGAGCAAAGATGGCCGAGCGGGTACCGACGACGATGGGCGCATCGCCGCGGTGGATCCGACGCCACTGCTCGGTGCGCTCCTCGGGTGTCAGGGCAGAGTGGAGCAGCGCCACGCGCTCGCCGAAAGCCGCGTCGAGCAGACCAACCGTTTGTGGAGTAAGACCGATCTCGGGAACCAGCAAAATGGCCGATTGCCCGCGATCGAGCGCCCGCTGCATGGCCTTCAAATACACGGCCGTCTTTCCCGACCCCGTCACCCCATGGAGTAAAAAGGGATGGAATCCCCCAAGCTGCGAAACGATGGAGGCAACGGCATCGAGCTGCGATTCATTAAGCATGAGCGGGCCCGCTGGAGCCTCGATTCCACCCATCCGGAAAGCAGCCGGCCTTTCTTCAATGCGCACGAGTTCACGTCGAACTAGGGTCTGAAGCGTGGAGGACGGCAGCTCGCGGCGGCGCAGTGCTACCAGGGGAAGTTCACCGCCGTTGGCAGCCAGCTCGGCGAGGATGGCCTGCTGCAGTTTTGTGAGAGCAGGCAGGCGCGTGTCCGGTCTGAGGACGGCAAAGCGCTCGGTGCGTCGCGCGTCTCGCTCGCTGGCCGAAGTCTCGCGGACAATCCACTTCTTGCGAAGCATTCCGGCCAGCACAGGCAAACTGGCGGCGGTCGCGGTGCGCAGGGTTGAAACTTTGACAGATTCGCCGGTAGCGAGGCGCTCAAGAACCCGCCGTTCCAAGTTACCCTTGTCACTTCGCGCTTCCTTGCTCTTCCTTCGTGAAGGTCCGGAGTTGAGGACTCCTCCATCTCCGTCAAGAGTGCCGGCCAGCAGGTCTCGGCCAAGATCGGTGATGCGGTAATAGACCACCCGCCTCACTTCGGCCATCAGGGGCAACATGCCTCGCAGCACTTCGCCCAGGGGGGCAAGATAGTAGCCGGCGATCCACTCCGCCAGTGCGAGCAGGTGTTCGCTGAGCAATGGCTCGTCGTCGAGCACCGCTTCGAGGTACTTTGCCTCGAACTCCGTTGGTGCGGCCACGTCGGTCGCGGTTATCACGCCAATAAGCTTTTCATTGCGAAACGGCGCAATCACGCGGGCTCCGCGCGCCACTTGATCATCATCGCGCAAGGCATAAGTGAAAGTGCGATCGAGCGGCACCGGCAACGCGACTTCGCAGAAGGCTGGCATCGGGAGCAACCTCCAGTGTAGCGGTCACCCCGCCGCCGCCTCTGTGCGTAACGGGTCCCCTGGAATTCGCACCCGCGAGAGTGTTTTAGCCCTTAATCCCTGTTGCCTACTCCCTGTCTTTCAGTACAATTCCTCCTGATGACCGCACAACCTATCAAACCCTCCAAAACTGCTCCCAGCGCCTCGCCTAAAACCTCCAACCCCATCACCTTGTGCATCGATATCGGCGGCTCCGGACTCAAGGCAATGCTGGTAGACGCCAAGGGCCATCCCGTGTGCGACCGCCAGCGCGTGGTGACGCCCGCCATTCCCACGCCAAGAGCCGTGCTCAAGGGCTTGGACGCGCTGCACGCCTTGATACCCGCCAATTTCGATCGCATCTCGGTTGGATTCCCCGGCGTAGTCAAGAAAGGCGTCACCTACACAGCCGCGAATCTTCATCCCCTGTGGTACGGTTTTCCGCTGGAAAAGGAACTCGCAAAGCGCTGGAAGAAGCCGGTGCGGCTGGCGAATGATGCAGCCGTCCAGGGATATGGCGCCATCAAAGGCGACGGTGTGGAATTGGCGATCACGCTAGGCACGGGCCTTGGCTCTTCGCTGTTTACCGACGGACGCTTATGCCCCGGAGTGGAACTCGGCCATCACCCCTGGAAGAAAGATCGCGAGTACGAGGACTACCTGGGCAGGCGCGGTCTCGACAAGTACGGCAAGAAGCGCTGGAACAAGCTGCTGCAGGAGGCGATCGAGCAGACCGCCAAGCTCTTCAACTGGGACCACATGTATCTGGGCGGCGGCAACACCAAAAAGATCGACTTCAAGCCCGGCAAGAATATTGAAATCGTTTCAAACGAGGCAGGGCTTCTGGGCGGCGTCGCGTTGTGGCGGGAGTGGAACTAAAGCCATCGCGCGCCCTTCGTTCTGATTTCTGAGCAAACATCCATCTGCCGCAGAGCAACCGCAAGAAAAAGACCCACGGCTCGTCACCGTGGGTCTCTTGTCTTCTGGAGACCCTTGACGTCGCTATTCGTGGCGGATGTTCCACCGGATTCCGCCCGCGTAGGTCGGGTGGTAATACTCGCGCTGCACCACGTACTGCGGACTGCCGTTGAAGAACCCGAAAACCTCATTGTTCAGATTCAAACCGTACGCGTAAACCTGCATGCCTCCCGGCAGGTTGTAGCTTGCCTGCGTGTCAAACTGGTAATGCGCGTACAGGTAGTCGTCACCCGAAGGCCCCTTCACACCGACAGAGTCCGCGCCATCCTGCCACTGGTACTGGTAGATCATTGCGTCGTCGTAAGTCATGCCGATGCGCATCGAGAACCGCTTCGTATCGTACGTCGGGCTGATGTTCCAGGTATTAGGAGCATCGCGCAGCAGCGCAGGCTGATCGCTGCGTCCCGGCAAGTCGCGAGCTGCCGAAGACGTGTGGCTATAATTCGCCGAGATACCCAACCCGCCCATCACGCTTGGCAGGTAGGCCATGCGCTGCTCGAAGCCGATCTCGAATCCCTGCACGTAGGCGCTGCCTGCATTAATGGGCTCCGTTACCTGCACCCTGGTTCCAGCCGGAACATGAGGGAAGGTTGCCGTGGAAAAGAACTGCTCGTACGCGATTGGGTCCGTCAGGTCCTTGTAGAAGTACCCAACCTGTAACAGACCCGTATGGCTGAAAGTCCGCTCGTAGAGCAGGTCGTAGTCATTCGCCTGCTCTGCTTTCAGGTTGGGATTGCCTATGCTGATCGTGACTGGAGTCTGATCCAGGGTCGGCTGGCTGACTGCGGCAGAAAGGTCCTGAGGATCGGGCCGGGCCAGCCCGCGTCCGTATACCAGGCGCAGATCCGAATCCTTGTCGAGCGCAAATCGTAGCGAAGCGCTTGGCAGGATGTTGGTGTAGTCTCCGCCGGCTTTGTACGTGAGCGTGTTTGCGGTTTCATCGAAACTTGTCGTATCCACGTGCGTGGCTTCAATGCGCAGCCCCGCAACCAGGCGCACGCGACTTGCGAGTTCAATGGTGTTCATCACGTAGCCGGCAGGAATGCGCTCGATCAGGTCATAGTTGTTTGAATTCGGCATCGAATCTTCGTTGAACACGAGTTGGCTCTTGTTCGACTCCACCCAGCCCCGGAGCTTGCCCCAGTCCGTTACGGCGGGATATTTTCCGCCATACGTGCCGTCATAGTAGACCGGATCGCTGAACGTGCTGTTCCACTCGGGATGCGCTGCATTGGGCACGGGAACAGGATCACCGCTGTCGTCATTCGGCACCGTGTACCAGATGTTGTAGCTGTTATCGAACTTGTGCGCGTTGCGAATCTTCGCGCCGAACTCGATGGTGCCGTAGCGCGAACCCAGATGATATTGCCGCGCAAAAGAGCCCGAGGCCTCGAGGTTCAGCTGCGCGCTCAAGCCGTAGGTGGGGTAGTCGAATTCGACAAAACCATAGTTGTTCTTGTCGAATCCGTTGTCTGTCGGCGCTACTCCGCTGCCAACACACCCCGCCCACCCGGGCCGGTTTACGCTGACGCCTGGTACATTCACACATTGCGCATCGGGGTCGCCCATCCACTGATAGCTGGCTCCGCCGCTGCCGCCCAATGACCGCGAGCGTGCAACAGATGCGTTCCAGAGAATCGTGTTGGAACCGAAGAGGTGCCTGCCTTCAAGATTCAGGCTGCCGATGGCCATGTTAGGACGCCGCCAGTCCTGGCTGTACTGCGGAGCCGCCCCATCGTTCATCGTGAAGACCCACTTGTTGCCCCAGTTCCGGAAGTTGGAGTAGAGACCGCGCAGGGAGATGCTGGAACCCTCGCCAAGCTTGTAGTCGATGCTGCCCGTGCCTCCCCAGCGGCTGCGGTTGTAGATGTAGTCGCGAAAATCCAGGCTGTCGTAGTGAGGCGATGCGTCTCCCGCTGTCGGCACAGGTTCGATGTCGTTAATGCCGCGACCGTTGTAATCGTAGGTGCCCCCCAACAGCGCGCCGAGCTTCTTGCTGGCTAAGAAACGCTTTCCTAGTGTCCCGCCAAATTGATCGACCTCGCGGCCGCCGATGATGTGGGTGTATCCGCCCACTCCGTAGAGAACAATTGTGGGAGTGTCACTCGCGGTCTTGGTCACCAGGTTCACGGATCCGCCAATGCCGTCCGCATCAATGTTCGCCTGCAGAGTCTTGTTGATTTCGACGGAGTCCACGAGGTCAGAGGCAATGGTGTCGAGTTTGATCTGGCGCACGCCTGATTCCGGCGACGGAATCGACACTCCGTCCACCATCGTGTTGCTGAGGCGCGGTTCGGTTCCGCGGATTTGTACATACTTGCCTTCGCCCTCGTCTCGTTCGATCGAGACGGACGGCATGCGGCCCAGCGCGTCGGCAATGTTCGCATTCGGCAACGAAGTAATGACATCGGCCGGCAACACCTGCAGAATGTTTTCTGCGGCAAGGGTGCGGTTAATCGCCTCCGCCTCTCCTCGTGGCCGGTCTGCCGTCACTTCCACGTCATCGGACGCCGACGCAACCTGGAGCTTCGCGTCAAAGTGAATTGCCTGGCCCGGAGCGACCGTAAGGCTGCCTGTGAATGGAGCAAATCCGACGTAAGTGACCGTCACGCTATACGTGCCGGACGGAACATCCGCAACCGTGAATTCTCCCTGACCATTGGTCGTGATCGGCCTGAGTTGCGGCTTCATCTCGATCTTGGCGCCCTGTAGGACAGCGCCCGCTGGATCCTTGACCACACCTTCGATGACTCCCTTTCCAGACTGACTGAAGACTTGCGTCGCGGTGAAGAAGCAAATCAGAAGGACAACACTCAAATGAAGTTTGCGCATGGCACTCCTTACCCTCGAGACAGCACATTTGGGGGCCTGAACGCAGACTAGGTTGTCCATTCTTAAGCCAGTCTTAAGGTTGGTTCCGATTCACGAGGGATTCATCAACGATTGACCGCGCATTCGCAATTCCCGATTCCTGCCCCCGGCTTCCCTGCCGGTCGACGCGTTTTGCCGATGGCGCAAACACGATCTGAGTTGCCGTCCATTTCCGAACACTTGAAGGCCCCTGTGAACAATTTTTCGCATATCTCGCGAAACTCTGGCATCCTCAACTCCCTGATGCTGCTCGAATTAGTGGTCGAAGCATTTGGCTGACCACGTGCTTTGCCATTATTGGACGGTCCTCGAGGTAGTGCATGCAGAAAATCCTTCTTGATCTTAAATTTGCCCTCCGCCAATTGCAAAAATCGCTCGGCTTCACCGTCACTGCAATTCTCATGCTCGCGTTCGGCATCGGCGCCACCACCGCGATCTTCTCCATCGTCGAAGGAGTCTTGCTGCGTCCACTGCCCTTCCCCGATCCCGATCGCTTGATGGTGCTCTCCGATCATCTGCAAGGCATTGAACTCGGCGGCGGTGGCGATGAAGTCGGTGTGACGGTACCCGACATCAAAGCCTACACGCACGATACGCACGGCTTCACCGCTCTTGGCGGGTATCAAGGAGCAGGCTACGAACTGTCCGGAACTGGCGACCCCGCTCAAGTGAATGCTTCGCGCCTCACTGCGGGCGTCTTCAGTGCGCTCGGTGTCGCTCCGGAACTTGGCCGCGTGTTTACGAAAGAGGAAGACGAGCATGATCAAAAGGTGGTCGTGCTGAGCGACGCGACTTGGCGCAACCGGTTCCATGCCGATCCGAATGTCCTCGGAACCAAAATTCTGCTTGATCGCAAAGCCTACATCGTCATTGGCGTCATGCCGCGCACTTTTGAATTCCCACTGATTCCCGGACAACTGAATCGTTCAGAACTTTGGGTGCCCATGAGTTTCAGAACCGACGAGATTGCGGCGGCGGCCGCGGCGAACTGGAGTTATCAGATGATCGGGCGGCTCAAGCCCGGCATCTCACCCTCCCAGGCCCAAAGCGATGCAGATCGCGTAGCGCAGGAGATTATGCGGGGATATCCGGCCATGATGGGCAATCTCCACATCAACGCCCTTGTGCGCCCCTTGCAAGATGAAACCGTGCAGCAATCGCGATCCCTTCTGCGCATCCTGTTTCTTGCAGTTGGGGTTGTGCTGCTCATTGCCTGCTTTAACCTCGCCGGGTTGATGCTTGTCCGCGCCATTCGCCGCCAACGCGAAGTTGCAGTTCGTCTCGCGCTGGGCGCCCGTGCCTCGGCCCTCGTCCGCCAGGCCATAATTGAGAGCCTCTTACTCAGCGTCGGCGGCGGTGTGCTCGGATTGATCTTCGCTGCCATTTCACTTCGCGTCGGCAAGAGCATGCTTCCCGAAAGCTTGCCGCGCGTGAATGAGATTTCGCTTAGTTGGCAGGTGATCGTCTTTGCGCTTGGACTGGCGGTCGTGACTGGAGTCGTCTGCGCGTTGGCGCCGGCATTCGCTGCGATCCGCACCAACGTAAACAGCAATCTGAAAGAAGGCGGCCGCACCGGTAGTGCCGGCGGAGGCCATGCGCGCTTGCGGTCCACGCTTGTGGTGGCCGAGATCGCCATCGCACTCGTTCTCCTCACCGCTTCCGGGCTGCTTCTGCGCAGCTTTGACAAGATGCGCGCCGTCGATCTCGGCTTCAATCCACAGCATGTAAGCACAGCAGCGTATTCGCTGCCCCAGTTGCAGTACGCGAAACAATCGCAGATCGACACCTTCAATCGCGAACTGATGCTCAAGCTCGGCCAACTTCCGGGCGTCCAGGCCGTCGGACTGACCAGCATGTTGCCTTCACAGGGTGTGCATAACAATCAGACGTTCGTCGTCGATGGATACGCTGCGCCGCCAGGCGCGAGCATGAACCTCTCGACGGTGACCCAGGTTATTGGCGATTTCTTTCCGGCCATGGGTATTCGTCTTTTGCGGGGACGCTTCTTTACCGAAGCCGACCATGCGGGCACCCAACTCGTCGTGATCGTCAATCATGAATTCGCAGAGCACTACTGGCCCAACCAGGATCCCGTCGGCAAGCGCATTCGCATCGGCACAGTGCAGATGCAGACGCCTTGGCTAACGGTGGTGGGTGAGGTTTCTGATACCCAACTCCTCTCGCCAGACAATCCGGCCACCAAACAGTACTACATGCCCGTCGATCAGGAAGAAGACGCCGTCGGCTCGCTCGCCCAGCCGGGAGATCTCAATGGCAACGGCGGCTACATCGCGCTGCGCTCGGCGGTTCCTCCCGAACAGATGGAGAATGCTCTTCGTGCCACGGTTCGCTCCATCGATCCCCTGCTGCCCCTCACACAGGTGCAGACCATGGAGCAGGTGGTTTCCGAGTCCGAGTCTTCGCGCCGATTCAATACGGTGCTCATCTCGAGCTTCGCCTTTGCCGCCGTGCTTCTTGCTGTGCTCGGAATCTATAGCGTGATCGCGTTCTCAGTGGCCTCGCGCGTGCAGGAGATGGCGATTCGTATGACGCTGGGCTCGCAGCGCCTGGCGATTGTTCGCCTGGTGATCGAGTCCGGTGCCAAGCTTGCCGTGATCGGGTGTGTGATTGGATTGGCTGGTGCTGCCGCGGCCTCGGGACTACTGCGATCGATGCTGTTTGGCGTCAGCCCCTTCGACCCCCTGGTGATGACCTTCGCCGCCATCGGCGTTTTGCTGCTGGCCGTTGCGGCATCCACGCTACCGGCCTTACGCGCCGCATCCATCGATCCCATGCAAGCCCTGCGTGGCGAATAAGACGCAGCTTCGATGCGAATCTGGGTGCCCCAGGTCTCGCTTCTGAGACCTGGGTTCAAGCCCCACTGATCGAGCGCTGTTTCCTCCGCATCACTCCCGCGACTCAAACCGCCGAAAGAAGCTCGCCTCCAGATAATGCGGCCGCCCCGCGTCGTTGGCTACCGCCCGTGCCAAATCCGCAAAGAACGCATTGAACTGCGCCGCAGCCGCAAGGTCTACTGGCTGATTCAAATCGTCATCCGTCGAGTGATACCGCTCTGCGAGCCATGCACGCCACGCCTTGTACTCAGGTGATCCTGCCGTCCATCCAAACTTCATCGCCAGCGCAGGCACGCCGGCCTGCACAAAGCTGTACTGGTCCGTGCGTACGAAGGAGTTGCGATCGGGCTCAGGATCGCCGGCAATCTCAATGTGATGCGCCGCGCCAACCGCCCGCGCCTCATCGCCGAGCGTCGATTGCTCCAGCCCCTGCACGTGCAGCTTCTTCAGCGCAAAGATCGGCATGAACATGTCGAGATTCAGATCGGCAATGATGCTGTCCGACGGAACCGTGGGGCGCCCGGCAAAGTAGCGTGACCCGAGCAATCCCTTCTCCTCAGCGGTGAACACCAGGAACAGCACCGACCGCTTCGGTCGCTCTCGCTGGCTTAGCGCGCGCGCCGTCTCCAGCACCGTGGCCACGCCGGAAGCATCATCCATCGCGCCCGCGTATATTGTCTTGCCATGGATTGGCTCGCCCACTCCGAGATGATCGAGATGTGCCGACACGATGACGTACTGCGATTTGAGGGCAGGGTCCGAGCCCTCCAGCGTCGCCGCAATGTTCGGCGATTCGACATGCGTATTCTCGGTTACCACCGTCGCGCGCAGGCTCTTCGTCAACGCAAAGCGCGGCAGCGGCTTCTGCGTATCAGCCAGCGCGAGGATATCCGCAAAGCTGTGGCCGCTCCCTTCAAACAGCTTCTCTGCCTGCGCCGGATTGAACATGGCCGTAAACAACGTGCCATGGTCGTCAGCGAGTGCCGGATGCTGCGCGCCAACGGCCTCGTCTCCCTCCATCGCCGCCAGCCGCATGCCTGGCTGCGACGCACTCGACGCGATGCGCTGCCATCCGAAATCCATCGACTTGGGCGTCGGAATCGAGATCAGCCCCACGGCCCCGGCCTCACGAATCGCACGGATCATCGGCGCAGTGCGTGCATACGACTTCAACGGCCCCGGCAAGTCGGCGGGCCCACCGTTCACCACTACTACGATCTTCCCCTTCAATGCAGCCTTCGGCAGTTCCTTCGAGTCGAAGTCGTCATAGCCGGACTCCGGCAGGTTCAGTCCGTATCCGATGAACGCCAGCGGTGCATTGATGCTCGCCGGTTGTTGCAGGCGCGTGCCAAGGATGGCGTCGTCGCCAATCACCAACGGTGCGTCCTTTCCGTCCGCCACCAATGCCATCGATGACTTCTCCGCGACGACGAGTTCAACGTCGAAGTGCACCGGCTGATACCAGGTTCCGTTCTCGCCCGCAGGCTTCAGTCCCCACTGCTTGAACTGGTCGACAACGTAGGCCGAGGCCTTCAGAAATTCGGGACTGCCGGTAAGGCGGCCCTTCATCGCCGGATCAGCGAGCACGCGCACGTGCGCCCACCATTGCTCGCCGCGCGCCTGATCGCTTGCTGTGGTTGCATTGTCGCCCGCCTGTGCCAGCGCGCCGGAATATATGACTGCCAGCGCAAGCTGCACCGCTGCTGTCGTGCGTAACCCGATTCTCATCCGTGACCTCATCGATGTCTGAATCAGCGGCGAACCGGCCCGGATTGCCTGGGGGAGGACCGGCGCACGACCGCTTTCATGAAAGGTAGCTTACGGATTACGGCCGGCACAACGAAAGAATTTTAAATGTCTGCCACAGGGTGGGTGCCCCAGGTCTCGATTCTGAGACCTGGGAAAACAGACTAGATTGAGAGGATACACTCCTATTCCGCCCGCAAGGCGCGCACCGGATTAATTTTCGCTGCCCGTCGGGCCGGCACCAGGCTTGCCACCAGCGCGCAAAGCGCCAGCGCTGTCACCGATCCGCCCAGTGCCACCGGATCCCATCCCTTCACTTCGTACAACTGCGAAGCAATGAGCCGCGCGCAACCAATCGACACCGGAATTCCGATTGCCAGTCCGATCAGGATCTGCGTAAACGCGCCGCGCAGGACCATCGCCACAACCTGGGTACGATTCGCGCCGAGGGCGATTCGCACGCCAATCTCGCCGGTGCGCCGCTCGACCCCGTATGCCGTAACGCCATAAAGACCAACGGCGGCCAGCACCAATGCCAGGATGCCAAAAAGCCCCGTCAGTTGCGACACTGTGCGCTCCTGGTCCATGCGGTCGGCAACCTGCTCCTCCATCGTGCGAATGCTGACGAGTGTCAGGTTCGAATCCACTTCGGCGAACGCGCGTCTCACCTGCGGTTCCAGCCCCTGCATGCTTCCATGCAGATCAAGCACTACGCCTTCAATCAGGTGCGAGCGGTCTTCCACCATACGCGCCATGGCGGTGGTGTAATGTGCGTGCTGGGCTAGCGGAACAAAGAGCAGCGGCAGTCTCCAGTGCCCGCTGGGGTCGGTATAGTTCGCGGTGCGCACAACTCCGACGATCTCGTACGTACTGCTGTACTGCACTTCGTTCATACCAAAGTGCGCGCCAATTGGCTCTTCGCCCGGCTTGAAGAATTTCTTCACGAAGGCTTCGTCCACCACCGCCACTCCGGGGGTCGAAGCCGAATCCCCTAGCGCGATGCTGCGCCCGCGCAGGATGTGCTGTCCCATCATCTCGAGATAGCCGGGACTGACTCGATCCCACGAAGAAACATTATCCCCGTTGACGTCGAGGGTGGCCTGTCCCTGCCGCGCAATCATGGCATCCCAGTTGTTGGTGAAGGGCGTATACAGGGCCAGCGCCGCGCCCTGCACGCCGGGAATCCGTTGCAACCGATCTTGAAGTGCGCGATACGTCGCCTCCAGCTTTTCCGGTGAATAGGATGAGAAGGGCGCGTTGACGCGCAGACTCACGCGGTGTTCGGTTTCGAAGCCGAAATTCTGATGCTCCATCTTCATCAGGCTGCGGGTCAGCAGGCCCGCGCCCGTTAACAGCACAACGGACAAGGCGGCTTGGACAACGACCAGCGCTTTCTGCGGCAACGCCCGGCCGTCGCGTGTGCTTCGTCCCGCGCCATGCAGCACAATTGCTGGATTGGTGCGCGATGCAAACCACGCCGGGGCCGCGCCAAACAGCAGCCCGGTAACGAGCGCCATGGCAAATGAAAATCCCAACACCGCAAGCGAAGGCCTGGCATCAAGGGGCACAAATTTTGCTGAATGAAACGCAAGGGCGACGACGATCTTGACGCCAACGAACGCAACCACAATGCCGGCTGCGCCTCCCAGCACCGCCAACACCACGCTCTCTGTCAGGGACTGCTGTACCAACCGCACCTTCGACGCGCCCACGGCCATGCGTACTGCGGCTTGCGTTCCACGTGCCGATCCGCGCGCCAGCAGCAGGTTTGCCAGGTTTGCGCAGGCAATCAGCAGGACCAGGCCGCACACCGCCATCAGCATCCGCAGGCTGCTCTCGTAGCTTGCCTTCATCTCGGCAATGCCCCCGCCTGCCGGGATGACCTTGATGGTCTCGCCGGGCAACGCGGCCTTGAGCTGATCGAGGTACTGCGGGTACTGTGCGCCAAGGTCGGAGAGAAGCCATGTGTGCATGATGGTCGTGAACCTGGCGGCCACGCCATCAGTGTGCGCGCCGGGACGCAGCCGGCCGATGATGCGAAGCCATGCCAACGGCGTCTTCAACACGGTGCTGCCACCGGTAAGTGCGGGCTCCTGCTGCAGCGGCACAAAGAGTTCCGGAGGATCGCTGCGAAGCGTTTCACCATAGAAGCCCGGCGGTGTTATGCCGACGATCGTGAAAGGATGGCCGTCAAGCAGGAACGTCGAACCCACAATTTTTGGGTCGGACCCGTATTCCTGCGCCCACACGCGATGGCTTAGCATGGCCGCCGGCGCGGCTGCGGGTTGATCGTCGGCCGGGGTCAGGTTGCGCCCGGCATAAGCTTTCAGACCGAGCGTCGCAAAGTAATTGCCGGAAACATACTCGCTGCGCAAAGGCTTGGCAGGATCGTTGTTTTCTGCGCGCCTCACACTGAAATCCGAGTGCCATGCCTCGAACGCAGCCGTCTGTTCAAATTCCGGCGCGTTCGCCGCGATGCGCTGGTACAGCGTGTAGGGAAAGATCCCCCACTCTTTTTGTGGACCGATCTGACCGCAACAGTTCATTCCCGAGCCAACTCGGTAGAGGCGCGATGGTTCGGACACTGGCAGAGATTTCAGCATCACGCTGTCGATCAAAGAGAAGATCGCCGTGGTCGCCCCGATTCCAAGCGCCAGGGTCAGCATCGCTGTCAGCGTGAATACAGGCGACAAACGCATTTGCCGCAACGCATAGAGAACATCCTGACGCAACGTACGCATCGCAAGCCTCTCACGACCTCTACGCGGGGAATTGCAATGAATATACGCTTATGGAAACGAAGAAGTTCGCTGTACTGAAATGACTCATATTGTCACAACCGTCAGTGACTCTCCACCCCTTCCGCTATCAACATCAGCCCGGCATTTTTCACACAATCAACTTTGGTTGGCAAAACGAAATCGTCTCCTGGGGAACTCTCGGTCGGCCCAGTAATCGTTTTCAGGCAGGCTCCTTGCTTTCGCCCGGGGTAGCTGGAAAGCCGCCACACCGCGATCTCCAACTCTGCCGGAACCGGTCACGCTCCTCAGGAGACATGTTCTCCCACTGTTCGGCCCAGCGCCGCCTGCTGCGCTTCGAACCGCGCGGCGCGCCATTGCGAAAGCCTCCAAACAGAATCCGGCAAAGGACCAACAACCCCAGGGCCTGCCAGAATCCAACCGTGTGCCAGCCGAAGAGCGGCGGCAGAAGCCAGTTCCACAGGTGCATCACAATCTCGCCGAATATCCAGCCGCAAACAACAATTACGGGGGGTATCAGCAGATACATCCACCATTTCTTTCTCATTGCATGTTCCTCATTTCTCTTGAAACTCGTCATAGATCCGCTGCAATCGCTCGCGTAGGTGTAGCACCGCGTAGCGTTTGCGCGAGAGCAGCGTATTCACGCTCACGCCGCTCTCGGCCGACAATTCCTTGAAGCTGCGCCCTTCGATTTCATGGGCAAGAAAAGCCTCTCGCTGCTCGACGGGCAGTTCGCCAAGCGCCACGTTGAGCTCATCCAGCAGTACACTGCGCAGGTAGAGCGCTTCCGGACCGGCATCCGGCGAAGGCAGCAGGTCGCCCATGTCCTGCAGTTCGCCATCCTCGTTTTCCAGCAATTCGTCGCTGAACGCGCCCGGCCGCTTCTTGCGAAAGAAGTCGGTGATGCGGTTGCGCGCAACGCGGAAAAGCCACCCGGTCACAAAATCTATCGGCGTCAGCAGGCGATAGGCTTCCACCAGCTCGAAGAACACATCCTGCAGAAGATCATCCGCATCGGCGTTATTCGCGACGCGGCGGCGAATGAAGCTGCGCAGCCGGGGCCGTTCCTCTCGAATGACCTCCGCGATTTGTCGGTCTTGCTCGATCATCGCGATCATTGCTCGACGGCCCACCCATCTACCTAACCAGACGAATGGGAGACATAAATATTGTAGTGACGGGCGCAGAAGAACATTAACCCAGTGATTGACCTTGGGTTACGGGATTGCGCTTCACTCTCCCAAGGTTGCGCACTCACCTCGATACTGCAACCTTTTGGGCACTCACTCATCCCAAAGAGTGATGGTTAATCGTCGTCGCGGCGCGCGATTCTTGCCCTGTTCCACGCTGAATCCGAGGAAGGTTGGTACAGAATATGTTCGGTTTGGTGATGGTAGTCGTTCTCGTACTCATAACGGTCGCCCCACCGTTTGCAGTCATGGCCACGGCTAAGGCGAAATCCCGCCGCAGGTAGCCCGCGGGCCGAGGTTTCACTTCGAGACCCAGACGCAGCGATCGGGCCCAATCGGTTGCACGACATCCGAATTGCGACCGATCATTGGACTGACCGCGAACCGCGGAGGTGTCGCGTGAAAAGATCCACGAAAGCCGGAATTGCCAGCGCAGTTCTATTTGCCAGCATCTTTGTGCCGCCCTATCCCGAGTGGCGCGCGCCCATCACCTTCGCATCCGCCGTGTTGTCATGCGTACTCGGCGCACTGGCCGCCACCAGCGGAAAGAAATGGTGGCTCATCATCCCCGCGTCCATTGTCGGTGGATTTGTGCTAGATCTCTACCTGGTCATCTACGCACTGTAGCCGTATGCTTCCCGCAACCTCAGGCACCGTCGCAGCAGGCGGTAACGCCAAACTACTCACTAAGAACTCTTCGCCTTCAGCCCAAGTTCGCGCATGGCGATTTGCAGGTCGGCCCATGCTTCTTTTTTCTGACGCGGATCCCGGAGCAGGAATGCCGGATGATAGGTCACAATCAGCTTGCTCCCGCGGAAAGAGTGTATCCGTCCTCGAAGACCAGCCAGCGGCTGGCGCTGGCCTAGAAGATACGTCGCCGCAGTCGCTCCGAGCGCAACGATCACCTCTGGCCGAACCACATCGATCTGGCGGAAAAGGAACGGCGAGCAGGTGTTCGCTTCCTCGGGCTCGGGCGTACGGTTCTGCGGCGGACGGCACTTGACCACGTTCGCGATGTAGACTTCCTCGCGTTTCAGCCCCATCGCCGCAATCATGTTGTTCAGCAGTTGTCCAGCTCGCCCCACGAAGGGCAGCCCCTGCGCGTCCTCGTCGGCGCCCGGTCCCTCACCCACAAACAGCAGGCGCGCATTGGGGTCGCCGTCGGCAAACACGATCTTGTTACGGCCTTTGTGGAGGGCGCATCGGGTGCAGTCACCAATATCTTCGCGGATCAGTTGAAGTGCGGACGCACGGTCCGTGGGCGCGACTTCAGGAGCAACCGGTGGCAGGGATTGCATGGGCTTGCGGGGCGGAATGGGCGTTCCCTCCTGGGGGGCATTGAGTGTGTCTGTTTCGAATGCCGCAATGATTGTCTGTGACGGGCCGACGACCCGGCGATAGAAATCGGTTACTCCGAGTTCGCGGTAGAATCGCAGGCGCGCTTCGAGCGCATCGCGGATTGCGGGGTCAAGGGAAGGCAATGCGGCTACTCCACGATGATCCGGCGGCGTGCGGTGGTCGGCGCGACAGACTCGCTGAGAACTTTTTCCTGCGGCGGCGTTCCTTCGTCGACCTCAAACACCAGGGGCCGCGGACGGCGGAGCGCAGCAATCTCGTCGAGGATGCGATCGGCGAGCTTGCGTTTGGGCATCTCGGGCATTTCGATTGACGTGGACGCTGTCAGAAATGTAGCGGCATTGCGGTCCGCATCGATACCGACTCCTTCGCGCGAAACATCGTTGACGACCATAGCGTCAGCACCCTTGCGCAGCAGTTTGGCGCGGCCATTCTCCATCGAGTTCTGGGTTTCGGCAGCGAATCCGACGATGAGCTGGCCTGGACGGCGCTGCCTGGTCACTTCGCCCAGAATATCTTCGGTCGGCGCGAGCTCAAGCGTCATCGGGCCGGAGCGCTTCAACTTCTGATCGGAGACGTTGACGGGACGATAATCGGCGACCGCAGCGGACTTGATGACCATGGTGGCTTCGCCCATGCGACCGAGCACCGCTCTGCGCATCTCCTCGGCTGTGGTGACACGAACAACCTCGCAACGCGCAGGCGGATGCAACGCCGACGGTCCGCTGATGAGGATAACCCGGGCGCCGCGGCTCTGCGCCGCATCGGCCAGCGCGTAGCCCATCTTGCCGCTCGAGCGGTTGCCAATGTAGCGAACGGGATCGAGCGCCTCGCGCGTGCCGCCGGCGGTAACGAGAACGGTTTCCCCGGCAAGGTCGTTGCGACGGCCCATGGACTGAAACACAATGTCGGCAATCGCCTCGGGCTCGGCCATGCGCCCGGCGCCAATCATGCCGCAGGCCAGATCGCCGATGCCGGGATCGACGACCCGCACACCGCGCTGGCGAAGGATGTCGACGTTGGCCTGCACCGCCGGATGCTGCCACATATTCACATTCATAGCCGGAGCCACCAGCACCGGCGAGGGCGTGGCGAGATACATCGTGGTCAGAAAATCGTTAGCGATGCCCTGCGCGAACTTGGCAAGAATATCGGCAGTAGCGGGTGCAACCACCAGCGCTTCGGTCCACTGCGCCTCCCCGATGTGCTCAATCGAGGATTCGTAGGTGGCCTCGTTACTGTCGGAGTCGTCCCACATGCTGCTGATGACCTTATGACCGGTGAGCGCCGCGAACGTAAGCGGCTGCACAAAGCGGGTTGCCGCCTCGGTCATCACCACATGCACTTCCATGCCACGCCGCTGTAGCGCGCGTACCAGTTCCGCTGCTTTGTATGCCGCAATGCCGCCGGAGACGCCGACTGTTACCCGCATATCTACGATTGTAGTCCGTTTCAAGTTGAGCCGAGAATTGTGCCCCCTCGGCATGAGAAAGGCACACGCTGATCGCCAGGCTCGTCGAACGCCCGAACGATCATCACAGAAACATCCTCTTCGCTACAGGATCGGAATCCCGTTCTCCGCAACCAATGGCTTCACAACAGGCTGTTCCTTCTTGACGTAAGAAATCTTGCCTGCATCGATTTCATCCTGTGCAATGCGGCACGCTTTTGTCGAACGGCTGGCAACGAGCGCGGCCGAGCCGCTCTGGATCTGACGTGCGCGACGCGCTGCCACGAGTACCTTGCGGTAATTCGAATCGAAGCTGGTTTCAATCGTCATCGAGATCCTCTCCAAAAGGAAGTTGTTGCTGGCCGGAGTCGCCTTCAATGCCGAAGGCTTCCAGCACAGGTTTAAGCCGCTCCCGCGAATTCGACTGTCGACAGGCCGCGGCGACCTCCAACACCCTGCTCGAACGATAAGCGATAGGCTCGGCGTTGCGATAGTATCGCTCCGCCAGCACAATTGCCTCAAGCTGCGCAACCGCCCGGTCAAGGATGTCGTTGATGAGAATATAGCTGTAATCCCGATAATTCTCAATTTCCTTCCTGGCTTCGCTGAGGCGCCGGTAGAGTTCCGCCTCGTCCATGACGCCCTCTGCGCGGCTGCGATTGCGCAACCGGGTACGCAGAACCTTGGGGGTTGGCGGCAGCACAAAAATGCTCACGGCTTCCGGCATTGCCGTTCTAACCTGCGCTGCACCTTGCACATCGATATCCAGCAGCAGGTCGTGTCCCTGGCGGCGTGCTTCGTCAAGCGATCCCCGTGCGGTACCGTAGTAATTGCCGAAGACGCCGGCATGCTCCAGAAACTTGCCCTCGGCAATCATGCGCTCGAATTCTTCGCGGCTGGTGAAGTAGTATTCGCGCCCGTGCTCTTCCGATCCGCGCGGGGGCCGCGTTGTCCAAGAAATGGAAAAATCGACGCCGCTGACCTGCTTGCGGAGTTCGCTCACCAGTGTGCTCTTGCCGGAGCCCGATGGCGCCGAGATGATAAAGAGAATTCCTGCCACGCGCGTTAGTCCCTTTCGTACATCGATCGACTTGTACTTTGGTTACTGCTACTCTGCGTTCTGAACCTGTTCGCGGGCCTTTTCGATATCGGCCTTCATGGCCAGACCAAGTTCCGTGATACGCGTACCCTTGCCTCCCACGCCGCCGGTCTTCGAGAGCAGCGTATTGGCCTCGCGATTCATCTCCTGCAGCAGAAAGTCCAGCTTCTTGCCCACTTCGCCTCCCGCGGTCAGTAGCTCGCGAAAGTGGCCGATGTGCGTAACCATGCGCTCCAATTCCTCCGAGATATCGCTGTGGTCCACCAGCACAGCCACCTCTTCGAGCAGTCGCTGACGGTTGAACTCGTTTCCCGTCGCTGCTATCAGGCGCTGTGTGAGGCGTTCCTGGTAGCGCTGCTCCACCTCGGGGCGCAACGCGACCACACCGTCCACGGCCTCGGCAAGCCGAACGAGAGAGGCGCGCAGAATTCCCTCGAGGGATTCGCCCTCGCGTGCCCGCATCACCTTCAGTTCTTCAAGCAAAGGGCCGATCTCGCGCACGACACTTTCGGTTAGCGCTGCAACATCCTCTTCCGAGTTATTGCGATTCTCGGATTGCAGTGCACCGGGCATCCGCAGCGCCACGTTTAGATCGGGCTCGCCCTTGATTCGGAACTCCTTCGTTGCCTGCTTGTAAGCATCGATATATCCGGCAACCATCTCGCGGTTATAGCCCGCCTTCTGCTGCACCGAGCGATCGACAGATAGGGTTAGTTCCACGTGTCCGCGGATCAGGCTTTCTTTGAGCACGCGGCGCAGTTCCATCTCCAGCGCGTCAAACCCGGCGGGCAGGCGCAACTGGATATCGAGGAAGCGATGATTCACGCTCTTTACGCTCAGCGTGTAAGAAAGTTGATCGTGTACGCGCACCTGGGTGCGGGCAAAGCCGGTCATCGAGTAAATAGGCATCCTTACTTTTCCTCTGCCTCGGCCCAGAGCATCGGCTGCAAAAGCCGATCGAGAGCCCGTGATTCCGCATCAGGATTTTCTTCCTGCTCCGGAATATCCATGAATTGCAATTGATAGAGTCTCTGGTACGTCGGGGATGTGGTCAGCAACTCTTCATGCGGACCGACCGCGGTAATGCGGCCACGCTCCAGCACAGCGATGCGATTGGCGCGACGAATGGTGCCGAGCCGGTGCGCGATGACCAGTGCAGTGCGGTTTTGCATCAGGTTTGACAGTGCGACCTGCACCAGCGATTCGCTTTCCGCGTCGAGTGCCGAGGTTGCCTCGTCAAGAATCAGAATCGGCGCATTCTTCAGGATGGCCCGCGCAATCGCCAACCGCTGCTTTTCTCCGCCGGAGAGCCGGAAGCCCTTCTCCCCGATCACCGTAGCGTACCCTTGCGGCATGCGCATGATGAAGTCGTGCGCCAATGCGTTGCGCGCCGCCTGTTCCACCAGTTCATTTCTTGTATCGGGCTGGCCGTAGGCGATGTTGTTGCGCACCGTGTCGTTGAAGAGAATTGTCTCCTGCGTGACCTGTGCGACCTGGCGGCGCAACGAACCCAGGGTCATCTCGCGAATGTCGCGCCCGTCAATGACGATGCGGCCCGAAGTCACATCGAAAAATCGTGGAATGAGGTTGACGAGCGTCGACTTTCCTGCGCCGCTGGGACCCACAAGCGCCAGCAGTTCACCGGAGCGAACCTCGAGATCGACGTTATGCAGGATTTGCTCTTCACCCTTTTCGGTCGAGTAGGAGAAGCCGACGTTTTCAAACTGGATCGAGTTCGAAAACTGAGGCATGGCTGCCGCGTGCGGCCGCTCCTTCACATCGTCCTTGGTATCGAAGAAACCGAAGATCGAAGCCGACGCGCCCATTGCCTGCTGGAAGCTGTTATAGAAATACGCGAACTTGCGCACGGGATCGTATAGCTTGAAGAGCAAAAAGATGAACGCGCCGAAGAGTCCCATCGTCATGCGCCCATGCAGGATCTCGTTACGGCCGATGAAAAGAAACATGGCAATTGCGATCGCGCCAATGGTGTCCATCAACGGGGAGCTGATCGACTGGATGCGCACATTGCGCAGGTTGGCGCGGAACAGACGCTTGGCCGCGCGCTTGAAGCGGAGGATCTCCCATATTTCGGTGTTGAACGCCTTCACAATACGATTGCCTGTCACGGTTTCGTGCAGGATGTTCTGGATCTCCGCCAGCTTGTCCTGCCCGGTGCGCGTCCGCGAGCGCACTTCCCCGCCGATCTTCCGTGCCGAAGTAATCACCACTGGAATGAACAGAACAAGAGCCCAGCTCAAATAGCCGCCGAGTCGAATCACGAAGACGATACCGACAAGGAACGTAAAGAACTGCTGGAGGAATTCGCCGATCACCGAGCTGAGTGCGAGTTGCACTCGATCCACGTCGTTGATGAGCGTGGAAAGAATGGTCCCCGTTGCGTGCTTGTGAAAGAAGCTCGACGAACGGCGAATGGTGGCCTCGTAAAGATGATTCCGCAGGTCGGTAATCATCCCGAGCCCGGCGTAGTTCACCAGGTAGGTGCCGAGATAGTCGCACACTCCCTTCGCCATTGTCGCCGCGATGATTGACGTCGCAACAACCGTCCACGCATTGTGCATGTGCAGGAAATGCGGAACAACCGCCCTCAGATCGAAGTGCCATCGGCTGTTGCGAAGTCCCAGAATGATCGGACCTTCGGGAGCATTGGGTTGCAGCACCTGGTCAAAGACGGGCTGCAGCAGCAAGACACGGAATGTGTCGAGGGCGCCAACCGCAGCCAGTAGGACAACACCCAGCACCCATTGAAATGAGTAGGGTAGCCCATAGCGGATTAAGCGAAAGAAACTGCTCATGCGGCCGGTTCCGCCCGCTGGCTGAGAAGCAGCCAGAAACCTCGGCGCTGCCAGCGATGTTCAGGATGGGTGCCCATCCCCACATTGTATCCGGGTCGCCACCGGCTTCGTTTCCCCGCCCGGACTGCAAAACTCAGTACGCGTGCAGCTCGTGGATGGCCTTGAGAACCGTGTCCGGCTGGGGCAGAATCGCGTCTTCAAGCACCGGTTGGTACGCGACAAAGGTGTCCATCGCTCCGATGCGCTTGACCGGAGCATCCAGGTCGTCAAAGAGCTCATCTGCGATACGGGCCGCAATCTCGGCACCGTATCCCCAACTCAACATATCCTCGTGTGCCACGATGACGCGGCTGGTCTTGCGAACCGACGTGGCGATCGCTTCCCAGTCATACGGGCTCAGGGTGCGCAGGTCGATCACCTCAACTTCAATGCCCTGCTCTCGGCTGGCCGTCTGCGCCGCCTGCAGCCCGCGAGGAACCAGCGCCCCGTATGTGATCAACGTCATGTGCTGCCCGGGACGTACGATCTTTGCCTTCCCGAACGGAATCGCAAACTCCGGCCCAGGATATGGTGCGCGTCCATACGACTCGCGATAAAGCCTCTTGTGCTCGAGGAAGAGCACGGGGTCATCGCACCGAATCGCCGTGCGCAGCAATCCGTTGGCGTCGAGCGCATTCGACGGGAACACGACGCGCAATCCCGGAATATGCGTAAAGAAGCTCTCACCCGACTGCGAGTGATAGATGGCGCCGCCCGTGAGGTATCCGCCGATAGGCACGCGTATCACTGCCGGCGCAGCCCATCCCCCGTTCGATCGCCAGCGCATCAACGCGAGTTCGTTGTGAATCTGGTGGACGGCGGGCCAGATGTAGTCGAAGAACTGAATCTCGACAACCGGCTTCATGCCGCGCGCCGCATACCCCACGGCACGTCCCACGATATTGGCTTCGGCTAACGGTGAATTGAACACGCGCTCCGACCCAAACGCCTTCTGCAGACCAGACGTCAGCTTGAAGACTCCGCCCTTGCCCTTCACTTCGCTAAGCGCCTCTTCGCGGCTGGCATCAGCCACATCTTCGCCGTAAACAATGATCCGCGGGTCGCGGCTCATCTCATCGTGAAGACAGTAGTTAATCAGGTCGGCCATGGTGCGCGGTCCGCTGCCTTTGGCGCTCGCGGACTTTCCAGGTCGGGTGCCCACCGCCTGAACCGTCTCCGTCGCAAACACTGCGCGCGTCGGATCGAGATCCTCCGAATACACGTGGCGCGGAATACTCGCAAGCTCCGGCAGGGGTGCCTCCAAAGCCCGCTCCGCCGCCTCTTCCGCTTCGTGTTCCGCCTCTTTTTCGAGTGCGGTGATCTGACCGTCCGTCAGAATCCCCTCGCGCAGCAGGCGCATCTGCATCTTCGCAATTGGGTCGCGCATCGCATCCGCTTCACGCTCGGCAGCCGACCGATAAAGCTTGTCATCGTCTGACTGCGAATGCGAATAAATGCGGATGCAGTGCCCGTGAACGAAAGCCGGTCCATGCCCTGCCCGGCAGTACTCCGCTGCGGCCTGGAATGCCCGCAGGCTCGCCTCGGCATCGGTGCCGTCAATTTCGGCAAAATGGAAATTCGGAAAATTGGCTACAAGACGCGAAATGTTGCCACCCGGCGTATTCACCTCGACCGGAACGCTGATCGCGTAGCCGTTATCCTCCACCATAAAGATGACCGGTAGCTTGCGGTTCGAAGCCGTATTCAGCGCCTCCCAGAACTCGCCTTGCGAAGTCGAGCCCTCTCCCACGCACGCCAGCACGACTTCGTCCCCGTGAAACTTGACGTCGCGAAAGGCGCGATAATCCCCTTCAACCTTGGCGGCGGCCTCGGGGTGGCGGGTGAAGTAGCGGCCGGCCTCGGCGCATCCCACCGCGTGCAGAATCTGCGTCGCCGTCGAGGAGGACGTGCTCACAATGTTCAGGGGCTCGCTGCTCCAGTGCGTCGGCATCTGCCGTCCGCCGCTCGCGGGATCCGTGCCCGCTCCCACCGCCTGCAGAAACATATCCGTGGGAGTCACACCCAACGCCAGGCAAAGTGCGCGGTCACGATAGTAGGGAAAGAACCAGTCGTATCCTGGCTTGAGGGCCAGCGCCGCTCCCACCTGCAACGCCTCATGTCCGGCAGCGGATATCTGGAAAAATGTCTTCTGCTGCTTTTTGAGAAAGATCTCGCGGTCATCGATCCGGCGCGACAGGTACATGAGCCGATATATCTGAATCAGTTCCTGTGAGCCCAGGCGGCCTGTGGCATTAGCCGTCGTCGGCGCATGAGCGCTGGAAACCGCAAGTCCCATGTATCTCACTCCAAGGTTCAGGTTCTCTCGAGCTTTCCGAGTGTATATATTTCTACGGAAAGATTGTAGCAACCCTCACGGCCGACCCGAACCACCCACTGGAATCGGCGCTGGACGAAATCCCGGACTGTCCCCAAACGATTGAGCCATCTTGGCTTTCACGTTGTGTGCCAGCTTCTCGATCTCCGCGACCTTGTGCAATTCCTGGTCAGTCAGTTCGTCCGTGGAGTTAGATGCAATTTCCGCATCCAGTTGACGGGCCAGTTTAAGCAGCTTGTCTGTGTCAGATACCACGGATTTGTGGCGTTCGACATTCATTGCCCGTAGACGCTTTTCTCCCCAAATTGGATTCATCTCGATCGTTGGGTCCATGTCGCTCCCTGGGCGGGTGCCGGGAAGGTTGCCAAGCGGGCCACCGCCCGAAGGCGCGTATTGCGCCCAACCCAGCAGGGCCGCGGCAAAGACCACCGCGGCAGCTGCTGCTAATGCCATATTGCGTCCCGGCCTGACCTTCATCCCTTCGGGCCCCCTAAGGCCCTCAATCCGCGTTCACGGTCAGCTTCATCTCTTCTTTTACATCGTTGGCCAGAAGCTCGATCACTTCGGCCTCCCGCACCATGGTCGGTGTAAGCGTGCCAGTGCCAAGCCTGTCTGTCTTGGCTTTCAGATCCCGTGCCAGAATCAACAACCTGTTGGTTTCATCGTCGATAACGCGCTTGCGCGCCGCGTTGGCCGCATCCAGATTCCGCCGTTTCGCGTCCTTCCGCTCCAGGTCGTTCAATTCGTGCGGATCGAGCGTGCGGTTGGGGATCACGATCGGGCGAGGTTGTCCCTGCGCCGCTCCCACCTGGGGCGAACCGGCGAACGCGGGAAGGGATACCCAAGCGATGCAGCTGGAAATAATCAGACCCCTCCCGATCCGAACTCCATACCGAGCGATGCCGTAGCCAAGTTTCGTATCGTCTTGATGGCGTAGCCGAATCTGCACGCTGACCTTGCTTTCTTCTTCCTGGAACCGCTGCCTGAGCAACCGTTGCATTCGCAATTGTTCACTCGATCCATCGGGATGACCAATTTCGCCAATAGCCACGATTCAAGCGCCTTAACCTGGCCCCGAACTCTGCTTCATCTTCTCTTTGACAGTCTTCGCGAGTTTTTCAATCGCATCTGCCTTGCGAATCACGTTCATTGACAAGGTGTCCTTGTTCGTCTTGTCCACTTCGGCCTTCAATTCAACCGCCATCGCCAGCAACTGTGTGCTCTCAGTTGAGATCTGCTTACGCCGCTGGCTATCCGGTGGTGATGGGGGTGACGGTGGTGATTGGGGCTGCGGACTAGACTCTTCACCGCGTGGCTTGTCCAGGGGATCGGCCACCGGCTTCGCGCTAGCTGGCGAACTGGTCTGAGCCTGGGGAATCGCATTTGGCTGTGCCGCCGGGGCTGCTGCAGGCTGCCCGTTCTGCGCAACACACGTGAATGCCGCGGCAAACACCAGGCCCACGCAGGCGCGTGTCCACAGGGGTCCGCCCGATTGACGCGGTTCCCTAGCTTTGAAACCGATGTTCTCACGGGCCGGAGAAACGTTGAGAGATTGATCCGATCGCATTTGAACCTCCTGGTCGAGGCACATCTCTATTATGTGCCGCATCCGTTACATCGTCTGCAAGCAAAAAGAAGCTAAAGAGGTCCAAGTTCGGGAGTCATTTGCATCTTTCGCTTCACATCCCGCGCGAGCTTTTCAATGGCTCTCGCTTTGCTCACGGCGGCGGACGTCGGATTGTCGCCTGGGTTTCGATCCAATTCCGCCTTAAGAGCAATGGCTAATGAAAGCAGTTTTCTGCTGTCTTTCGCAATCTCTATGTCCCGCTGCCTGTTGAATCCATCAATATTGATTTTGAGACGCTTTCCCGAAGCACGGATTTGCGCATGCGTCCCCGGGCCATTGTTCGCCAGAGTCAAGTGTGCAAGTCCAAAATTCCTGATTTCATCAACATGTCATCCGGACGTCCGGAGTTTGCCGCACCGACCAGCAATAAAATCGCCATCAGGCAGTGGATCTTAACGGTTGACCGCCCGAGGCGCTTTGTGTGGCAAAATACCGCGCCAGACCCGGCGAAAAGAAGAGAGTGCCGGTCAAGTGATTCCATACAGTTCCTCAGGCCATATTCGATTCGAAGCTCGTGTCGGTCGTAGTCTCTTGAGGAGCCCGTCGGCAGTGCGAGCGCCCCACTTCTGCAAAATATAGATACTGAAAAGAGGAGTTTGTATGCTTGCTTTTTTGGTCGAGAGATTTCTCGCTTTCGCTCTGGCAGTCCGGTCCGGCTGGTTTGCGGAAGGTCGATTTTTGGGCAAGGTGCTGGATGAATGGATCTCCGACACCCAGGAATTCGTCCGTCTCAAGCTGCCGCACCTGGTCATCGCCGCGGCGATCGGATTCGCGCTTTACAGGGTATTAAGCATTATTACGACCCGGATGGTTCGCATCGCCGAATCGCACGCGGTCGCGCATAGCCGTATCGCGCAGGTCAGGACAATGGCAGGCGTGATGCGCGCCACCGGCGTGACCATCATCGCCGCAATCGTTACCATGCAATTCCTCGCGGCAATCGGCGTCAATCTGGCCCCATTGCTGGCTTCGGCCGGAGTTGCAGGCGTCGCCATCGGCCTCGCTGCACAGAACATCGTGCGCGACATGCTCAACGGAATCTTGATTCTCCTCGAAGACCAGTTCAACGTCGGCGACACCATCAGGATCGCCGGTGTTTCAGGTGTCGTTGAATCCATGACCCTGCGCAAGACCACACTGCGCGATGGCGATGGCACCCTGTATGTCATTCCAAATTCGCAGATCACAACTGTAGCCAACATGAGCGCCGACTACTCGGTAGCCACCGTTAATGTCAGCGTCGATTTCTCGGCAAACCCCGACAAGGTGACAGAACTGCTGAAGACCATCGCAATGGGTGTCCGCAACAGCGACGATTTCAAGAACTTGTTCATTGCCGATCCGCAGGTGCTTGGAGTCGACGCGGTGAAAGGATCGGAGCTGATCTTCCCCGTCGTCTTCAAGACTCGTGCAACCCAGCAGTACGCGCCGGTACGCGAGTTCAGGCGTCGCGTCCGGCTGGCGCTCGAAGAGAACCAAATGCTGCCGGGCGATCCCTATCGCGTCTACACCGGCAGTGCGGAAACCGCTCAGCGCCCCGCAAGTGCGGAGGGTGCTCCAGAGGCAAAACATGACCCCACAACGGTCAAGCCGCAGGAGTCCAATCCATTTAGCGGTGAATGAGGTTATCTTTTAGCCAAGTGCCTCGAGCAGGGCCTCCGCATCGGTCACCGGCGGCATGCATACCCGGTCGCGACAGACCAGCGCCCAGGCTTCATTCCCCTCAGGCCGGGGAACCTGCAGCACCGTCTCCGAGAGCGCTTCCGGAAGTCCGTCTGCAACCGCCTGCTGTGGCGTGAAATGAATCACAACCTTGTTCAGAGCAAAGCCCGCCACGGCGATGGTTTCAAGCTGGTCCGCTTCGGGGCCGCTCCCGACAATCACTACCTGCACCGGATCGAATATCAGTCGTTCGAGTGCAAGCCCGTAGCTACCTGCATAGAGACCAAAATGCTCCACGATCCCCGCAAACGATTCGAGCGTCTCCTCCGCGATTTCTCGATACTCTTTGTGCCCGCTTAACTCCTCAAGGCGCAGCAACGCTGCGGCGGCCGTCGGATTCCCTGCCGGCGTCGGTGAATCCTGCATCGGCTTGCGCCGTGCAGTCAGCGCCCCAAGCGGAGTTGTCCCATCCGTCCCCGCAGCGGAGTCGAAAAAAGCCCCCGCGGTCCGGTCGTAGAACTTCACGATCATGGCATCGGCCAGTTTCACCGCTGCCCGGTAATACCGCATGTCACTGCTTGCGATCCAGCCATCAATGCACGCATGCACCGTCATGGCATAATCGTCGAGCGTGCCCGCGACTCGCTCTGCGTGCATGGCGCTGTCCGATTCGCCGTAGGCGATTACATGCTGAAGCGACTCCGCTCCGTCCCACGCCTCAGACAAAAGCCGATCGAGCGTGAGCAGTGCAAACGCACGCGAAGACTCGGTGCGCAATACCCGGGCCGCCTCCAGATAGGCTGTTACCGCCATCGCGTTCCAGCCGGTGTACAAGGTTCTATCGATAAACGGCGTGGGACGCTTGGCGCGCGCTGCCAACAGCTTGGCCCCCGCCGAGGCGATGAGCCCCTGCACCTCTTCCGGCGATCGGCCGCACTGAGCGGCCACTTCGTCAATCGTGAAGTTGCGATGGAGCACGTTTTTCGCCGGATTATGATGCATGTCGCCGAGTTCGCCGATATCCCAATAGCGCGAAGCCACGGCAAGCTCATTGGCTTCGAGCACGGCGCGCGCCTCGTCCAGCGTCCACGTAAAGTAGTCGCCGTCGTCGTCCAGATTGATGTCCGCGTCCTGCGATGCATAGAAGCCCCCCCGCGCGCGATCGGTCATCTCCGCATCGAGCCACGCAACAATCTCCTCCGCTGTCTGGCGGAAGTCATCCCGCACAAAACTCTGGAATCCATGCACGTAATTGCGCAGCAGCTCGGTGTTGTCATAGAGCATCTTCTCGAAGTGCGGCACCACCCAGCGTTCGTCAACGCTATATCGATGAAATCCGCCCGCGAGTTGGTCGTACACGCCGCCGCGCGCCATCCGCTCAAGCGTGACCGTAAAGGCCTCGTGCGCTTCTGCATTGTCGCGGTTGAGCGCCACCTCCAGCAGCAGATCCAGAATCGACGGATGAGGAAACTTGGGCTGCGAACCGAACCCCCCGTTGCGTGGATCGAACTGTGCAACCGCCGACGCTGCGATCTTGTCGACCAGGGCCAGGCCCAGGTCTCCGCCCCGCGACGAAAAGCTTTCGTTATGCTCAATGGCGGCCATCACACTCGCGGCAGATTCCAGCGCTTCTTCGCGCCGCTCCTGCCACACCTGTGACATGGTCAACAAGACCCGTCCAAAACCCGGACGGCCGTAGCGATCGTCGCGCGGAAAGTACGTTCCACCGAAGTACGGCCGCCCATCGGGAGTAAGAAAGCCGGTCAACGGCCACCCGCCCTGCTGACTGATGGCTGAAACCGCCGCCTGGTAGCGCGCATCCACGTCGGGACGCTCATCGCGATCGACCTTTACGGCGACAAAATGATCATTGATGATGCGGGCGATCTCAGGATCCTCGTAGGACTCCCGGTCCATCACGTGGCACCAATGGCACCACACCGCACCGATATCCAAAAGAATCGGCTTGTTCTCAGACTGCGCCCGCGCAAAGGCCGCTTCGCCCCATGGGTACCAGTGCACGGGCTGATGCCGCGCGGAACGCAGGTAAGAGGAGGAAGCTGCTTCCAGTTGATTGGCGGCCGGAGACAACGATCTGTGCTCCATGGGCATGGGCCGAGAATACACGGATAGAACGTCGTCCTGCCACTCGCCGGCCGCCCCGACTCGCGGCCGTCAGGCTTGCGTGTGTTCCGGATTTTTTCGGTAAGACACTCAAACAACAGAGGAGAGGGCTAGCGCATCTAAGTGCGTCAATGGCAGGAACTGAATTCGGGGGGCCCGGAAATGAACCCGGAGAGAATTCAGGTTCTTCCACCCTTGCCCGAACATCCGACGCTGAAGGGATCTTGTGGGTCAATGAAAGCCGGAGAGAACCCGATGCACGAAGATGTTCCTCAGCCCAACTCACTAAAAGACACCATGCCGCCCGCCGCTGTCATGAGCCAGTTGATTAGCTCCTACGACTGGTCGACGACTCCGCTCGGCCACGTTGCCTGCTGGCCCGACAGTCTCAAGGCGGCGGTTCGCATCCTGGTCACTTCTCGCTTTCCGATGTGGATGGCCTGGGGCTCCGAACTGACGATGCTGTACAACGACGCCTACGCCCGTGTCACTTTGGGCGAGAAACATCCCTGGGCTCTGGGCAAGCCGGCGCCGGAAGTGTGGCACGAAATCTGGCCCGAGGTCGGTCCGCGCATCGAGCGAGTGATGACCACGGCAGAGGCTTCGTGGGATGAAACCCTCGGCCTGTTTCTCGAGCGCAGCGGATACTCCGAAGAAACCTTCCATACGTTCTCGTACAGTCCGCTTGCCGGACCGAACGACAAGATCGATGGCATGCTGTGCGTGGTGATGGAAGATACCCTGCGCGTGCGCGGCGAACGGCAGCTTGCATCGCTCACCTCCCTTGCCGGCGCTCTCGTCAATGCCAATACAAGGAAAGATGTCTGTGACGCGATCGAGCGCGGCCTGACCGGCCAGAAAGACATTCCGTTCGCACTTGTTTACACCTTCGAAAACAGCGGACCTACTCTATCCCTCGTCGCGCAAGCCGGCATCGACCCCGGTCATCCCGCCGCGCCGCGCGAGATCAATGCCGAATCCTTCAGCAGCTCTTGGCCGGTCGACATCCTCTTCAGCGCCAATCGCCCCATGACCATCGACCGGCTCGGCGATCTCCTTCCCGATCTGCCCACCGGCGGCTGGAACAAGCCTCCGAACCAGGCAAGACTCGTCCCAATGTTCCGGCGCGGCCAGGAGAAGCCGACAGGCGTCTTCATCGCCGCGCTGAACCCCTACCGCCAGTGTGATGCGAACTATGAAGGCTTCCTCGATCTCGCTGCAGGCCAGATTGCCGCCAGCATCACCAATGCCGAGGCCTATGAATCCGAGAAAAAACGCGCTGAAGAACTGACCGATCTCGACCGCGCCAAGACCGCTTTCTTCAGCAACGTAAGCCACGAATTGCGCACTCCCCTCACGCTGATTCTCGGCCCCATTGAGGATGCGCTGCTGAACCAAGTCCCTCCCTCGCCCGAGTCGCTGGAAATGCTGCACCGCAATGCCCTGCGGCTGCTCAAGCTGGTAAATGGCCTCCTCGACTTTGTCCGCATCGAGGTTGGCCGCATGCGTGCCAATTACCAGCCTACGGATCTGTCGGTTCTCACCGCTCAACTCGCCAGCGTCTTCCGTTCCGCAGTCGAGCGCGCTGGCTTGAACCTGATCGTCGAGTGCCCGCCCTTGCGCGAGCCCGTCTACGTCGATCGCGAGATGTGGGAGAAGATCGTTCTCAACCTGCTCTCCAACGCGCTCAAGTCAACCTTCGACGGCGAAGTCCAGGTCTCAATCTCCGCGGATGACACCGGCGCGCAGCTCACAGTGCGCGACACCGGCACTGGAATTGCCGAGAACGAGATCCCCCATCTCTTCGAACGCTTCAACCGCATTGATGGAGCGCGCCGTCGCAGTCACGAGGGCAGTGGAATCGGTCTCGCCCTGGTTCGTGAACTGGTTGAAATGCACGGCGGCGCCATCTCTGTTGAGAGCAAGCCGGACCGCGGCACCACCTTCCGCGTAAGTCTGCCCTTCGGCCATGAGCATCTCACCCATGGTCGTGTCGAACGGGATGCGAGCAGCCCGCTCGTCGTGCAGGGAACCGCTGTGGCGTATGTGCAGGAGGCCCTGGGCTGGATGCCCGGGCATGATCGGCTCAAAAGCCAGATCGCCGGTTCAGTAGCAGGCGATCAGGACGACGACTCCTCGCTCGGACTAGCCACGGCCAAGCCGGTTGTGCTTCTGGTCGATGACAACGCTGATATGCGCGAGTATGTCAGCTCCTTGCTGGCCGGAAAATTCGAGGTCGTGTCTGTCACAAACGGAAAACTCGCGCTCGAAGAAGTCGGCCGCCGTCCCCCGGCGCTCGTTCTGACCGACGTCATGATGCCCGAAATGGATGGCTTTGCCCTGCTATCCGCACTTCGCAACGATCCTAGCACCGCCACCATTCCCATCATCATGCTCTCCGCCCGTGCCGGCGAGGAAGCTCGCATTGAAGGCGTCGAAGCCGGCGCGGATGACTACCTCACCAAGCCCTTCACCGCTCGCGAACTGGTTGCCCGCGTCGATGCGCAATTGAAAATGGCGCGGATGCGTCATGAGGCGGCCGAACAAAAAGCCGTGTTGACTCAGGAAATCAATCGCGCCCGCCAGTTCGCAGGCGAGGCTCTCGAACACGTACCCGTCGCTTTCTGCACGCTCGATCGGGACTACCGCATCACTTACATGAATGCCGCGGCGCTGCAACTCGCCGCGCTTTCCGGCGAACCGCACATGGGCGCGCGCCTATGGGATTTGTATCCTGACCTGATTGGGAGCGCAGTCGACTCCAACCTCCGTCGCGCCATGGAAGCGCGCGTTCCCGTCGAGTTCGAACAGTTCTTCCCGGCTCCCGCAAATGAAACGTGGTTTCAGTTCTACGTCTATCCGCAGCCCGGAGAAGGCATCATCCTTTACTGCCGCAACACCACCGAAGCGCGCAAAGCCGAGCAGGCCCTGCGGCGGTCAGAGCAGTTGGCGGCCGCGGGCAGGCTTGCCGCAAGCATCGCGCACGAAATCAACAATCCCCTCGAGGCAGTCACTAACCTGCTCTTTCTGGCCAAAACCGATGCCGGCCTGTCTTCGAGTTCCAAAGACCTGCTCGAAATCGCCGACAAGGAACTCCAGCGCCTTTCGCACATCACGGCACGAAGCCTGAAGTTCTATCGCCAGCGAACTGCGCCCGCCTTTACCGCCCTCGATGAGATTATCGATTCCGTAATCTATTTTCACGATCCCGCTATTCGAGTGCGAAACATTGCCATCGAACGCCGTTATCACGCTGCACCGGCGGTCCTGTGCCACCCGGGAGAGATCCAGCAGGTTTTCACCAATCTTGTTTCGAATGCTCTCGATGCCCTGCCGGCAAAAGGGCGCCTCGCCCTCGCGGTGCATCCCGCGCGCGATCGCTCTGGGATCGAGGGCGTTGCGGTCACCATCGCCGACAGTGGCACCGGGATGGACAAGCACATGTTCGAGCGACTGTTTCACCCATTCGTCACAACCAAGGGCGAAGCGGGGACAGGACTCGGACTCTGGGTCTCCAAGGGAATCCTCGACAAGCACAATGCCCGGGTTGCCGTGCGTTCCAAATCCGGCTTCGGCACCGTCTTCCGGATCTTCTTTCCGCTCGTTGCCCAGGCCGAGCCGCCAGCGCCGGTGCTTACCCAACCAGCGGCTATTCCTTCGCCAGTTCTTCCTTGATCGCGGCAATCAGCTCCGGAGCGTCGGGAAGCGTATCCGGCGAAAAGCGCTTCACTACTTCGCCTTTGCGGCTCACCACGAACTTCTCGAAATTCCAAAGCACCTCGGGGTCGGCGTTGGTCTCAATTCCGTATCCCTTCAGCTTCTCGCGAAATGGAACCTCTGAAACGCTGATCGCCTTCGGCTGCGCGGTCGTCAGCACCTTGTACAGCGGATGCTTGTCATCGCCGGCTACGCTGATCTTGCTGAACATGGGAAACCTCACGGCGTAATTCGTCGTGCAGAATGACTGGATATCTTCGTTCGTGCCTGGTTCCTGACTCTTGAAGTTGTTCGCCGGAAATCCTGCCACCACCAATCCCTGGCCGCGTAATTGTTCATACAGATTCTCGAGGCCCTCGTACTGCGGCGTAAGGCCGCACTTCGAAGCCACGTTTACCACAAGCAGAACCTTGCCTTTGAACTCGGCAAGCGATGCATCTTCGCCTGTGATCTTGTGCACGGGAACGTCGTAAACAGCGGTACTCATAATGAAATCTCCTGACAAAATTGCGGTTTGCTCTTTACTTGGATGCTGCTGAAATGGAATGGGTGCGCTCCATCACGCCAATAGCTGTCGACCAACCCGAATATACAACTCAACGGCTTCCGCCAGTTCCTTCTTCGCCAGCTTCTCAAACGGCGTGTGCGCCACATGGATCGATCCCGGCCCCAACAATAACGGCTCGCCCCAATTCGAAAGCTGTGGAATGTCGGTGGTGAATTTGGCAATCATCGTCGGCAAACCCTCCACCGCGCGTAACCGGACGAACGGAATCTCCAGCGTAAACTCCACCTCCGCCAGTTCGCCGGCAGCTTCGATCAGCGCCGCGCGCACTGGCTCTGAATCTCCAACTAGCCGCACCAGCACCTGAGCTTCAGCCTTGTCGGCGATCACATTGGGCGCATGCCCTCCATGAATCTGCCCGATGTTGAGCGTGCTCGGACCCACATCTTCGGTCACCGGCAAATCCAGTTTCAGCACGCGCCCCAACACCTCCACCAGTTTGTGCACGGCGCTATCCCCAAGCTCCGGGTAAGCCGAGTGCGCCATCTTACCCGACGCCCTGAACACGGCACGCAACGAACCCTTCGAGGCCAGCGCCAGCCGATTGTCGGTGGGTTCTCCGTTGATGAGAAAACGACTCCCCTTCGGCGATTCATTCGCCACTTTTGCCCCGGCGGAGTCCCGCTCTTCGCCGCTCACAAACAACAGGCCGACACGATATCCTTCGTCCCGCAGGGCCTCGGCCGCCGCCAGCTGCGCGGCAATAATGCCTTTGGCATCCGACACCCCGCGGCCGTAAAGAAACTCCGCGTCTTCACGAAATGGGATATACGGGGGGACCGTATCCATGTGCGTGGAAAAGACCAGGTCGGGCGTCTGCCCCGCGGTTCCGCCGTAAACATTCCACCGCTCTCCCCCTTCGGCACTCTCGTCCGGTTGCGGAACCGGCGTCTTCTCCACGGCCCATCCCCGCGCCGCCAGAAAATCCGCAAGAAAGTCGCCTACCCGACCTTCGTTATAGGTCGTGGATTCAATCTGACAGAGCTGTTCGGTGAAGCGAATCGGATCGAGCGGCGGGAACGCGAGCATGGTTCTGCCAGAATATCGCAGTCAGCGACAGCCACCTCGAGATGAGCCGCGATTCCAGACGGCGCGCATCGGCGGAATCGGATTCTCGCCGGTAGGTAACAGTGGCATGACGGCAATTTCCAGCGTCGGGGCGAACGGCGCGACGCGAAGTCGGCGTAAAATGGCATTTGGAATGATCTCCTCCGCCCCGACGTCTTTGTCGAAAACGAGTTCGGAAAAAAACACCTTGCGCACCGTCGATTTGCGCGGTTCTGCAGGACGGCTTGAGGCTCTGCTGAACGAAGGCGCATCCGACGCGCAGTTCGTCGGCCTCGTCAGCCACCCTCACCCGAAGGGCGGCGGCACCATGCACAACAAGGTCGTCTATCACGCTATGAAAGTCCTGAATGCTCCGGAGTGGAACCTGCGTTGGCCGGTGCTCCGGTTCAATTTTCGCGGCACCGGCATGAGCGAAGGCCAGCACGACGGACAGGCCGAGTCGACCGATGTGGTTGCCGCGCTCAACTGGCTCCACGCCGAATACAAGTTGCCGATCGTCCTCGTTGGGTTTAGCTTTGGCGCGGCCATGGCAATCGCCGCCTCTTGCGCGTCATCCGCACCCAGCGACGGCCCGAGTCTTCGCACGCTTGCCCTGCTGGGACTTCCGACCCACGGCTTCAAACGTTCTTACGAATACCCGCTCCTCACCAGCTGCACTCTCCCCAAGTTCTTTGTCAGCGGCGATCAGGATCAGTTCGCCACAAAATTGCAGCTGGAGCAGGTGTTTGATTCTGCCGCGGACCCCAAGACCCTCGTGCTCGTCCCGAATGCCGATCACTTTTTTACCGGCCATCTCGACGAGTTGCAGACCGCCCTCGCCGCCTGGTTGAAGGAGCAGATACGATGACGCCGGCCAGTGATACCGCGCTTGATTTTCTCCATGCCCGCGCCACCGAGTTCTTTACCGGCGCGCTTGAGGCAAGCAGCATCGAGTCCGCATTTGATCGCCGCATCCGCTTCGAGGGCAACACACTCAAGCGGTTGATTCCCGACGGCAGCGGTCCCGACGTCATCCATCTCTCCCAGTTCAAGCGAATCTTTGTCATTGCTCTGGGAAAAGCCGCTGGCCCCATGCTCGAAATCCTGCTCGACCGCATGACACGCCGCAAGGGCCTCCGCGGCATCTGCAGCACCAAGTACGTCCCCAAAAAGCGCAACTGGCGCTTCCGCTACTTCGAAGGTGGGCACCCTTTGCCAAATGAGGAATCCTTCGCCTCCGCACGCGCCGCGCTTGCCATGCTGAAGAAGGCGAAGAAGGATACGCTGGTCTTCTTCCTGATCTCCGGCGGCGGTTCCGCCATGTTCGACCTGCCTCTCGATCCTCAGATCGGCCTCGACGACACCGTGGCATTTCATGAAGCGCTTCTCGGCTGCGGCGCACCCATCAATGAGATCAACACGCTGCGAAAGCACTTCAGCGCAGTGAAAGGCGGCCGCCTCGCCATCGCCGCTCCCGAGGCCATGAAAGTGTCTTTCCTGCTGCCGGATGTTCCCCTGCGGACCCTCGATGCCCTCTCCTCCGGACCAACCTCGCCCGATCATTCCACAGTCGATGAAGTGCACGAGATCATCGATAAATACGACCTCGCCCGCAAATTTCCTTCAGTTGTGCGCGCCTTCTTCGAGCGCACGGACCTTCCCGAGTCCCCCGGCAACAAAAGCTGGCGGCCACCATTTCTTGCCCGGTTTCAAAAAAACGAGCCGGCACCCGCACGCCGCTTCACTTCAGCCGTCAACCTCACCGGCGAAGACGAAGCCTTTCGCGATTCGGTCTTTGAACTCCTGTTGTCGAGTCACGACCTTGTCGAGAGTGCGCGGGTGCTCGCGCAAAAAGCCGGCTACTTCGTTGCGGTCGACAACTCTTGCGACGACTGGGACTATGCCGAGGCGTCCCGCTATCTGCTCGATCGCTTCCACGATCTGCGCGCTTTACATCGCCGGTTCTGCCTCATCTCCGGCGGCGAGGTGACCGTCACGCTGGATCGCACGCCCGGCGCGGGCGGCCGCAATCAGCAGTTCGCCCTGGCCTGCGCGCTCGAACTGGCTCATCATCCCAGCGAAATGCTTACCGTGTTCAGCGCCGGTTCCGATGGCATCGATGGCAACACACAAAATGCCGGAGCCATTGCCGATCCCACAACGGTCGCGCGCGCGGTTGCGTTCGGATTCGATCCTGAAGGCTCGCTGCGCACTTTCAATGCCTGTCCCTTGTTTACGGCCCTCGGCGATACCGTGGTCACCGGACCCACCGGGCATAATCTGCGCGACCTGCGGCTCCTGATCTCTGATAAGTCCTGAACCGGGGCCAGCCTTCATCGTTCGCTCCCCCGGGCCAGTCAGCCGGGGCTATGATGTAACTTCGATTCCTATTGAACTCCCACTCTACTCAGGACTCACACGTGGTTCGAAAAGCAAGTCGCAAAAACGCCGACAAGACCCCCGATATTCGGGCCGTGGCCGCATTGGCCAAGGTTTCCATCGCCACGGTTTCACGCACCATCAACGGCTCGCCCGTCGTCAGCGAAAAACTCTCCAAGCGCGTATGGCATGCCATCGAACAGCTCAATTATTTTCCCAACACCCACGCGCGCACGCTGGTTTCAGGCCGCAGCCGCCTCTTCGGCATCATCGTAGAAAACATTACCAACCCGTTCTTCCCTGAACTGATCCAGAGCTTCGAGGAGATTGCGGTGGCCCGCGGCTACGAGATCCTTGTCAGCTCCTCCAATAGCGACCCAGCCGTGCTCACCACATGCGTGCGCCGCATGCTTGAGCGCAAAGTGGAAGGCGTCGCGGTCATGACCTTCGGCGAAGAAGAACCTGTGCTCGATCAACTGTCTTTTCACGACGTGCCTGTAGTTCTTGCCGAGTTCAAGCTCGCGGAGCCCAAAGCCAGCACCATCGTCCTCGATTACGGCACCGGGATGCGCGCCGCTGTCGACCACCTCGCTGCGCTCGGCCATCGCAAAATCGGCTTTCTTGCCGGACCACGCAAACTGCATTCCGCCATCACCCGCCAGAACGACTTTCAGGCAGCGATGCAGGAAGGCAAACTGCCCATTCAGAAAAAGTGGATTATCGAATGCGACCATACCCTCAAGGGCGGCGTAGTCGGGTTCGGGAAGCTGCAGGCACTCAGCGCGCGGCCCACTGCAGTTATCTGTTCGAATGACATGACGGCCATCGGCGTTCTGCGCGCGGCCTACATGCAGGACCTTCGCGTGCCGCAGGACCTGTCCGTCATCGGACTGGATGATATCGACTTCGCCGAGTTCACGCTTCCGCCGCTCACCACCATCCGCCTGTCGCGCTCCGATCTGGCCAAGGCCGCATTCGAAGCGCTCCGCCAACATAGCGAAGGCCCGGGAAAGCCGGGCCTTCAGCGCGAGTTTCTCGTCTCGACCAGCCTCGTCGTCCGCGGGTCCACGGCGCCGCCGCCCGCCGGCGCGTGAGCTCCTGATCTGATTTTGCGAGTTACACCGGCTGCAGCATCTCTGCTTCTTCGCGCACCATCGAACCGCTCCGCACGGCGACAATCTCATCGTGAGTCTCGTCGGCCGCTTCGCGGCGATCGTGGTAAACTCTCGGCTCTCCAAAGTGCACATCGGCAAAGAAACCGGTAACGCCCAGCGCCTTCCAGAGATGGGGCACCAGCAGCGCATCTCCAAACCAGCACAGTTCCCGCTCCGGTGTCCCGTCGTCGATCACGTACCGTATGGTGGCCGTTGTTACCGGCACACCAGCCTCAACCGCCGGACTAAAAAGTCTTGAGTGAAATCGCAACACTTCACTGCCATCGGTACTGGTGCCCTCTGGAAAAAACAGCACCGGCAGCGGCCCCTTGAGTCGCTCGGCAACCTGCTCTGTCACTGCAAGTGCGCTCGATCGGCTCGATCGGTCGACAAAAAGCGTGCCGCAGGCTCGGGCCATCATGCCAATCACCGGCCAGCTGCTGATTTCGGCCTTCGCCACCATGACGCTGGGTACGATGGCCGCATAGATGATGGCATCAATGTGGCTGAGGTGGTTGGATACCACAAGTCCGCACGCGGGCGTCTGTCCGTTGACCCGCAAACCGACTCCCAGACTGGTTATCACCCGCCGCGCGGTCGCCTGAAACCACAGGCCCCTGCGCTCCGGCGTGAATGGGCCCGTCATGAGCATTAACCCCAGGCGAAGAATACTGACCGAAAGTGCAAAAACCAGCGCCACAGCGCGCCTTGGTCTCCTCAACCTCATCGCGTCAAAGGCGCGAGAAACCGATTACGCGCGGCCGGGGAGAGCATCTTCAGATCGAGCAGAGTCAAAAAATCAATCGTGCCAAACTCGCGGTCCCACGCCGGCGGTGCGCAGATGCGCGCTCCGATGGTCAGGTAGGTCTTCAATAACTTGGGAACCTTGGTTGGTGTCGAAAGATTATGCGGGTCCGGCGATATCTGTGCATCCCTTCCCGCCTGTTCGGTTGGACATTCGTAAGGTGGCGTCGGCACCGTCTCAAATTCCGGAGAGACTCGATACTTCTCGAGTTCGCGATACATCAGCGACCCTTCGGCCGGATCCTTTGAATTCAAGGAAGAGCAACCTATCAAATAACGAAGCCCCATATCATGAGCATACTGCGCAATGCCCCTCCATAACAATGTAAGTACCTCGGGCGTCCGATGTTCGCGATCGATCGATGCCCGGCCAAGTTCCAGTATGTCGCGGCGCAAAGGCTCATAAGGTGCGAATTCAAATTCCTGCGCTGAGTAATAGCCTAGATTGAGTCCGGCTGTACTTCCCGCTTGCATGCGATAAGTGCCCACAACGCGCCCATCGGTTTTGTCTTCGACAAGCAAATGCTCGCAGAAAACATCGAAGTGATCGGTATCGATTCCCGTCTCGTACGAGCGCTCCAGCCCTTCGCCCAATTCAATGTTGAACACCCTGAAACGCAGCCTGCATGCGGCTTCGCGATCATCTGCGCTCTGGGCCAGCCGCAGCCTGTAGCGGCCAACTTCAGCGTAGATGCTCGGCTTTACCGGCGAGACCGGTGCCGCTGCAAAGGAAAAAGAATGGGAGGGGTCCACCGCGGGGGTGGTAGGAGGTAAAAGTGCGAACGGAGCCTTCTCCCTGCTTGCGCAATCACGGGAGTAGTATCCGGCAGCGATTGTAAGAGGAAGATGAAGGGAACGCAAAAGAAATGCAAAAAAATCTCTGTCTTCAAAGTGAAAGTGCCGCCAAATGTGACCTCTAGAAGAGATGTACCCGCAAAACCATGTGATCTATCTCACATACGAGACGAGTTAGATTCCCCGCATCGCGACTGAATTTTCAGTTGTCACCAAATATACTTTGTGATACAAAGTAAATTCATGAAGCCGATTCGACGTTCCCTCGCCGCCCTGGAATTGCTACTCGTTTTCCCAGCAGTTCTATTTATGACTGCGCTATTTGCACGCGAGATACAGCCTCAGCGATACGAGCCGGCACGTACGGCGCGGCGCATCGTCGACTGGTACGCATCGAGCGCGCACGTCGGCTTGTGGCTTCTGCTAATTGCAATGCCCCTCTCTGTCCAAATCATCGGATCGGCGACGCTCATGCGCGAGTGGCGCCGCGATCCCGAGTTGTGCGACGCTACATTGAAAATTCTGGGCCTGATCCGCGCTCACGCCTCGACCCAGCTGATCGCCGGCACGACAGTTACAGCGAGCGGAATCCTTGCAATCGTCGCGTTGCACATGATCACGGATTGAGCCGATTCATTACGTCAGGGAAAAATGCTCGGATAGATCAGGTTTCGAGACGATCATGTGAGCACATCGTCGGCAATCTGTTGGTCTCTTGTCTTCGTCCTCGCCCATCTGGAGGCACCCACGATTCTGGTTTGCGGCTGGCTCAGATGGATGGTAGCCACGACCTGGCCCTAAGATCAGGCCCCGACACGATATCCTCTCAGCCGGTCCGCGACCATGCCAGGGGCGCACCAAAAGCAAAACGTGGCCAAATCGGCCACGTCTCGCTTCACTACCCCAGGAAAACCCTCAGCAGCATCCCCCCGCAATCGAAGGAATCACCAGCACCTCATCCCCTTCCTGGAACGCGTACTTATCATTCCCCAGGAATCGGATATCTTCTTCGTTGACATAGAAATTGATAAACCTGCGAATCTGCCCATCTTCGCCGCGCAGATGTTGCCGCAGCGCAGGAAAACGCCCCTCAATATCCGTCACAAGTTCCGGCAAATTCGACGCCGTGCTTGAAATTTCACGTACGTTGTTGGTGTGCTTTTGAAATGCGTTTGGCAGCAAAACTCTAACGGCCATGGATCTCCTCCGCCAGGCTCAGGCCCTGGCTGGCAGCATTGCGCTCTTCCACAAAATTCTCAAAATCCGTCAGCCGCGGACGAATCGCCGCACTCTGCTCGTACGCTCCGCTCAGGCAATCGGTCGTCTTCAAACCGTTGCCGGTAATGCATGTAACGGTCAACTCATCCGGCTTGATCCGCCCATGTGCATACAACCGCGCCGTCACGGCCGTGGTTACGCCGCCCGCAGTCTCCGTAAAGATGCCTTCCGTCTCAGCGAGTTCCTGGATAGCCGACACAATCTCGACATCCGAAACATCCTCCGCCCAGCCTCCGGTTCCGCGAATCACGCGCGCCGCATACATGCCGTCCGCAGGATTCCCGATCGCCAGCGACCGTGCAATCGTGTTTGGCCGCTGCGGTTCGATCACGTCCGTTCCGCCCTTCACCGCCTTCGCAATCGGCGAGCATCCCGTCGCCTGCGCTCCAAAGAACCGCACCGGCTTCTCATCCACAAGCCCAAGCTCGATCAGTTCGTTGAATGCCTTCTTGATCTTCGTAATCAACGAACCGCCGGCCATCGGCACCACAACGTTATCGGGCAATTTCCACCCAAGCTGCTCGGCAATCTCGAATCCAACCGTCTTCGATCCCTCGGAGTAGTAGGGCCGCAGGTTCACATTCACAAATCCCCAGTTATAGCGATCGGCGATCTGCGAGCAGAGCCGATTCACGTGATCGTAGTTGCCCTCCACGCGCACCAGCGTCGCCCCATACACCTGCGTATTCAGAATCTTCGCCGGCTCCAGGTCCGCCGGAACCAGGATGAACGTCTTCAGTCCCAGCCGCGCCGCATGCGCCGCCACCGCATTCGCCAGATTGCCTGTCGAAGAACACCCGACCGTGTCGAATCCGAAATCCTGCGCGTTCGCGAGCGCCACGGCCACCACGCGATCCTTGAAACTCAGCGTCGGCATGCACACGGCATCGTTCTTGATGTAAAGATTCTTCGCGCCAAACTGTGCGCCCAGTCGCGGAGCCTTCACCAGCGGCGTCAGTCCCGACGGCGTCTGCGGAACGTAGCTGTCCGCAACCGGCAGCAGCGCCCGGTAGCGCCACATGTCCAGCGATCCCTGGGAGATGGTGTCGCGGGTAAAGCGGGTCCGGGCATACTCGAAGTCGTAGGTCACCTCGAGCGGAGAAAAGCACTCATCGCAGATTGAAAGCGGCTGATGACCATAGGTCTTGCCGCATTCCCGACATCGCAACCAATACGCAGTCGTCAAAGGTCCCTCGCTGTTTGCGAGTGACACGAGAAGCTCGAGCGCGTGACTAGCCCGAAAAAGAGTGAACGTGAATTGACTCGAAACTACCTGCGAAGCTGCTAAAGCATAGGGTGCTGAAGCAACCCCCGAATCTCATGTTCCCCGTCTCCGGGCAAGAGTTGACACCATACTCCCGTTTTGCGCGGGCAGGTTGTCGTGGCGTCACAGGGCTCGTCCCTCAGCCACTCTGCATGAAACTCAGGCTTGCCCTTTGGGGGCAAACTTGAATATTTAGTTTGTACCACAGCCCGGCTGACGCCGCAAGTAACCACTCAGCGAACGGAACCCAACCCCATTTGAATGGATGAATTTGACCCGGGAAGGGCGAGCGTCAGAAAGGTGGGTGGTCCGGCGCCTGCCCTGCGCGAAGTTGAAGGGTCTCGCTTTTGAGACCTCGGCTCGAAGTAGATCAGTTCGTATAAATCCTCACGTAATCCACCTGCATGTCGCCCGGGAAGACCGTCGTCCCATCCACGTTCCCCGGCCAACTGCCGCCCACCGCGAGATTCAGAATAATGAACTGCGGTCCCTGGTCGAAGGGCCATGTCCCGGGGAAGTTCGCCGGCGTGAATGTCGCATACACGTTGCTCGGATCATCCACGTAGAATTCCACCTGCCCCTTGCTCCAGATCATGCCGTAGGTATGCCAGGCAGCCGCCGAAAATCCGTTCGGATGATATTGCTGGGTGCCATTGGCTTCGCTGGCGCTGGTTCCCCCATGCACCGAACCCGCAATCCAGTCGTAGCCCGGCGGCGTCCCGCCCGCATACGGTGGAGGATTGCTCCCATCGATATGCTCCATCACATCGAGTTCGCCGCAGCCAGGCCAACTGAGCTTCACAATGTTGTTCCCAAGCAGCCAGAACGCCGGCCACATTCCCTGGCTCTCCGGCAACATCATGCGGGCCTCGACGCGCCCGTACATGAAGCTGAACTGCCCCTGTGTCTTCAGTCGCGCCGAAGTGTACGTCGTACCCGAAAGATGGCGCGCCGTGATGTGCAGAAGTCCGGTGGTATCGATATACGCATTCGGAGTATTCGGATCGCAAGGAGCCGTTCCCGACCCGGCCGCACAATATGTTTCCTGCTCGTTGTTTCCGCAGCACTGGAAGCCGGTGTCATAGGCCCACACCTGCGAATCCGGCAGCGCGTTGCTGGTTCCCGAGTTCGAAAACTCGTCGCTCCACACCAGCGTGCCCGAAGCGATATTCGGCGCAAAGCTCTGCGAAGCCACCGCACTCGTCGTAGAGCCCGACGCAGTCGCAATCGCTTTCACGGTCATGTTCGACGCCACCAGAAACGGCGCTTCATACACCTGCGATGTCGTCGTCGGAGCCGAACCATCCAGCGTGTAGTAGATCGTGGCGCCGCTCGTGGTGTCGGCCAGGCTAACAACCTGCGCACCGGCCTGCGCCGCAACCGCAGTCACAGTGGGAGTCGCCGCCGGAGTCGGCGTGTTGCCCCCGCCACTACCGCTACCGACCGTACTTCCCCCGCCTCCACCACAGCCGCAAATCAATGCGCTCGCTAAAACCAAAACCGTCAACATATCAGCCCTCATCTGCACGTGAACTCTCCCATCAGATGTCGCATAGGCGTGCACTACCGCACCGCCCAACATCGAAGCATTCGGCGTCTGACAGAGTCAATCATTTTAAGCGCGCCTGGATGTGACTTCCGGCACAATTCGTCAGGAAAATTCAGGCGGTCCATTCTCTCTACAGTCAGCGCGACGGATCGTAATTCAAATTCGGCGACAGCCAGCGCTCAGTCTCGGCGACGCTCAGCCCCTTGCGCTCCGCATAGTCGGCTATCTGTTCGCGATCGATTTTGCCCAGGGAGAAATAGCGCGCTTCAGGATGCGCAAAATAAAGCCCGCTCACGCTCGATCCCGGCCACATCGCAAACGACTCGGTGATGCGGATTCCAGTCTTCGCTTCCACATCGAGCAAACGCCAGATCGTTCCCTTCTCCGTGTGATCAGGACACGCCGGATATCCCGGCGCCGGACGGATGCCGCGATACTTCTCCTGGATCAACTCCGCGGGGCCGTATGTCTCGACCCGTCCATAGCCCCACTCATCCCGCGCCCGCTTGTGCAGGCACTCGGCAAATGCCTCTGCCAGCCGGTCCGCAAGCGCCTCCGCCATGATGGCGTTGTAATCATCGTTTTCCGCACGGTAACGATCAGTCAGCGCTTTCAACCCGATGCCGCTCGTCACCGCGAAAGCTCCCACATGGTCGCGTAAACCCGTTGCCTTCGGCGCAACGAAATCCGCCAGCGACCTGCACGGTTCACTGCCCTCGCGATTCGCCTGTTGCCGCAGGAAATGCAGACTGTCCAATTTTCTAGTCCGCGTCTCATCCGTGAAGAGTTCAACATCGTCGCACACCGCCGCTGCCGGAAATAGCCCATAAACACCGCGCGCGGTAATCATCTTCTTCTGGACGATCTGGTCAAGCAGCGCGTTGGCTTCCTTGAAGATTTGCCGCGCCTGCTCTCCTTGTTTCTCGTCGTCAAAGATGCGCGGGTAAACGCCCTTCAGTTCCCAGGTATGAAAGAACGGCGTCCAATCGATATATTCCCGTAGCGTCGCCAGCGGAAAATCGTCAAGCACGCGTACTCCCGTGAACTCAGGAACAGGCAGATCCGCCGCCCGCCACTCAATCGGCGTCCGCCGCGCGCGCGCCTTCTCAAGCGCAATTGTCTTCTGCTGAGGCACCGCATGCGCCTTGCGCACTGCCTCGTACTCCCTGCGATGCTGCGCCACAAATTCCGCCCTGCCATCGTCGCTCAACAGACTCGTCGTCGCCGGAACGGCGCGGCTTGCATCGATGATGTGGATGACCGGTTCGCTGTAGTGCGGCGCAATCTTTACCGCCGTATGCGCACGGCTGGTCGTCGCTCCGCCAATCAGCAGTGGCACCTTGAACTGCAACCGCTCCATCTCCCGCGCCACGTGCACCATCTCGTCAAGCGACGGTGTAATCAATCCGCTCAGCCCGATGATGTCAGCCTTCACTTCCCTGGCGCGCTCCAGGATCTTCTCTGCTGGAACCATCACGCCAAGATCGATCACCTCGTAGTTGTTGCAGGCCAGAACTACGCCCACGATGTTCTTGCCGATGTCGTGTACATCGCCCTTCACCGTTGCCAACACGATTTTTCCCTGTGCCTTCACAACCTGGCCCGCAGCCTCCATGGCCGCCTTCTCGGCCTCCATGAACGGGAAAAGATATGCAACCGCTTTCTTCATCACGCGTGCCGACTTCACCACCTGCGGCAGAAACATCTTGCCTGCGCCAAACAGATCGCCGACAACGCTCATTCCCGCCATCAGCGGGCCTTCAATCACCAGGAGCGGCCGACCGAGCTTCGCGCGCGCTTCTTCCGTATCCAATTCGATGTAGTTGTCGATCCCCTTCACCAGCGAATGTGTCAGCCGATCTTCCACCGTCCCGTTGCGCCACTCCTCCGTCTTCTTCTCCGTCACCACGGCGCCTTCGCCCTTAAGCGTTTCGCCGTAGTCAACCAGGCGCTCCGTCGCGTCGGGCCGCCGATTCAGCAGCACATCTTCCGAGAGTTCTTTTAGCTTCGGATCTATCTCTTCGTACACCTCGAGCATGCCGGCATTCACAATGCCCATGTCGAGGCCCGCTGCAATCGCGTGATACAGAAACGCCGAATGCATCGCCTCGCGCACGCGATTGTTGCCGCGGAAACTGAACGAAATATTCGAGACGCCGCCGCTCACCTTCGCATGCGGCAGGTTCGCCTTGATCCACCGCGTCGCGTTGATAAAGTCGACCGCGTAGTTATTGTGCTCCTCCATCCCTGTCGCGACAGTAAGGATATTCGGATCGAAGATAATGTCCTCGGCCGGAAACCCGACCTTGTTCACAAGGATCCTGTAGGCGCGCTCACACACGCGAATCTTGTCTTCGAAACTCGCTGCCTGTCCCTGCTCGTCAAATGCCATCACCACTGCAGCAGCGCCATACTTCAACACCGTCGCCGCATGTTCGCAAAACTTCGCTTCGCCCTCTTTCAGCGAAATCGAATTCACAATGCCCTTGCCCTGCAGACACTTCAGCCCAGCCTGAAGCACGGCCCAATTCGACGAGTCGATCATGAACGGAACCTTGGCGACTTCCGGCTCGCTTCCCAGCAGTTGCAGATACCGCGACATCGCCGCGACCCCGTCGATCATCCCTTCGTCCATGCAGATATCGAGGACATTGGCGCCACTCTCCACCTGCTGCCGCGCGACGCTCACGGCCTCCTCAAATTTGCCGTCCTTCACCAGACGCGCAAACTTCGGCGAACCGGCCACATTGGTCCGCTCGCCGATCATGATGAAAACCCCGGCTTGCTGTGTAAACGGTTGCGATCCTGACAGGCGAAGAGGCTTCATGCGGCAACACCTTCGTTCGCATCGGACTCTGGCTCCGCCCGCGCGCCCATCTTGCGCGGGGGCAAGCCCTCCAGTGCCTTCGCGATCGCCGCAATATGCTCCGGTGTGTTGCCGCAGCATCCGCCCGCAATATTGATCAGCCCAGCGTTTGCGAACTCGCTCAGATAGCGCGCCATATCCTCCGGCCCCAGATCAAACCCCGTCGCCGACAGCGGATTCGGCAACCCAGCGTTCGGGTAGCACGAGATCGCCACGTTCGCTTTCTCCGACAACTCCAACAAAAACGGATACATCAGGTCCGGTCCCAGCGAACAATTCAATCCCACGGCCAGCGGCTTCACATGCTCCACCGCATTCCAGAAAGCCTCGGTGGTCTGCGCCGAAATCAACGTCTCTCCGCCGCGTCCCACCGCCGCCGAAATCATCACCGGCAATTCCTTGCCACTGGCGGTCAGGCCATCCTCATCAAACACCTCGCGAATCGCCACCAGCGCCGCCTTGGCATTCAGCGAATCGAAGATCGTCTCCACCAGCAGAAAATCAACCCCGCCCGCGATCAGTGCCCGCACCTGCTCGGCGTAAGCGGCCTTCACCTGGTCGAACGTTACCGACCGAAATCCCGGATCGTTCGCATCCGGCGAATTCGACAACGAAACTGTCAGCGGCCCGATCGATCCTGCCACAAAGCGCGGCCTTCCGGTCTCCTTCGCGACGCGATCCGCCCACTCCCGGCAAATCTTTGCCGACACCTCGTTGATCTCCCACGCGAGGCCCTTTAGAAACGGGTCATTAATGATCTTCTGGTAGAACTCTGGATCCTTCCGTCCCCCATGCTCTCGCGGGTCGTCGACAAAGAACTCGCTCTGCGAAATGGTCGTCGCGCCAAACGTGTTGGTCTCGATGATGTCGGCCCCGGCCTCGAGAAAGCGCCGGTGAATGTCGCCGATCATCTGGGGCTGTGTCAGGACAAACAGGTCACCGTTGTTCTTCAAATCCTTTTTTGCATCCTTGAACCGCTCGCCGCGGATGTCCGCCTCGGTCATGCCATAGGTGCGGATGGTCGTGCCCATGGCGCCATCAATGATGGCGATGCGCTTTTTCAGAATCTCCACCAGGGGATGTTCGGATGTCGTCGTCATATCTCTTTGATGATTGTATGAGGCTTACGGACCAAGGCGGCGGTTCGAAGCAGGGAAAAGGAACATTCGGGGATTGGATCGAGAGATTGCCGGCCTGAAGTGCTTCGAACGGCGGAGTCGCTACCTCGCTGCCGCAATCGCACTTACCGGCAGCAGCATATCTTCCTTGCGCATCACCAGGTTCGTGGCGTTCAGGCTGGCCAACTCAAATGCGTGTCCGTGCGTAATCGCATCGGTCGGGCAAGCCTCCACGCAGTATCCGCAGAAGATGCACCGGTTGTAGTCGATGTTGTAGACCTTGGCGTACCTTTCCGACGACGAAATTCGCTGCTCCTCGGTATTCTCCGCTGCTTCGATGTAAATGCAATTTGCCGGACAGGCTGCCGCGCACAAAAAACATGCTACGCACTTCTCCAGCCCGTTCTCATCCCGCTGCAGCACATGCCCGCCCCTGAAGCGCTGCTCAAATACGGCACCCCGCATCGGGCCCTTGCCGTCGGGATAGTTCTCCACATGTGTGGGTTGCAGCATTTCCCCGAAGGTGATGCTCATCCCCTTGGCAATCGCGGCGATATTGCGCACAACCGACATAGCCCCAGTATACGATGGATGCCTGGAGGCAACCACCCATGCCCACAATGGGTAAGCACGCGCTTCTCTTGTCTCTATTGCTCGCAACACCTTTGACTGACGCGCAATCCGGACCCGACCGTCCCATGCGTCCCCCTCCGCCGCCGGATACGACTCTTACGCGCCAGCAAGCCGATCAGGGTCGCGACGAGATGGTTACCCCTTTGAAAATCAGCTATGGAAAAAAGTCGGCAGAGTGGACAGCGCCCAAGCTTGCCCAGTTTCCTCACGAAACCATTCAGGCGATCAATGAGCGCACCCAGGCGCAGGAAACCTACTCTGGCGTCCCGCTGATAGCTCTGTTGGTCGAACTCGGGGTGCCGCAGAAGCTCAAGGGAAAGGATTTTCGCCTTTACGTCGTTGCCGAGGGTCGGGATGGCAACAAGGTCGTCTATTCGCTCGGCGAAGTCTCACCCGATGTGCATAACGGCTCGGTACTGCTTGTCGACAGCGTCGACGGCAAACCTCTCGCCGACAACGGACCTATTGAACTTGTCTGCTCCGGAGAACGCCGTCCGGCACGCTGGGTGCGCGGCGTTATCTCCATCAAGGTGCAGGCTGCCGATTGATGCAATTGATCCGGTCTGCCGCGCATTCCATCCGTTGAATCCCTTCTCTCGCCATCTGTCTGATCGAGCGGCCTTGCTCTGGATCCAGAACAAGACCGCTCTCTCTTTCCACGTAACTACTGCGGCTTCTTCTCTTTTTCTTGCGGTTTGGGTTTGGGCTCAGGTTTGTGTTCCTGCTGAGGCTTTGGAGCCGCGTGCTGCTCGTGCGGCTGCGGGGCCGGCCTTGTCTCATGCGGTTGCGGCGCCGGCCTTGTTGCAGCGGGATGCTGAGCCGGCGCGGGCTCTTGGCGCTGTGGACGCTCGGCAGGCGCAGGCCGCCGCTCTTCTGTCGGACGGCGCGGCTCCGGCGGCGCCTGCCGTTCAGGTGCAGGTTGCGCATGCTGCTGCGGGGCCTGCCGAAGAGGAGCAGGCTGCTGACGTTCCGGCCGCGGCACCGGATGTTGCTGTTGCTGCGGCTGCGGTTCCTGCTGCCTCGGCGCGGGTTGCGGCCTCATCCCAGGTTGGTTCGGTGCGGGCTGCGGCCTCACTTCAGGCCGGTTTGGCATCGGCTGGTTCGGCCGAGACGGCTCATTCGTCCGCGGCTGAGGCTGCTGCGTTGGCTGGCCCGGTCTGCCATTCGATCCGGGCTCAGGCCGGTTCATCGGAACCGGCGCCGGGGGATGGATGTTGTGGTCCGCCGGCAGCGGTTTCGTAACCGCCACGTTCTGCGGGCGCCCATGATTCGTGTTGGCAAAGTTGCCGCGGTCGCTCTTCGCCGCTTGCACCTGCTGCACCTGCGCGCTCATCGGAGGCGTGTGCTGTTCCCTGACCGCCACCATTTCGGCGGGCCTCGGACGCACCTGCACTCCGCCCGGACCGTTGTAGCTCACCCGGTTCACATTCGTTGTGCGGTTCTCCACCCGGTAGTTGTAGACGTTATGAACCACCGTTGTGTTCACATTGTTCACGGTGCGGTTATAAGCGAATCGATCGCCGTTCCAATACCCGCCCTGGTAGCCGTAACCCACATAGCCGAATCCGTAGTTGATTCCGCCGTAGTACCCAATGTGGCGTCCCCAGTAGCCGCGATGCCATCCATACCGGCCGCGATCATCGCTCCAGTAGCCCGGCGTCCACAGCGCTCCCTGGTACGGTGCATACACCCATGCGCCCGGCACCCAGTAGTATCCATCCGACGCGTAGTCCCAATAGCCCGGCGTCCAGATATAGTCATCCCCCGGACAGGGCGGCTGGTCATACTCCGGCAGCGGAGGCGGAGGCTGCGTTGCATATTCGACGGGCTGATCGTAGCTGTCGTCCGCTGACTGATCCTGGGGATACTGGCCTGAATCGTCTGCACCGGGCTGCTGCGCCGGGTAGCTTGCGGAACTACTTGGCGGTGGAGCACTCGGAGCGGGCGCGTTCGTATCGTAGCTTGCGCTCTGCGCCGATGCATTCGCGACGGGCGCGACATTCGCCGCAGCCGGGTCCTGCGAAGGATTCTGATCCTGAGCCTGGGTCTGAGCAGCCTCGGGATTTTGATTGCTCTTGCAGGCACCCGCGCTGACAAAAATCACAGTAGTGAGCAACACAAACCATATATATCGGGAAAAAATCTTCATTTTTGTACCTCTACGGCTGCTTGGATGCCGTTGGAGGGGAAGGATTTGTATCAACGAAGTTGCAATTATCGTTATGCCGACTATCTACTTTTGGTTTCTGGCGCTACGCTCTGGCGGGCGCTACGGGTGTCAGGACTATCCGGGCCAAGGGCAGATTGCAGATTCTCCGCGGCTGAGCGAAAAACCGCGCGAGCCTCGTCGGGTCTGCCCTGGGCTTGCAGGGCGCGGCCCAAGGTTAAATATGCGCGTCCGATTACGCTCGAAGACTCCCCCGAAGGGTTTGCGTACTGCAACTGCGTCAGAGCCCGCCGCGCATCGCCGTCGGCCTGATCTGGATGACCGGCTGCTAACTCCACCGTAGCTCGGCGGAGAAGCGCAATCGGAAGAAAGTCGCTGGCCGCCTGCCCGGATTTGCTCGCGGCCTCTACGATATTCACAGCACGATCGGCAAGAAGCTGTGCCGTTTTAAAGTCACCTGCCCCCAACGCGAGCAGTGCCTGTACTGAGGCCAGTGAGCCAAACCAGTAGTGGCCCGGCGGAAAGATTCGGAGCACTATCGGTTCCAGTTCCGCCAGCATGCTTGCCGCACGCTTGAAATCTCTTTGGTCGATGTAGACCAGAGCACGGGTGTTTAGCGCATGATAGACCGCGTCCTGATCACCGGTTTGGAGTCCCTTGGCGTATGCCCGTTCGGAATAATCAGCCGCTTCATCGAGACGATCCAGTTGACGCAGTGTCCCGGCATAATTGTTCAGGAGCAACGGAGAGACGGCCTCTTCGCTTGATCCGGCGCGACTGATGTTGATCGCCCGCCGGAAAAGATTCGCTGCTTCGAGGGGCCGCCCCAGCCGGTCCAGCGCTAAAGCCCAGTCGTTGAAGAGCGCGACTGCACTTTGCGTATTATCGCGTCCCAAGGCCGTCATCAATTCACCTGCGCGTTTGAATGTGGAGTCGGCAAGCAGATTCTGCCCCGCCACGCGGTAGGCCTCTGCCAGTTCCATTAGAGGTTGCAACTCGAGCGTGTCGGAGTCAAAAGGTGATCGCTTCACCATCTCCCATACGGTCTGCATTCGCACGATTCCTTGCTGCGAATCACCGCGTTCCTGGGCTACCTCGCTGCCTCGGCGCAGACAGAAAATCCGATCGAAGTCGTACTGTGATCCCGGCGGTAGCTCTCGCAGCCCTTCCTGCACGAGAGCCTCAGCACGCGTCAATTCGCCATCCCGGGTTAGGGAGCCTGCAAGGGAACAGGAGGCCTCGCTTCTGGCCGAACTGTCAGAAACTGTTCTGGACAGCGTGTAAGCCTGCTCCAGGACGCGGCGAGCTTTCGCAGGTTGGTCCTGCGTAGAGTACTGATCGCCGATAGCAGCGAGGAGTTCTATCCGCGAAATTTCATCGCCGGTGTTCTGCCGTGCGAGCGTGTCTTCGGCACGTTCCAGCAATTCGTTGACAGTGAACGGCTTTCCCGAAGGAGCAGCGTCAGATAACAAGAATTCATTGAACTCGATCGTGTTTTGTGCGCGGGCTAACTGACGAAGCGCGAAATCGCGCTGCAGGCGCGCATTTCGCGCCTGCACGAAAGTGCCGATAAGCCCAGCTAGCGTAGCCGCAATCGCGACCATGGCGAGCGCAACCGCCTTATTGTGCCGGCGCACGAACTTGCCCGCACGATACACCAGGGTATCCGGGCGCGCACTAATCGGCTCCTTTTTGAGATAACGATTAAGATCATCGGCCAGAGCCGTGACGGAGGAATAGCGCTCTGTCGGTTCCTTCTTCAGTGCCTGAGACACAATCGTGTCGAGATCTCCGCGCAACAACCGGCAAAACTTGTGGGGAGTCGTGCTGCGTTGGGCGGCATTCCGGACGGCGGCTTCGAGGTCTTGGCCGCTGGGAAGCACGGCATCCGAAGGCCGCATCGGATCCACGTCTATGATCGCCTTGACCAGATCCACTAATGTGTGCGGTCCGCGCCCCGCGGGATGTTGTCCGGTCAACAACACGTACAGCAGCACCCCCAAGGCATAGACATCGGTTGCGGTCGTGATGGCCTCCCCTCGAAGTTGCTCCGGAGCGGCGCACTCGGGCGTCATTGCTCGCCCGCCCTCTACCGTGAGCGGCTGCTCGCCGGCCTGCCCTTCACCTTCCAGAAGCTTGGCAATACCGAAGTCGAGCAGTTTCGCCTGGCCGTCATTTCGCACCAGTACGTTCGACGGCTTGATATCTCGGTGCACTATCAGGTTGGCATGCGCTTGCGCCACGGCCCGCAACACATCGAGGAACAGCCGGATGCGCGCTTCGACCGAGAGCCGGTGCTGGTCGCAATAGCGATCAATGTGATCGCCTTCAATGTGCTCGAGAACGAGATAGGGGCGTCCCGACTGCGACACTCCCGCATCAATGAGTTCCGCGATGTGCGGATGAACCAGAAGGGCGAGTATTCGGCCTTCGCGCTGGAATCGTTCCTCACCTTCCTTTCCGATGAGCGCCATGTTCAAGAACTTCACCGCTACCCGCCGGTCAAATCGTCCGTCGTTTCGTTCCGCCAACCAGACGCTGCCCATGCCGCCCTGGCCGATTTCCGAGATCAATGTATAGACACCAACCTCTTGTCCCGCGAGGCCCGGCCCGTCCGGCAATCTGACGGAGTGGGTTTCGAGAAAACCCTCCTCGGACAGCGCGCGGTGCTCACGCAAGAGAGTCTCCAGCTGGCCCGCCAGCTCCGGATTCTGGGTCCGAAGGGAAGACAGCCAAGCCAACAAGTCTTCGCCTGTCATGGTTAGCGCTTTGTCCAGGTATGGACTGAGCGCCTGCCATTGGTCTGGACTGAGTGTGTCCATCGATTCCTCAGACTGGCAGATCCACGCACGTGCTAGTTGAGTAACAATTCAGCTACCGCCCAGCGCGTAACGTCCCTGTCGTTTTTAGAATTCAAGCAAATACAGCCCGGGTGCGCAAACGATGCCTGTTCTCACGCTATTGCCTCGCACCCGGCGGACGCGACTGCCCATGATTATTGGCCGGAGGTGTCGTCACCGGCTTCCGCAGCGTGCGCGGCTTCACGCTGACTTGACACAGCGAAGAATCCTGTCCGCGGCTCAACCCCGGCACCGCGTCCTGTGCACGGCACAGGCGGTCCTTCATGCTCGCCGCGTCCTTTCCCGTCAACACTACTGACCGTTCCGTGCCTCTTTGCGGCTCGATATCGTACCGGTTCACCGCATCTTCCGACGGCTTGTCCTTGCCGTAGTCGAGATGGTTCCAGGTGCCCAGCGTTTCGCGTCCGTTGTCATCGGCCATCACCGCAAATACCTGTACTTGCGTCACGCCCATCGGCGCATTCGTGCTCCACACCGAAACGGCCTTGCCGCCCGTCATCCACCGCCCCGCAAACGTATGCTGTCGCAAATCGTAGTGCAGCGTCGTGAAATACGTCGTAGCCTGGCAGTCATTGCAGTCGTCGTAGAGCGCGCCCAGTTCCCTGCCCTGTCCCACTTCCAGCAGCAGCCAGTCCGTCAGGCGCAGATTCACGCCATCGGCGATGTGCGTTAACTCCCGGTTAGCCAGCGAGACGCTCCAGATGGAGAAGGTATCGTGATTCGGCGACGCCTGCGGGGAAGCGCGAAAGGTCGTAATCACCAGCGCCGCATCATATTGCACGCCGATCTCGCGAATCGCTGTCCACTTCTGCCCGTCGAGCGCGCGCGTCACCCACACCACCACGTCCTGATCGTCCCGCGGATGAAAATCGATCCAGCGAAATGCTTCGGGAGCCTGCGCAGCAGAGGAGAGAGAAACAGCCGCCATCGTCAGGACCTGAAGCCCCGCAATGGCCCAACGGGGAAGACCACGCATGTATTCAGGCTACCAAACGCGACTGCAGAATCGGAGGATGTTTATGATGTCAGTTCTTTTCCTGCAGGTGTTCCAGGTTCGCCTTGGCCTGCCGGTGATCCGGCTGCAGGCGCAATGCATGTTCGAAGTCTGCGCGAGCCGCGGCGGTTTGGCCGGTCCGCGATTCCAGCACTCCCAGGTTGTTCCATCCGTCAGCGTCACCCTCAAAAAGCTTGAGCGCGCTGCGCTGTTCCTCGATTGCTTGGGCAAAGCTCCCAATCGACGCAAGGACCTGCGAAAGCGCCGAATGCAGAAGAGGATCGTTCGGTGCCAGTTGGACTGCACTCTTCAACTCCGTCAATGCCGAATTCTGATCGCCGGACTGCGCATAGGCTCGGGCGAGTTGCTCGTGCGCATCCGCGGAGTTGGAATGGAGATTTGTTGCCTGCTTCAGAATTTGTACTGCCGATGCGAAGTCGCCGGAATCTGATTTCAATTCCGCCATACCCATGAGCGCTCGCAGATTCCCCGGCGCTATTTCAAGACTCCGGCGAAACTCCGCCTGCGCGGCATTCCCCTGGTTCTCCGCTTCCAAAGTTGCGCCAAGGCCGGACCGGACATCCGCATCCTCAGGGCAGGCGCCGATCTGCGCGCGATAGTCAGTTTCCGCGTTCGACAGTTGCTCATGGCGCAATTCAAGATCGGCCAGATCAAAACGCGCATCGCACGCTCGCGGATTCTGTTGGACCACACCGCGAAAAGTTTCGATCGCCTCTTGCCACTTGCCGTCTCCATCCAGCGCTACTCCCATTGCGGCGCGCGTGCGTTCGTCCGCCGGAGCGAGTTTCAACAGGTCTCCAAATGCCGCAACCCCCTCCGCAAACTTGCCTTCTCCCGTCAACGCGGCGGCATAGTTGTAGAGGCTTACCTGGTCTGTTGGAGTCTTGCTCAACCGGCTGCGCATCCATGCCTCTTCCAGCAGAAGGCGTGGATCCGCAGAATCCGGCGCTACTTTCACCGGCAGCACCTGCAGCCAGAGATGCGCCATTTCATCCTCTGACCGATTGCCTGCTCGAACCCTGACGGGCGGCGAGTGAGGATTGCGCACATTCGCCGAAGAATTGTCATAGGAATACCGCATGTGCAGAACCGTTCCCTTCGGCAGCAGGATTGGTTCCTTGTAGCGATAGACCGCTTGCCTGTCGATGTCCCAGTCGCGAATCCACACCAGCCATTTCTTCTGTTCATCCGGCAGAATGGCCCAGCCCTTCATGTCGTGCCCAAGATAGTGCGCGTGCGGATAAACGCCCAACACCTCCACATCGATCGGAAGTGTCAACGAGTCTTCCACCACAAAATCCGCGTCGCCGGCGGGAATATCGAGTTTGTCGTCGCGCTCCAGCGCCAGCAGCATAGGCTGCTTCACCGGCGGATCGGGCGTGAAATACAGACCCACCTGCGCATCCAGAGTCTCCGGTTTTCCTGACGGCTTCAAGTGCATATTCAGGATCATGTCATTCCCGGGATCGAGCCGCCACGGCATTCCGGCCGGTTCTACAAGCGCCGGCGAGTCCGGTTTCCAAAACAGAAAATGACTATCCGGATCAAATCGGTTCCCCGAGTCCACCAGGAGTTCCATCCCCGCGATGCCGCTTTCCCAGTCGTTGGGATGTTGGCGGCGCAGGCTGCCGGTGCGATCAATCACCACGTTGGCGTGATGTACGATCTTCGGCGTGCCCGGCAAAATCTCCATCGCTCGCACATATTCGGTGCGCTTCAGCGGATAAGGCAAAACGAAATTGCGAAAGACATCCGTACCCCCGGCATTCAAGGTGAACGGGTGCGTCACCTTGAGAACCAGGTCCGGCTTGCCCATGAGCCACGTCTCGTTATAGTGCGGCGCCGATGGCGCAGCCGAGGCATTTCCCTCGGGCATCTTGTCGCTCACCCATCGCTTCAAAACAGCGCGATCCCGATCGTCCAGACGGCGGACATCCGCAAAATCTCCATATCCCGGCTCCGGCAACCATGGTGGCATGAATCGAGATTGTGTAACCATCAGGATCTGCGGACCCCACCGGTGAGCATCGGCGTAAGTCAGCAAACTGAAAGGACCGCCGCCTCCGGGGTGATGACATGTAGCGCAATTCTTGTAGAGAATTGGCGCTACATCGCGGCTCCATGTCGGCTTAACGTCATCGGTTGCCGGCTCGCCTGCAGCCTGCACGGACGAAGAGATTTGCTGATTTGACGCAGTGTGCGTGGTCGATTCCGGCGGACGTCCCAGAAGGCAGACGCACGTCGCGATCGCCGGCAATATCGCGATGATTGCAGCGACCTTCATTTCTGTAGAAAGACCACCGAACAGCCCACCGCCGGCCCAGTCGACTTCGGAACGGGCTCATTGGCGACCGCCGCAGCCAGCGCGAGTTCAAGATCGTGATGGTCGGGCAGAGGTCTTTCATTTCCGATTGCCATATAGCGGTTATCGACGCGGCCACGATAAATCTGGTGCATGCCCTGGCCATCGACTCTGAAGATGGCTGCTTCGGGCGTGACCGTAATGTGCGCAAGATGCACCAGTGTCTGCCTCGAATCCAGCACGGTGCGCTCCTTGATAGCAAACTCCTGGTTGTGCCGGGCAACGATCGACGCAGTGTCTTCAGGATTGGGGAAAACCCACCAGACGCGCACACCACGCGATGCAAACTCATGATCGAGGCGAGCGATCTCCGGCGCGTATCGATTGCAGATGGGACAATCGCTGGCGGCAAACATGAGCACCACAAACTTAGTGTCTGGCCCGGCAAGTTTCTGAACTGGCTTGCCCTGCAGGTCCACGCCGTAAGGTTCCGCAGAATGCGCCAGCCCGCACGATAAAGCCAGAAACAAAACAAACACTGCGAAACGTCGGGGAAGAGTGCGCATGGGATAGGTTGACACTCACGCTTTTCAGCATCTTAGCAGAGCAAAAGCCGATGGAACAATGCACCCCTTACAGCCCCAGCGCTGCCCACATCGCATCCACCTTCGCTTTGGTCACGCTGTCCATCTCGATCATCGCCGGCCACTGTCTCTCGAATCCCTCCGCCTTCCACTTCCGCGTCGCGTCAATCCCCATCTTCGATCCATAATTCGGCATCCGCGCCGAGTGATCAAGCGAATCCACGGGCCCGAGCGTGAATTGAATATCTCGCTCCGGATCGATGTTGTTTGTCACCCGCAGCACCACCTCGCCGATATCCTGCACATCGCAGTCCTCATCCACCACCACAATGCACTTGGTAAACATCGCCTGCCCCAGCGACCAGATCGCATTCATCACCTTGCGCGCCTGTCCCGGATAGCTCTTCTTGATCGACACCAGCATCAGGTTGTGAAACACGCCCTCGACCGGCAAATTGATGTCCACGATTTCGGGAATCGTCAGCTTCATCGCAGGTAGAAAAATCCGCTCCACGGCCTTGCCCATCCACGCATCTTCCATCGGCGGCTTGCCCACAATCGTCGCCGCATAGATAGGGTTCTTGCGATGCGTAATGCACGTCAGGTGAAACACCGGATATTCATCCGTCATCGTGTAGAAGCCCGTGTGATCGCCGAACGGCCCTTCGCTCCGCAATTCGCCGAGCTCGACGTAGCCCTCCAGCACAATCTCCGCACTCGCGGGAACCTCCAGGTCCACCGTCTCGCACTTCACAATCTCCACCGGCTTCCCGCGCAGAAATCCGGCGATCATGAACTCCTCAACTTCAGGAGGCGCCGGCACAATTGCCGCAAACGTGGTCGCCGGCTCCGTTCCGATAGCCACGGCCACTTCAAGACGCGATCCCTTCAGATTTCCCAGAGTCACCTGCGGCAATCCGCCAATCGGCCCGTCAGGAATCGTCACCGCCCCGCCCGCGCTCTCCGCCATCATAGCCACGCGCGCCGACGCCGACCCCTCCGTTTCACCCGTCCACGAGGCGGCCCTCCGCATCGCTTCCCGATAATGCTCCGCCGCCACCTTCTGCCGCTGCCAGTGCATCCCCGTCGTCTGCCCGTCGTACACCTGCATGCGATACATCCCGATATTGCGCTTCCCCGTCCTCGGATCCTTCGTATGCACACACGGCAGCGTGATAAACCGCCCTCCATCGTGCGGCCAGCATTTCAAAATCGGAAACGCGTTCAGATCGAACCCGTCGCGCAGAATTACTTCCTTGCACGGCGCTTCCTTCGCCATCACCGACTTCGGAAATACGTTCCCCAACTCCGCCAGCTGCGGCAGCATTTTCAGCTTGTCGAGGAACCCGCCCCCCGGCGGCTTCACATTCATCAGCCCCTTGATGCGCTCGCCAATCTGCTCCAGCCGCTCCACGCCCAGCGCCATCGCCATGCGCCGCTCGCTGCCAAACTGGTTCATCAGCACCGCGTGTCCCGGAAAACCCTTCACGTTCTCAAACAGCAGCGCAGGGCCACCGGGAGCATATTTTCCTTCAATCGACGGGGTGTTTCCCCTGTTCCCTAATCCCTGGTGCCAGCTCCCTGTTTTTCCTATCTTCGACACCCGGTCGGTGATCTCCGTCATCTCCAGATCCGGCGAGACCTCTTCGCGAATCCGCTTGAGTTCGCCATTCTTTTCGAGTGTCCTGATCCAGTCGCGCAAATCGTCATAAGCCAAGGCATTTCTCCAGCGATTGTTTTAGGATTCCCACAAGTCGCTTCCGCTCGTGAAGAGTACTTCACCGCTTCCCCTTCATACTAAGCCGTTACAGCGTATGACTTTCGTTTCTCCGAAATCACCCAACGATACACGGTGCTCAAAAACCAGCATCTAACCGAGGAGATCGCGATCAAACCACCGAGGGACTCCATCATGCCTCCATCCCCGCAGGTTCCCTGCCATCCCTACTTCAAGCTCCGTCGCCTCACACCGCATATCCAGATCGGCCCCCAGGCCCCTGCGCCTTGGACCACCCCCAATCTCTGCGCCGCCTATAACTGGCCCACGGCCCTTGCCGGCGGCGGTGTCATCGCCATCGTTGAACTCGGCGGCGGATGGGTCCAGTCCGACATCGACCAGTACTTCAAATCCATCAACCAACCCGTTCCGCAGATCACCGACGTCTCCGTCGACGGCACCCAGAACAGCCCCAATCAGAGCCCCGGTTCCAACAGCGATCCCGACTACGAAGTCGCCCTCGATATTGAAGTCTCAGGCGCGGCCTACTACGCCGCCACTGGCAAGGCCGCCACCATTCGCATGTACTGGTCGCAGGACATCGCCTCCGCGGTCCAGAAAGCTGCCAGCGACGGCTGCGATATCTGCTCGATCTCCTGGGGCGCCGACGAAAGCACCTGGGGCACCACCGCCGCGCAGGAGATGGAATCCGCCGCTTCCACAGCAACAAACCTCGGCATGGTGGTCTTCGCGGCTTCGGGCGACAACGACTCCAGCGACGGCAGCTCAACACCCGCGAATGTCGACGCCCCATCGTCGTGCCCGCATGTCGTGGGCTGCGGAGGCACCTACAAAACCTCCACCGTCGAGACCGTCTGGAACGACAGCCCCGGCCAGAGCAACGGCGAAGGCACCGGCGGCGGCTACTCCACCATCTTCCCCGCGCAGAGCTTCCAGATCGGCATTCCCGCGCCACCCGCCAACACCCCTTACGGCAAAGGCCGCATGGTCCCCGACGTCGCCGCCGACGCCGATCCCAACACCGGCTACAATGTCGTCGTCCACGGAACCACAACCGTCGTCGGCGGCACCAGCGCCGTGGCACCGCTCTATGCAGGGTTATTTGCTGCCTTCGGGAAAAAACTCGGCTTCGTCACGCCATCGCTCTATCAAAATCAGGGCGACTTCAACGACATCACCAGCGGCGGCTACGGCATCTACAACGCCGGCCCCGGCCCCGACCCCTGTACGGGCATAGGCTCCCCCATCGGCAACAAGCTAGCAGCTCTGTTCACCACCGGTGCAGCCGGTCATAACCCGAACGCGCAAATCACTGGATAGTCAGAGTTTCCAGCACAGTTGTTGGATTCGCCCGCGCCCCCTGCTTGACTCCGCCGAAAATCGGCGCAGAATACTGTTGGAGGTGAAAGACATGGACTCGCCACTTCAACTCCATCTTCAAGTCGACAAAGCGAAACCCGAGGCAGAGAGCCTTCCAAAGCCAGAAGGCGAAAACGAAGAGCCCAAGCCCTTTGTCACCAGCAAGCGGCTGAATCGGATAATCAACCGCGCGGCGCACAAAGGCGCCTCGCAATACGGCAGAAACAGCTCCGGAATCTTTTCGAAATAGCAGCACGCTCAGCAGGGTGCCACGGAAGCGGGTCAACACGAAACTTGTCGCTGTAGGTGTGTCGGATTTCCCCTTTGGGATTTCGAGGTCCTTCTCTAACCAGAATCATTTGGTCCCAAACGCAGATCAGCCCCGAAGGCATCCACCCACGGGGCCGGTCTCGACCAAAATGATAGGGAGAAGACAACGCTGCTTATCGGCGTCAGCTTCAGCCCGCGATCCGGAACCTATGCCGGATCTTCGCGCCGACCCACCAATGCAACATCGGTAGGGTCCAGCTCGATTCGCTGCCCGATCGGTGATCGGGAAGTTGGCTCGCAAAGTATATCCAACCCCGCGGAAATGTGAACCCTTACAAAAGTCACCTCAATCCAGCCGTCTGGTTTTGCAAAGGAACCCTATACACAGTTACCGAATAGGGCCTCAATTCTGTCGTAATCTTCCCCGATCGTACATCCGCCGTCGAAGCCGCCGGGGCCACCGCAGTCGGATGGTCGAAGCTGTTCTCGGCCTGCGGGTCGGCCTCCAGCGTCGTCACCTTCACTGTTCCAGATACGTTTATCCCGTTCAACCTGATCTCCGCGGGCCGTGCATGCGCCCAGTGATTGATCACCTTCACCACCAGTTCGTGACTTCCCTCATCAAGCGTCGCGCTGGAATAGAGCATAGGCTCCCCCTGCATCGTCACCGGAACAGTTCGCGTGCCCGCATTGTTGGCGAAGAGCTTCTGCACGTAATAATTCGGCGTGCCGTACGAACGGAGATTGTCAAACCAGATTTCATCCGGCTTCCACTGCCACGCATCCACATGCGCCATCAGCGGAGCATACGAAGCCATCTCCACCACGTCGCCATTCCGCTCCAGCCCGGTCATGAACGCCGCTTCAGCGATAGCCGCCTTCCAGTTGTTGCGATTCTCGGCGCTCGTTGTCCCTGCCGTCTGCGCCGCATACTCGCCCGCAAACACCTTCGGCCCCGAACGGTCGTAGTGGTCATAGCGGCTGGTGTTCGACAAAAACCACTCCGGCCCCATGTAGTAGTGCTCGTCCACAATGTCTGCCTTCAGTTGCCGCCACGTCGTCCACATGCTTTCGAAAGGCTCGCCCGCGGGAGCGGGCCCCGCCGCCACCACAAGCTTGATCTCGGGATGCTTCGCCTTCAACGCCGCCGCAAAAATCTTGTACCGCTCCACGTAGTGCGGCCCCCACTGCTCGTTCCCTACACCGATCATCGTCAGGTGAAACGGCGCCGGGTGTCCCATCTGCGCGCGGATCTTGCCCCACGGCGAATCGACCGGTCCATTGGCAAATTCAATCAGATCGAGTGCATCGCGCACATACTCATCAAGCTGGTCGAGCGCTGCGGTTTCATTGGTGTTGAATTCGCAAGCCATGCCGCAATTCAGAATCGGCAACGGCTTTGCCCCGATGTCCTCCGCAAGTTGAAAGTACTCATAAAATCCCAGCCCGAATGACTGAAAGTAGTCGGGCGCAGGTCGAAAATCGAACTCGTCGTTCCAGCGGTTGATGATGGTCCTTCGTTGCGCGATGTCGCCCACGGTGGTCTTCCAGCGATAGCGCGTCGCCAGTTGACGTCCCTCCACGATGCACCCGCCCGGAAAGCGGAGAAATCCCGGATGCATGTCGTAGAGCAGCTGCACCAGGTCTTTACGAAGGCCGTTCTCGCGGTGCTTCCACGTGTCCACGGGAAACAGCGAAACCATGTCCAGATCCAGCGCGCCCGGCTCATCGAAATAGAGATTCAGCCGAGCATGCTGCGTAGTTGCTCTCGTGCGAATCACCGTTTCGTAGCGCTTCCATTGCGCACCAAATCCCTCCAGCTTTCCGCTGCCGATTTCGCGGCCGTTCTCATCCGTAACCGTCGCCCGAATTGCCTTGGCTCCATGACTTCGCACATAGGCCGAGAAGCGATACTCCGCGCCGTCCGCCACCCCCATGCCGCGAAAACCCGAGTTCCAGAAGCTGTACCCCGGCTCATAGACGCGAACATTCAGATAGTGCGGATTCGATTGGTAAAGGGGTGCCTCCATGCGAATGCTGATTTCGCCCCGTGGATTGGCCAGGCCGGTCTTGCTGATGCCGAGATCCTGGTGCCAGCCCGTCAGCGGGTCCTGAAACTCGAACGAACGATTTTTTACCAGCTCCGGGTACAAGCCGCCATCCGCGCCAAAATTGATGTCTTCGAAAAAGACCCCGAACATGGAACGCGAAATTGCCGCTCCGGGATGCGCCGCATCCACGGCGATCACGACCGGCTTATTCTGATCCTGGCTCCAGAGGTTGATGGAAAACAGCGCAAGCGAGAGAAACGAGAAACCAGTTGTTGTGCGCATAAGAATTGCGCCCATCTTATAGCAGTTTCGGATTTCCTGTAGACCGAATGCATGCATTCAAGCGGCTCTTTCATCCTTCGATACAGGTCTAATGCGCGATCGCCACCTGCACCAGCGGATTGACCGGCGGAATCTCATCCAGCGGATATCCAAGCCGTTTCCATTCGTCGTACCCGCCGCGCAGCGGCCGCACGCGCTCGATTCCCAGCTTGTGCAGCGTCATCGCCGTCTTCGCCGCAGTCGCCTCGCTCGGACATGTGCAGAACAGCACTACATCCCGATCGCGCGGAATCTCCCCATGTCGCGCCGCCAGCGCATCCGGCGAGAAGTGCTGTGCCTTCGGCAGCGTGTAGGGCTCCGCCATCAGTTCCAGTGGATGACGCAGATCGACGATGTACACCTGCTCGCCGGCATCGAGCTGCGCCTTCAGGTCCTCCGGTTCCAGCCGCAACGACACCAGCTTTTTCAGAACCGCCCGTCTGCGATATAGTCGCATCAGGAAAAATCCCAGCACGCCCAGCAGCAGAATCACACCAGAGAAACGTCCGACCCAGTTCAGCAGGTTCGGATTGCGTTTGAGCGCGTCGCCGAAGAGCCTCCCGCCCGTCAGCAGCGCAAGCAGCCATAGGCTCGCGCCGATTCCGTCAAAGAACAGGAACCGTCCCAGGTTCATCCCGTTCTGGCCCGCCACCGGAGCTGCCAGCGTCGCCAGCCCTGGCACAAACTTGGCAAACATCAGCATCACGCTGCGTCGCCGCCCAAACGAGTCCTGCGTGCGCCGGACACAGATCGTCGGCTCCATCGAAAGCTTGCAGAGAATCCTCAGTACATGATGCCCGTACCGCCGCCCTATCAGAAACCAGCTTGTATCCGCGGTCATGCACGCCAGGAATCCCGCCAGGAACGCCGCGCCAAAACTGAGTTGGTGTTCTGCCGACAAGCCGCCCGCCGCCAGCAGCACCGGCGTCGCAGGCAATGGGATCCCGAGTTGCTCCACCAGGACCCAGCCGAAGAGCAGCAGATAACTGTACGTAAGAAGAATGTGTTCGGGGAGAGCCATAGTCGTAATCCAGTTGTGGAGCGATGTGCTGATTTGGGTTCAGGTCGCCGGGTGCGGCAGGAACGGCAAACGGCTAACCTCACTCTATCCGATGAAGGTGAACTGAATTCGTTTCAAATCAATCTACCCCCTCCCCCCCCCGTCAAAATCCGCGCCCCTCTGGCAATAGAGATGCTTTCATAAGTCAAAAAATAATTTCCGCGAATATTGAAACGAATTCACTCCTCGCGACACCATCCGCCACGGGCCAATAAAACCGGCGGGACCACGCAAACGGACTCGCCTGCTCCGGAATGGAGCCTTCATCCCACCATGCAAATGCATCGCAACCGGTTTCCTCGGAGATTGCGCTCATGAATGATATTTACAAGAATGTGCCTGGTTTTGGCGAACCGGGCGCCTCCAGCAAAAACAGCGATGTGCCGAAAAAGGCTGTCTCTCTCCGAGATCGCTGGGAATCAGTGCGATACGGCCCGGTGGGGCGGGTCCTCGGCTACAGCTTGGCTTTCACCGTGATTTTCGTGTTGATCTTTCTGTTTCTCTGGGCACTCGAACACTACCACTTCTGAACTCGCATGATTCCTCGCCGTTCCATCTGGCTCAGCGTCGGTGATCCCGGCGCCCTTGCCGCAAGGGCATCGTGCCAATCTTCTTCCGTGGAGCCATCACGGTATCTTCGTCCGCCAAGCCATCGCGACTCCATCCGCAATACCAGAATCGAAATCCTTTAACTCTCTAAAAACAGAGATCTTCCTCCCAGAGATCTGGGGTGGGGTATGCGAAGGAAATCCGTCCGATTGACCCGGCACTCCGGCACTTCTCACGCCAATACAAAAGCCGCCCGGAGGCGGCTCTCGTCGTTGCGAATTTTGGAGAATTACCGGGCAGTCGTCGTGCCCGTCTCTTGCAATCTGGCGTGCGCCTGGACGCCCTTGTCGGCAAAGTAATTGCGATCCCACAGGTTCTTGTAGAACTCTCCGGTCAGCTCGGCAGCGCGCGGACCGAAGGTCGGTCGGCCGCCCTCGAGGAAGAACACGGTCACAAGGGCCCCTTGCGGTGTGTCGGAGTACGATGCGAACCAGCCAAAACGCGTTCCCTTGTCCGAACAGGTTCCCGTCTTTCCAAAGACCGGCAGTTCCTGAAAGTTGGCACGCAGACGGCGTGCGGTTCCATATTGGACCGCGCCTGCCATGCCATCCTGCATGTCCGGAACGTAGCGGGCGATGTCGAGTGTCCGCTTCACCTTGGGCTCGAACGCGGCAACTTCCTCAGCCGAAGTCGGATGCTGCAGGTAATAGAGCGTTCCGCCATTGGCGAGCGAAGCCACGAAGGCGCCAAGTTGCAGCGGGGTCATCGAGACGCCCTGCCCGAAACTGCACATGCGGCCGACTCCGCCTTCCGACGTCGGAATGGCTTCGGTTGGATATGCGCCGAGCTGCTCGCCTTCAATGTGGTAACCGGCCAACTCGCCCAGCCCGAATTGGGTGGCATAGTGGCGAACGCGTTCGAAACCAAGTTCGCGGCCGAGTTCTTCGAAATAAAGATTGTTGCTCTTTGCGATAGCGTCCGTCATGTTCATGCGGAAGCCCGCAAGCTTCACAGGAGTATCGCGCGTGACAAGACCTTCGCTCAATGCGGCCAGAGCCACAGAAAGCTTGATGGTGGAGCAGGGCTCTGCGCCCGGTGAAAGCGCCAGCTTCTGGTTGACCATGGCCAGAATGCGGCCGTTCGAGGGATCGATCACCACCGCGGTGCCATTCATGTCGCCCAGCGCGTCGATAGCTGCCTGGCGAACCAACGGATCTTCACCGGCCGTAACGTCCTCCGCAAAGATGTCGCCCTTTGCAAAGGAACTCGCAGTGAAACGCTCGCCGTAATAATGACGATGGCGCCGAGTAAGAACCGCATGATGAAGCGTAGCCGAGGAGGATGCCGTGGAGTGAACGCGATGGGTTGCAACTGATCTGGAATGGGCGGAGCTATGGGTATGCCGAACGGCCAGGTGTTTGCTGGCGGTCTTCGAGTGATGCACGGGGTGCTGCACGTCAAGCGCAGCAGCGCTGCAGGTGCCAACACTCATCCCAACGACGGCGATTCCCAAGGCAAAGGCGCAAGACAGTCTCATCCGGAACAATTCCCCTCAACAGTGGATTGCGAGCCATGCGTCTGCCCTGCAGCAGCGCATTTCGTCCTGAAACTCAAACTGGTTATCACACACGCTCTTGCCGCAGTATGTGAGTGGTGTCACCGGCTGACTTGAACGGCGCTCGCCCACAAACATTTCGGGGAAACAACATCAATGATGCAGAAGTACTTGTCCTGACCCCTGGTTTTCGAGAGCTACTTTGAACTATACCGCGCTCAGGATTCAGTGCAAGTCCCCGATTTCGGGTAGCTTGCATCAGAACTTCATCCGGCGCATGAACGTCGGAACATCCAAGTCCCTCTCTTCATCGTTGGAAGGTGCAGACAAAGGACTTACAGCCGGCTGCGAAACCGGTTCCTCGGTAATCACCGGGGTGCGAACGCTGTTACCAAAGTCTGAAGCATAATCGCGCGGAAGCGGCGCAAACGTCGCCTCCTCCGCGGCTTCCGTGTGACTGGTCCGGACAGCTGCAGCCACAAACTCCGGTTCGCCGGCTTCTTCGTCGCAGGACTCCTCGTCATCGTCTTCGCTCATGAACCGCAGAGGCGCCGGAGCCGGCGGTGCAACAGGTGGTTTCTCGCGCATCCACGCATCTGTTGCAACCACGGGAACCGAGACCACCGGCATCTCTTCTACATTCAGCATGCGCGCACGGCGCTCGGGCATCTGGTCGCGGAAACCCGTCGCGATCACCGTGATCTTCACCTCGTCGCCCATGCGTTCGTCCAGCACCGCGCCGAAGATGATGTTGGCGTCTTCGTGTGCCGAACTCTGGATAAGGGAGGAGGCTTCGTTGACCTCGGAGAGCTTCAAATTGCTGGAGCCAGTAATGTTGATGAGGATGCCGCGTGCTCCGTCGATTGCACCTGCGTCGAGCAACGGCGATGCCATTGCGGCTTGTGCTGCCTCCTTGGCGCGATTGTCGCCGGAGCGAATCGCTGTCCCCATCACCGCGTGGCCCATGCCGGCCATCGTGGTCTTCACATCGGCGAAATCGCGATTGATGATGCCGGGGATTGTGATGATGTCAGAGATGCCCTGCACGCCCTGACGCAGAACATCGTCCGCAATACGGAAACTCTCAAAAAAGCCTGCGTCTTTTGCCACGGCAAGCAGTTTCTCGTTGGGGATCACGATCATCGTGTCGACGCTCTCAATCAGTTCTTTCAGGCCGCGCTCAGCCTGCTGCAGGCGGCGCTTCCCCTCGAACGCGAACGGCCGCGTGATGACCGCGACGGTCAGGATACCCATCTCGCTGGCCAGCGACGCGATCACGGGAGCCGCTCCGGTACCCGTGCCTCCGCCGAGACCAGCGGTCACAAAGACCAGGTCCGCGCCTTCCAGCGCCTCGATGATCTTCTCTGAATCTTCGAGTGCCGCACGACGGCCTACATCGGGATTCGCTCCCGCACCGAGTCCGGCGGTCAGCCGCACGCCAAGCTGCAGCTTAATCGGGGCAAGAGAGAGCTTCAGCGCCTGCACGTCTGTATTCGCCGCTATGAACTCGACGCCTTCGAGGCCTGCCTGGATCATGCGATTGACGGCGTTGCCGCCGCCACCGCCAACACCAATGACCTTGATTCGCGCCCCGCGCTGCTCTTCATCGTGAAACTGAATGCGCAAATCTGCGGCTTCTATCTTCTGCTGATCCATAGCGGCTGGCGCCTCCCCGTTCGTAGTTGACATGATCCTTGCCTTAGAAACTCGCTGCGAAGATGGCGCGCAGCTTGGCGCGCAAACTGTTGTTTTCTGCCGCACGGGTGACACGTGTGCGATGTGCATACAGTAGCATTCCGATGGCAGTGGAAAAGCTGGGATGAACTAATTCACCTGGCATGTTCGAGAGCCGCACCGGCATTCCCGTGCGGGCTGGAACGCGAAGCTGGCTTTCTGTCACGTCGAGCATACCCGGAAGCATGGCTCCGCCGCCGGTCAGCACGCATCCTGCGCCGAGAGCCTCAAGCACGCCGCCCTGGCGAAGGCTCTCTTTTACAAAGTATAGAAGCTCTCGTGCTCGCGGCTCGAGAATCTCAGCAAGCGTGCGCAATACGAGACGCTGCGGCTCGGGATTGTTGATCTCGATCTCTGCTTCAAGTGGGACGGCCGTAACTACTGCGTGGCCATACTGCCGCTTCAGTTCCTCGGCTTGCGCAACGGGCATCTGCAACCCAACCGCGAGGTCGTTGGTGAAATGTGCACCGCCGATAGGAACCGATGCCGTGTGGGCCACCGCTCCTTCAAAGAAGACAACTATGTCGCTGGAATGCGCACCGATGTCGAGTAGGCAAACGCCGAGTTCGCGCTCATCTGCGGAGAGCGTTGACTCTGCCGCCGCGATCGACTCGAGCACAGCCTCGGAAACTTCCAGTCCGGCACGGTTGGCGCAGGTAACCGTGCTTTGCAACGCGCTGCCAGAACACGTGGCGATGTGCAGATCGACTTCGAGGCGCGCCCCGACCATCCCAACCGGATCGAAGATGCCGGGCTGATCGTCGAGGATGAACTGACGGGGGAGCAGGTGCAGGATCTCGCGATCCGGAGGGCGCTCGACGGCGCGGGCACGCTCCACAGCGGCGCGCACGTCTTCGCGCGTTATTTCGCGCATCCGGCTGCCCAGGTCCAGTCCGCCGTTGGTGTTGAGCCCGCGAATATGTGGACCTCCGACTCCCACGACGCATTGGTCGATGTTGGCCCGTGCAGTCCACTCAGCTTGCTCGTTCGCCTGCTTCACGACCTTTGCTGCCGGTCCAAGTTCGGAGATGAGCCCCTTGCGCATGCCGGTGGATTCGACCAGTCCGTGGCCGCGATATCGAAGAGCACCTTCATTCACGTCAGCCGCCAGTACGCGAGTCCAGGCACTGCCCACGTCCAGCACCACGATCAGATTGTCCTGCTTCTCGTTCATCTGTCTCTCACTGGACGGTGGCATTCGTGGTCGGGCGCGGCTTTGCAGTCGGCTTCGCTGTCTTTTTCACTGCGTGCTTTGGATCGGGGTGTTTCTTCTTTGCGCCTTTACCTTTGAGGGCGTTTGTCCGTGCAGACGGTTTGGCCGGTGCGTGGGCCTTGGCGGTTTTGGCTGCACCGGCGTGCTTCGGCACGAGAGGCTTCAGCCTGTCAGCCTTGACATCCGATTTTCCGGGATCTGGTTTGGGCGCCTCTACTGACCCGCCCGCAACCTCGCTCGGATCCAACTTTGCCGGCGTCGCGTGTGTGCCGCCTGTCATCTGCAGCACGACTTGCTGTTCGTAGCGAAGGTCGACTTCGGCAAGCTTGGGATACTGCTGGCGCCACTCTGCGATGTGAGCCTTATAGCGCTGGAAGCGCTCAAGAAAGTGGTCGGAGCCAAAATGTGCCAGGATGTCCGTTCCCTGTGCGGGCATCAGCACGCGCGCATCTTCAGGATCGGACAGGTCGATTTCGGAGATCTGGTCAGACTGATGCTGCCCGTTGGAGTCCAACTCGCTGACGAGATGCTGATACACCTCCATGCGGGCACGCCGGGAAGCGATGGCGTCGCGGCTGTCGATTCCCGTGACGACCGGAAACGAGTAATGATGCTGCGCCATCATCGCCGGCGGCTCGACAAGCAACACGCCGTTGGCATCGACGAGGCCGACTTGCGAACCCTGGCGAAGAAATGCAACAGGCTTGCGCTCAATGACCGAAATGCGGATCTGATCGGGCAAGATGCGCATGACCGTTGCGTGTTCGATCCAGGGAATCTGCTCGAGCTGCCTGCGGCGTTCGGCGAGGGGCACGAAGAATATATTGCGGCCGATGTCCTCTCCGAAAATTGGCAGCAGCTCAGCACGGCTTACCTGGGATAGCCCGGTGGCCTGGATATTGCTGGTGCCTCCAATGCGGAAGCGCGCATCATGCTCAAGAAAGTTGCGGAGGGCGTAGGCGGAAACAGCAGAGACAGTCAGAACCGCGACCACCCCGGTTAAGAAGAATACTCGGCCGAACGTGGTGGCCGGCCGCCACCAGGGGCGAGTGGGTTCGTCGCCAAACTTGCGCGGTTTGCTGCGGGTGCGAGGACCGTCGTCGTCCCCATCGTCCATGGAAATCGGCATGCCGGGGAGGCTGCGGCCTTTAACGGGCACGGCAGGCTGTGCGCGGCGAAAGCGCGGCTCTGCGGGCGCTTCCTCTTCCCAGACGAGGGACCGGGTTTTATTGTCACGTTGTGCCACGCCAGCGCCAGTTGATCGGGAGAATCGCCAAAGTCAACTATAGCCCGCGCGCGGCTGGCTTTTCCCCGCATGGAACCGAGGGGGAACCCGTAGCGTAACGGGCGGCATCGCAGCTTAAAATAAGCTACCTAGATGAAGCATTTGCGAATCATGGGTCTGGGCATTTTGCTGGCGGCGAGCGGGCTACTCGCGAAGCCGCAGTCGCCTGCGTATCGATATATTCGCGCCGGTGAGCGGGCCGACATCAAGGCTGAGTCCCGGCCGGGGTTCGCGTTGATGGGAGGCGGCACGGATCTCGACGAGGCGTTCAAGTTCCTCTGTGACCGCGCCGGCGGTGGAGATTTCCTGGTGCTGCGCGCGACCGGCGACGACGAATACAACTTCTACCTGCGCGGCCTTTGCCGCCTGAATTCCGTAGCCACGTTGATCATTCCCGATCGCGATGCAGCAGCGAATTCCTTTGTCGTGGATGCGATCAAACGTGCCAGCGCCATCTTCATTGCCGGCGGTGACCAAGCGAATTACATTAACTTCTGGATGAACACGCCGGTTCAGACGGCGTTGAACGATGCGATCCGGCGGGGAGTGCCAATCGGGGGCACCAGCGCGGGGCTCGCTGTGATGGGTGAATTCATCTACACCGCGCAAGGTGACAAGCCGGATGATCCTAACCTCGACGGGAAGACAGCACTAGCAGACCCGTACAGCGCGCGCATCACCCTGACGAGCGGATTTCTGAACATCCCGATTCTTAAGAACGTCATCACCGACACGCACTTCGCACGCCGCGACCGTATGGGCCGGCTGCTGGTGTTTCTGGCTCGACTCAACGAGCCGGATGGGAAGCTCGTAGAGCCCGATGCGCCCAAGATTCGTGGAATCGGCGTCCAGGAACGAGCCGCGATTCTGCTGGAGCCAGATGGAAAAGCGCATGTCGTTGGATATGGCGCTGCTTACTTTATTGACGCCGACCGCGGATCGGGCGCGATGCAGACGCACAAACTACCTACTTTCGGTCCTTTCACCGTGCAGAAGGTTTTGCCCGGATCGGACTTCTACATCAGGTCGTGGGCGGGTGATGGGATCACGTATAAACTTTCGGTCGAGAACGGAAAGATTCGGTCTTCGCAAACGGCGAATGAGATTTACTGAAACGCGCTCGTTGGTTGGAGCGCGCACGGGGTGGTGCCAAGGTCCGTGCTATCCCACCCATGACGCGATGAAACTGCGTCATGAATGGGGCACCCACTTTCGGTTCTTCAAGGTAATCAGTCGCCGGAATTCCTAGGACCATTCCAGCGTGTGCACTGAATCCGCGGGAAGGCCGACATCGAGTGCTTTTGCGCCCATCAGCAATTGCACCCGCTTCTCCGCTCCCTTGTTGGCCAGCACAACGACATAATTGCCATCAGGATTGCGGAAGCCCGCGTGCGATAGCTCTGATCCAACTCCGGTATCACCGAGTGCATTCGTTGCGAAAACCTTTGCGCCGCGCTTGATGTGCTGCGAGTAGTGAGCGAAAGCCCAGTACTGGCCGCTGCGAGTGATCTTGTGCGAGGCATTGTCGATGGTGATGACGCCGCCACAGGAGAAGGGACCGATATCCGGCTTGCCTTTTTCGTCGAGCGCAATGTTCCACGCTGTAATGCAACGGGCCCAGTTGTTAAGGATGCTGTTGAACTGATCGGCCCACTTTGTGAAGTCCGTCTGGTAGTCGGGCTGGTTGATGTCAGGGCCACCTTCGGTCCAATACGCATGTTTCGCGGGGAATGCGTCGTGCACGCGCGTCATCGCGGTTGGTTCGCCCACGTAGCCGTGCCAGGCGATACCGTCGACCGCATCGTAGACTGAGGGATCGCTGAGTTCGTCGATCGCACGTCCCCACAGGCTGTAATTGTGATCGAGGAGCCATATCTTCGTGCCGAATCCTGCTTTGCGCAGTGAAGGCGCGAGGAAGCGTGCCGCGAATTCCATCTCCTGCTCCTGCGCCCAGAGACAGGCGGACATGTGGCCTTCCTGCTCGGCGTCAGTCTCGTTCTGGATGGTTACGGCTGCGATGTCGACGCCCTCGGCTTTATAGGCTTCGAGAAACTTGATGAAATAGTTCGCGTAGGGGCCGAAACTGAGCTTGCGCATGGCTCCGCCAATCATGGAGTTGTTTGGCTTCATCCATCCGGGAGGGCTCCATGGCGATGAGAACAAAAACATATCGGGATTCTGTTTGCGTGCCTCACGCAGGATCGGAAGGTAGAACTCCTTGTCGTGATCGATGGAGAACTTCTTCAGTTCAGGATCGGGCTCGTTGCTCTCGTCGTAGCTGTACATCTTGGTTGCGTAATCGCTGGAGCCGATGCACGTGCGGTTGACGTTCAGCGCCATGGCATCGGGCGCGAACAGATCGCGCATGACGGGCGCGCGCTCGGCATCCGAAAGGCGGCTGAGCACGTAGGCGGAGGACTCGGTGATGGCTGCGCCGAAGCCGAGGATCTCCTGTTTGGCCGCGCCTGTATCCAACTGAATCGCATTCGCGGCAAGCTGCTTTGCCGGTTTCCATTCAAGCGGCTCGATCGCGGTGTGGCGGCGGTCGCGGAAGGTTCCCCATACGTTAACCTTGCCCGGCTCGGCGGCCCATGCGGGAGTTCTCCGCGTAACAGCAAGCGCCGCGGCGGTGGCGGAGGCAGCCTTTAAAAAATCCCTGCGCGAATGGTGGATCATTGTGAACTCCTTGGCCAAGACAATCGTCGGTCGGCGGAATGATAGCACGCGAAGCGTCTTATCAAACGTTTGAGCGGGCACCTGCGTGAGTTTGCTCTGCCCGGCTCTGGACTCCTGCTCCGTCGGCAGATAACTTGCGGACGCTGCCGATGATGCCCCTGTGCTGGTAACCTGAAACTTCGCCCGCAATGTTTGTCACCGCACAGCACGCGCACTTCATCGGAATCGGCGGCATCGGCATGAGCGGTATTGCCGAGATCCTGCTCAACATGGGCTTTCGGGTCTCCGGCTCCGATCTGCGGCGCGGTGCTGTTACGGATCGCCTTGCTCAACTCGGCGCAACCATCTATGAGGGGCACAACGGGCAAAACGTCACCGGCGCTACGGTGGTGGTTACCAGTTCTGCGGTATCGCCCAGTAATCCTGAAGTCGTCGCCGCGCGCTCCCTGAAGATTCCTGTGATTCAGCGCGCCGAGATGCTGGCCGAGCTGATGCGCCTGAAATACGGCATCGCCATCGCCGGCATGCATGGCAAGACGACCACGACATCGATGGTGGCATCGGTGCTCGCTGCAGGCGATCTCGATCCTACAGTTGTTGTTGGCGGCCGCGTCGACGCGCTTGGCTCCAACGCGAAACTCGGTACCACGCAATATCTCGTTGCCGAGGCCGACGAAAGCGATCGATCCTTTCTCAAACTTCCGCCCATCCTCGCCGTTGTCACCAATCTCGATCGCGAGCACATGGACTGCTACCGCGACATGGATGACGTGGAGCATGCCTTCCTCGCTTTCATGGACAAGGTTCCTTTCTACGGCGCTGTCACCGCGTGTATCGACAACCCGGCGCTTGCTGCGATCCTGCCGCGCGTGCATCGGCGCGTCTTCACGTATGGCACGTCGCCAGAGGCCGACTATCGGCTCGAATTACTTCCCGCGTGGCCCGAGTGTTTTTCGCACTTCGAGGTAGCCACACCCGCAGGCGTCGTCGGCCCGTTCCAGTTGCACGTGCCGGGGCGGCACAACGCGCTCAATGCTACGGCCGCAGTGGCGATCGCTCATCAACTCGGCATCGCTACGGAAAAGATTGCTGCCGGGATCTTCAGTTTCCATGGGGTCGATCGCCGTTTTCAGATTCGTGGGCAGGCACGGGGCGTTACCGTGATCGACGACTACGGCCACCACCCTACCGAAATCCGCGCTACTTTGGCCGCCGCCCGCGAGTTCTCAAAGGGCCGCGTTCACGTCGTCTTTCAACCGCACCGGTACACGCGCACGCGTGACTTGCTCGACGAATTCGGTGCCGCTTTCACGGATGCCGACTCCGTGTTCGTTCTTCCCATCTATGCTGCCAGTGAAGAACCGCTCCCCGGAATCACGGCGGAACTGCTGACTTCGAAGATCACTTCTCCCCACGCGCAATACGCGCCCGACTTCAATGCTGCGGTTGCCGCAGTCGCGGGTACGGCTCGCACGGGCGACATGGTCCTGACGCTTGGCGCCGGCAGCGTAAGCCAGCTTGGCCCGCAGATCCTGGCGGAGCTAGAATCTGGGCGATAGTCGGGCTGGCTGTGGGAACCTCTACCCCACCCCCCTC